>Ga0209810_1000013_pt1 | contig 721402 bp, 622 predicted proteins | sample Coa_R1_7_FD_187159 | JGI IMG/M metagenome (GOLD analysis project Ga0209810, IMG submission 187159) | Surface soil microbial communities from Centralia Pennsylvania, which are recovering from an underground coalmine fire - Coalmine... | ecosystem: Environmental > Terrestrial > Soil >...
TGCCGCCCGCTCTGGCGGGCGGCAACTGTGGGGAGCGAGCCGCCGCGCGGCGGCTCGCTCCCCACAGTTGGATGATTAGATGAGGCAACGAATGCGCGAGAGTAAGATTTTTACGTGAGGCAACACGGCAAGACTATCTATCAAAAAATAGTAATGTCATTACAAACCTGTCATCCTGAGCGCAGCGAAGGAGTTGCGGCCTCGACACACGACTCGTTCAGCGCGTGAGATTCTTCACGGCGCTCAGGATGACAGGCGAGCAGGTCTTTTTCATGGCTTGCTGTGGTGGTAAAACCATACATAGGAGTTGCACATACAGCATGCTTTAGCAAGACCATAGATATTGTTCATAGGCCATATATGCTACGAATTTAGTGAAATAATGGGCCTGAAACAACGTTTTTCGTAAATTTTCGGGCCAATTATTATGCTTTGGTAAATTCAGGGTTGTAACTCTAGACGTTATTCATAAAAATATGTACAATGGTGACTATATACACATCATCTATACAAACATCGATGTCAGGGTACTTTTCTCGCTACATCTCAAGCGATGGCATCTATTTATCACTTAACGGGAGGGTATATGTCGTCTCATATCGTCTCATCTACGGATGGAATGGAACACTATCAGCCAGTAGCGAGCGATACATCGACACATGAGATTGAAGAGCTGCGCAAGGAAAATAGTGCCTTACAACATGCGCTTGAAACACAAAAACGTGAAAACGCTCTGTTAAACGAAGTTATTTCTACGGTTGGCTCAACGCTGAAACTTGATGAGGTATTACATCACCTGGTCGATACTATTACCCGCGCCATCTCCTGTCACGCGGCCTTCATCTACCTGTATTACAAAGATAAAGAACGGCTGGTGCTTGCCAGCACCAACGAACAATACAAACACCTGGTGGGAAAAATTGAGCTGGCTCTAGGGGAAGGCATCACCGGCTGGGTCGGTATGCATCTTCAACCCGTCATCATTCAAGAAGGGGCAATGAATGACCCCCGTTTCCGCTACTATCCAGAGTTAGAGGAAGAAAAATTCCAGTCCCTTATGACTGTCCCGATCATTACCAAAGATCGCAGGCCCATCGGCATCATCACATTACATACTGCCGCTCCGCATGAGTTTACCGAGCAAGATCAAACCTTTGTGATGAATACGGCCACACTGGTGGCTGGTGCAATTGAGAACGCCCAGTTGTACGAAAACACGCAGAGAAAGCTGAACATTCTGACATCGCTTTCGGTGCTGAGCCAGACCATCAGTTCCGGTCTCTATCTTGATGAGATGTTGCGCACCCTGGCAACCCTGACCGTACAGATCATGGAAGCCGACCTGTGCGTCATCATGTTGCTCGACCAGGTACGCGGTCGGCTCACTATTCGCGCATCCTTTCCGACCTTAAATGAGCGCGCCCTCAATTTCCAATCGGTTGATGTTGACCGGCATATCTGGGAAAAGCTGCGCGACTTCAGCATACAGAATGCAGATGCCACACTGCCAACGATGGAACGCCTGAATCCTTTGAAAGATTCCTTTTATAAGACGCTGCTCTCGGTACCGCTCATCTCCGGCACCGAACAACTTGGTCTGCTCAACTGCTACTCGAATAAAGCGCGGCGCTACACGAGCGAAGATCAGACCTTGCTTGCGACCATCGCCAATCAGATAGCGGTTGCCATCAAGAACAGTCACCTGGTTGATATGCTGGCACAGAAAAACCTCGTCAAAGGCTTTTTTGATGACCTCATGTATGGCGCATATGACTCCGAGGATGCGCTCCGCCAGCGCGCAAACTTTATCGGCTGCGATTTATCAAGGCCACATACGGTTGCCATGATCGAGATCACGCATATGAACCAGCACAATGGCAACGACGAGGAACATTCTCACGCCAATAGCAACAAACCAGATAGCTCTGTACAAACGGAAGAAGACCGCCTGGCCTTGCACAAGCGCATTACTGCTCAGGTGCGGCGGCGCATTCAAGATAATTATCCCGGTTCAGTTGTCTACGAGCGTGAAAATCTGCTGACCTGTCTTATCTGTCTGAGCAAGGACCCGACAGGCACCCGTTTGAAAAACTGGCTGCGCGACCTGGCGCGTCAGATGCGTACTGAACACGGCATAAGTCTCTCAATCGGAGTTGGCAATCCATGCCAGCAAATCGGCGACTACCGCCGGGGCTTCGCCGAAGCGACTGAAGCGCTACAAATGGGGCAAAATCTCAACCGTGATGGCGGCGTCACGCACTTCAACGATCTCGGCGTTTATCGCTACCTCTACAAAATTGCGCGCATGGATGATCTACGCGACATGTACCAGGATCAGGTCGCCAACATTGCCAACTACGACCGGCGCAAGGGTACAGACCTGCTGGATACGCTTGAGACGTATCTTGAGTGTGCTGGAAACCTTACGAAAACCTCGAATCGCCTGTTCGTGCATCGCAACACCCTCATCCAACGCCTGGAAAGGCTGCAATCGCTCTGCGACATTGATCTGCAAGAGCGAAGCAACTGGCTGACGTTGCAGGTCGCGATTAAAGTCTATAAGCTGCGTAACAGCGGAGTATGATGAAAAGCACACAAAAAAACGCTGCGAACTCACAGCGTTTTTTTTGTGTGCTTGCTTAGATCATTGTAGCAAGGCTGCTTTCAAGTTCAGGCTCTTCCGTTCCAGTAGTTTCGCTCTGCTTCTGACTGCTCCCACCACGCAGCGGTATCTCCTTCAGGAACAACACGGTGATCGTTCCCAGCACCATCAGCACCAGGCTCAAGATGAAGACATTATGAATGCCCTGTGTCAGACCAACTTTGACCGCTTCAATGACCTGATTCAGCATGGCTACAGCTTGCGGCCCCTGTTTTTGCGCTCCGGCGAACAGTTGAGCCTTCACATCCGGTTGCAGCAAAACTTCAGGATTGCTGAACAGGCCCAGGAACTTCGCGACCGCAGGCTGCACAGATGCAAGCCGCTTGATCGTGGCTGGCAGTGCGTTCTGGAAAGCGGGCTGATAGGCCGAGGTCATAATTGACCCCATCGCCGCCAGACCAATAGTACCACCGATCGAACGGAAGAAAACCAGCGCCGAGGTAGACTGTCCAATCTTCCCAGGCAAAGCATTCTGCACAATCAAGGTATAGAGCGACATGCCAAATCCCATACCCAGGCCGAGTACCAGCATGGCGATCAGCACGTCGGTGTTGCCCGAGTTCACATCCAGGCGGAACAACAGGTAGGTACCTACCACGCTAATCAACATACCAACAATGGCGATCCATTTGTACTTACCCAGCCGCGAAACCAGTTGACCAGAAATGACACTGCCGACAATCGAGGTCATCATCAGTGGGGTCAGGATCAGGCCGCTATTGGTAGCCGAGGTTCCCACCACGCCCTGTACAAAAAGCGGGATGAAGAAAATGCTGCCAAAGAGTGCCATACCAAAGATTACCGTCACAATCGTTGAGACCGTAAAGATGCCCTTCTTAAACAGGCTCGGCTCAATGATTGGCTGGCCGCCGCGCCGCTCAAGAAACGCCTCGTAGACGACAAATCCGGCGAGGACGACAACAGAGAACGAGAAGAGGCCGATAATCTGCGACGAGAGCCAGTCATACTGCGTTCCGGCCCAGGTAAAGCCAAGCAGTAAGGGCACCGTACCAAGCACCAGCAGGGCCGCGCCAATATAGTCAATCGAGACGTTTTTCGACTTGCTGCGCAGCGTCGGCATCAGGAACACCAGCACAAGGAACGCCGCGACACCCACAGGCAGGTTAACATAGAAAGCCCAGCGCCAGGTTACATGTTCAGTGATCCAACCGCCAAGCGTGGGACCAACGATGGCCGAGAGGCCCCAGACCGCGCCGGTAACACCCTGCCACTTGCCGCGCTCACGGGGCGTAAACAGGTCGCCTACTACGGCTACCGCAATCGGCATCAACGCGCCCGCGCCAATACCCTGAAACGCGCGGAAGGCGATCAACTGGTCCATTGACTGTGAAGCGCCGGAAAGCGCGGAACCTATCAGGAAAACTACAATGCCGAACAGGAAAAGTGGCTTGCGTCCGAACAGGTCGGAGAGCTTTCCATAAATAGGCACCATCACCGTCGAGGTGAGCAGGTACGCCGTTGAAACCCAGGTATAGCGATCAAAGCCCTGTAACTCGGCGATGACGCGCGGCATAGCTGTCGAGACAATCGTCTGGTCCAGCGATGCCAGTAACATCACCATCAAGACGCCGATCATTGTCAGGATGGTTTCGCGCTTTGTGAAGCGAGGTTGCTCGTACTCTTCATATACTTGCCCTGATGTCAAATTGCTGGCATCAGACGTTTTTACCATTTCTTCCATTAATCCAATCCCCCTATTTTGCAACAATACCTTTGAAGTAGATTCGCCAGAGACTTTTTTCCATATCCTCGGGCGCTATCTGGTCATCATGTATCAAACGTTCATACATTCTTGACGATAAAAAGCTAAAAAATGTGCTGACCATAATGGGTGTAGGAATTGAGGTATCCAACTCGCCCTCCGCCTTGCCCTGCTCCAACACCCCCGTGATGAGCGATGATATCTTTTCCCACTGTTCCCGCTTGGTATCCTTCTTTTCAAAAAACAACCGCCGCAAATCAGCGCTATCATGGATCATTTGCGCGATTTGAACACGGCCCTCGTTGCGAGAACGGAAGCATGGGTCATAAACGGCGTAAAAGATGGCTTTCAGTTTGCTACGAGTATCCAGGTCTGATGCCACAGTCGTTTCGACCGCCTGCAACAGCTTCTGCATCTCGCGCTCAAAGATAGCCAGCACCAGATCCTCTTTACTCGAAAAATGCAGATATACTGTACCTTTGGCAATGCCAACTCGCGCCGCTATCTCATCAATTGAGGTCTCATGAAACCCTTTCTCCGCCAGTACATCCTCCGCCGCTTGTAGTATCAAGGCCTCACGCTCCTGGCGCTGTTTCTCTTTTAAGGACCGATGAGCGCCTGTTGTTTGCATTCCTGTACCTCCTCGTACAAAAGACATGACTTCTAGCATATTTCCTGACTACTATAACAATATATGACCTCAAAGTATTTCCATGACTTATTAGTCATAATTTTAACAGGAAGTCAGAGTAAAGTCAAGAGGAGGAGATAAACTCACAAGGGATTATAGAAAACTACTGCTCGTCGACACAATTGCACGTCTCGCCGCTACGAGCCTCATGCCACGCCTCAAGCCCTTCGCGGACGATAAAGTAGACCAGAACCAGCGCGGCAAGCGAGTCTGCCCACCACCAGCCAAAGAGGGCATTCAACAAAAGACCAACCAGGAGCGTAATCGACATATAGGCACAGACAATGCTGCACATCGCGTCAGCGCGAAGGGCGGTACTCGAAATGCGCTTTGCCACGCGCAGCTTGCCCCAGGTGAGAAGAGGCATAATGACTGTCGCGGCAAGAGCGAGACCAATGCCCCACCAGGATAGAAGTGGATGGCTGCGGAAAAGTAATGCTATCGCCGAGTTGATAACGATGTACAGGGCCAGACCAAAAAGCCCGACAGCCGTAATGAGGGCGGCCCGGCGTTCTGCTGACTCGACGGCTTCAACAGAACAGTCCCTGTACTCAATCAGCAACCTCCAGAGCAGCACGCCTCCGGCAACGATTTCGATAAGGCTGTCGATGCCAAAGCCTTCAAGCGCGATGCTGCGCGAGAAAAAGCCTGCGAGGAGCGCGATGGATGCCTCGATTCCCATCCAGGCCAGCGCAACCATCTCTATCCACACCCCAAGCCGCACAGCCTTTTTCTCAATCGATATGCCAGACGAAAAAGAGGGCGTCTGCTGGGCCATTAAGATGAAACCTCGTGTCTGCTGGGAAGCCGTTTCGGAAGTGCTTCAAGCACAATCGACTCTGCTTCGTGGTCGCAGCATTCCTCCATGCGGCAATAGAGGCCATCAACTGTGCAGCAGAGCTTGCGATGATCGTTGCATTCAAACTGGATGGTGGCGTGAGTGATATGGTATTTGTCGTTGAGCATCGTATTGAGCGAGCGCAGAATGGAAGAACTAATGCTTGGCGGCAGGTTATCGATCAGGGCATGGCAGGAGAGCGCGTACATATTATTGGTAATGCTCCAGACATGCAAATCGTGTACATCGCGAATACCATCAATCTCGCGCATATCGTCTACCAGGTTTGAGAGGGAGATGCCCTTTGGCACAGCTTCGAGCAGGATATTGGTTGTTTCGCTCAAAATCTGCCAGGCTCCAAACGCAATCAGGAATGAGACGCCAACTGACAGCAGTGGGTCGATGATCGTCCATTTCGTCAGAAGGATAACAATGCCCGCTACAATCACGCCTATGGAGATGGCAACATCGCCGAAGACATGGAGCATGGCCGCACGCACATTCAAGTTATGCCCCTCGCTCCGCAAGCCAAAGCCGATAAACAGGTTGACAAGCACGCCTACTGCCGCTGCGCCAAACATGACCACCGCCTGTACCGGCTCGGGATGCTGGAAACGCTGTACAGCTTCCCACAGAATCACGATAGCAATGACAATCAACGTAACGGCATTGATGAGCGCGGCCAGAATGCCAACCCGATGATAGCCAAAGGTTTTACGGGCGTTGGCGGGTCGCTCGGCCTGCACAGTGGCAAACCAGGCCAGCCCGAGGGCGAAGATGTCGGTCAGGACATGGCCCGCGTCAGAAAGCAGCGCCAGCGAATTAGCCAGAAAGCCTCCGGCCAGTTCGGCCAGCAGAATGAGAATGGTCAGGAAAAACGCTAAGCGCAAACTCTTTTTTGCCATGCCATGTGTATGATTATGTCCTTCGTGTCCAAAGCTCACAGCCGCACCTCCGCTTCCAATGCGGATGCATAGCCTGGAAAGCGCTCATTGACATGCGCCATGCCAATTTCTAATAGCTGGCGAATATGCTTATCGATTAAGCGGTAATAGACCACCCGCCCTACTTTTCGCATCGTTACGATGCGCATGTTTCTCAGCACGCGCAATTGATGTGAAATCGTGGTATCATCTCGCCCCAGCCCAGCCGCCAGATCGCCTACACATAGTTCACCTGTTGGAGCCATCAGCAGCGCATATACCACCTGCAGACGGGTAGGATCGCCCAGTATCGCAAACAAAGCAGCGATGGCAGAGGCATGCTCGCTCTCTAGCAGGTTCTGCCGCACATGCTGCACATGCTCTGGGTGAACGCAACATTCGCGGTTCAAACTATTTTTCAGTTCATTGTCTGACACAAGCGTTGAAGATCTCATGCCCGCACTAACTTTCACTGTATATCTGTACATTCATGCAACTATTCTTGTCTATACTATAGCACATTTTCTCGTTTGCTTCAATGGGCAAGGCGTCAAAAACGAGGCTATTTTGTGGACAGGCCATGCAAACTATGCTACACTCATAGCCATACAATGAAAAGCACATCTATCAAATCCTATGCAGTTTCTTTTATATAAGGAGGGTGGAAACCCATGACAACCTGTACATCTTGCGGCAAGGACGTCACCGGGAAGAAGTTTTGTCCAGAATGTGGTACGCCTGTACAGCCAACGGCTGCTCCAGTAGCCTCAACCAGTACCTGTCCGCGCTGCAATGGCGTTGTAAAACCTGGAGCTGCTTTCTGCATGCATTGCGGCTCAGCGCTCAACGCGCACACAGCCATTCCCACCGTACAATCTCAATCATTGACTCGTCAATGCCCGGCCTGTCACGCAGATGTTCCGCTCAGCACAGCATTCTGCACCAATTGCGGACAGAATATGCAAACGGGAACTCCACCCCCTGTACCCGCGACGACCAGCGGCGTGTATTGCAACACGTGCGGACGACAGAATGCCCCTGGATTGAATTTCTGTGGCGGATGCGGCAGCCCGATTAATACTACTGCGCCCTCCGCTCCACAGACTGGCTATCCACAGACAGGAAGTTATGGTCAGCCCTTGCAGCCGTATGCGCCGCAATATGGCCAGCCGCAGTATAACACGCAGTACCCGCCACAACAGCCTGCTTACCAACAACCCTATCCGCAGCAGGCGTATGGACAACCGCCTGCGGGTTATCAACAGCAGCCAATGCTTGGTCAACAACCAATGGTGCTGCGCTGCCCCATTTGCATGGCGATGTCTCCGGTCGGGACAACCAATTGCCCAGGCTGTCGTACCAGCCTCGCGGGAATCGTTCCCGTACCTGCGAATATGCCACAACAAGGACAGCAGGGCGGCGGCCTCGGCGGTTTCTTGCAGGGAAGCGGCGGCAATATGGCGGTCGGCGCGCTCGGGGGAGCGGCTGCTGTGATCGGTGGTGAGATGCTCCTGCACGAGATTGAACACCCGCATCATCGTGGATACGACTATGAAGATAGACGCGATGGTGATGGCGGCATGCTTGGCGATCTGGGTAATCTGGCGAATGACGTAGGTCTGTTCTAAATACCATGAAAAAGTCCCTCTCGACAGGCATCCTGAGCGCAGCGAAGGATCTTGCGCCCAGCCTGTTGAGTGAGGGGGGGCCTGAGATCCTTCGCTGCGCTCAGGATGACATCTCGAGGCGGGATGGTCATGGCATACGAAGAGAGGACAAAGCAGTGGATATCCTCTCTTCGTATGTATGTCTACCTGACCAGCTAAGACATACCCAAATGGGCTATCGTCTTCCCTCCATTCCATTGATTAGCCAGCTTAAACCGTCTATAATAATATGAAGCTCCTCCCGAGGGATGTGAGTGCGTTTTTTTGTGCTGATGGCAAGATGTAGGAACTTCATCCACCATGCTCAACCCGTTCAGATGTTGAGATGTCGTTGGGGTATACAAACCGCGCGGATAGAGAAGGTATAGTTTTCCAATGCAGTATAAGCGAACAACGCTACGAAATGGTTTGCGCTTGCTAACGGCTGAGATGCCCGGTATGCGCTCAGCCAGCATCGCGTTCTATTTCACAGTGGGTTCCCGTTACGAGGATGACGCAGAGGCTGGAATATCGCATTTTATTGAGCATATGCTCTTTAAAGGATCGCAGCATTATCCCACCGCCCGTCGAATCTCAGAAGCAATCGAGGGCGTGGGCGGCATCTTCAACGGCAGCACCGGCAAAGAGTTGACAAACTATACTGCTCGTGTTCCCGCCGAACATGTCTCTACGGTACTGCGCGTTTTCGCGGATATGGTGCGCAACCCGCTCTTTGATCCGCTTGAGATTGAAAAAGAGCGCAGCGTTATTCTGGAAGAGCTGAGTTCAACTCGCGATGATCCACAGGAATGGGTCAGCCTTTTAATCGACGAAACCACATGGCCTCATCTGCCACTGGGACGAGATGACGCGGGCTTCGAGGAAACCGTCGAGGTGATTAGCCGCCAGCAGATGCTCGATTACCTGCACGAGTACTACCGGCCAAATTCGTTGATCATCAGTGTTGCTGGCAATATTTCGTCAGAGCAGGTCATCGAAGAGGTCGAGCGACTTTTTGGGGACTGGCAACCTGGAGAGCATCGCGTATGGAAAGAAAGTCTTCCACCACCAGATGCTCCACCCGTCGCCATCGTTTCAAAGGAGACAGAGCAAGCAAATCTCTGTCTTGGGACTCTTGGCATAGCCTATTCTTCCCCCGACTATTATACATTTACGCTCATTAATGCTATTTTAGGTGAAGGTATGAGTTCTCGTCTCTTCCAGACGATTCGCGAGGAGAAGGGACTGGCTTATGATATCGGCAGTTACTTTAATAGTTATGCTGAAACAGGAAATTTTGTAGTAAGCGCGGGCGTGGATACGAGCGAGGCAGAGGCGGCTATTTCGGCCATTATGAGCGAGCTGACCCGCATCAGCCGCGAGCCTGTACCTCAAGATGAACTCGCTCGCATTAAAGCCTATGTGCGCGGTACCACTTTATTGAGTATGGAAGGCACAGCGCAGGTGGCTTCATGGCTTGGGGGGCAGGAATGCCTGCGCGGAAAAATCATTGATGTTGATGAAGTTTTACAGCAAATTGACGCCATTACGCCAGATGATATTCAGCGCGTAGCTCAGCAATGCTTCGCTCCCGAATGGCGGCGGTTGGCCTTGATTGGCCCATTTGACCCACAACATGCAGTATATTTTGGGAAGTTGCTTAAGGGCGGAGATTAAAACGCCTGACCTGTAGCCATCGCTCACAAAACGCTACAGCCTCAGACGAGACAGGAGATCGAACACAATGAAGCAAACGACTCTTCGAGACCGCATTCAAAATATTGAAGACGCCATCAGCGCCGGACATACAGATGAAGCTATGGCAAGTTGCCAGCAGCTTCTCACCTATTTTCCAGAGGCGCTTGAAATACAACGCCTGCTAGGTGAGATCTACCTCGCACAAGGCCGCCTGGATGAAGCACAACAGACCTTCGATTGGATTCTGGTGAACGACCCCGAAAACGTGATCGTCTACTGCGACCGCGCTCTGATCTGCGAAAGTCAGAACGATATTGATACCGCGCTGGATTGTTACCAGCAAGCATACGAACTGAGCCGGGGCAACAGCCAGATTCGCCAGGAATTTAATCAACTGAGCGCGCGTGTTGGTCAACAAGAATTTATGCTTTCTCGCGCCGGACTTGCCCGCCTGTACATGCGCGGCGACCTCCTCACACAGGCAATCCAGGAGTGGGAAGCGGTTCTCACCGTCACGCCTGAACGGCTCGATGCGCGGCTGGGGCTTCTCGAAACCTACTGGCGCGAGGGCTACTTCGACCAGGTGCAACAAATGGCAACCAGCATTCTAGATGAGGTACCGCAATGCCTCAAAGCGCTCCTCTTGCTGGCGCATGTCACCTCTCCTTACAACATGCAGCGGGCGCAAGACTACCTGGAACGGGCAGAAGCGCTTGACCCAGATATGGTTATGGCGCAGGAACTCTTCAGCGATCTTGCCGCCAGTCAACCTCATGATCCTTTTCTGGCTCTTATTAAACGCGAGCCTGTGATTGTACCTGAAGCTGCGCATGCCAATGGCCACAGTGTCGATGCAATTGACACGCATCAGCAGCGCGCTATTGAAGCAGAAAACACCTCAACTTTCAACACAATCGGCCCTACAGACCGTGTTTATGGTTGGAATGACATGGAGAGCTGGCGCGAGCTTGATACCACACAGATTTCTCCCAGCGACACCCGGCAGCCGGAAGAACATGTGCCTTCATTTTCAACTTCCTGGTCCGCGCCTGACCTGGAACCAGAGGTTGGAGTACCAGGCAATGGCACCCATGAAGTGCAAGCGCCCGGAGCGGCAGATTTTGAAACCTGGGCCGCCGAGCAAGAGATCGACGATAATTTGGACCCGGCCATCCTGGAACAGCAGCCCTGGTTCCATGATGATGCTTCATTAGCCCCTCCAGTAGAGAATCCAGCGCCAGCCAACCTGGAAAGCGCTACAGATACAGTAGATACCAGCTGGAATGGGCCTTCACAACAAGAACAACTGGCATCCCCACCTGCCTGGCTTGAAATGCTCACAAGAAACGAAGGCAAGCAACCGAGCGGCAATCTTTCAGCCCTGGGCCACAATAGAGCTGAGCCTTCACGTCCCGAATTGAACAAGACCTGGGAAGAAGATGTGATAACCAGCCCTGAACCTGAACAACCAGAAGCGAAGGAAATGGAACCATCTTTCTTCTTCTCCTCAGACGACGATTCTGAAATGGGCTGGCCAGAATGGCTCAAATCGCTTGGTGCTGAGACGCTCGAGCCAGGAAACGGGCCGGAAATGGCTGCCTCTCCAACGATAAACGCTGCCCCATTAGCGCAATCACAGGAGGAACCAGCTTTCGCAAAGTGGACGTATCAACAGTCGGTTGAAGCCACTTCTGAGGAAATCGCCTTTGCTCAGTTTCTTCACCCACAGGAAGATGAAACGACTGTTCATGATGATGCTTCATGGGACAACCCTGTTGAAACCAGCTCCCGGGAACCGGAGTTCACGCAGTGGATCAATCCGCAACCGGTGGAGACAGCTTCCGCTGAAGCAGAACAGCTTGCGACGCTTGAATACCTGGAGCAAAGCCTTATGGCACAGGGCTTTGTGCCATTACAGCCCGGCACGCTTTCAAGTATTGCGCAAGAGGACCCGTTGTCAACAGTATTCCCTACCCTGGAAAGCACAGGCACACCCTTTGATTCGCATATCGCGCCTATTACAGCGCAAGAGCCTGTCGAGATACCACCCTATGTTCCACCAACACAGCCACTCGCTCAGCCCGAACCGGTGCGACAGCCTGCTCTGAACCTGGATGCATTCGCGGTTACAGCATCTGCGTGGACAGAAGTACAGCAGCCGCAGGTAGCGCCCCCAGTACCGGCTGTGGAAGAGTCGAAACCGGTCAGCGAGCCTGTACACCATCAGGTACCAGTTTCGCAGACAGTATCGGCCCCCATTCAAAGGCAGGAGCCTACCCTTGTGCCTACCTATCAATCCGATGCCTTGCTTGATAGCGAGCTGGAAACGACGATGAAACGCCCAGCAGTACGCCTGCAGCCTATGCAGGGTTCTGGAAAAAAGGATTTCTCGCATCTGCTGGGCAAAGGACGCACAACTGAGCGCAGTGGGAAAGGGTCCCCAGAATCGCTGAGTACCAAAGAGCGTCTGATTCGCGGCTATCAACATCAACTCGTTGGAGATTATGATGAGGCGATGCAGGAGTACCGCATCATCATTCGCAACGCCCCCGAGTTACTTGAAGAGGTCATCAGCAACGTGCGCGCCTTATTAAAGCTAGCTCCCAGGTATTCAGCCGGATACCGTGTCCTGGGTGATGCCTACATGCGCCAGGGCGAGTACTTGCAGGCGATGGAGGCGTATAACAAGGCTCTGACCATTGCAAAACGCGCGAAGGGTTCTGGCAGTCATTAGTTCACAAAGGAGTCGATGATGGACACAATACTTCAACGATTGACCGAGCTGGATGAAATAACTGGCGCGTTAATCATCGGTAAGGATGGACTGATCGTCTCAGGCGGCTTGCAGAGCGATGATGAGGACATGCTGGGCGCGATGTCTGCTGCAGTCTTTGGCTCTATTGCAACCTATGCCTCGCAAACCAATCATGGAGAAGCAAAGCACATTCTCATTGAAACGCAGGCTGGGACCATTCAGTTTGCAGAGGTCGGAGATATGATTCTCGTTGTCACTACTCGCCCTCACTCAAATAGCGGGCGCGTGCGGCTCGAAATGAAAAAGGCCTGTCGGCAACTTTCGCAACTCGTCGCTGCCTATTAACAGCAGTTGTTACGCAGAAAGAAGCCATCTCAGCCTGCAAGGAATGCAACAGCAGGTTGAGATGGCTTCTTTCTCTGTGCTTCTCAGGTATGTAGGCACACGAAGGAAAGGATATCAGTTGTTTTGCCGGAGAGAATTAGAGCAAAGCCGCGAGGAAAGGATTTGAACGTAGACCAGGAATGAGAGACTTTCTAGACTAATGCGCCGACGTTGAGGCTTCTTCCTTTTCCTTCTTCTTTTCCGCCAGACGCCAACAACACGTTTTACTACGGAAACAGCGATCCTGTTCTTCAAGAGTAACGGGAGGAGTGCCTTTCATACAAAACACCTGGTACATAGGCTCACCAGCCGCCACATCATTACACGGGAACCAGCGCTCGCGATAAAAAGGGCAGGCATTTTTATGCTTGCGCCAATTCGGATTTTCTGCTGGATGAGATTCGAGTGTAGCAGCCAAAAAAGTATCCTTCCTAATAAATTGAGTTAGAGCTGCGATTGAGAAATCTTGTTTTCAGGTAGTATACCATATAGCAGGCCATTCGTCTCGGGTAATCGAGGCAAAGTTTGTCGTCGAAACAAAATGTATTCCGCTCTTATGCTAAGATATGGATAGACTCCTTTCAACTACAACTCTGGAGAAATTACCTTGCTAGAACGACCACCAGATAAAGATTATACGATAGAAACTTCCGATATTGTTCCCTGGACACTCCGGCAGACCTTCCTGGGCATTATTCTGACGTTGTTTCCCTGGCTACTCCTGGCTGTCACCCTCAACAACCTGGGAGGCAATACAACATCCGGTAATACTCCCCTTTCTTTTCAGGCCGATCTCATGGCCGCAATTATCACCTTAGTGTTTTCAGCCATCATTGAAGGCGCATTCCTCATCGCGCCATTCTATTTTGCGAACAGAGCCTTCAGAGGGCTACGCAACCATATACAACTGGCATGGAACGCATTGGGCTTTCGTCGAGTCTCAAGCAGGTATACCGCCGGAATCATTATCGGCCTGCTCCTGGCCATCTTCGCGGTAGATTTCCTCTACTCCTATGTAATCACGGCTTTGCATCTTAACCTACAAACGAACGACCAGGTGATTCTGGCTCACAGTAAGCAGGCCCCACTGACAACCTATGCAACGCTGCTGGCGGCGGTATTTATCGCCCCGTTTTGTGAAGAGATTTTTTTCCGGGGCTTCGTTTTTCCTGGTTTGTGCAAAGGGATGCCGGTTGGCGGAGCTATCCTGCTCAGCGCGCTGCTTTTCGGGGTCGCGCACGCAGATGTCGGTTCGTTCGCAGTCCTGTTTGTGATTGGCCTCGCGCTCGCCTTCGTGCGCTGGCATACGAAGTCGATCTGGCCCGGTATGCTGCTGCATATGCTAAATAATGGGATTGGCGCTCTCTCCATCATCCTTGCCATGCAAGGGACGATTCATTGACAAAAGCGGTGGCCTTGACAGTGATTATGAAGTTTGACAACATACAGGAGGAGACCCGCCACCTGTCATCCTGAGTGCAGCGAAAGATCTCTGTGCCGGGCGAATCGTGCACCCAAACTGGAGATCCTTCGCTGCGCTCAGGATGACATACAGGAATATACCTCCTTTATTCTTTAAGCTTCATAATCAACGTTGAGGCCGCACCATAACTGATACAGCTTTCAGAACTTTTTGCGCCGGTCCTCTACACGGGCGCTGGCGGTTTTGGATTCGCCGCCACTGGCGCGTGGCAGGCTATCAGCAGGCACAAGCTCCACCTTCGGCGTGTTACCCGTCACGGTCTTCACTGCTGTTGCCATTTCATAACTCAAGGCGCGGCAGTACTCAGGGTTACTCAGAATCGAAGCATCCTTCACCTCGACCTTCAGGTCAAAGGTATCAAGCCCATCTCGCTTATCCACAATGATACGGAAGTTTGCGCCGGTTTCAGGAAACTTCACCAGCGCGGCTTCCACCTGGCTCGGGAAAACGATCAGGCCACGAATAGAGACGGCGTCGTCACTGCGTCCCTTAATGGCCGCGATCTTCGGATGAGTGCGTCCGCAAGAGCAGCGCTCCTCCCACCATGTTCGGGATAAATCGCGGCTGCGATAGCGAATCATGCAGGTGCCATCAGCCGTAAGCCACGTCCAGACGAGTTCGCCGTCCTGTCCTTCGGGAACCCATTCGCCGGTCTCGGGGTCGATGCACTCGACCAGGAAGGCGTCCGCCCAGGCGTGCATGCCATTGCGCTCCTCGCATTCACAGGTCATGCCTGGGCCAAGAAACTCGGTCATGCCAAACTCGTCATAGGCGGTGATGTTGAAGAGTTCTTCCAGCTTCAGGCGGGTTTCCCAGGGCCAGGGTTCAGCGCCAAAGAGTCCTATCTTGAGCTTCGTATCCTTGAAATCGATACCCCGCTCGCGTGCCTTGCCACCTACATAAAGACCTACAGAAGGCGTCATACAAATAGCCGTGACGCCAAAATCGACGATGAAATCGATCATGCGATCATACTGGCGCGCATCTGACCCCATCGGTATCGCCATCGCATCCATCGCCATCGCGCCATAGTGGAAACCAAAGCCGCCGGTCGCCAGACCATAGCCGTAACAGTTCATCAAAATGTCACCCGGGCGCAGGCCGGTCATCCAGAGTTCACGAGCGTTGAGGTCGGCCCAGTAATCGATATCTTTTTTAGTCGCGAACACGGGAACGCTTTTGCCCGTCGTGCCACTGGTGGCATGGACTTCTACAAGCCCGCCTTCGTCACCCGGCTTCTTGAAGGCCATGCCGTAGGGGTATGCTGCGCGCACAGTCTTCTTTTCCAGGAAAGGCAGCTTCTGAATGTCTTCCAACGAACGAATATCTGAGGGCCTGACTCCGGCCTCGTCATAGAGATTACGATAAAACTGGTTCTGGTTGTAGGCGCGTTCGACCATCGCCTGAAGCCGTTCTAGCTGCAACGCTTTGAGCTTCTCTTTCGGCATGGTCTCCATCTCTTCATTGTAGTACTTGCGCCCGCTCATTATTCACCTCTCCTACTTAAATAAAGTTGGCTCTCATAGTCCAGGCGTTTTATCGCACCCGGATAAATATTAACGATCAAATTCGGACCTGTCATGTTGAGCGCAGCGAAGCATCGCTCTCGCCACGCACAGATGCTTCGCTGCGCTCAACATGACAGGCTCATGCTGATCTTGCTCGTTAACATTTATTGGAGAAAGCCACCTGATTATAGCACAAGCAGAGCTATCAGCAGATGAGAAGAGCGCATATGTACTATTCGGCCCCAGGGGAGACAGCGAACATCTGGCCCACTTTTCCCTCTGGAGCCTCCTCAACGAATACAGCAATATTCTTTGGACCCACCCGCTCGCTTGAAGGAGCGAGTTTCCGGTTTTCTTACGGAGTCATTTCAGTTTTCAACTGGTGCCAGGCCAGGCGGGCTTCTTCGACCGAACCCTCGTCTTCAATAGTGGAGACATCACCCGGGTCGCGGTCGAGTGCGACTGCGCGCAAGACACGCCGCATGATCTTGCCGCTGCGTGTCTTGGGCAGCGTACTCACAAAATTGATCTCGCTAATGACCACCACCGGACCCATTTCCTTGCGCACCGTGTTGAGTAGTTCTTTCTTCAACTCCTCCGAGGGCTGATACCCCTGCTTAACTACGACAAATGCTGCAATCACTTCACCGCGCAGCTCATCGGGACGACCAATCACCCCTGATTCTGCTACTGCGGGATGCTTTAAGAAAGCTGTCTCGACCTCTATCGTGCCGATGCGATGGCCCGCAATCTTGATAATCTCGTCGGCACGTCCGGCGAACCACACGTAGCCATCTTCGTCGATCTGGGCCGAGTCACCGGTATAATACAGCCCCGGCAAGACCTGCCAATAGTCCTTACCGTAGCGCTCAGGCTCACCCCACAGCCCGGGCGTCAATCCGGGGAAAGGCCGTTTGAGAACCATGATGCCTTTTTCGTTCGGTCCTACCGGCGTCCCATCCAGTGGGGAAACGACCTCTGCTTCGATACCGGGCAGAGCAATGGTGGCCGAACCGGGTTTGATCGGCAGCATGCCGAGTCCGTAGGGATTGCCAAAGACCGGGCCACCAGTTTCCGTCTGCCACATGTGGTCAATCACCGGCACGCGGTCATGTAGCACAGTTTTCTGCAACCATTCCCATGCGGGCGCGTTCAAGACCTCGCCCGCGCAGAACACGCGCTCGAGTGAGGAATGATCGTACCTGGTTGGCGGTTCGTCGCCATACTTCATCAACAGGCGCACAGCGGTGGGCGAGGTAAAAACGCTCGTCACGCCAAATTCTTCCACGACCTGCCAGAAGAGTTCGGGACCGGGGTAATCCATCGCCCCTTCAAAGGCAAGCGTGGTCGCGCCCAGAATCAATGGGGCGTAGACTATATAACTGTGACCGACCACCCAACCAATGTCGGAGGTGGACCACCAGACATCGGTCGGCTTCAAGCCAAAGACCCATTGGGCCATGCTACAGATGTGTACCTGGTAGCCGCCGTGAGTGTGAATGGCCAGCTTGGGTTTGGCCGTCGTACCGGATGTCGCGAGGATGTAGGCTGGCTCATTCGATTCCATCGGCACATAATCACCGCTCTGACCGCCTGCATGGTTGAGGAAGTCTTGCCAGGTAATATCACGCCCCGGCTGCATCGGAGTTGGTTCGTCAGTGCGTTTGAGTACGATCACGTGTTCGACACTTCCGGTAGCAATCTCCAGGGAGGCATCAACAATCGCTTTGAGATCCGTGTTCTTGCCCTTGCGATAGGTGACATCGGCAGTAAAGAGCAGGCGCGAGCCGGATGCCTGCACACGATCGCTCAGTGCCTGCGCGCCAAAACCTGCAAAGACTACAATGTGAATCGCGCCAATGCGCACAGCCGCCAGCATTAGCATGATGGCTTCAGGGCAGGTCGGCATGTAAATAGTGATGCGGTCGCCTTTCGTAATGCCCATGCCACGCAGGGCGGCTGCCAATCGCTCAACCTCGTGAAGTAACTGTGCGTATGTGAAGACTCGCCGCTCGCCACGTTCATTGAGATACACCAGGGCAGCATGTCCACCCCAGCCTCGCTTGACATGATGGTCGAGCGCACTGTAAGCAAGGTTGGTCTGCCCGCCGATGAACCAGCGGAAAGTGGGCGGGGTCCATTCGAAGACGCGATCCCATGTACGGAGCCAGGGCAGTTGTTCTGCCGCCCTGCTCCAAAATGCTTCTGGATTCTCCCTGGCATCTTCAATCCAGCGCCGTACAACCGGACTAACCAGATTCATTGCAATTTTCCCTTTCTTTGCTGTGCTTGCTCACATACCACCGGACAATGGCTGCAGGCAGAGGCACTAAAACAGCCAGGTCTTCGAGTAGAGCTTCCTCTACTGCTTCAATCGCTCAATAATCAGGCGTCCTGGAAGATTCCTTGCCCACAACCTTCTGTCCTTCTGGGGCTATCTCATGTGCGTCCAAGCGGCACACAACTACATCTAGTGTATCATTCCAGTATTGCAGCGTCTACACAAAAACCGGTATGCTATGATGGAAAAAAAAAGAAATGGGAGCTTTCACTTCATGGCAAACACTATTCAGGCGGTCATCTGGGACTTAGACGGAGTAATCATTGATAGCGCGGATGCGCATCGACGAGCATGGCAACGCCTGGCTAAAGACGAAGGCATCACTTTGACCGACGCGGATTTCTGGGCCACCTTTGGCAAGCGCAACGATGACATCATTCCTCTTATCTGGGGATCACTTCCACCTCAACAGATACAGACGTTAGCAGACCGGAAAGAAGCCTACTTTCGCGAATACGTTCGAGACACAATCGCTCCCCTTCCAGGCTCGATGGAATTGATGCGTGCATTACACGAAGCTGGTTTTGCCCAGGCCTTGGCGACCTCAACTCCTAAAGAAAATATCGAGTTAATCAGCGAACTCTTACACTTGAGTGATTATCTGTCGGCGCTGGTTTCCGGCGAATCGGTGCCGAGAGGCAAGCCAGCGCCAGACATCTTTCTCAAAGCAGCCGAGGAATTACACAAAAGCCCCGGCGTCTGTGTCGTGATCGAGGACGCGGTAGCCGGAGTGCAGGCGGCTCATGCCGCCGGAATGCGCTGCATCGCCGTAGCGGGCAACCGCAACCTCTCCGGGCTACGAGCGGCAGAACTGATGGTAAAAGACCTGACAGAGGTGAGTGTCGAACAAATACGCGACCTGGCTTGACAACGGAAAGGGCGAATGGCACAATACAGGCACACATGGAGGTGTAGGGGCCCCGGTGGGTCTCACCGTCTTCAAAACGGCTGGGGGGTCGCTCAGCGCGGCTCCTGGTGGGTTCGACTCCCATACGCCTCTGCCTGATTTATACCAAATGAGTGAGCATTCCACCGGAACTTGGCAATGGAATGCCTGTTATGTGCTGCGCCATCATTATTACTCATCAGGAGAACAATGGAGCTGAAAATTCTCTTTTTTATGGCTCGCCGAACCAGCACATCTCAGAGGAGAATACATGAAGATAGGTATTCCCGACGACTATCAAGACGCTATACGCACGCTCGACTGCTTTCAGAAGCTCAATGGACAGGACGTCGTTATCATCCGCGAACATCTGCGTGACCCGGAAGTCCTGGCATCCCGCTTACAGGGGGTGGAGGCAGTGGTACTCATTCGCGAGCGCACCCCTATCAGCGATGCGCTGCTGGCTCGTTTACCGGATCTGCGTCTCATTGTCCAGACCGGCAAACGCGCTCCACACATCGATATGGCGGCCTGTACTCGCCATGGTGTCGCCGTTGTCTATGCGACACCCTCAGGTGGGGGCAGTTCCCATGCAACAGCGGAGCTGACCTGGGGATTGATCCTCGCTGCAATGCGCTTCATTCCCCAGGAGGTCGCTTCAATGAAGGCGGGTCACTGGCAGAGTACGCTAGGGCGTACTCTCTACGGGCGCACGCTCGGCATTTTCGGCTATGGACACATCGGAAGCCTGGTCGCTACCTACGGGCGAGCATTTGGAATGAGAGTACTGGTATGGGGGCGAGAAGGCTCACGCGCCCGCGCTCAGGCCGATGGCATCGAGGTGGCAGCCAGCCAGGATGTGCTATTTAGAGACGCCGATGTGCTGAGTGTGCATCTTGTGCTAAACGAGGAGACGCGGGGCATTATCTCGGGGGCAGATCTTGCGAAGATGAAGCCGACCGCCCTGTTCGTCAATACCAGCCGAGCAGGACTGGTTAAACCGGGGGAGCTGGAAGAGGCCCTGCGCGCCGGACATCCGGGATATGCAGCGGTCGATGTGTACGAGAGCGAACCGGTCACGGACCATCCACTACTGCATATGGACAACGTGGTCTGCACACCGCACCTGGGCTACGTCGAAAAGGACAACTACGAAGTTCTGTTCGAGGCTGCCTTCGATCAACTGCTCGCCTTTACCGCTGGTGATCGAACGAAGGTGGCTAACCCAGAGGCACTCAAACGTGTATAACGACTTTGAGCGCAGGTTGCATCCTGGCTGCCAATAGCCAGGATGAGACCATTTTCACCCGGTAATTCCGGCAGAGGCAACCGAGCGCAGGAACCAACGCTGGAAAAGCAGGTAGATGACCAGCATGAGGAGAGTAATCATGCTGGCGAAAGCCATAATGTCACCCCAGTTGAGCGGGGCCTGGCCAAAGAAGAAACGCATGCCGACCATCAGAGGTCGGTACGTATCGCCGCGTGTTACGATGAGAGGCCATAGGAAATCGCCGATATGGACGAGAAATTGCCAGATGGCAACCGTGATAAAGACTGAGCGCGAAAGCGGAACGATCATTTGCCAGTAGATGCGTAAACGACTGGCCCCGTCAACGATAGCTGCCTCCTCGATCTCCTTCGGAATATCGATGAAGAACTGGTAGAAGAGGAAAATAGAGAAAGCATCTGCTATAAAAGGAAAAATTTGTACCTGGTAGCTATTGATCCAGGTTGTCGCCCCATCGAACCAGGGCAGTTGGTTGACCAGCAGCAGGAGCGGTACTGCTACCGACTCAAATGGGATAACCACCAGCGCAACGATCAAAATAAGAACGAGTTTGCGCCCGGGAAAAGACATACGAGCCAGCGCATAAGCAATCAGACTATTGACAAAAAGACCCAGTACAACAATAGAGGTGACAATGAACAGGGAATTGAACAGGTAGAGGCTGAAAGGGAAGCGCTGGAAAACATCACTGTAGTTCTGTAGCGAGATGTTGCCGTAGGGAATAAAAGCGCGCAGGGAAGTTACATCCTGCAACAGTTGATCCTCATCGGCCTTGAGCGAAGAGACGAACATAAAGACGATGGGAAACAGGAAAAAGATTGCCAGCACGCTCATCAACAGATAGTTGAGTGCGAGGCCAACATGCTTGCGGCTGAAAGGCCATCCAGGTAGAGATACAACTTTTTCACGTGTTCGAGTCGATGTTCTTACTTTCTCGGTCGTCAGTTCCATACATTACACCTCTCTTTTTTCAGCCGCGACGACGTAGCGAAGTATGGGTATGATGCGTATCAGGACAATTAAAAAGAAAACGACCGCGATTGCTGAAGCATAGCCCACATGTAGCTGGTGAATGCTCTGATTCACCATATACCATACGACCGTCACGGTAGAGTTACCGGGTCCTCCCTGTGTCATGACTTCCACCTGTGTATAGAGTTTAAAGGCCTGGACAGTCGTGGCAATCATCACAAAAAATGTGGTGTTACGTAGTTGGGGCAGGGTGATGTATCGCAGTTGATGCCAGCGACCGGCCCCATCGACTCGAGCTGCTTCATAGAGCGACTGCGGAATGTTTTGCAGTCCTGCCAGGTAAATAATCATATAGAGACCAACACCCTGCCAGATCGATAATAACATGATAGCAGGCAGAGCCAGGTGAGCGTCATCAAGCCAGGGATAGGGTCCTAGATGACCGAAGCTGATGGTTTTAAGAAAGGCATTAACCAGTCCCTGGCCCGGATTGTAGAGAAATGCCCAGACCACGGAAATAACCGCCAGGGGAGTGACTACCGGGCTAAAATAAATGGTGCGGAAGACGGCCATACCGCGCAGCTTCTGGTTCAACAGAAGCGCAAGAAAAAGAGCGAGGCCGGTCTCAACGGGCACAACAACAATGCCAAAGAGCGAGTTGTTGAAAAGGGCCTGACGTAGGGTATCATCTGTCAGCATCCTTGTATAGTTACGCAGGCCAACGAAAAATGTAGGTAGCGGATATGGCGTCAGGCGCTGATTGGTGAGCGAGAAGTAGATTGCCAGCAAGAAAGGAATAATCAAGAAGATCGACAGCAGGGTCAGAGCAGGTAAGACAAAGGCCCAGGAAAGGTAGGTTTCCTTACGTTTCCAGCGCAGTATTTTCGTTGAAGTAATGGTACTCGTTGTGGCGCGAAATGGTAGATGCATGGCATTCCTCATATCTTTAGTGTGAGCCTGGAGCAAGAAAGATTATCCCGCTCACGAAATAATGATAAGCCCAGATAGTTCCCTTACTATCCAGTTGGATACCCATCGTTATCCTGGATGTCCTGGTCTATCTTTTGAACCGCTTTGTCCAACTCTTTCTTCACATTGAAACCGTCGATGATATTGGTGGCTGCAACCGCAAATGCTGAGGTGATAGTGGGATAGGCGGGAGTAATCGGGCGCGGCTCGGCTATGCCGTTGAGGAGTTGTATCGCGAAGACATCAAGCGGACCGCCTGGCGAATACAGGTAAGACTGAGCAATGACTGATTTACGCGCAGGCACCGCGCCATCAGCATCCGTCATGCGCGCGATCTCGGAAGGCGACAGGATGAAATTGAGTACCTGCCAGGCAGCATCAGGGTACTTGCAGGAGGAAGTGATACCCCAGCTCCACGAACCCATACCGGTCTTCGCTCCCTTACCCAGATCAGGGGCAGGTAGCACAAGCAAGTTGTCGCCCAGCGCCTGACGATAGCCCTCGTAGAGCCAGTGACCACCCCAGGCCAGGGCAGACTGACCAAAGGTAAAACCAGTATCGCTGGCGGGCCAGGGATTGCTGTAGCCTAGCTTGAAAAGGTTTTGAAACCATGTCATCGCCGCAACTGCATCGGGGCCGTTGAGCACTCCTTGAGCCGATAAGTAGGTCTTCCGATTAATCAGATCGCCGCCGAAGGACTCGACAAAGGGAGAGAAGCCATAGGTAAGCCATTCGTTCCCGCCGTTCAAATTTAAATCCAGGGGATACTGCACACCTGGTATGTGTTTCAGCCTCGCCAGTATACTGTTGAGTTCACTCAAAGTCCAGGGGAAGTCGATGGTGGGAATACGCACACCAGCTTCGCGTAAATATCGCTTGTTCGCATAAAAGCCGAGGCCCGAATCATACTGCCCTAAGCTGTACAGGTGATGGTTGTAGGTACCCTGTTGGAGAATGGAGGGCAAAAAATCATCCAGCATCTGGGAGGAGACATACCTGTCGAGCGGAATAAGGTAGCCAGACCAGGCAAAACGATACAAGGTTGGCCCATCAAAGTCGAGCAGGCAGGGAAGACTATGCGACATAGCCGCAATGTCTATCTGGTCGAGGTAGTTTCCTTCGGGCAACTGGACTGCCTCGACCTGTATATCCGGGTGGCTGTCATTGAAAGCCTGGAGCGTGGCATTAAGCGCGTCCCGTTCGGATGCCTGACCCGAGTGATAAAAAAGCTGTAGAGTGATTGGTCCAGATGTGCTGCTGATCGTTGCAAATGGTGTGACACTACATGCCGAAACGATGGTACAAAGGAGTATCAGGAGGGGAAAAATCTGTCTCCACTGCAAGTTGTGACGTACTGTCATACAAAGTCTGCTCATAGCAGTGGGCCCTTTAGCGCTTGATAAATAATCCTGGCGAGTACGCTTCCATTAGAATATAGCACGGATCAGGAAGCGAATCAAATTGCTTCATCTACCAATCAAAAGGCATACCCGCGTAATTTTCCGCAAGGCTGGTTGAAGCGGCCCGTGATCGAACGGTATAGGCGAGCTGCGCCCTTTGAAGCTGCTCTTGAAACAGGTCGTCTTCGGGGAAGCGGTGCAGCATGGAGGTCATCCACCAGGAAAAATGTTCCGCTCGCCAGACACGACGCAGGCAGTTCGAGGTATACGCCTCTAGCTGGTCCGCCCGGTTCTCTTTATAAAATACCGAAAGAGCGCGGGCGAGATGACGAACATCAGAAACTGCCAGATTCAGCCCCTTTGCGCCGGTCGGGGGCACAATATGCGCAGCATCACCGGCTAAAAACAATCTGCCGTACTGCATTGGCTCGATAACACTGCTGCGCATGGCGAGAATGCTTTTCTGGATGACCGGTCCGGTAAACAATTGCCAGTTGTTCTTTGTCTCGAGTCGCGCCCGCAGCTCATCCAGGATCATCTCGTCCGACCAGTTGTTAATATCGTCATTTGGGTCGCATTGAATATACATGCGTTGGAGTTCAGGCGAGCGCGTGCTGACGAGGGCAAATCCGCGTTGATGATAGGCATAGATCAATTCATGCGTCGATGGGGGAGCCTCCATCAAGATGCCCAGCCAGCCGAAGGGATAGGAGCGAGCATATACGCGCAAAGCTGATTCTGGAATAGCCCGTGAAGAGATGCCATGCGAACCATCACATCCCGCAATGAAATCGCATTGCAGTTCTACCTGCTCCTGCTCATGCGTAAAGCGAATAAACGGCTGAGAGGATGTGATATCAAACAACTGGACATCCTTGACACCAAACAGAATGGTGCCACCCTGCGCGAGGCGAGCCGCGATGCAATCCTTCAATACTTCATGCTGCGGGTAAATCATGATGGCGCAACCACCGGTCAGTTCATAGAGGTTTATGCGATGGCCCTCTCCATCAAAGCGCAGTTCGATGCCGTGATGAACAAAGCCAACACGATTCATACGCTCGCCGAGGCCCAGTTCATTCATCAGATCGACCGTTCCCTGCTCAAGAACGCCTGCGCGAATGGTCGATTCGACATCTTCTCTGCTCCGGCTTTCCAGTACAACGGAGTCAATGCCGTCCCTCGCCAGTAACAGTGACAGCATTAAACCTGCCGGGCCTGCCCCGATAATACCAACCTGCGTGCGCATGTTCATTTGATGCTCCTTCCAAATCGTTCATATCTCAGTGATGTAAAAGCTGTCAGGAATGAGTAAAGAAGTATATCAGGTGCGGGCAAGAAAGGTCAGAACAGCTTTGGTAAATGCCTCTGGCTGCTCAATGTTCGATAGATGCGCTACCTCATCAAAGATGATCAGTTCGCTGCCATTGAGAGCTGCATGAAGTTCACGCACCAGCGAAGGCGGTGTAGACTCGTCCAACTCACCGCCAATAACAAGTGATGGAGCATGTATTTGTGGTAAGAGGTCATGCAGGTCAGCATCTCGCACAGCGGCGCAGGCTCCTATATATCCCGCAGGATTAATCGATTCCAGCATCTCGCCTACCCATTGCACAACCTCGGGATGTTGTTTACGAAAACCTGCGCCGAGAAAACGAGCGAGTACCATATCTCGAATCGCTGGCATGCCGTCTGCTTTGACCGCATTAATGCGTATGTTCCAGCTTTCTACTGTCCCGATTCGCGCTCCAGTATTGGCAAAGACCACGCGGTCAACTCGCTCAGGATAGTTCGCGGCAAACCATTGGGCAATCATTCCGCCAAGCGAGAGACCGCAAATATGCGCCCGCTGGATCTGCAAGGTGTCGAGAAGTGATAGAAGATCGCGTCCAAGCTGCTCAATGGTGTACGGCCCTTCAGGCGCATCTGAAGCGCCGTGTCCGCGACAATCGTACCGAACAAGGCGCAGTTCGTGACCGAGCCAGGGAACTTGAGGGTTCCACATCCGCATATCAGTGCCAAGCGAATTGAGCATGACAAGCGCCGGGGCATCTTCCGGCCCATCAACTCGATATGCAAGGCGTATTCCGTCAGACTCAAAATACTTCATACATCACCTCTTGATGCCTGGATGTCGCGATATGCCTCAAGCGCTCGATCAATAAATATGTCTGTACTGCCTAAATAGTTTTGCGGGTCAAGGGAGCGGTCGATCTCTTCTCGAGAAAGGACCGAATTTACGCGCTCATCCTCGAAAGCGGCATCGGAAAGATTTTCATGTGACTTGAGCGTCTGGTCGCAGACGTCCTTGACAAGCCGTTGTGCCTCTGGCCGTCCCAAATGTGGAGCAAGCGCCATCGTTAACGACTCGGCCATCACCAGTCCTTTGGTCAGATGGAGATTTGCATTCATGCGTTCAGGGTCAACTTCCAGGCCGCTTAGCGCCTCCCTCACGCGATGGACGGCTCCTGACGTGAAACCGAATAATGCTGGTAAAGCAGCCCATTCGGCCTGCCATGCTCCGACGGAACGCTCATGCTCCTGAATCATAGAAGAGAGGATTACGGGTACAACTCCGAGGGCTAAGCGCGCAGCCGCAAGAGCGCTGGTTGCATCAACAGGATTGTGCTTCTGCGGCATCGCCGATGAGCCACCTTTACCAGACGCGCTTCGCTCGGACGCCTCATCGACCTCGGTTTGCGCGAGCAGCACGATATCTTGCGCGATCTTCGCCATCGCGCCTACTGCTATGCCCAGCGCCGAGGCAATTTCTGCAATGCGGTCTCGCTCAGTATGCCAGGGTAGATTCGGGGCCGGAAGCTGTAATTCTTCGGCGAGCAGGGTGACAACCTGTGGGCCTTTCTCCCCCAAAGCGGCAAGTGTGCCTACTGCTCCACCCAATTGAACGGCCAGCGACCTTTCCCTGCGTTCATGGAGAGCTTCTACCTGTCGAGATGCGAGAGAAAGCCATTGCGCGGCTTTCAGACCAAACGTGATCGGCAGCGCTTGTTGCAGCAGCGTTCTGCCTATCATAAGCGTATGCCGGTATCGCTCAGCCAGGGATGCACATGCCGAACACACTCCAAGCAGGTCTTCTATGAGCAGGTCAAGCCCATCCCGCATTTGCAGCATCAGGGCGGTATCAATCGCATCCTGGCTGGTTGCTCCCCAGTGGACGTACTTTTTACCATCACCTTCGACCTGTTTTGTCAGCATACCCACGAGTGGAATCGCTGGAGTGCCAGCCAGCGCAGCCTCTTGATACAGCGCAGACACGTCGATTCGCTCGACAGAACATGAAGCGGCGATGGCGTTTGCAGCATCCTCGGGAATGATTCCGGTGCGGGCCTCAGCACGCGCCAGCGCGGCCTCGAAAGCCAGCATACCGCGCACATGGGCTTCGGCAGAGAAGGTTGCTGCCATCTCTGGCGTGCTGAACAAAAGATTTACCGGATCAATCATGAGAACCCGCCTTCGCGCTATGAGCGCGCGCTGTTCGGGCCTGAAGGTCACGCAGGACGGAAATCTCGTTTTCGGTAGGAGGCGGTGTCTGCTCTACATGTTCGGCGAAGCGAATCGGCCAACCGGTATTTGCCGCGATTTGCTCGCGGGTCACCCCCTGGTGAATAGACGTCACCACGAGTTCCTTCGTCTGGGGATCAGGGCGCATCAAGCAGAGATCGGTGACAATGAGTGTTGGCCCAAGTGTGGAAATACCCAGCCGCTTCCGCTCGTCTCCACCGCGTCCAAAGCCGAACGAGGTAATGAAATCGACGCGCTCAACGAAGCTGCGCAGCGACTGGCGCATGACGACGTAGATCTGCTGACAATGGCTTGCGATTTCGGGCGCGCCTCCACCACCCGGCAGCCGCACCTTTGGATGTTCATAGCTGCCGATGACGCTCGAGTTGATATTGCCGAACCGATCAAGCTGCGCGCCGCCCAGGAAGCCAACCGAGATACGCCCCCCCTGCAGCCAGTACTTGAACATCTCCGGCACCGGGACTGTCGTCAGCGCCGTTTCGCTCAACTCTGGATCACCGATAGAGAGCGGCAATACATCTGGCTTCGCCCCGATGGTGCCGGATTCATAAATCAGGGTGATAGCGGGAGCATGCGTGAGGCGAGCGAGGTTGCAGGCGACCGAGGGCGCGCCAATACCCACGAAGCAGACATCATCGTTCTTCAGTACCCGCGCTGCCGCGACCGCCATCATTTCCCCTGTCGTATATTCCATAGGTATATCCTCAAGTGTTACTGGCCGCAAGCACGTTCTCTTCTATCCACTGAAGGAACGTTTCGCGCTTGCGCGCAATGCCATCCCAGGCGGTGTAAAAGGCGTTATCGCGCCCGTAATAGCCATGCGCATACGATGGGTGCGCGCCGCCCGGCGCTTCGACAATTGCGGAAATCGTCCACTGCGGAAGCACAGTCGCGTTTGGACTGGGTACGCGCAGGTCGTCAACAATCTCCTCCACAGTGACAATCACCTGTTTCGCGGCGAGAGCGGCTTCCTTCTGCACGCCGATGATCCCTTCAATCAGCACATTTCCGGCGCGGTCCGCTCGCTGCGCGTGAATGATGGTCAGGTCAGGGCGCAGCGAGGGAACAGCCGCCAGCCGTTCTCCGGTGAAAGGGCACTCGATGAAGCGAATGTTGGGATTGATGCCGACAAGGTCGGAGCCTTGATAGCCACGAAAAATGGCGCAGGGCAGGCCGGAAGCGCCAGCCGCGTAAGCGTTCGCCATCGCGGCATGGCTGTGTTCCTCCAACTCTAATGAGCGCGGCCAGCCATTCTCAACCGCGTCACGCAGGCGGTGCAATGTTCCGACGCCGGGATTGCCTCCCCACGAAAAAATGAGCTTGCGGACGCAGCCCATCCCGATAAGCTGATCGTAGATGAGATCAGGCGTCATGCGTATCAGGCACAAGTCTCGCTTCCGCTGGCGAATAATCTCATGGCCCGCCGCGAACGGGATCAGGTGCGTGAAGCCCTCCAGAGCTACAGACATACCATCATGTACATACTCGGCAATGGCATCATGGAGCGAAAGAAAAGCGGCCATCTCGTATGCTCCATCACACGTTGAAAAACGCGGTCTCGCCCGCGCCCTGCATGATAATATCAAATCGATAGATGACCTTATCGCCCTGGGTCGAGCGGCGAGCGAAGAGGGTTGAGCGGCGGTCTTCGGGCACGAATTGCAGCACCGGGTCCTGGTCGTTAGCCGACTCGTCCTCGAAGTACAGGCGCGTTACGAGGTGATTGAGCAACCCACGTGAAAATATGGTGACGCAGATATGCGGGGCCTGCATCTGCTTCTCATCAAAACGAACCGCGCCAGGCTTGATGGTCTCGAACCAGTAGACGCCATTCTCGTCGGTGCCAGAGCGGCCAAATCCGATGAAGGTCGGATCGAGTTCGCCAGGCCCCTTATCAGCAGGATGATTATAGCGGCCATGCGCGTTGGCCTGCCAGATTTCGACCATTGCGTCCGGTACAGGAATCCCGTCCCCGTCGAGAACGCGCCCCTCGATACGGATGCGCTCGCCTGCGGTCTCCGGCTGAACCAGCACATGGCGGCGGGCGTCTTCACGCAACAGCGCGGGCGCGAAAAATGGGCCGACCGTCTGTGAAGCGGTCAAAGGAAGTGTGGTCATTATTTTGCCTCTCCTGACGTCTCAAATGGGGTGGCATACGGCCCGCGCAGCACAATATCCCAGTGATAGCCCAGCGCCCATTCCGGCTCGGTGATGTTATGGTCATAACTAGAAATCAGACGCTTGCGGGCTGCCTCGGTTGGAACGGCGTTCATGATGGGATCGAGCGCATGAAGGGGGTCATCGGGGAAATACATCTGCGTCACCAACCGCGAGAGCATCGATGGGCCAAACAGCGAGAAATGGATGTGCGCGGGTCGCCAGGCGTTCGGGTGGTTTTTCCAGGGATAAGCGCCCGGGCGAATGGTTAAAAAGCGATAGACGCCCTCTTCGTTGGTCAAACAGCGGCCCATGCCCAGGAAGTTCGGATCGAGCGGCCCCGGCCATTGGTCGCGCTTGTGCAGATAACGACCGGCTGCATTAGCCTGCCAGATTTCCAGCAGCGTGTTTGGGACGGGATTTCCCCGGTCATCAAGCACGCGTCCGGTGACGATGATACGCTGGCCAATAGCTTCGCCGCCAGTTCCAGCATTGCGCGTCAGGTCAGCGTCTTCGGGCGTGACGGCGCTAATAGCGAGTCCTGGCCCGGTCAACTCCGAAAGCGTTAAGGGTACTTCAATGAGTGGAAGCGTTGGGGAACGACGACGTGTCGATTGATACGCCTCATATAGATAGGGTGGGAAAACCTCGCGGTCTCCACGAATGATATCGCCAATCGTGATTTGCTGGCTCATGTTTCCCTCCTGATTTCCCTCGACCTATTTCTCCTCGTTAGATGAGGCATCCACAGGCAGGTCTAACTCCCTTTTCGCTACCGCAAAAGCGGTATTGGCCGCAGGAACGCCTGCATAGACAGCAACATGCATCAGCACCTCTGCGACCTCTCGCGGATCAACGCCGATATTACGACTGGCGCGCAGGTGCAGAGCCAGTTCCTCACGCCCTAACGCCGCCAGAATCGCGATGGTGACCAGGCTTCTCGTCCGCCGGTCCAAATCCGGGCGCGCCCAGACAGAACCCCAGGCCGTCTCAGTGATGAAGCGCTGGAAATCCGCGTCAAAAGCGGTTGTACGCGCCAGCGCCCGCTCAACATGTTCGCTTCCGAGAACCTCTTTGCGAACCTGCATGCCAATATCATAACGAGATTCCATTATCTCTCCTCTGCGGAACCTTTCTAGCTATCCTTTCGCGCCAAGCGAGCGCGAAAGAGCTTCCGCTTCAATGCGTAATTGCTCAGCAGCATGAGCAAGCGCTTCATCCTTAAAGCGCGAGGAAAAGCCGACGATCCAGAGCAGGGCCGCCAGGATGCCGCCCGGACCAAAGATGGGTATGGCAACCGCATTGACCCCATCCAGGTATTCCTCACAATCGATGCTCATGCCTGTACGCGCCACTTTCTCTGCTCGTGCAAGTAACTGGCGCGGGTCGGTAATCGAATGAGCTGTATATCGTATTAACTGATGAGTCCGCAAATAGGATTCTCGCTCCGCTGGCAACCATGTTGAAAGGACGAGAGGCCCTAATGCGCCAGCAAGCAGAGGTACACGCATGCCTCTTCTAACGGCTATATGAAAAGCAGGAGACTCGCCTTCATCCACAATGCACTCGATGATGCGCACGCCTTTCGACTCTACCCTGCCCAGGCAAACTGTCTCACCTGTACTGGTAGCAAGGCGGCGCATGGCAGGTAAAGCCAGTTGTCGCAGCCCGGTGCGCTGAATATACGCCTGCGCAAGTTCGTAGATGCGCGGCCCTAAAACAAATCGGCGTTCCTCCACCTGCTCTATCGCCCCGCTTTTCTCCAATGTCTTGAGCAAGCTGTGCAGGCTGCCCTTGCTCATCTGAAGCGAACGCGCCATTTCTGAAAGCGTCAAGCCTTCTTCAGTGGCACTCAGCAAATCAAGCAAGCGAAAGGCACGCTCAACCATTGGAGCATGCCCTCCCTGGGTGGAGTTCGTTGATTCTGTTTCGTCTTGTTCGGTATAGGGAACTATTTGTTCTTTCATAGGAACACTATAATCTGAACCTGGATGTCCTGTCAAGCCGCATCTCTATTATGACATATTTTATCCCGCTTTATTGCAAGTCTGAAACCATTTGCCTCATCAAGCGTAATATATGCAGACAACTTTGTACAGACTCGATTTTGCAGGATTACTAACGATGAAATCTCTTACCGGCCAATATGAATGCGTTCACCATTCCGGCGTAGGCCTCGAATACTTTACCTCTCGTATAGATCACCTGACGCTGTACGCGAATGGGCGCTGCTTGCTCGTCGTTCAGGAACGCAGCCGCCTCACACACGCGGCGAAGTCGCTTTTAAGCGGGCAACAAGTGAATACCAACGCGCCCGAAATTCGCCGCGAAGGCACCTATCGCGCTCAGGGAAATCAACTGAAGTTCTCGTTTGACGATGGGACACAAGAACAGGGACAGGTGCTGGCAAACGGCATTCAAATTGGCAGTGACATCTTTGAAAAAGTATCGGATTCGACCTTTCTCCCGCCCCCGCAGCGCATGAAAAGCAACATGGAAGATATTGCTAAAGGTCTCAAAATCGCGGGAGCCATCGGTGGAGCAGCTATCAAAGCCGTAAAAACGTTACAGGACACCATACAGACAGCTCAGGGATCACAACAGTCAACGACCGGTTCATCCGCAACCCCGTCTTCCGCAGGCACACCGCAACAGACTTACCAGCCGCCCCAACCCACGCCCACTCCAACGTATAATCCGCCTTCGCCTACGCCGACGTACACCGCTCCTGCATCCAGCACAGCAGCAGCGCAGGAGAGTGAAACGTTTTTCTGCGATCAATGCGGCCAACCTGTACGTCCTGGGAAACGCTTCTGCAATCACTGTGGGGCGCGGCTTCCGTAAAGTTGGCATTATCATCCAGGCATGATTTGTCAACTTATGCCTGCTAGCTGTGGTATACTCTTTATCAAGGAGTAAACAGGCACCTGCCATCATGGGAGAATCAACATGTTCCTGGATTTCGCCATCGGCGGCAAGCGCAAAGCGCATTTGAACGGCTTCTCACCCCTCAATGAAGACGCAAGCAATGGAGCAAAAATTCTTCATGTCCATATCGCTATCGTTGGAGCAGGCTTCGCGGGCCTCGGAATGGCAATTCGCCTCAAGCAGCAGGGACGAGAAGATTTTGTAATTCTAGAGAAGGCGGCGGACGTAGGCGGAACGTGGCGAGACAATACCTATCCAGGATGCGCCTGCGACATTCCCTCGCACCTTTATTCTTTTTCCTTCGCGCTTAACCCGGAGTGGAGTCGCATGTTTTCGCCACAGAGCGAGATCCAGCATTATTTACAGGACTGTGCGAGGCGTTACGGCATTCTCCCACATATTTGTTGGAACAGCGAAATGCTGGATGCGAAATGGAATGAAGATGAGCAGTGCTGGCATATTACGACTGCCCAGGGAAAGCTTCACGCCAACATTCTCGTTCTGGGCAACGGACCGCTTAGCGAACCGGCTCTGCCGAACATTCCAGGCCTCGAAAACTTTCAGGGCGTCGTATTCCACTCGGCGCAATGGAAACATGATTATGATCTCACCGGCAAGCGAGTCGCGGTCATCGGCACTGGGGCATCAGCAGTGCAGTTTGTGCCGCAGATTCAGCCCAAAGTCATGCAACTCACGCTGTTCATGCGCACGCCGCCCTGGATTCTGCCGCGCATGGATCACCCGATTCCCGAGTGGCAGCGCAAGTTGTTTCGCGTAATGCCCCTTGCCCAACGACTTGTACGCGCCAGAATTTACTGGCGCAACGAGTTGATTGCGCGGGGGCTGGTCTACCAACCGGGCCTGATGGAGCAGGGCATGAAGCTGGGACGCCGCTACCTGGAAAGGCAAATACCCGACCCTGTGCTGCGCGCAAAGCTCACTCCGAACTATACGCTGGGCTGCAAGCGCATCCTCTTATCGGATGACTTTTATCCGTCGCTCACCCAACCGAATGTCGAGGTCGTCACGGATCGAATTCGCGAGGTGCGGGCAAATAGCGTTGTGACGGAAGACGACAAAGAATACGAGGTCGATACCATTATTTGCGGCACCGGCTTTCACGTCACAGATGCCGAACTGCCCGAGCGCGTTCATGGACGGGATGGGCAATCGCTGGCTACCGAATGGCAGCAAGGCCCGCACGCCTATCTCGGCACTACCGTCTCGGGCTTCCCCAACCTCTTTATCATGATCGGCCCAAACACCGGACTCGGGCATAATTCGATGGTCTATATGATCGAAAGCCAGCTCAACTATATTCTGGACTGTCTGCGCGTTATGGAACGGCAAAACCTGAGGGCAGTGGATGTGCGTCCAGAAGCGCAAGTAGCATTTCTCGCAGAGATGCGCCGCCGTACTAAGGGCACCGTCTGGGCATCGGGATGCAGAAGCTGGTATCTTGACGCGCGCGGGCAAAATACCACACTCTGGCCCGGCTATACCTTTGAGTTCCGGCGCAGAACGCGCCATTTCGATGCCAAACAGTACAACGTGTATAAACAGCGAGTGCTTGAGCTGGCATCGGTAACGTAAAAAAGGTTGAGTTGCTGGTACTCCCCAGGTGCTACATTGGGAATGAGAGGTCTTCCAGCGGGATTTTTTCTCGGATAGAAAGGGAAAATGATGCCTATCGATACCAAAACGTTACATCGCATACCATTATTTGCCGCACTCAGCATGGAAGACCTGACCCCCATCGCGGCAATGACGATTGAACGTCACTACGAGCGGGGGGATATCATCCTACACGAGGGAGACCCGGGTGGAGCCTTGTATTATGTACATTCCGGGCTGGTCAAAGTGTTCAAACTCTCTTCAAGTGGTAAGGAACAGGTACTGCGCCTGATCTCAACCGGGTACACCTTTAATGATGTGCCCGCGCTTGACGGCGGCCCCAATCCCGCCAGCGCTGCTGCACTTGAAGCCAGCGTAGTCTATATGATAGGTCGCGCCGAGCTACGCAAACTTATCAGGAGCCATCCGGCGGTCGCTGAAGCAGTCGTGAATAGCCTGGCAGGAGCATTGCGACACCTCGTCATGCTGGTAGAGGACATTTCGCTGCGCCATGTTACTGCTCGCATTGCAAAAATCTTGCTCGAGCAGGATACGCTGCACGCGGGACACGCGCATCAATTTACGCAGCAGGAAATGGCAGCTCTGGCGGGAACCGCCCGCGAAGTGGTTGGTCGTTCCCTGAAAGAATTAGAGATGGCTGGCGCAATTGAGATGCGCCAGGGCCGGGCTATTGTTTTAAACCGTGACCGCCTGCGCGTATTAGCCTCTAGTTAGCTTCTCATCCCCCCCTTTCATCACAAATGCATCTCAATATGCTGCAACACGCTTCGATGTGACAAAAGTCGCACCAGATCATAATATACCGGGCTATTATTGACCTCAGAGAAAAGTTTCACTACCTGTTCACCTTGAAGAGGAGAGGGATTATGAGTACCGTTATAGACCCGGAAACACGTAGCGAGTCCGAAGAAGCCATCAGGACAACTCCCAGCGAACTTCCTGGTAAAGCTGAAAAACAGGCGAGGACAGCTATCAATTATCAATCTCCGAGCTATCCAAGAATAGCCCGGCCTATCGTGCGAACAGAGAACCGGCCTGCTTTCCCTAACTGGGTTATTATGGCCATCGCTACCTTCATCTTGGCGGTCATGCTGGTTCTCGGTGTCTTTTTTACGCAGCAACTCGGCGCGCATTCGACAAGCGCATCAACGCCGACTGCCACTACCAGTAGTACAACCAACAGCAGTAGTTCCAGCAATAGCGGTTCCAGCACAAGTTCAAGCACATCTCAGGCGTCGGTTCCCGCGCACCAGACCTATGATCCGAAAGCCCCTGCAACACCGCAAGGAAATACAGTCAACGTAACGCTGACCGTGAAAGAATTGCTGATTTCGATTGCTCCAGGAGTGGCCTATCATGCCTGGACGTTCAATGGCACTGTCCCAGGCCCCGTTATCCGCGTGCGGCAGGGGCAGACGGTTCACTTCACCCTGGTCAACGATGGCATGATGCCGCACTCGATTGACTTCCATGCAGCGCAAACTCCATGGAACGTCAACTACCAGGAAGTTCCGGTCGGTAAAAGCTTCAGCTTTGATTGGAAAGCCAACTACCCCGGCGTGTTCATGTATCACTGCGGCGCGCCCGTCGCCATCTACCATATGGCAAACGGCATGTATGGCGCGATCATTGTAGACCCGGCGCAGGGCTGGGTACCAGCTCAAGAATTTGTGCTGCTACAGAGCGAATTCTATACCGCACAAAATGCCGATGGAACATACTCCGTTGATGCAACCAAACTAAATGCAGGCAACCCTGACTACGTGGTCTTCAATGGTTATGTCAACCAGTACAAGACCTCTCCCATCGTGGCAAAGGCAGGTCAGCGCATACGCATCTTCGTTGTGAATGCTGGCCCTACCCTGTTCTCGGCATTCCACGTTATCGGAGCTATCTTCAGCGATACCTATGTAGATGGAAACCCCGCGAACCACATGGTGGGCAATCAGACGGTGACGGTTCCCCCTGGCGGCGGCGTGGTCGTTGAATTGACCATTCCCGACCCCGGATTGTACCCATTCGTGACGCACTCGTTCTCCAGCGTTGGCAAAGGCGCAGTCGGGGTTTTCAAAATTGTCCCGTAGCAAGCAGTTTCTCGCGGGTCTGTAAATTGTACGCGGCCCTCGTTTCCACATGCACCGGGAAACGAGGGCCGCGTATTCTCCATTCATCCTGAAAAGTTACCCAAATCAAAACGCTCGCCCTTGCGTAACTCCTTAATAAGCCGATGCTGGAAGTATCTCCACCAGCTAATCCTCCTTTTGGCTGGAACACTACTCAACAGCAGCATGCTACAATGCTTGTAGTTGATAGAACTACGTAGTAACAGATTAATGCATTGCTTTAGCTCATTGAGGTATACATCATGGCGACACAGGTCAAAGAAAAGATCACTGAACAGAAAAAATTGCATTTTATAGCTGGCAGACCTCTGATTGGAAACCTGCCCGATTTTAACAAAGACCGCCTGGAATTCTTAATGCGCCTGGCTCGGGAAGGGGATGTGACAGGATTGCGCTTCGGGCCATTTCCGGGCATCATGTTCAATAAACCAGAGCATGTCCACAGCATTCTGGTGGAGCATGCCTATGACTTTGACAAAGGCATGGCCATTCACAATACCTTCCGCCCGGCGATTGGAGATGGAGTCTTCAGCAGTGAAGGTGATTTTCATCGCCGCCAGCGCAAGTTGATGTCTCCACCGTTTCAGCCGCGTCATATAGCAAGTTACGCGGAAATCATGGGGCACTACGGCGAGCAAATTCAGCAGACATGGCAAGATGGCGCTATCATCGACATCAACCAGCAAATGACCAGCGTTACCATGAGCATTATCGGGAAAGCGCTCTTCGACGCCGATGTCTTTACGGCCACCGACGAACTGGGAGCAGCGATGAACGTGGTAATGGCATATGTTTCGCACTCCCTCTCATCGCTCTTTCCCCCGCCCTATAGCTGGCCGACGCCGCGCAATCGACGCACGCATAAAGCAGGCGAGGTTCTGCGGAGTTACATTGAGCGGTTCATCGCAGAGCGACGCAGCAATCCTGTTGAGCGCAACGATTTTCTTTCCATCCTGCTTCAGGCAAAAGATGAGGACGGCAACCCAATGAGCGAGAAGCAGTTGATGGCCGAATGCCTCACCCTCTTTGGAGCAGGTCACGAAACGACTGCTACCGCGCTTACCTGGGCCTGGTACCTGCTTTGCCAGCATCCTGAAAACTATCAGAGGGTACAGCAGGAAGTCGATAGCGTCTTACAGGGACGCACGCCAAACTATCAAGACCTTGCGCGCCTGCCCTATTGCCTGCAAGTCTTCAAGGAAACTATGCGTCTGTATCCACCTGCCTACGCCTTCTCACGCAGGGCGCTGCATGATGTGGAAATCGATGGCTACCTCGTTCCGAAAAACTGGGTTGCTCTTATTGCGCCCTACACACTGCACAGGCGCGAGGAATACTTTCCAAAGCCGGAGAAGTTTGATCCCGAACACTTCACGCCGGAACGCGAGAAACAGTTGCCCAAATATGCGTACCTGCCTTTCGGCGCGGGGCCGCGCATCTGCCTCGGTCTGCACTTCGCCATGATGGAAGGGCACCTGTTGCTCGCTACTATGGCACAGCGCGTCAGCTTTTCCCTGGTTCCCGGCCAGAACATCGTTCCTGATCCGGTACATCATCTGGCGCTACGTCCGGTGGGCGCAGTCAATGTGGTAGTAAAAAGGCGATAAAGAGGATTTAAAAGCAGGCCCTTACCAATCGCTGATAAGGGCCTGCTTTTTGATGTGCTTATTCGGTTTCTTTGCCAATCTCGAAGTATTGCTCGATCAACGACAAATGTTCGTCGTCATGCTCGCAGATGGAAGCGATCTGCGAGCAAAGCGGTTCTACCGTATCCTCGTCCCAGGGTGGGCGCACCTCTGCTAAAAGCCGTTTGTCATCAAGCTGGTCCGAAATGACATGTGTAAAGTGCATATGGGTGTCTTCCCAGTAGTTGCGCACTTCTGGAAGGGAAAGCGCCTTATCTACTTCTCGAGCTTCTGCGTTGGCCTCATCACCTGAGGGAGTTACAGGGGGCAGCGGTTGGTCGTGCGTATAGGCAACAATCACTTTTAACGTAGCGGACTTCCAATGCGCCATGTGAGCTATAAAATCTTTGACCGTCCAACCCTGCGGTGTTATCTCCGTCTGCTGTTGTACATCATCCAGGACAGTGATCAGATGCCGGAAACGCTCAAGGTCTGCTTGAAGAGAATCAAGCAGTTGTTGCTTGGTCGGGTGTTGCATTAACCATTTACTCCTTCTTCTGAATGTAGTGTCTATCTTGTTCTATCACGTTCGCAATATAAGCAAAGGAGCATTGCCTTTTCAGACAATGCTCCAACCCTAACAAGCCGCCCGTTAATATCCAGGTCCAACTGTAAAGTATCCGGTTATGGCCAGGCATTGCTGCGTACTGCTGCTACAGTAATTGCCATGCAAATACGTACCATTTGGCTGATGTTGTACCACACCTTGATAGAGGAGCGGGGTCGAACTGTTTGGCAACCGGATGGAGAACCAGAAGTTGCCCTGGTCATCGACGCTGCCATGCAGCGTGTATACGCCCTGCGGCGGCGATTTGAACGTGACTGAGCCGGTTAAGGGCGCAAAACCGCGCGTCTGCACAATGTATACCGTGATGGATGTCCTTTGACCGTTGTTCTGGTCGGTCATTGAGCCTCCGTAACTCGCGGCGACGTATACGTTACTACGAGGTACCTGCGTAGGGGTGATCGTCGGTGAAGGTGTGACACGACGAGCAGCGGCTGTCGCGGTCTGAGCATGATTCAGCGTATTCGCATTGACCGGATTGATGTTGGCCTGTCGGTTACTGAAAAGGTAAATGGAACCAAATACCAGAAGCGCGATGATGACCAGTGAAGCAACACCAATACCGCTGAACAGTAGGATAGGAGATCTCTTTGGACGTAGAGCCTGATAAGACACGCTTCCGGCGATCTTTCCGCCAGTATCCGTTGTTGCTACAGTAGGTTGTTCGTGGGCAGAAGCTTGAGGAACAATTTCTGGCTGACTGGGCAAGATTACAGGAGTGTTTCTATCAGTGGTTGGAGCAGGCGGCGTTTCGTTCCCTGGTTTGACCGATACAGAGACCAGGACATTCTTATCCTGCGCTGTTCCATTGCCCGCGTCAGGGACGCGAATCACTTCGCCATCTTTCGTGCCAGCCGGGACAGGTACCTGCACCTGCTTGCCCCCTGGCAAAGTAATCAACTGGCTGATGCCTGACTTCGCTTCATCCTGGCTGATAGCTAGCGTTGTATACACATCGCTGCCCTGAGCGGCATTCTCAGGCATTCCCTGTACCGCTGCTTGAAACGCTTCAGCAAAGGCAGTGATCGAGGGATAACGTTCTTCCGGTTTTTTAGACAGGGCGCGCAAAAGGACCGCATCAAGCCCCGCTGGAATGCGGGGATTAAACGAACTGGGCGCGGGCGGTGGCGCAGCAAAATGTTTGTACATCAACTGCTCCATCGAACCGACGAACGGCGGACGCCCCGTCAAGAGTTCGTATGCCATCACGGCCAACGCGTATTGATCGGTCGCGGTTACAGGATTGCTGCTCCACTGCTCGGGAGCCATAGAAGTTGGAGTGCCGCGTATGGTACGGCTGGAATGCGCGACCGTCGTAAAATTGCGCGCAATACCGAAATCCGCAAGCAGCAGCGTCGGACGCTGGGGATTTTTCTTGTTGCTGCGTAACAGAAAATTCGATGGTTTGACATCCAGGTGAATCACGTTATGCTCATGCGCATACTCAAGACCCTCTGCCGCCTGTTCCACTACATATGCGATATCTTGAGGGGAAAGCAGTTGATTACGTCGCTGCTTCAACCACTCGGCCAGTGTTCCCTCTGGACAATAGGGCATCACCATATAGGTTATGGTGGACCCATCCCGATTTTCCTCTCCAAAGTCGTAGAGAGGCAGAATGTTGGGGTGATCCAGGGCAGCAATCGCTCTCGCCTCGCGTTCAAATAGCCGTGAAGCATCAGCAACGGTATCGATATCAGGATAAAGCGTACCCTCAGTACGAGTAACTTTAATCGCCACCTGTCGATTGACACGGGTATCCAACATCAAATAGACTTCACCCATTCCACCACGCCCGAGCAAGCGCACACTGCGATAGCGTCCATTTTGCAGTTCATCAAGTGCCATGATTTTCCTCTTGTTTCAGGTGCTTCGCGCGAATCGCCTATAGCCTCAACAATACTACAACAGCTTGTTTGCTAATGCAACAGATTCTTTACGCCTGGGTATCTTTTCGCTTCAAAAACACGCCGATCACCACCATCAACACCAGCGTGATAGCAAGCAGCATCCCCCAACTGAGGAGCAGCCGATTCGTGGCATCACTCTTGCTGTAGATGGAAAATAGCGTACTGTGATAGGTGTAGTCATTGCCAAAGAGTTTATCGCCACCAACTTTATCGGCATGCAATCCAATCGACGAGCCAAGCGCGGCCATTGCCCAACGTGTTGGAAAAACTACAGCGAGAATCTGCGTAAACCAGTCCTTGAGTGGAATGATTGCGCCCGAAAAAATCACCTGCGGAAGAAGAATGATCGGCACAAAACTGATGGCACGATCATTATTCGGCGCAATCGCTGAGATGGCAAGGCCGATCATTAAACCAGCGATTGAGGTGAGCGCGAGGGTTATATAAGTCTCAAGAATGGGTGACAGGAAAATACCCTGCTGTAGAGGTTCACCCAGTTCTACCACAAACGTCAGCACAGCACTCTGGAACAGGCAGAGCAGTCCAAGCACGACGATCTTGGAGAACATATAGGGAAGAATGCCGAGGTTGACCGCCCGTTCGCGCCGGTAAATGGGAGCCTCTTTAACGATTTCACGCGCGCCATTGATGCAGCCAAACAGGACCGTGGCAAAAGCCATAATAAACAGCACCTTTTGCGCATCGGCTCCCGGCCCGGGAAGAATAAAGTTCTGCAACGCCTGCAGCGCCCCACCCTGACTTGAGGCATATGCTATTCCTGCCGAATTCGTATGCAGGAAATCGAGGACGCGCTGGCAATCGATTGTTTGTGTCTGCTGGGCCTGGGGCAGGGCAAGCGGGCCGGAAGCAGTAAGAATCTGCGTCTGGCATTGCACCAGTTTATTCGCATCGAAGACGCCAGCCCCCACCTCAAAGCGCACCATCAATACCAGCATAATAGCGATGACAGGCGCTTGCAACAGCAAGATGAGCAGGTTGCCCACATCATTTTTCAGTAGCTCCAGGTAGCGCGTGGAGAGTAGCAAGAACTGGGGCCAGCTTCGCCTCTTCACCTGCGCCCGTTTTTTCCTGGCCGTTTGCTGCAAGCTACCTGTTGGATGCAATTCCTCCTGAAGCTCCCGCCCATCCGCCAGAGGCTTCGCGACATAGCGCTGATAGTCAGGCGAGGCAAGAAAACGCTGCTCGGCCTCGGCGGGAATATTCGGCTGCTCCCTGGTCGGCTCGAGTGCGCTATAGATTTCAGCGAAATCGGTCTTCTCAAAATATGCTTTGGCCGCGTTCGGTGGCCCGAAGTATGCGAGATGACCGCCCTGTGAGAGAAAACAGACATAATCGCACGCATTGATGTTATTGGTAGCATGCGTTACCAGAATTATGGTTCGTCCCCGGTCCGCGAGCCGACGTAACAGAGCCATCATCTTACGATCAAGTCCGGGGTCGAGGCCTGAGGTGGGTTCATCCAGGAAGAAGACGCTCGGATTTGCCAGCAGTTCAAGCGCGATGGAAACTCTTTTGCGCTGGCCGCCGGAAAGCTTATTGACCAGTAGATGACGTCGTTCGCTCATCTCCACATCTTCCAGCACTTCGTCGATGCGCCAGGCAATCTGCTCGCTCGTAAAATCACCCGGGAGACGCAGGCGGGCAGCATAATACAATGCTCGCTCCACTGTGAGTTCGCGATGCACAATGTCATCCTGCGGCACATAGCCAAGCTGAGTCTTAAACGCGACCAGGTTATGATAGTAGTCCTCACCATTGTAAAGTACGGTACCCGCATGCGCGGGGCGCAGGCCATTCAAAGCATCCATCAACGTGGACTTCCCGGCTCCTGAGCCTCCTACAAGCGCCACGAAGCTGCGTGGTGGAATGACAAGTGAAATATTATTGAGCAGGATTACGTTGTTATTACCTGTCTTCTTCAAGTGAAGGGCGTCAATACGAATATGATTGCTCTCGTCATACTGGACCAGTTCTGTACCATTATATGTCAGCCGGTATGGCCCGATGCGTATCTCATCCCCTGTGCGCAAGAGCTGGTCGGTAACTTGCTCGCCGTTGACGTAGACATGGTTCATGCTATTGTTATCGATCACCCGGTAACCGCCATCGACTTTCGTGAGTAGCGCATGATGCGCCGAAACCTGAGGATGATTGAGAACCACCAAATTATCTGGTGTGCGCCCAATGGTAAGTTGCTGCTCCGTTAAAGGAATAGGCTGCATCTTCGGCAAAGCATCCGCAGAAACGCCTGTTCCATCATCATAGATGAGGGTAATCAGCGTTCCATGCTCGTCTCCAATACGAAAAATATCGCCAGCCGCCAGCCTGTGACGAAACTGTTGATCGCCCGCGATACGTTGACCCTGGAACCAGAGGCCGTTCATGGTCTTCTGACGGCCAGGGTGCGGATGAACAAGAAAAAATTCGTCCTCTTCGCGCACAATCAAGAGATGCCGGGCAGAAACCGTCTTTTCATCGATAACCACATCGTTCTGCGCATCTCGCCCTACGCTGAGCGCATCTTTATTCAGCCCATACACCTGCACGTTGCTATGAATATTACTGCTGACCGTTAAGGTAGCCTGTCCTTGCTTTGACAAGGGCGCGAGTACTGTGCCAGACGGAGAGAGGTCGCGTGGCATATTTTGCAGCGATTGAGGCACGACTGGAAGTGTAGATGGAGCAGAAGGCATAGTCATGTATGGATTGGAGGCAGGTGCAACAAGTTGTGTCTTCTCGGCTTCAGAAGCCAAAAAAATAAAGCTGATTCCTTCTCCAAGAGAAACCTGCGTATTGTGCTGGAGTTTGCCGCGAGAGATTTTCTGCCCCTCAACAGCAACAAAGCTACTTTGCGAGAGGTTTTCAATCACCCATGCATTATTCTCAAAACGAATACAGGCATGGCGTCTAGATATACGCGGATCAAGGACAACAATATCATTTTGCCTATCACGTCCAATAAAATTGACAGTTTTTTGGAGCGGAATCGCCTTTTCGGCCAGCGGGCCACTGAGAAACCTGATCGCGACTGTACCGGTAAGCTGCTTTTCGACTTCCATGTAAAAGCTCCTGATCGGGTATAAATTAGATATACAGGCAATTCCATTGCCATTCAAATAAATTTTCTCGATACCCAACAACAATGTTTCCAGTATACATGTTCAAGTGATAAAAGAAAAGGGAAAAACCCAGCCAAAAAGCAATTTGATTCATGATTTTGTTACTTGTTCAAGCAATATGAGCCTTGCCAGAGCTTCCTGCCTCGAACTGCCGCACACTTCCCGGCTGGCGCGAAAATCATTGCAAAAGACAGGACGCTCAGGTTTACCAAAGAGGGCACAACGATACTCAGCCGTCAGGTGAATGCAACGCACACCGGCAGGCTTGCCATCAGGCATTCCTGGAATAGGAGAGGTAATCGATGGGGCAATACAGCAGGCACCACAGCCAATCCGGCATTCCATGTATCGTATCCTTCCACAGAGCTGTCTTTGGAGCAATATTCCACAAAGCTCTCAATGTGTCTTCCATTGTACATTACCTTGCAAGGAAGCATGTTTTTGTCGAATAATAAGAGAACTATTGCACCAGGTCTTTACACTAAATTAGCAACTGGCAAGCTATTACCAACCTACCTCCAGATGTCATCCTGAGCGCCGCGAAGGATCTGCGGCCTCCACTGGCTCAACACCGCGCGAGAGATCCTTCGCGGCGCTCAGGATGACAGGTGAGAGGAGCTTTTTCATGGCAAGTCATAACAGCCTTGTGGCTTAAGCTTCAATCATCAGTGGCCTATCGCGTCTTAACTGTAAAGGGAAACAGTTCTTTCAGAAGCAGGTTTTTCGAGAGCAATCTGTGTCGTTTTACCGGCAAACAAGGAGGGCATCATGCAAGCACTTCGCGCAAGGCGACCGGAGATATTTCAAGGGCTGATCTTCGGTATTCCGCTAGGGTTTCTCCAAATCGTACTTATCGTGCTGGGTTCCGATCACCTGGGAATCGGCGGAGTGATTATACCTGGCCTGATTCTGTATCTGGTGGTCGCGGCTATCGCTGGTCTGCGCGTGTCCTATGTACGAGAGCATTCCCTGGCTGGCGCAGGCGCAGGCTGTATCACCGGTTTAACCTGCGCCATCATCGTCACGGTTGCTCTCTTCTCCATCTTTGCCCTCGCAGCAAACTCCTCTGCACCTGGAAATTATCCCCTTCCTTCCTCGACCATCCAGACCATTATTGCCGTTCTGATCTTCCTGCTCAACTGTGTAGGTGTCATATTGGCCGTAATAGGCGGCATTGTTGGGCGCGAAATTGGCAAAAGAATTGGCAATGGAACTTGACAGGAGATGACCTCAGCTTATTGTTTTTATATACCTTGACTTTTATTAGTACTTCACCCATAATAAAAGCCATTATTGCTACCTCATGCGTGCATGAAGCAGGCTAACCCCATTTTCCTCTTCCGGGCAGATGAAGAGGAGATTCGCTCCAGAAGATTTTAACATTTTTGTTTTAGAAGGGAATATGCTCATGAGCAACAGTCCGCGGACGCTTGGTAAATACGAATTACGCGAGCGGTTAGGAAAAGGGGGAATGGCCGAGGTCTGGAAAGCCTTTGATCCTCAATTAGAGCGCTTTGTCGCTATCAAATACCTGCAGGCAAATCTCCGTACCGATCCCACCTTCGGTCCTCGTTTTATTCGTGAAGCGCGCGCTGTTGCCTCTCTTCGCCATTCTAACATCATCCGCATCTACGATTTTGATACCGCCACTTCTCCTGAGGATCCCGATGAATCGATAGCATATATGGTCATGGACTACATAGAAGGACAGACCCTGGCCGATTATATTCGCTCAACTTCCGCAGTTCGCAAATTTCCTTCAACAAGCGAGATTGTGCATCTCTTTATGCCCATTTGTTCAGCGATTGCATACGCGCACAAACATGGCATTATTCACCGTGACATTAAACCGGCGAATATCTTGCTTGATAAGCACAATACGGCGCACAATCTCATGGGGGAGCCTATTCTCTCCGATTTCGGCATCGTCAAAATGATGGGGTCGGCTACCGGAACGCTTACCAGTTCCTCGGTCGGAACGCCGCTCTATATCTCGCCGGAACAGGCAAGAGGCCAGCCAAGTAACGAAGCCAGCGATATTTATTCGCTCGGCGTCACTCTTTTTGAAGCATGCACAGGCCAGCCTCCCTTCCAGGGCGAAAGTCCTTTTGCCATCATTCACCAGCACATTATGACGCCGCCTCCTTCACCCAGGAGCATCAATCCAGCTTTATCTGAAGAATTGGAAGCGGTAATCTTATGCTGTCTGGCGAAAGACCCGCAAGAGCGTTATACGAACGCTGCTGATCTGGAAACCGCTTTGAAGAATGCACTGGAGCAATCTGTAGCATCTATCGATACGATGAACGAAGCCACCGTTTATAAACCAGAGAGAAAAGAAATACAGTCGGCTCCGGTAGCAACGAACGATCATAGAGAAGAGCAACCACCCGACGAGCAGGTCGATATTCCGACGGTTATAACCGCCCCTCCACAAGAGGCATCACTTACTCCCAGGCCATCCAGGGCAGCAGGTGTAACACCTCCACCCACTCCTGCCCAGGTCGCTTCCACTCCGGTTCCACCAGCAGTCGTTACCGAACCTCGCAGGCAGCATAGAGGCCTGTTTATGGGCTTAATTGCTCTTCTCATCCTTGTAGTAGTCGGCTCCGTATTGGGGACGTTTTTTCTCTTCAACAACCATCAACAACAAAATCCGGTTCAGGCAGCGACAATTGTAGGACAGGGCTTTTTCTCGAGCAGTGGGCAGTCATCCGGCCCAAGCACTCAAGGCATTAATGATACATTCCAGCTTCGGCTGAGCAATGTGCCTGCTCCTGCCGCTGGAAAAAGCTATTACGCCTGGCTCTTGCCAGACACTATTCAAAGCGAAGCATCGGCCTTGAGCCTGGGAACGCTGAGCATCGCCAGCGGAACAGCATCACTATCCACACCTTACATGGATCCACAACATAACAACCTGCTCGCTACCTACAGCCGCGTGCTTGTCACCGAGGAATCGACCAGCCCGCCGCCACAAAGCTATTCGCTGGACAAAACTACGTGGCGCTACTACGCGGAAATTCCGCAAATGCCAGCATCACGCGATTGCAATAGCTCCCTGAATCAGCTCAGCGACCTCTGCCACGTGCGCCACTTGCTCGCGGTTGATCCAGAAGTCCAGCAGGTGGGGCTGTCGGGTGGTCTAAACTACTGGTTCCTGAATAATGTGGAAGAGGTTCAGAAGTGGGCGCGTGAGGCGGTAGATCATGGTGGAGCAATCGATATTCGCCACAAGGCGGTCGATATTCTGTACATGCTTGATAGCATCAAGTGCGTTCAACTCGACCTGCAGAAAGCCGCTCCTGGAACGGACAACACGCCGGATGACGCAAACCTGAGCAAGACCGCAGCCATTGCACTGCTTAATTGTTCGTTGACGCCCACGCAACCCGGTTACCTGTCTCACATTCATAATCACCTGAACGCCATCATCCAATCACCGGGTGTATTAGCAGATCAGTCGAAGTTAGCTACCCAGATTGTCACAGAGCTAAATACAACCAATAACCTGCTCAATCAGTTGCACACGGATGCGCTCAAACTGGTGATGATGACCGACGCGCAGTTGACACAACCGGCAGGGCTGGCAATGCGTACAGGCATGGACTCACTTGCCACACGCATACTCAGCGGTGGCACCGATCCAGCGACCGGAACGGCGGAGACAGGCGTGGCACAGATATCCGACCAGATGCAGCAGCTTGCCATACTGTATATCGCAACCTACACCTCACATTAGAAACCAGCAGAAAGGCATACATGCAGGGCAAGTAAATGCTGCATGTATGCCTTCTTGATCTACCCCTTAAGCAGAACAAAAATAGACGTTGGCATTATGGTAACATATTTCCGCATAAATTGAAATAACCTGACCCAATTCGACTCAGGAAATTGAGACGACTGAGCCGCCGGTCAGCTTTTGCAGGTCGTCAGGAGTCAGGCGAAATACGGCGTGAGGGCTTCCTGCTGCCGCCCAGATAATTTCATACTGGAACAGATCAGCATCAATAAAGGTGGTAATTTCCTGCGCGTGTCCAACCGGGGGAACGCCGCCAACGGCAAAACCCGTCACTTGCCGCACGAAATCCGCGTCGGCCTTCTCAATCGGTTCGCTTACCAGTTGGGCCAGTTGGCGCTCGTTGACGCGATTCGCGCCGCTTGCTTCCACCAGGATAGGCTTGCGGGTCTCTTTTCCTCTAAAGACAAGGGACTTCACAATCTGGCCCACCTGGCAGCCAACGGCCTGCGCAGCCTCGACAGCCGTGCGCGTCGAATCGGGAAAGACGACGACCTCGCCAGGGAAACCAAGTGACTTCAGGGTTTGCTGGACTTTTTGCACGCTTGCGCTGAGTTCTTTTGGCATAGTTGCTCCACTTTCGTATTTTCTGCCACCACTATACTACACTTTTCTAAAAGTGGAGCGATTCATAGGAAACAAAGGAGAGTACTACTTGCCCTGGCTCACTTGCCTCTCGCCTGTCATGCTGAGCGCAGCGAAGGATGACAGGCTAAAAGGTCTTTTTCATGGCTTGCTATTTGAAGATGGAGAGCAGGTCGCTCAATCTCTCGACTGTGGCATCCGGTTTGAGATGTTCGCGAGGCAACTGGATGCCTTTGTTCTCGCGACGGGCAGCATAATCAAGCAAATAATCATCTTCTGACTCGAGGTGATTCGGAGCAAGATTGGCGCGGGTATCAGCCTGTTCGTTCGCTTTTTGCTGCCATGAAGCGGTATCGGCGGCTGGCCTTACCGCCACCTTCGCCTCTGAGCGCAGCGAAGATTTGGGCTTCCAGATCGCCAGCATGTGCAGGTTCTTCGCGCCAGCTATATCCGCTTTCAGTGAATCGCCAACCATCGCGGCCTCTTCCGGCATCACGCCCATACGTTCGAGTGCATGCACGTAGATACGCGGGTGGGGCTTGCGAATGCCGAGGTCTGCCGATACAGCCAGTTTAGCCGGGTCAAAGTACTTCAAAAGGTCCATCTTCTGCAAATCTTGGACGAAGATGTTCCCACCATAATGACGATTGGTGACAACACCCAGCATATACCCTCGCGCCTGTAGTGCATCCAGTGTCGGCAGGGTATCATCGAAAAAGACACGCGAATCGGGAATGCGAATGCGCAAAGCTTCATAGACTGCGCGCCCGAGCTTCCACTGGACATGCGGCACGCCAAGTTGTCCCAGGGCTTCCATTGTTGCCAGCGCGAAATCAGGCTCGATGAGTGGATTCTGGCGCAATTGAGCGCGAATTTGCCGTTCAACGGCATTGCGGATGAGCGTTCCAAGCATGGCGGAGTCCATATACGGAAACTCATCAAGGCCAACATATTCACGCATAGCTGCTACCGCCCGCGCATTCGATTCCTTTTCGCGAGCCTGCAATTCATGCTCATCTTTGCGTTTCCAGAGCGTGCTTCCCAGATCAAACAGAATACATCGAATAGCCCGTTTCATATGCCCTCACTTCATCAACATTCCAGAAAAACTTCTATGTAGAACACGTCAAGCAATCAATCATAGTCTCATGATTGCAAGTAACCAGATAATATTCTAATAGAAGTATAACTGAGGAGGATGATACCTTGATGAAGGAGGTGTTAAAATTTGATTAGCTTTGTTTGACAGATAGATGTGCTATACTACCTTCAGCAGCACTGGTTGCACTTTCTTTGTTTTATCTAGCAGGAGAAAGTTATGCCTGTCTCTGTCAACAACTCCAGGTTGATCTACGAAGCCCTCAAAGCGTGCGACGTGCGAATCGTCTCTGCTCTCCCCGAAACGTGGCTGGTTCACCTGATTCGCATGGCCGAAGAAGACCCCGAGATGACGCTCGTGCGGCTGGCGAAAGAGGAGGAAGGCATCGGTATTTCGGCGGGAGCGCACCTGGCGGGCGTGAATTCGGCCCTGTTGATGCAAAATCACGGGTTCTTCGCCGCCATCAACCCCATCGTTTCACTGGCCTTGTTATACAAGATACCACTTTTGATGATTATTACGCATCGCGGCTACTGGGGGGAAAAGGACCCCTGGCAAACTCAGGGCGGGCTGGTGACGGAATCACTCCTACGCGCTTTGAACATTCCCTATTTTCATCTTACTAAACCGGAGGAAACCCAGCGGCGCATCAAGGACGCGCAGACGCTGTCTCATGCCTCTCTACACCCCGTAGCTGTATTACTGACTCGCGAATTGATGTGGGAGGAATAGGCCATGCTCCGCTACGAAGCTATCGAGACTATTTATCCTGACCTGCGAGACCACATCGTCGTCACCATCATGGGCGCGGTGGCCGCCGAACTCTACACTGCCGGGCATCGCCCAAACTTTTTCTATCTCGAACACGCGATGGGCCTCGCATCCTCGATGGGGTTAGGTATTGCGCTGGCTATACCTCGTCATAAAGTGATCGTGCTTGATGGTGATGGCTCGCTGCTCATGAACCTGGGCACGTTGAGTACGATGGCGCGTTATAAACCTGGCAACCTGCTCCACATCGTCTTTGACAACGAAAGTCTGCTTTCCGTGGGCGGCTTCCCAACAGCAACCTCGACCGGAACCGATCTCGCGGGTATCGCTCGAGCGTCAGGTGTGCCTGTGGTGCGAGAAGCCAATACGCTCGAGAGCCTGCGGGAAAGCGTACAGGCAGCGCTTGCCAGCAACACGCTCACCACTATTATCTCCAAAGTCGAGGCCATTGGCCCTAAATCGTTCCACATGGATCTCCCACTGCTCGAAAATCGCTTCCAGTTCAAACGAGCGCTGGAAGCGTTACAAAAACAGGCAGAAGCCTGATCTTAGAAAGGAAGTTCCGCATGGACAACACAACTGTGCTTGCGCAACTCATTGAGCAATTGCAGTCAGGCCAGCTTAAGATCGTTGATTTAACGACCCCGCTCGGCTCTGACACGCCGGTGATCGATTTACCCCCCATATTTGCTCCCTCACCTGGCCTGACCCTTACCGAAATATCTCGCTACGATGAGCGCGGCCCCGCCTGGTACTGGAACGTCCTGAACCTGGGCGAACACACGGGAACGCATTTCGATGCCCCCATTCACTGGGTGACGGGCAAAGACCTGCCCAACAACGCCACCGATACTATTCCGCCATCCAGGTTCATTGGCCCGGCCTGCGTCATCGATGTTAGCGCCGATGTCGAGCAAAATCCTGATTTTCTGCTTACTATCGAGCGAGTAGAGCAATGGGAAAGCCAGTATGGGCGTCTGCCCTCAGGCGCGTGGCTGCTGATACGGACAGGATGGAGCAAGCATAAGGGTCGCGAGGAATTTCTTGGTCTGCACCCGGATGGAACCTCGCATTCGCCCGGCTTTCATCCAAGCTGCTCGGCGTTTCTAGCAAAGGAGCGCGATATTCTGGGTGTCGGCGTCGAAACAGTTGGTACCGATGCCGGACTGGCTGGCGGTTTTGATCCACCGTTTCCCAGCCATACTTTTATGCATGGAGCGGGAAAATTTGGCATAACCAGCCTCATTAACCTGGATCAGCTTCCACCAACTGGCGCAATCGTTATCGCCGCGCCGCTTAAGATCGTCAACGGCTCGGGCAGCCCTCTGCGCGTGCTTGCCATCACGCCATAGCTACAGGAAGCAGGAGGCATCCGGCTATGCATTACAACGAAATCGAAACCTGGCCGCGAGAGAAACTCCGGCGGCTTCAGGATGAGCAACTCCGGCGCATGGTGAGCTACGTCTACGAGCATATTCCTTTCTACAAGGAGCATCTTGACCAGGAGGGCATACGGCCTGGGGATATTCGCTCAGTGGAAGACCTGCCAAAGCTGCCCTTTACGCGCAAGCAGGATCTGAAGGCCCATTATCCCTTCGGCCTGCTGGCAGTGCCACGCGAGCAGACCATTCGTATCCATGCCAGCAGTGGAACCACCGGCAAACCTACCATTGTATGCTATACGCGCGACGACCTGGAAATCTTCTCTGAAGTCATGGCGCGCTCGTTCGTGGCTGCCGGAACGCGCCCCGGTATGATGCTCCACAATGCCTTCGGCTACGGCCTCTTTACCGGCGGCCTCGGCCTGCACTATGGCGGAGAAAAGCTTGGCCTGACGGTGATTCCGGTCTCAGGCGGCATGACCCAACGCCAGATCATGCTGATCCAGGATTTGCAGCCGGATATCATCAGTTGCACTCCCTCTTATGCGCAGACGCTGGGAGAGGAATTTAAGCGGCTTGGCATCGCCCCTGAAGAGATCAGCCTGAAATACGCTTTGCTGGGAGCAGAGCCGTGGACGGAGACGATCCGCGAGAATGTCGATGCTAGTCTGGGTGTTCGCTCCACCAATCTGTATGGGTTGAGCGAAATCATCGGCCCGGGCGTTTCGCAGGAATGCATCGAAGCGCGTTCGGGCAGCCACATCTGGGAGGATCACTTCTATCCAGAGGTGGTCGATCCAACGAGCGGCGAGCCACTTCCCGATGGCAAGGAAGGCGTTCTCGTCCTCACACCTGACACGGAAAGCAATGCCACTTCTTCGTTACTGGACGAACGACATCACCTATCTTGACCACGAGCCATGCATCTGTGGCAGGACACACGTGCGTATGGGTAGAATTCGCGGACGTTCCGACGATATGCTCATCATTCGCGGTGTCAATCTCTATCCCACACAGGTAGAGGAGGTGCTGATGGGTATATCCGGCGTTGTACCGCACTATCAAATCGTCGTCACACGTGAAGGCACGCTGGACGAGGTTGAAGTGAAAGTGGAACTCGCGGAAGACCTGTTCCGCGAAATCGCCCAGGAAGCGCTCGCGGAAGACGTTCTCGAAGTCGATCAGCGCATCAGAAGCCTGCGCAGTACCATCCAGAATACCCTCAAGGGAACGCTCGGCCTATCGATGAAAGTGACTCTGATGGCTCCTGGAAGCGTACCTCGAAGCGAGGGTGGAAAACTGCGGCGCACAGTTGATATGCGCCAGCTTTGAGACGCTTCGTCCACTTCAGGTAGTTACATATTCTTTTGCCTATAAGAAATATCATTGACGGCATGACATTCACTAAGTAGGAGTTGTGCATGGCAACTTTAGAACTGGAAACAATGCGCGTCGAAGTGGATGGGCCACTTGCACGCCTGCGTTTAAATCGACCAGAGGCATTGAATGCTGCCAACTGGCCCTGGGTAAAGGACCTGGTGACGGCTACCGAACAGCTGGCACAGAACAGCGACATTCACGTCGTCATTGTCAGTGGAGAAGGCCGGGCCTTTTGTAGCGGACTAGACACAAAAGAATTGGCAAAGGGCAACCTGACCCGCGCATGGTTCGCCACCTGGGAAAAAGGCGTGATAACGCTGGCTGGTCTGGACGCTATCACCATAGCGGCCATTCACGGTTATTGCCTGGGTGGAGGCCTGCAAGTCGCCCTGGCCTGCGATTTGCGCATCGCCACTGAAGACGCCATTCTCAGCATTCCGGCGGTCAAAGAGGGATTGGTCGCAGCATTAGGCCCGATGAGGCTGGCAAGGCTGATTGGCGCTGGTCCTGCTAAACGCCTGTGCCTGCTCGGACGCCGTTTTTCCGCTCAAGAGGGACTCGAGCTTGGCGTGATTGACGAAGTGTGCCGATCAAATGAGCTGGAGGAACACGCGGTGGCAATGGCTCAAGAGTTGCTGGCTATTCCCTTTACTGCGCTCAAACATACCAAGCGCCAGATCGACACCGCTTTCGAGCAGGATACTGAAACGCTGCTCTCCATAATGGTTGACGCGCAAGAGGACTGCCTGCGTTCGCCAGAACATAAGGCCGCGATGTCCGCCTACCTGGCTGAACTGGAGAGGAAAGGGAAAGCGAAAAGTCAATCAGCCAACCAGTAGCGTATCCAGGCGGGGCCTGAAGAATGGTACTCACCTGAACTAAGAGGATATGGTGCGCGGACCATAATACCTTCTCAGCCAGCGACATAGACCATCCAGACCTGTATAGAGAAGGCGTTCGTTAATATTGGCCTGATCCAGCTTATCGCGGATTTCCCATTTGATCTTCGCCGGAATGAGAATTTTGTAACAGAGATCAGCATGCGCTTCAAGCCAGACATCGAGCATGGTCGTGGGGCTGGACATCATCGAAAGGAGGGGAAACTGGTTGATTCCGCGCTCGTTCAGCGAGGGCGGCTCAAAGAACACCACATAATCCTTCGATGTGTCAGCTTCACTACCTTACTGGTTCAAAGCGTCTAAATCGACCGCGACCTGAGCCAGCATATCGACGGTGAAAACATCCGAAATATTCCGCTCTGAGGACTGCTTGCAGGTTCTCAGAAAGCAAGGTATGGGCTTTTTTGTATTCGATAAACCAGATCACGCCATCAACTGGCGGCTTCTCAAATTGCACATCCTCAGTGGCGAAGTGCAGAGCCACATACGGTGAGTACGTCCAATCGAGCAAACGGGTCGGCAACCCGTAATGCCTGGCAATGACGATCCAGTTCCACATGCTATTGCCATTGGGACTCAGAAGCAGACCCGGGCTGGCGGAAGCAACCATATCGTAGGCATATTTACTGAAGTTTTTGACCAGATGGGTTTCGAGCCTGTCGTAAGGGTCGCCCATCCTTTGGAGAGTGGTACTCAATCGAAAGCCAGCATTGGTCAGGCCGCGAAACGCAAAGTGCGAGCGATGGCGACCCAATGTTTCATCCCAGGAATTGGCGAAAAGTTCCCGCTGCGCGTCCAACCAGGCACGGCACTCACGTTCTTCTATCATTTCCGCCCCTTTTCTGTTTGCTTCATTGCATTTATCTGCTCAGGGTACTGGTATCTGTATTACGTTGCGCATTACGTTCTCTGTTTCAGGAAAATTCACCTGCTGAGACAGATGCCATTCAACCAACATAAAATGCCACCGACAGCCATACAAAAAACCGGGCCTCTCACGAGACCCGGCCAGCATTGTGAAACGATAAGGTATTAGCAGACGGCTGGGGGCTTGCTGAAGGTACCCAGATAGGTATATAGCCCGTTAATGCCGATTGAGGGTGTCTGGCGGGCGAACCAGGAGAAGAAAGCCTCGTCCTGCAGGTGATAGCCACTGAAGCCAGAAACACTGAAGTTCACTCCGACCAGCGGATCGCCAACTTCCAGCAGGTTGTTGCAACCATACTGAGGAGCGATGGGAGACTGCCAGTTCGGCACAACGTTGTTGGTGAATGGATCGTTGTACCACTCGGCCAGTTCGTGGCTGAGCGCGCCAACATCATCGCCAAAGCCACCCTGCACGCCCTGATCAGCATTCACCGTCCAGATATAGGTCTGGAGGCCCTTGCTGTTCGTAACAGCGTTATGATAGCCGCCAATGCAGCAATTGCTGAGGCTGGGTGCGCCGGAAGACAGGTAGACGTTGTAAGACAGGAAGATGGGGAGCATGGTGGGAGAGTAGGACGAGAGCAACGTCTGCAACTGGGGATCAAACCAGTTGATATCGATGATGCCAATCGTCTTCCCGCTTGAGTCCTTCGCCGTTGCTCCATGAGACGCGGGAATGCTCATGCTGATCGTGGAAGCGATAGTCGGCGTGCCAAGTACTACATGATAGTTCGGGCTTTTCGCCGAAACCGTTTTCCAGAACTCGGCACGCTGGATGGCATCACCATACTGGGTTGTGCCACTGCTAAACGGCGCATTCTGGAAAAGCGGCGAACCCGTCGTGTTCGACACCTTCGTTGAGCCATCAAATACTGTTCCATTCGAGAACGTCAGCTTGAGCGGAATAATGGTGACAGGAATAGTCGTCGTCTTTGAACCTGCCGCAGGACTCGTACCAACCATCGAGTAGGTGTACTTCTGCCCTTTGTAGGTGAAAGAAGACGTCCAATGGCGCAAGCCTGTGGTAGCTAGCGCGCTATCGGAGAACTGGTGCGAGAAATGAATAAAAAGTGGTTTGCTCTTTGCAATAGTCGGGCTGACTGACGCCGCGCGTGAATTCGAGAGCGCCATAAAACCGAACGCAAGCGCCGCTACCATCACGACGCTACAAGCGGCGAACACCTTCATCAAAAGCTTGTGACGCAAGTGTGTTTCTACCTTTCACTGGTTAATTACACAATACAAAACAAATTGTTCTCCCCGATTTTCGTGTGCTTCCATCTCCCCATGTTTTTCTGTGGCACACGCGCTTACACTATACACTCTATCGCTTCACCTCATCTTTACCATTATTTTTGATAAAGATATATAGTGATGCATATTGAAATATCTCACCTTAGAGAAGAGCAATATGCTCTTACATAAGACATTCCCTGGACAGTATTCGTTATTTCAAAATTTCAAGTTTAGAACGAGCCAGGTACCACTTTTTTTGATGTCAACGACCTCCGGTCTCTGACCGAAAGCTTTTTATTACCTCTGGACTCCACCGCAACCCGGAGTACCTTCGCAGGCGCTCCGCTTTGGCTTCGCGGTCCGAGGCATCAGGGACGATTGACAAACATCCCGTCCTGATCCAGTCCTGCCGGACCAGGAGCGTTCTTAGCGTTACATTCCTCGCCCCCACCAGATCGGCATGCAGGCTGTAATGGCACTGCTGGCAGACAAAGCGCAAGCCCTTGCCAGGGCGGTTCTGCTCTGCTGTGTAGCCACAGCGCGGGCAGGTCTGCGAGGTGTAGTTGGCATCCACCTTGATCGCCCGCGACCCTGCCAGGAGCGCCTTGTAGGAGATGAGGGCGTGCAACTCAGCAAAGGACCATTGCGAGTACACCCGGTTGGCTTTGCCTGCCTTTGGCGACACAGGCTTTGCGCCGTTCCCGCGCTGCTTGCGCCGTCGTTTCCGCCGCTTCGTGCGCTCGCGAATACCCGTCAGGTGTTCGAGGCCGAGAAGCGCATGGGGATGCTCTTTGACGATCTGGGTGGCGATGGTGTGATTGGCTTGCAACTTCAACCGTCTCTCTCGCTGCCCGATACGACGGAGCCGCCGTTTGGAGCCGCGAGTGCCTTTGCGCTGCAAGCGTTTGCGGAGCCGAGCGTAATGATTGGCCCGGTGCCGTATCTGTTTGCCTGGGTAAAAGGTGGCTTTCCCGGTAGTAGTGGATGTGACCGCCAGATAGCGAATCCCGACATCGACGCCCACCACTTCGGTCAGTTGCTCACAGGTTGGTTCTGCCACCGCGATCTCGAAGGAGACCAGTAAGTACAACTGCTTTTTAGAGGCATCATACCAGAGTTTCGCATCGCCAATATTGGCCCCCTGCCGGATCAGCGCCACATGCTTGTCATAGCCCTGGTAGGGGAGGACAATGCGCCCCGCAAGCGTGCGCATGCTCACCTGCCCCTCGCCTTGAAAGTCGTAGTCGCGTCCATAGGTATACTGCACCGTCGACGCGCTATACTTCGGGGGCTGATCCAGGCCCTTAAAGCGTTTCTTGGTGAGCTTCAGCCGCCGATGCTCTTGATTCTTTTTGAGCCTGGTCCACAACCCTTTGTAGGACGCCGCCACCTGCCGAATGGCGCTACAGGCCAGTTGCGAGGGCAGATGGTAGCGGGCGCGCACTTCGGCGTACAGGGCGCGATGCAGCGCAAGGGCGTGGCTCGTTTTGCCGTGCGCGAAGGCATACTCGCTCACGGCATTGAGCGCGTCGCGGTAGGCTACCTGCGTCTGCCGGAGCAGGCGATGTTGCTCCGGCGTCGGCAGCAGTTTGAGCTTGGCCGTAAAAATCTGACGCACCTGTCCTGCCCCTTGCTCAATCATAGCTTACTCCTCTCCCTCGCGCTCGTCCTGCTCGTGGCGCGGCCCGCGACTGCGGCGGCGACGGGTGAGCGGCAGCAGTTGATAGCCCAGGTCGAGCAGGGAGACGATATCGAGGCCCAGCTCCTGCACTTTGAGGCGCACCCGGGAGAGCACATTGCGCACCGGGCGCAGCACGACGTCGGCCACGCCCTCCTCCTGCGCGGCATACCAGCGCCGCCGCATGCGCTCGATGACCTGCTCGGTCACCCGGTTGTAGCTGAAATGGGCCAGCAGCACCTCATAGGGGCAAAAATCCGGCACGTTGTCCACCAGGGGCCGGAACACGGTCAGTTCGCTCGGCGTCAACTGCTGCACGTGCAAGACCGGGTGGTCCCGGTGCGCGTCCACCCCCAGGGCCACATGGATGAGGATGCCCGATGGCTCATGCAGCACCACCTGTTCCCCTGGGGGCAGCAGAGCCGAGAGCGGCAGCAGCACCAGATCAGGCGCGGGCTGGCGAGATGGCTGGGGCACTGGCAGGCGCGTTGGCTCCATGACCCCCCTCCTTCTAGCGTGGTGTGACGGGCAAATGGATGACCTGCACACAGGGCAGTCGCTCCTGCACGAGGTCAGCCACCAGCTTGCGATGACAGCGTTCCACCTGGGGACAGCCGCACATCAAGGCCAGCGCTTCGCCATCGGCAAGTCGCGCCAGCAGCAACGGCAGCCCGCGCTCCGGATTGGCCAGCCGCAGAGCATGCCCTGGCTGCTGATACCACACGTTGCCTAGCTCGGGCACATGCCAGTAGTACCGCCCAAAGCGTTCAGCCAGCCACCAGCCCTGCCAGCAACCCCGTTGGGAAATGGCAAACTCGCGAATATCCACCAGGGTCACATCAAGGGCGACCAACGTTTCGACCAGCGTGACCGACCCGGCTTCGTGATAGCCCAGCGTGTACAGGTAGCGTGGGGCCGCATGCCGCCTGCGGCCCTCGGTCGGTATCAGCAGACGCTGGTTCATGCCGTCACCTCCACCATCTGGATACGGGTGGCATCAGTCGGCAAAGTAGTAGGCTGCCACCACCACCAGCCCGCAAGCTGGACACGCACCTGCGCAAGATGCCCCTGCGCCAGCCCTTGCAGTCGCCGGGTGGCCTCCCCAATCGTGCGCCCGGCGATCTGCTGCGCCATGCGTGCCAGAGCAGCCGCGCTCACCTGATAGCTCCAGCGTCCCGAGGCCCGCACCAGCAAAGTGAGGACGTCCGGGCTGCTCGTGGCACGTAGTTCTTGCGCCACCATCAGGTTCAGCGGGCCGAGCAGGTGGTAGCCCGGGCCAAGTGCTGCCGCCTGCGCTTGCAGTCGCCCGAGGGCGTACTGCTCGACGGCCTGCTGGTCATACACCTCGGCCTGACAGGACGCGCTGACCTGCACCGTCACGTGGGTGGCCTCACTGCCGACCGCAGGGGTGGGCGCGATATGCGCCTGACACTGCACCAGTCCGGCCAGTTGCTCGGTGGAGCGCATCTGCTGCAACAAAGCCACCTGGGCCTGTTGACTGAGCGTGCTGAGCAGCGGATTTGCCAGCCGCTCGACATCGATCTGGGCGACGGTTGCAAAGTGCCGGGCAGCCTGTCCCCCCACAAAGGCGGCGGTATTCTTGACCGAGACGCCGGGCAGGCAGCACAGCCCGTTCAGGTCGAGCGCGGGGATGTTGCCCTGCGGGCCGGTGGTCGCCGCATGAGCCGCCACCTCTGCAATGCCAAAGATGGGAGGATTGCCTGCTGGCAGGCGTACCGCCTGCTCGGTGACGACCGCAACGCCATCGGCTGCGGTGAGCGTGGTTCCAGCCGCGACCGTCTGCGCGTAGGGGGCAGCGTTGTAGAAGGTCAGCCAGCCATGCGCTGCCCGTGCGGGTTGGTAGCCCTGTCCAGTCGTCGCCCCACTGGCCTGCTTGGTGGCACTGCTGGCGGTGAGCAGGCGGGCGGCAATGTCCTGCCCCTGCGGATGCGGGCGTGCTGTGACGACCAGCGCCGTCGAGAGCAGGCGACTGTCGGGCAGCAGCGTCACGCTGGCCTCGGGCGCACCCACCGTCAGGAAGAGGCTGACCAGCAGGGTGAGCAGGCACAGGAGGCTCATGAGCAAGAGGAGTCGCACCGGAACGGAACCACGCGCAGGAGCCAGGGTCGGCTCCCCGGTTGGTGAGAGGTGAGAGGGGGTCGGTGGCGGCTCCGGGAGCTCCGCATCCGGCAGCGTGGTGCCTGCCTCGGGAACAGGTGTGTCCTCTTCCGGTGCTGGCGCGAGCGGCATCGCCGGATAGAGCGCGTCGTCCTCTTCCTCTGGCGAGAGATAGACGGCATGGTCATCGAACTGTAAGGGCGGCAACTGGGGAAAGAGAATCGGGCGCTGCCGCTTGTGAGGGAGTGTGTCAGGCTGCTGGTCGGTATCGGTTGCCAGTGGGCCGGTGTGCCGACCAGGAACCGGGGCCGCTTCGTCATCAGGAACGTGATAGGTCGTCATAGCTTTCTTTTCCTTCTGCTCATCACAGGATGCTGCTGTCCCGCGTGACCGGGAACGGCCCCAGGACAGCAGGCAGGACTTACTTGCTCGTCTGGGTACTATGAAACTGGTCATCATGCCCATTGTTGTAGAGGACAAACTCGCTCTCGCCCACGTGGACAATGAGATCGGGCGTCCCGTCATGATCGACGTCGGCAATGGAAAGCGTCACCACCACCTCGTCTTTGTGGGGACCGGTGAGCAGGGGGCCAGGATAGACCCGCGCCGCCGAGGGATCACCCGCCGCAAGCTCGATCACCTCGACGTGCCCGTCCAGGTTGAGGGCGATCAGGTGCGTCGGATGCGCAGCAGAGTCGTGATGATGGCCCACCACCGCATCCATCTGATAGGTGCGCGGCATGCCGTAGTGCCAGTCATCCTGTACCCCCTGCCACCACGCGCCCAGGCTGTTGAGACCGACCACGAGACCCGCCATCGAGAGCATGCCCGCCAGGGTGTACAGGACACCCGAGCGGCGGCGGCGGGCAGGGCGGTGAGCGACCGGGAGCGCTTGTCGGTCGTCGTCCTGCTCCTCTTGCACCGGGCGCGGGCGCGGCGTGTGGGGGCGAGCAGCCGTCTGGGGCGCGGACGAGGCGGCGCGTGGGAGTTCTCCGGTATGACGGGTGGCAAAGCGGTTGTTCCAGTAACTCAGCACGAGTGGTTCCGGCTCAGCAGTGGTTGCCGCCTCTTGCTCGTCTTCGTCCTCGAACAGGTCGAACATCTCCTCCTCGTCGTCGATCACCGGAGCCTGCACCGGCTGGCGGCGCGCAGGTGCGGCGTGTCGCGGCGGCGGCTGGTGGAAAGAACGGGCATCAGAGCGGGTCATGGCTGCACCTCCTCCGCTTCCGGCTGCTGATGCGGTGGGCGCGGCAGGCGGCGCACTTCACGCTCGACTTCGCGGATCAGGCAGGCCAGACGATTTTCCTGCTGTTGGGCCGAGGCCAGGTATGTCAGCAGGTGCGTCTGCGCGGCCAGCACCTGGGCCGAGGTGGCCGCTTCACGCCCGAGCCAGTAGGTGGCGCGGCTCCAATGGCGGCTGGCTTCATGCAAGCCTTCCAGGCAGGCCAAGAGGGCGCGTGGTGCGCGGCGTGGGCTGCCCTCCTTTGCTTCGCGGTGATGGCGCAGGGCGCTGGTTTCCCAGGAGAGGGCTAAGAAGACGTCGCCAGTGGCAATGAGAAAGGCGGTGCTGCTGGCGGCTTCGGCTCCGAAGGCAGCCCATTCCTGGGCCACGCCCTCAAGAGGCATCCAGTGTGTGCTGTGCAGCGGGGTGGCAACGGGAGCCGGGTCGTGTGGCGGCTCCTCGTGCCACTGCACCGTGTAATACGACATGGGTAACATCGCTTCAATGATCCTTTCAGCGCGGTTCCTGTGCGTCAAGGAACCAGGAGATGAACAATAACGCAACGAAAGCGATCCACATGGCTGTGCTTGACTGCATGTCGTAGGATGGAGAGGTCATGCGGTCACATCCGGCCACGTGATAGGGGGCGTGAGGTGTGGTGCTTTCCGAGGGCAACGAACACCTCACGCTCAGACGATCTCCGTTTCGGCATCCCTCCTTTCTGTTTCTTCTTGGCGAACTGGCGGATGGACAGGGGCCACGCCAATATGCAGACGGTCTAGAGTCTGCAACAGACTAGCGTTTTCCTCGTACTGGATCACAAGCCGCGCCAGCGTGTTCCAATCCACCACGTCGAGCAGAGCCAGAGCGCACTGGCCTGCCAGCGCATTGATGGGTGTCTCGGGTAGCCACTCATACCAGAGGTCGAACTCGTCTCGCAGGTGCTGCTCAATCGCACAAGCGTTGACGCGAAAGGCCCGCTCCTGCGACAAGAAAGGCTCATAGCTCCGTCGCATTATGGCGGTGAGTTGCTCGAGCAAAAGAGGTTGTTCGAGGAGCAGTTCCCACAGTCGTTGGGTGTACGGGTTCATAGCTGCCTCCTTGCAGGCTAAAGTTGCTGGCCTGCCACTAAACAGCTACCTTCTGCGGGTGTCAGCAGCCCATCTTCGACCTGCTGGGCTCCCTCCTCAATGAGGTCGGCGTCGTCGTGACAGGGACAACTTGGGTCAGGACAAAATGGGGAGAGAGAGGTGTGGAGGAGATCATCCTCCACCGGGAGGACGACGTACTCATCGTCGTGTGAGGGCGGGTGAGACATCTGCCTTCCCTCCTGTTGGATAGCTGGACTCACCCGCTATTATAGCGGGGAGAGCTAGGACGACTTGACAACGGCTAGTTCTCACATCGGCCTGCTTGACATCTAGCCTATGTCAAGCAGGCCTGTATAGTCAGGTAACCCATCTACAAATATGCGCTACAATCCTATTATCTCTAAGCCTGTTACGCTTGTACATTTTAGCCAACTAGATATGTTTCTGTATAAGTAAGTATAAAACAAAAATTTTGGAAATTCAACCCTATTTCAGACAAATTGTCACAATTTTCTCCGAACTAGTATGACTTGACATGAAGAGGTTAACAAGCTACAATTCAGACACACAAAGGAGGGAGGGTCATAGTTACTCGTGCCTAAAGAAATACTTGATGCAGAAGAGGTTGGAGAGATGCTACGCATCCATCCTCGGACTGTAATACGATTAGCCAATCAAGGGGAACTTCCTGGCTTTAAGGTTGGAGGGCAGTGGCGTTTCAAACGCCAGGATATTGAAGATTATATCGAGGAGCAAAAACGACAAAGAACAGACCGAAAAGATGATCAATAAGTATTTTCTCAGCTTTTCAAAAATACCCAGTATAATAGCTCAGACAGAAATGACATACTCCTTCAGTAAGATTTCCGAAAGGGGTATGTCATTTCTGTACAAGAGTAAGATCAGCTATTTTCCTCTTATTCTCTCATTAATCTTTACACCTAGTACCTCAAGCCGCTCTACTGCTATTTTAAATCAAGATCAGGGAACACAAACGAAAATGATATGCAAGGCAGGCTGAGGGTAGTACCTGAAAGCCGACTGAAAACCCATCTCTAGTAGAAGTAGCTGACCAAGAAGTATTGTCGAGATGCCGTAGGTGATATTGGCTCTTGCGTTCCTTTGCCTAGAAAGGATCAGGATATGGAGTATCGAGAAGCAACACTTCCTTCCTCATTTGAAGCTGAGGCTATCTACGCCGTCAGTTCATGATATGGGCAGTATCAAACGAGAGGAAACAATCGATCTACGTTGAACAGCACTACAACCAAACCCGAACGATTGGCCGCTCTTGAACGGCAAATAGAGCGACTACAACGACGCTTGCACATCCTTGAGCAGCGCAGTAACCGTTATGGATGGATACGAGTCGGCACATTTTTCGGCGGCGGAGGTCTCAGTGTCCTTTGTTACCTGCTGGCTGGCTGGTGGCTCTGTCTTCCCATCGCGTTTATTGTGCTTGCCGCTTTCAGTGTCGAGGTATACTATCACCGCCAGATCAAGAGAAGTATTGTTCGCCACAGCATATGGCAGCATATACAGTCAACTCAGGTGGCGCGCTTAACGTTAAACTGGGATGACATAGCTCCCGCTCATACAAACGACCCGGGTAGCAATCATCCTTTCGCGATTGATCTCGATATTACAGGCAGGCATTCGCTGCACCGCTTGCTGAATACGGCTACTTCGGTTGAGGGCAGCCAGCGCTTGCTTGACTGGTTGACGAATACCGAACCAGAACTATCAGTCATACAACATAGGCAACAGCTCGTGCAGGAATTGGCACCGCAGACACTCTTTCGTAACAAATTGCTCTTGAAATCGCTCCTGACCACTTCCACTACGCAAAGCAGGTGGGAGGGGAAACAGTTACTACGCTGGCTAGAAACGCATAGCAATGAGCATGGGCTGCTTCCTTTGATGTTCCTTTCGATGCTATTCTCGATTATCACGCTCGCCCTGTTCGTGTTGAATCTCCTCGGGCTGCTGCCCACGTACTGGATTATTGCGCTCGTGCTGATGATTGTGTTCCTGGCTGTAACCAAAGAGCGGCGTGGAGACCTGTTCGAGGAGGCAGGCTACTTGAGTGATGCCTTTGCGCAACTCAGCATCGTCTTCGAATACCTGGAAAGCTATCGCTTTGGTAAGCATGAGGCGATTCGCTCGCTCTGCCAGCCCTTTTTTACGCAAAAAGAGCAACGGCCATCTGTGCTGATGAGCAGGGTTGCGCGGATTGCCGCAGCCGCGACGCTGGAAAGAAACGGCCTGCTCTGGATTCTGCTCAATGTACTGATGCCCTGGGATTTTTACCTGGCCTACCTCTTTTCTCGCTATCGCAAGCAAATCGCGGCTAATCTCCCCACCTGGCTTGATGTCTGGTACGAGTTGGAAGCGCTGAACTCCCTGGCCAATTTCGCCTACCTCAATCCTGATTACAGCATGCCAGCAGTCACGCAGGATATCCAGGACAGGCCCGTCTTTTCAGCCAGCGAACTTGGACATCCCCTTATTCCATTCGAGAAAAAAGTGGTCAATGATTTTGCGCTCGAAAAGCCTGGAGAGATCACTATCATCACCGGCTCCAATATGTCTGGGAAAAGCACGTTCCTGCGCACGCTCGGCATCAACCTTTGCCTGGCGTATGCCGGTGGCCCTGTGAATGCAAGCCAGTTCCACACAGCGCTTTTCCGGCTTTTCACCTGCATCAGGATTAACGACTCTGTCACCGAGGGCTATTCCTATTTCTACGCTGAGGTGAAGCGACTTAAAGCCCTGCTTGTAGAGACGGAAAAAGAACAGGAGAGGTGTGTGTTTTTCCTGATCGATGAGATTTTTCGTGGCACCAACAACCGCGAGCGGCGTATCGGCAGCGAGTCCTATATCACCGCCCTGGCAGAGCGCAACTGCCTGGGCGTCATTTCAACTCATGATCTGGAATTAGTCCATCTGGCCGATGTGTTATCACAGGTACAGAATTATCATTTTCGTGAAGAGGTGGTTGATGGGCAGATGGTATTCGACTACATTTTACGTCACGGCCCATGCCCAACGACCAATGCTTTGAAGATTATGCAAATGGAGGGATTGCCCGTATCAATCACTGGCAACGAGCAGCAGAAAAGATTATACTGATAGTTGTTCGATAGCATCACACAATCTTTCAAGGAGGAAGCATGACCGATACAGAACTCCTGCGACATATTGAGGAACTGGTAAACGAGGAACACCAACTCATGCAACAATCAGAGGGGGAAGGGCTGGACCCGGAACGTCTCGAACGCATGAAACAGCTTGAAGTGAGCCTGGATCAGTGCTGGGATCTCCTACGCCAGCGCCGAGCACGCAAGCATGCCGGTCTTAACCCTGATGAAGCGCATGTACGCGATGAGCAAACGGTAGAACATTACTTGCAGTAACTTCCATGCAGCAGGGCGGCCTTGTTGCCGCCCTGCTTTTCTTTACCGCACAATGGTACTTTATGCAGGTCAATCCTAACTCAGCCCAGGCAGCAGGCGTAGCAGCGTCACAACCCTCGCCCACGCCCAAACATACGGCAACGCTCACGCCCTCTCGTACCACGACAGTTTCAGCTACGCCAACTCTTCACCCTCATGAGGCCCTGACGGCAGAACCGCCAGGAATAGTAGTAAAGAGCAAGCAGACCATCAGCAGCAACAACACAAACGCTGCAGGCTCTAACCTCGCGCCGATAGCGCTTGGTGGGACAGTTGCGCTGCTGGCAATGCTGGGAATATGGGTTGGCCTGAAAAGAACAAGGCGGCGTCTGCGAGAATAATTATCTAGAACGAACTCGCGGGATTCCAGAAAGTCGTTCTCTGATACGCTCCATCCCAACTGAAGCTGAAATGCACGTGGTCTGTATGGGGATTGGGGCCATTATAGGGCAGCCAGCCTTGATCGGGAATGGCGGCAGACCAGATATGGTGATTCCAGACAATGTACATGATACCCAGGCGGCGAATCATGGCGTCTTGATGGCCGTACTTATCGGTAGCAAAAAGCCATGTAAAGACTTGATTCACTATCGCGACGCCTTTAGGGTCAAGCGCTGATACAGCCCAGTCCCAGGCACGACCTTCTTTATGCTCGCTCGTTCCCCCAATGTTGCAATCCCTTGTTATGCCATCGCTGCCTGTGCTGGGAAAAGCCTTAAGCAACATATCACGAAAGGCTATGACTCCAGGCTTTGGAGTTGGATCACATTGCGACTGCGGAACGTAGCTGGCAAAGTTCTCTATTTTTGGGCCAAAATCTGGGTTGGGTAAATTCTGTTGAGGTGATTGCGGAAGCGTTTCGTGTTTTCCAACCGAAGTATCTCCTGCTTGTTGCAGCAAAAGGATAGCCGGTTGCGAGTTTCCCAGCCAGTTAAAGAGCGCTTGCGGATCTCTGGCAAGCGAGGTGACAGAAAAGGCCATGATAAATAACACAAGCAGGATAGCAATATTTGTCAGTTGGCGTACAGACCGTATTGACGCAGGAACGTGGGGTACGCGAAACGGTAATAGCTCTCTTCGCGCAAGGCGAACGCTGTTCCTTCTCATGAGAGATAGCTGTTCCGTTACACGTTCCTCTTGTTGAATCTTTTCAAGCTGCCAGGCGCGTGACGCGCGAGCAGGAATTAGAGCTTCGGTATCGGCAGATTCTCGTCGTGATACTGTTTTGCTGTGATAACTACTGCCACTTGCCATTCTAAAAATAACCTTTGCTAGTTGAACGTATGTTCCATTATAGCATGGAACGTCAATGAACATCGATGATATATAGTGGCGTAGATTAGCATATAAAAATGCATTTTGCCACTTATTACCCGAACTTAGGACATATGGGCACAGCCTCAAAAATCAGCCTTTACTGAGGGCCAACAACAATCAAGCGGTTGGTCCCGGCAGATGGGAAGCAAGAATGTTGGCAGGTAACTGCCCAATTGGCACAACGTTAAACTGCATTAATGTACTATTCTGCCTCGAATTCGCGACAAAGCCCAGGAAGGATTGAGCCTGCGGCGTGCCAGCACCTTTCGTATACAAATGCTCAATGCTCCAGAAAGCGTAGCTCCCGTTCACGACCGACTGCGTGGTAGGAAGCGCGCCGTTGATCGAAAGAACTTGCACATTCAATCCATAGGTAGCCAGCAGAGGAACATAGCTGATTGTGCCAGGAAGTTGCGCCACCAGTTGCGCGAGCATTCGCGGCATATCGCGCTTGAGGATATATCCCTTCGCCTGGACAGAAACTCCGTTCAACACAAAGGTCTGGAAGATGGCCTGAATAGAGGCATTTGGCGCGGGAAAAATAATACGAATGGGTTCATTTATGCCGCCGACCTGCGACCAGTTCGTGATTGTGCCTGTAAATATGCCCTGCACTTGCGCAGAGGTCAGGTTACTAATGGTGACGTCAGGGCTGGCGATCAATGAGTAGAGCAAAGCCCCGACGGGATGATCCGTCAGTTGGCGCGAGGCATTCGCGGATAGGTCTGAAGAGGCGATATCGAGGCGTCCATGCTGCACCATATTGAGCGCCCTCACGCCATCCGCCCGCAACGTGATATTCATGCCACTGCATTGAGCCATGTAGTTGGCCTGTATTTGTGAGAGCAGGGGTTCCAGGTTGGGCGAACCATCTATAAGCAGCGCGCCACTGGAACAGGCGACAGGAGCAGGTGTTGCAGTTGGCCCGCCATTATGGCTCGTGGGAACAGTTGCCGTAACTCCAGGCGTCGGCTTCCCACCTTTCGGCTGCGTGGGCTGACCACTCTTGTGAGCAGAAGGGACAGTGGCAGTAGGAGTGATACCCGGAGTAATTCCAACTGTACTGCCAGGATCAGGTTGGGTGCTTACAGGTGGGGGAACACTTTGAAATGGGAAAATAGGTAAATTCTCGATATGTAAGGGAATGCCAGCAAAGAAAAGCAAAACGCCAATCATACCGGAGAGCAGCATCATAATCGTAATCAGGGTAAAAGCCCGTTTCCACGTAAGAGGCGTGCGGTGCGAGCGAACAGGTATGCGGCGCGATACCGCTGAAATAACCTCAGGTTTTTCGCCTGTGACTGCTGCAAGTAACGCTTCAATGAGAGCATCCGCGCCAGGAAAACGAGCGGTTGGATTTTTCGCGAGGGCCACTCGCACAACCAGTTCTAACGATTCTGAAAGATCAGGACGTAACGCTCGCAAGGATGGAATTGGCTCGTTGGAGTGCATAAGAGCGAGTTCTTCAGGGCTTTCGGCTTGATAGGGAAGCTGACCCGTAAGTAGTTGAAAGAGCAGGACACCGACAGCATAGATATCGCTGGCGGGAGAGAGCATACCAATTCCCTGTTCTGGCGCTGCATAGGCTGCATTGTCCTCCGCTACCTGGGCGATGACAGGAATATGCTCTTGAGAGGCATGCTTCATACTAAAATTGGTCAGGAGAACATGGTTCCCATCGCGCAAGAGAATGCTGGATGGTTGTATGTTGCCATGCACGATTCCCTGTTGGTGAGCATAATGCAGTCCCGAGCAGAGCTGCGTAATAAGCTGGACGACCAGAGGCAAGGGCAGGTACGAGCCATCAGAAGCACGATCTCGCAGGAAGTGTTCCAGCGTCTCAGCCTCTATAAGCTGTGTCGCGCAGTACAACAACTCCTCTCCGGCACCATATTCGAGGAGAGGCTGGATGTGTTCGTGGTGACAACGAAAGACCTTTTCTACCTCGGTCGCGAAATGCTCATGAAAACCAGCCATATCGGGGAAAGCAGGCCGGAAAATACGCAGCACTACATCATATCCACCCTGAGTTGTGGGGCGAGCGCGATAGGTTTCTACTATCCCTTCTCTCCCCAGCGACTCCAGCAAGAAATAGTTCCCAACCATCACCCCGGCTAGCTCGGTCATGTTTGCTCCTTCCTAAAACGTGGTTAAACAACAGGACTGGGTATATGGCTTCTGAGCGCTGCCACCGACATGTTCTTAAAGGGAACCAGGGCATTGCTCAGCAGATCGCTCATGCCTGACGAAGTAAAGCAAAAGCTGATGAAAGAGCGCGCCACCGCCGAAGCCGATTGAGTTGTGTAGAGATGCTCCATCGTCCAGAACGGGTACGAGCCATTAGCAACTGCGGTGGAAGAGGCCTGCACGCCATTGATGGTGATGCTCTGCGCGCCACTTGTTGGCACAGCATTCAACGGCAGGTAGGTAATGCCGCCGGTGAGATTTTGTATACTCACGCTCGCGGTAATGCCAGTAACTGTTTGCGTAACGCCATGCAGGACAAACGACTGGAAGATGGCGCGAATTGTCGAAGTTGCGGGCTGGCTGAGAATAACTACCGGCTCATTTGAACCACCGACCTGCGACCAGTTGGTAATGCGACCGGTATAGATGCCTTGCAGTTGCGCGATGGTCAGGTTCGTGACCTGCGTGTCAGAGTTCACCACGACCGCGAAGATCAGCGCGCCCACCTGGTAATCCACCAATCCAGAGCGCCCGCTTGAGGGCAGGTCAGAATAGGCCATATCAACGCTGCCGCTATCAAGCGCATCCAGCCCGTTCCTGCTTTCATCCGAGTTAAACGAAAAGTTGACGCCGTTGGAACACTGGTTATCATAGTCGGTGGTGAGCTGCTGAACCGCCGGAACAAAGTAGGCTGAGCCATCCATGCTCATCGCGCCCGAAGAGCAGGAGAATGCTGAAATCGCCGGATTGGTCGGAATAGGTGCCAAAGTTGGAGTCGGCGTCGGCTGAACCGCTTGAGTTGGAGTAACAGTTGGCTTTGTAACAGTGGGCGATGCTTTTCCCTGATTGGTAGGAGAAAGGCTCGCTGTAGGTGATGTACTCACAGCAGTGCTTGCGGCGGGAGCGCTCTGCCCCGTATGACCTGTGGGATCGGGAAACAGGAAAGACGAGAGCAGCGCTCCGAGCAGGCCAATGAGCAACAGGATCACAACCAGGATTGGCAGCAGATTTTTCCGCTTCCTTTCACGCTTGTTGGCATTTTCCTGGGGAGCAGGTTTCTCCTCTTTTTCCGCCAGCTTAACTGTATCCTTCCTGGCAGGAGATGAAGTCGGCACTTCTGGTGGCACTTCCGGCACAACTGGTTTGCTGCGCAAGTAATCGGCAGCCGTCATCGGCACGTCGTTATCCTGCTCGCTGCCAACAGGTGACCATTCGACAGGATTGACCGACCAGAACATGTGCGTTCCCGCATCATCGTCATCCAGCAAGAAATGCTTTTTTGTCTCGCCCTTCGACGTGTTTCCATTGCTTGAGCCAGAACTACCCGGCGTTGTAGTTGAAGAGGGCGGAAATACCGGTGGTACATCAGGGAAATCAAACTGTTCTGATGGGGCTGCTGGCTCGACAGGCACAGGCGTTACCGCGATATTGGAAGGCGCGGGCGTCTGCGGTTCTCCCGTCGTGAAGGTCTGGCTTTGCGTAAGCTGCCGGGTAATCGAGGGCACAGCTTTAGCAACGGGCGAAGCGACTGGTGCAACTGTGACAGCCGCCTGAAACGACTGGCTGAACTCTTCAGCAGAGGCAAAACGGTCATCTGAGCGTTTTTGCAAGGCCATCTGAATGACGCCATCGACGGCATCTGAAATGCTGGGGTCGATGGAGCGAGCAGAAGGAGCGGGGTGCCGCACGTGTTTGAGCAACACTTCCACCGGAGTGTTTCCCGTAAACGGTGGCTGGCCGGTCAAAATGCGGAACAAGAGAACGCCCAGTGAATAGATGTCACTTGTCTTCCGTACTACACCCAGAGATTGCTCTGGCGCGGCATACTCCGCCGATCCCCAACCGATGCGCGTAAGCGATTGCTGGCTGTCGTCATAGCCATGCACGATGCCAAAATCAGAGAGCAACATGCGGCCATCGCTGGCGACAAAGACATTCGAGGGCTTGATGTTGCCATGAACAACCTGGCGATCATGAGCATACTGAACGGCGCTGCATAGCTGCTGCACGATAGGAAGCGCCTGCAGAGCAGAAAACTTGCCACCCACACGTGAAAGCAAATCGGCCAGCGTTCCCGTCGGCACAAAGGGTGTTACGGCGTAAAGCAGCCCCTCACCTTCGCCAAATTCGAGAAAAGGGAGAATATTCGGATGCTCAAATTGCCCTATTTTATCTGCCTCGGTCATAAAATAGTCACGGAACGAGGGGCGCTGGGCATAGCCCGAGCGAAACACCTTCACCGCAACTTCATAGTTTCCTGTGCCCGTATGGCGACCGCGATAGACATCCGCCACACCACCTCTACTGATACATTGCAAAAGTAAATAGTCACTTAAAATAACGCCTTCAAGCAGATCAGACATGCGACACCCCACAATTTATCGGAAATGGATAACCAATTCATCGAACTAAACGCGAGGCATGCTGCTTTTCGTTTAACAGATCGCATTTAAGGAGCAAAAGGGGTGCTTCAGGCATAAAATGTTGGGGAAGGATAGCACAAGAGTACTATCCTTTTCCCTGCTCGATATAAAGAAACAGCGTTAACGCCGACCTTATTACAGATGCAGGAGCAAAATCAGAGCAATGGTCAGGATGTGTAAAAGCTGATCGATCCATATTGGCCCAATGATCTTATAGCGGGCTTTTAAAGGATCAACAACAAAGTGCGTGGCAAAGAGGATGAACGTAGCAAGCGCTGAAGGATGCGCGAACAACACAAATACGGCAGTATAGGTAGCACAGTGATAAAAATTGACTTCCCAGCTTTTCCCTTTTTCGATACTCATCCAGGTGCTTTGAAAGGCGAAATCTCCCACAAAATGGCAGGCCAGCCAGATAAGCAGGGTGGTGATGCTCAGATCAAATTGCATGGGCATGCTCCCTTAATATAACATCTTATGGAAGTATATGCTTCAGGCATTAGCCCAGCAATGAGATAGTTCGCCTCTATACTGTGAGGTAGGACACAATTCGAGAGACTATGTTTCCTCTAAGGTCTGCGAAGATGATTTATCCCGCCAGAGAGTTCCTGATAACACGCGCAAGAGCAGCAGAGATGTGATGAGCATCCAGAAACAGAAAGCGAGGTCCTGCGCAAGGAAAGCATTATCAACCTGCCCCTGAATCAGTCCGGCGAGCAGAGCAGCGCCAGTGCCGATAGTCATCCATTGCAGGTGCTTACTTTGTTCATCCTCGCGCTTGCGCAAGTTTTTCAGTATGCGCGTAAAGAGCCAGTAGAACAGGATGAGCAGCGCGACAAAGGCAAACAGGCCAAATATGCCAATGCTGACCCACACGTGCAGGAAAATATTATGCGGGTGCGACAGGGTAGGTTCATCAGATAGGCCGGTCAAAATGTTCGTGCCTGGGACATATAACACCCAGTAGTGATGGTGATAGAGCGCAGGAATATTACAGACCGAGTTCTGACTATAATAACAGAGCCAGTTATCCAGACCAAACCCGAACCAGGGACGATCATGAATCATGCGCAGCGCACTTTCCCAGAGATACAGACGCTTGGTTAGCGTGCTGACGCCTACCACACTTTGATGTCCACCCAGGAAGAAGTTTATAAGAGGATGACGCAGCGCAAACAAGACGCCACCGCCCGCCACAAGCAGCGCCAACCCGCCACCCAGCAGCACCTTACGGCTACGAATCGACAGCGCAAGCGCAAAGAGAGCGGCAAGCGCAATAGCTACCCAGGCACCCCGAGATTGCGTCAGATAGAGAACCAGGAGCAATGGAAGGCCAATCACTACGGTAGCGAGAATCCATTTCCAGGCATCTTTCCCACTAAAAAGCTGGCGCGCTCGCCCAAACAGGAATGCAAGACCAATCGGCACTGAATAATCGAAAAACAGACCAATGTTGTTAGCGCTGCCATACATGGCATGCACTCGCCGCACGCCATCGGCCTCCAACACCAGTTGATCCCGAAAGAGGAAATACTGCGCCATGCCAATGAGGGCCACGATATAGGCAGAAGCTAATAATGCTAGAAGCAAGCGCGTTACATCTTCCCGGGTGCGCAGACAGTAAAGGGCCAGCAGCAAGTATAAAACCGGCTCGATCACTTCCTGGCGAAAGGCGCGCAAAGCAAATTGATGCTCGTAGGCAATGAAGATAGATATGATCGAAGCAAGGACAAAGATCAAAATAGGGAATGTATACGGCCCGAGTCGATCCCACAATTCTGCAAATGAGAGAGAATAGGGCCAGCGTTCGCGTTGGATAACCCATTGAAGCAGCGCCACAACTAGACAAACAACCAGCGCGATCTCCGCGAGTCCAAATTCGTAGTGGCTGTAGACAGGTTTCTGCTGCAAATAATAGGGCAACGCGAGCGGAATAAGCGCCACCGCGAACGGCAAACGATACCATGTTAGCGCGGCAAAAATAAGCAAAAACGGCAGTGATAGGAGCGGGTTTAGATGAAAAAGCCCACCGCTCCCCAGGTTATTATTGCCAACGATATAGTAGAGGGCAAGAGATACAATCAAGCCCAGCTCAATCAAGCGGTCATGCCAGAACGGGGATAACCGCGAAAAAGGCGATGGATTATTTATTGATGGCGGCTCCGCAATATGGGGTACATGGTCTCCCTCACCGGAATCTTTGATGGGCTGCCTTACAAGTTCCTGGCTATTCATCTATCTTCTCTTCCGCATGCGTTCGTAATCTAGCTCAGCATTATTACGTATCATACTAGATGAAACAACGGACGAGGACCTTATCTGTCAACTATAGCAAAAAATTACCTGTGAGGCCTATACTCGCTAGATATATAGCTCTCGTCTTAAAGCCAAATCCATGTTACAATACGCTCTATGTTAATACGAACGCTTACCGCTACACGCTATGTCACGCCACTGCGCGAAGGTGGTTCGCTGCCTGCAATCGTGGAAGCGGATGATGATGGGTTATATGTCCTGAAGTTTCGCGGGGCTGGGCAGGGACCAAAGGCATTAATTGCTGAGTTGATCGCAGGAGAGATTGGCCGGGTGTTGAATTTGCCTGTGCCGGAAATCGTGCTGATGGAACTGGATGCTGTGCTTGGCAGGTCTGAGCCTGACTTCGAGATTCAGGCATTACTCAAAGCGAGTGAGGGACTTAACCTGGCGCTGGATTATCTGCCAGGGGCGCTTAGCTTCGAGATACGCGACATATGGAAGCTCGATCCCTTGCTGGCGTCTTCCATTGTCTGGCTCGATGCCTATACAACAAACGTTGACCGAACGGCACGCAACCCCAACATGCTCTGGTGGCACAAACGCTTAATGCTGATCGATCATGGCGCGGCGCTCTTTTTTCATCATATCGGTTCGGACTATATGAAGTACAGTCGTTCATTGTTTCCGCAAATTAAAAACCATATCCTGCTTCCGGTTGCAAGCAAGCTGGCCCAGGCAGATGCGCGCTTAAAAGATATGCTGTCGGATTCTATACTTGAAACAATCGTCCAGGCCATTCCCGATTCCTGGCTCGAGGATGATACAGGTTTTGCCAGTATTGAGGAGCATCGTGCCGCGTATGTTGGATACTTAGTTGATCGCCTGGAGCATTCATCTCTGTTTGTGGAGGAGGCCCTGCATGCACGCGCGCAACTCCTATGACTACGCGCTCATACGCCTGGTGCCTTGTGTGGAACGCGGCGAGTATATCAACGTGGGCGTCATTCTTTTCTGTCGCACACTGGGCTTCCTGGGCACATTGACATATATGGACGAGCAGCGCATTCAAGCCCTGGCACCGCATCTCGACCTGGACATGGTTCAGCAGCACCTGGATACCATTGCTCTCGTCTGCGCAGGGGCAAAGGAAATGGGCGAAATCGGCCAATTATCGCAATCCGAGCGCTTTCACTGGCTCGTTTCACCACGCAGCACCATCATACAGCCCTCGCCCGTCCATACTGGATGGTCCAATGATCCTGAAGCGACACTGCATCATCTTTTGGATACAATGGTGCGTCCCCTGGTAAACACGAAGCGCACCTGATGCTTACAGGTGCGCTTCTTACAATAGAGTCGAGATAAATTAGCGCGTCAATTCGCGCACAAACTGCTGGAAGACATGTACATGATGATCGATATCATCCTGAGAGTGCTGGATGGAGACCGTCCACTGATCGTCGAATCCTGGCGGGAAAAGCACGCCCCGGTTTGCCAGGAAGAGCCAGTAGGCATACGAGACATCCATATCGATCTCGAACCAGGCGCGATAGTTGCGGGCGCGTTCGTAGCGGAACATCGCGCAGCCCTTCGCGCCAATCTGGGCAACGTGCATCGGCAGGTCGTACTCCTGAATAATTCCCTCGTATGACTTGCCAAGCTGTGCCGAAAGATCATTGGCGTGCGCGTGCGCTTCAGGCGTGAAAATCTGCGTCAGGGTGACTAGCCCGGCGCGCATCGACATGGGATTACCATTGAAAGTACCCAGGTGAATAACCTCGTTGTGATTGATATGGCGCATGATATCTTCGCGGCCCCCGAACGCGCCAATGGGCATGCCACCCCCGATAGATTTGGCAAGGCAAATCAGGTCTGGCTCTACCGGATAGATTTCGGTAATGCCGCCGGGAGCCACGGTGACGCCGGTTTTCACTTCGTCAAAGATCAGCAGCACATCATGCTTGCGTGTAATATCACGCACCGCCTGCAAATATCCTTCAACAGGTAAAATGATGCCCACGTTCATGATAACCGCTTCCATAATGACCGCCGCCACCTGTCCTTCATACTCGGTCAGGATACGATCCAGCGCTTCGGCATCGTTGTAAGGCGCGATTACTGTGTTGTTCTTTATGTTGGCAGGAATCCCTTTGGAAGCCGGAACAGTATTGGGCCGTTCGACCGGGCCAGCATCATCAAGTGAGGGCTTGGTTGACATGAGAACTGTATCATGATGGCCGTGATAGCCGCCCTCGATCTTGACAATCAGGTCGCGCCCGGCATAGGCACGCGCAAGGCGCAGAGCATCCATTGTAGCCTCGGTGCCTGAGTTACAGAAGCGCACCTGCTCGATGGGAGCAAAACGCCTCACCAGCTCTTCCGCGAGATACACAACATCGGCGCAGGGCAATGAGTAAAGGCTGCCCTTGCCAAGCTGGTCTCGCAGCGCTTCCACCAGCACAGGGTGAGAATGACCAACGAGCAAACTGCCAAAGCCAAGATGAAAATCGATATACTGATTGTCATCCAGATCCCAGATTTTGCTTCCCTCGGCGCGGCTAATAAATAAGGGATAGGGAGGAACAGCCTGGAACGAACTGGAAACACCTAGCGGCAACGATTTTTTGGCCCGCTCGTGAATCTCGAGCGAGCGAGGTGTGCGCTTGCGAAATTCAGCTTCTTCGTGCGCAACAATTTCCTGCACGTGGCTACGATTAAGTGTGATAGGTTCCTGAAGCATACATGCCACCTTTCGTGGAAGGAACAGGTACAACTGAAATATCGTTACAGGCGCTTTCCGGCAATATGTGCCTGCTTTTGCTTACAATTGTACCCGATAATGCTTCTGTTTTCAATGTTTTTAGTAGATTTTATGACAATTTGATACGATATTTTTAACAATAGCAGATATTTGTTGCGGATTTCGTAATTTTATATGCGAAAGAAAAAGACAATGTAATAAAAAAAGCCGGGCGATTATGCCCGGCTATGAGCCTGTTTGTTGAGCGTCGATGATGTGGAACCTGGAGGAGCTGGTTTGCGCGTAATCCAGGCGAAGAAGCCGCCCGCGATCAGCAGGTACGCTATATAGAAGAGGCCTTGCAGAATAGTTGGGGCTTCAGCATAGCCCAGGAATGTATGCAGGATATCACCAAGCGTGCTATCTTCAGCAAGGATATGTCCAGTATTCCAGAGCGGGGTCGTTCCAATTGTGATCCAGCCGAGCTGCTGCATATTCTGCACAGCGTCAATGAGCAGCCCTGCAGCAAAAATCAGCAGCAGAATGCCCATCACGCGGAAGAAAAGGCGGAAGTCGAGGCGATACCCCAGACGGTAGATCAGGAAACACAGACCTATTGAGGCCAGCAGACCAAGTAAGGCACCGGTCAACAATAAAAATCCGTTCGTTTTGAAAGCGAAAGCAAGCGTAAATACCGCCGTTTCCAAACTCTCGCGTCCAACAGTAGTAAACGCGAGCAGACCCAGCCCTAAACCAGAACCTGCTACACTGGCCTTCGCAGTAATCTCTTTTTTCAAGGAGCGGCTATGCTTCTGCATCCAGAACGTCATACTGGTTAACAATACAACCGCAACCAGATAGGTAAAGGTTTCAAAAACGGTCTGGAAGATTGAGCCATCATAGTCACGAATGGTAATATACAGGGCAACGCCACCGAGCAATGAGGCAATAATAGCCAGTCCCACACCCAGCCATACAGATCGCGCCCTCTCCTGCTGGCCTAGCTGTCGCAGGGCAGCAAATAGAATACTGACGACGAGGCTGGCTTCAAAACCTTCACGCAAAAACAGAACAAAAGTTGCTATCATAAACGACCTTCTCTTAAAGATCAAAATGTCGAGTTTTGTGCCCCGGCTACCGCAACGTATTAATTCCGACTAGCACACTCAGATATTAGCATACCCTAATATTGAAAGTCAAGAAACTGACAACCAGTTTTTGGCAGCATAGCACAATTTGGCGAAAGAAGCCTCACAAGCTCATCACAAAGAGCATTCATAATATCACAAATAGGTCACGATGCCTCACACAGGCAAACCTGACAAAAATATTGTAACGAAAATGGGGGCTTGTAACAAATTTTGAGGGGCGTGAATTAAGGAGTCAGCGTGTCACCCATATTTTCGAGGCCGCAGCTTTGCTAATGGACACTTCCTGTCCATCTTCTACTCGCACGCGAAAGCTTTCTTCATGATCTGGAGAAGAGGGTTCATGGGCAATGACGGTCAATATTGTTTTGGGGGTAAGACCTTTTTCATGCAGGTAGAGGATCAGCGCCTCCTCGTCCTCAACGACTTCTGAAATGCAGAGGATGGTCGCCTGCCCACCGACAGGAACAGTCGAAAGGCGAACTGCGCCCTGATCTTGCAGGTAGGTACGCGCGCTGGGAACCAGGCCGGGAATAGGATTGCCATGCGGGCAGGTCGTCGGATGATTGAGGCTGGCAACCACGCGAGCCTCGACAGCGCCCGAAATGAAGTGTTCCAGGCGGCAGGCCTCCTCGTGAACCTGGTGCCATTGCATACCCAACATATCGACCAGAAAGCGCTCGGTCAAACGATGCCGACGTAGCACCGCCTCGGCAGCCTGATAGCCTGCTTCGGTCAACGTCACGGTGCGCTTCTGGTCCATCTGGATATAACCGTCGCGCACGAGACGCTTGAGCATCTCTGTCACGGTTGGAGCGGAGACGCGAAATTTCTCGGCCAGCCTCGCGCCAATCACCGGCTCATTCTCTGCGCTCATGTTATAAATAGTTTCCAGGTATTCCTCGACGGTTGCGCTCAGTGGCTCTTCCGTTTTCACGGCTGTCTCCTCTCAGGTGTCCTACATCAACAGCGTGATTGTAGCACCGAGATTTTAGAGGCGTCAAGGAAAATCCCTGTGGAGTCAGACTTTGAAAACCCAGAAGCGAAGCACTCCAATGATAGCACCGCACAAGATTAGCCACGCCGAGTTGATCTTGAATCGGAGCAATATGCCAAAGGAGAATACCGCGATAGCCCAGGTCAGAATGTCCACCAGGGCACTCTGACCAAGTTGGATCAGCACGCCTGCCATTAGAGCTAATGCAGCTACATTGACACCATCAAGCAGGGGAGCAGTCCAGGGTGAGCGGCGCAGCCGTGTTGCTATAGGATGAACCAGCACGATTAACACAAACGAAGGCAAAAAGATACCTAGTGTTGCTAACAGCGCCCCTGGGAAGCCTCCAACAATATAGCCAATAAAAGTGGCAGTAGTGAACACGGGGCCAGGCGTAAATTGGCCGACCGAAACAGCATCGAGCAACTGGCGGTCCGTGAGCCAGTGCAGGTTCAGTACCAGGTCGCTGCGCAGAAACGCCAGTAGAACGTATCCACTTCCGTAGGCCACCGCGCCAATTTTGAGGAAGGTAAAAAAGAGCGTGAGCAGGCTAACGGGCGCTGCGATAATGACAGAGGACATTTTCCATCGAAGCGTCATGATTCCTGCCAATGAGGAAAGAGGAACTTTGGGGGTTTGCTGTTTCTCTTGATACCAGTGCTGAGCAATGCGAACAAGTCCATAGAGTATGCCACCACCGAAAAGCAAGAGGATGACATTGACGCCGAGTAAATACAACACCAGCACGAGGAGAGCAACCACAAATTGCCAGATGCCTTTGAAGACAGTGCGGCATAATCCCCACAGGGCATAGGTGATGATTCCGACAACGACTGGCTTAATGCCATAGAACAACCATGCCACCTGCGGCAGCGACCCAAATCTGACGTAAGCCCAGGCCAGAGCCAGGACAATCAGCATGGCAGGACAAATGAAACATATTCCCCCAATAATGAGACCCGGCCAGCCTGCACGTTGATAGCCCAGGTAAATCGCCAGTTCTGTTGAGGTCGGACCGGGAACAAGATTGCAGGTTCCCCAGAGATCAACGAAACGCTCATCGCTGAGCCACTTCCGTCGTTTCACTACCTCATCCCGCATCATAGCAATGTGCGCAGCAGGTCCGCCAAAAGCAGTAAAGCCTAAGCGTAAAAACAGGAAGAAGACCTCTCTGAGCCTTTCACTGCGCGAAGGGAGAGAGTGGGTGACAGGCTCCCCTTTCTTGTCAGGTGTGTTTTGTGGCGCTTTATTTTCCTGGATAGGCTCATCTGCCATTGGCTCTTGTCCTGGCTCTCGTTTCTTTCCTTTTATCGTTATCTTATCACCTGGGCATCTTGTGGTCTTATGCTACATAAACAGACATTCGATAATTCACACTGAAAAAAGCGTTCTGGTGCGTCACTTTTGTGAAATAGTACCACGCTAGCAGGGTGACAAACACTACTATTCACCCGTTATACTAGACATGAAGTAGAAACCATAGATGATGGAAAGGGGGAAGTAACCACAAAGAATTCTTTACTCCATTTTGAAGGCAAGATTGATAAATTGCCGATCCATTCTCTCGTTATTAGATGAAAAGTCTCTGTAGCGTTTACTAGATTTGGAGAGTGCGGCTCAAATGAAGCGCTCAAATTCCATTCGATCAGCAGGACTGGGAAAGGCCATCGCCTTATTCTTGCTGATAATCCTGGCGGGCTGTGGTGGAAATTCAGGGAATACGAAACCTACTCCGACGCCAACTTCCCCTTCACTCCAATTTACAACGATTCCAACAGGCATTCCGGCTGATGCTCAAAATTCACCAGTGGTTGGACAATTGCCTGGGGATACTGGCATGCATGTACGCCTGACCTTTAAAGTCCAGAACCAGCAACAGCAGGGGTCAGGGGTGAATAAAGCGCCTACCAGCAGTCAGGACCTGGGAAAAATTGCTAATCAGATCGGCATCACCGATGAAACCTATCAGCGCATCAAAGCGACACTCGGCATTTCGGGAGCCACGCTGACACTCAGCAAACTGCATACCGAACTGAAGATTGATGCCAAAGCGAGTACTATTGGCCCGATGTTCCAGACGCACTTTGTGCTGCATAAATATCGCGGACGCACCTTTTATGCGCCAGCAACGCCGCCCAGGCTGCCAACCTTCATCGCCAATCAGTTGATCGCTGTCACCGGACTTGATAACTATAGCCCGGATGTCAAAACAGGTTATACAGCGAATACGCATCCAGTCTATAGCACAACGGGACATAAGGGAGCGACAGCCGATTGCAGTCCCCCCAGTAATCAAATCTTCCCGTCTGATGTGGCACACTCCTACGGCTATGACCAGTTCTACAGTCATGGCTATCACGGCGAAAACATGACCATTAACCTGGTAGAAATTGACGGTATAAGCGTCAGTGACCTGAGGAACTACAAGCAGTGCGTTAACTACCAGGGGAAAATTACGGTCAAAGACATCAATAGCGCGCCCACGCAGCCCGGCGAAGAGTCCATCCTCGATATCGAGATGATTATGGGTCTGGCCCGCAACGTCAACATTGTTGATTACGAAACTGGCGACCCTTCCTTCGTCAATATTGAAGACGAATTGCAGCAGATCATCGATGATAACGCAAACAATACAGGTAGCGGTAATGTGGTAAGCATCAGCCTGGGGGCCGCAGAAAACTTCCTTTCGCTCAACGACCTCAGGGCAATTGATCAGCGCCTGTACCTGCTTACGCAAAAAGAGCATATGACCGTCTTTGTCGCCAGCGGTGATTGCGCGGCATTCACAGATGGCGTTTTCAACAGTCTCTCGGTCAGCTTCCCAGCAAGCGATCCCTACTCAGTAGCCGTCGGCGGCACGGTTCTCCAGGTCGATCAGCGCGGCAATCGCGTTGGCGAAGCGGTATGGTCTGACGCTACAGACCAGACAAAGTGTAGCAATTCCTGGGGCAGCGGCGGAGGAAACAGCAACTTCTTCCCACAACCCACCTTTCAAACAGGCAGAGGTGTGACAAACAACGCCTCACGCGGTTTCCGCCAGTTGCCAGATGTTTCGGCGGTGGCGACCAACCTGGCGCTCTACTTTGGCGGGCTGTGGGCTACTTTCCCTGATGGAACTGGGGCAGGTGGCGGCACAAGCGCAGCGACACCAATCTGGGCCGTTGGTATGATCCTGACAAATCAGGCCCTCATCCACCAGTACCATGTGTTCTTCTATGGCCCAAGCCTGTTCTACGTCGTTGCGAACAATGCCTATCACCTGGTGCCTTACCACGACATCACTCAGGGAAATAACCTCGGCTTCAACGCAACCCCTGGATGGGACTACGCGAGCGGCCTGGGGTCTCCTAATCTGGTTGATTTCTACAGCATTCTGGCTTCGTTCGCCAGCCAGCACTAAAAGTTATCATAGAGAAGAGATTTCTAGCACCTATGAGGCCAGGAATCTCCTCTCTACGATTCCTTCACCTTTTCCACCCCCACCTTTCCTCAAATAGCACGCCATGAACAAGACCCGCTCGCCTGTCATCCTGAGCGCAGCGAAGGATCTCAGGCCCCTCGACATGGCCAGTGAGAGATCCTTCGCTGCGCTCAGGATGACATCTGGAGGTAGGTTTGGAATGGCAAACAACTAGACAAGCTCTTTATCCATCTTGCTTCGAAAGGCTATGCGAATAAAAGTTAGCGCCTGCTTCCGACTCCTCAAAAAATGGGTAATCTTGCACATGTTCCTCAATCAAGAAACGAGTACGCTTGCCAGTGAACTGGTGCTACTGGCCGGACCAGCAGAATGGAAGAATTTCAGGGGCCAGAAGTGAAGGAGTTTCCATGCTTACCATCACCATTTCCAGGCGTACCGTATTGATAAGCCTGGCGCTGCTCGCAGTACTGATCTCAACCGCCGTTCTCACGCGCGGGCTTGGCGCGAGTTCAAGCGCGGATGCGGGGAGGCAGATTCGCAATCAAAGTTTCTCGCCCAGAACGTTGCAGCAAATGATTCAGGCACATCAACTTGCACCCACCGTGCGGGTTCTCTCCTCGCAGCCTCCGAGCGTAATCGTACAATTTCCACTGTTTCCCAGCGGCGTAAAAAACGCCTTTCCCAAAGCAACCGGAGTTGTCACCATAGCTCAGGGCAATCCTGCGGTGAGCCTGTTTGACTCGGTGACGGTTGATGTTTCCAATATGCCGCCCAACATTACCTTCACCATTTTCTTCATCGAGCTGGCAAATAAGCCCTTTGGGCATGTGGAGTATGTTGCCGATCTGCATACACGCGCAGATGGGTCGGGCGAGGCTTCGTTTCAAGCTATTACCTTTGTCGCCTTCGCCGCTGACAATCGCACCCCTACAACCTCACAGGATCAAAGCGGCGAAGCATCCGGCATTCAGCTCGAACACCTCGGCATGTGGTTCTCCTCGTTGCAAGATGCCCAAACCGTTTTGCATGACAATACCTTGAAAGGCACCATCTTCGATGGCGGCAGTCCTCCCCTACATGCCGGTCCGCAGGCGATGACCGACGGCCAGACCGCTCCGGTGTTTTAGCAGGCACATTACAGCAGCCATTTGTCTGAAAAGGAGAACTCTTATGCAATCTGTACGCCGTTTCCTGCTAAGCAGTCCATTGCTGCTGCTCCTGCTTTTGCTTGGGGCCAGTATCCAGAGTACAGCGCTGGCAGCAACCGCCCCTCCATCAATCGCAAAGAAATCCATCATCCAGGTAAATCCAGAAGCCAACCGCCTACGCCAGGCGGTACGCTCCGGCAAGCTTGCGCCAACGGTACGTGTCCTGGATTCTCTACCACCTACTACCATCATCCAGTTTCCACTTGTACCGAGTGGCATTAAAAACGCTTTTCCCCAGGCAACGGGGCTGGTGACTATGATTCGTGGCGACCGCAACAATGCGATTGCGGACACGATCATTGTGGATGTGCAGCATATGCCCCCCAATATCACCTTCACCATTTTCTTCATCGAGCTGGCAAATAAGCCGTTTGGCAATGTGGAGTATGTTGCCGACCTGACAACACGCAACGACGGCAGCGGGGAAACGATCTTCCAGGCCATCGCCTTCGTGGCTTTCGCGATGGATGCGCGCCATCCAGGAACGTCTCAGGATGGGCAGGAGGGCACTACATCCGGTACGAACCTCGAACACCTGGGGATGTGGTTCTCATCCCTCAAAGATGCCCAGGCAGCCTTACAGGACAACACCCTGAAGGGCACCATCTTCGACGGCGGCAACCCACCCTTGCATGCAGGCCCCCAGGCTATGACCGATGGGCAAATCGCTCCAGTGTTTTAAGGAAGGTGCATTGTCATGGTATTCCAACATCTTTTCAAGCGGAGAGGGATACAGGTTGCGGTGCTGCTGCTCTGCCTGTTCTTAAGCGCCTGCACCTCTTCTACCACTCCTCCTACTACTAGCAACAACTCTACACCTTCAGGCGGTTCGCCTGTTCAGGCAAAACCGCCAACGATACGGGTTCCTGCCTTCAGCAGCGGCGAACAAATCGCGCCGACGGTTAAAGTACTGGCTTCAGTCGATCCAACAGTGATCGTCCAGTTTCCGCTCTTTCCGGCGAGCATTAAATCACTTTTCCCCGACGCCTCGGCCCTGGTGACGGTCATTCAAGGCAATCCACAAACCAATGACTTTGATACGGTGATTGTGGATGTGCAGAAGATGCCGCCCAACCAGAAGTTCACCGTCTTTTTTACCGAACTCTCGGCCAGGCCTTTTGGGCACGCTGAATACGTCGGTGATCTTATTACGCGCGAAGACGGTAGCGGCGAATCCATCTTCCACCTGATCGCCTTTGTCGCCTTCGCGGCAGATGCGCGCCAATCCACGGTGACATCACAGGATCAATCAGGCAGCGCTTCGGGTATTCAACTTGAACATGTTGGCCTGTGGTTTGACGGTATAGCAGCAGCTCGCCAGGTCTTACATGATCCCGGCCTCGCGGGTACTCCTTTTGATGGCGGCGGCGGTGTACTTCATGCCGGCCCGCAGGCCTTAACGGATGGACAAACACTTCCAGTGATTTGAAGCGAAGCATTTCTACAAAAGGCATTCCTCTTCTTAAAAGTATGAGGAATGCCTTTTGCATATGACATGAGCCTATCAACAGGATTTTTTACCTATGTGCTAGAAAATTTTTAGTAACAACTGTTGCATTTTGTTGATTCTCTGCTATACTGCATGTTAGAGATTTTAAGATAAACAATACCTGTAGTTCCATCTATAATAAACTCATACATTCCTGGCTGGGGGTTCCAGGAATAATGATGAGGTTTCACATCTTTATGCAATTCCTTTCTTTCAAACAGGCCTACATTCTGACGAAACAAATGATATCAGGAGGAGCGCCCGAATGCAGGAAACATCTAGAGCCAGCAACACAACAGTTGTACAGGTAAATCGATCGTTTCTATTCATCAGTTCAATCTTTTTCCTTATATTAGTATTGGGATGTGTGGAGTTGCTGGTCGCTGATACAAACACAGGAAGTTTTCATTCGCTTACAAGCACTGCTTTTTCTGAAAACACTATCGCTCTTAACGGGTCAGGACGGTGGGTGAACGACCGTCAGATAACTACTCCTGGCTTCAATTTCTCGCTGCAAGGAAATTCATCTATAAACGTTTCTCCAGTATTCGCGCAGTATTACAGCGAGTATCAATGCAGTAATACACTCGGGCCAGCGATAACAGTCGCCTTCCCCATACATCAGGGGTGGCTTCAATTCTTTGCTGACGGCGCTCTCCTTTTGCCCAATCCGCAGCAGCAACCGGCCATTACCAAAAATGACCCATTTGAGGACTTAATAAAGACCGGAGTGCGTGATGGAGCGACGGGTGTGCTTCGCCTTCCTTTGCTACAGGGGCTACTGACAGCCGGAAGCCGACTTCCCATTGCAGGCCCCGGAAGTTCAATCAGCTATCTCGACCTGCGCAAGATGACAAATCCAGCACTAATGATTCCCACGCCAAAAGACCATCCCGTTTCACATGCCACAATATTCATTAAAACTGGCACACGTAAGGGAGCCGACGTTGGACACCTGGTACCAGAAGCTTTCTGGAATTATTTGAACCGTCCCGACATATCGCCCGAGGGGTGGAAAGTGGATTTCGGTCTTCCGCTAACAGAGGCGATTCCATTTACGCTTGCGCAAAACGGGAGCATACACCAGATGCAGGTTCAGTTATTCTCACGTGACGGTTTGCTCCTCGATCAAACTGCGCAAGCTGCTTCGGGACAACCCACAATTACGCGCCTGAGTACGGGCCTGGACTACCTGCGCACCTTCGGGCCACCGACTGTAGCAGCCTCGCCTCAACAGCCAGTCTGGACAGAGGTGAGTACAGCTCTTATGAAAACGCCAGCCGCCAATTCGGCTATTGCGCATGTTGACCAGAATTTTCCGCTCACGCTCCTGGGGGATACCTCCTGGATTTCGGAAATGCTCTGGTATCATGTGGCATGGACTACTCCCAAACAAACAGCACAGGGATGGATTGCAGGTTCCTCACTCACTTTCACTTCTCCTGGCAATGCTCCCGGCTGGGCAAATGTGGATACACTTTCGCCAGATCTCGCCGCTTATCTGGAAAATCTGGGCAATGATGTCGATACAGTCGTGTTCGATGTCACCCGGCAGCGTTACTATACTTACAACGCGAATACACAAATGATTACCGGCAGTTCCATGAAAGTGGCAATCATGCTCACCTTCCTCAATATGACCGAGCAACAAGGACGCCAACCGACTGATGATGAGATGAATCTGCTGACGACCATGATTGAAAATTCGAACAACGACTCGGCATCCGCCCTGTACTACGGCGAAATTGGCGGCGCTGCCGGTGTCTCAAGCTACTTACGGCAGATTGGGATCAGCGGTTTAAACCCGAATCCTGGAGCCTGGGGTTTTAGCCTGATTACTCCACTTGCTATGGTCAACATACTTACCAAACTCTATGAAGGAACGATTCTGACTGACCAGGATAGAAAACTGGCCCTCTCGCTGATGGAACAAATCGAACCAGATCAACGCTTTGGTGTTGGCGATACTGCTCCTGATGGGGCTACAGTGGCAATGAAAAATGGCTGGTTGCCGGGGCCTGATGGCTACTGGGCCACCAATTCTTCAGGCATCGTCACGATAGGCAAGGAAACCTATATCATCTCCGTCTATACGCAGGAACTCAATTCTTTCGGGGCCGGACAGGATATCTTGCGCCACGTCTGCGGCACAGTGGCCTCCCTGCTCACCTAGCCCTTACTGTTGATAAAGGCGGCACGCTGAAACATGCGCTGCCGCTCCTGTTCTTTTGGACATTGCGGCCCTGTAAGTAGCAAAGATACGATATATTTTGCATAGGCTATTAATATCACATTTATCGTTAAGCATAGCTAGAAAGTCAAGATAGCATGGCAAAATGGATATGTGTCACCTGCGGCACGCAATTTCCCGCGAGCGAAAACCCTCCCTCTGGTTGTCCAATCTGCCTGGATGCGCGGCAGTACATTGGGCACAACGGTCAGCAATGGACGACCCTCGAAGACATGCGACAACAGGAATTTCATAACGTCGTGAAGGAACACGAGCCTGGATTAATCGGCATTGGCACCGAACCCAAATTCGCCATCGGTCAGCGGGCTTTACTTGTGCAAACCGCAGAGGGGAATATTCTCTGGGATTGCATCACCTATCTCGATGAGCAGACGGTTTCTGAAATCGAGCAGCGAGGTGGGTTGAAGGCGATCACCATTTCACATGCTCATTACTATTCAGCGATGGCTGATTGGGCTGAACGCTTCGATGTGCCGATTTACCTGCACGAATTCAATCGTCCCTGGGTAATGCGTCCAGATGAACGTATTCAGTTCTGGAGCGGCGATGTGCTGAAACTCACTGGCGATACCACTGTTATACGCCTGGGTGGGCACTTTACGGGAAGCACCGTACTCCACTGGGAGGCAGGCGCTAACGGTCAAGGAGTCTTGCTCACAGGAGATACTATTACTGTGGTGGCAGATCGAAACTGGGTCTCGTTTATGTACAGCTATCCTAATCTCATTCCGCTTCCCGCCTCAGAAGTGCAGCGCATCCGTGACGCGATCCTGCCCTATCACTTTGAACGGCTCTACGCCGCCTGGTTCGATACGATTGTGCCAGCACATGCCAGTGAAGCAGTATGCCGCTCAGCCAACCGCTATATTGAGGCGCTAAACGGAAACCTGCTTTAAGGTCTTCTCTATCTAAAGGGCTTCTCTTTATGTAAGGTACCTATCAGTCCCTGCCTTCTCTCATCAGAAAGTCCAGGGACTGATATAATGTCGATATCTCATTACTATCCAGGAGTTTTTCGCAGTGGCAACCTTGCTAATTCAACATGCTGACTTGATTGTCTCGATGGACGATAGCGATACACAATGGACAGACGGGGCGATCTATGTCGTTGACAATGTGATACAACAGATTGGTTCGACAGGCCAGCTTCCTCAACAGGCTGATACGGTTATTGATGCCCACAATATGATTCTTCTTCCGGGGCTGGTCAATACGCATCATCATTTCTACCAGACGCTTACTCGCAATATTCCCGCCGTCCAGGATGCAAACCTGTTTCACTGGCTGCGCGCGCTTTACCCCATCTGGGCCGGTCTAACGCCAGAAGCTATCTACATCAGCACAAAGACCGCGCTCGCCGAACTGATGCTTTCCGGCTGCACCACCACGAGCGACCATACCTATATCTGGCCCAACGGTGCAAAGCTGGACGATCAAATTCAGGCGGCAAGCGAGATGGATGTGCGCTTTCACGCCGCCCGAGGCTCTATGTCGGTCGGCGAATCAAAGGGAGGACTACCACCTGACAGCGTGGTCGAGAACGAAGACGAGATTCTCAAAGACTCGCAGCGCGTCATCGAGCAGTATCATGATGCGAGTCGATACGCCATGCTGCGCGTGGTTCTCGCTCCCTGCTCGCCTTTCTCTGTCTCTCCCGCCCTGATGCGCGAAAGTATCGCGCTGGCCCGCTCATATGGTGTCCATTCGCATACTCACCTGGCCGAGACACTGGATGAAGCATCGTACTGCGCCAGCATGTTTGGGAAAACGCCGGTGGAACTGGCCGAAGACCTGGGTTGGATGGGTTCCGACGTCTGGCACGCGCACATGGTACATCCAGGTAAAGAGGAAATTGGCCGCATTGGACAGACTCATACCGGCGTGGCGCATTGCCCCAGTTCAAATATGCGGCTGGCTTCTGGCATCGCCCCCATCCGCCCGCTTCAGAAGGCAGGCGCTCGCATCGGCCTCGGTGTAGATGGCTCCACCTCCAACGATAGTTCGCATCTCCTGGCGGAAGCCCGGCAGGCCCTGCTTTTACAGCGTGTGACGGGAGACCCGGCAGCGCTCACGGCGAAAGAAGCGTTCTGGCTGGCAACACGCGGAGGCGCAGCAACACTTGGGCGGAACGATATCGGCTACCTGGCTCCAGGAATGGCAGCAGACTTCATCGGCTACCGTCTCGACACGCTTGATCTGGCAGGAGGAGCAGTGCATGATCCGCTGGCCTCACTCCTCTTCTGTTATCCACCAAAGGTGGATTTGAGCGTCATCAACGGGCGTATGCGCGTCCAGCATGGACAGTTGCTCGATATTGATCTCCCAATGCTCATCGAGCGCCATAATAACATCGCCTTCAAACTCGCGCGTGGAGAATTGGGCTAGTTTTGCGCCCAAAAATGCTACCATTCTCGCGTCTATCTCGTGTATAATAGGGGATGTTTCCAATCCCCTATCAGTATTTATACCGAGCGCTAACACGGCAAGCATTATTTCACGCATTCAACCCTATGCTTTACGGACAGGTTGCTCAGTCAAATTCTTCTGTTCGGACAGATCTCAAACGCATAGCGAAGAAAGAAAGGAACATTGACATGGCACTCGAAGATTTTATGGAACCAGAGGTAGCCATTACCGCCGCCGTTACCGCCGCTGTTTTCTCACCAGGCGCGCGTAAAATCATCCGTCGCGGATTGGTCTACGGCATTGCAGGAGTGTTGATTGCCGGTGATGCTATCGCCTCAGTTGCGCGCAATGTTGGTCAAGGTGTTCAGCAAGCCGGGGCCGCAGCGGTAAATTCAGCTCAACAAACCATGAATTCGGCAAAAACCGAGGCTTCCTCGAAGGAAAGCACTCCTTCCACCACCACTACACCTCGGAGAACCACTTCGACAAAAACGCCTTCTGATACGGTTGGAGGATAGAGTTCATGGCTCAGGAACAACCAGGCCAGGACGCGGTAGCTCGTGCTGAGGCAGCGCTTGACCAGTTAGGAAGGCGAATCGGCCTTTTTGCGGCCCAGGTCAACCAGCGGGTGCAACAAGCTGCAACCTCTATTCGTGAGGAGGCAGATCGGATGGATCAGCCGCAGGAGGATACACAGAGGTCAAGCGTTGAGCCGGTGGCGCATGTCGGCGATACCAGCGAGGTAGCGTCACAAAAAGCGGAGGTCATCGTAGACCGGTTGGGTCAGCGCCTCAGCTTATTCGCGGCCCAGACCAGCTATCAGATTCAGAAGGCTGTAGCGCGAGCGCGTGAGGAAGTTGAAGACATCTGGGCAGAAGCGGAAAATCTGCACGCACAGAAGAGCCAACGACCTTAATCTGGACACGTACATGGTTGGTTCGCGAAACCGGGCGCAAGACGCGCCCGGTTTCGCGAACCAACCATCTTCTCCCACTTTAAATAGTAGTTGGAGAATAGTGTTTATTGCCCAATAGCCCTCTTCTAGAAATTTTGTTGAGGAAATTCATGAGCGTTGCTGTTGTAGAGGAACCTCGCATTCTCCATACACTTCCCGGTCGCTTGCGCGTTCACCTACCCCTATGGAACGGGCAGGGAACACGAGCCGTAGAAAGCCATCTGCGTCGTTTAGCGGGGGTGCGAACGGTACAGGCCAATACTTTTACGCATAATATTCTTATCCAATATGATCCTCAAGTCACAAATGAACAGACGCTACTGCATGAAGTCTCACGCCTTGATCTAAACACGCTGAATGAAACACCAGAAGAACCACCCACTCCGCATACTGTACGTGAACGGCAGGGGCCACTCATTCGGGCAAGAATCGCTGTTCGCGGCCTGGATCATGACCCGCATCTTCCCAAACGTATTGTGGAACACCTTGAGAGTAAAGGGGTGCGCGCAAAAGTTAACCGGCTGACGGGCCGTGTCCTGGTGGAATTCTTAGAACACGATGCAGAACTCGATGAGATACTGGCTGAGGTCAGCCGTTTTGAACTGCCAGACCTGCCAGAGGAGGATCATCCAGCCTATCCACTCGATCCAGGGCCACTCGTTCAAAGCACGACTCGCACCATCGGGGCTTCGCTTGGCCTCGGACTGCTTGCTATACGACAACTTTTCACTATACAGGAGCCACTACCAGGAGCAGGAGTTGCTATTCAAGCAGCCAGCATCATTGGTATATTTCAGGGCATCCCACCGTTCCGCTACGGGTTACGTAAACTATTGGGCCGCACAGTAGCAGATTTACTGATTCATATTCCCGGCATCCTGGCATTGACGCTGGCAGGCAGTCCGCTTGGCCTTGCCTTAACCGCCTCAGAATCTGTACGGTTGCTTACTGAGGTGCAGGCGCGTAGAACTGCCTGGCGTCGCCATTTAGAGCGCTCGGCCAATGCCCCATCAGAGCAGCCGGATGCGATTATCCATCTGGAAACAGGCGAACGAGCAACGCTTGCCTCGCTCGTTCTGGAAGGAACCGGCAGCGCCATCGGCCTTGACGGCATGCCGCAACCTGTCTCAAAAGGAACCATTATTCCTGCGGGCGCTCGCCTGTATGGTGGCCCTTTCACACTAAAAGTACAAAGCGGACAGACCTTCGATTCGTTCATACCGCAACCGCGCCCCGCGCCTGAGGCTCCCACTCTTTTTGACCGCTACCTACAAGCAGAGGGTTTGTTCTCGCTGATCTATGGGGCGGCGACTGCCTTGCTGACGCGCTCCTTCAACCGCGTTCTGACGTCTCTGCTGCTGGTCAACGGGCGCACTGCCGCCATTGGCGCGGACAGCGCTGAATTGAGCGCAGCCGCCCGCGTCATTCGAGCAGGTGTCACTGTCGTTGGAACGCGCCCGAGCCGAACGATTCGACTTCCCAATTTCCTACTCCTCGATGGAACGCGCCTGCTGACCGACAAACTCGAACTGAACAGTGTGCTGCCACTTTCCGGTGAAGATAGCGCTGAGGTACTCGCGCTTGCAGGCGCAATTGCCGGAGCTGTCGGTTCGCCCTGGGGAGGTATCTTCCGCACCGCAAGTGGCATGAGCGCTACCGATGGCAGTTTCGACGGCAAAGTAGCATCGGCCAGCATCAATGGCATACGCTACTCCCTGGGCCACGTTGAAAACTGGAGCGATTTGCCCGAGGCCACATCTTTACGACAGCGTGGCAACTATGTACTCGTATTGACACGAGAACGGAGGAAAAAACCATCAGGCATCTTCGCTATTCGACCAAGAATTGCCCCGGGGGTAGCGGAACTGGTGCAAACCTGCCAGCGACATGGCGTGGAACTGGGCGTACTTGCGGGAGGCGACCAGCTCGCCGCGCAGGCGCTGGCGCATCGCGCTAACATCGCCCTGGTTGAAAGCGACAACGCGGTGGATGCCATTCGCGCCAGACAGCAATATGGCAGACTGGTGGCGTTTGCCTCTGACCAGGCCGGAGCATCAGCCGCTTTTGATGCCTGTGACCTTGCGATAGGCGTGATCGAGGATAGGAGCCGACTGCCTGCGCGGGCAGACCTGCTGGCTCCAGACCTGTATGCCCTTGCTTCCATCATAGAGACTGGAGCCAGACGTAAGGCAACGATACGAGACTCTGTCGCACTGTCGGTGCTTGCCAATATTATCGGTATCATCTGGGGCTTCCGAGGGGCACCGGGTATCGAGAATGCTGCGCGGGCGGTGTATATTACCTCGCTCACTGCCCTGTTCGACGGGTGGCTCCGTATGCGTGGTGGCCAGCGTCCAGGTTCCATGACCACTTACCTGATCGACCCGCGTCCAGAGCGGTGGGGCCAGCGCAGTGTCGAAAATGTTTTACAGACCTTGCGCACCACGGAAAACGGGTTGTCCAATGCCGAAGCCGCGCAACGAATCCAAAAAGCCCCGCGTACCTTCCGTCGCCATCCTATGTGGAACGCGCTGCTCGATCAGCTTCGCTCCCCGCTCATTGGTATACTTGCAGCAGGTGCCGCGCTTTCGCTCTTCCTGGGCGCAACCGGAGATGTGGTCATCATCTCGGCAACAATTGCCGCCACAACGCTGGTCAATGTCTGGCAGGAACACAAGGCGGATCAGGTTTCAGAGGCTCTCAAACGTATCGGAACTTCATACGCTCGCATTCTGCGTGATGACCAACCGGTTGTCGTCCCCTCCAACGAAATAGTACCCGGAGATATACTTCTCCTCGCTCCGGGTGATCGAGTGGCCGCCGATGCCCGCGTCATAAGTTCACAGGGCCTGGAGGTTGATGAAGCAGCCCTGACCGGAGAGTCGCTGCCTGTTCGCAAATATTCTGAGGACGGAGTAGATGCTAGCCGAATTGTGCTAGAAGGCAGCGATGTCACAAGCGGAACCGGACGAGCAGTGGTCTTTGCGATTGGCAAACAAACACGCATGGGCGCAACAACTGCCGCGCTTTCTGCCGAGGAAGAACAGCAAAGCCCCCTGGGTGTGCGCTTGAGCCAGATGCTGAAGATGGTCTTACCCCTTTCAGTGGCAGGAGGCGCTATTGTCGTCATCTCGGGCTTCCTGTGGGGTCAACCTCTGCCCGCAATTCTCGCGACCGGCGCAACAATTGCCCTGGCAGGGGTTCCAGAAGGACTGCCGCTTCTGGCAAAAGTCGGCGAGGCTGGCGTGGCACGCCGCATGGCAAGCCGCAATGCAGTGGTGCGCCGTCTTTCCGCAGTGGAAGCACTGGGGCGTGTCGATGTTGCTTGCGCGGATAAAACGGGAACTATGACAAAGGGACGCCTGGTGCTGAGTATGGTAGCCGGCAATGACAGCGAGGCAAAACTGCCGGGCGAGCTATCGCCTGACTTGCGCCGCGTCCTGCTCGCAGCCGCGCTTGCCAGCCCGCATCCTGACTCTCCAGGAGCCAGTGCCCATCCCACCGATGTCTCAGTTTTGCAAGCGGCGCAAGAGGCCGGGCTGGGCGAGGATATACGAGTGGAGCGTTCGGCTGAGCAATCATTCGACCCGGTGCGCTCATTCCACGCTTCGATCGCACAGGGACGCCTCTGCGTCAAAGGCGCACCTGAAGCCTTGCTGCCAAGATGCAGCTCGATGGTTCATTCCGGGCAAACACAGGCGCTGGACGAGGAGGCGAGACAAAAGCTGCTCGATTCCTCGCAACAACTTGCGCAACAAGGATTACGTGTGTTGATGGTCGCGGAGGGTCCGTCTACCACCTCTCTTGATGATCCAGAAGGACTGACGGCTTTGGGCTTTGTCGGCATTAGCGACCCGCTACGTCCCACAGTACGAGCAGCAGTTCACCGCTGCCACGAAGCGGGTGTAAAGGTCATTATGATTACGGGCGATCATCCCACAACAGCGCGTACTATCGCCCGCGAAGCCGGATTGCTTAACAACGGCGGACAGGTTGTCACTGCCGCTGAGCTTGCCGAACTACAAAACGGCGAACTTACCGCGCGTCTGGAGCATACCGTCGTTGTCGCGCGCGCTACGCCACTGGACAAACTGCGCATCATCGAGGCACTGCAGCGCAATGGGCATACCGTTGCCATGACAGGCGATGGCGTCAACGACGCTCCCGCCTTACGTCTCGCCGATATCGGCGTGGCGATGGGAAAGAGCGGAACCGAAGTTGCACGCCAGACAGCCGACGTAGTGATAACCGATGACGATTTCTCCACGCTGGTCGAGGGCTTTGTCGAGGGACGCAGCTTCTGGCGCAATATCCGTAGAGCGTTAGGACTGCTCCTGGGCGGCAACCTTGGCGAACTTGGCCTGGTGGTAGGCGCGAGTATCCTCGGTGGCGGCACTCCGCTCACGGCGCGGCAAATTCTCGCCGTGAACGCCATCACTGATATTCTGCCCGCCCTGGCCGTCGCCCTGCAACAACCGGAACATCGCAAGCTGTCAGGTCTGCGCCGCGAAGGCGCGTATGCACTTAACAAACCTTTACGCAACGAGATTCTGCGGCGTGGTACCGCGACTACTATCCCCTCGCTTGTCAATTACCTGATTATGCTGGGGGCCGGAACGCTGCCCGAGGCGCGTGCCGTTGCCTTCGCCAGTATCGTCTCAACGCAGCTTGCGCAAACGCTCGAGGCCGGTCGCACTGAAGGAAGCCTGACAAGATCAGTCCTGGCCGCAGTAACAGGTTCGGTAGGAGTGCTGGCTGCCGCTTTCACTATTCCGCCGTTACGGAATTTCCTCCACTTAGTCGTTCCTTCCCCGCTCGGCTGGGCGCTGATTGGTATTGGAGCCGTAAGCGCAGTGGCGATAAACCATCTGCTAGCCGTACCTTTCTGGGAAAATCTCACGCTGCCCACGCTGCTGCCTGCGCCTGAGGAGCAACCTGTTGAGGCGCTTCCAGGGTAAGATGGACAAAAGCAAATAGAGGCACCAGAACCAGAGCTTCACAAAGTCCGGGGTCTTCCATAAGCCAGTACGTCGCGACATGCACTGCTCCTGCCTTTCGATTATTCGTCCTACTTTAAACGAAGCCAGGATAAAAAGCTAGATGTCTTTCCTGAGACGTAATTGTGATGTTTTTCAAAAGCGTTGTGACTTTTTTTTGACATGTGGAAGGTATGCTTGCAGCAGAGATGGGTAAAAGGCTTCGGAAAGGAGCAAAACGATGACAAAGTTCGTGACAGCCAAAGCAAGGCTTGAAAAGGGTTTGCGTTTCGAGGGAGAGGCCAGTTCTGGACACAGGCTTTTAATGGATACCTCCATCTATCATGAAGGACAAAACGCCGGTTTTCGCCCAATAGAGTTATTCCTGCTCAGTATAGCGGGCTATGTCGGTATGGAAGTCATTTCCATTTTGCGCAAAGAGGGGCAACAAGTAACCGGATACGAAGTGCGTATGCAAGGCATTATCGTCGAAAAGCCGGAAAACGTGCTTGAGGATATTACGGTTGAACATATCATCGCCGGGCATACCCTCAATCATGAGATTATTGGGCAGGCGATCAGTATTGTTGAACAGCGCTTCAAAGCCGCTTGCGCCATTCTTGGTCAGGTAGCCGAGGTAAGGCATATGTATTGTACAGTGGAAGCGCAGGAGCCGGTATTAACTGAAGCATAAGTAAATATCCGTATGGAGTGTGGCAAGGAAAAAGTTATGCTATACTGAACGCGGAATGAGTATTCCAGAAAAAGGATTCTAAGGACTGGAGAACTTCATGACGCGACCTGTCACACTGTTTACCGGGCAATGGGCTGATCTCCCATTGGAAACACTTGCGCAAAAGGTAAGCCAGTGGGGTTTTGATGGCCTCGAATTGGCCTGCTCGGGCGATCACTTTGATGTGCAACGCGCCCTTACAGAACACGATTACGTCCAATCGCGCTGGGATATTTTAAACCGCTACCATCTCAAATGTTACGCCATTAGCAATCATCTTGTTGGGCAGGCGGTCTGCGACCCCATCGATGCGCGCCATAAAGCGATTCTCCCTGCGCATGTCTGGGGTGATGGCGAACCGGAGGGCGTGCGCCGCCGCGCTGCCCAGGAGATGATGGACACAGCCCGCGCTGCCGCCGCCTTCGGCATCACCCAGGTCACAGGCTTTACCGGCTCGCCGATCTGGCACCTGGTCTATTCGTTCCCGCCCAATGACTTTACGGAAATCGAGCGCGGCTACAAAGCATTCGCCGAGCGGTGGAACCCCATTATTGATGTCTTTGAGCGTGAGGGCGTGCGCTTTGGCCTTGAGGTACACCCGACCGAGATTGCCTATGATTTCGTAACCACGCGCAAAACACTGGATGCCATTGGAAACCGTCCTGGCTTCGGCATTAATTTCGACCCGAGCCACCTCATTCACCAGTTCCTCGATCCGGCCACCTTCATCGAAGAGTTTGCCGACCGCATCTATCATGTGCATATCAAAGACTCCAGGCTGCGCCTCAATGGGCGTCGTAGTATACTCGGCTCTCACCTCAACTTCGGCGAGTCCGGGCGGGGCTGGGAATTTGTCTCCCCTGGTCATGGTGATGTGGATTTCGAGTCAATGCTCCGCGCTCTCAACCGCATTGGCTACCAGGGACCGCTCTCTATCGAGTGGGAGGACTCCGGCATGGACCGCGAATGGGGCGCGCAAGATGCGCTGGCCTTCGTGCGCCGCACCGATTTCGCACCCTCGACCATCGCGTTCGACGCGGCCTTCAGGAGAAACAAATCTGTCGCCAGTTAGCTTATGATATATGCTTCAGCCATATATCCTTTTGGCTATAGGAAGAAGAGGATAAACAATGTCCGATGATGTCGGTTTTGTGACGATGGGACAGGCGCGGGCAGTTGGCGAGGTGCCTGAAATTGGTATTGGCATGCTTGGCTACGCATTTATGGGCAAGGCCCATACTAACGCCTATAAAACACTTCCGTATATGGTCTATCCACCACCCGCGATTCCTCATCTGGTTGCCATCGCCGGGCGTAATGAAGAGGCGGTTCGAGAGGCAGCACACCGGTATGGATACGAACGATACTATACTGACTGGCAGCAATTGATCGAGGACTCGCGCGTGCAGCTTTTCGACAATGGCGGACCAAACGACCTGCATGCGGAGCCGTGTATTGCCGCCGCGCAGGCTGGCAAGCATATTTTATGTGAAAAACCGTTGGCGCGCACCGCTCAGGAGGCGCGAACTATGCTCGAAGCGGTACGCCAGGCCAATGTCAAGCATATGGTCGCCTTCAACTACCGCTTTGTTCCCGCCATCCGGCAAGCCTACGAACTGATAAAGAGTGGCGCGCTTGGTCAGATCTACCACTTCCGGGCAATTTACCTGCAAGAATGGATCGCTGACCCCAACTTCCCGCTTGTCTGGCGTCTGCGTAAGGGAGTGGCAGGCAGTGGCGCGCTGGGTGATCTCGGCTCGCACATCATCGATCTTGCGCGCTTTCTGATCGGCGAACCTTCCTCTGTCATGGCAATGATGAAAACGTTCGTGAAAGAACGACCCTTGCCTGATGGTAGTGGCACAGGCGAGGTAGGAGTAGACGATGCCTTCGAGGCTATCGTAGAATTCGAGAACGGCGCAATCGGGACGCTTGAGGCCTCGCGCTTCTGTCCGGGCCGCAAAAATCACCAGGTGCTGGAAATTAACGGATCTAAAGGTTCGATTCGCTTCAATCTGGAGCGGCTAAACGAACTCGAGGTCTTCTGGACAGACGGGCCAAAGGAGACGCAAGGCTTTACTAACGTGTTAGTAACGGAGGCTTACCATCCTTTCTGGTCCTACTGGTGGCCGCATGGTCACATCATCGGCTGGGAGCATACTTTCGTACATGAAATTGCGCACCTGCTGGACGCGATTGTGCATAACAAGGATGTCGCACCCTATGGGGCAACCTTTGAAGATGGCTATCGCAACGCGGTTATCTGTGATGCCATTGAACAATCATCACGAGAGGCGCGGCGCGTTGCTATCCATTTCGAGGGTTAGCAAATCTGGCTATTCAGTGGTATAACCACAATATGTACTTGAGCCGGTGAAGCAAAAGAAGCTTCACCGGCTTTTTATATGCTCATTACAAACTCCATAATAGGGAGTTGGCCGATCAAATCCGGTCAAGCCTTGTCTGTCATCCTGAGCGCAGCGAAGGATCTCCCGCATCGACGCGCGAATCGCTCGGCCAAGAGATCCTTCGCTGCGCTCAGGATGACATGGTGGGATGGCCGAGCCTGGTTGTGAAAGTTCATCATAGGGGTGGTAGTTCAAGTCATCTTCATCTGGAGCATTCTAACGTTTATAAGTTATTTATAACTACCCCGGCACCGTTTATGTGTCGTTTATGCCTTTCCGATTACACTTCATTTATAGATGAAAGAAGCAATATGAAGAACTGAAGTCTTACAAGAGGAGCGAGCCTGCAAATCAATTGCAAGCCTGCATGAACGGAGAAATCCGAACTGGTATACGCGAGACGGTGCCAGAGAATCAACAGAAAGGAGTTCGATGAACACAATCCGACCTATGACAAACTCATCTAACAACGAAGAAACTGTCTTAGAGCAGGGAACGCCAGCAATCGATTTGCAGAACGTCACAAAACGCTTCAGAACGCCATCCGGCGGCGTCTATACCGCCTTGCGAGATCTGACGATGAGCGTTGCTCACGGCGAATTCTGCGCTATTGTTGGCCCGACCGGCTCCGGCAAGTCCACAACACTGAGTCTCATATCTGGCCTTGAACGTCCCAGCGCAGGAGAGGTGCGGGTCATGGGCCAAACCGTCGAAGGGATAGATCCACGCATTGGCTACGTTTTCCAGACCGACGCGGTCTTTCCCTGGAAAAATGTGCTGAGCAATGTCGCCACCGGCCCGATGTTTCGCCACCAGCCCAAAGCTGAAGTTCTGGCTCGGGCGCGCGAATGGCTGGCTCGTGTAGGGCTCGCTGGATTCGAGGACCGTTATCCTCACCAGCTCTCCGGCGGTATGCGCAAGCGCGTGGCTCTGGCACAGACCTTTATCAACGAGCCGCAGATTCTGCTCATGGATGAGCCATTCAGCGCGCTCGATGTGCAGACGCGCAACTTGATGGGTGGAGAACTGCTCCAACTCTGGTCCACCTCTTCGGCCTCCGTTGTCTTCGTTACCCATGATCTGGAAGAGGCGATAGCCCTGGCTGATCGCGTCATTGTCCTGACAGCAGGCCCGGCCACAGTCAAGGGCATATACACCGTTGATCTGCCGCGACCGCGCAATGTGGCGGAAATCCGCTTTGATCCACATTTTATTGACCTGTATCACGATATTTGGGAAGACCTGCGCAACGAGGTGATGATTAGCTATGAACGTGCTAAGCAACGAGGTTAGAGAGCAGACGACCGATGCTCCAGAGAGCAAGGAAGTAAAATCATACGCAGCAGCTCGCCGACGACGGACCATTCTTGTCAATGTTCTGCGTGTGCTGTTCATCGTCGTTATCATTGGCGGCTGGGAACTCGGAACCCGCGTCGGCTTCATCGACCCGTTCTTCTGGGGACAGCCTTCCGGCATCCTGAATCAGCTTGTAATATGGGTGACACAGGGAACAGCACAGGGGCCGCTCTGGGAGCAGATTGCCACCACGCTAGAAGAGACGCTGCTCGGTTTCGGTATTGGAGTGGTGCTTGGCATCATCTTTGGCGTGCTGCTAGGCACCAATCGCTTCCTGGCCGACATTCTGGGACCCTACATCAAGGCACTGAACGCCATTCCGCGCGTCGTCCTCGGCCCGTTGTTCATTATCGCGTTAGGTCTTGATATGCCGTCGAAGGTAGCGCTGGCGGTCGTGATGGTGTTCTTCATCGTGTTCTTCAACGCTTTTCAGGGAGTGCGCGAGGTAGACCGCAACTTGCTGGCTAATGCGCGCATCCTGGGGGCCAGTCAACGCCAACTCACCACCCAGGTGATCCTCCCTTCGGCACTGACCTGGATCATCGCCAGCCTTCATACCAGCTTCAGCTTCGCGCTGGTTGGCGCGGTGGTCGGCGAATTCCTCGGTTCGACGCGAGGCATTGGTCTGTTGACCCAGACTGCCATGTCTACTTTTAATTCCAACGGTGTTTTCGCGTCGATGGTGATCCTTGCGGTCGTCGCGTTGCTTATGGAGGCCCTTGTTACTGCATTGGAACATCGCCTGCTTCACTGGCGGCCCAACACCGTTAGCGATGTCACGATTTAAACAACACAACAAGAAAGGGGGAATGCCCTAAAAAAGAACGCAACAATTACAAAGTCATTCATCAACCCACCCACAGCAAAGGTGGAGGCTCAAGGTGGCAACACCTGGCTATCAAGGACAGGAAAGGGGAAAACCATGAATTCGTGGAATCGACGAATTGGCTTAACAGTGGGCATTATCCTGTTGCTTATTCTCAGCGCATGCGGGAGTTCCAGTCCAGGCGGGGGTAGTGGCAGCGGTAGCGGACCGATCTCCCTCAAGATCATGGTTGGCGGACTGAGCAAACAGATCTACTTGCCGAACGAACTTACACAACGACTTGGCTATTTTACACAGGAAGGCCTTAATGTCACCCTGATCGACGAGGCATCCGGTCAATCGTCCGAAGACGAGGTGTTGGCAGGGCAGGTAGATGCCGGCTCAGGCTCATACAACCATACCATCGAATTGCAGGCAGCCGGTAAGCAAATGGAATGTGTCGTACAACTGGACATCGCCCCTGGTGAAGCCGAGATTGTTTCCGCCAAAGAGGCCAACCAGATTCATTCCGTGAAAGACCTCAAAGGCAAAAACCTGGGCGTTACCGAACTCGGCTCGGGCACACAGACCTTAACGACTGCTCTGCTCCACCAGGTCGGCATCACACCAGACCAGGTGCATTTCATCCCGGTAGGCGCTGGTGACACCTTCATTGCCGCGATGCAACAGGGAAAAATTGATGCTGGCATGACCACTGAGCCGACGATCTCTCGCCTGCTATCCAGTGGGGTTGGCAAAGTATTGGTGGATTTGCGCACACCAGAATCCACGCAGGCAGCGCTTGGCGGGCCATATCCTTTCATCTGCGTCTTTATGCAAAACGCTTACGTCAATGCGCATAAAGATGTGGTTCAGAAACTGGTCAATGCCTACGTCAAGACGCTCAAGTGGATTCACACGCACACTGCCGAGCAAATCGCGGACATGATGCCAGCCGACTACTACGCGGGCAACAAGTCGCTCTACGTCACGGCCCTGCAAAACCAGCTCGCAATCTTCAGCCCAGATGGTAAAATGCCGGACGGTGCGCCGCAGGCGGTACTCAATATCGAGTACCAGAGCAATCTGGTCCCGCAGAGCAAACAGATCGACCTCAACGCTACGTATACCAATCAGTTTGTGGATGCCGCGAGCTAAGCGGATAAAACAGGCAGCTTAGGGGAGCCAGATAAACCACGTTTCGCTGGTTTATCTGGCTCTCGTTCATTGCTCCTTTGTAGAGAAGCGATAGCCTACTCCTTGCTCTGTCAACAAATAGCGTGGATTGGCAGGATCAACTTCCAACTTATGGCGCAGGCGGTTTATGTACACTCGCAAATATTCAGCTTCGCCTCCGTACTCAGGCCCCCAGATACTTTGTAGCAGCATGCGGTGTGTCAGCACTTTTCCAGCATGAGTGACCAGTTGCTTCAAGAGCGCGAATTCTGTCCGTGATAGACGCACCTCGTTCCCCCGCACGCGCACGACGTGCCCTTCAAGATCAATCGAGATGTCCCCGAATTCTTTGACGCCCGTGACTTTCGGCGTGATCTCCCACTGCGTGCGGCGCAAAACAGCATGCACGCGGGCCAGTAGTTCCTCTACGCCGAAGGGCTTGGTCAGATAATCATCGGCACCGAGATTGAGCGCGGCTACTTTATCAGGCTCCTCATCCAATGCCGTCAAAACGATGATCGGCACCGTCGAGTATTCGCGCACTCGACGGCAGACCTCCAGGCCGTCCATACGGGGCATCATGATGTCCAGGATCAGCAACTGCGGATTTTCACGCTCCCATAAAGCAATGGCCTCCAATCCGTTACTGGCCTCCAGTACCTCGAAGCCTCGCGCCCGTAGATTGCGGCTCACAAAGTCGCGCAGCGCAGCCTCATCCTCGGCGACTAAAATGCGCTTTGTCTTCGTTGTCATATGCGCTCTCTTCCCCTGCTAAAAGTTGCTTTGCCTCCACCGGCGTTGTGAGGGCAAGCGGCAGCGAAAATGAAATAGTGGTTCCCTGCTCGCTGCTTTCTACCCAGATCGCGCCTCTATGCGCTTCGATAAACGCTTTACAAATAGCCAATCCCAGGCCGGTGCCCCCAGCAAAGCGTTGGCGGCCTCGACGTGCCCGGTAGAAACGCTCGAAGATGTGAGCCAGCTCTTCGGCGGCTATGCCTGGCCCATTATCCGCGACTGAGACAACTACCGTTTCCTCTCGCCGCTCCGCACTGATATGTATCTCACCTTCACCATAGGCTAAAGCGTTAGCTATCAGATTGTGCAACACTACTTCGACACGCCCGCTATCTACATCGACCAGCGGCAGGTCTTCGGGAATGTGTACCGTTATTGTCATCTCCGGGTGCTTCAAGCGCTCCACTGTTTTTGACACAAGGGTCTGAAGTTGTACGGGAGAACGATTGAGTAGCAGCAACCCGGCTTCATGGCGCGAAAGATCGAGCAAATTGCTGACCAGTTGCGCCAACCTGTCGGATTCACTGCTGATCGTTTGCAGAAAATGGCGTTGGTCTGCGAGTGGCCACCTCACATCTTCCTGAAGCAAGGTCGAGGCATATCCTTTAATCGCCGCGAGCGGTGTGCGCAATTCATGCCCGACTGCTGCCAGAAGCGCGCTTTTAAATTCATCAAGTTCGCGCTCTCGCGTCACATCGCGCAGCAACAGGCCGCGACCTATCAGTTTACCGGCTTCATCGTTCACATCAAACACTCGCGTGTGGATAGCCTGTCGTCTCTTCTCCTGACGTACTTCAAGCACATAATCCGAAAATTTCGATGTTTCGACACGCGCCAGCATCCGTTCGCATTCCTCTGGCTCAACCGCTCTAGCACATAACGCCTCGCTGAGGACCGAAATTGGGCGACGTTCCAGAGCCTCGTTCGATAGGCCGACGATAGAACACGCGCCCGGATTGGCATACAAGACGATGCCATCGATGCCAGTCAGCACCAGCCCATCGCTCATGCTGCCCATAATAGCCTCTAAGGTCTGCTTTTCTTCAGATGCCTGTCGATAAAGCAGTTCATTCTCTTTCGCTACTTCGCGCAAGCGCTCATCGCTCCGCTCATAGAGGACCGCGTGTTCCCAGGCCAATGTTGCGTAATTGGCAAAGGTCAACAGCAAATCGATCTCGTTCTGCTCGAACAAGCGCGGCTCGATACGATGCACCAGCAGCACCACTTCTCCCGCGTGACGACTGATGATAGGAATAGCAAGGGCGGTCCGGAATCCCTCGGTATACGAGAATGAAGATTGCCCGGCGGTCAGTATTCTTTGTACCGGCTGACGATCGCGCAGCGCCCGTACTGCCGAAGAACTGACATTTTCAGGAGATAAAGAGAGTTCCCGCACATAGCGCTCGCTATGCCCATCGCTGACAAGCACGCGCAGCACTCCCCGCTCATCGGGAATCAACACGGCGGCAGCCTGCACATCGACCAGCCGCCGCGCCTCGCGAATGATCTTTCCTACCACCGTGTAGGGATCGAGCGACGTCACCACCGCGTTCGAGGTTTCGAGCAGCGTGCGCAGCTCGCCCAGCTTTTGCACACCATCGCGTTCCAAACGTACAAGAGAGCGAGCAAGGTCTCCCATTTCATCCTCTCGCTCAGCAAGTACGGTGGCATGTATCGGAATGGCCTCTTCGGATGTCGGTAAGGTCTGATGCTCAACCGCAAGCGTATGCAGTGGGCGAATTACGCGCACAAGTAGCAACAGCCAGAAAAACAGACCACCAAGCGCAAACAGCAACGCGGCAGCCAGCAGCCAGAGGTGAAATTGATTGACAACTGCCAGAGCTTCGCTCACAGGCCGTTGCACAACTACAGCCCAGCCAACGACAGGCACAGGGACCGCGCTATATAGCCACTCCTCTCCATTAGAGTCTGCTGCGATCAATGAAGTAGGTTGTCCATGCAAAGCCTGTGAAGCGCCCGGCAACTCATTGAGGACATTCCAGAGAAATTTCTGCTGTATTTCAGGAGAGGCAACCAGTAGCCCCTGAGTATCGATGACGCTGATATCCAGTATTCGTCCTTGTTTTTTCTGCGCCTGCACTACACTCGTTACCGGGTCGCTGAGATCAATGAGAGAAAGGTTAACTGCCACAATACCAACCGGTTTACCGCTTTCATCGCTGACTGGCTGAGCAATAATTACCCCAGGCGTGATAGGATTGGATTCAGAAGCTATACCTACCTCAAGAACTGGCTTTGGAGTTCTGGGGTTGTGTTTCTGCTCAATGCGAGCCTGCTCGACTACACTGGTTGGGGAGAATTCTGCCCCTTGTACAAGACTTCCAGAGGGGTAGGAATACAACACCCCACCGAATTGATCAAGCCAGTAGGCATATTCTACATCGTTGCTGTGAGTCTGCTGAAAGGTTTGAAAGATCGTCTCGAGTTCGGCAGAAGTTTTCGCCCTGCTGGCAAGCGTGCCAAGCTGAATCACCGCGTTCTCAGCATCAGTCAGGCGCAGGCTGGTCTCAACCGCGATCTCGCGGGCGAGCGCCTGATCCGATAACTGCACGCCTGTTTGTAATTGCTGCTCAATTGCGGCATTGACACCAAGCCCACCGAGCAAGACCAGCAGCACAAACAGCAAATAGAGGCTCAGTAGTTGGTACAACAGAGATCGACGCACGCTCCGAAACATGGCTCGACCTCCTGAATGTAAAGCAAAATAATTGAAGCAGACAATGCACCTGCTTAACAATTTGCGTACATTATATCACCTCGACTATCTCCCTAAGATAAGCATGTTAAGCATTCCACCACACGTAAAAAATGTAGTTTTGCTCATATATTTTTCTCTCCTTCTGGTTTATACTCTGCTTGAGAAACACAGCAGAGTCCTGAAAGGAGAGTACAAGTCATGGCCCAATGTCCTGCCTGTCATCATGAAGTTGATGCTTCCGATCGCTTTTGTAGCGCATGTGGAGCAAAGCTAACGCAACAACCTGCTTCGAAGCAGCAAAGCAAGGAAGCAGATAAGCCAGCGCAATCAATCGCGCCAGCAGGCGACTGGCAAACATACAAAAACCCCTGGTATGGATTCAAGCTCGAAAAACCTGCCTCGTGGGAAGTGCGCATGCAGGAAGGGGCCATACTGGTTTGTCAGGACGCAGAAGCATTGACCTGTGCCAGCCTGCGACCATTGCAGTTACAGAACCCGGTTCCGGCAGAAACGCTGGCAAGACAAGTGGTAGCCCTGTTACGCAAAGTTGCGCCTCAGATGAATGCATACAAAGCGCCCAACAGCACGCAAGAGCGCGTGATTATGCGTATCGAGGGGATATTTAATAACACCCCTATCGAAGGACTCTTTTGTGTGGAAGTGCATGGGGCAAAGGCCTTTTTCAGTGGCTACCAGGCTCCTACCCGTCTCATTAAGCAGCTCGCGCCGACACTGGAATACATCCTCGCCTCGTATCGACCAGAAAAGCCGCTTCCCCGCGAACGTTTCGTGGAAGCCAATCAGAGCGCATTTACCGGCTTTGCTCCACAGGGTTGGCGGGTGCAGGCAATCATGCAACGCGATCACCAGGGTACGCCAATCGGTGAAATGAAGGCCACCGATCCAACGGGGTTTAACAGCGTCGAAGTATCCGGCCAGTATCAACAGTTCACGGAAAACCCAATGCTGATGTTTGGACCTGCACGTTTTCTGGCTTTCATGCCTGCCGTTGAATATATCAAACGCTTCGTGGTTCCCCAACTACAGCCGCGCCTGCGTAACATGCGGGTCGAGCAAATCGTAGCCCGCCCCGACCTTACCCAGAAAATGCAGGCAGAAGCGATGCTGATTGGAGAACACACAGCAACTACCAGTTACGATGCCGCCTCGCTGCAATACACCTACATCAACAATGGCCGCCTCTATCGCAACAAAACCTTCGTAAAGCTCACACGCTATCGTGGCCTCGGAAACTGGATGGTTCTGTTTGGCGCGAAAATGAACGCACCCGCCGAGCAGTTTGAAGAGATAGAACCCATCTTACAGGGAATCGCCGATTCTATCAAAGTTGATCCACGTCTCACGCGGGCAGAGCAGATGCGCGGGAAACAGGCGCTGACACAAGCGCAACAGCGTTTCTTCCAATCACAACAAGATTATCTCGCGGCTCTAAATAATGCGCAGCATGTTCAAATGGATATCGCACAGGACATGGTACAGGGCCAATTGCAGCGTAACGCAGAGTTTGATCGCGTCAATTATGCAGTTGGCAATGCCATTCGTGGGACACAAGATATGTACGATCCGTGGACGGGTCAGGTCTACAATGTGGATATTGGTGCTTACCAATATTGGGGCGACGGCTCTCGCGCTTACGGCGGCAGCTTCTGGGATTCGCCAAAGCTTAGCTGGCATAAACTGGAGCCGACTGGATACTAAGGGCGCTTTAATAGGAACCATCTCATAAATTTGGATCACCCATTTAATTGTCAAATTATTACATCACCCACTTAATTATGTAATCTTGACAATTAAGTGGGTGATCTATTATACTCTTTCTCAAGAGTACGAAATGGGAGATGACCTATCATGGCTGAACCATCAGTTTCACTCACGGACCTGTCTGAAGGGCAGCGAGTACAAGCATATACTCGCTTTAAGATCATTCGTCCTGTGGTGGAAGATGGTGTCTCCCAGGCCCAGATAGCACGTACTCATGACGTTCCTGTCAGTACCATTCAGAGATGGGTCAAACGATATCGTGAAAAGGGCATCGTCGGTCTGGCAGATGCAGGACGTTCCGATAAAGGGACGTCACGTCGTTTGTCGCCAGATGCCATTGCGTTGGTAAAAAAGCTGGCCTTACAAACTCCTCTGCTTCCTGTCGCCACTATTCACCGTCAGGTAACAGAGATTGCGAAAGAGCAGGGATGGAATCCACCTAGCTATGCGCGTGTTCGTCAGATTTTTGTTGATGCTCATACCACAAATATCGCCCGCCTGGCTGGCGTTTCTACAGCAACCGTCTCGCGGGTGCTGAATCAGAAACCTGATGTGGACCCGGCAACTCGGGAGCGCATCCTGCGCATTATGGAAGAGCAGGGCTTTGTGCCCAACATTGCCGCTTCCGGTCTGACAGGCAAGCGCAGCCGCCTTCTCGGGGTACTGGTGCCCTCTCTCACATGGCCTCTCATTCCAGAATTGATGCGCGGCATCGGCGAAATCGTAGAAAAGACTTCGTATGAACTCATCCTGTATAGCATCCCTGATGTCCATCACGAGAAGGATCACAGCGATGTCATTGACCGGATTGTAAGAACCCGGCTGGCGACAGGACTTCTCGCGGTTTTCCCTGGTCCTACAGCAAAGCACCTGGCAAAACTTCATTCCCCCAAGTTTCCGGTTGTTCTTATCGACGACCAGGGCATTCCTCCAGAGGGCACGCCCTGGCTCAGTGTCGATAACCGCATGGGGGCTTACGAAGCTACTCGCCACCTGATTCGCCTGGGCCATCGCCGTATCGCTCATATCCAGGGTCCCCTCAAGTACCAGGTATCGCATGACCGCTATCAAGGGTACTGCGATGCGCTGAACGAGGCGGGCATCCCCCTTGACCCCGCCCTGGTTCGCGAAGGCGATTTTATGCCCCTCACCGGGCGTATGTGCGCGAATGCTTTCTTTGATCTGCCTGCCAAACAACGGCCAACCGCTATCTTCGCGGGTAGCGATTATATGGCCTATGGTGCCATTGCTGCGGCGGAGCAGCGCGGGCTGCATGTGCCAGAAGACATCGCAGTCGTCGGCTTCGATGATAACCCCTCATCTGCTCATATGCAACCCGCGCTTACGACCGTCCGCCAGCCATTCTACGAAATGGGTTGTCAGGCGACGAAACTGCTTCTGGCTCTACTGGAAGCACCTCGCGCAGCGAACAATCTCAACTCCAATGGTCACATTGCAGCGATAACTTCGCCAGTCATCCCTGACACCTTTCGCATCAAAATGCCAACCAATCTCATTGTGCGCGCATCCTGTGGCGCATCTCAACGCGCCACCATTCTGTAGAAAGGGGTGAGTGCAGACCCTTGCATTATTTGCGTTCTCTTTTGACCCAGCCGGGCGTTCGCTGAAAGTTACATCCGCGAACTCCAAACAAGTAGTGCGTCCCTGACTGTTTTTGAAAACAACGGTTTTCAAACAATGCGAAGTCGCCTTGTACCGTTGTCTGGTTGTCCCTTTGTAATTTTTTGGCACTCAGAGGCTGTAGCCTTTTGAGATGTATGAATCGTCGCGTGATTCATTGTTCCAGTGTTAGGAGGTAAAACGTGGTACATTCTCCACACCGGCTCCGCCTGCCGGTAGCGGTCTTCTCGCTACTGGTTGCACTGTGCATGATGTTGGCCGCCTGCGGAAGCGGTCCCGGCAACAACAACAACACCCCGACCAGCCATACCACCACGCTACGCGTGTTGTCGGCTCCCGGACAACCCAATCCCGATTTCTTTAACCCGTTCTTTAACACCAACCAGGGAGGGGATTTTGGCGCGCAGGGTCTCCTCTACGAACCCCTCTACTTTACCAATCTCTACAATGGTCAGTCTTCCCCCTGGCTGGCCTCCAGCTTCCAATACGGCAACAATCTGACGCAGTTGACCTTCCACCTACGCTCAGGCGTGAAATGGAACGACGGGCAGGACTTCACCAGTGCTGACGTCAAGTTTACCTTCGATCTGATGAAGTCAAATCCAGCCCTCGACCAGACCTCGGTATGGGCATTGCTGAAGAGTGTTGATGCGCCCGATTCCAGTACAGTGGTTTTTACCCTTCAGCATCCTGACAGTACCGCCCTCTTCCGCGTCGGCGACCAGATTTACATCGTACCGCAGCACATCTGGTCAACAATCAGCGGCGACCCGGCGAAGTTCGCCAATGACAAAAACCCCGTTGGCACAGGCCCCTTTAAGCTCACCAGCTTCAGCACAGACCTGCTCCGGTATGATGCCAACCCCAACTACTGGGGCACCAGGCCAAAGGTGCAAACCGTTCTGGTTCCTTCAATCAAGGACAACACTACCGCCATCACCGATATGATCCAGGGACAGCTTGACTGGATGGGTACGGGCTGGAACCCCGACTACGACTCCCTGTACTCAGCGAAAGACCCACAGCACAACCATACCTGGTTCGCAGCCAGCAACACCGTCATGCTTTACCTGAACCTGCAAAAAGCCCCCTTCAACAACCTGCTGGTTCGTAAAGCGATCAACGCGGCCATCAACCGCAATCAGCTCCCACAGGGCGTGGCGCAGTATGCCAAAGTCGCCAATCCGACGGGCATTATTGTACCGACGCTCAATGACTGGATCTCTCCGCAGTATCAGAACATGTCCTTCCCGTACAGCGTCAGCCAGGCGGGCAGTTACCTGGAGCAGGCGGGCTTTAAGAAGGGCAGCGATGGTTTCTATCACGATGCCAGCGGCAAGCTCTTCTCGATGACCGTTGACGTGGTCAATGGCTGGAGCGACTGGGATCAGGATGTGCAGTTCATCGTCAACGACCTGAACGCCGCCGGTATCAAAGCCTCGATCAACTCGGAGAGCGGCTATACCCCCTACTATACAGCTATCACCAGCGGCAACTATGACGCCGCCATTAGCTGGACGAACAGCGGCCCCACCCCGTACTACGCCTACCAGGCGTTACTGAGCAGCGCTAATTCGGCCCCCCCTGGCAAGTCGGTCGTCGGCACCAACTTCGAGCGCTGGGATGCAAGCACCAGCAATGGCTACTCAGCAAAGACTGACCAGCTCCTCACGCAGTACGAGTCAACCAGCGATATCAACGCGCAAAAGCAGGCTATCGCTGGCATCGAGGACATCATGGTCAGCCAGTTGCCCGTCCTTCCCTTGACCGTCAACGTCTATTGGGATGAATACACGACCAGGAACTGGACCGGCTGGCCCGATGCCAACAATCCATATGACTCGGGAGCGCCGTACAACATGCCAGATGCAGCAAACGTCATTCTCCATCTGACACCAGCGTCCTAGTCGTTTCGTAGTGCGTCCTTCCACACCTTTCCCGCTCTCCCGGTAAAGGAGAGCGGGAAACGGAAGACCCTTACTCCTGCACAGGCTTCCTAAAAGGTCGCCCTGGTATGTACCTGGCGGAACGCCTTCTTTATAGATATCAAAGGAGACTCTCGACATGCGTCATCTTGTGAGGCGTGCAGGCTTCTACCTGGTAGCATTGTGGGCCGCAGTGACTTTCAACTTCATCATTCCACGCCTGATGCCGGGCGATCCAGCCGAAGCCTACATCGCCAAACTTCAAACGCAACAGATCACACGCGCACAAATCGACGCTATACGCACCGAATTTGGCGTGAACCCGAATGTGCCGATCTGGAGACAGTACTTAGACTATTTAAATGGCCTGCTGCATGGACAGCTAGGCATCGCCACCTCGCAGTTTCCTACTACTGTGGCCGACATCCTGCGCCAGAGTCTACCCTGGACAATTGGTCTGGTGGGCGTCTCTCTGCTGCTGAGCTTTGTCATTGGCACATTGATCGGCATGCTCATTGGCTGGAGACGCGGTTCCTGGTACGATACGGCAGTACCGCCGATCCTGACATTTATCTCTGCCGTTCCCTATTTCTGGATGGCCCTGGGGCTGGTCTATATATTCGGCGTCAATTTGAGCTGGTTCCCGACCGATAGCGGCTACGATGTCTTTAACGTCACCCCTGGCTGGAACATGGACTTCATCAGCAGTGTAGCTCAGCACGCTATCCTGCCCATTACGACACTGGTTCTCGGCTCGCTGGCTGGCTGGGTCTTGACCATGCGCAACACGATGATTACCACCCTTTCCGAGGACTACGTATTGATGGCACAGGCCAAAGGACTTCCAGAAAGACAAGTGATGTTTACCTACGCCGCCCGCAACGCGATTTTGCCCAGTATTACCAGCTTCTCCATCTCGCTGGGCCTGGTCGTAAGCGGTTCCCTGCTCACCGAAATCGTCTTCAACTATCCAGGCATCGGCTTTGCCTTATACAAAGGCGTGCAGGGGAATGACTACGCACTGGTTGAGGGCTGTTTCCTGGTAATCGCGCTGGCAGTTCTCATCGCCAACTTCCTGTCCGAACTTGTCTATACATTCCTTGATCCACGTGTGCGGCAGGGGAGGAGCTAAGCGATGCAAGTAACGAATGTGACCGATCAGAATATCGTCTCTTCAACCATTCTAGACAAGGCTAAAGGGCGAGGAAGCAGCATCCTGGGTGTCCTGACAGCCAATCCGAAAATTTCCATCGGCATCGGCGTGGTTGCCTTTTTCGTGCTGGTAGCGGTGGCTGCTCCGCTTCTGACGCCCTATAACCCTAATGCGACCATTGTGAGAGGTTCGCTGCCACCCTCGCCCGCGCACATCTTAGGCACAACGGGCCTGGGCCAGGACATGTTCGCGCAGATCGTATACGGCGCGCGCGTCACCTTGCTGGTCGGCTTTTGTGCGGCAATCGGCTCAACGATACTACAGGTATTCTTCGGGCTAACCTCTGCCTACTTCGGCGGCCTCGTCGATGACTTCCTCTCGCTCATCATCAATGTCTTCCTGGTGCTGCCGGGTCTCCCATTAACCATTGTGCTTGCGTCTTTAGCTAGCGTCAATGCCGCCAATAAAAATGAATTTGTGATCGCGCTGGTGCTGCTCTTCACCTCGTGGAGTTATGGAGCACGTGTCTTACGAGCGCAAACGCTCTCATTGAAGGAGCGCGAATTCGTTGCGGCTGCGCGCGCGGCAGGTGAGAGCAATCTGCGCATCATTTTCTTTGAGATATTGCCGAATGAACTTGCGCTGGTCGCTTCCACCTTTGTCGGCACCTTTGTCTACGCGGTGGGTGCGGAAGTTGCCCTGGAGTTTCTCGGACTTGGCGACACCTCGCAGGCAAGCTGGGGCACCATTCTCTACTGGGCGCAAAATAACGCAGCGCTTATCGTAGGCAAATGGTGGCAATTTGTTCCGGCGGGATTGTGTGTGGCAATCCTCTGCGCGAGCTTAACGTTTATCAACTTCGGTATTGATGAAGTGGCAAATCCTCGCCTGCGCATCGAGAAACCCAAACGCAGGCGTATGTTGCCTGGAAAGAAGGCTTTAGCGTGACAATGACACCAAACGTTGCCGAGCAGGTGAGAAGCACTTCTCCCCAGGAATCGACGGCGCTACTTGAGGTCAAGCACCTCAACGTGCATTATGAAACGGGGGGAACCCCTGTACACGCCGTCAACGATGTCAGTTTTACATTGCATAGAGGGCAAATCCTGGGCCTCGCAGGCGAAAGCGGCAGCGGCAAATCGACGCTGGCATACGCCATCACCCGCTTGCTTCATGCACCCGCAGTCGTGAGCGGAGGAGAGGTCTGGTACTACCCTAAAAGCGAGCGGGAGTTTGCCTCAAAGATTGCAGATCAGCAGGATACGCGACTTCCCTGGGTGAGACGTAAAGCCGTTGGAAAAAGCGAGGAAGCGCCATCCATCGATATACTCAATTTGTCTCCTGCTCAATTGCGCGCTTTTCGCTGGCAAGAACTGGCTATTGTGTTCCAAAGCGCCATGAACGCGCTCAACCCCGTGATGCGCCTTGAGACACAGATTACGGATGTGTTAAAAGCGCATAATACCACGATGTCAGCCGAGGAGCGGCACCAGCGCGCAGTCGAACTGCTGCGGCTGGTCGGCATCGCTCCTGATCGTTTGCGCAGCTATCCACACGAACTGAGCGGCGGCATGCGCCAGCGCGCCATCATCGCCATTGCCCTGGCCCTCCAACCAGAGATCATCATCATGGATGAGCCAACCACCGCTCTTGATGTCGTGGTGCAGCGCGATATACTGGTCGAGCTGATGGCCTTGCGCGAACATCTGAATTTCGCAGTCATCTTTATCACGCATGATCTCTCTCTGCTGCTGGAAATCTCCGACCAGGTAGCGATCATGTATGCGGGCAAAATGGTCGAGATGGCTCCCTGGCGAGAAATCTATCGCTCCCCACACCATCCTTACACCTATGGCTTGCTCAATTCATTTCCCTCGCTGCATGGGCCGCGCAGAAAAATGAGCGGCATCCCTGGTTCGCCGCCCGACCTGCGCAACGTTCCTTCAGGCTGCGCCTTTCATCCGCGCTGTGCCTTCGCCTTCGATGCGTGCAGCAAGTACGTGCCAGTTCTTGCCACTCCACAGGTAAAGGGAGTGCATATTGAAGCTGATGGGTTAGAAATGGATCAGCCATTATCCAGCACCAATGCTTCGACTCGCTTCCAACAATGTCAGGTAGCATGCCATTTGTATAACAAAGAAGAGGGGCTGCAACATGAGTAGCAATCAGGCCGGGGGACGGCACGTTGTACCTGATAACACACTTACCGAACCTGGAATCGGCAGGCAAACTCTGGAAAACGTACAATCTTCCGGTACGCCCATCCTTGAGGCAATACATCTGAAGAAAGATTTCCCTTTGCGCAGTTTCAACCTGTTTGGGCCGCGCAGAGCTGTACATGCAGTGGAAGATACCTCGCTGGCCCTGTATCCTGGCAAGGCAACGGCGCTGGTAGGCGAAAGCGGCAGCGGCAAAACGACGGTTGCCCGCATGCTGGCGCGGCTCTATGACCCAACTAGCGGCGAGATTCGCTTTCAGGGCCGTCCCGTAGGGAAAGGCGCAAGTTCGCTTCGCGCCTACCGGGGCGAGGTTCAATATGTGTTTCAGGACCCGTTCTCATCTCTCAATCCAGTTCACGGCGTTCGCTACCACCTGGGGCGCTCGCTGCGTCTGCATGGATATGCCCGTAATGCAAGGAAGGAACAGCAGCAGATTCTGGCGTTGCTAGAGCGCGTGAATCTGACCCCTGCCGAGCAGTTTATTGATAAATTTCCGCATCAATTGAGTGGAGGACAGAGGCAGCGAATCGCCATTGCCCGGGCGCTTGCGGTACAACCGTCGGTCATCCTGGCGGACGAACCGGTCTCGATGCTGGATGTCTCCATTCGCCTGGATGTGTTGAACCTGCTGCTTCGCCTCAAGGACGAAGACCACCTGGCATTTCTTTTCATTACGCATGATATCGCCAGCGCCCGTTATTTCGCGGAGGAAACGCTGGTCATGTATGCCGGGCAGATGGTCGAAGGCGGGACAACTGAAGAGGTCATCCAGCAGCCAAAACATCCTTACACACAATTGTTGCTCTCGGCAGCCCCCAACCCGGAGACAATGGGACACAGGCAGGCCGCGCTAGATGCGGTTGCGCAAGGAAATGAGGGAACGGATCAGCAGGGAAGCAAGGCAAGCACCTCTACTCGCGGCGAACCACCAAGCCTGATTAATCCGCCGCTGGGCTGCCGTTTTCATCCGCGCTGCCCGCATGCCATGCCGATATGCAGCCAGTACCGCCCGGCTCGTACTGATCTAGGGAATGGGCACTGGACGCACTGTTTCCTCTACAGCCAGGAAAAGGAGGAGCCAGTTACGGTTTCACAATCAAACAGGACTTGAGCATACCGTAAACTCTTCCGCACAGCATGGGGAAGTATAATCGCACTCACAGTTTCCTGTCATATACGTGGCAGGCTTAGTAGCCTATGCGCAGGAAAACAGCTATAGATTGTCTTTGGATCAATACAAAAGGAGGCCAGATGAGCATTACCAACGAATCAACATCCTTATCAAACGTACAAACAGATACCCAGCCTGCACCGGAAGCGAATCCTTTCCCGCCCGATTTCCTGTGGGGCGCTGCTACCTCGGCGTATCAGATCGAGGGAGCGGTACATGAAGACGGGCGCGGTCAATCGATCTGGGACTACTTCGCCTCACTTCCAGGTAAAACGTATCAAGGCCAGACGGGTGAAATCGCGGCGGATCACTATCACCACATGGAAGAAGACGTTGCGCTCATGGCCAAACTCAACTTGAATACGTATCGCTTCTCGCTTGCCTGGCCGCGTATCCTGCCTGAAGGCACAGGAAAAGTAAACGAGCGCGGGCTGGATTTTTATGACCGGCTGGTTGATGAGCTGCTCAAACATGGCATCCGTCCCCTGGCGACACTGCATCACTGGGATCTGCCTATGGCCTTGCAGGATCGCGGAGGCTGGCTTGTTCGAGATACCGCCTATGCATTTGCCGACTATGCCGAAGTGGTAGCCCGCCGACTTGGCGACCGCATCGATTGGTGGCTGACACACAACGAACCCTGGTGCATTTCCTACCTGAGCTACGCGATGGGTATTCATGCTCCTGGTTTGCACAATAAGCAATTGGCGGCGAATGTTGGGCATCATGTCCTGCTCTCGCATGGGCTTGCTGTGCCGCGCCTGCGTGCGCACATCTCTCCCCAGGCGCAGGTAGGTATCGCTATCGACTTCTATCCGGTGTACGCTGCGGATGATCGTCCCGAGACGCAGCTTGCCGTTCAACAGGCCGATGCATTTCGCAATCGCTGGTTTGTTGAACCTGTCTTTCGCGGTCACTACCCCGAGAATCTTTTCAGGGATATGGGTGTTGCCCCGCCGATGATGCACGACGATGATATGTCAATCATCTCAACGCCCATTGACTTCCTGGGCGTCAACTATTATTCGCGTATGATTGTTCGCGGGCATACTGAGGATGGAAATGGAACAGAACCTACAGCAGATGCCAATTATGAAATTATCGAGCGCGTTCCCGGCTCATCGTATACTGAAATGGGCTGGGAGGTCTTCCCCGAAGGACTGAGCAATATCTTGACCCGTCTTCATCGTGACTACGCGCCTAAAGCGATGGTGGTCACAGAAAGCGGCGCGGCCTATAGCGACTCCCTGGATGGAAATAATACCATCCATGACCCGCAGCGCATCGACTACCTGCGGTCGCATATTCAAAGGATGGCTGATGTGATACGCAAAGGCCTTCCCATCAAAGGCTACATGGTCTGGTCTTTGCTCGACAACTACGAATGGGCAGAGGGATACCGCAAGCGCTTCGGCCTGGTCTACGTCGATTATGCGACACAGCGACGGATCATTAAAGACAGTGGGCGCTGGTATGCCTCTTTTGTCGCATCGCAGCATTCCTCGCAGTCCTAGCACCTCTTTCCTATGAGGTAGTCTTCTCTAAACAGAACAAAATAGGCTCGTAGCAAAAAATAGCTTCTAGAGTAGAGGTGGAGATAGATGCAGTTTGACAAATAAAAAGGGTCTGGATAGACCCTTTTTATTTGTCAAACTGCATGAAAAGAAACTAAATCACACAGGCCTCATACAAACGCCATTCCGGATTCAGCTCAAACTGGGCCAGTGACTTCTCGCCTGACCGCCCCCGTCGCAAGACGACCCGTGAATGCTTACCGTCAACAAGCACCCAGCAATTGTACTCACCATCATAGCGGCAATCTTGCAGCCAGCTTGTGCCTGCCTCGATTTCCTCTTCAACATGCCCGCCCTTGCCGGATAACTTTACTAACAAAGCTCTGCCGCTCACGGTATCGGCAACCGTAAAGTGTTCCTCGTCCAGCACGCGCACAGCATGGGGATGATCTAAGCCTTCCAGGACAGGGTGCCAAGCGCCGCTCTGGCGATCAATGGCAACAACCATCCCCTGGTGAAAGAGCGTGGCGAGGACGCGGCCATCGGGCAGTTCCGCCGCCGAATTGACGTGCGTGGTCTGCTGAAGCGTGCCGTAGCGGATCGCGCGATGGTCGGCAGATTTATCGATTTCGCGCCGCTTGCCTGTGGGCGTCTCGTTAAAGCCATGATCGGTGGCCCACCAGTTCCAGAGAATTTCTCCATCCCGATTAAATTCGAGCAGGAGATCCAGTCCGGTACTCGCAACAAGATAGCCACTGCGCGTTCTTGAAATGGAATGGAGCGCGTTGAACAACGGGGAGCTAACAACATCCCGGTGGATGGTGCCAAGGTTGGTATCGATCTCGTGAATGCTGCCGAAGGTCGTAATAAACAGCCCGCGCTCGGATTGCGCCATCCCCGCCGCCATCTGGAGTTCAACCGTCGTTTGCGAGCAGCCCATGTCTTCCATCAAACACAGCAGGCCCCCCAGGTCTTCCTGAGGCTTGGCATAGCTTCCCAGGACGGTCAGTGGACATGCTACCTGCTGGCTTGTTTCAGTCCAATGTTTTTTGAGAACCGAATGCTTTGTGGAAATGCAGCTCACAAGCAGTTTCATAGTTTCTGAAATCCTTTCTCTATACGTTCCCAGGTTCGCCGCTAGACATTCATCAACTGCGGTATGAGCGCCTCATACCAGGCCAGCGACTCACTCAGGGCCACCACAGGGCCGATGACAACCAGGGATGGCGATTGGATACGCGCCGTTCTGGCAAGTTGCGCAATATTCTCGAGCGTGCCTGTCACCACACGTTGCTGGGGAAGCGTTCCCTGTTCGATCACTGCTGCCGGAGTAGCAGGATTCAATCCGCCATCGAGCAGGTAGAGTGTGATGCGCGAAAGCGTTTCTTTTCCCATCAGGATTACCAGCGTCCCACCCACTTTCGCCAACGCCTCCCAGTTCACGCTGGTTGAATCGCTCTGCTCATGTCCAGTGACAATCGTGACTGAAGAGGACAGGCCGCGTGAAGTGATGGGAATACCGGCATAGGCAGGCACTGCAATGGCCGAACTGATGCCGGGGACAATCTCGAACGGAATGCCCGCTTGAGCAAGTTCCAGGGCCTCCTCACCTCCACGCCCAAAGACGCAGGGGTCGCCGCCTTTCAGGCGCACCACAAGATTCCCGCGTTTTGCAAACGTGATGAGCAGTGCATTGATCTCTTCCTGTTTCAGGATATGGTGCCCGGACGCTTTGCCAACAAACACACGTTCTGCATAAGCTGGCACCTCATCCAATAGTTCGGCGCTTATCAGGCGATCATAAACCACTACGTCGGCCTGCCGGAGACAGCGCAGCCCCTTGAGGGTAATCAATTCAGGGTCGCCAGGACCCGCGCCAACCAGAAACACCTTGCCCAACTTGCTATGCTCGTTCAGAGGTGGCTTATCTATTGTACTGATGCATTCTCTACCTTTTGTCTGTTCATCTAGAACCAACGCCATGAGCATTCTCCTCTTCCAGGACTGCCAGCAGTTCATGCGACGGAACATCAACACCATAGGCGTAAAGGAGCGTCGAGGTGATACTCGCCGCCTGCCAGCAATTCCCTGCCTCCAGGTTTGCCAGTACGTCAGAGGCAAAGTAGTCCCTGAAAAAGTCATCTCGCTCCTCGTAGGAGACGCCCTTTTTTCGCAGTTCCGCTCTCGCAAGCGCGGCCAGTTCCACATAGCTGCCATAGGCAGGCGAAAACCATTCCTCAAGCCCCTGTCTGACGCGCTTGGCAAGGGCCGGACTCGCCCCTTCAGTGGAAACCGCAATCGTCAATTGCCCGCGCCGCAGAATTGAGGGCACAATGAACGAGCAATATTCCGGCACATCAACGATATTGACCAGTTGCCCTCGCTCCTGCGTTTCTGTCCAGATGGCCTGTATCAACAGGGGATCATGCGTGGACGCCACCACCACAAACGCGCCCTGCAAATCGCCTGGCTCGTAGGTTTTGCGCTTCAATATGAGTGAGCCTTGTTCGGCCCGCGTAAGTAGTTCCGGGCCAAAATCTTCGCTCTGCACAGTCACCTGCGCTCCACAGGCAACGAGCGCTGCCGCCTTCTCTGAAGCTACGCGATCACCGCCGATAACGATGGCAGGCCTGCCTCGCACATTCAGCATAAGTGGATAATAATTTGGCATGCTTCTCTTACCTCACTAGCTCTCAACTTCTACAACCTGCTGTTCTTTTACGCGGGCTTGCAATTGCTCGATACCGACCCGGTGGCAGAAATCGCCGAACGTCTCTTCAGGTAGGCGTTCATCTCGCCAGAGACGCAGCAGTGGACGGATGGTTGCGGCCAGGTCATGCAGGCGCACAAGCGGGGCATAGAGCGTGTTCAGGCGGGTATTGGCCCAGTCGCCGCCTACATAGATGTTATACACATCTTTGGTGCGCCCAACGATACCGATATCTCCCATATAAGGCCTGGCACAGCCATTCGGACAGCCTGTCATACGGATGCTCAGGGGTACGGAAGCAAGTCCCAGGTCAACCAGGTCTGCCTCGACCTCACGCACCACATCTGGCAGCACGCGCTCAGCCTCAGCCAGCGCCAGGCCGCAGGTTGGAAGGGCGGGACAGGCCATCGCAAAACGTGCGGTTCTCGCTGCCTGTGGATCACTGGAAATCCCGTATTCCGCCAGCAGGGCCTCCAATGGAGCGCGTTGTGTTTTATCCAGGTCAGTCAACAGAATATTTTGCTGTCCAGTCAGGCGAATGCTGGGGCGAAATTGTTCGACCACATGGCGCAGGCCGGTCTTGATACGGCGTGTTGGAACATCGTTGATACGCCCATTTTCGACATACAGGCCGAGGAACCAGCGTCCATTGCCCTGCTCGTGCCAGCCCAGGTGATCTTCAACATCATGAAAATGAACCGGGCGCGGGTCTTGCAATGCATAGCCGAGCCGCCGTTCAACTTCGGCGCGGAACCATTCGATACCGCGCTCCTCCACCACGTACTTCATACGGGCGTGCTTGCGATTCTGCCGGTCGCCATAATCGCGCTGGACGGCGACAATCGTTTCCACTACGGGCAGAACCTCTTCGAGGGAGATATCACATAATGGAGTTGCCAGGCGCGGGTAGGTTTCGGTCTTTCCATGCGTCATGCCCATGCCGCCTCCGATGAGAACGGTGAAGCCAGCCAACGTATCGCCCTCATCCAGGAAAGCAACAAGGCCGATGTCCTGCGTGTAGATATCGACGCAGTTATCGCCGGGATAGGCAATACCTATTTTGAATTTACGCGGGAGATAGGTCGGGCCATAGATGGGTTCAGGATTTTCGGGCGTTTCTACCGTGTCTACCTTCTCTCCATCGATCCAGATTTCGTGATATGCTCCACCACGTGGAGCAAGGTGCATGGCAATGCGATGGGCGACCTGTTCTATTTGTGCCTGAGCTGGAGTATTGCGCAGCGCCGGACAGGCCATGACATTACGGTTCACATCGCCACAGGCGGCCAACGTCGAGAGCAAGGCTTTATTGATTTCGCGAATCGTCTCGCGCAGCTCTCCTTTTAGCACGCCATGTAGTTGAAAACCCTGGCGAGTGGTAATACGCAAAGTTCCATTACCGTAGCGGTCAGCCAGTTCATCCTCGACCAGGTACTGTTCGGCAGTCAGCACACCACCGGGAATGCGCGAACGTACCATAAACTGGTATGCCTTCTCACCGCCAGCAGTCCGGCGCACAGCACGCACATCCCTGTCTTCCTGCTGATACACTCCTGAAAACTTGAGGAGCTGAACCTGCGGGTCGGTAAAATGCGTGGTATCCTGCTCCAATTCTTCTGCTAATTGTCCGCGCAGGTACTTGCTTTCGAGCTTAACTCGCTCTACCTTACTTCCTACGCCGGGGCCAAGATGTACGAGATTATTCGTCGTTCTCTCCTCGTCAGACATGCGATACTCCTTCCTGAAAATTGGCACAAAAAAATTCCTCGCCCCTGGCAGGGGCGAGGAATACTAGTAACTTCGCGGTTCCACCCTGATTCATTGACGTCTCACAACGCCAAACTTACTGAGTGTTCTTCACATATCGGAACACTCCAGCCGCTAACGGGGCCAACCGGCGCGGTCTACTCATCCAATGGGATGTTCAACCTGCAACTCCGAGGTGCATCTTCAACGCCGACATGGGCTGGCATCTCAGCAGCGCCAACTCTCTGTAACCAGTCGTATCGTTTACTCGTCCTCTTCTAAGTCTTTATCAGCCTATCTGCTTAGCAATGCGCATACAAAAACCCCTGAGAACCAGGGGTTGCCGCATTGCTATATCCCCTCATTATTAAGGATTCTACCGCTGCTATGGCATCCTTTCAGCTACGCCGCACATGGAAATACCATATTCCAACGATCTGTCACCCTCCACCTCTCTGAGGAGAGCATCAAGCTTCTATTCAATTGTTGGATACTTTTGTCTTGTAAGTAAGTATACTCAGGACGTCTGTCAATGTCAAGAGTAGATGGTGACGGGAATACTGTTCCAGGCAAGCAGGGTGTTATTCGCCTTGCGCTCTGGTTTCCCGCTTATTTCGATGCGTTCCACGCGCTTCGCAAGCGCTGCCAGCATGATTTCACCCTCCACACGGGCAACGGTTTGCCCTACGCAGCGATGAATGCCCATGCCGAAGCCAACGTGACCATTGGCATTGCGACGAATATCAAAGCGGTCGGGGTCTTCCCAGCGCCGGGGGTCGCGGTTGGCCGCGCCGAGAAACAGCAGCACCTTCTCGCCCTCGGGTATGCGCGCACCGGCAATCTCGACATCGCGGGTTGTAGTGCGGAAGAAAGTCTGCACTGGAGACTCCCAGCGTATCGTTTCGTGAACGTACCCCGTTTAGAAAACGGGAGCTTCTACGCCGTTGCTGACGTTGGCCGCGTCCCGACCAAAAGATGTTTGCGTCCCAGGTCTAAGATGACCTTGGCTGATGCTGTGTCCCGATCCAGTTCACACCCACACTCGCAGGAATGCCACCGTTCATCTATGGTCTTTTTGCGAATGTTTCCGCAATTGGGGCAAATCTGAGATGTTTTCGATGGGTCTACAAAGATGACCGTGCGCCCGGCCCATGCTGCCTTGACGCTCACCATCGCTGTAAACATACTCCACCCGGCATCGAGAATACTTTTGTTTAATCCAGCTTTGGCTGCCGCTCCATTGGGAACATACTTCCCATTTTCATCTTGTTTGGGAGCTGGTGCTTTCGTAAGGTTTTTCACCTGCAAGTCTTCAAAGACAATCACCTGATAGCGATTGACGAGCTTCCGTGAGGCTTTGTGCTGAAAGTCCTTGCGTTGATTGGCGATTTGGCGGTGGCATTTGACTACTTGTTGTACTGCTTTCTTGCGCCTATGGCTCCCGCGTCTCTTTCGTGAGAGAGCTTGATGTGCTTTAACGAGCTTCTTTTCGGCTTTGCGCAAATAGTGGGGATGGTCAATGAACTCTCCATTGGAGAGCGCCGCAAAATGAGTCACACCTAAATCAATACCCACATCTTCGTGGCTGGTAGGTAAGGGTTCGGGCTGGTCAATTTCACAGGTAAAGATTGCGTACCAGTGTTCTCCCTCGCGTTTGATGGTCAAAGTTTTGATGGTACCTTCTATATTCCGGTGCAGGTGCAGTTTAACCGTGCCAATCTTCGTGAGTTTCAAGTTGACCCTAACTATGCCTTTTTTGACTGCCGGACGCTCTTGTGCTTCCAGTTTCCAGCCAGCGCCATCGGGATAACAGAACGAGTTATAGCGGTTCTTCCCCTGAAATCTGGGATAGCCGGGCTGCTCACCATTCTGCACACGCCGAAAGAAGCGGTCATAGGCCCGTTTGAGACGTAAGATCACATTTTGCAGCACGTGAGAAGCGATCTCCTGGTACTCTGGCCGTAACTCTTTCACGTCTACCAGTTCGCGCTGCTGCTCGTAGTAGCCAATCGTATGCTCTCTAGTCAGCTGCTTACGAGTTTCCTCGTCATAGTAGCCGGGATGCCGCTTGACTACTAGCTCGTAGGCGTCACGCCGTTCCTGCAACCCGGCATTATAGAGTTCGCGGCACCGATCAAGCACCCATTGCAGCTTGTTGGTTGTAGTTGTATTTGTATAGATACGATACTTGTAGGCTTTGATGCTCATGAAACACGCTTTTTTGAGAGAGGGACGGAAACATTTCCCGTCCCTTGTTGCTCTAGACAGTTACTGTTCTACAAAGACGCTCTTGAGACTCTTTTTTTAGCCCATTGAAACCGGAAGTGCCTGCTTGCTTGTCTGGAACTTACTTGCAAAGCCAAGCAAGTAGTCAAATAGTTCTTGAGCTTCTTCGCGTGAGACAGTCATACGCTGATTGCCGGACATAACTACAATCTCTCCCATCGGAGTAACAAATAAGACGAGCTTCCCAACATATGAAACCGTTCCCCGCCGTGCATGGTTTATGTTCAGCATTGTTTTTCCTCACTTCCTTGCGTGGTTGACAACCTTCAACGATGCTGGTTGGTTAGTCTAAAGCTATCTCCTCTCCTGTTCAGGATTTAACTGTACACCTTACGATACCAGTATTTAAATACTAACATCCTAATGTTGGCCTTGTCAAGTGTCCAGTCTTATCCATTGCGTTAAACGTGTCCGTTCTGCTACAATGCAGGCACCATGAGAGGGAGTAGCAGGTATGATAAGGTTACGCGTGAAGGAAGTCGCCGAAAAACAAGGATTAAACAAGTCCAGACTGTCCAGACGTGCTGATGTTGACCTAAAAACTGTACAACGTATTTGGGACGACCCCACAAAAGAAATAAGCACAGCCACATTGGATAAGCTAGCTAAGGCTTTAGGAGTGCAAGCAAGCGACCTCATAGAGACAATACCGGATGATTAGAGCGTGTGCCTTCGGCTGTTTCCTGCCGAATACTGTATTTCGTTCTGAGAAAGTCAAGAAGGGGATTATTTTGTCTGTAACCGCATAAATAGCAGCAGCGAGGCCGTTGACCGTCGTATCGATACCGGCGCTGAGCAGCGAGCGCACAAGTAGCGGTGCCCATTCCTGGGGAACTTTGCCCTTATCAACCGTCTCCCAGATCTGCGCGCCAAAACTACCAGGACGCAGAGACTCTCGCTGGCAGCTTGCGGTAATCCACTGCTGAACAGGCTGAGCCTTCGCCATCGCCTGCGCCAGTAACTCATTGCGCGGACCAAAGGCATTGAAAACCATGTTGGCATACGGCAGCAGGTTTTCGCGGCCCTCCTCAGGTACGCCGACGGCATCTGCAAACACCTTTAGCGGATACACTTCCGCCAGTTGCGCCACCGCATTGAAACTGCCCAGCTCAATAAGGCGTTCCACGAGTGCATTGGCCTCGCGCTCAAACTCGGGTTGCAGCTTCCTCAGTGCAGGGGGAGCCAGGATAGGCCCTACGACCTCACGCGCGCGTGTATGTGCTGGTGGGTCTGCTTCCAATAGCAGGCTCGGCACGCGCCAGGGCTTTTCCTTACGGAAATTACTCAAGCCCGCCCCAGATGCCGACGAATAGGTTTCCCAGTCCTTGAGCGCGGCATTCACCTCTTCGTAACGCGCCATTGCCCAGATACGATAGCGGTCCAGATACACCACCGGGCCAGCTTCTCGCAGGTGCTCATGCAAAGAACGGGGGTTGACCAGATTCTCGAGCGAGAACGGGTCAGCAGAGATTACTGGAATACCTTCGGGTACAATGGCAGCTTCGGTCATGATCGCTCCTGTAGGACCGCCTGTCCCGTTTTTCCTGCTTCGCTACAGGAAAAGTATGATGCAAAGAAATACAGAGACAACTGTCTATGGTTGTGAATGTATCACTTAAAAGGACGCGAATCAAGGGTTGAGGTTTGAGATTTACAGGTCAAGCTTCAAAATTACTATTCAGCTTGCGTTTCTCTTGTGTTTACGCTAAACTTGCCTTGACATAAAGAGATATAAGTGGCCAGTCGTTTTTACTCGAATAGCCAGATTCGAGCAACTGGCTGCGCTTGATCGTTGTATTCGTATTGGGTTTCCTAGAGAGTTTTCTTGATGTCAATGAATCATAAACAGCCTTTCTTACAGGAGAGCGTGTTCCCCATTGATGCGCCGCAGACAGCGCAAAAAAATATGCTACAACGCCTGGTGGATGCCTGGCTCAAGTTGAGCGGACCGGATGTAAGTAGATTTAGCGCAAGTATAGAGGGACAGGAACAACGGCGTCGCTCGCGCCTGCTCAGTGCGCTCTTTTCCCTTATCATCGTAGTGCTGCTTCTGGCGGCCCCTACAGCGATTCCCGTACCGAGCTACTGGATTCCGATTGCCTGTTTCATCGTGCTGAGCCTTACTGCGCTCCTGTTTAATCGCATGGCCCAGGTTACATTGAGCGGCATCCTCTATATTCTCGCCATTGACGTGACGCTGGCCGTCTTAATGATTACACTACCAACCGGCATACGAAACAGCAATATACCGGACTTCGACTTATTTATCATTCCTACCCTGGTTGGCAGTGTTGTCCTTCCCCGGCGGGTCATTCCTTTTCTAGCGCTGCTTCATATCGGTCTTATAATCGCGCTCTTTACGCTGTTACCCCATGATCCACTGTTACAGAAGGAAATCCAGATTAATCAAAAAGGGGTAGCTTACAGCGAACTGAGCGATGCCTTCATCATCCAAATTGTAAGCGCGGCAATTGCCTGGCTGGCTGCCTGGAGCGTCGATAGGGCGCTGACACGAGCCAGCCGCGCTGAGGAACTGGTCGAGGCGAACAGGCGTATTCACGAACAGACACAACTGATTGTCGAACAAAAGAAAAGACTGGATTACGGCGTCGATGTTTTAAAAGATGCCTTTGCCCGTTTTGCTAATGGAGACTATCGAGCGCGGGTAAAACTACAAGATAACGAGCTATCCTCGCTGGCTATAAGCTTCAACCTGATGGTAGAGCGGCTCAATCGCATCACGCAGATTGCGCAAGAACACAGCCGCTTAGAACATGCCTTACAACAACTCTACGAGCTACAGAGCGCCATCTTTGATAGAGGCTCGTTCAAGCCCCTCGCGCCAACCGGCACGCTGGTGGATTACATCTATCCTACATTCCAACGATATTACCAGCTTAATCAGGCTATGGCCCAGTCCAATGCTTTCTTAGAGGGAGCTGCGAAAGACCTTACACAACAGAGAACCATGCTCCTGCACCTGGAATCCGTTCTATCTCAATTGGGAAACACCCTGCAATATCATCTTCGTACTTCACAAACACAGCCATCAACGCAGGCTCCGTATCTTGAAGAGGCACAACAATTGTGTATTCACATTCATGAGCGGTGCCAGAAGAGCTTACAGGAAATAAAGCAGCTTGACCAGTTGCTTAAAAAGTATACGGTCGGTCAGGTTGTGCGCGAATAACGCCAAAAACAGTGCGCCAGGGGCTTCTCTAGCGAGAGAGCAACGCCTTCTGGCACACTTGAACGCCTTCCTGGAAGCTAGCCGCGATGGGGAAGCTGCTGCAATGACCAGCGATTGCCATCTGGATCGCTGAAGTAGACAAAATGCCCCCAGTCCTGCACATCGACCTCGCTGACCTCAGCACCACGCCCGAGCAGTTCCTCGCGGACGGATCTTACATCCGTGACCACCATCTGCAGCCCTTCGATTGAGCCAGGCTTCATAGTGGTGAGACCAACTCCAATCGCAATAGAACAGGCTGATCCAGGAGGAGTCAACTGGACAAAGCGCAGGTCTTCGCGCACCTGCACATCATAATCGGCATGAAAGCCAATCTTATCAGTATAGAAAGCCTTTGCGCGGTCAACGTCGGAAACAGGGACAATAACCAGTTCGAGTTTCATTGTAGCCATCGTTGCTTTTCCCTTTCTGTATGCTTAACTGTATTTCTGTTTCAAGTTTAGACTCTAAAGAGGACAGAATCCGCCATCGTTAAAGGGAATTCTCAAAAAAGAGGAAACCTAACAAAAGCAACTACTATAGAATAATCTTCCTACCACTTTGAGCAAGAAGATATGCCTAATGAGGGGAAGAGATGCTTTCATCCACACCGCGTCGATCAAGCAGAAGATAGGTCATGAGGGCAGAGACATCCAGGATTGCAATCACCAGCGCCATAGGAAGGGCTGTTTCTGTGCCTGCGATGCCGACCAACGGCGCAACGGCAGCGCCAACTGAAAATTGCAGCACGCCAAGCAGGGCCGATGCGCTTCCGGCAATATGTGGATAGTCCGCCAGGGCCAGAGCGGTCGCATTAGGACTGATGATGCCCATGCTGGCGACCACGACGAACAGCGAGGGCAAAATGCCGATCAGCCCCACATGCATGATTACTACCAGCAGCAAGGCCGTTCCGCCGATTGCGACCGCGATCAGTCCTCCGGCCAGCAATTTCTTTGACGAAACACGTCCTACCAGTCGCCCGCTGATTTGCCCAGCAGTACCGATTCCAAGCGCGTTGATGCCGAAAATAAGGCTGAACATCTGCGGTGAGAGTCCGTAAATGTCCTGGATCACAAAGGGCGAACCCGAAATATAGGCGAACATGGCCGCGAATGCCAGACCACAGGAAAGCGCGTACCCGACAAACAGACGATCCAGAAGCAGGCGGCGAAAGGTGGCGAGGGTATAGTGCAGCTTTCCACTCTGCCGCCGTTCCACCGGCAACGTCTCGCGCAGGCCGGTAATCACTGCCAGCAGCATCAAAGTGACCAGTACTGCCAGCACGACGAAGACGCCTCGCCATGAGGTGAAGCGCAGCAAAAGACCACCAACCAAAGGGGCCGCGATGGGCGCGATTCCGCTGACCAGCATGAGTATCGAAAAAAAGCGAGCAACATCGACACCGCTAAACATATCCCGGACAATGGCTCGCGCAATGACAATGCCTGCCGCGCCTGCCATGCCCTGCACCAATCGCAACGCAATAAGTATATAAACAGATGGCGCAACAACACAGAGAAGTGAGGCCACAGTGTATGCGATCAAGCCAATCAAGAGAGGCCTGCGACGTCCCAATGTATCGCTCAGTGGCCCGGCAATTACCTGTCCAAAGGCCAGTCCAAGCAGGCAGGCGCTCAGAGTGAGTTGAGCAGCCGAGGCACTCGCGTTGAGATCACGGCTGAGCGCGGGAAGCGAGGGCAGGTACATATCTATCGAGAGAGGGCCAAATGCTGACAACGAACCTAAAATCAACACAAGCTGAACACGCCGCCATCCCTTTAAGGCAGAAGTCTGTTGTCTTGTCTCATCGTCAGTTGCTACAACCTGGGAACTGTTATCCATGTCTCTTCCTTGCCAGAATGCCCTTTCGCATAAACCGCCCCATTGCCCTACGAAAGAATCAGCCTTTCGTACCATGCAGCGCGCTCCGCAGTTCTTCAGGTAAAGGGCGAGCGCGCTCGGTCTGCGGGTCCATTGCCACAATGATCATTCGCCCTTCCGCAACAATGGCTCCTTCAGGAGATGCGCCTTGTAAAGCACGCGCCGTAAAACCGACCGTCCAGGAACTGCGTCCTACCTGCAGGACACGCGCCTCAACATCGATCAGGTCATCATAGTGAATCGCGCCACGAAAATCACAGGAAACATGTACTCGCGGAAAAACCACATCCGGGAAGGAAGTTGTGTATGGAAAATCAAGCTCGCGCATCAATTGATGTTCCGCCACCTCCATATAACGCAGCATGGCGGTAAAATGAATACGCCTGGTGCTATCCACATCGGCAAACGGTACGCGAATCTCTACTTGCGCCTTCGGCATAGCTTGCTCTTTTGCCTCCATCTCCAACAACGTATGCTCATGCGCCACTCTTAATGGCATGAGTCCGATAACACAACTCTATCACGCTTCAGAGCTATGGCGCAAGGTAAGTACAGGCGTTACACTCTGTCATACTCCAGTGCCTTTTGGGGCCAGGGCGACCGCCAGGGTCGCCCCTACAATTTCCCGCTCTTGCACGCTTCCTTTCTTAGCTTGATGGATATTGGGCGACCCTGGCGGTCGCCCTGGCTCCCAATAGTTAGTGGAACCCTTTAGTTGCCAATGAATGACATGCATATCCTCTAATGGTTTCATTCCTAACTCTTGTGGCTAAGCAATAGGGGAACTATCGAAGTGATAAACATCGATAACACGCGGATCGTTTCTATTGAATGGGCTTGCCTGTATGGACAACGCCCACGACCTGCAGGCTGCAATGCACGGTCAGGCGCGCATGGCTCTCTCGTGCGTCTTCCCATCCGGAGCAATTCGCGGCCTGCTCTACGTGGAGTGGGATGAGGCCACTACTCCTGGCCTCGATGCCTCTAGCTATGCGATCAGCGAGGGTAAGGTCTTTGATCCCAACGAACCTGGCTTTGGGCTGGCTCTGGAAGAAGGGATGTTTCAACAGGCCGATAGAGAAGGCGGCTATGCCCTCTCTATCGGCTTACACAGGTAAGTTTTTCGCCACAGCGACAGGCCTACATAGCAGGCAATGGTACGCCCATTTGAGCCAGGACGCCGGGAACGCCCCCACCGGGAACGTTGTCGGAGGAGAGGCTGGTGATTTTGTTGCCGGAGAGAGTGTATTCGACATGTTCCACTGGCAGGGAGATGCGCTTGCCCGTAGGCGGAATTGGCGGCATTCCCTACTCTCGATGTATAGATGTACATTTCTGCTCTTCTCACTCCATCGTAACAAAAAGAGCATTAATTGCCCTTTTTGCCAGTGCCAGAGTGCTAGAGAAATATGCTACTTCTTATCTGTCTTGGTAGCGGTCAGGGTTAGTGGCACGATCTTGGACAAACTTCTCATAATCCACTCGCTTGACTCGATAGTTCGTACCAAATCGAAACGCCGGAAGCTGCTTTTTGCGGATATATTCTCGAATTGTGTCGGGGTGAAGCTTAAGTTCTTGGGCGATTTCTTCAACCGTCAGCCATTCGTTCGTCGTCATGGCATATCCTCACAAACTATTTAGGATTGAGCCAATTATACATAAATCCGCTTGTAGAGTCAAAGGTTTGAAAATTGGCGCGTAAAGTCTTGACTTTTGCCAAAATCCGCGTATACTTCCATTTAAGAAAGATTTTTGCCATAAAACTTTTATAACCGAAAGGAGGCAGAAAAAGTTGACTCTGCCGTGTGGAAGACGGCAGAGTCTAAACAGTGAGAACAGCCAACCCCTTTGAAAAGTTCGTTCTGTTCTCTGTGCCTATTGAGCGCACAGAAGAGCATCAGTGTCAAGAAAGGAAGCGGCACGATGCCTGAAAAAGTCCAATGGGGAACTATTGCCCTCGTTCTCGACAACGAGGCTTTTCGGAAAGGATTTCTGGCTGCCAGAGAGTGGTATTTCGCCGACATTTACGGAGAAAATGGACGCAATCCAGAAGAACCACAACACGCGGTAGAGTTGAACGTCGAAGAAGTGCTTCGCCTGGTTATCATGCCAGACGAACACGGACGCTATCACTTCGACGAGATGGGAACGGAGCATCTTCCTGAATACTTGGGTTATCTCGTCGGTTACGTGGCTGGCCCACTTGCCCCCGATGAAGCAGCGCGTTACCGGAAAGCGCAAGCCCAACCAGAAGAGCTTCGTAGAACGGTCCCAGCGTAAGATACCCAGGGATGGGAGACGGTCTCCCATCCCTTTCTCAGGAAGGAACAACATGCAACAGATCATCACCGCGGAACTCAAGCTCATCCCCACAAAAGAGCAGTTTGAGGCATTACGCCAGACCCAACTGGCCTACCGGGATGCCCTCAATGCGGTGAGTCGTTATGCCTTCTCTTGTGACAAAACCAGCAATGTCACCCGACTGCATAAAGGCATGTATACCGAGTTGCGCGCTCGCTATCATCTGCCCTCGCAACTGGCCTGTAGCGTCGAGCGGCAGGTGGCGGCAACCTACAAAGGACTCTGGACGAAGCTCTTAAAGAATGCAGCGCATCGCCGGGCCAAGATCACAAAAAAACGCTTCAAGGGCCTGGATCAGCCACCGCACTACAGTTCCCCCACTGTGCAGTACACCTATAAACGGGATTACACCTTTCAGAAAGATCAGCAGGTCAGCATTGGCACCCTGAACGGGCGCATCAGTGTACCCTACCAGGGCTACGACAAGCATACGGCCTTCATTCAACACGAGGCCTGCATTGGGGATGCCAAATTGTGGTATGATCGGCCAAAGAAACGGTTCTATTTGCTGGTCTCCTTGACCATCGATCTTCCAGACCCAACGCCTGCGCAACTGAGCGAAGTCGTCGGGGTCGATGTGGGTATCCGCTATCTCGCCGTCACCTCGACCTCGACAGGCAGGGTCAGCTTTCACTCAGGGAAACGAATTCGACACCAGGCCAACCATTACGCCCGCTTACGCAAACGCTTGCAGAAAAAAGGCACTCGTGGCGCGAAACGTCGCTTGCGGCGCATCGAACAACGAGAGAGACGGTTGAAACTGCAAGCCAACCATTGCATCGCCAAACAGATCATCACAGCACACCCACACGCGCTTCTCGGGCTGGAGAACCTCACTGATATCAGGGAACGTACAAAGCGCAAGAAACGCAAGCGCAAGAAGAACGGCAAAGGAACGGAACCGGTCTCGCCAAAGGCACGCAAAGCCAATCGGGTCTACTCCCAATGGTCCTTTGCCGAATTGCAAGCGCTTCTCAGCTATAAGGCCGCGCTGGCGGGATCACTGGCCATCAGGGTGGATGCAGATTACACCTCGAAAACCTGTCCCGCATGTGGGCATATTGCCGATGCGAACCGCCCTCGCAAGGGATTGCTCTTTGTCTGCCAGCACTGTCATTACACGCTGCACGCTGATCTGATTGGCGCGAGAAATGTGATCTTGAGAACGCTCCTGGTCCGGCAGGACTGGATCAGGACGGTGCGCTTGTCAATCGTCCCTGATGCCTCGGACAAGGAAGCCAAAGCGGAGCGCCTGCGAAGGTACTCCGAGTTGCGGTGGAGTCCAGAGGTAATAAAAAGCCTTCGGTCTCAGACCGGAGGTCGTTGATTTTTGCCAACAGGCTGAGGAACTGGGCCAGCGAATACAAAGTCATCGGACAGATAGGAGGCGGCTTTGTCAAAGTCCTGTGCCTCTAAAGCATCAGCAAAGGCGTGAACGGTTTCGAGTTTAGTCATTGTACTTCTGCCTTTCAAAACGTATTTAAACGTATTGATTGCTGCACTGCTCATGCAGCACACCGCACTCGCTAAAGAGTGTGTGGCCCCAGCCGGGCAAGGAACCGCTCATAGATGTTGACCGCGCTGTTCTCGTCACGGTCCATCACCAAGCCGCAGTTCTCACAGCGATACGTGCGCACCCACAACGGCATGTCTTGTTTGCGCTTGCACACATGACAGGTTTTGGTGGTATCGCGTTCACTGATAATATGCAGTTCTTTCCCAACATGCAGACACTTGTAGGTGAGCATCTGCACAAAGCTGTAGAGACCCCAATCATTATACACCAGACGATTACGGATCTGTCGCTTCCGTTTTTCTTTGGGAGTCTCCTCCTCTTGTTTCTTCGTGACCATCTGCCGTTGGGAGAGATCGCCCAGCACCACAGCCCTTTCAGCCAGTCGGTGTGCGATGAGATGGGAGGCTTTATGCAGACAGTCCCGTTGTTTGCGCCGCTTGCGTTCCGACACTCGTTTGTACACTTTGGAGAGACGAATGTAGCGGCGCGATTTCTTCTTGCACTTGTCGCGTTTAGAGCGAAGCTTGTCGAGTTGCTTGTTATACCAGCGGTAGCCCTTGAAGCCGCCAATGTGGTAGAAACGGCCCTCGTCGGTGTAACCGGTTGCCAGCGTCTTGATGCCAAGGTCAAAAGCTACGATACCATCATCGCGCAAGGGACGGGGCTGGCGTTTCTTCCGTCTCTTGTGCGTCTTGCCCGGAAGGTCTTCCTGTTGAGCGGCATCCTCGTATACGAACGAGCAATAGTAGTTGCCGCGCGCGTCCCTGGATACCGCCACTTCCTGAAAGTGGGCAGGCGGCTCTTCCGTCAAATGCGCGACGATATTCTCGTAGCGTTTCGGCCCATATCTGCCGCCGCCGCCTGTCGGCAGGATGATAGTATTCCCCTGCACTTCCAGATACATCGCCGGATAGCACAGGGTAAAGAACTGATGGCGCGGTTTGACGCGAGGGAAGCCGGGCTTCTCGCCTGCTTTCACCCGCCGAAAAAAAGCTTGCATGGCTCCGTCCAGTCGGTAGTAGACCTCGGCCAGGAGCTTGCCATACACATAGCGTAGCTCTGGGTCATATTGCTTGCTCTCTTGGAGGGTCTTCTTGACCTGATTGACGTTCCAGCGTTCCCCGTTCTTCAGGCGCATGACCAACCAGTTGTACAGTCCCCGACACTTGGCCTGCATGAATTCTAGTGCCTCGGCGTCTCGTGGACTGACTTCAATTTTGATCTTTCTACACAGCAACATGGGATGATCTCCTGTGGCTGGCAGGAGAGGCAGAGTCAGCACCAGTATCTGCCCTGCCTCTCCCCATAGTGCTAGCTCACCTCCGGTACCAGGTCAGGCACAAGGTCGGTATAGCGTGGCTGGCGTCTCTCTTGCTCGTACTCTGCCAGCACTCGACGGTCTTCTGCTTCCCACCGGGCGTATTCCTCACTGGTAGCAGGGAACAGTTGACCGCTCAACTCTCCCAGGATACAGCCATAAGCGTAGTACCATGTGCTTTCCCCTTGATGGAAGCCGAGCGATTCGCGTTCTAGCTCTTGTAACCGCTCAATCAGGCTGGCATCGGTATACGTTCGGTTGTCGGGTTGCTCAACGAGTGCATCGATAAAGTACCAGTGTCGCCCGACATCATAACCCCATTTGGCATCGGCATCCACGAAGCAGGCAAGGGCGGTGATACCCTGTCGGACGTGTCCAGTTTGTGCCGACAGGATAGCCCCATGCATTCTACCGAGATGAAACCCGATGTAGGGCAACCAGTAAGCGTACTGGCCGTCTACATCGGTTTCATTGAGGATAGCGCGGATATTTTCGAGCATATAGCGGTCGCTCAGGGGGTTCGCGCAGCGAACTGTGAAGAGCGACCAGTACACACCGTCACGGTAGAGCTTTTCAAAGGGGGGATGTTGGATGTCGAGCAGCGGGATTATCTGGATGTGTGAGGTAATGCGTAGGGGTGTGGTCATGTCGCTTTCTCTCCTTGTGGCTATGCCTCTACCGGAACAGAGGCCGGTAAGGAAATGCTGGTAAAGAAGTACTCAGGATTGTTTTCACACATCGCCGCCAGCCAGCCACACACGAATCCAGCATTCCAGTGAACACTAGCGCGTGTGTCATGCAGGTTATCAAGCATGAAGCGGCTGATTGCCTCACTCTTCAAAGGGTGCGGGAGTTGGTGATTCTTGTCGTAGTAGTAGAGACTACCGTTACAATAGCCGGAAGCAAAGTCGTTTTCCGCATCAATGGTGTTGTTTCCTACAGTAAGCGTCTCTCGTTCTGCCATTGCTCTAGCCTTTCTTGCTTGACGCTCTCTCTTGTCCATGCCATACTGCTACTGAGAACAATGCTACACTAACAACGGTGGTAAGCGTTCTCGCTCGCTAGCCTGTTGCCTACTCCGCGACGGGCTAGTACGGTATCACCTCCTGTCTGTATCTGCTCTAAGTACCTCTCTTCCAAGCATAAAACAACTAGCGGTAAAAGTCAAGGTTTTTACCGCTAGTTGTTTTATGCTACTTATTTGAACCGGTTAGTAGTCAGTTCACATGATCGGCTCTGAGATCGGTTCCTCCCCAGGTTTGTAATCGTAGGTTTTCACAAAATAGGCTCCGATAAAAACAACTTGGGAGACCCATAACACGCTATTATCGTCGGCATAATTGATGCGGGTCAGTTGGAGTACTGGCGTCCCCTTGGCTGCGTTCAAAATGCTCATTTCTTCTTTGGTGGTGATCGCACGGGCGATGAGTTCTTCATGCATTCTGGCGAGCGGCCTTTGTCCCTTGATCACATCACGTACATTGAAAGCCTTATCTTGTCGGATCTGACGAAGCGATTCCTCATCCACGAGCGATGCGAGATAATATTTTTTGGAGTAGCGATACGGAACACCATTCACAATCTCCCGCCGCCCTCGCTCGACAACCGGTGTCCCGACAGGCATATTAAACGCCTTGGCTAATTCCGGCGTCATGGGGATCACCCCAGGCGTTCCCAGGTGCTCGACCACTACGTCGATTCCTTGCGCCTTCATATAATCACGGAAGGTCTCATCGGTGGTGATACGCTCTCTCGGCACATTCACTCGTACCGTGCGTCCACTTTGAGAGACCAGTCCCTCACTTTGCAGGAGAGCAATCACCTTTGCAATGGTATCAGGCGTCGTATGAAATTGTTCTGCCAACGCCCGCCTCGTTGGTAACACATTGTAGGGCTTAAAGGCTCCTGCCAGTATCTGCTCTCGAATGGTGTTGCTAATCGTCTCTACCTGATTGGACTTCGCCATCGCTGCTACGATCCTTCCTTTTACGCCTAGTACTAGCGTTTATTCGCTAGTGTGCAACCAGTATAGCATAAGCAACGAGGAATCAACAACCAAGCGCTTTCATTAAGGACAATGAGCCTGATCCCAATTAACCTTCCTGAAGGGGTGAGAGCGGATCGTGTACCCTTTAAGATCGATTTGCGGTAGAGTAACCAGTCTGCCATTGTGCGACGGTTGCGAGTCGTCCAGGGAAATGCATATGTTTAAACACATTTTTGAAAACAGTCGCGTTCCTCCTTCTGAAAAATGCCGGTATTGATTGTACTGGAAAGAGTATGGGAATGGGGATGAATTAGATCAGTTTACCTGGTAGGCGTATTATGACAAATGAGACGAATCATTTTGGGGCATGACAACCCTGACAACCAGAGGAAGTTGCGAGGTTCTTTTCGACGCTCACGGTTCCCTGGTGGATTGCCAGTGGATGGGCTATCGATCTCTTCCGCGGAGAAAAAACATGAGAGCATGAGGATATTGATGTCGTCTTTCTGCGCCGGAATCAGCGCGAGATTCGCGCCCATTTGCAGGGCTGGGATGTTCAAGAAGCTCATCCAGAGCTGTTACCTGATTCCTGGCCATTCCAGGAATGGAAACAGGACGCACCTCTCCCAGCTTCAGTCCACGATATCTGGTGCCGTCCATACGAAAGCGATTCCTGGACTCTCCAATTGATGGTCACAAATACCTTCCTTGACGAATGGATCTTTCGCCGGGCTCCACAAATTCGTGGTTCTTTATCTACTTTGAGACGAGTGAACAAGGATGGCATTCCCTACCTTGCTCCAGAAATTCAATTGCTCTACAAAGCCAAAGGGCTGCGTCCCAAAGATAAGGCGGATTTCGCCAGCACACTCCCAGTTCTTGATGAGAAGAGTCGCCAATGGCTGGCTCAGTCCCTTGCTCTTGTCCATCCTGGGCATGTATGGCTGGCGAAACTCACGTAAATCTCACCGTGAGCCTTCATCGGATGAAATAATGGCCGATTCTTGCCCCATGTCATCCTGAGCGCAGCGAAGAATCTCCTGGCCGGGCTTACGATTCGGCTGGGCAACGGAGATCCTTCGCTGCGCTCAGGATGACAGACGTAGATAGATCACCTTTCTCAAAAATCATGATAAAAAGCAGCAAGTTTTCGCTGCAAACATCCTTTACGCGAAAACCTGCTGGCTTTTCAAGTGTAATGCTTAACGCCCACCCATTGTAAGAGCCATGATGGCGTTCTGGACGTGCATACGGTTCTCGGCCTGGTCGTAGACGACTGATTGGGGGCCATCGATTACGGCATCAGTCACTTCGACGCCGCGATCGGCGGGTAGGCAGTGCATGTAGATGGCGTCCTCTTTGGCGAGGGACATGCGGCGCTCGTCACAGATCCAGCTTTCGTAGCGGCGAATGGTTTCCGTCAGTTGTGACGGGTCTTTGACGGCAACCAGTGGCCCCCAACTCTTAGGATAGACTACATCGGCTCCCGCGAAGGCTTCGTCCATGTCGTGCAGAATTTTGAAGCTGCCGCCAGTTTTGCGGGCGTTTTCGGTCGCGTTATCTAGAATTTCAGGCATTAGTTCAAACTCGGGTGGATGCGCCAGGACGACATCCGCGCCGAACTGGGTGAAAAGTTCGATGACGGATTGAGGCAGCGAAAGCGGTTTGGTGTAGGATTTAGCGTAGGCCCAGGACATGACCACTTTCTTTCCGCGCAGGTCGCCTTTCTTTTCCACAACGGTCATGAGGTCGGCCATAGCCTGGCAGGGATGGTAGATATCACACTGCATATTGATAACGGGAACGCGGGCATATTCGGCGACTTCGCGGATATATTTGTTGCCATCTCCCCAATCACAGTGGCGGATGGCGATGCCGTGTCCATAGGACGAGAGGATGCGCCCGATCTCTTTGGGTGTGTCGCCGTGCGAGATCTGCATTTTATCCGGTTCGAGGAAGATGGCGTGACCACCCAGGCGGGTCATGCCAGCCTCGAAGGAGTTGCGCGTGCGGGTTGAAGAGAAAAAGAAGAGCATGAAGAGCGTTTTGTCTTCGAGCAGGCGCGTGGGAAGGTCGAGGCCCCACTTCATTTTGAGGTCGAAGGCGAGTTGCAGGACAGTTTCAAGCTCCTCTTTTGTCCATTCCTGCGTGCCGATAAAGTCTCTCCCACGTAGATTTGTTTTCATTGTGGTTCCTTTCTATTCGTCTGGAAGAATCCAGGTGCCGGTTTGACCTGCCAGAGCTCCAGCGATGGTCTCTGGCATGGTGATGAGGGCCGCTTTGCCGCCTCGTTCGAGATAGTTGATGACGGCCTGGATTTTTGGTTCCATGCTGCCTTTGGCAAAGTGGCCCTCTTGATAGTATTGTCTGGCCTCGCTGAGCGTGATGCGGTCAAGGTCACACTGGTCGGGTTTGTGGAAGTTAAGTGCAACCTTTTCGACGGCGGTTGAGATCAACAAGAGGTCAGCATTCAATTCCGTGGCAAGCAGGCTGGAGGCGAGGTCTTTGTCGATGACGGCCTCAACACCGTGAAGATTGCTGGAATCGTCCTGCACGACGGGGATGCCGCCGCCACCAACGGCTACGACGATGAAGCCGTTTTGTATCAGGGTCTCTACCGCAGGGCGTTCAATGATCTCTTTGGGTAGAGGCGAGGGAACGACGCGCCGCCAGCCACGCCCGGCGTCTTCTACCATTGCCCAGCCCTCTTTTTCCATGTGGGTACGGGCTTCCTCCTCTTTATAGAAGGAGCCAATGGGCTTGCTGGGATTGTGCATAGCCGGGTCGTTGCGGTCTACAAGGGTCTGCGTTACGACCGTGACACATTGTCGCGAAATATTGCGGCGTTGGAATTCGTTATGCAGGGCTTGCTGAATCATGTAGCCGATTGCGCCCTGGGTATCCGCTCCACAGGAATCCAGAGGTACGGAATGCAGGACGCCACGCGAGAGTTCGGAGCGCAGGAGGATAAAGCCAACCTGTGGGCCGTTGCCATGCGTGACGACGACGTTCCAGCCCTGCTCGATCATTTCAGCTATATGAATGGCAGTTTCACGGACAGCATTGAACTGGTCGGGTACGGTTTTATGTGCCTCGTCTTTGATTAAAGAGTTGCCGCCAATGGCAACTACGGCTAATTTACTCATCTGGCCTCCAGAATTAAGGGCAGGAGCGCATAGAAATCAGCACACTGGACAACCTCTTCGGCGGGAACCTGGTCGAGGGCAGTGTGCGCCCAGTGTTCTTCACCGGGGCCGAAGCCGATGGAGGGGATGCCTGCTTTGCCCATCCAGTAGGTGGCGTTGGTGGAGAAAACCCACTTGCCAGTTTTGGCAGAGCGACCGTAGCAGGCTTCAAAGGTGGTTTTGCCTGCCTGCACGTAGGGATGATCTTCGGCCAGCGACCATGCTGGGAAGACCTTTTCTACGGGGAAGACAAAGCCGGTGTAACTGGGAACTTCGTACATGGGGATGACGATTTCCGCCTGCTCGGCCTTGGGTAGAGCGCACAGTTCGTTCAGCACGACTTCGCGGGTCTCGGCTGGATGCATGCGACGGTCGAGATAGATGGTGCATTCGTCGGGTACGGCGTTGAGCGAGACGCTATGTGTGCTGACGCTGGTAACGGTGATAGAGCCAGGACCCAGGAAAGGATCGGGGCGCGATTTGAGTTCTTCGTGCAGGCGTTCGATACCCTGGATGAAAGGGATGGCTTTATACATGGCGTTGTCGCCACGTTCGGGGGCACTGGCGTGGCAACTGCGACCTTTGAAGGTAACGCTGATCTCGGTGCGCCCGCGATGGCCGCGATAAATTTCCATGTTGGTCGATTCGCCAACGACCACGTAGTCAGGGCGAATGCCTTCGTGTTCGACAAGGGCGTTGCCGGAGATGCCGTCACACCACTCTTCCATATTGCCGAAATAATAGAGCGTCCAGTCTTTCGCCAGGCCAAGCTTTTTGAGCGTGGCAAGGGCGTAGATCATGGGCGGAGTGGAACATTTTTCGTCGCCCGCGCCGAGGCCGTAAATAATGCCGTTCTCGTACTTGCCCTGGAAGGGGTCCCATTGCCATTGCGAAGGATCGGCGACACCGACGGTATCGATATGGCTGTCATAGAGCAGGGTGCGCGGGCCGTTGCCGATGCGACCCAGAATGTTGCCCATTGTGTCGCGGCGCACCTCGTCGAAGCCAAGATCAGCCATGCGCGCGCCAACGGCATCTCCTACGGGGCCAATCTGGCTGTCGTAGCTGGGAATGGCGATGAGTTCGCGCAAGAACTGGATCATGGTGTCATGATGCTGCGCCAGTTCTTCGTGAATGGCGGCTTGCGCTTCACGGATGTTCATTTGTTTTCTCCTCTCCCATTTTGGTTTTTATATATAGATGAGATATTTAATTGGTTTTTGACCCGGTGCAACAACCCGGACGGCCCCCAACACCACCCCGGACAGGCACCAGGCCCCCACATCCCCACCACACCACCTCCTGTCCCTACAGAAACGGGGTGTTCACGTAGTGAACCCTGGTTGTGTTTAGGATGCCGCGTAGGAGGGCTTCCAGGCGGTAGTAATTGCGCATGGAGACGACGTGGTCGGGCGTGTGCGTGAATGGTTCGCGGGCCGGGTCGAGTTGGGCCAGCGCGGGTTCTAAGGCTTTCCATTCAAGCAGTTTGCCGCTGGATGGTTGTAGGGTGAGTTCGACTGTGCCGTCGCTGTAGATGGCTTTGTCTTCGGCGCGGCGCATTTCGAGTCGGTATTCGCGACCCTGGATGCGTCCGGTAATACGCTCGCTGCCGTTTGCGCGTTCGATGTAGAAGCCGTCGTGTTTGGGGCGGCCTTCATAGGAAGCTCGCGTGGCAAAGAAGGCGGGTTTTTCGATGAACGGGCCGCCGTATTCCGGGCAGAAGGTGTCGCAGTTGCCGCATTCGTTACAGAAGTCGGCGAAGTTGGCAAGCTGGTGCGATTGCTCGATATAGAACGTCTGGACTTCATCGGGGAGCAACCGACCGCGTGTCAGGCGATAGTCGCGGTACTGGAAGCGGTCAGGCTCGACTTCGTAGATGAAGTTGGCATCGTTGGGGCAGACAGGGACGCATTTATCGCAGGAGATGCAGTCAAAGACGAAGAGATGACTGTTGATCTTGCGCGGCTCCTTGCTGTTCTGCGCCCAGCTATAGCGCGGGTCGTTCAGGGTCTCCTCCGCGATGATGGCAGTGTTACGCAGGATGGCCTGATCAAGGTCGTTATCGACGAGTTCTCCCTGGCCGCGAGCCTTCAGGATATAGTCGTTAAGGTTGGTTGCACTCACTTTACGCATGGCGGTTTCCAGGTCTTTGAAGTAACCTTCCTGGCGAGCGTAGCCTTTGGGGCGCAACAAGTCAGTGCAGACAGTAATAGGTGTAAGACCCATCGCGACGGCATTAGGGAAGTTACGGCGGTCAATGCCTGCGGCGAAGGAGATAGGATAGCGCGTTCCGGCGACCGCTCGCCATTCGGCAAGCAGGGCAACAGCGATGACATGCAAAGGCTGGCCGGAGAGATACATCACTTCATCAGGCAGGCGACCAAGCGTGTTGTAGACCTCAAGCGTGTTGCTGAATTTGACGCCGATATCGAGGTTTTGCTGCTTCGCCAGTGGCTCAAGGCGCTGAACGATATCGAGAGCTTCTTGCAGGCTGAGGCCAGTATCATAGGCTTTCTGATTGACCTTGAGATGGGTGTAACCGAGACGGTCATAGAGGATATTTTCAAGCTTTTCTTTGCCGATCTGTACTGGATTCAGCTTGATGATGGTATGCAGGCCCATTTCCGAGAGCAGGTAGCGACAGATGCGCTCGATCTCATCTTTTGGGCAACCGTGAAAGGTCGAGAGCGTGGCGGTCTTGACGAGATCGGTGCGGAATGGATAGTCGCGATATTTGGCGTATTCGTCGGGAATCTGCGAGCGAAGGGCGTCAACAAGCGCGGTGGCATCTTTCATCTGGCGGATGAAGCTGGTCACGGGTTCGCTCTCGATGCCTTTGAGGTCATAACCGACACTCAGATCGAAGATGGTGGCGTAGAAATCGGGCGGCAAATTAACGAAATCGGGTATACCGAGGACGTTCTCTTCGCGCAGAATGTCGATCATCATGGAGGCGTTGACGTATTCTTGAAGCGTCTCGTGCAGCTTGAGTTCCTGCGACCATTCGATGTTGAAGCCGATGTTGGTGGCATCGATGCAGGGACGATTGATGACCAGTTCGTCGAGAATCTGGACGGTTTTCAGTTCGATGATGCGCGATCCACCAAGCCAGGCCAGGATAATGTTCTGAGCTAGCTGATCCTGCGGCCCGGCGGCGGGGCCAAGCGGCGTTCCTGCTGGCAGCCCGTGAAAGTGCGCGGTGGTATCCATATAGGGAGAGCCACGAAAGACGTCCTTCAAGGACATGTCGAAGAGCGTTTGCTGCCGTTTCGGTTCGTAATAGGCGCGTTTCAGCAGCGTGGATAGCGGCAAACCAACCAGGTCTGGCATGGCGACCTCCTTTACATCCGGTTCCATAAGGCTTGCGATAATTCGCGAGTGCGGGCGTGAATACGGGGTTCATCGACGGTAAGTAGTTCGCGGTTGCGCATGAGCCAGCGCCCGGCAACCATTGTCGAGTTGACGTGCTGCCCGTCCATGCCGAAGATGAGGTGCCAGGGGAAGTTTCCGGCGCTCATCGGTGTGGGCGGCAGGTAGTCGAGCAGGACGATATCGGCGGCGGCTCCAATGCTCAATTCACCAACGGCGGGAAAGTCCGGGCAGAATGGGCGAAATACGGCATCGATAATGCGGGCGTTGCGTTGGAAGGCCATGTTAAGGACGAGATCGCCCGGCATGACACGTGGGTCGGCGAGGGCAAGTTTGTGCAAAAGATAAGCGGCCTTCATCTCCTGCATCATGTTCATGCTGAAGCCATCGTTGCCTAGACCGACGCTGACTCCCGCGCCAAGCATTTCTTCGACGGGAGCGCGTCCTACTGCGTTGTTCATGTTCGAACGGGCATTATGGACGCTGTTGGTGCGCGTCTCTGCAAGGCGGCTGATTTCGCCACTGTTGACGTGTACGCAATGGGCGGCGATGCTGCGGGGGCCGAGGATGTTGTCGGCTTCCAGGCGTTCTACGACGCGCTTGTGATAGCGGGTGACGCTGTCGCTTTCGTCGGAAACGTCCTCGGCAACATGGATATGGAAGCCAACGCCAAGTTCAGCGCCGCCTGCTGCGCAGCGTTCCAACGTCTGTGGACTGAGTGTGAAAGAGGCATGCAGGCCGTAGCTGGCGGCGATTAACCCCACTTGCGCCTGATGCTCGCGTCCCCCTCGCAGGGAGCGAATGAAGCGTTCGTTTTCGCGAATGCCGCCTAGAATAACGTCGTTGCCATCGCGGTCGGAGACTTCATAAGCAAGGCAGGCGCGGATACCGGCCTGTTGTACGGAGTCGGCAATTACGTCGAGGCTGCCATCAATGGCGTTTGGGCTGGCGTGATGGTCTACGACCGTGGTAACGCCGTTGCGAATGGCATCGACCATGAACATGTCGGCGCTTGCTCGTGTATCTTCGAGGGTAAGCAGCTTATCGAGCCGCCACCAGAGCCGTTCCAGGATTTCGGGGAAGTTGCGCGGCGGTTCGCCAGGGATAGCCATGCCACGCGCAAACGCGCCATAGAAATGGGTGTGCGTACAGAGAAATCCAGGCATTATCAGGCCACTGTTGGCATCAACATATTCGGCTTCGGGATATTGCTGGCGCAGCGTGGTATCGCTGTCGATAGCGGCGATGCGGTCGTCTCGCACCAGCACGGCTCCATTTTCGAGCAAGCGGTTTTGCTCTCCCAGTGTGACAACGGTGCCGTTGCCTATCAGGATATCTGGCATTGTGGCGGCTCCTTTCTGTGTATCAAGTTTGATTCATGGTCAGGCACAATATTGCCCCTTACGTATCAAGGTTTGCGGCCCACATAAAGCAAGTGTTCGGTTGTGCCATGTGTAGCGGGGTCTTTGCTCCATGCATAGTTCAGATTAACCCAGGCTTCCCAGATTTCTGGGGGTTGTTCGTTGAGTTTGTCGTCAATCATGCTGACGAAGCCTTCGCAGGCAATCAGGTCGAGCGTTTGCAGGCCGCATTGCTCCATGAAAGGGCGGATTTCGTGGTGATGCGCGAAATAGGCATCGGTGAAACCCTGACCGGGCGCGGGTTGGTATTTGCCTGTAGCGACAACGCGCATAAAATCCTCTCGTTCATCGCGAATGCACCAGGGTTGGGACATGACGGAAAAGCGAATGTAGGATGAGCGGGTAATAAATGCGACAAAGAGCGTTCCAGCATGTTTCAGAACGCGCTTTGCCTCTTGAATGGCCTGGATGCGCTCCTCTAGCTCTAATAAGTGATAGAGCGGCCCCATAAGCAGGACGGCATCAAAGCTTTCGTCCGCGAAATGGGAAAGGTCAAGAGCGTTGCCGTGAATATAGCCTGCCAGTTCGACTTCTAACTCGCTGGCTCTTTTCCTGGCAAGCTGAAGATTTCCCCGGGAGAGGTCTAACAGGGTAACACTATACCCTTGTTGCGTGAGGGCAATAGCATACCTTCCTGGACCGCCGCCTACATCTAAGATAGTCAGGGGAGGAGCAGGCAGATATTCTTGCAGCGCCAGCATGGTAATCGCGTACTCAATAGGATTCTTCTTGCCTAAGCGATTCCATTCAAGCTCTGGATCGCTATCATAGTGTTTTTCTACGTTCGACATTATGCGCTTCCACCTCCTCCTGTTTCCACGACCTGATTCACCATTTTCATCCCCTTGTTGCCTTTTGCAATGGGGATAACGCTTCCGGCGGCATCAGCTACGGCGTCGATGCTCTTGAGGCCGCTACCTGTAACGAGCAGGACGACTTTTTCGTCTCGCGAGATTTTGCCTTCTGCTAGCAGGCGCAACAGGCCAGCATAGGAAGCAGCGCCGGATGGTTCGGCGAAGATGCCTGTTAGACGGGCGAGTTCTTTTTCGGCGAAGAGAATTTCTTCGTCGGAGACGGTGGTGCCGAAGCCGTTGCTGGCACGAATGTGTTTGACGGCCATTGCGCCATTGCGAGGGAGGCCGACGGAGATGCCATCGGCAACGGTTTGCGCTGGAAAGGGGCGAACAATGCCATCACCTTCCAGGGCGCGAACGAGGGCGGGTGAACCTTCGGCTTGAATGGCGATCATACGGGGCACGCGGTCGATCATGCCGAGGCGATAGAAATCCTGGAAGCCGCGATAGACGCCACTGATGATGCAACCGTCGCCTGTCGGAACGATGACAGTATCGGGAACCTGCCAGTGTAGTTGCTCAGCGATTTCAAGCCCGGCGGTCTTCTTGCCCTCGACAAGATAGGGGTTGTAGCCTGTGTTGCGATTATACCAGCCGAAGATGTCGCAGGCTTTGATACAGAGATCGAAGGCGTCATCGTAACTGCCCTGCACGGCGAAAACGGTCGCGCCGCACATCAGCAATTGCACGATCTTGGCACGTGGCGCGTTATACGGGACAAAGATATAGCAGGAAAGGCCCATTGCCGCCGCCTGTACCGCCAGCGATGAAGCAGCGTTGCCTGTGGAGGCGCAGGCAACGGTTCTCCCCTCGGCTCGGATTACAGCGATGATGCTGGCGCGGTCTTTGAGCGAGGCGCTGGGGTTGCGCGTATCGTCCTTGAGCCACAAATCCGGCATGCCGAGATGAGCGCGCAGGCGTTGCACGGGATAGAGCGGCGTTCCTCCAATAGATAACGAAGGCATTTCCTCATGGCTATACGAAATCGGAAGTAATGCACGGTAGCGCCATATGGTTGGATCGGTATTGGCTTGTAGAGTGGCACGGTTGAGACGCTGGGAGATACGCTCGTAGTCGTAGTGGACTTCGAGGACGCCCAATGGGCCGCAGACCGGACAGGTGTAGGTGACTTCGGCGGGGTCGTAGATGGCTCCGCAGAGGACACAGTGCAGGTTGAGAATGTGGTCGATTGGTTGTTGCATACATCCATCCATATGGCGTGTTACAGAAGTTAATGAATGACTTCTAGTTTGACTTTGGCGAGTTTGGCTTTGTCCTCGTCGCTGATGGGATGCTCGCGGTCGGGTACTTCCAGGTCGCTGGGAACGCCGCAGAGTTCGGTAGAGAAGTAACGCAGGCCGTTGTCGGAGAGGACGGTGACGATCATGCCAATGTCGGGATAGCGTTTCGCGACCTTGATGGCGGCAGCGACGTTGCAGCCGGATGAAATGCCGCAGAAGATGCCCTCTTCACGAGCGAGGCGACGAGCCATTTCGATGGATTCATCGGAGGTGGTGGTAACGACGCCATCCAGGTATTCGACATGCAACACTTCGGGGATGAAGCCGTCGCCGATGCCTTCGATTTTATGCGGACCCCAGGAGCCGCCAGAGAGAATATCGCATTCGGCAGGCTCAACGGCGAAGACTTTGATGTTTGGGTTGCGCTCTTTGAGGTATTTCGAGGCTCCTGTAACAGTGCCGCCTGTGCCTTGCGAGAGGACAAGTGCGCCGATCTTGCCTTCGGTCTGCTCCCAGATTTCGGGGCCGGTAGTACGATAGTGGGCCTCGATGTTGTCAGTGTTGACGAACTGGCCGACCTCCCAGTACTTGCCGGGAGCGGCGGCTTTGAGTTCTTTGACCTTCTCGATTACCAGGTCTACGTCGCTTTCCGCGCCGGGAGTCAGCACAAGTTCGGCTCCGTAAGCGCGGATGGTTTTCTTGCGTTCCTCGCTCATGCCGTCGGGCATCACGATGACGACGGGGTAGCCTTTGGCCGCGCCGACGCAGGACGTAGCGATGCCGGTATTGCCAGTGGTTCCCTCGATAATGGTCATACCTGGACGCAAATCGCCGCGCCGTTCGGCCTCGGAAACGAGGAAGTGTAAGATACGGTCTTTGACGCTGCCGCTAGGGTTGAAATATTCAATTTTGGCAACGATAGTGGGTTTCACATCGCCTACCACGCGATTCAGGCGCACCATTGGCGTCATTCCGGCGGTCTCCAGAATGCTGTTGGCGATGCGAGCGCGACTATTCCAGTCAACCATGAGAAAAACCTCCTGACAAGAAAATAGGGTTACATCTTTATTAGCGAACGGTCTATGCTGGCAAGCGTTGGGCGGCCAGCAAGGGCCATCGCGAGTTCAAGCTCTTTGCGTAAAATCTCCAGGACGCTATAGGCTCCTTCCGCACCGTTGACGGCAAGGCCCCAGAGGATGGGACGCCCTACAAGGACGGCACGCGCTCCCAGGGCAAGAGCTTTGAGAACGTCAGTACCGCGCCGGATGCCACCATCGAGATAGATTTCAAAGCGACCATTGACGGCCTCGACAATCTCCGGCAGAGCTACAATGCTGGGTATAGACGTATCTAGCTGGCGACCGCCGTGATTAGTGACGACAATACCGTTTACGCCGTGTTCAACCGCAAGCAAGGCGTCTTCAGCCGTGAGAATGCCCTTTAGGATGATCGGCAGGGAAGTGATCGAGCGCAGCCACTCGAGGGACTTCCAGGTAAGCGGCACCCAACGCTGCCCCTGTTTTTCGACGCCGATGAAGTTGGCCTCTTGATAGGGCGCGGGCGGGATGGTGAAATTATGGCGGCGGTCGCGCTCGCGATTGCCAAGTACGGGAAGATCGACCGTCAAGACAATGGCACGATAGCCAGCCTCTTCAGCGCGACGCACCAGGCGCTCGGCAATCTCCAGCTTTGGATAGACGTAAAGCTGGAACCAGAGCGGCCCGGTAGCGGACTGGGCAATGTCTTCTAGCGTGCGTGTGGCTACGGTGCTGGCAATCATGAGCGTTCCGGCCTTGCCTGCTGCCTGGGCGGTGGCACATTCACCTTCATGAAAGGCCATGCTGTGCAACGCCATTGGAGCGATGAGCATGGGCATGCTGATAGGAATGCCTTGAACGGTGGTCTGCATATCGATGGTACTGACATCCACCAGGACGCGAGGACGCAGGTGAATGCGCTCGAAAGCTTTGCGGCAATCGCGCATGGTGATCTCGTCATCGCTGCCCCCCGCGTAGTAGTCCCACAACGGCGGGGCCATACGGGTCTGGGCGAGCTTTTCGTAGTCAAAGACGTTGATCAGTTCCACGGGCCGTTCCTTTCTAAAAGCTGGCAGGTCTCACAAGCGACGAGTCAATACTGGCAAGCGTTGGGCGACCAGCAAGGGCCATCGCGAGTTCCAATTCTTTACGCAGCAGTTCCAGGACATGCTCCACGCCCTCCGCGCCATTGGCGGCTAAGCCCCAGAGGACGGGTCGCCCTATGAGGACAGCACGCGCACCGAGAGCCAGGGCTTTCAAGACATCGGTGCCGCGCCGGATGCCGCCATCCAGGTAAATTTCGCAGCGACCGGCAACGGCTTCAGCGATTTCAGGCAAGGCCTCAATCGTGGCGGGAACGCTATCTAGCTGGCGACCGCCGTGATTGGAGACCACAATAGCGTCAATGCCATGCTCTACGGCTAAACGCGCATCCTCGGCAGTCAGAATGCCTTTCAGGATGAGCGGGAGCGAGGTGAAGGAACGCAGCCAGGAGACGGCTTCCCAGGTGACTTCGGCATAGCCCGTTTCGGGATCATCCTCGCTGAAGTTGGCCTCAGTGATATGAGGTGGAAGCGTGAAATTCGCTCGCTCCTCACGCTCTTTATAGCCCCAGCGCGGCGCGTCTACCGTGACGACCAGCGCCTTGTAGCCCGCCGCTTCAGCACGCCGAATGAGGCGTTCGGCGTGCTGGGGATAATAATAGAGTTGGAACCAGAGCGGGCCACTGGCGGCTTCGGCTATATCCTCCATGCGATGGGTTGAGGTAGTACTGGCGATCATGAGCGTCCCTGCCTTGCCTGCTGCTCGCGCTGTTGCGCGCTCGCCCTCTGGATGAGCAAGGCGCTGATAGGAAGTCGGAGCAATCAGGATAGGCATACTGACAGGGATACCCAGCACCGTCGTTCGCACATCGATAGAGCTAACATCGACCAGCACACGCGGTCGCAGCCAGAGACGCTGGAAGGCCTCTCGATTGGCGCGGAGGGTTTCTTCATCTCCAACGCCACTCGAGTAGAAGGCCCAGGCTCCTGGATGGATGCGCTGCTGCGCGAGTTGTTCATACTCAAACAGGTTGACTGGTAGCAAGCGAATTCCTTTCTATCGACGAGCCGATGTCTGATTGCGAATAGCCTGCAAGACACGTTCGGGCGTTAAGGGTATCTGGCGAATGCGAATACCAAGCGCATCGGCAACGGCATTAGCAACGGCTGGAGCCATGCCATCGATGGGAATTTCCGCGATAGCCTTCGCGCCAAAGGGACCAAAGGGATCACTGGTTTCCACGATGTAAGTCTCCATCTCTGGCATATCGGGCGCGCTGAAGATGCGATAGTCGCTGAAGTTGGTCGTGAGCAGCGCGCCGTTTTCGTCATAAAGCATTTCTTCGCAGAGACCATAACCGAGCGCCTGCGTTGCGCCACCCTCTATCTGGCCTTCGGCAGTGATGGGATTGATGACGCGACCCGCATCAACGGCAGAAACGGCCTTAATGACGCGCACGGCTCCGGTTTCGGTATCGACCTCAACTTCCGCTCCCTGCGCCGCGAATGGAGGGGGTGACTCGTAGCTCATCCACGAAGCCGTAGCCATAATCTGCTGCTGGTTTTCGACGTGCAGCGAGTGCAGAGCGACCTGGGAGACAGTGACGGTCTGGCCGTTGGGCGCGGTAATCACGCGGTCTTTGATAGTCAGCGTTTCGGGATTGGCCTTGAGCATGCGACCCGCGACTTCGAGAATCTGCTCGCGCACCTTCTCGGCAGCTTTTTTGGTTGCGCCTCCGCTGATATAGGTGGTTGAGGAGGCATAGGCTCCGGTGTCGAAGGGAGTGAAGTCGGTGTCGGAGGAGTGCATAATGATATCCTCAACGCGCACGCCCAGCACTTCGGCAGCGATTTGAGCAATTACGGTATCGGAGCCAGTACCGATATCCGTCGCGCCAACCAGCACGTTGAAAGAGCCATCGTCGTTTAGTTTGATCGAGGCTCCACCCATGTCGAGTCCGGCGATAGCGGTGCCATGCATGGCGAGCGCAACGCCGACGCCGCGCCGGAAGCGACCTTTGCCGCCCTTGCCGCGTTTCTCTGTCCAGTTCAGACGCTCCTCAACGATTTGCAGGCATTGGGGCAGACCGCAGCTTTCAATAATCTGATCATAGCCTTCCTTGCCTTCGCCGAGCGCCTTCGCCAGGGGGTTTTCATCGCCAACCTTGATCCAATTCTTGCGACGTAGTTCGAGGGCGTCCATGCCTAATTGTTTGGCGATTTCGTCCATGTGGCTCTCCAGAGCGAAAAAGCCCTGGGGTACGCCATAGCCACGGAACGCGCCAGGAGGCGGTAGGTTAGTGTATACAACGTCTGCCACAAAGCGAATGTTGGGGCAGGGATAGATAGGTAGGGTTTTTGAGCCGGTATTGCTCTGCACAGTCAGCGAATGTGTGCCGTATGCACCAGTATTGGCAAGCAGCACCATCTGGTTAGCGAGAATGGTGCCATCGCGCTTGACGCCGGTTTTCATGCGAATAATCTGCGGATGGCGCGAACGGCTGCTGCGGAACTCTTCGGCACGCGAGTATTCAAGCTTGACCGGGCGATCAGTGGCAATCGTTAGCAGGGCGCAGATATCCTCGATCAGCACTTCCTGTTTGACGCCGAAGCCGCCACCGATACGTGGTTTGATGACACGGATACGGCGCGGCGGCAGGCCTATCACAGGAGCGATGATACGGCGCACGTGATAGGGAACCTGAGTGCTGGTGCGCACAACCAGGCGGTCATCCTCATCCCAGTAGGTGATAGCAATATGGTTTTCGATCGGCGTCTGCTGCACCTGTGGGACGATGTATTCACCCTCAACTACCAGGTCGGATTCGGCGAAACCGCGCTCCACATCACCTACTTCGGCCTCAAGATGGGCCGCGAGGTTGCGCGAGGCGTCGTAGATGCGGTAGGACTCCGGTTCGGGATGAATGCGCGGCGCGTCGGGGTCCATTGCTTTGCGCATGTCAAGAACGGCGGGCAGTACCTCGTAATCGACTTTGATGAGGCGAAGGGCCTGCTCAGCGATTTCCTCGGTCTCGGCGGCTACTGCGGCGACGCGATCACCCACGAAGCGCACAATGTAGTCGAGGCTGTACTGGTCGTGCGGGCCGGGTTCGGGCCAGGACTGTCCGGCGGTTGTATAGGGTATGCGCGGGATATCTTTATAGGTCAGCACAGCATGGACACCAGGGAGGGCGCGAGCTTCGGAGGCATCGATATCGCGAATGATAGCGTGAGCATGCGGGCTGGTAAGCAGGCGCGCATGCAGCATGCCACGCAGGTCAATATCATCGACGAAGGCGGGTTTGCCCGTGACGAGTTTAACGGCGTCTACTTTGCGTTCGGCTTTGCCGACTACTTGAAGGTCAGTAGCCGTGCGGGTTTCGGTCAAGGTCGCAACCGCACCCTCTTCTGCTGGGCCAGAAGCGGAGCCTGAGAAATCATCTCCCCGATGGGAGCCGGATTCGCCTGATGCGCCAAGTTCGGTATGTTCGAGCGGAGAACGGCCAGGGTTCCAGGGGCGGAAATTCTCATCTGAGGGAGGGTTGCTGATAGGGGGCACCTCTTCGCCGCGCAACTGAGCGGCGGCACGCAGAATAGCCTGCACGGGTTTGACATAGCCAGTGCAGCGACAGAGATTGCCGGAGATGGCCTCGCGCACCTCTTCCTCGGTGGGATTGGGATTGTGCTTCAGGAGGGCATAGGCGGAAAGCACCATGCCAGGGGTACAAAAACCACATTGAATCGCGCCCGTATCGACGAAGGCTTCTTGCAGCGGGTGCAGCTTGCGGGCGTTGCCGAGACTTTCAACGGTTGTCAAGGTGCAGCCGCCAGCCTGAGAAGCGAGCATGATGCAGGAAGGACGAGGCACGCCATCAATGAGGACGGTACAGGCACCGCACTCGCCCGTTTCGCAGCCGTGTTTGATGCTGTAGTAGCCTTCCTTGCGCAGGACGGAGAGCAGCGATTCATTGGGAGCCGCGTCCAGACTTTTAATCACACTATTGATACGAAGTTCAAGTTCCATCTATGATTGCCTCCCCTCAGACGAAAGACGCGAAATATGGGTAGATTCTTCAAGCGCGCGTAAAGCGAGATTGAGGCCGCTTATACGACGATAGCCACTGCTGGCGCGAAAATCGGATGGCGGCGTGAAATCGGCCATGCCAGCCTGCAAGGCGGAAACGAGTTGCTGCATATTCAGAGGAGCATCCGGAGCGTCAGAAAGTGTGGCACGTTGGCCTTGTAATGCCTGTTCTATGGCATGCAGACGAACGGGTTCCATGTTGACGCCGCCAAGCGCGAGGCGGACCTGCTGGTAGACGCCGCTAGATACCTCGACGAGGGCTGCGACATTCAACAGCGCGACATCGGTTGGAGTGCGACCAACGCGCAGGAAGGATGCGCCAGCGTTGGGTGCAGGACGTGGGATGAACGCCTCGATAATCAATTCGTTGGGGCGGCGATCAAGCCTGCTGTTCGCGCCATGATAGATGGCGCGGCGCTCGTTCTTACCCTTGAAGGTGACACCCGCCAGGGCAAAGCCGGGACGGTCAACCGAGCCGCCAGCCAGATCAACCTTCGTTTTAGAGCCGGAACGCAACAGTATCTCGGCATCCAGTACTGCAAGCGCGGTGAGTAAATCGGCCTGGGATGGCGCGCCGGTGGCAAGCGTACCGCCAAGAGTGGCGCTGTTGCGAATCAGGTGCGAGAACGAAGAGGCGCGGGCAGTACGAGCAAGCAGCCCAGAAGCAAGACTTTGCAATTCTGGCGAGTCGGCGATGGCTTGCAAGGTGGTCATCGCGCCGATATGGACGCCTCGCGTATCCTCATTAATGTAGGCCAGATCGAGGTCGCGCAGGTCAACGACGGCCTGAATGCTGTCGTCCTGCTGGCCGAGCAGATAGGTTCCACCGGCCAGGGGAACAGTTTTGATATCGGTACGGGCCAGAAGCATCAGCGCATCGTCGATATCTTCAGCCCAGTTATATTCAAGCAAGTTCAATAACATAACTCTTACCTTTGTAGTGGTAACAGGGTAAAGGTTTCAACATCGAGCAATCCCTGGTCAGTCAGCTTGAGCGCCGGAATTACCGAAAGCGAGAGGAAGCTGAGCATCATACAGGGATGTTCCAGCGTGCAACCGAGATCAGCGGCGGCAGCATCAATGTTACGTAAATGCCCGACCAGTTTATGAGCAGGTAGCGGCGAGACAAGGCCGCCATATGGTAGCAGTACAGTAGCAAGCACTTTCCCATCTTTGACACAGACGAAGCCACCGCCAATCTCTTCAAGCACACGAGCGGCGCGCAGGATATCACTGTCGCTTGCGCCAGCAATTACCAGATTATGGGCATCGTGCGCAACGCTGGAACCTATCGCACCTGCGCGCAGGCCAAAGCCTTTGACCAACCCGAGACCCACTTTACCACTGGCATGATGCCGCTCGATCACGACCAGTTTGAGCAGGTCGCGGGAAGGATCGGCCACAATCTCACCGTCGCGAATGGGGGCTTCTTCGCGTAGATGCCTGGTGGTGATCTGGCCCGGCTCGATGCCGATCACTTCTACAGGGCCGGGAGCGCCTGGAATGCGCAGGTCTTCTTCACTCAGATTGCCGATACGTACAGTGTCGATGATGCCGGAAAACTCGTGAGTGGGCAGATCAACCAGCAGTCTGCCAGAGTGGGCCACTATCTGCCCATCCTTATAGACAGACTGAACCTGGAAGGTGTGCAGATCGTCCAGCACCACAAGATCAGCAACAAAGCCGGGGGCGATTGCGCCGCGATTATAGAGCCGGAAATATTGGGCGGTATTATAGGAGGCAAGGCGGATCGCTTCAACCGGGTCCAGGCCAAGTTCGATGGCGCGGCGTACCATTGAATCGATATGGCCGCGTGTGGTGAGGTCTTGCGGGTCGCGGTCATCCGTGACGAAGAAGACTCGCGGCGGGTGCAATTCCTGCACAAGTGGAAGCAAGGCATCCAGGTTGCGGGCGGCAGAACCCTCGCGAATCATGAGCCACATGCCCAGACGAATACGCTGGCGGGCTTCCTCAAGCGTGGTACATTCATGGTCGGACATGATGCCCGCGACGGCATAGGCGCAGAGGTCGCGCCCGCTCAGACCGGGGGCGTGTCCATCGACGACGAGGCCATGCTGGTGCGTGGCTGCAATTTTGGCAAGCACCTGCTCATCTCCCGAGAGGACGCCCGGCATGTTCATCATCTCAGCGAGGCCAAGCACGCGCTCCTCTTCGAGCAGGGGCAGCAGGTCTTCAGCGAGTAAAACGCGATAGGGACTCTCGTAGGATGAGGCCGGGACGCATGAAGAGAGCATGACATAGGCGTTCAAGGGCAGGCCGCGACCGGATTCGAGGACGTAGCGAATGCCATCAACGCCTAAAACATTGGCAAATTCATGTGGATCAAGCATGACGGTAGTGATACCACGTGGCACTACGAGACGCGCAAACTCTGAAAGCACCAGCATCGTGCTTTCGATGTGCATGTGTCCATCCATGAGCGCAGGGGAAAGCCAGCGACCTTCAAGATCGCGCTCCTCGCGCCCGGTGTAGCCTGCTCCCGATTCGCTGATGCCAACGATAAGACCATCGGCAATTGCGACATCGGCAGGATAGCATTCGCCACTGCATACATTTACGATGCGAGCATTACGTAAGACGAGGTCAGCGGGTAGTTGCCCACGCGCAATGGAAATGCGTCGTTGCAATTCATCCATAAAAACAAACTCCTCTAGTGAGAGATATTGGAGCCTGGTACGTATTGTCGCACATGGTATCAAAAACTCGTTCTGACGTCGAGGGTCTTCTGCTCGGAAGCGATACTTCTTTCTAGGCAGTAGTGTTCTTTGCAGATAAGTATACCCCCAATTGTTTAGTCGTGGAACGCTTTTCCACTGAACGGGACAGCTTATTCAGGAAACGGAACAACGTTGCGAGGATGAAGGAACGTGTTGTATATAGAGAAGTAGACATTGCTTCCCTGGTGATGAAGTTCGACAAAAGAACGGGGGTCCTGGTCCCATGTCATCCTGAGCGCAGCGAAGAATCTCTGGCGTCGGTGTAGGAATCGTCGGGGGACGGAGATTCTTCGCTGCGCTCAGGATGACATTGCGATGCTCAGAATGGCAGGAAGCGCGTATTCCCCCGTCTGTTGTCAATGTTCATCACCAGGGAAACACGGAAAGGACAGGAACAATGAACAATCTTGCTTCGTCACTGGTCAAGATAGCAGCGCTGGCAGGTGGCGCTGTATTGGGAGCAGTGCTGGAATATGTGATTGAGAAGCGGCTGTCGGAGCGCATGGAGACCATTTCGGAGCATGATCGCACTCGTTACGAGCGAGGATTGGCTCCAATTTCAGTGCAAGAGCAGCCGCAAAGCGAAAAACAATAGCGAGAGGAAAGAAACGTGACAGAATCTATGACACCAGGCGAGCGCGTGCGGGCAGCCGTGAAGGGCGAGGCCGTTGATCGCGTGCCTATTTGTTTCTGGCATCACTTCAAGCCGGAAGGCTCGGGCGAGCGCATGGCGCAGCTTACCTACGAGTTCTTTGTGGAAAAGTTCCACCTGGATATTGTCAAGATCATGCCTGATCTACAGTATCCAGCCCCACAACCAGCCGTGACACGGGCAGAGGAATGGGCTAATCTGCCGCGTTTAGGTATTGATACGCCGATTTTCCAGCAACAACTGGTGTGCATTCGCCAGTTACGCTCAATGATAGGCCCTGATTACCCGCTGATTCTCACCATGTTCAGCCCGCTCACCATGACCTTCCGCTTCAATGGTAAGGCGCAGGCTCTCCAGCACCTGCACGAAAACCCGCAAGCATTCGAGCAGGGACTGAGGACATTGGCTGAAAATGAGCGCGGTATTGTGCAGGCGGCTATCGAGGCGGGCGTGGATGGCATCTTTTTCTCCTGCATGGGCGCGACCAACAAAGATATGACGCCGGATGAATACGAACGTTATGGTCGCCCATATGATTTGCAGGTGCTGGAGAATGCGCAGGGCGGCTGGCTCAACATTGTGCATGTACATGCAGATCCCAATCAGGAAGGAGATACGCTCTACTTTGAAAAGTTCGTAGACTATCCCGTCGCGGTTATGAGTTGGAGCGATCGGCTAACCGGGCCAACGCTGGAAGATGCCTTCCACATGACCAACAAGGCGCTGATGGCAGGGCTGTGGGAACGCGGGCCACTCACACAGGGCAGCGAGACCGAGCTAGAAAACGAGATGCTTTCAGCCATCGCCCAGACAAAGGGACGCAGGCTGATCCTGGCGAATGGGTGTTCGGTGCCGGATGATGTAGACGAGCAGTGGCTGCACGTGGCGCGGAGATTGGTGGATAATTTGCATTAGATGCAGGTTGCATAAACAATGGGAGGGATGCCTGACTGCAAATAGTTGCGCATCCCTTTTTCACTATTGGGTCCATGCCTCTGCATCACTGAAAGATGCATCGGTTGGACTTGTAACATCCTCGGCGATGACACCGACCGCGCCTTGCGTAAAGGTGGTATTGGTAACTGTATCAAGCATCTGCATATTTACAAAAATTTCGATAGTACTGCCATTTGCTATAACTCCAAGATAGTTCGTTTGCCTCAATCCCCCGGGAACCTTTCCATGAGAAAGTACGGGGCCATGTACTAAATTCCTAACGATCTCCAGACCATACGAGCCATCTGAGTTAACATAAAAATAATAGAATGATCGATTATTGGTATCTGCGCGAAAGACAATACCAGCGCGATCACCTCTATTAAGAGTCATTGCCACTTGAAATGAGAAGTTCGTAAAGTTTGTGCTGTTGGCAAAACAAGGCCATAAACTCTGTTGCGAAACAATGACATGATAGCTGGATTGTACGAAGGCACAACCTGCTCCACTGGTAGGATCAACAATATCCCAATTGAACCCCATATTGTTATCCTGTAAAGGGTCTTCCATTTGACGTGTCCCTTGTCTGAACTTTCTGTAATAAGCATCTATCGCTACAGCGGTGGCCGTCTGTTGAGCGATAGCGGTGGCTGCAGCTTCTGTCGCCGCTGTTTCAGTTGAAGAAACGGCAGTGGCAGTTGAGGAGACAGCAGTGGCGGTTGAAGAAACGGCAGTGGCAGTTGATGCAGAGGCAGTTGCTGAAGCCGCAGCAGAAGTCGTAGTAGCATTCGAAATGGCGTGTGATGTAGCTACTGCGCCAGATGAGGTACCTGTCAAATTCGAATTCGCAGTAGCAGTGCCAAATAGCTCTGTTTGCCTTTGATTGTTGATGACTGAATACGCAACAAATGTAACACCACTCAGAATAAGCAACGTAGCAATAACAAAAGGAATAAACATTCCCCAGGTAATAGTATGCCTGGGAATAACTGTAGGTACTGTTTCAGGTATGGGATTTGAAATGATTGCCTGCCCTTCAGCAGGTAAGGTAAGAATTTCATCCGTTGCTTTCACATCCAGTTTGATAAAGAGCGGCGTCTCGTCAGTCGAAGCCTCTGCAAGCGGTATGAGTTGTCCATTATATGAGCCAGGCGGAACATTCACCTGTTCTTGATATCCATCAGGGAGCGTAACAAAGCGAGTTGTACCTCTTCTAGCCTCCGTCCGGCTGATAGTAAGGGTCATAGCTGCGGCTTCGGCTGACGAGACAGCCTGACGAAAAGCCTCAGCAAATTCAGCTATAGACGGATAGCGATTGGCGGGATCTTTCTCTAAGGCTCGCAATAGCACCTCATCAACAGCAGGTGGAATAGATGGATTGAGTTCGCTGGGAGATTGCGGCGTCTGGTGCAGGTGATGGTACATATATTGCTCAGGCGTATCACACTCAAAGAGGGGATAACCTGTCAGCAATTCATATGCCATAGCGGCCAGAGCGTATTGATCCGTCGCTGGAACGGCTTTGCCACGCCAATGTTCAGGGGCCATATACATTGGCGTACCACGAATGAGCAGGCTGGGAGGTGAAAGCGCGTGAAGAAATTTGGCGATACCAAAATCTGCAAGCTGAATATGTGGTAGATCAGGCTGACGTCTGTTGGGAATAATGAGAAAGTTCGAGGGCTTGACGTCACGATGAATGATATGGTGATCGTGGGCATGCTGAAGCGCATCCGCGGCCTGTTGTACTACATGCGCTACCTCGCGCAATGGCAGCGGACCGCCCTGCTTGCCAATCCAGGCCGCCAAAGAACCTTCGCTCCGGTAAGGCATGATGATGTACATACATGGTAGACCGCCAATAGTGGTTGTGCCACTATCATACAGAGGCAAAATATGGGGGTGTTCAAGCTCCTTTAATACCTGGGCTTCTCGTTGAAAAAGGCGTGTTGCTTCATCGAGTGTATCATCCAATTGCGGAGAAAATTTTCCGGTTCGAATAATTTTTATAGCTACCCGGCGGTTCAAATGAGTATCGGTAGCCACATAAATCTCACCCATGCCCCCTTGCTCAAGCAAGCGATCAATACGGTAACGGCCAAAATGTTGCCCGGTTTTCAGCATGTTACACCTCCCGTAAAAAACAAACAGGGAGTATATCGATTGTATCAGGAGTCGCAAGAAATAATATAACACAAGAACAAAGAGATGAGAAGAGCAAAGTACCTCTTTTCCTGAGAAAGATGAGAAAGCTCATTAAATTCTGCTGAGAGAATGTTCTTTGCAACTAGATTGATAACTGCCCACTTTATGTTGTAGATGGCGCTTGCGTCTGAAATTGTAGAGGGAGAGCTTACTTTACTGCTCACAGTTAAGAAGAGAGAGGCAGCATACTCATATGAACTACAGAAGAAGTTGCTTATACAAGCTCATTAAACTCATCTTTATTGGTTTGATTGCGCTGGCCGTAGTCGATCTCGGGATTAATCTGGCTTTTATGATTTACAATGTGAAACACCATCCACAACTTGATGATGTTATCCCGGCGTTTAGCATAAAAGTCGCTCCCACAAATGCTCGCAACTATGCGAACATCTTTGTCACCTTGCCCAATGAAAAAGGGTCGTCGCATCCGATCTTATTCCCGTGTAGGGAGTGGGCAATAAATGCAAACATTATTACTCCCTCTCCCACTGTGCAACCAATAATTGGGGCGTCGGTATATAGCCTGATCCAGGTGGTAGGACAAGATTGTCTTGATAAACATGGCCATAAGGCTCCTTATCCTCCCATATCGTTAATAAACAAGGATAACGATTTATTCATGAATGTACAACACTGCCAGCTACTTTATTGCTTGCTTACAGCTCAGACCATTACCAGCCAGTATCTAAAGGCTGACGGGCACACTTACGATGTTTACATTACTTCAGGCGGTATTCTGCTTATTCCTGCTCACTCATAGCGCAGCACATCCAGCGGCCTTACACGCACTGCTCTCCAGGCAACCAGGGCGGCGACAAGCATGGTGAGCAGCGAAGTGCAGACGATGACGAGAGCGACAAGGACCGGGGAAATGGCGATGCCCGTTTGAAACACAAACTGGCTGAGGGCAACAATTGCGCCGACGACCAGAAAGGCCGCAACGAGCGAACCGAGCAGGCCAACCAGTCCGTTTTCGATGAGGACAGTGGCGAGAATGGAACGGCTGGTATGGCCTACCGATTTGAGAATGCCGATCTCACGGCGGCGTTCGAGCATGGCAAGTGCTACGGCATTAGCAATGATAATCAACCCTGCAATCATGGCGAGTGAGGCGATGGTAGTGAGCATGATAATCAGGTTGTTGAGTATCTGATTGACAAAGGTGTCGATATCTACCACGCTAAGGATAATCGCAGAGGGTACGGCCTTTATTAAGGCTCTTCGCAAGGCGGGAACATGGTCTGGATCAACTTTGAGCGAGAAGACTTCTAAGGTGACATGGCCGCCAAGTTGCTCGACGATCTGGGAGTCGGCCAGCATGCCCGCGAAGTTGGGGTTGCCGTTGGGAGTCGAGCCATCGTAGAAGCCGACAACGCGCAGTACCCGCGTGATCGTTCCATCCTGGCTCTGTACCACAATCGTCTGCCCCACGCGCAAATTGACCGGTGGTAGTTCCAGTGCTTCGTTGAGGATCACGGCATTGGTGCCCGCGTCCTTCACCGTCAGATTGCGCCCTGATCTGAGAATGATGGTCGGAATGTTTTGTTGCCCGCCGCTCAGATCAAAACCTTCGATATTGGTCAGGTCGCCCTCGATATCCTGGCGGCTGATCTTATCGCGCCTGCTGACGCTGCGCAAAATGCTGTTGATGTCGCGCCCGTTGACCAGCAAGGGATAGATTTGGGGAACGACGGGGTTCACCTGCGTTTTGCTGGCATCGACGCCCTGAAGTCCCGCAAGTTGTCTATTCACGGTAGCTTTCTGCGGCGGCGCAACAACCACGAAGACATTGTGTGTAAAAAGCGAACTGAGAGCGCTATTGACGGTATCTTTGAGACCCTGGCCGAGGACGAGAATGAGGCCAATGGCGAAAACACCCACGAAGAGCGCGGTTAGCGTGGTAGTGGTGCGGACTCGCTGCCTGCCAAGATTGCGATAGGCCAGCATGACCGAGGTTTTCCAGGAGCGGGGCATAAAAAGAACCAGGCTGTTGACGAGCATGGCAAACAGGTAGACAAACGCACCACCTACCAGAATGATACCAATTCCCGCCAGCACAATCAGCATATAGGTGCCTAAGAGACTGGCTCCAGCATTCGAGACAAAAGTGTCGATGACCTGGCCCAACAAGAAAAGGCCCGCCAATAGGAAAAGCGAAAGAATGGCAAGACCGAAGGCAAAGGCAATCCAGAGAAGCATGCGCAGGCGCGGCTTTTCATAGACGGGCAGTTTTGAAATGGCCAGGACGAGCAAACCAAAGCCGAGCGCGAGGGCAAAAATGAGACCTGCACCACCATAGACAGCGATAACGGCGGTTACAAGATCACCCAGAATGCTGGTTGCAAGCGCGACGAACAGCAATGAGAGTAAGAACAGAAGGAAGGCTGTAATCAGGCGTGAGGAAATGCGGCGCGTTTCTATCAGTTCGCGCAGGACGGAGAGCGGACGAATCTGGCTGGCCTGGACAATGGGCAGCAAACCAAAGATGAGCGCGGTTGCCAGCCCGATAAGCGGCCCGGTGAAGATGGTCAGACTATCCAGGACGATAGGCAGATGAATAAAAAAGGCGCGTTCGACTACTGTTCTTACCAGGAAACTTGCGCCGAGTCCGGCCAGCGTTCCGAGCAGACCGCCGAGAATGCCAAGCAGGGCGGTTTCTAAGCCAAAGAGGATGTAGAGATCGCGCTGGCGATAGCCGGTTGTTTTGAGCATGGCAATTTCAATTTGCCGACGGCGCAACAGCACCTGGATGGTGTTGATAATGCCAATGCCGCCAATAAAGAGCGCCAGCAAGCCAACGATGCGCAGAAAGAGACGAATCTGATCAACCTGCTTCTGGCGCTGGCTCAAAAGATCATTAGCCGTAATTATACGAGCGGAAGGAAATTGCTGGCCGAGTTGATTCTTGACGCTGCTGATGTTGGACACCGGAACGGTCATATAAACGGTGCTGTACTGCGCCGGTTCCCTCACCCCGGTCGGGCCTGGAATAGAGTCGAGCAAGCTGCGCGAGACGATAATCTGAGGGCCGCGAAAAACACCATCTTCCTGAATTTCGGCGGCAACTACGATGGGAACAAGGCGACCATCCAGCGTTTTGACCATATACCTACTGCCGATATGCGCGCCCAGGTCGGTGTAGACGCTCGAACTCATGACAACAGAATTGCCCTGCACTACACTTTGCAGGGTGAGATTGCTCGAAGGCGCGAGAAAATCCGCTTGACCAACCAGAGGGAAATTTGGCGAAACGGCGATAAAGGAAAAGGATTCTTCGCCACCCGAGGGAAGCGTGATGCTGCCACCTGGATCATAGGATGTAGCATAGTTGGTGATGCGCTCCTGCTGTTTGAGCCGGTCGAAAACGGCAAGGTCGGCCTGGCGCAAAGGAGCAATATCCGCATTCACGCGAATATCTCCGCCGTTGGCATCAATAATGTTGCCGAGCAGCGCGGAGTTTACACTGAGGCCAACCAGTTGCAGGGCTACAATAGCAAGCACACCAACCGCAACACAAAAGAGCGCGAGGACGGTACGCTGTCCACCTCGCATAAGTGAGCGCGTGGCATAGGACCAGTAGAGGCGAAGTTTCATCTTTTTTACAGGCCAACACTTTGCAGCGCCTCTTCCCGTAGGCGTTGTACATCTCGCATCGGGGAGACACCAAAGAGGCTTTTGTAATCTCGATTGAAGTGGGAGGCGTCATGGTAGCCCACATGATAGGCCGCACTGGCCGCGTCGAAGCTTTCACTCAACATCAGGCGGCGCGCCTCTAGAAGCCGCAGCCGCTTCTGGAATTGGAGGGGACTCAGCGCGGTGACAGCCTTGAAGTGGTGGTGCAAACCCGAGACGCTCATGCCCAATTCTCGCGCCAGGCTCTCAACGCGCAGAGGCTGGTCAAACTCGTGACGGATTCGTTCGATAGCCTGAGTGATGGTAGGGGTATAGCCCCCCAGAATGGCCAGGTGACGGAGCCGAACACCCTGCTCGCCCCGCAGGAGCCGGTAGGTAATTTCGCGTGTGAGCAGCGGCAGAAGTACCCGAGCTTCGTCAGGGGCATCCAGAAGTCTGGCGACTCGCACGAAAGCTTCTAGCAGGTCTCCATCCACCGGACTGACGGATATCGCCCTTGCATCCGCATGATCTCGCAGCGATGCTTGGCCCGCCTCCACCATGACCTCACCGACGAGAGAGGGAGTGAGGTCCAGTCGCAGACTCAAGAAGGGTCGCTCCGGTGAGGCTTCCAGGACCTGACCAGTATAGGGCAGATCGACCGTCACCAGCAGATAGTGGAAAGGGTCGTAGCGATAGCGGCTCTCGCCAAGCAGGAACTCCTTGCTCCCCTGGGCAACCAGGCACACAGATGGCTCAACCACGCTATACACCTGCTGTAGAGGCACAGAGTGGCGGTACAGATGTAGCCCCTGAAGTGGCTGGACGGTACCATCCTGAGGTATGGCCTGCGCGATCCGCTCTAGCAGTTCCTCGCGGTTAGCTTGCATCCGCTGCACCTCACGTTCTGCCGACTGGTGCATTATCACATTCATAAGAACCTCTTCTTTAGTCTTTCCATCATCCATCTGAAGATTTGCAGAATCAGACAATCATTTTCGACAATCATTCTATCACCCTCAGCGAGGGCACGCCTATAATTAGAGTCGTTAAGAAATATCTTCCCAATGGAGAACAAATCATGCCTCAAGAACAGCCTACCAGAGAAGAATTGATGCAGAAGAGAAAAGACTTTGCACCGAAGTTAATGGAACTGAACGAACAGGTACTCTTCGGTGATATCTGGGAACGTCCGGGTCTCTCCAAGCGTGACCGAAGCTTGATTACGGTTGCGACCCTCGTCGCGCTGTATCGCATCAACGAACTACCTTTTCACATTGCTCGCGCCAGAGAGAATGGGATTAGCAAAGAGGAACTTGCGGAGGTGTTCACACACCTGGCTTTCTATGCCGGATGGCCAAGCGCGATGACAGCAGTCAATATCGCTATGGAGGTACTGGCCGAAAGCGAATGATTACGACACCAACTCGACAGGTAACTCAACAGACAAGAACACAGACGATGCTGCCCCTGCTGGCGTTGTGTCTGGGCTACTTCATGACTATCCTCGATGTCACGATCGTCAATGTGGCCCTGGTCAACATCAAGGAGCAACTGAATGCGAATGTGACTGGACTGCAATGGATTGTGGATGGCTATGCCCTTGTCTTCGCCAGTTTGCTGCTGACGGGCGGAGCGCTGGGCGATAGACGAGGAAGCAGAACCATTTTTTTGGGTGGTTTTGCCCTCTTCACGCTGGCGTCCACCCTGTGTAGCCTGGCTCCCACGCTGCTCGTCTTGCAGATTGCTCGAGCCGTTCAGGGGCTTGGCGCGGCCCTGCTCGTACCCAATTCGCTCGCGCTCCTCAATACGATCTATACGGATGCTCGAAAACGAGCGCAGGCGATTGGCGTCTGGGCAGCCGTCGCCAGTATGGGGGCGCTCTCTGGCCCCCTGCTGGGAGGCGTACTCGTCAATGCGTTTGGGTGGCGCAGCATCTTCCTGATCAATTTGCCCATTGGCATCCTCGGCTTTCTGCTCACGATCCGTTCGATTGCACCACCGGCTCCGCAGGGAGGGCGAAGCCTGGATATACCGGGACAGGTGGCAGGTATGCTCGCCCTGGGCCTGTTGACCTTTGCATTGATTGAAAGCAACAGCCTGGGCATGCTGTCTCCGTTGATTCTGGCAGCCTATGCAGGCAGTCTACTCTTCTTCCTGTTGTTGCTGTGGAGAGAAAAGACCACCAGCCAACCGATGCTTCCCCTGGCACTGTTTCGAGAAAAAACCTTCTCTGCCACGAACTTCGTTGCCCTGTGCCAGACCTTTACGTTCACGGGCTTCATTTTTGTCATCAGCCTGTTCCTGCAAGAGGTGAAGCACTATTCGCCCTCGCTGACGGGGGTAGCACTGCTACCCTCATTTGGTTGTGCCCTGCTGGCGACCTCGCTCTCTGGCGGGTTCATGCCTCGCCTCGGGGCCAAACGCTTGATGGTCATTGGTCTGATCCTCAGCGCTCTGGCCTGCTTTGGGTTTATGATGGTTGATATGCACACCAGCTATCTACTTTTAGCCTGTATCATTGCTGTGCTGGGATTCGGGCTGGCTTCGGTCTTACCTGCCATGACCGAGGCAGCGATTTCGCATGCGCCCAGAACGCAATCAGGGGTCGCATCGGGCATGTTGAATGTGAGCAGGCAAGTGGGCGGGGTCATAGGAGTTGCGATTCTGGGTACGCTGGTAGGCAATCAGCAGACGTTCGTCGCAGGCATGCATCTGGCCTTTGGAATCGCCGGAGGAGTCCTCGCGTTCGCGTTAGTAGCGGCATGGGTTTTCGTTAGAACACATTCCGAGCCATCATAATGGTTCAGGTAATGTTCGTATCACCTGCTACTTGCATTTGGTGACGATTAATAGAGCGCAACCCACATTTAAAGGGGGAACCACTCCCCAGGCTGCGCTGAGGCCAGAACGCCGGTTATACGACTTGAATGCCGCACAAGGCGAGCAAGTTCCTGTATAGACTCCAATTTTGCTTGCGTTGCGTGCGTAATCAAAAGATAGGTGTGCGCTGTTTCCGGCAACCCTTTTAATGCGCCTTGCTCATTTGTCATCAGCGTGGCTATAACGCCAGGGGTCAGTGTATCTCCGAAAGAAATGCCTGTCACGGCGGCGATGCATTCTGGACGATGTGCGATATCTCCATTGAGAGGCCAGTTTATTGCCTCAGCACTTATCAGGATCAGCGCGAGGTTCGTTTCTGGTGGCACAACAGGCTCATGCCCGGCTGGCGCTTTGATATGGAGATGGCGAGCACCATCAGCCTCGACGATGACAACGTCGGCCCCACTCGTTAAAAGCATCTGGTAAGGCTGGTCAGGTGCGAGACCCGCGAGTTTTCCTTGAGCAATGGGATGAGAAGCAACCGTAATGTGATAATTTTGCCCCCAGGCATTTTGAATTGATTTGAAAATGTCAGGGGTTTGAGAGATGAGCAAGCAAATTTCACTTTCCTGCGGAGAAGGTGGGTAAATATTGGTGGTGGTGGTGGTAATAACCCGTTTTCCGCGCTGCGCGAGTTCGCGTGCAAGTGTGTACATGGTGGTCGTTTTGCCGCCTGCGCCAATAATGGAGATAAGGGCCTGATTGGGAATAGCAAGCAATTCTGTAAGTAGTTGCATGAATATTATCTATCCTATCTTTTTTCTGGCTTTAGATTATTTGCCATAGGAAAGATTGTCAACATGACGCATAAAAAGAGAGGCGGCTGTGCTAGCCGCCTCCTTTGGGGTTGCCTTCCTGAACAAATTCCGTTTCAATGCGCCTTAATGACCGGACTTCAGGCCTTTGGCGCGTTGGATAAGGCCATTAGCCTGACTGACGAGATTATTGATCTGCGCGGTTCCGGCGTTCTGAGAGTTGCCGCCGCCAAATTCGGCGCTTTCGAGAATGGCGATCATCTGGCTGGCGACGGAGTTACGCACAGAAGTAATGTTGAGCAACTGATTCTCCAGGTTGGTATAGGTGCTGTCGTTGGGCGCATTACTCTCCAGGGCGATGGTCGAGACCTGAAGAGTGGTTAGTCCCAAAGCGCCAACTGGGGCATTGATCTGCTTATAGGCCTGAGCCAGGGTGATAAACGCATTCAGGTTCTGGCGGATGACCGGCGGAAGAGCTGAGGGCGTCAGAATCTCGAAGAGAACGCGCCCGTCATGCGAATAATCATCCTTGAGGCCAAGCAGTTCCATCATAGTTGGGCGAATATCGGTGTGATCGGACCAGACATTCCCATCCACGCCGAGATGTTGCACCCCGGGGCCTACCATGCCTAACCAGGTGGTGTTGATATCGGGCGCGACATCACCGTGATTCCAGGCAAAAGCTGGATTCTCCGTCACGCAGGGAGAACTACAGTTGGGAGCGCCCGCGAACAAGAAGTAGTTCGGATTAGCAAACAAGGTAAAGGTGGGCGTCCTGGCCGGGTCTGCGGTAATCATGTGCAGCAGGCTCATCTCCACAGGGTCGGCCATGTAGTTAGTAATGTTATCGGTTTGACCCGTAATGGGATTTACTGCCGTAAGCTTGCCTGTGGCGCGTTCAAAGGGGCGCGTGACATTCTCGTCATTGCGGGCGGGATTGCCGGTGATGTAGACGGTTGGCGCGGCATCGCTGTGAACGGTAAATGGCGTGGTGATGCCCTGCTCGGTCGCCAGCAGGCCCGTCATGTTGGCATTGATTTCGCCAATCTGGCTGTAGGTGCAGGGAACGTTGACGCCATCGCAATTTGAAGGGCTGGGCGAGCCACCAACAAAATGGTCGCCTTCGTCAGCCGTGAAGACGAACAGCGTGTTGGCAGGGGTGATGCCGTCATTGGCCAGGCGCTGGAAGAAGATACCAAAGGCCTGGTCGTAGGATTTCAATGCGGCAACGTAACCAGCCTGACCCGGGCCGTAGGCGGGACCGTTGGGGTGGGCATCATGAGCGTCTGAGATGTAGGCATAGGTGACGGGTACGCCGTGTTCCTGCATGGCGGTAACATAGGAGAGCGAAACGGCGGCTGACATGCCATCAAAGCCCGGGAAGCCGATATCGCCATGCGAGTCCTTAATGACATTGCCGAACAGGTCTGTCATCGGGCCATTCGGGCTGATCTGTGGCGCGACATACTTATTACCATAGAGCGCCTGGTAGCCGTTGTAGCCGCCCGGCTCGTCCGGCAAGATATCGGGCTTCGCATTGCTGGAGTTCGCGCATACCGGATCATTGAGGGCGCAGTGAATGCCAATGCCCACAAAATCGGCGGTCGCCTGATTGGGATTGTTCTTTACCTCTTGAGCTTCGGGCGAATTAGGGCCGAAGACGGTGGGAATATCGGTGCCGATATTCTCGAGAATGGTGTTGGCTGTGGCAACCGCGCCAACGTTACAACCGGCGCGGGTATAGGGAACCCAGGGTGCGGGCGCGTTTTTGCCATTGGCCGCCAGCATGTTATAGGTTGTATCAGTAGGCGTCGATGTAGTGGGATCGTAGATAGGATCGGTCCAGTAAGCGAAGGATACGCCGAGACTGGTCGTCCCATCCGGCTTAAAATACCGGAAGCTGTTGCTTACCGGCACGCCATGCCGATCGCCATAGACTCCTGTGAGCGAAGTCAGAATATCGGTGGCGGTGTGAGCAATGAGCGGCGTGTGGTGATTGGTGAGCATAACGCCGTTGTTCTCGATGAAATTGAGTAAATTCGGCATCTGCTCCAGATCAGATGGAACGTTGGGATTGTCGCGCATGAAATGCGTGTTGTCAAATTGAATGTAGATGACGTGCTGTACATTGCCAGCGGGGGAGTTCAACTGGCAACTACTACTAGCGGCGTGGGCGGTACGAAGCCAGGGCAGGCCAAGAAATAAGGCAAAAAGAGTGACAGTAAGGGCAAAACTCCTGGCAGGGTACCGGAAGATTCCTTTCAACCGGGTCATGATTCCTCCTCTTTGAGTATTTTTTGTTGGCACCAACTCGAAAGATAAGGCGAAAACGGATTGTCAGGAAAGGCACCTCTTGAAATGAGCGGGCAATTACCCAGTTTTTACACGCTCATTACGTGAAAAGTATACCATATCCGCTTATAAAAAAACGTATTCTTTTCATTCGTTGGAACATGTAATATACATAAATTTTTTGTCCTGGCACCGATAGGTTAAAAAGGAGAAAGCAGGGGTCAAGCGGCTTATTACCAGCTTGACCCCTGCTTTCTCCTAAACAACCCTAAGTCGGGCAGGTTTTTAGGAGTTGTCTTACACCGTCGTCTGTTCAGGAGAAGTTGCCTGAGCAGGAGTCGGCTCTTCCTTTTTAGCCGTTTCTGGCGCAGGCGTTGGGCGGCTCATGATGCCGATAGCGACCATCATGGCCTCAATGACGGCAACAGCGATGATAAGCGCGCGCGGCAGGCGAATACCCAGCACATTGTCGAGCGAGAAACGACCAGGACCGGTAAGCGTGAGGGCGAGGGCTGCCGCCATATTGGTGACAGGCAATTCCGCGCCTCCCTGGCTGACCCAGATCGGTTTACCCCAGTGTGCTTTCACGGTCGCCATAATCATCGCGCCCATCGTGCCAATAGGGCCTATTGGATGCAGGAAGCCAAGTGTGGTAAGCAGACCACCGCCTAATTCAGAGGCAGAGGCCGCCGTAGCCCAGGCAGTACCCGGCTTCAAGCCCAACGACTCAAGCCAGCCAGCAGTACCCTGCAAGCCAGGGCCTTTGAACCAGCCAAACATCTTCTGCGAGCCATGACCAACCAGCAAACCACCTACTGACAGGCGCAAGGTGAGCAGGCCAAGATCACGCAACATGCGGTCTTGTTTTTTTTGCTTGAAAAGCACAAGGTCCCGGATATTGGTTGGCATCGTTTGCTTTTGCAACATGTTCATCTTCATGTTTTCTACTCCTTCCCTACTTGTGCAATAAGAAGATATGGGAGCATCTGTTTGCTCCATGCCTCATTTACGGGGATATTTCGATTTCAAAACTCTGGCGTTCAGGTCGCTAGAAAGTATGCAGCTATCATTTTGTATACGATCATAACGAGAAAAGTGTTTCAAGCTCAACAAGAAATGGAACTGGCAATTGCCGGTTCCATTTCTTGTTGAGCTTGAACGTATATCGTTATTCAGCGTCGCCAAAGATGGTGTAGTGCCAGGCCTTGCGGTTATCGTTGGAGAGTTCGATCATGACATGCTTGATCTGCGTATACTCCTCGAAGGAGTAAATCGACATGTCCTTACCGATGCCACTCTCTTTATAACCGCCATGCGGCATTTCAGATGTGAGCGGCAGGTGATCGTTGACCCAGACGGTGCCGAACTGGAGAGCGCTGCTGGCGCGCATGGCCTTGAAGATGTCGGTCGTCCAGACGGAAGCCGCGAGACCGTAGACGACATCGTTGGCCTTGTTGAGGACTTCCTCTTCGGTGCTGAAACGGCAGACGACGACGACCGGGCCGAAGACCTCGTTTTGCACGATTTCGGCATCGTTGCGGTCCTGGGCAATGACCGTCGGCTCGTAGAAGAAGCCTTTCTCGAAGCCAGGGACATTGGCGCGGCGACCGCCAGTCACAATGTTCGCGCCTTCGCGCAGGGCGCGCTCGACAAAGCCCTCGACATTGGAGCGCTGCGCGGCGGAGATCAATGGTCCCATGTCGGTATGCTCGTCCAGAGGGTTGCCGACGCGAATCTGCTTGACCTTGTTGAGGAAGGATTCCATGAACTGGTCGTACACGGCGTCCTGGACATAGATGCGCGTGGCGGCGGTGCAGTCCTGGCCAGTGTTGACGAAGCCGCCAACGACCGCGCCATTTGCGGCGGCCTCGATATTGGCATCATCATAGACGATGAAGGGAGCTTTACCACCAAGTTCCAGGTGAACGCGCTTGATGGTCTCAGCACCTGCGCGCATGACATGCTTGCCGCTCTCGGTACTGCCTGTGATAGAGACCATATCAACAAGCTTGTGATTCGAAAGCGCCTGAGCTACGCCGGGGCCACTGGTGATGACATTGAGGACGCCGGGAGGCAATCCAGCTTCCAGGGCGATTTCGCCAAGCTTCAAGGTAGTGATAGGCGTTTCCACAGAGGGCTTAAGGACAACGGTGTTGCCTGCGGCGAGGGCAGGGCCAATCTTCCAGGCCGCCATCATGAAGGGATAGTTCCAGGGCGCGACCGAGGCAACCACGCCAATCGGCTCGCGGCGAATAATGCTGGTGTGAATACCGTTATACTCGCTGGTGGCCGTTCCAGAGAGATGACGGGCCGCACCAGCAAAGAAATGCAGATTGTCAACGGCAAAGGGCAGGTCGCTGTCACGCGCCAGCTTAATGGGCTTTCCGGCATCCTGCGATTCAAGTTCCGCGAGTTCTGGCAGATGGGCCTCGATAGTTGCTGCCAGCTTTTCAAGGGCGGCGGCACGCGCTCCATGCGGCAGACGCGACCAGCGACCATCATTGAACGCCTCGCGTGCCGCCTGTACCGCGCGATCAACGTCTTCTGTTGTACTGACAGGCACCGAAGCAAAAGGCTCGCCCGTGGCAGGATTGATGACGTCGGCCATCTTGCCTGAACTGCCATTGACGAGTTCACCATTAATCAGAAGTTTGTACTCGGCCACCTCAGTAGCTCCTTTCGGATGTACGAAATAGCGGGGGCAATCGACCCCCTACGGCAACAAAACGCGCTTCACAACTGAATTTTCTACGATAATCGTCGTTCTGCCTCAAAATAGTTGCGAATTTGTTGTAGACAGAACAATTTACCTTCGTTATTCTATCACAGATTGGGCGCAAGTGTGCAAGGGCTGCCTTTGGGCGGCGCAAGCGCCCTCCCCGCCCTGCATCCCCTCTCCCGCCCCTACGAATGTTCACACCTGCCAGACATGTCATGCTGAGCGCAGCAAAGCATCTGCGTCGAGGCCGTCGAGATGCTTCGCTGCGCTCAGCATGACAGTCAAGGTCTGATCTTTACGAAATGGCAACGGTGCGTGTCTCCGTAACATGCATGTCATACTTCGCCAGTTCGCGCAAGAAAGGTTCGGGGGGAACGCAGAGTTCCGGGCCGAACGCGCCGCGCTTCGTGATCTCGCCATTGGCAAGCATGCGCCCAGCAATGGCGAGTGGAACGCCGGTATCGAGCGCGCCCGCGCTGATGCCCCAACGACGGTAAGGCAAGACAACTACCTGGTTGATGATTTCTACCTGTTGATTGTCTGTCATGCCGCAAGTAACGACACGCAACACATCGCAGTCCTGCGGCTCGACCTCTTCAACAGGGGTCATTTCGAGCAAGCGCGCAAGGACTTCACGCGGGGAAACCTTTGCACCGCGCACATTGATGGGTTCGTTGCTGCCAAAGCCGAGGTCAACCAGGAATTTGAGTTTAGTCAGAAAATCGCTGGGAAAGGCGATTTTGAAGGAGACGTAGCGAATGCCTTTGTCTTGAAACGAGAGCGGGAAGGTGGCGCACTCGGAATGAAGGGAGTAAATAGCAGTGGCGCGACCAACCGGGAGAGGGAAGATCATCTCTTCCTGGCCGCTCAAGGGCGCTTGCGGATGCCACGCGCCATCCTGGAAAACTTGCGGCTGTTTGGTAAATTCATCCAGGATGGTGCGAATCGAGTAGGGCGCGACAAGCGGGGCCTGCGATGGCGTAGTATCGCTGCAACCAAGTTCGACCTTGATGCTTTCAACACGATCCAGTTTGTCGGCGGCAAGACGAGCAAGGATGTTGGTGATGCCTGGTGTGCCACCCATGCCGAGAATGGCGGTGATTCCGGCAGCTTCAGCTTCGGAATGCAGGGCCAGAGATTCGCGTGTGACATGAAATAGACCGCCGAGGTCGGCATAATGGACTTTTTCGGCGATGCAGGCGCGGATAATGGGGATGTTGTAGACGTAATCGACAGCAGCCAGGGCGACATCAGCACCGCGCAGGAGTTCACGCAGGCGTGGCTGATCGTTGACATCAATCTGACAAACCTGAATTTTGTTGCTGTTGAGGGACGCGGCGAGTTCTTGAGCGCGGCCTTCGGAATAGTCGGCAATGGTTATCTGGTCAATCTCTGCGTATTCTGTCAGGGCGCGCACAGTGACACGCCCCATAGCGCCAGCGCCGCCCAGTACAACGATGTGCATAGATAAGAAACCTTTCGTGGGAAGAATCGGATGAGGTTCTTTCCCATTAGCCGCTAGATGCCCTTTGACAAAAGAACCTGGGATTCTCACCCCATATCATCCTGCGCTTCCCTCATGTCATCCTGAGCGCAGCGAAGGATCTGCGGTCTGGACGCACGATTCGGCTGGGCGGCGGAGATCCTTCGCTGCGCTCAGGATGACATTTCCGATTTGTAAAACTTCATCAAACAACCAACAGGAATGAGCTAGCATTTACGCGACGGCGGTTTTCGAGCTATCAACCTCGTTTTTTGTGACCTGAGCGTTGGAAACCGGAGTCGCGGTGGTGTTCGCGGCTTCAGTTATACCAGGCGTCGAAAGGGTTGCGCGCAGTTCCTGCAGCGTATCCTCAAGGTAGTTGAGGATGGTGTCAATCTCCTCGCGGGTGATGACAACGGGCGGCTCGATACGCACAACACGCGAGTTATTGAGCGTGCCGGAGATGAGGACGCCGCGCTTGAAAAGGCCAGAGACGACCGCGTAGCCAATTTCGTCGTTGACAAAATGCTGGCCGATCAGCAAGCCCTTGCCCGTGATATTGGTGTAGATATCGTCGTACCGGGCCGCGATGTCCTTCAACTGGCGAATAAAGTACTCGCCTTTTTCGGCGGCCTGCTCAGGGATACGCTCCTCGATAGTCACATTGATAGCGGCAATGGCGGCAGCGCAAGCAAGCGGATTCCCGCCTGTCGTTGTAGTATGGATAAACGGATTACTGTTGAAGACGCTCCAGATTTTGGGCGTGGACATGAACGCGCCAATGGGCATCACGCCGCCACCGAGGGCCTTCGCCGAGGTGATAATGTCGGGTACCACGTCCCAGTGTTCAACGCCCCAGAGTTTGCCTGTACGTCCCATACCCGTCTGCACTTCGTCGGCAATCAGTAGCACTTCATATTCGTCGCAGATTTGGCGCAGGCGTGGCCAGAAATCGTCCGGGGGAACGATGGCCCCTGCTTCGCCCTGCACAGGTTCCATGATGACGGCGGCGATGTCGTTGCCCACCTCGCGGGCGATACGCAACTGCTGTTCAACGGCATCGGCGTCGCCATATGGGACGTGGAAGACGTTATTCTGCGGCGTGAGCGCCGGACGACGGAAGATGGCCTTGCCAGTCAGCGAGAGCGATCCGGCGGTTTTGCCGTGAAAGCCGCGCACAGAGGCAATAAAGCCGCTCTTGCGCGTGTAGAGCTTGGCAAGCTTCATCGCGCCCTCTACGGCTTCGGTGCCGCTGCTCACGAAGAAGCTGTATTGAATATCACCGGGCGTAATTTCCGCCAGCAAATGAGCGAGCATGCCGCGCAGGGGATCAAGCAATTCCTGTGTGGGAAGCGGGCTTTTTTGTAGCTGCGCCTGTACGGCAGCCACGACTTTTTGATGCGCCCAGCCAAGATTGAAGAGGCCAAAGCCGCCCAGGCAGTCGATATATTCGCGGCCTAGCACATCCTTGAAAGTCGCGCCGCGCCCCGTCCATTCAACGGCGGCGAAATCTCCAGCCTCCGCGACAGATTTACGGTATTCGATAAAGCCACTGTTGTAGTACTTCGCGAAGTTGTTGACCGTAGTTTCGACCAGCCATTCAGCTTCGCTGCGTGTTAGTTGTGGTTTGTGTACGATATCAAGATAGCGTTGAGAATCATTGAGTGCCTTAAGTAGTCCATCGGAACTCATAAACGTCCTTTCTGACGAAGCGGCCTGAAAAAAGGTAAGCATCCCACCCCGGCCCGCCTACCGGGTTCAGTTTCATCCATTCCCTGGATACGCACTTCTGAAGTTAATGGGATGGTGCCACCTATCCCTGAGGATAGACGACGGAGAAGAAAAACAGAGAACGCTTGCTACAGGTTACAAATTGCCTATCGCTACGAAAAAGATTGCACAAGACAACGAGCTAACAATCCGGCAGTAAGCGCGAGAAGCGAGCAGGCGCAAGCGAATCTCTGAAGTCCTGGCAACGACCAGGATTACGCACAAGAGGAAGAATCAGGGGTAGCAAGCAGACATGTGAAAGCCACGAAATACGAAGTATTTCGGAATATACCCTCCGTGTTTTCTTCCAGGTATGTCGTTCACTTTCACGGAAAACATAACATTTCTCAAGAATCGGTACGAAAAACTCTTATGTAAATAAGTATAACCTATCAGGCTGTTAAAAGGCAAGCTCTAGCCAGGAAGTGAGATGCTGGCGAAATAGCTCCAGGTCTCGCAAGGTGGCATCACGATTTTTCGATGGCGGCACCTGCTGGCGGATAAAGGTCATAAAGCCGGTTAGAGCGGCGCTCAACGCCTGTATTTCAGTCTTCGATAAGAAAAAGGGAATCTCTTGCAGACCAGAATGAATCATGGCGAACCGCTCATACAGACTCTCAAGCAAGGTAAACTGTGCATGCCGCTCCCCGGTAGGTAGAGAAGTGCGGCGCGCATAGGCAAGGTAGCCCCGGATGACGTTGCGCAGGACAGACATGTCGTTGAAACTCAAATAGATGCAAGGAACGTTGTCTCCTGGCTGCGACTGATTCATTTCTTTTCTTCCTCCACGACCTCTACTTCAGTTGGTTGAGCTTGCTGCTGGCCCTCATCCCCCACTGCACACCAATCATCCGTGTTCAGCAGCGACAGAGCTTCTTCGTGTTGTCCATCTTCAATGAGGCGCAAGATGCGTTCGGCCCCGCGCTGCATACGTGCCGTGATGGCAGCATGAGATGCGGTAATAGCAAGACCTGAACGAGACAGGCGGGCAGATTCTTCTAAAAGGGCCTGTTCTTGCCTGAATTGGGCTATGATGCTTGGATTATTGGTGGACATGCTTTGTAGCTCCTTACTGCTTGTTTAGAGGCAGGCTGCATGTTATACTACCTGCCAGATATTCTAAGAATTGCTCTTGTAGTGCTAGTGTACTTCGTTCTTTAAAAAGGGGGGTCGCATTTTTGAGAATTTGTGGAAGTGGTTTTTGCTGCTCTGAAACACCGCATTATTTCTGAGAAAAAGTGGGAAAGTGAGATATGAAGCAGTTTGGGACTTTTCTTTCTAACCTTCGAAGTAGTATAGGTCTATCCTTAGATGAACTTGCCAAACTTATTAGAACCAGCCGGAGTACGCTTTCACGTCTTGAAAATGACGAAATCTCTCAACCTTTTAAAGGGTCAATGCGGCAATTAGTCATTTCACTTGCTGAGCTTTTATGCTCTTCACCAAAAGAGACAGAGCGATATTTAGAAATGGCGGGTATTGCTCGATCACTCCTCACAGAAACTGAAGAGATTCGATTAGGTTTCTTTCCTCAAATTGCGGTCGGCTCACCTGGAGAAATACCACATCTTGAACTATTACAACACGTTTGCGAACAAAGGATTCATCAGCTTCAAACGCAAACAACAAATGGCTCTCTTCCCCATTTGAAACTAAAGATACAAGAATATACCAACATATTACGCGATACACAAAAACGATTAGCCGTTATACGTGACGAGCAACTACTCCTGGAACGTAAGAAAGAAGCTGCCGCAATACAAACAAATCCCGTTATGCACTATATTGCAGCTTTTTCACAGACTAAGAGGCAGGATAATATATCGCAAAGAATCGTTATGCCATCAGAAACGATTGTAGAGACGATTGGTGGAAGCCAGGAATTACAAGAGTTAGCGCAACGTCCTTTGTTGCTTGTTATGATGCTTGATGTTTTCTCTAACTTACAGGAAGTTGGTGAAGAAAGCTGGAGTATTGCCAAGTTATATCAGAAATACATAGAAAAATGGTTAAAGCAAGAATGCTCTACCTCAGAACCTGAAATACATTGGCATGAAAAAGTAGAGATTATCCAAGAGTTGGCCTGGTTACTTTATACAGCCAACTCTCCGTTAACAAAACCTTATAAAGACTATCAACATTTCACCTTTACACGGCATAATCTGAACCGTTTCCTGGAACAGATTGGTACTCGAATATCAACATATCCCCTTATCCCAACTGATCGATACTATACGACTCCATACGTTTTTGATTACGAATGAGGGGGATGCTTATCATTTCATACACAAATCCTTTCATGAATATCTTGTTGCGAAACATATCTTCGAGCAAATGAGGCATAAAGAAAACGCTAAAGAGGAAGTGGCAAAAGTGCTTCAGTTTTTTCTTCCCGTTGAAATTGTCACTTTCTTAAAAGACATGTTGAATGGGAAAGATTTTTCGCGCCACGAACAGGCCTTAACGGTCGATACACTGATTAAGGTATACCAACTGCATGACAGAAACGATCATCGTTCAGCAACCATTCGTCAGAATGCCTGTTCTTATCTCTCTTATCTCGGTACACAAAAAGCTTCACAGTTTCTGGAGAAAACGTACCGGCAAGAGCCTAACAAATGGGTACAACGAGGTATGATGTTAGGTCTCGCACTTTCGTGCTACAGGCAAGACATCCTCGAAGAGTATATTGAAATGCTTCGTAATGACCCCGAAGCAGCTTCTATTAACATTGGCTATCATCTTGCTTATTATGGAGATCAGGCTCCAAGCGAGGGGTTTCGAGACCGAGGTGGAGAACGTTGTGAGGCAACCGTGCGATCAATATTTCGCCATTTACACAGTGAACGTTATCGCAATGGCTGGGTGCTTGATCTACTCACATTACGGACACTTTTAGAACAACGGGGTGTAATCGCGTTCTCCTCAAATGAACAGCACCTTCCTTTTCTTGCAGAGTTCCTAAATAGAAACCACTTAGAGCAAAGCAATATTTTTCAGGAAGAGCGGCAACTATTGTTTACAGCACTGAAAGGAGTTGCATTACTCTGAATAACATCGAAAAGGACAAATTATCCTACCTCAATTCCCTCGCGTCAGAAAACGCCCGAAGCCTTTTGCATCTTGCCAATGCCGATAGCTTCGCTGTCGATGATTGCATTTTGCTCGTTAGCAGCGAAAATTTTAGGGGATGGGAGCGACGTGAAATCGTAACGGCTATTCTGCCTGAACCATTGCCGATACCAGATGATCTTGCCCAGGTGCAAAAAGAGAGGCTTCCCAGCATCGAGCAGCGTTACTTTAACTCATCGCATTATCGGCTTGTTTCCGCAACTCCTGCCAATCACGAAAACCATCATCTCAAGGTTGTGCTTGCTCCTATTCGATTTTACGACTATTTTAGCCTCAGCCCTGCCTTTGATGTACTACTGTTAATTGGGCAAGATAGATCAGCTATTTCGATACGGCAGAAGTATGGACATACTGCACTCAGCTATTCGGACGATGAGACGACTTCACAGATTCCCGCACCTATCAGCATCCAATGTATAGTAGTGACCGGGGATGAGCAAATTGTCCTGATGCAGCGTTCAAAATCTGTGGCTTTTTATCCTCAGCACTGGTCTGCTTCCTTTGAAGAGACAATGGATGCGCCTGATCCTGCTCATGCCCAGAAAGGTGATAAAGATTTCTTTGATGGAGCTATTCGGGGATTAGATGAAGAATTTGGGATCTTTGAGGAAGCTGTGGAAAGCGTCAAGGTCTTATCCCTCAATGTTGAGTATCAAACGCTCTCGGTTGACGTTATTACGCTTATTAAGCTCAAACTGACAGCAGAGGAAGTAAAACAAAGCTGGTTACTACGAGCGCGAGACCGCGAAGAGGCTTCCAGATTCGCCACCATTCCTGCTGATCTTAACAGTGTGCTAGATGTACTGATGAGCGAAAGGCTCTGGCATCCTACTTCACGTATGCGGTTGATACAGTTTCTTTTTCAGAGATACAGCGTGAAGGAAGTAGTACACACATTGCAGTTTGACCAACGAAAGGAATAACAGAAAACCCATGCCACAAGTCACTATCTGGAACGAGTTCCGGCATGAGCGAACAGACCCGGAGGTCAGGGCGCATTATCCGCATGGAATACATACGACGCTTGCTGAGGCGCTGACCTCGACAGGTCTGACGGTGCGTACAGCGATCTTAGATGAAGCTGAGCAGGGACTACCTGATACAGTGCTTAATACGACTGATGTGCTGATCTGGTGGGGGCATCTTGCGCATAATGAGGTCTCCGACGCGCTGGTAGAGCGCGTGCAGCAACGTGTTTTAAATGGGATGGGATTGATTGTACTGCATTCAGGCCATATGTCTAAGATTTTTCGGCGGCTGATGGGCACTAATTGCACGCTGCAATGGCGCGAGGCCGATGACAGCGAACATTTATGGGTGACAGCGCCCGGCCATCCGATTGTGGAAGGGATAGGTGACTGCATTGAACTTGAGCGTGAGGAGATGTACGGCGAATACTTCGATATCCCCCAACCAGAAACGCTGGTGTTCGTGAGCTGGTTTACGGGGGGCGAAGTCTTTCGGAGCGGCTGCTGCTATACACGTGGACGGGGCAAAATCTTTTACTTCCGTCCAGGCCATGAGACACACCCAACGTACCATCACCCGCAGATACAGCGCGTAATTGCCAATGCTATACACTGGGCGGCACCCAGGTGGTAAAAGAAATGCAAAAGGGAGATACAATGGCGATTCGTCTTGTTCAGGTAGGAATGGGTGGTTGGGGGCGCAATTGGGCTACTCGCGTTGTACAGCAGAGCGAAGATGTGCAACTGGTGGCCTGCGTTGATCTGAATCCGGAGATGCTTGCGCAGGCTCAGCAACTCCTTCAACTACCAGCAGAGCGCTGTTTCCAGACTCTCGAGGCTGCCCTGGCAAACATTAAGGCAGATGCTGTACTTATTACCACCACTCTGCCTGCACATGTTCCGGTGGCTTTAGAGGCTCTGAGGGCTGGAAAACATGTGCTACTGGAAAAGCCGTTTGCGCCCACTCTAGCTGAGGCGCGAGAGGTGGTCAAAACGGCTGCGGAGCATAACCGGATACTCATGATTAGCCAGAATTATCGCTTCTTTCCCGCCGTCCAGGCTGTCACTGCATTGGTTCGCGAGCAGAAACTGGGTGAGATTGGCTCTGTCACAATTGATTTCCGGCGTTACAAGAATGATGCCGCGCCAGAAAATCAAGGCTATTTTCGGATATGGCAGCCATTGCTGGTGGATATGGCCATTCACCATTTTGACCTGATGCGTTTTGTTCTCGGACAGGAGCCGGTTCAGATTAACTGTCAGACCTGGAACCCACCCTGGAGCAGGTTCATGGATCCTGCCGCCGCCGCCGCTACGATCACTTTCGATGGCGGCACAGTAGTAAGTTACCGGGGAAGCTGGGTGAGTCCTGGCCCGAGGACCAGTTGGAGCGGAGAATGGCACATGGAATGTGCTGAGGGAGAGATTGTGTGGATAAGCAGGGATGATAGCGCTCCTGATCGCGTCACCATTCGCCGTTTAGGGAAACGCCCATACCAGGTCAGACTGCCTGCATTCGAGTTCACTGATCGTCGTGGAAGCTTGCGGGCATTCGCGCAGGCAGTGCAGACAGGACAGGAACCTGGGAGTTCAGGACGTGATAATCTACACTCTCTTGCACTCATGTTTGCAGCCGTTGAGTCTGCAACCAGTCATTTGCCTGTATTACTTTAGAAACGTATAGTACTCTTAATAAAAAGGCTTCATCCCAGCATGTCATCCTGAGCGCAGCGAAGGATCTCTGGTCTGGACGCACGACCCTGCTGGGCGACGGAGATCCTTCGCTGCGCTCAGGATGACATAGAGCGGCTTTCCTATGCCAGGGAGCGGCTTTCCCATTATTTCATCAAAATTCATGGAGAGCGCCAGATAGTGTTGCAATAGTAGCTCGAATGAGGCACGAGACATGGAACATTTTCCTTTCAGCGAGACATGTGCGTTTTGTAAGATCATTCGTTCGCAGGAGAAGGCATATATTGTCTTTGAAGATGCTATTTCCCTGGCTTTTTTAGATAGAAGGCCCGTTTTTCCAGGGCACTGCCTGCTTGTGCCAAAAGGCCATTACGAAACGCTCGCCGATCTGCCTGTCCTGCTTGTTGGGCCGTTGTTTCAGAATGCCCAAATGCTCGAACGCGCCATAGAAGAAGGCTTACAGGCCGATGGAACATTTATCGCCATCAATAATCATGTGAGTCAAAGCGTGCCACATCTGCATATCCACCTCGTTCCGCGCCACAAGAAAGACGGTCTCAAGGGGTTCTTCTGGCCGAGACAACGCTATAAAGATGAAGATGCGGTACTCCAGGTACAGGAAAAGCTGCGATCTGCCATTGCCAGAATACTGGGTTCTTGAACGAAGCCATATCTTCTTAAGGGCGAGAACAGCATGTAGCTCAGCTTAACCATTAACCCACCACATGCAATACGGCCTTCCCTCTATAACGGCGGTCCAACAACTTTTGAGCGGCGTCCGCGATCTGTGTCCAGGGGGCTTCCAATTCGATTTGTGGGTGAAGCTGTCCCCCGGCGATCATACGGGCTAAACGGGCAAGGTCGGCGGACATGGGTTTGCGCGCGAGTTCGTAGAAGATGATGAAGCCGTAGAGGCTCAGGCCACCCTTTAGAAAGAACTGACGGATGTCGATAGTGGCTTCGGGAGAGCCTGTTGTGCCGAAATTAACACATACGCCACTTTGACTGAGCATCGTGAGAACGTTCGCAAGGGGGCGGCCTCCAATCGAGTCGAGGATGAGATCGTAAGGGCCAAATGCGCGAGCTGCTGATGCATCATCGCTGACGACGACCTGATGCGCTCCGACAGCTTTGACCATATCTTGATAGGCAGATTGGCGCACTACGCCAACGACGTAAGCTCCCGCGTGATTGGCAAGCTGGCAGGCAAAATGACCCACACCACCGGAAGCGCCGGTAATCAGAACGCGCTTGTCGAGCAATAAGCCGCCATGTTCGAGCGTCCAGAGGGCAGTCAGGCCTGCAATTGGCAAGGTGGCGGCCTGGGCAAATGAAACCGCATCGGGCAATTCGGCAAGCCGGAAGGTTGGGACGGCAAGCAATTCGGCCCAGGCTCCATTGTCGAGCGTACCCACAACTCTCGCTCCTGTGGGCGGGCCGGATCCATCGGTGGCTTGCTGTTCAACGACGCCCGCGAAATCCCAACCGGGCCGCCAACCAGCTTCGGCAGTGGAAGCGGTACGTACTTCGCCGCGATTGAGCGAGATGGCTTTGACACGCACCAGGGCCTCGGAGCGGGAAGCAGTTGGAGCTTCTACCTCGCGGATGACGAGGCGACCTGCAACGGATGGATCAACGACAACAGCACGAATTGCGTCCATGTATTTCTCCCCTAGTATGCTCTCGCAAAGCGCGCCTCAAAGAAACGGGCGAGCAGTGAGAGCGGGTAGCACATTGCAAAGTAGAACAGCGCACCGAAAATATACAGGAATAGTTTCTGCCCGGGATCAATGAGAGGGTCAGCGAACGAGCCCATTGTATTTTCGAGTTCAACGACACCGAGAACGGAGAGCAGAGCGCTGTCCTGAATCAGGGTAATGAAGTAGTTGGTAAAAGGTGGAATGGTAATACGAATGGCCTGCGGCAGTACAATGTGGCGCAGGGTTTGCCAGGAATTCAGGCCAAGACTAAGCGCGGCTTCGGTTTGTCCCTTATCAACAGATTCCAGGCCAGCGCGGAAAACTTCGGTCAGGTAGGCTCCGTAGTTGAAGCTGAGGCCGATGATACCATAGAAATAGGCTGAAAAGGCGAGCGGGACAAGCGAGTTTTCACCGATGAGCGTCATGAAATTAAAGGCGGCAGTATAGGGATCGAAGCCAAGAGCCGAGAGCGCCTGGCCAACGCCGAAGTACCAGAGCAAAAGCTGGACAAGAATAGGCGTACCACGCACCACCTCGACATACACCAGGGCAATGTAACGAATGGGGGCAAAGCGAGATCGACGTCCCAGCGCTCCCAGAAAACCGAAAAGGACAGCCAGAACCATGCTGACGACAGACAGGCCAAGCGTCAGAGCGGCTGCCTCTAACAAATAGACGAGATAGGTGTTGATGAGATCAAGATGGGTATAGAGATAATAGATAAAAGCCAGTATGCTGACTGCGAGTACCACGTAGAACAGGACGTTAATAATGGGCAGGATGGTGGTACGAAATGAACGGACCTCAGGTTGAGTGCTGGATATCGTCTGCTGCATCTCTTTTCTTTCCTTCCTCACTTACTACAGGGCGGCACGCAGGCGGCGCTCAAAAAACCTGGCAACGTATGAGGTTGGCAGGCTCATCAACAGATACAGGATGATGGCGAGAGCGTAGAGCGGCAGGCGCTGGCTGCTATAGCGGAACGTGTACAACTGCAAGACCGAGGTAAGTTCAGTGCCCGAGATCACGCTGACAATGGCGGAGTCCTTGAGCATGTAAATAAAGTCGTTGACGAAAGGGGGAATCATCAACGGGACGGCCTGAGGAAGCACGATACGAAAAAAGTTCTGCGCAGGTGTCATGCCGAGCGAGAGCGCCGCCTCGGTCTGTCCGTGTTCGACCGAGAGGAAACCGGCGCGAAAGACTTCGGCTTCGTAGGCGGCATAGTTCAGAGCAAGCACAGAAATACCGGCGCGCCACGCATCATCTAAGTACGCTAAATTGTAGTTGACCAGAACGGCTCCGATGCCATAGTAGACCAGAAACATCTGGGTGATGATAGGCGTGCCGCGCATCACCTCAATAAATATTTTCGATGGGACGCGAAACCAGGAGATCGATGAACTGCGCATCAGAGCCAGAATCAGACCAAAAAGCAGGGCAAGCGGAAATGAAATAACACAATAAATAAGCGTATTTTTCGCGCCATCCAGAAATTGCGGCAATAATTGTATAGCCAGGTTCATTTGGAACTCCATTTACACATACGATTGTTTGATTTTCTGTAGGGACGTGATTCATCGCGTCCTGCCTGAATCGGCCCAAGAGGCAGGACGCGATGAATCACGTCCCTACAGGATCAGATGTTTATTGTTGCGTTCCTGGCATTAGACGATGCCAATGGCCGTCTGCTGGTCGTTCCACATCTTCCACTTCACGTAGATCTGGTGGAGCGTGCCGTTTTTCTTGAGCCGGTCCAGAGCGGCGTTCAGTTCGGGCAGCAGAATGGGTGTATTGGGGCTGCTCTTATTGAAGCCCGCAACGTAGACGTCGGGATAGAGCGGCTTGCCAATTGGTTTTAGTGCGGGGTCTGGCACGCCGCCGGGGCCTGCACCCAGGACGTAGTAGGCGACGATGGGATAGTCGAGCATGGTCGCATCCAGCTTTTTCTGCTTCACATCGTCGAAAGGCAGGTTGCCATTATAGAGTTTGGTGGTGATCTTGGGATCGGCCTGCAAATAGGTGGCGGCTTTGTAGCCATCGCCGGTCCCAACGGTCAAACCGTCAAGGATGCTGAGACTAAGGTTGCTATTGGCATTATACTGGGAAAAACGAGGGTCGTCGGCACGAACAACGATCTGTTGGCCGTAGCGATAGTAAGGAGTGGAGAATTCCTGGGTCTTTTTGCGCTCGTCGGTGATCTCCCAACCGTTAAAGACGAAATCGAACTGGTTGGCGGCAAGCGCCTGGTCAAGTTGGCCGTAGCAGACCTCTACCTGGCGCTGGGTGACGCCCATGAGATTGGCAACAGCCTGCATGATATCCACCTCAAATCCAATCAGGTTCGAGGGATTTTTGGGGTCTTTAAATACATAAGGAGCGCCATCGACAAAGTCAGCGCCCCATTGGATAACACCCGGAACTTTGAGTCCAGCATGACCTATGGGCGTTTGTCCTGGGGCCGGAGTGGGTGTGGGATTGGTTTGCACATTTCCGCCACAGGCAGCCAGCAGGGACTCAAGCGATCCCCCGGCAACCACCAGACCACCGAGCTGGCCTGCGCGTTTTAAGAACGTGCGTCTGCCGATTTCATGAATCATAACACATCATGCCTTTCCGTGAATTGTCCTGGCAAATACAATCGAGCCTACCTACGGCATGGTAGAAAGCACACGCTCCAGGAACAGCCTTGTGCGCTCGTTTTTAGGATTTTTAAACAACTCCGCAGGATCACCCTCTTCGATGATCCTGCCATCGGAGATGAAAACCACCCGGTCTGAAACATCGCGCGCAAACTGCATTTCATGTGTCACTACTACCATCGTACTCCCCTCGTAAGCGAGGTCGCGCATGACTTTGAGTACCTCGCCTACCAGTTCAGGATCAAGCGCCGAAGTTGGCTCATCGAAAAGCAAGGCACGGGGCTGCATGGCAAGAGCGCGTGCGATAGCGACACGCTGCTTTTGCCCACCTGAAAGCTTGTTGGGATAGACATCGCGCTTTTCGGAGAGTCCAACTTTCGCCAGCAATTTCTCCGCCATGGCAATGGCCTGGTCTTTCGGCATCTTACGAACAAGCATTGGGGCTTCGATAATGTTTTGCAGGACGGTCATGTGAGGAAACAGGTTGAAGTTTTGAAATACCATACCCAGTTCGCGGCGAATGTGGCTGAGTTGCCTGACCGAAAGATTGGGATCGAGTCGTTGCCCGTGAATATAAATTTCGCCGCTGGTATACTTTTCAAGAGCGTTCAGGCAGCGAATAAGCGTGCTTTTGCCTGAACCACTGGGGCCAATCAGCGCCACCACCTCTCGTTTGCGCACCTCGAAATCAACATCTTTGAGAACGTGCTTATCACCAAAATATTTGTTGAGCTTGCGAGCGCTGATGATAACCTCGTCTTCAACATTATTGACGGCTTGCGACAGGCTGCCCGAACTGGTAATGGGGACAGAGACCCCATCTGAAAGAGTCTGATCGGAGTCCATGAACCACTCCTTTACCTGTTGTAAGATGTGTTCTGGCTTTCATGCTTCCAGCGTAGAAAGTTGTGCGTGTTGCTCTACAGTATAGTCACCCTTAGATGGGCTGTCAAGCAATATTTGGCGTAATGTTACTGTTTTTCTCTATTTTCCCCCGTTTTTCTACGATATCCACTGCGTTAACAGCCATTTTATACGAAATTCAATCATATTAAGCGTTTGAAGGCTGATTTTATGTTATACTATGTTCAACTATTGGTTGAGATATCTGACATCAATCTGGCAGGAGAAACATGCCCTATCTAACAACACCTCACACTCGTATGTATTACGATATTTTGGAACCGGATTTCACGAATCAGGACTTCTATCCCACTCCAGTTCTCCTTATTCATGGATTCGGCGGGACGCCTGAAAGCGATTTTAAAGGGCAACTGCCCTCGCTGCGACAACACTTTCGCGTCCTCGCGCCGCACCTGCATGGCTATGGTCGTTCAACCCAAAGAACGCATTACGAAACCTCTTTTTATCGCGACGACGCGGCAGACCTGGTCGCTCTATTGGATGCGCTACATACCGAGCAGGTGCTGGTACTGGGCTTCAGTGATGGTGGAATTGTGGGATTACTGTTGGCTGCGCTATACCCTGAGCGAGTGAAGGCGCTGGCTGTGATGGGCGCGCAACATCGTATCACCCCAGAAAACGTGGCAGGCATCCGGCACTGGCTGCTTGAAAGGCCACTCGACGAGGAATGGCAGCGCGAACTCGCGGAACTGCATGGCGAGCCATACTGGCGCAGCTTGCCTCGCATGTATGTCGAGGGACAGGAGGCGCTGGTAGAGGCTGGCGGTGTGCTGATTACCGATGAAGAACTCTCAGCCATTCTCTGTCCCGCGCTGATTATGCATGGCAAAAAAGACCGGATAGTACCAGCAGACTATGCAAGAACGATTGCCAGCCTGCTTCCTCATGCCGAACTGCTGCTCTTTGATGCCGGACATGCCGCGCACCTGCGCTGTGAGCAGGAATATACAGCGGCGGTGATGGATTTTCTTTTGAAGAATGCAAGGTAGGTATTTACAGACAGAGACAGGCCGGTCAGAATGGCCATTCTGACCGGCCTGTCTCTGTCTGTAAATATATCGATGTAAAAACGTGCTTTCTGTATGTCAAATGGGCTTGCAATATTTTTCCATAGACAGGAGTGAAGCTTGTTATGCCAGCCGAAAAGGTTGCGATTGTCATTCCCGCCTTGAATGAAGAGGGGGCACTACGCAAATTGCTGGGTGAGATTCCCCCTGGCATCGCCGATTGGGTCATTGTTGCCGATAATGGCAGCACTGATAGGACAGCCGAGGTGGCGCGTGCAGCAGGAGCAATTGTCGCTAGTGAGCCAGCACGAGGATATGGCCGGGCCTGCCTCAAAGGCTTTCAGACGGCCTGCGAGCTAGGAGCGGAGATTGTTATCTTTCTGGATGGCGATGGAAGCGATGACCCCGCTGATATTCCAATGATGCTGGCTCCGGTGTGCGAGGGACAGGCAGATATGAGCATCGGCTCGCGGGTCAGCAAGCGGGCAGAACGGGGGGCAATACCCCCACAGGCGCGGCTGGGGAACTGGCTGGTCAGTAGCCTTATTCGCCTCTTTTACCGGGCAAAGGTACACGATATTGGTTCGTTCCGCGTCATTCGATGTAGCACGCTGCGCGAGTTGCAGATGCGAGAGATGACCTTTGGCTGGCCAGTGGAGATGCTGGTGAAGATGGCACGCCGGGGATACCGCATCTTCGAACTGCCGATTCACTACCGCAGACGCAGTGCGGGGAGATCGAAAGTGGCAGGAACGGTGGTCGGAAGCGTGAAAGCCGCCTATTATATGCTGCGAACCACGCTGCGCTATGCCTGGATAGGAGACGCACATGCCTGAGACCGCCCTGGTAGTAATGGCACGCTATCCTGAGCCTGGAAAGACCAAGACGAGACTTGCTCAGACTATCGGAGATTGCGAAGCAGCAGCCTTGTACCGGGCGTTCCTGATCGACCTGGCGAATCGCTTCGTGAGGCAAAGCTACCTGTTGCATTGGGCCTATACGCCTGCCGAAGTGGACTTCCGGACATTTCTTGCGACCATCGTGCCTTCTCTTGCTCCGTATATGTCCTGTTTTCCGCAACACGGGCCAGACCTGGGAGCGCGGCTACTGCATGCCTTTCGCTGGACATACCAGCATGGCTTCAAGCGTACTGTCCTGATCGGCTCAGACTCACCGCAGATCAGCCGGGAGATTATCTGTCAAGCGGAATATGCTCTCAATATGGCTGATGTTGTATTAGGGCCAGCCGAGGACGGGGGCTATTACCTGATCGCTATGCGCGAGCCACATGATGTTTTTACAGGCATTCCCATGAGTACCAGCGAGGTGCTGGAACAGACGATACAACGAGCGACTGAGCAGGGGTTAACGATAAAGCTACTGGAATCGCTTTTTGATGTTGATGAAAGCGCAGATTTAGCGCGGCTGGCGGAGTTGCTGGAGCAAGATGCTTCGCTCTCGCCTGCCACAGCCGCTCATCTTGCTACGATAAGGAGCCTTCATGATTAGCGCCACAACGAAAGTCGATACACTGCCACGTTCGATCTATATCGAGCCGACCAGCCGTTGCAATGAATTCTGCCAGCAGTGCCCACGCACGCTGCTGACCCGCGAGGAAGACCGCGATTTGACGTTTGACGAATTTCGCTACATCGTCGATCAATTTCCGGTGCTGGAGCGCGTCGTGCTGCATGGGCTGGGCGAGCCGTTGTTGAATAAAGACCTGCCTCGTATGGTGCGCTATCTGAAAGAACGCGGCACCTATGTCCTGTTCAACTCGAACGGCATCGCGCTGACGGAAAAGCGCGGCCAGGAATTGATCGACGCGGGCCTGGATGAGTACCGGCTCTCAATGGATGGAGCTACACGCGAGATGTACGCCCATGTACGAGGAGTGGACGCCTTTGAGAAAATCTGGCGCAATGTACGCACCTTTGTGCGTCTGCAACAGGTGCAGAATGCCAGCAATCCTCGCGTCTCACTCTGGTTTACAGCCATGCGCGAGAACCTGCACGAACTGCCAAAGTTGATCGAACTGGCCTATGAGAATGGCATACGCGAGGTCTATCTACAACGGCTGGTGTATTTTGAAGAGGGATTGGCTCATTCAAAGCAGGCTTTGTTTCGGAGAGCCAGTGCAGAGGAACTGGAGATTGTGCAGCAAAGCGAGGCACTGTGCAAGCAACTTGGCATCACCTTCAACGCGGCTGGCTCGGCGACTCCTATTGAAAGCCTGCTACGCGACTTTGGTTCCCGCCCCTGGTCTGGTTGCCGCCGCCCCTACACACTGACCTATATCACGTCGAGCGGCAACGTGCTATCGTGCTGTTTCGCCCCGTTCGGCTATCGCAGTCGGCGTGAATACCAGGAAGAGCGCGTGCTGGGCAACATCTTCGAGCAGCCCATCGAGGAGATCTGGCATGGCGAACGCTACGAACAATTCCGACAGGCTTTTGAAAGCGACCACCCGGCGCGGCACTGCTCGCAATGCGGAGTGAATTGGAGTTATTAAAGGGGCAATATTAAGAGACCGAAGCAATCCGCAAATACCAGACCGGAAGTCACCCGGCGAGCAGAGACCCGGGAAGCCACCCGCATGGGGATGGCTCTACAAGTAGCTTCGTATTGTAGAGCCATCCCCATGCGGGTGGCTTCCGTGTCCTCACTTCCATGCCCTTACTTAGACGTTCTCATAATACAGCCTACACAGGCTCCGCCGTAACCTCTGCTGCGTTCTCCTTTTTAATTTGTTCAAGCCGCGCCTGTTTTTCCTGGGCGACTTTTTTGCGCAGGCGGAAATATAACAACAGGCAAAGTAGGAATGCCTCGGCTGTCGCAGAGCCGCTTGCCGCAAGGGGAATGGCAAGAATGACGTTCTGACCGGTACAAATGACGAGCAACCCGATAATCAAGCCTATGCGTGAGACGAAGGCGAAGATGTTTGTGAAAAGCGGCGTGACAGCATCTTTGAGCGAATAGAAGGCACGTGCTATTAATTCACCGGCTATCACTCCGGGTAGGCCAACTGCATAGCCGATGAGGGCAAGGGTCGTCAAGGTACTTGAGTGATGGGTAAAAGCGCCATGTTGAAAGAGAATACGTATCAGGGGTTTCCCTAAGAAGCAGAGCGCGACCGCGATAGGCACAGCAAGGAGTATAGATGCCCCAATCACCTTCAAGGCGAGGCGGCGCAGGTGGGAATAGGTGCCACGCGCAGCCAGCGCAGATAATTGAGGCAGGACAGCTTGCGATACCGCCTGGGCCAGCAGGGCGACGGGCAGGTAAAAGAGCATGTAAGCGTTGTGCTGGGCGGCAAGGCTGGCTTTGTCCGGCAGATAGGAGGTATAGAACGTATCGACAATCAAAGCAGCAGAGCCGAGGGCGACAACAGCCGCGTTTGGCCCAAGCAGGCGCATGACCTGAATCAGGCCAGGATCGCGCAGGTTCCAGGCAAAATAGTAACGCAGCCCATGCTTCACCAGACCCGGCACCTGTACTGCAACCTGGCAAACAGCCGCCAGCAACACGCCATAGGTAGGGCCGTAGATGCCGAGGCCGGGAATGACCAGCGTCATCAGCAGGCCAGCGATGAGACCGACGTTGTAGACGGCAATCGAGAGCGCAGGGAGCAGAAACTGGCGCTTGCTGCTCAAGACGGCGGTTGCGATTGTGCCAAGCCCAAGAATGAGCGGCTGCACCAGCATGATGCGCGTCAGGGAAGTGGTCAGAGCCTGTTGTGACGGTGAATAGCCTGGAACAAGGATATGGCTGACGAACTGGGGCGTAAACAGTTCGCCCACAAGTAGCACGAGCGTCAAACACACAAGCAATATATTGAAGATCAGGCTGGTCAAGCGCCAGGCCTGGGCGCGGCCATGATCCTTGTCATAGGAGACAAAGACGGGTATGAAGGCATGACTGAGCGCGCCACCGGCAATCAGGTTGAAGAGTGCGTCCGGCAGGCGGAAAGCGGCATAGTAGGCATTGGCCTCGGGTCCCAGGCCAAAGATGGCATTAAAGATGCTCTGACGGACAACACCCAGGCCCCGAGAGGCAATATAGGCAGCCATGAGCAAAAGCGCAGCCTCGGCGATGCTGAAGCGGCGCAGGGTAAAGCCACGGCTCAGGCGGAAATTTGCGAGGCTAAAGCGAAAGCGAAAAAAACCAAAGCCAACTTTCGCGGAAGAAGTTTCCTCGGCGTCATCCAGAGCCTCTTCGTCTTCAAGTGGTATCTGCTCAGCCGCCAGCTCAGGCTCATCGGTAGAAATTGCAATGGTCGATGGTGTATTGGAGTGTGGCGCTTCGTGCGTAATGGGTTCCTTCCCCTTTCTTCTCTACCCCGAATATCCTCACTGTACTGATAAAAAACGCTTTCACTCGCGTTTTGTGCAGAAATTTCCTCTTACCTGCACCCAGAAGGGTTTCATCCAGTATGACGAACTATTCCTGTCATTTTCACAGACAGCCCAATAGTACTAGAGGTACGGAAAAGAGACTGCACCGGTTCATTTGCTGCTTATGAGCGACATAGTAATGCGCGAAGCCTGTCAGGAGGAATAGCGTAAAGCACGTGTCCATCCACCCCATCTGTGGTGACAGCCGCGACCAGGGCATTATAGACAGCCTCTTCTGTTGCTTCGATGGCTCCTGTGAACAATTCGTTGACCAGAAGCCGTTTATCTGGTTAAGATGCTGAAACGCTTTCTAGCCTTTTCGCCCTATAAGCCAATTGGCAGGCTAGCCAGCGGCGTTTTTTTCCATTACATTGTTCTTGTGTAGAGCAATTCTACCTCTATTTTTTATGTGAAGCGAGGGTTGTCGATGTCTTCCGGGTCACATGAGACGCAACCACTATTACAGGGAGATGATACATCTATTTCACCATCACTCCCGCCAACTCTATCCGCGCCCAGGTCAACGACTAAGCTGCCTGCTACTATTTCGACCGGGAAGTTGCAGGTCACAACAACGACAAAAGTTCCGATCGTGATTCCGGCGGCGGCGAAACGCAACCGGGTGTCTTCCGAAAAAACGGGTAAGCGGCCATTGCGATGGATTGCTTTGCCGGGCGTTTTGATCGGTAGTATTCTGGTGATTACTCTGGCCTCGCTTTTCGTGGTGCCGCTGGATAGCACCGGCTCGCACCCGCAAACGCTCGGGCAGATGATTAGCAATCTCCTGACCAATAACCAGCAGGCACAGCTCGATACACAGGCGCGCGGCATCACACCTACTCCCAACGCTACGCTCAACAATGGCGAGGGTTCATGCAACGGTCACGACATCTGGAGTACGTGTGCGACCTATATTCCTGATAATGGAGTGATGGGAACGGGGCATATGCAGCACCCTCTCAACGGGGCTGTCATTACACAGGTCTTTGGGCACATAGAATACCAGCAATGGTGTGGATGCTGGAAACCCCATACCGGAATTGACCTGGCCGCGCCCTATGGAACGCCAGTGATGGCGGCTGATAGCGGGCAGGTGATCTGGGTTGGCTGGGACTGGTCAGGCCTCGGCTGGGCGGTCAAAATCAATCATGGCAACTATATTGCTACTATCTATGGACATCTCGATCACTATATTGTGAAGGTGGGCCAGACGGTCACGAAGGGACAGATTATTGCATATGAGGGCAGTACGGGAGCCTCGACGGGGCCACATGTCCATTTTATGGTACTGGTGCATAATGCATGGGTAGACCCACAACTATACGTGCAATTGCCGTGAGAATCAAGAAAGGCTAGCTTAACTGCTAGCCTTCACTTTGTTTCTTCACGGATTCTATGCCTGAGCAGCGTTCTTCGGACGGCGACGGCTGATTGAACCACCCTTGCGCCCGGCAGCCTGGGCTTCCTCGCTGGTCCACTTGTGGGCTGTACCCAAAGCATGAGCAGCTTTTCCGCCTTTGCTGGCAATCTCGCGTTTCTTCTCAGGACTCATCGACGCGAAGCCGCGTCCTCGACCCTTTTTAACCTCCATAATTGACCCTCTCCTTGTTAAAAGCTATGCACTGGAAGTAGTTTGGTAAACACCGGTACACAGATATAGTGTTCACATTGCTAAGCATAACAGCACATCAGTGAAAACTACAAGTCAACAATAAAAAACTCATCATTCTCTAATGTTTCTTAGGAAATCCTAAAAAACTACATGAGATTTTTAGAAAAGAGACTAACGGGATGTAGATAACGAAGCAAAAGACGAAGGGAACAAATTATGTACCTGTGCAAGCGGAAAGAACACATTGACAGTTGTACCCACTCCTTCCTGGCTGGTCAATTGAATGCTGCCGCGCATGGCCTGCACGAGTTGGCGCGTAATATAGAGGCCTAAACCGACACCCGGCACATCTTTTGTAGCCGGATGGCGGAGACGGCTGAATGGTTGAAACAACCGACTCATCTGGTGGGAAGCAATGCCAATGCCTGAGTCGCGCACGCTCAACATAAGCGTGGAAGGATACGCGAGAGTTCCATCGTCCTGTGAAAAAGACCCTGGAGTTAGGCTGGCGCGAAGTTCAATTGTACCGCCACGCGGCGAGTATTTTATGGCATTTTCCAGCAGATTCGACAGGATTTGTTGCAGGCGATGGGGATCGGCCTCGATAGGTGGCAAGCTTGTAGGAACGTCACAGTGGATGCTATACATTCCAGGCTGTAGAGCATCGGCTCGCTGCTGCGCCAGCCTGGCGGCCTCAAGACAACTTGAAGAGATATCTACCTGCGTCATGTGCAATTGCAATTTTCCCGACTGGATGCGTGAGACATCCAGCAGATCACCGACAAGAACCTCCAGGTTGTGAGTCTGCTCGATAATGCTATCGAGGTAGCGTCTTCGCTGCTCGGGATTCATGGCCTGTTTTTCCTGCGCGAGGTCGCAACTATAGACTTGTAGCAACCCGGCATAGCCTTTGATAGCAGTAAGTGGAACGCGCAGTTCATGGCTGACCATCGAGACAAGTTCCGCATTTAAACCAGCATTACTATTGTCTGCACGTTGAGATACTAGCGTAGAATATTGTTCTTCTATAAAGGAAGCATACAAAGCACATATGGCCTGTTCCAATTTGTTTTCAGTGGTAGCAAGAAAGGCCTGAAGCAAACCTCGTTCGCCTTCAGTAAAACTATCGGGAGACGAAAAAGAGAGCAGAATATAGCCAGGAATACCAGCAGGACACGCAAGAGGAGCGACCACTATCGATTCGAGCTGAGCCAGATATCCAGTCTGGATGGAGATATCATATAAGCCTCGTATCCGTTCCTGGTCAAGGAGCGAAAGAAGTTCCCTGTCTCCATAGAATCGCCATGCGCCAGGGAACCGCTCAGGAAAGAGGCCCAGGAGCGGATGACGCAGCTCCCGCTCCTGACAATCGAGAACCAGAAGGGCCTTTTCGCACGAGACCAGCTCGCAAATCGCATGAATAAACTGTTGAAAGTACGCCTGCGACGACATTCCACCTGCACCTCCCATAGAGCCACCTGCGCACATAAGGCACAGCCTCATTCTTAGTATAGCCCTACACCCAACAAGCAGGTGGTAAATGTCACCTTATGCCCCCTGATGCAAAGTAATATCCCCGCTACCGGCCTGAAGCTGCAAGGAAATGCCCGGGCTGGTGCCGACATCTCCGCTGGCCTGACTACCCGAGCCGGTATCCTGCAGCTGAATAGTGGGATAATCCCTCGCATCGATAGAACCGGAATATGTCGTGGCATCCACGTGAAAGTTTGTGGTTCTGGGCAGGGTGACATCGATATCGCCGCTAGTAGTCGTGAAGTGATACTGGCCATTCGCATTGATTGTGCCATCAAACTGGATATTGCCAGAGGTAGTCTGGAACTGGGAAGACCCACCAAGCGTGTCCTGCTCCAGATTGATGTCGCCAGAGGTCGTCTGTATATTGACTCCACCGTTGAATACATCTTGAGAAGTATCGATGTTGCCAGAGGTGGCATTTAGCACAGAACCGGCGGCGAAAGTATCGTTTGAGGTTGACACATTACCAGATGTCGTTTTTAAGCTAGCCTGGCCATGCATGCCCTCAACACTGATATCGCCGGAAGTAGTTTGTAGCTGTAAATTAGTACTTTGCGGGACATCGATGATAAAATCGACCTCACGCGAGGAAAATCCATTACCGCCCGTGTCTACATTGATCGTAATCGTATTATCAGTTGTGTTTGTATTATACGTAACCTTGATGTTATTGGGATCATCGAAGAAGCTGGCCTTTTTATCGGCGCGGATATGAATTTGGCCATCAGTGCTGTCACTTTTTATCTGGATATTCCCGTTGTCCTCTTGCAAGAGGATGGTAGGAATACCATTGAAGGTAATAGCTTTGTTCTCAACACTGTCCTTTGTGCCAAAGAGGCTGCCGAAACCGCCACTCATGAAACCAAAGATCAGGATAATCACAATAATCCATAGCCAGGGGCTGCGCCTGCGACGATAGCGCATGCGCGGCGCTGAAAATGGCGCGACCGGGGTGGGCTGCCTGGGAGCTTCGCGCATAGGTTCATGATAAACAGGCCGGGAAGCATATCCTTCTTCGTAGCCGGGATATTCGGCACTATGAACTGCCTCAGCTTCAGGCGCGCTCGTCTGAACTGGCTCGTTAATCGGTTGCGGTGTAAATGTCTGTCCCTGGGTATTGCCGGATAAAGGCCTGGTTGGTTTCCAATCCGGGTCCGCAAATTGCATTTCGTTACTCATGGGAATCCTCGGTTATCATCTATTTCAAGCTAGCTATAGCGATTGGCTTCTTCATTATGTACGTGCTGCTTTCCGATGAGTTGCAGGATAGACTTGACCGATATGGAAGAGAACGATACAATAGGCCGGACACCTGATGCGTAACGCTCTGCGTAGAGCTATATTAAGAGTCAAATACTAGAGAAAGATCATATGAGTATGGCCGATAAAAGCCTGGAACGCCTGCCCACGACTACACCTGCAAATAACGAGCAACCCGAGCCTGGAGGGTTTGGCGTGGTTGAAGCGCAACCAGAACCAGTAGCAGCCCCGGTAGTGCAGGCCCCGGCGGCTGGCGCATCGACACTTCCACCAGCAGTTTTCAAACGCTCAAGACGCGCCGCAACCGTTGAACACCTGGCCGCCCGTCGCAATACATCTACCCTCACAATGGATCAGCCCGAAGTCAAGCAAAAACTGGGAGAGCTGCGCGCGGAAATGACCACATTGCTCACCGACTTCCGTTGGGGAGGAGCATCCGTCCAGACGCTTGTCGAGCGCATTATTCCGCTGCTCAATCTGGGATCGCTCCAGCAATGGATACCAGTGCTGGCTCCTACGCTGCTTGAGATCGACCGGGCAGGAAATCTTGTGCCGGTGTGGTTAAAACTGGCCGAGCAGGAAGACCCCGAGGATTTGCCAGCCGACGCCAATCCCGCCGATACGGAGATTGGGCGCGCCCGCCGTATTGCGCTGCTGATGCTTGGCTATTACAAATCGCCAGAGCTTTCATCTGCGCTTGGCAAGCTGGCAACCGATCCACACTCTTCGCTCTACGCAACGCAGGCCCTGGCAAGGCAGGGAACAGTGGCAGCGCTACAGGCGCTGGTGATAGCGCTCAAAGAGGCCAAAGGGTGGGCAAAAGTTGATATCATGGATGCCTTCGCCACCATCAACCAGGCGCGTTTTTACGATCTGATGCTGGCTAGCGGCCTGAATGACGCAGAGGGTTTGGAAAGCTACCTGGCGGTGCCGCTCTATAAGACGCTTCCATTGGAGAAATATTTAAACGGCGGAAAGGATGTCGCGCCGAATTTGACACAACAGGCCGCACTGATTTTCGCACAGGTCCTACAGGATAGCAACCCGGCTACCGCAAGCACAGGCACAACGCCTATGATTTTCGAGCGCGACCTGCCCAGGCTGGCTTTCGCCCTATTTGAGGGAGCAAAAAGCGCGCCTGCATGGTATAAAGTGGTTGCGCTGCACCGGCTGGGCCTGTTCATGGGCCGCTACTGGGCGGAGATTTCGCGTGGGGCCATCCAGAACCCCGAGATTTTACAGCCCATCTACGCCTGTCTGCCTTTAATGCCTCAAATCGAGCAATGGATGGGTGGGCCAGGACGCAATGTCCTGCTTCAAGCGGTAGAAGGCAACGACGAAGCGATGGGTCCCTCGCTGCGCGTTCTGAAAGAGTTGGGCGAACCAGGTCTGGCAGATGCTTTGCTAAGAAGACTTGAGACAACATTCCAGTTGATAGACCGTGAACAGGCTGTGCGACTGGGGCAAATCTGCGATACGCTGGTGCAACTGCGCGAGACACGAGCAGTTCCTGCCGTTGAACAACTACTGCGGCGCGTTGTGCCTATAGATCATCGCGCATCGCGACCCAGGCGGACAGAAAACCTGCCAACAGGAGACCCGGATATTCCAGCAAGTATCCTCTACGGCGCGGCTCTGCGCACATTTGCCCAGTTCAATGATTCATCGACACTGAGCATAGTATTACGCGCCGCAAAGGATTTCGACCCCTTTGTCCGTTCGCAGGCGCTCGAAGCTTTGAAAACGATGGACCCACAGGGCAGCGATAGCCGCAGCCGGGCGTCAGCGCGTGAGGGTTTGAACGACCCGCGTGATGCTGTTGTCCGTGTTGCCTGCCAGCTTGTCGCGCAGTATCATGATAGAGATGCGCGTGCTGAGCTGCTAAAGCTCCGTGAGACGCGCCCAGAACTGGTGGCATCTGTAGAAGAGGCATTGAAACAATTGGATCAATAAAACGTCACATCGTGGGTGATAGGAAGGTATTCTGTAGGGACGCAATGCATTGCGTCCCTACAGGCTTCAGGATTCGCTCATAGAGGGAATGCGAACAGCGCTCCAGGCCTCGCGTAGCTTACCTTGAGGGTCGTTCACAACATGGCAGTCTAGATCAAAGATCATCGTTGCACGCTCCTCTGTAGTGTAAGCGGGCCATGCAGGCAGGTTCTGTGCGCCAGGAACGCCGGTACGAGCAAAGGTCATCCAGGCCTCGCTCATCTTCTCCGCAAGCTGGAAACGCCGGGAATCATCGCCCGTGAAGCTGCCAGCAACAGCCAGATTGTCGAATACGAACGGGATTTCAAGCGCGTGGCACGATTTTAGCCTGCCGTTGAGTACGGATGTCTCCCAGGTGAACAGGTACATGTATACTGGAGCAGCATGCTGTGCAACTTTGCGCTCTGCCAGGGTGATCGAGTTCATCCGCATCATGCGGTCACTCATGATCGCGGCAAAAAGATCAGCGGGTGATGACTGAGGATAAACGTGGCGATAGGCCGCGATCAGTGCATCGGCGGCCTCTCCTGCCAGGGCGGATACACGCCTGCGTAGACCGGCGGTATCCAGCGTGCTGAATTCTGTATCTGTCAGCAGGAAGAGTGTTGCCTCGTCCTTGTTCGTGCCAATGATAATCGGGATGTTGGCAGAGATAGCTGGCGCGACCGGATCAAAGGGATGATGGGGCAGCGCCGAACCGTCAACCACCGGACTCCATCCTCTTAAAGGCGAACCATTCACCTTCGCGTTGGCTGCAAAGATGCCTTCCACTGGCACCATAGCTAACCGCTCGACATCTCTGGGAGCGATTTCCAGGGCTTTCAGCAACTTCTCAGCGTTTTCGGTCGCTTTCTGAGGCGACAGCATACGCACACCCGGCCCGCTCTGTATGATGGCGCGATGGAAAAGACCGGCAGCCGAAGGCATGGCGAGGAGCGCGCTGACCTTCGCGCCGCCGCCAGATTCGCCAAAAATCGTCACATTGCCGGGATCACCTCCAAAGGATTCGATATTATCGCGCACCCACTCTAGCGCAGCAACCAGGTCGAGCATACCTGCGTTGCCGGAACCAGCATACTGTGGGCCAACCAGTTCGTCCAGGTAGAGGTAGCCAAGCGGACCCAGGCGATGATTGACCGTCACAACGACGACATCTCCCCGGCGAGCAAGATTCGTGCCCCGATAAAAGCCAGCCGAACCCGATCCCATCGTAAAGCCGCCGCCATGACACCAGAACATCACCGGGCGCTTTCCGCCATCGTTCAGGGCGGGCGTCCAGACATTCAGGAACAGGCACTCTTCGCTTTCAGGCTCTCGCTGTGTCGAACCGATGATGCGTAGCAGGCCATCCATGCCGCCAACCGGTTGCGGACAACTGGGACCATACGCTAGCGCATCACGCACACCTGTCCAGGGTTCAGGTTTTGTGGGTGGACGAAAGCGATTATGCCCGCCCGTTGGCCCACCATACGGAATGCCTCTAAACATGTGTATACCATCACGGGTGATGCCGCGAAGTTTGCCTGCTGTCGTTTCAACAAGAGACTCATCCATCGCTTATGCTATCCTTTCCTCGTTTCGTTCAGGCCGTACCGGCCTCTGCCTCTTCCTCGCTGGCATCACCCTGATAGATCTGTTCCATGGTCTGCTCCCTGGCACGCGCAATACGATTGAGGCGTTTCTCGAACTGCTGGCGGGCGTAGTTGCGCACAACCTCGGGCGTGCCGTTCTCGCGCTGGTTCTGTTCTATAGCGGCGAAGTGCTTGTGCATGCGCTCTTCAACAAGCGGCCAGAGCGTTTTGTTTTGCGCAACCAGGCGCGAAATCAGGAAGACTCCATAGGCGATGTGACGTGACTCATCGCGCTTGATAAGCTGGATACCCTGCAACAGTCCTGGCATCATGTGGGCCTGCCCCAGCAGCCTCGCGAAGCTGAAATAGCCCGTTTCGGCCAGCACGCCCTCGATAATCATGTTATAGAGGATCGAGGCTTTCACCTGATTTTCAGGCGTGGGTTCGGTCAGTAGGCGGTTCATCATGCGCGGCAAGTCTTCACGGAACAGGTCGCGCGTGTTATTGGGGGTGGGACCGATGCGCGCATTGAAATCTTCGTGTTCTTGCAGCACTTCATCCAGTACGCGGCGGAAAAATTCGGTGTGCTTGGCCTCTTCCCATAGGAATGTAGTTAAAAACATCTCCTCTTCCAGCCGACCCTCGCGTGACATGGTGATGATAAGGGGCGTCAGGTCGAGCGTGACGGCCTCTTCACCTGCCTGGAAACCAAGTATGAGGTTGAGCAGGCGCTCTTTATACTCGTCAGGCAGGCGCAGCCAATCCTGGCGATCATTGCTCAGATCAATATCGCGTGGGTCCCAGATGCCAAGCTTTTTCGCCTTGTGATAGAGCCGCATGGGAAGTATATCATGACGCAGGCCGCGCTTCGTCAGCGTGGTAAACGTCCTATCAGGCATCGTTGTCATGTAAGCAGTAACTCCTTCAAATTGTTCCAACCCCTGGACTCTGATTCTGTTCTTGCGAAGCCACGTTCAGGCGAGCCGGTTTCCAGGAGCCGGAGACGACAAAAATGGTCGGAATAAAAACGACCAGTCCGGCAATGCACACCCACCACCAGGTGGCCCATTGCTGGCCGTCAAACTGGTTTCTCACAACAAACGAGAAAGCCAGCGTTGAAAGAACTACAACCAGGCGCAGGATGAAGCCCTCAACAGCCATGCCGGTAGCTACAAGCGCCGGATTGATGTCCTCGACGGTTTCGGTATAAGCAGCCATCCAGGTGACATATCCCACAGCCAGCGTGATACCAAACAGGCTGAGGAAGACGGTCATCAGCGCGCTTCCGGTGGGTACGCCAACGCGACTGATGAAGAGCAGCGTTACGACGATAGTAGCAAGGCAACCGGCCAGCATATAAGGTTTGCGAATCCTGGTTCGGTCAGAGATGAAGCCGATAAGGATAGCCGCAATCACATTGACCAGCCAGAAAACGCTGACCAGTCCATTTGCCTGAGCCGGAGTGAATTTGAAAATGCTGCTCAGGTAGAGCGGAAAGTAGCCGACTGCTGCATAATAAATGAGCAAGTAGAGGCTGATGCCCAGCGCGCTGATAATCAGGCGGAAATTCAACATCTGTCTCCAGGGATGCGCAATCGCCTTCTCGACATCGATGGTGGAAGCGCGGTCTTCAATCAGCGCCTTTTCCTGTAACGAGTTCATGACCTGATCGCGCAGACCAGGTGAGAGTTCGCGCAGGAAGAGGAAGCATAGCAGGAAAAAGACCAGCCCGACCACTCCTGCAATGACGTATTGGGACTGCCAGGTGCCGTATACGGGAAGTGTGCGGCTCGCCACGCCCGTCGCAAGGACGCTGCCGCCTACGGGGCCAACAGTCCAGAACCCCATCGCCAGGGCGCGTCCCAAGCGCGGCGAGAAATCTCTCACCAGCGCCGGAGTGGCGACCAGGATGATACCCTCAACAAAGCCCAGCACGAAGACGAGCGCCAGGAAAACACCTAACGAACTGGTGAACGAGATAGCCAGCGTTCCGAGACCGGTCACCAATAATCCATAGACAATCAGGTTGCAGCGCCCGATACGGTCAGACAGGCTGCCGAAAACCGAGGACAGAGCGCCGATCAAATTCGCGGTCAGCAGTATCAAGGCGTAATTCTGCGCCGTGAGACCAAAGGCAGGTAAGACCAGGGGCGCGACAGAGGGCAGTACATACGACTCGTAGTAGAGCATGATCGTGGCGATGACGGCCAGCGCAAGGTACCAGATACGTTGTCCATTGGTAGGATAGTGTTCAAGAGTGCGATGCCTGAATCCAACTTGTAACATACTCATGTGAAACCTCCCCGGTGTTCATCTGCGAAGACACCGATATACGAACAGGTTCATGATACAAGTGAAAAAGAGACGCCTCTACGTTGAACGCACAACAGGATTCCGATCACCAACTACATTGCATACCATTCCACCCCTGCCCCTACATGTCATCCTGAGCGCCGCGAAGGACCTCGCGCGTGCCGTGTCGAACCAGTGGGGGCCTCAGGTCCTTCGCGGCGCTCAGGATGACAGGCGAAAGGGGCTTTTTCATGGCATACAGCAACATGCTCTACTTCCTATCAGGTATCAGGCGTTACGACGCGGCACTGCCGCGACAAATGTTCCGGTAACTTTGACATCACCGTTTTGATCGACGGCCTGCACCTTACATGCGATACGCGCCTCGCCATCTACCTCGTACTTCTCGGTGATCTTGCCCGAGCAGGTGATGACATCGCCTAGGCGAGTCATGCCTTTGAAACGCACACCGAACTTGCGCAGCGCGCCCGGGCCAACATAATCGCTGAGCATCTGGCCGACGAAGCCCATAATCAGCATGCCATGCGCGATGATGCCACCTACGCCAATCATTTCGCCGATTTTGGGGTCGGTGTGCAGGGGGTTAAAGTCGCCCGACGCGCCCGCGTAGCGCACCAATTGCAGGTGTGTTACAGGGTCTTTGGTCAAGGCCGGAATCTCGTCCCCAATGTTGACATCCTCATAGTACAGTTTTGATGCCGTTTGTGTTGTCATCTATGCTATCCTTTCAAGTCAGAGTACACCTGCTCACTCGCGCACAACGATAGTAGTTCTGGCCTTGAGAACGGTCTGCTGCTGCTGGTTTACGTAGCTGGTCTCAAGCGTGAGGATATCCATTGAATGTCCATCACTGCCCTGACGCGTCTTGCCATCGAGCAGTGTGGTCGTGCCCGTCAGGACATCGTTGGGATAGATTGGAGCAAGGTATTCGTACTCCTCCTCGCCATGCAGGACACGCGCCACGTTAATGCCAACTTCCGCCAGACTCGCTCCTCTCTGCCGGTTGCCCCAGAAACTAAACATGGTAGGAGTGGTTGGCGAAATCGGCACGTCGGGATAGCCCGCCTCCTGCGCGGCTTCGCGACTATGATAAATCGGGTTCATGTCTCCAATGGCGGTGGTCAGTTCGTGAATTTTGTTACGCTGCACCTCGTAGGTAAACGAGGCCAAATTCTGACCAATTTTACTTGTATCGAACATACCTGCTCCTTTGCTCTACAATTAACGAAACACGAGAATTATGCCTGCCAGCTTAGCAGGACATCGAGCGCCTCGATACGCGAGGCAGTTACCAGTAACGGATTGATTTCCAACACCTGTAATTGGGGGCCAAGCGAGAGAGCCAGTGAACTGATGCGATGGATCACCTGACTAAGCACCTGTATGTCAACGCGCTGCTGACCTCGCGTGCCATACAACAAAGCCGCCCCGCGCAGTTCGCCAAGCATTCGCTCGATATCATCCATTGAGACGGGCAGGACGCGCACTGCCGTGTCTTTAAACACCTCTGTCCAGATGCCGCCAAGCCCCAACGTGAGAACAGGCCCCCAGAGCGGGTCGCGGACAATACCCACCAGTAGCTCTATGCCAGCCGAGCGCATGGGACTGACAAGCACGCCCTCGATCTCAGCAAATGGATGAATACGTGAGACGCGCTCCATCATCGCCGAAAATGCTCCGCGCACAGCTTCCTCGGTGTTCAGGTTAAGGGCCACGCCACCTACATCGCTCTTATGCAGCAATGTCGCAGATTGAATCTTCAAGACAACGGGCAAACCAAGCTCTCGCGCAGCCTGTACCGCCTCGTCAGCAGAGGTGACAAGCAGACCGGGAACTACTGGTATGCCAGCCTGCTCGAGTAGTGTTCGCGCTCGCGCTTCAGACCAGTTCCCGGAGAATGACGTATCCTGGGGGATAGATGGCAACGGTTCCTGCTGCGCTTTGCTGGGCGTGACAGAAATAGATTCGGACCACCAGAGAAACTTGCCGAGGGCGCGCATACCATGCTCCATGCCCGCCAGGAAATAGAGGCCGGTACGCTCTACAACAGCCTTTGCCGTTCGCGAGAGGTCCATGCAGGTGTTCGAGGTGATAACGACTGGATGAGGCGCAGAACGAACAATGCGAGCGAGGTTGTCGTTTAAGAGAAGCGAGGCTGCCAGCGCCTCCGGCGTCGGATCGCGCCCGCTCTCGGTTGTAGTAAGGTACAACACGAAGTCGATATTCGGATCGTGAACAACGACATCAAGAGCGCGCTGCTGAAGGGTGGCATCTACGACAATGTAACCCGTCACGTCCAGAGGGTTGTGGCAGGTCGAGAACGGTGGCAAAACGCTCTGTAACCGCTCCACCGTCTCGGGCGCGAACTGGGGCAGTGCGATGCCAACTTCTTCGGAGAGGTCTGAAAGGATGTCGCATGCTCCTCCTGATGGCGTAACCACGCCCATACGGCGACCTGGCAATGGCTGGCTATATCCCGCCAGTCCGGCGGTGGTCAAGAGGTCTTCAAGCGAGGAGACGCGCATAATGCCAAGCTGGCGCAGGGCTGCGTCGTTCACTCTATCATTGCCGACAAGCGCGCCCGTGTGGGCGAAGGCGGCACGGGAACTGGCCTCACTGCGCCCGATTTTGAGCGCGACGATGGCTTTGCGTTTCTCGCGGGCTTTTTCGGCAACACGGCGTAGTTCGTCCGGCTGGCGAATGCTTTCCAGGAAAAGGGCGATAGAGCGGGTCGCCTCATCTTCAAGCAGGTAGTCCATCACGTCGGTGACGGAGATCATGCTTTCGTTGCCCATCGCTACCAGCAGGCTCAGCCCGATGCCGTGTGCCTGGGCAAAGGCCAGCACAGCGCTGGTGAGCGCGCCGCTTTGCAGCACCACACCAACCGGGCCAGACTGAAGCGGCGGCGCGATGGGTAGGCCATAGGGCGTAATGCGAGACGTGACATTGATGAAGCCATTTCCGTTTGGCCCCAGGAGCGTCAGCGCGTGTTCGTGGGCAAAATCGAGCAATTCGCGCTCAAGTCTGGCTCCCTCCGCGCCTGTCTCACTAAAACCAGAGGTCAGCACAACAAAGCACTTTGTGCCTAAACGCGCCGCCTCTTGAACGATGGGCAGTACGCGAGGCGTGGAAACCATGACGAAAGCGAGATCAACCGGCTCGGGAAGATTGCTAAGCGTTTTATAGGCCCGCTCGCCATGCACAATCTCGCGGTTTGGGTTGACAAGATAGATCGGGCCAGGGAAGCCAAAGTTTTTCAGGTTCTCGAAAGTATAAATCGACCAGCGAGAATTATCGGTTGCGCCAACCAGAGCGATACTTCGCGGGTGAAAAAAGTGCTGTAGCTGCTCTGCTGATATTTGCCGGGGTTCGGTCATCCTTCTATACCTCGCGCATCCAGGCTCAGACAACGTCGTACATGAGCAATAGCAAAAAGCAGGTTATTCGCTCAGGCGGAAATAAGGCAGTGTCAACTCCTCGCCCACTTTCTCGAATGTCACCTGCACAGGCTTGCCGACGGCTATGCGTGCACGAGGCGCGTCAATAATGCGCGACATCATGCGCACGCCCTCCTCCAGTTCGACAATGGCAACGACGAATGGAACATCGGCGGCGAAAGCTCCAAAGGCCTGGTAGGCAACCGTATACGAATAGATTGTTCCCCGGCCTGTGGCGACAATCCATGACAGGCTACGCGAATGACAGTAGGGACATATGGAGCGTGGGTAAAAGACAGCACGCGAACAGGCATCGCAGCGTTGAATGCGTAGTTCGCCCTGCGCCAGCCCTTCCCAGTACGGGCGAGATTCGCTGTCCTGCTGGATGGGTGGAAGTTGTGCAGGCATATGGCATCAATCCTTTCCCAGAATAACAGTAGCCGCCGATGAGAGAACGCCGCCCGTACCGTGAGCAAGCGCGATACGCGCATTCTCCACCTGTCGCGGACCGCACTCACCGCGTAGCTGGCGCGTGGCCTCGATCAGCAAGAAAATGCCGTACATGCCCGGATGGCAGTACGAAAGCCCGCCCCCATTGGTATTGAGCGGAAATGGGCCACCGGGAGCAGTACGCTGGCCGCTTACAAAAGCACCGCCTTCACCACGTCCGCAGAAGCCGAGCGCCTCCAGGGTCATAATCACGGTGATGGTGAACGAGTCGTAAATCTCGGTGACATCGATATCAGCAGGGTTGAGGCCCGCCATTGCGAAAGCAGCCTGTCCAGAGGCAACGGCAGCCTGGTGCGTCGCGAGATCAGGCATGTTGGTGATGGTGTTGTGCGTGTGCGACTCGCCATGACCGAGTATCCATGCCGGAGCTTTGCGCGTATTTTTTGCGCGATCTCTAGAAGCGATGACGACCGCCCCACCGCCATCAGTGACAAGGCAGCAATCGAGCAGGTGCAGGGGTTCAGCGATCCAGCGCGAATTAAGTACGTCCTCGATGGTGATGGGGTCGCGCATCATAGCCTTCTCATTCATCGAGGCCCATTTGCGCGTGGCTACCGCGACCTCGGCCAGTTGCTCGCTTGTAGTGCCGTATTCATACATGTGGCGCATGGCGGCAAGGGCATAAGAACCTACAGGCGAGGGCAGCCCATAGGGAAAATCGTACTGCTCGGTCAGCCGGATGGCGGATGGCCCGCGATTGCGAGAGCGGTCGGAGCGTTGAGTGCTACCGTAGGTAATCAAGGCGACATCAAAGAGGCCTGCCTCGATACCCGCGACCGCGTGACCGACATGCGCCTCGAACGAGGAGCCACCGATGTTGGTGGTATCAGTGTATTTTGGCTGGATGCCCAGGTATTCGGCGAGCATCAGGTTGGGCGACCAGGCCCAGTTTCCGGCGCAAAAGAGCGCGTCCACGTCGCTCCATTGTAAGCCAGCATCATCCAGGGCGGCCTGAGCGGCCTGAAGCTGGAGTTGCAACACGGTTTTGTCTGGAGTACGGCCAAGATCGGACTCGGCCACACCCACGATAGCTGCTTTTGATGCAAAGCCCATCAGAACGTCTCTCCAACTTTGACATGACCGCGCAGCAGGTTGCGCGAAATGATGTAGCGCTGAATCTCATCGGTGCCCTCAAAGATACGCCACAGGCGCACTTCACGGTACCATCGTTCAATGGGAAGTTCTTTGGTATAGCCCATGCCGCCGTGAATCTGCAAAACGCGGTCAATCACATGGTTGACCATGTTCGAGCCATAGAGCTTGGCGACGGATGCGGCATGGCGGTTATCCTGGTGTTCCTCGGCCTGCCAGGCGGCATAGAGGGCGAGCCAGCGCGTGGCCTCGATCTCCACATAGGAATCGGCGATCATCCATTGAATGGCCTGTCGATCTGCAATGGGCTGCCCCATCGAGATGCGATGTTTGGAATACTCGATACCCATTTCGAGGGCGCGCTCAGCTACGCCCACAGCGCGGCAGGCAATCGCCCAGCGTCCCGCACCAATCCACTGCATGCCGAGGTTGAAGCCGCCGTTCAGCTTGCCCAGAATATTTTTTTCGGGCACGCGCACGTTCTCAAAATAGAGTGAGGCAGGCCCCCATTCGCCCATTGTGGGGATATAGCTGGAACGCCAGCCCATCTCGCGGTCTACCAGAAAACAGGTGACGCCGCCATGCGCGCCTTTTTCAGGGTCGGTGACGGCAAAGACCATCGCGAAATCTGCTTCGTTGCCGTTGGTGATGAAGATCTTCTCGCCATTGAGAACCCAGTAATCTCCGTCTTTCACAGCGCGCATCTTGATGTTTGCCGCGTCCGAACCGGCCCCCGGCTCGGTGAGAGCAAAGCAGGAACGGCGGTCGCCATTGATGGTCGGAATCAAATAACGCTGCTTCTGTTCATCGTTGCAGTAGTAGAGAATGTTATCGGCTGAGCCGCCAAAGGCAAACGGCACAAAGGTGCGAGCCAGTTCCATGCTGATAATGCCGGTCATGATGGGGCCGAGATTCGCTCCGCCATACTCCTCGGGCGTGTTGATGCCCCAGAAACCCATCTCTTTGGCCTTGAGTTGCAGTTCGCGAATCTTTGAACGTTCGATACCTGGGCGGTTCTCACGCTCATTAAGCAGAACTTCCCCTTCCAGGGGCATCAACTCCCTCTTCACAAAGTCACGGACGGTTTGCTGAACCATTTTCTGCTCGTCGGTCAGGCGAAAATCCATGTGTTGCTCCTTTGCACAACTGTTAGCAGCGATACGACAACGGTTATTTCTAAGCTAAGAAGTCCTTTTCTTCAGGATAAAAGGACTTGCGGCCATAGGCACTAAGCCGGGTAAATTTATTCTTAGGCTATAGGAAATTCCTAGCCAAAGAAGGCTTGATCTGACTACTTATCGCTTCTGGGCAATAATTGTGCGTGAAAATAATCAAGCTGGGTAGTAATATAGGTTTCCAGATTGATCTCCGGCTCGAAGTGCCACGTTTTGTGCAAGGCCCAGAGGTGTCCCAGGCCCAGGACGTTGGCGGCCAGGATGCGCGGCTCTGGAATATCTTGCCGAAAAACACCCATGCGCTGCCCCTCTTCGATCAGCTCTAGAAAACGGTTGTCCAGATTTTTTATCATAGCCAGAATGCGCTGGCGGGTTTCGCGTGGAAGCGTGGAACTATCCCGGTACATGATAATCAAACGCTTTGATCCCCTATCCAGTGAGGTGTAGAGTTCGCGCACAATATAATCAAAACGCTCGAGTGGACTGGCTATATGGGTGGCCTGACTGAAGAGATCTAAGTGAAGGGTCGCGACCTCTTCACAGCAGGCGAGTAGAATATCTTCTTTACTGGGGAAAATGTAGTAGATGAGTCCAGTACTGATACCTGCCGCCTGGGCAATGTCGGGCATCGAGGTTCCATGAAAGCCCTTGCGGCTAAAGAGGTCCCGAGCGGCGGTGATGATTTCCTCGCGGCGAATGTCGCGAATGGTTTTGGCAGTCATGCAGGCTTCATCCTTCTTTTCATACCGGATGCAGTGGCCGTTGTTCCAGGGAGTCTGGATAAAAAAAGCATACCATAATTTGATTGAACATTCAATAGAAATGGCGTCGATCGAAGAAAGGACGTGCTTTTTTCATTCCAGGGACTATTGTGTAATCACCTCTAGCACCTTTTTCTCATACTGACCTGTGCAATTTCGTGCAGCTCAGTATACTGAATAGTGGAAGACGCTGTTTTCTACATGCAAACCTGTTAAATCATTGATACGAAACTTTTTTGAGGTCTAAGGTAATGAATATGTTGGTGGGGAAAACCCTCGGCGGATACCGTTTGATACGGCTCGTCGAGAGCGGTGGTATGGGAGACATTTACCTGGCGCAGCATACCCGCATAGGACGTAAAGTCGCGATCAAGGTTGTTTCGGGCGATCTGCGGGCTATTCCAAATACGCCGGAAGGGCGGCAGGCGGCGACACGCTTTGAGCGTGAAGCGCGAGCAGTGGCGGAATTGGAACACGAACATATTTTGCCGCTCTACCACTTTGGAGAAGAGGTCATCGAGTCAGACGGGCCGCCGATTACCTACCTGGTGATGCCCTACCTGCCCGAGGGTTCGTTGTGGAACTGGTTGCAGCGTAGAACCCAACATTTCGGCTTTGGCTGGCCGATTTCTGCGGAAGAGGCTGGCTATTACTTGTTGCAGGCGGCAGCAGGCTTACAATGCGCCCACGATCACGGCATCATTCACCGCGATATCAAGCCGACCAATTTTCTGATTCGCGTAGAACGCTCCTCGGTTAAAGACCCGTCGCAGGAGCATCTCATCAAAATCTTTCCGCATGGCAAGCCGCATCTCCTGCTGGCGGACTTCGGGCTGGCAGCATTTTACCGCAATGGACGCTCATTGCATCGCTCGGTAGGTACACCGCTCTACATGGCACCGGAGCAATTTGACGACCCGACGCTGGCGGCTTCGGTGCATGTCGGGCCTGCCGCCGATCAGTACGCGCTGGCGGTGATGATCTATCAACTGGTGACAGGCCGCGCCGTGTTTGAGGGAACGGCCAGCCAGTTGCTCCATCACCATCATCATACGCCGCCCACACCACCAAGCGTACACAATCCTTCCCTGCCGAGAGAACTGGATGAAGTGTTTCTGAAAGCGCTGGCAAAGCGCCCGGAACAACGCTATCCAAATATACTCACCTTTGCCCAGGAATATGACGCCATCCTGAAAAAAGTGCAGCGCTCCACTGGAAAGCTCGAATCAAGAAGCCAATCGGATGAGAGACAGGAGACAAAGGCTGTGGTCTATGCCGGTGCGCCACGCAATCGTGGAACTATTCAATTGCCCCGGCTTGAAAAAGTTGCCGGGCCATCACTTACTCCACAACCCGCATTAGTAGGCACATCGACGGGGGTAGCGACATCGGAAGCTCCGAAGGCAAAAGGTTTGACGCCTTTGCCCTCGGATGAGCAGGACACACTGAAAGACGGCGAGCCAACCGCTCCGACGGTGCTTATACCCACTCTGCCCCAGCCCCGTTTCTTCTCGCCACTCAGCCTTGTCGTAATTAGCCTGCTTATAGTGACGCTGCTGGTGATTGGCTTGCTGCTGGTAAGCACGTTCCTGGGGCATGGACATCCGGCGTCAGGAACAACGGGACATGCAGTCGCATTGTTTACGGATGTTATTTCGCGATACTATCATGTACACCTGTAGGGACGCGATTCATCGCGTCCTGCCCCTCATGTCGATTCAGGGCAGGACGCGATGAATCGCGTCCCTACAGGTGCCCACCATTTTCCCTACATATTCGGAACCACCGGAAGCAGCACGTATGACGGGTGTTCCGCGTCGTGCAGGATGGTCTGGTGAGCAACAGCCATCTCAGTATCGGTACCGAAGTCGTGGCCGGTATTGGGATTGCGGTCCCAGCGCGGGAAGTTGCTGCTGGTGATATCGAGGCGAATGCGATGTCCCGCCTTAAAGACGTTGCTGGTAGCCCAGAGATCGATTTCGTATTCGTATGGCTTACCTGGCTCGATCAGCGAAGGAGCAGCACCACGAGCGAAATCACGATAGCGGGCGCGAATGATGCCATCGGTGAGGTTCTGGGCATAGCCATCGGGATGTACGTCAACCAGGCGGGCGACAAAATCAGTATCTGGAGCGCTTGAGATCGCCCACAGGTGAACTGAGATGGGGCCGGTGACTTCCAGGTCTTCCATCAATTCTCCGGTTGTGTAGACCAGCACATCCTGGCGGCTCTCGGTCGAGCGCTGATCGTAGGGACCAGCAGGAAACTCTGGCGTCATAAGCAATGCGCCCCCCCGCGTAATGACCGGATTGGCCGGATCGTAATCGTATTTGTCGCTGGCGGATTCACTGCTATCCGGCGCTTCGGTAGTCAGGGAGCCGTCGCCTTGCAGCGAGTTGGCGTGCCCATTGCTGTGCAGGTAGTAGCGCGTATTGACAGCGCGAGCAAGCGGCCATTCGTTTTCATCGCGCCAGACGTTGACTCCCATGACGAAAAGCTTGATGGGCGGCTCTTTGAGCATGCCCGTGTCGATGCCCTTCAGCCAGTGATCGAACCAGCGCACCTGCATGCTGACGAAATCCATTTGCAGATTGATAAAACCCGCCGTTGAGCCGAAACCGAAGTTTATTTCGCCAACAGGATTGTTGAACTGGCCATGCGCCCAGGGGCCAATTATGAGCTTGCTCTGTCGGGACTCGGGCGTTGGACCATGCTGGCGCATGTAGTTGAAATTGTTGATGGTATCTTGCAAGAAGATATCGTACCAACCGCCAACGTTCAAGGTGGGAACAGCGACTTTCTCATGGTTGCCAACAATGGTGAGCGGACTAATCAGCTCAAAGTCGCGCTCCATAGGCCGATTCAGGTTCTCAAAAAAGTAAGGAGCGACATCTGTGCGTTTGAGCGGAGCGAATTCTTTTAAAGGAAGCGACCAGTAACCGGTTTTGCCAAGATTATCCATCTCATAGGCGAGCTGATAGATAGCGCGACCGAGCGTTTGCGGGTCCTGGCGATGGCGGCGCGAGAGGACGTCCAGGCCCATCATCAGTTGCCAGCCACCGGAACTGCCAAGTTCGAGCGCGCCGCCACGAAAGAGTACGCCATTAAAGGGGTCATTCCAGGTCTGGACAGGGATCATGGTTTTGAGGGCAGGAGGTTGGAGTACCGCCGAGGCCCATTGGGTGAAGCCAAAGTAGGAGATACCATACATGCCCACACTGCCATTGCTGTAGTACAGGCGGGAGGCCCATTCGACGGTATCATAGCCATCCTGGGCCTCGTTCACAAACGGCATCCATTCGCCTTCGGATGTCCAGCGCCCGCGTGTGTCCTGCACAATTACCACGTAGCCACGCCGCGCAACCTGGGCGGGGTCCATGACTGCCGAGCCAAGGGGAAGATCTTTACCATAAGGCAGGCGGGTCAAAAGAACAGGCCATTTGCCCTCTCCCGCCGGACGATAGACATTGGCGCGCAATGTAACGCCATCACGCATTTTCGCCGGAACATCAAAATCAACGACAATCTCCGAATTTACCTGCATTGCCATCGGCGGCAACTCCTTCTATCTGGGTTTCTTTTACAAAAAACAACGGCAAGCGTACTGAGCCTTATATTACAACGTTCTTTTGGTGTAATGCCAATGGCAAAAATCAAGGCAAGCGAACGCTTGACATGGCATATAAGCATTGACTATACTCTCTGCATACATTTTACGGAACGATTTTCCGCTGGCTAGAACGCTCAGGGCTGAGCCAAACGAACGGAGTATTTATGCGGCATGGCGAACCGCTCGATGGCGAGAAGACGGTACAGATTGTGCATCGCATCGCGAAAGTGCTGCGCGCCTTCGACAATGCAGGCCTGTTAGGCATTACCGATCTTGCGGCGGCGACCGGTCTGCCCAAATCGACCACGCATCGATTAGTGACCGCGCTGGTGAACGAGGGATTGCTGGTGCAGGATGAGGATAGCCACAAATATGCTTTGAGCCTGCGCGTCACTGCCCTGGGGGCCAGCATTCTCAGTTCGCATATGGTACGCAAGGTGGCGCGGCCTATGTTGATGGAACTGCGCGACCAGACACGCGAATCGGTTCACCTGGCAGTTCTCGAAGGAATGGAAGCGGTGATTATCGATACCGAGGACTCCTATTATTTCGTGCGCGCCGTTAACGTGCCCGGACAACACCTGCCCGCCCACGCGGTTTCCACTGGAAAAGTGCTGCTGGCCTACCAGTGGGAGGTGCGCCTGCGAGAAATTCTCGCCCACGCCACCCTCCCGAAGTATACCGAGAACACCATTACCGACCCGCGCCTGCTGCTTGAGGAACTACGCAAGGTGCGGACGAATGGGTATGCCATCTCACAAGAGGAACTGGAAGAGGGCATCGACGCGGTGGCCGCGCCCATTTTTGACCACCTGGGCAGCGTAGTCGCTGCGGTTTCTATCGGCGGGCCTAGCGAACGCTGCCGCCCTCGCCAGAATGAGTGGATCGCGGCAGTAACACGCACAGGGCAGCAGATTTCACAAGCGCTGCGCTATGTCGGCTGGCACTAGTTGCAGTACCCTCAAGCGGGTCGTAAAAGGGACATGGCTCCTGCTACCCTTGAAGGGAAGGTATACACATGCAATCCGAAAAGGTCAAGTGGAAATGCACCAGGAGGACGTGGTGGCGAAGCAAGCAAAAGTGAAAACGAACGCGATGCGCATACTGGATAAGCATCGCATTCCCTATACGACCTTTACCTACGATGACGCGCTGCACTCGGCGGTCGAAGTTGCTGAGGTGCTTGGCGTACCTGCAAGCCAGGTTTATAAAACGCTGGTCGTTTTCGCGGATGAGCAGCGCCACCTGCTGGTGGTCGTACCAGGGGATTCGGAACTCGACCCACGCAAAGTAGCTCGCGCCGTAGGAGCAAAGCATGTACGCATGGCTCCGCAGCGCGAGGCGGAGCGCCTGACCGGATTGAAGGTGGGCGGGATTTCGCCACTGGCGCTGCTCGATAAACACTTTGAAATCTACCTGAATGCAAGCGCCGAAAAGCTGGACAAGTTGTATATCAACGGCGGACAGCGCGGCGTCAATCTGCGGCTGAAAGTGGCTGATCTGCTTATGGTAACGAAAGCAAAAGTGATTTCAGCCACTTCTGGAGATAAGGAAACAGGCGAGCAGGATCGTTAACTCGCAACACGGAAAGCATTAAAGTGGAACAAACGGGACTTTCGACATCGAACAACTTTGAGCGTTCTGTAAGATTGCCGCTCGTGATGGTGAAAGGGGCAGGAGACCTGGCGACGGGAGTTATACACCGCCTTTTTCGCGCTGGATTTCCGGTGATGGCAACGGAACTACCCCAGCCAACCGTGCTGCGGCGTACCGTCGCGTTTGCCGAGGCAGTAGCACAGGGAGAAATGACGGTCGAGGGGTTGACGGCCCATAAAGCCGATTCTGTAGATGACGCAAAAAGGATGTTAACCGAGGGATTGGTGCCAGTACTGGTTGATCCAGAGGGAGTTAGCCTGCGAGAACTGAGGCCGGGAGTACTGGTTGAAGCGACGCTTGCCAAGCGCAACACGGGCATCAGTACAGACACCGCGCCTATAGTTGTCGCGCTTGGCCCAGGCTATGAGGCGGGGAAAGACGCGCATGCCGTGATCGAGACCAATCGCGGCCATAACCTGGGGCGCGTCTATCTCACGGGATATGCCGAACCAAACACGGGAACGCCCGGGACTATCGGCGGATATGGCAGGGAACGGCTCTTGCGCGCTCCATGCGATGGTCGGCTCTATAGTATACGGCAGATCGGAGACAGAGTAGCGGCGGGGGAAACGGTTGCCGAGGTAAAGTCTGAAACGCAATTCATGCCAGTCATCAGCGCGATTGACGGTATCCTGCGTGGTCTGGTGCGCGACGGCTTAAAAGTGACAGGCGGCATGAAAATTGGTGATGTTGATCCACGAGCGGTACGCGAGCATTGCTTTACTATTTCGGATAAGTCGCGTGCCGTTGCTGGCGGCGTGCTGGAAGCGGTGATGTATTTTTTGCACGCTCAGCATACAGCATAGAGAGGGGCGGCGAACTTTGCTCAAGATACGCGCATTTTATCGTCCTACCACACTCGAAGAGGCTGTTGTCTTGCTCTCTGAAGAGGGACGAACGGTAATCGCGGGTGGAACCGATTTACTGGTGAACCCGCGCTATATGATTGGAGTGCAAGAGGTGGTAGACATTACCCGGCTGGGACTGGATTATAGTGCTATTGACGGCGAGTGGTTGCGTATCGGCGCGGGAACTACAATGCGCCAGGTCGCCAGGCACGCGGCAATTCAGCAGCTTGCGGATGGTATCCTGGCAAGGGCAGCGGCGGTATGCGGCTCGCCCAATATCCGCAACATGGCGACGTTGGCCGGGAACGTGGCCTCGGCACTGCCCTCTGCTGATACGCCACCTTCTTTATTAGCATTAGATGCTGAAGTAGTGCTGGTTGGCAAACAGGGAGAGCGTGTTGTGCCGCTCGAACGCTTCTTTGTTGGCCCGGCAAAAAGCATACGCGAACGAGAGTTGATTCGGGAACTGCGCATTCCGATAGAAAGAGTGAAGAACAGACATGGCGGCTTCTACAAAATCGGGCGCACAGCAGAGGATATTTCGCTCGTCAATGCGGCAACAACCTTAGAGATTGTGGATGGAGTCATTCGAGAGGCGCGTTTAGTGCTGGGAGCGGTTGCGCCTACACCTCTACGGACGAAACAGGCTGAAGCGGCACTGGTCGGCCAGCCTGCTACAGAGGAAACGTTCCAACGAGTAGCGGAAATTGTGAAGGATGAAGTTCGGCCCATCAGCGATCACCGGGCTTCGGCGGAGTATCGACGACGTATGAGCGGCGTAGCGGCCACGCGCGCATTGCGACAGGCGGCAGGATTGGCATCGCATCAAGAGGAGTGGCATCATGCCTGAACTGGTTATTTCGTTGAAAGTGAATGGACGAAGCGTCAAATGGCTGGTCGAGCCAGGAGAAACGCTGCTCGAAGCACTGCATGCCAACCATTTGTGGGGTACAAAGCTGATCTGTGGCACAGGCGACTGCTGCGGCTGCGGAGTTATTCTTAATGATCGCTCCATCAATTCCTGCTGTATGCTGGCGGCGCAGGCCGATGGAGGCGAACTGCTCACCATCGAGGGGCTGGCAAAAGAAGGCAAGCTGCATCCTATTCAGGAAGCCTTCGCCGAGGAGGGCGCGGCCCAATGCGGCTTCTGCACGCCGGGCTTTATCATACGCGCCTACGCCTTCCTACAAGAGAATCCGAATCCGACTGAGGAAGATGTGCGCGCTGCATTGGCGGGGAATATTTGTCGCTGTACGGGGTATGTGAAGCCGGTAGCGGCGGTGTTGAAGGCAGCGGAGTTGCTGAAGCAGCAGGATTCCACTACATAAAAGGATTAAAATTAGTGCAAGACGAAGCCGATGTGATCATTGTGGGAGCCGGTCTGGCCGGACTGGTCGCGGCAGCAGAACTCGTTGACGCTGGCAGACAAGTCATTATTCTCGAACAGGAGCCGGAAGCCTCGCTGGGTGGGCAGGCATTCTGGTCCTTTGGCGGGCTGTTCCTGGTCAATTCGCCAGAGCAACGACACCTGAGAATCAAAGACTCACGCGATCTCGCGCTACAAGACTGGCTTGGCAGCGCCGGTTTTGATCGCGAAGAAGACCTCTGGCCGCGCCGCTGGGCCGAAGCCTATGTCGATTTTGCTTCAGATGAGAAGTACGCCTGGCTGCACGCGCAGGGGATTCGTTTTTTCCCGGTCGTGCAATGGGCTGAACGCGGTGGTTCTCTTGCCACTGGACATGGTAACTCCGTTCCTCGCTTTCATGTGACCTGGGGAACGGGTCCAGGAATCATCGAACCATTCGTGAGGCGCGTGCGTGAAGGGGAACAGCGAGGACTGGTCAGCTTGCGCTTTCGTCATCGCGTAACTGCCCTGTCGAAAAGCGGTGGCGTGGTAGATGGGGTCGAGGGAGAGATACTGGAAGCAAGCACCGTCGCTCGCGGCATGGCGAGTTCGCGGACAGTTGTAGGAACGTTCTCATTGCGGGCACAGGCGGTTATCGTCACGGCGGGTGGGATTGGCGGCAATCATGAGCTGGTACGCAAAAACTGGCCGGAGCGATTGGGACCTGCTCCCAAACACCTGATTTCAGGCGTGCCCAACCACGTTGATGGGCGCATGCTGGAAATTCTCGCCCAATGTGGAGGGCACCTGATCAATCCTGATCGCATGTGGCATTATCCCGAAGGCATACACAACTATGCACCGATCTGGCCTATGCATGGCATCAGGATTTTGTCGGGGCCATCACCACTTTGGTTGGATGCGCGAGGCCACCGCTTGCCAATTCCGCTCTTTCCAGGCTTCGACACGCTCGCCGCCCTTCAGCACATTACCACCAGTGGCTACGACTACTCCTGGTTCCTGCTCAATCAGCGCATCATCCGGCGCGAGTTTGCCCTCTCTGGTTCAGAGCAGAACCCCGATTTGACGGGCCGCAGCATCCTCAGAACGCTAAGCCGCGTCTTACCCGGCGCTCCTGGCCCCGTCGAAGCCTTCAAGCGCAAAGGCGTGGACTTTGTGGTGCAGCGCGGTCTTCCCGATCTGGTACGCGCCATGAATAAGCTGGTGGGAGAGGACTTGATTGACCTCACGCAACTGGAGTGCGAGATTCTCGCCCGGGATCGCGAAATACAGAATGCATTCAGTAAGGATGCCCAGATCACAGCTATCCGAGGAGCGCGGGCCTATCTGGGAGACCGGCTGATTCGCGTGGCGAAGCCTCACCGGTTGCTCGAACCGGCCGCCGGTCCACTGATTGCCGTCCGGCTTTCCATTCTCACGCGCAAAACCCTGGGAGGTATAAAAACAGACCTGACTGGCCGGGTGTTGCAACCAGATGATTCGCCCATCCCCGGCCTGTACGCGGCTGGAGAGGTAGCCGGTTTTGGTGGCGGCGGCATGCATGGCTACCGGGCCCTGGAGGGAACATTCCTCGGTGGCTGCCTCTTTTCGGGCCGGGTTGCTGGACGAGCAGTGGCGGAGGCACTCGTCTGAACGAGCGCAGCGAGCCGAGAAAGTATTACATATGCCTTGCCAATAGCGCCTGCAACTGGCGAACGTTCTCATCCACATCAGGTGTGAGCCAGAGACGATAAGATGGGGCGTGCATTGCCATATCGCCGAAGATGTCGAACATGTAATCGGCTTCGCCTTCTTTGGCCTGCTCGTATGAGATATATTCTTGCATCAGACGGCTTACGGATTGCGCGGGTGTGAGCAGTTCGGCATGAAATTCGTCGGCGCGGTCCTTCGAGCGCAGGAAGACGATCAGGCGCACAGGACAAGAACTGATGACCTGGTGGCGAAAATGGCGCTGGATGTCTACAGGGCGCTTCTGGCGCTCGTCATTCGGAAGGTTGTGCATGAACTCAAACTGGCTCATCAGCTCGGCAGTACCCTCGCGCACGCCTATATCCTCTGGGAAGGCGTAAATATGGACAAGGCCCTCGTCCTTTGCCAGGAACAGCACATCATCGGCGAGATGGTTCATGCCAGCGCGCAGACAGGAAAGCACGAGCGTACTCTTGCCGCTGCCCGGCGAGCCAACGATCAGGATGCCCGCGTTGTTCTGCGCGACGGCGGCGGCATGCACAATTTCAAAGCCGTTGTATCCGTACATGGCTCCCAGGGCCATATAAAAGACAAAGCGCGTGATAAACCAGGGCTGGCAACGTTCCACATCCTCAATATAGATAGTGGCGTACAGGTCTTTTTTATGCAGCACCGAACTGATGCGGCTGCAGACGCCAGGGTAAGGCTTGTATTCACGGAAGCGCAGCCAGTCCTCTTTCCAGCGCGCGCGCATAGGGCCATCTACTCCACTGATTTCCAGCCAGGGAATATCGTCTGGTTTGGGCTGGGCCGGTTCGGGCGGAAAGGCCTCGCCCTGCTTCGTCTGAAACAGGTAACAGGTTAGCGCAACTGGGCGGTAGAGACGCTCGCCCGCCTGCCACAAAAGGTCTTCGGGTATATCTACCGGCAGGTCCGCCGGATTTTCGTGTGTATATTCAGCTAATAATTCCGCGTAATAAAGAAATTGGCGCACATCATGCGCAATGCGCGAGTGATTGGTGACAACGCGCACCATGCGATGATGCAACAAATACCATTGTTCAAAAATAGGGCCTGAGACACGCTCCAGGTAGGGCTGCGCACGTTGTCGCTCAGCCGTGTACATGGGACACCTCTTCTATCAAAAACAGGGCTACTACTAGAGTTAATTTTCGTCAATCCTAACACATTCTTCAGCAAATGGCATAAAGATAGGCAGGATGGGCTAACTGCGTTTCGCTTTTAATACAGTAAATCAATGACTTTATTGACTTACTGGCAAATATATGGTAACTTTTACATTAAAGGGGCTTGCCGCGCATCTAAAAGTAGAGGCTAATTGCAAAGAACAAAAAAGGAGTCGAATAAATGTTAGAACCTGATATCGACGAACCCGGTATGGATGAGATAATGGAGCTTCATCGTCGCAAAGTCATACCCGAACAACTGGAACGGTTTGAGGGATATATCGCGGAAATCTTTGAGGTGTTGGGGATGGATCTCAAGACGGCATCAACCTATGAGACGCCCCGGCGTTTTATTCAGGCCATGTTTGACGCAACCGAGGGGTACGATGGCGACCCGAAGCTGATTAAGGTCTTTGATACGGAGTGTCGCGGTGGAGCGGATTGTCGTTTGAGCCAGGTCATCGAAGGGCCGATTCCCTTTTTTGCGCTCTGCGAACATCACGCCTTGCCGTTCTATGGTCATGCATACATTGGTTATCTGGCCCACGAGCATATCATTGGCATCTCTAAACTCACGCGCTTAGTGCGTCTTTTTGCCAAACGCTTTACAGTGCAAGAGCGACTGAGCCAGCAAATCGCCGATACGTTGAATGCACTCCTTGAGCCGCATGGCGTTGCGGTTTATCTTGAGGCGCACCATCTCTGTATGCAAATGCGCGGCGTCAAGGAGACGTCCTCGCTGACGCGAACAACGGTATGGCGCGGCGAATACGAACAGAATTCGACGTTGCGCGTGGAGTTCTTGCTGGCCTGCGGAGCGGATCAATAGCAGATTAAGGAAGCGCAATTATCATAGACCAGGGCAGGAACCAAACTACAGGCCAGGGCGACCGCGAGGGTCGCCCCTACTATAAAAGTGATACATGCAAGAAGTGTAATGTGGTATAGTAGGGGCGACCCTCGCGGTCGCCCTGGCTTTCGTTCCCTCTAATATGAGATATAATAAAAAAACAGGCTATTTTGTATTCGCTACGGGAGTAGACCATGAGCATCCAATCAATCAATCCGGCCACTGAAGAAGTTATTGCCACCTTTGAGCCGTTTAACGCGGAGCAAATAGACGAGGCGTTGAACGATGCCAGAAAGGCATTTCTTCAATGGCGTGAGACATCTTTTGCCGAACGGGCCAGCGTTTTCCATCGCGTAGCGCGTTACCTGCGGGAGAATAAGGAAGAACTGGCGCGCATCGCTACTCTGGAGATGGGCAAACCGATCACCGAGTCGATTGCCGAGGTCGAGAAATGCGCCTGGAACTGCGATTTCTATGCAGAGAACGCGGAAAAGTTCCTCTCGGACGAGCCGGTGCAGACGAACGCGACGGAGAGCTATGTTGAATTTCAGCCGCTAGGCGTCGTGCTGGCGCTCATGCCCTGGAACTTCCCCTACTGGCAGGTCTTTCGCTTTGCGGCGCCTGCTCTTATGGCGGGCAATACCAGCGTGTTGAAGCATGCATCCAATGTCTCTATGTGCGCCTTGAAGATCGAGGAAATCTTCCGCGAATGTGGGATGCCACATGGAGGTTTTCGGACAGTGCTGGTGCCGGGTTCCGAGACAGGCAAGCTGATCGAGGACAAACGCATCGCGGCGGTAACGCTGACCGGAAGCGATGTGGCAGGCATGGCGGTCGCTTCGACAAGCGGGCGCGTGCTAAAGAAAAACGTGCTGGAACTGGGCGGTTCTGATGCCTTCATCGTGCTGGAGGATGCTGACCTCGACGCGGCAGCGCAGATGGCAGTGCGGGCGCGCTTCCAGAACACGGGGCAGAGCTGTATCGCGGCCAAGCGCTTTATTGTGGTGGAAGCGGTCGCCGAACCGTTTACCGAGAAATTTGTGAATGCAGCCCTGCAGCTCAAAGTCGGCGACCCTTTGAATCGGGAGACGCAGATTGGGCCGATGGCGCGTGGAGATTTGCGCGAGGGGCTGGAAAAACAGGTACAGGAAACGGTAAAGATGGGGGCGCGGGTGCTGCTTGGCGGCAGACCACGCGAGGGGCGCGGCTACTTCTACGAGCCAACCATCGTGACAGGCGTCACCCCTGAGATGCCAATGTTCCGCCAAGAGACCTTTGGGCCTGCCGCAGCCGTGATTATTGCGCGTGATGCCGATCATGCAATTGAGCTGGCCAACGACTCGGATTTCGGGCTGGGCGGCAACCTGTGGACGAGAAATATTGAGCGGGCACGCAAACTGGCCCGGCGTATTGAATCGGGAGGTGTCTTTATCAATGGGATGACGGCCAGCGATCCGCGCCTGCCATTTGGGGGCATCAAACACAGCGGCTACGGGCGCGAACTCTCCTCTTTCGGCATTCGCGAGTTTGTCAATATCCAGACTGTCTGGATAGGGCCAACTGTCAGCGCACAGCCGACAAAAGTACCAACCGAATAATCGACCAAAAACAGATCAGGGAGCAAGTATTTTCTTTAACTTGCTCCCTGACCGGCCCCCCCTTACTAGAAATTTGTTGATTTCTAAAGGCCAAGCATATTATACTCTGTGCGGCCCTAAAAAAATAGCGGCAAACGAAGAAAAAGTATACGCAAAGTATACTGATCTATTTCGGCAGTGAGAGGAAACCCTTGTTCCTCATGAAAAGCTGCCACAAGGGGGAAACACAGGTGGCTGAAAAGAAGACTTTTAGTGGTCTAGTTCTGGCCTATCTGCGCAAAAGCGGACATACCCAAAAGGAACTGGCATCGGCCATCGGTATCCATCACCAGGTTCTCAATCGAAAATTTCATAAAACCGAAAAGAGCCGCTTTAACCAGGACGAAATGAAACAAATTCTTCGGACACTGGCAAGTTGGCGCGTCATAACAACCCGGGAAGAGGCTCTGGAACTGCTTGAACTGGCAGAGATGCTGCCGGGAAGCTTCAGTAAAGACGAGTGGAACACGCCGCCCTTAAAAAACCTCGAGCAGAAACTACCAGCACTCCTGGCGCAACCCAAATCACACCCACAACCTGTTAAACGTCATAATCTCCCCGCACCAAAAACACGCTTGATTGGTAGAGCATCAGAGTTGCAGCGGCTTCGTCAGCTCCTACAACAGGAGGACATCAGACTGATTACTTTAACCGGACCGGGAGGAAGCGGCAAAACGCGCCTGGCATGGGAGATAGGACATGAAGCTTTATCATACTTTGAAGATGGTGTCTGGCTGGTAGAACTGGCTGGCGTGAATCAAGGACTCCTCGTCCCAATGAGCATCATTCAGGCACTCGGAATCACGCCCCGAGCCGGTTTAAACTCGCTGCAAAACCTCATTCAGTCCCTACAGGACAGGTTCCTGCTCCTGATCCTGGACAATTTTGAACATCTGACGGAGGCGACGGGAACTATAAGCGAATTGCTTTCAGCGCTACCCAGGCTGAAAGTACTTATCACCAGCCGGAGTGTATTACGGCTGTATGGCGAGTATGAAATACCGGTGCTGCCGCTCGCGCTTCCGCCTGCGCAAGATGGCATCGAGCCTGCGCAACTGTTGCTGTATCCGACTATCTCACTCTTCGTGGAGCGCGCCCGGGCAGCAGACCCCAATTTTGAGTTGAGCCATCAGAATAGCAATACAATTGTTGAGATATGCAGGCGCATTGATGGTCTACCTCTTGCCATCGAGCTAGCAGCCGCTCGTGTGAAATTTCTCTCGCCCATGACATTGCTGGAACGCTTATCACAGCAGCCCCTCAATATGCTTACAGGGGGACCGCGAGACCATCCACAACGCATGTATGGCTTGCGCAACACCTTTGAATGGAGCTATTCCCTTCTCTCTCCGACTGAGCAGCGCTGGTTCAGCCGTTTGGGTGTTTTCGCGGGCGGCTGGCAACTGGAAGCGGTTGAGGCGCTTTTACAAGACCAGGACGATTTCGGAGACGACGCGCATGCTGAGGCAGTTGATAGCCTCAAATTGCTCCAGGCATTTGTTGATAACAGCCTGCTCGTGAAACTGTATACAGACAGTGGACAGATTCGCTTTCAAATGCTCGAAACGCTGCGCACCTATGCCCTGGAACAATTAGCGGCGCGCAAAGAGCTAGAGCGACTGCGAAAATGGCACGCCAGCTATTATTTGCGCCTCGCAGAGGCCGCCGAGGTAGGCTTGCGCGGCGAACGGCAGCTTGAATGGCTGACGACGCTGGTGGAAGAACGTGACAACCTGCGAGGTGCGCTGCTCTGGCTGCTAATCTCGGCAAGAGATCCGGCGGCAAAAGAGAGCTTTTACGAAGTGCATGAGCCTGTAGAGGGGATGGTATCGAGTGGCCTCGTGGATACAAGCAGTGCCACCTGGGCCACGCTCGCGGAATGTGCCTTTCGACTCGCGGCGGCACTGGCCCCTTATTGGGAATGGCAGGGATATATCTCGGAGGGCAGGCGCTGGTTAGAGGAAGCGCTGCTCATCCCGCTACCAGAAAACGCTGGAACCTCACTCCTGGCAGCGCGAGGAAGAGTTCAGAGCCAGTTGGCTCTGCTCATCCATATGCAGGGAGACCGCACAACCGCCATTGAAGTAGCTGAAGCGAGCATCGCTACCTGGAAGGCCCTGAACAACCCGGATGGCCTGGCAATGGCGTTGTTCAATCGGGGCTGGCTGGCGCATATCGTGGGGGATATAGAGCTATCGACTACCTACTTTGACCAGAGCCTGCAATTGCTTTCAGAGACGGGTAATCCCTGGCTGCGGGCACAGCTTTACTACTATCTTGGCGAAACGGCAGCCTTCAAGGGACAAATCCAACAGGCGCGAGAGTACCTTACACAGAGCCAGAAACTATTTCAGCAGGTGGGAGATAAACGAAGTATTGTTGATGTGCAGAACGCGCTGGCCGGACTGTACATTTTGGAAGGTGAATTCCAGAAAGCCATTCAGAACCTGTTCCGCTCCGTTCAGCATGGCAAAGAGTCTGCCTATAAGAAAGCGATTGCTGAAGCAATTGGCATGATCGCTTTTGCCATCGGGCTGAGCGGGAAGCCAGAACCAGCACAGGCCAGCCGGATAGCCGCCTTGATGCTGGGAGCAGCCGAAAGTTTACTCGAATCGATAGGCGTTACCACGTGGCTGTTAACGGAGCCTACTGTGAAAAAGCTGCTCGAGTTTATTCAATCCCGGCTGCCGGGAGATGAATGGGAGACGGCGCGCGCTTCCGGGCGTTTGTATACTCCAGACCAGGCGCTTGAGCTGGCGTATTCCCAGAAAAGTACGCCCTCGATTTAACAGGTCCTTATTCCTGGCCTGCATCTGCTGGCGGTCCTGGTGGAAGCTCGATAGTGAGTCCCTGCATACCTAAGGTGTGTGCCAACTCGCCGCCATGATGCAGGTCATGTTCGATGAGATGCCAGATGACCCATGGGCGGGTGATGGGATATTTGGGGCCAATCCAGGGCAACACAATTTGCACTGCAAGGTACTGAGGTGTCCAGCGGGTAAGTGCATCTTCGATCATCTTCCAGGTGCCCTGAAGAGCAGAGACGAATTCAGCAGGTGTGCGATCAGGTTGATCTTCTTCATCCCAGTGCCCCATAGCCCCGATTTCATCGCTTCCCTCATGGAGAACATCATAGAACCAACCGGCGCGGGCAGCAATAATATGCGCGACAATCTCACCAACTGAGCGTAAATTTGGCGCAACACGAATTGTACATTGTTCGGGGGTGAGTGACCCGACGATCAGGACTAGCTGTGAATGATAGTCTTTCCAGCCCTCAACGATGGCATCTATAAGATTAGAGGAAGTCGGGAGCATAGTGCTTTCCTTTCTTTGTATGGTAACCGCCTGGGATATATACCATTCAGGAACTTCCTGGCTAAGTCTACCATATTAATAGGACAAAAAGAGCCTTTTTTTCTCTATATATTCCAGTTATTTATCTTGCATAGCTCATCTGACAATGTTACAATCACGCCACGATTATGATGAGGCTTATTTCAGGGCAGGAGGGCATATAACGGGATGAGCGAACAGCAACGAATGCTAAACTGGTGGGCAGAAGGAGATTTTCCTGTTCACACCGATTCGCGTGTGACATACCTGGTGGATGGCCGCGTAGCGATGCTTACCATGTGCCGCCATTTTCTGAAGGCGCGCAAGTATATCTATCTTGCCAACTGGGGGATAACGCCAGACATTCAACTGGTGCGCGGCAAAGACCATATCGCGGGACCGGAGGGCAGCCCCGAACAAGAGGCGCTTTTGGAGGAACTACGAGGCGAGGGACTGCAAGAAGACGAGATTCGCTTCTGGATAACCAATGAACTCACCTTAAAGGCTGTTCTTGGTTACAAGGTGAGCCAGGGGGTAGAGGTCAAGGTGCTGGTGTGGGATAGCAACGAATTTTTCTCCCATTGCAATCCTAAGGAAGCACACGAAGAGCTTAAGGCAGTAGGAGTACAATCAATACTTGATGATAGCTCGCGTGGATTGCTTCACCATCCTATCGAATCGCTGCACCAGAAAATCTCGGTGGTAGACGGAACACACGCCTTCGTAGGCGGTATTGACCTGCTGATCGAATTGAGCGGCGACTTTGATCGTTGGGACGTGCCTATGCATCATTATGCCTACGAACTGCGGAAGGGCAAAAATAATGTAATTCCGCACCCCTGGCATGATGCGCACGCGATTATCGAGGGGCCAGCAGTTGCGGATGTCGAAAAAAACTTCCGCCAACGCTGGAACGACGTGGTAGAGCGGCATGAATTGAGCAGCGAACTTGTGGTTCCTGAACATCCAGTGACGGCCCCCATAAAGAGCAACAGCATCGTGCAGTTAGCGCGCACCATTCCCGAACATACTTACAGCTTTTCACCGAAAAACGGCATTCAAGGGATCGCCCAACTCTATGCACATGCCCTTGCCAATGTGAATAACTTTGTCTACCTTGAAAACCAGTACTTCTGGCTGCACGCCTACTATGGAGTCGATATCGCGGCATTGGGGCCTGATAGTTCTGATATGGAACTGAATATTCGCGAACTGGGAGCGGCGCTGCGGCGGGGAGCCACGATGAGCATTGTGCTTCCCGATCATCCTAACGTCGGGCGGGGCTTTACAGATGCCGGATTAGCGCGCCTGCGGCAGGAAGCGCCGGAGGCAGCGGCCCAGGGTCGAATTCAGGCCTTTTGCCTCGGCACTTCAATAAACCGCGACGGAGCCACACATTATCGCCCTATTTATGTCCATGCGAAAGTCGCGGTGATCGATGATGTGTGGTCTACGCTAGGATCAGGCAACCTGAACAATCGGGGCATGCGCGATGATACCGAAATGAACGTGGCGGTCCTTGACGCGGAACTGGCCCAGGGCCTGCGCCTGATGCTGATGGCCGAACACCTGAGTATGTTTGACGAAGACGATCTGTTCATTGTCGCCCGCCATATCGGCCACCAGTACCAGCGCCAGAGTACAGATGAACGGGCCAAAGAAATCTGGCAAACCCTGCGCGAGAGGCTTGGCGATCCGCTTGTCGGCTTGCAAATGATGGTTGAGCGCGCCCAGGAAAACCTGCAACGTTTCAAAGCGGGTCAGCCATTGGTGGGACATTTGCTCCCCTACCTGTCAGCAGAGGAGGCCAAAGCGCAGGGGCTGAAATTTTCCGAGGAACATGGGTGGATCGAGGCGTACATGTAACATTTTTACAAATAACCAGGGGATCTGTAGGAACGTGATGAATTGCGCCCGGCTGCTCGTGCCGATTCCTAAGGTCGATGCTATCCATCGCATCCCTACAGAAAAATCCGATTATTTTGTAAAAGTTCATCATCGCATCCCTACAGGAAGATTATAGAGAGCAAAAGAGGACGCAGCTTCTCCACAAAAACACTGCGTCCTCTTTTCTTGTCGATGAACAGGCCGGATGTTGTGATGTTTCGGTGAGGTGAATGCTGTCAATTGTGACCCGCATGTGAACTCTCAGAGCTATACTTCACGTTGGAAAGTTACAGAGTAGCAGACCAACGTTTTCCTGCTGCTCCGGGAGGTAGATCATGTTGAAAAGATTTGCGTGCATCATATTAGCAATGGTTCTGATAGCACATAGTTTGATTCATCTTGGAATCATTCCAGGAGGGATGCAAGGGCCAGATGGGAAGACAGGCTGGTCGGGCGCTTCGTGGCTCCTGGATGGATTTCTGGCCTCTCCGGTTATCCGCGCTATCGTAGTGATGCTGCTTACCGCGACCATTCTCTTTTATATGGCAGGTGGCCTGGGTCTGCTAGGCATACCATTTCTTAAGGAGCGCTGGAAAAGGGCTGTCATCATTGGTTCTGTCTTTTCGCTCCTGCTCTTTGCTGTGACGTGGACGGGCCTATTACCAAATCCGATGGATGCGGTATGGGGGCCGGTCATTAGTGGCACGCTGCTTATTGGTTTGCTTGTTGATGAACTTGTGGAACATGGAGTTGGTGTGAAGCACGCACAGGGCTTGTAGGAAGGATGTAATACGCCATGAAATATAGCGAGACTTCTACAAACGCACAACCAGCCGGGGAATTAAGGACAGCCCTGGTGACAGAAATTCAACTGGAAGGACTGCCACCAGATATGCAGCGCTATCTGAATTATTCGCAAGTGGTGGACAAAGAGGTAATCACCTCAGTTCGGCTCAAACAGGAGGGAACATACCGGACGCAACCGGGTCAAAAATGGTTTCCTATGGTTGCTGAACAGTACATTACTACGGCCCCGCCAGGATTTACCTGGCATATGATAAGCCATCCACTACCACTGATTTCGCTCTCGGTTACGGATCAGTTTCACGATGGACATGGCAATTTGCGCGTGAAGCTGTGGTCGTTCCTCACGCTGGGGAATGCGAGCGGACCGGAGATGGATCAGGGCGAATTGCAGCGTTACCTGGGTGAGATGGCTTGGTATCCGACGGCATGGCTGTCTAACACCATTGAGCTGCGAGCCGTCGATACGCATATGGTGCAGGCAACACTTCGTCAAAAGGATGTCTCTGCGACGGCCGTACTGCACTTCAATGAGCAGGGACAGATTGCGCGGGTGACGATGGAGCGCTACATGGAAGCAAACGGGCGCTATGAACTCAACCCCTGGTCGGGAGAGTTCTATGGCTATAAGCAGGTGGATGGCATGTGGATTCCGACTCGATTTGAGATCACCTGGCACCTGGCATCCGGGGATTTCACCTGGCTGGTAAGTGAACTAATCGAGATCGAGTTCAATCAATCGGGCAAGGTGATGAAGTTTTAAGGCTGCGTTGTCACAAGAGAGGCTCACCTGTATGATGGGCCTCTCTTCTTATGTCTTTAAATCAGTTCGAGGTAGCGGCGGCGGTCCCAGTTGGTCACGGCGCGGTCGTACTCCTGAACTTCCCAACGACGGGTGGCAACGAAGTGTTCGACAAAGTCCTCGCCCAGATACTCGCGGGCGAGTTCACTGCGCTCCAGCAGGTCGGTTGCGGCGGAGAGATTACGGGCGAGGGGGCGAATGTGGCCGCGTTCGATAGCGCGGGCGACAGTTTCGCGGTCGTAGGCGTTGCCTTGCAGGCGCTCTGGGAGTTCAAGCTGATGCTCGATGCCGTAGAGGCCACTGGCGAGAGTTGCAGCGAAGACAAGGTAGAAATTGGCGTCAGCGCCTGGGACGCGGTTCTCGATGCGAATGGCATTGCGACCGTTGTTGATGACGCGAACGGCGCAGGTTCGGTTATCCATGCCCCAGGTCGTGTTCAAGGGTGCCCAGGTGCCTTCGACGTAGCGTTTGTAGGAGTTGATGACCGGGGCATAGAGGGCCATGAATTCGGGCATTTTGTCGAGAACACCCGCCAGGAACTGGCGCATGAGTGCGGACATATGGCCTTCCGCTCCCTCGTCCCAGAAAAGATTGCGCTCGCGTTTGCTGTCCCACAGGCTCATATGCGAGTGGCCACTGCTACCATCTTCCTGGTCGTTCCACTTGGCCATGAAGGTTGCGGTATAGCCCATCTGGTGGCAGATTTCTTTCACGCCAGTCTTGAAAAGCATGGTCTTGTCTCCAGAGGAGACAGCCTTATCATAGCGCAGGTTCATCTCGTACATGCCAGGGCCATGCTCGCGGTTGTAGCCTTCGATAAAGATGCCAGAATCGCGCATCATCCGAGCAATACGGCCAAGCAGGGGATCGTCGGCGCTCGACTGGCTGATGGAATAGCAGTTAAAGCCGGGGTTGAGCGGAGTCAGATTGGGACCGAAATCTTTTTCACGCAGCGACATCTGATCTTCGCGGAAGAAACGAAACTCCAGTTCGGCGGCGGAAAATGCTTCGTAGCCCATCGAACGGGCGCGCTCTACGACCTTATTGAGAACGTAGCGAGGCGAAATAGTGACGGGATCGCCATGCTCGGTCCACAGATCGCAGACACAGGAAGCAACGTTTTCTTCCCAGGGAACAAGCGCGAAGGTGGAGAGGTCGGGCTTCATCACGATGTCTGAAAAGCCGCGCTCCCAGTTGCTGAATTTGAGGTTGGGCAGGACATTCTCGGCAATATCCCAGCCAAAAATAACGTCGCACTGTGCGAAGCCATCGTCGAGTGAGTTGAGGAAGTGCTGTGCCGAGACGCGCTTGCCACGAAATACACCTTCGATATCGGCTGCGCCGATTTTCACGTACTCGACTTTGCCCGACTCGATTAACTGTTTGATTTCAGCAAGTTCCATGTGTGGTGATCCTTTCTACAGGGGAAAAATATTACCATGCATAGGCTGAGGGGCGACGATTTTCCAGGCAAGGGATTTGCGACCGCGCCTGCTCAATCTGTGAGAGATCGATATCAGACATAATGACGGTTGGCTCATCGGGTGCCTGAGCAAGAACCAGCCCCCAGGGATTGACAATCATCGAGCGGCCAAAGCACTGGCGATTCGGCGGATAGGAGCCGAAATGAGCGGGAGCGACAACGAAACATAGATTTTCAATAGCGCGTGCCCGTAACAGCACTTCCCAGTGATCGCGGCCTGTATGCAGGGTGAAAGCGGCTGGCACCATCAGTATCTGCGCGCCACGTAAAGCGAGCAAGCGATATAATTCGGGAAAGCGCAGATCATAGCAAACCGAGAGGCCAAAGGTGATGCCATCGACTTCTGCTGTCACTATCTCGTTGCCCGGCTCGATGCGCTCGGATTCGTAGTGCTTCTCGCCACTGGCAAGATTGACGTCAAAGAGGTGAATCTTGCGATACCGGGCCACAAGCTCTCCATTGCGATCAATCAAGACCGAGGTATTGTAAAACTTTCCTTGCAGTTGCGGATCGCGCTCGATAATGCTCCCGCCATGCACGATCATATGATGTTTGCGCGCCTTCTCCTGCAAACGTTCGATAAAAGGACCAGGGATCGTTTGCGCGGCCTCATCGAAGCCTGAGTAGGGGCCAAGATAGGTCCAGAATTCGGGAAGGGAGGCAAATTCAGCACCCATATCGGCGGCCTGGTCTAAGAAATGTTCTACGGCGGACAGATTTTCGGCTGGATAGTTCTGCGAATTCAACTGGATGACAGCCGTTTTCAGATGCATGATATGGCTCCTCACTGCTCTAGAGACGACACGCCGGAGCAAGCACCCGCAGGATGCTTTGGTTATTGCAGAGTAGCACGTGTTCAACTGAACGTCAAGTACAAAAGAGCTATAGCGGCGCGGCGATTATGTTCAAGGTCGTTAATACAAGCCTCGACAGCACGTTAGCGCTATGCTACACTAGCCAGTAGCAAAAGTTATGAAGTCAGGAACCGTTCTTGAGCGTGCCTTGCAAAATATTAAAAGATGGTCATATTTGGAGATTTTGTTGCAATCGGAGCAAAAAGCGCGCTACTATTATGCAAAAGTAGATTTGATTCACCAGGATAGAGACAGGCAGACTGATGTATAGATCGCCATCACCCGATGGGAATGAGCAGCACGACTTGCCGGAGCTTCACTACCCGGCGAGACGGAGGAGACAGCAAACAACTTATACTCCAAAGCGGCAGCCAGAGGGATACCGGACGGATGAGAAGCCCTGGGAGCCAAAGGTACGACGCGCATCGTTACAAAGAGAAAGGGTTCCAGAAACCCCAGACGGCTTCGAGCCAGAAGAGGAAACGAGAGAGCCGCGTTCGCGCTCGGGTTCTACCGGAAAACTGGGGGCGACACGTCCTTCACAAAGGCGAACGCCAGTTGCCGGACGACTAATGCCGTCAGAACAGTTGCACCGGAGAAGGTCAGGCACGCGACTGGTAGGAAAGAGGTTGCCTGAACGTTCGCGCTCAATTCTTCTCGAGTGGTGGCAATTCCGGCGCAAACAGGTGCTGGTTGTTTTTGGCATGCTTGGCATACTGGCGCTGCTGCTCGTTTCGCTGATCCTGCGTGTGGCGAATTCGGGAGGGATTGCCTCGCAGGGCGCGACTGCGCCTTCAAGCGGGTCATCATCGATTGGCGCGCCACCGCCTGTCACTTCAAACGTCCACGAGCTGGTGATTGTGCCGCAGGATACGGACCATCCGCCACCACCGGTTCTGGCCCGTTCGGCGTATCTACTTGACGCGGATACGGGTGATACGCTCTATGCCTTTAATCCATTCATGCATTTGCCGATGCTGAGTACCACCAAACTGATGACGGCCTCTCTCGCTGTTCAACAGGGCAACCTGGATCAAAAAATCACGATTAATGCCGTGATGGCGCGGGATATCAGTCAATTGAGCGCGGATAGCGCGTTATTCGGCATTAAAAATGGCGAAACCTATACGCTGCGCGACCTGCTGTATGGATTGCTGTTCGTTTCAGGCAACGATGCGGCGATTGCTATTGCCGATGCGCTGGGCGGAAATCTCCAGAACTTTGTGGCTCAAATGAATCAGAAGGCGCAGCAGCTAGGCATGTATGATACGCATTTCGTAAATCCACATGGCCTGCTTGCTCCAGGGCAATATTCCTGCGCGCATGACCTGGCTCTATTGGGAAGGTACAGCATGAGCCTGACGACACTGCATCAGATAAGTGGAGAGAAGGCCTATCATATTCCGCAGGGCGGCAATCATCCCGAGCGCTTCCTGCTCAATGAAAACCAGTTTCTCTGGTGGTATCCAGGTGTCGATGGTGGGAAGACAGGCTTTGATGGACAAGCGGATTTTATTCAAGTCATGTCGGTGACGCGCAATCATCATCACCTGATCGGTGTGGTGATGCATACCAATGACTGGTGGACGGATATGCGCGACCTGATGAACTGGGGCTTTAACAACTTCGCCTGGGTATCCCCACGTGACGCTGACATGCAAGAGCGTATCCCATATGATAGTCTGTGGAACTACTTCAGCAAGGACACCAAAGACGTCACCATTTCAACGGCAGATGGCGGACGCTACTATATTTATACCGGCTATAACATTGACGGCGCGATCATGAACTACTTCGATAGTAACGGGGGGCTGAAGAGCTTCGGATATCCAATACGACTTCCCAAACTTTCCGGCAACACTGTACAACAGCAGTTTGAGCATGCAACTATATCATGCGATCTACAAACCCAGGCATGCCAAAAAGTTTAAGCCATTTCATTTTGCCGGGTCAGCCACGTTAAAGATTCATGGAATGCGGCACAGATTTGCCGCCTGAAATGAGGTTAACTAGACTTTCCATGTATAAATATAAAGCAATAAGAGAGCCTTCTATTCGCCAATTTGTGCGCTTATGCTTTCTCCTCTGTCTCTTGCTGCTTGCACTGCTGGCATGCGATATTCCTGTGATCTCGCAAAACACAGCAACATCACCAACCACGACAGATGGGACGCCAGGTGGTTCGCAATTGAACATATGGAAGACGGTAGCGCCAGGCGTGGAGGTACGCTTCGAGGACTGGAAGAACGGCGAAGGCGACGATGATACGGTAGCAATCGCGCGTTTCAATCTACAAGATGTTCAACTGAGTGTGGGATACGCACCGGATAAGCCGGAGTTTTTGAACGGTTGGGTGAAACAGGAGCAGGCGCTGGCGATCATCAACGGCGGATACTTCGATCAGAATGAGCAGGCTACGGCGCTCGTTATCTCGAATGGGCAGGCTTACGGCCAATCTTATAGTGGTTTCGGCGGTATGCTCTCGGTGGATGCCCAGGGACATGTCGAACTGCGCTCTTTGAGAGATCAACCGTATAGTCCGAACGAGCAGTTGGAACAGGCCGTTCAATCTTCTCCTATGCTGGTACTCAACGGCAAGCGCACACAATTCAACGCGGATGCCTCACAAACGCGGCGCAGCGTAGTGGCGATGGACAGGCAGGGGCGATTGTTATTTATCAGCAGCCCTGGACAGGTGTTCTCACTGGATGAACTGGCGGATCAACTGGTTTCAAGTGATCTTGGCATTGTGAACGCCCTCAATCTGGATGGCGGTTCCTCGACGGGACTGATGGTCAATGGAAAGAACGGGCAACAGCAGGTGAATGTTGATTCGCTAGTACCGCTCCCGCTGGTGGTAATGGTGAAGGAGCGGTAGGTTTGTTCCATTCGCGCCCTTTTCGCACAGAGGATGATATCACAGCCCGAGGTCAAGGCAATGCGCAACACGCTTTGTCAACTCCTCGGTACTTAGACTTGCATTGACTTCGATGATAGTGAGATGTAAAGCCACAGCTTGTCTTTTCACCTCTTCTGTGTAGAGCGCATCACGCGCAAGGAAGTTAGTCAGGGCCAACTCTGGATCGCTCCAGTTCCACCACCGATCCAACGAATATGTTGCAGCCGCTGCGGCAAGAGGTCAATTTCATAAGAGGGTCGCGTCATGCTGTATCCCGCCTACTAGTCTTTCACAGAGGAAATTCAATCCCTACAGTATGCCGAGCCGTATCTCTTCCTGGATGACAGAGACAGCGTCCGCAAGGGAGACGATGCGGCTTTCCTTTTGGGGGCGCAGTTTGAGTTCGATACCGCCATTTTTCAGGGAGCGTTTGCTGACAACGGCACGCAAGGGAAGACCAATCAGGTCGGCGTCGTTAAATTTGACGCCTGCGCTTTCCGAGCGGTCGTCGGACAGGACTTCGACGCCTGCGGCTTGCAGATCGGCGTAGAGTTGTTCGGCAGCCTGGCGGAATTCGGGCTTGTCGAGGTCGAGGCCGACCAGGTAGACGTGGTAGGGGGCGATGCTGAACGGCCAGATGATGCCTTTCTCGTCGTGATGCTGCTCTACGGCAATCGCCATCATGCGAGAGATGCCAATGCCGTAGCTGCCCATGAAAATGGGACGGGACACACCCTCGGGATCAAGATAGGTGAAATCGAAGAGTTCGCTATACTTCGCGCCGGGTTTGAAGAGGTGGCCTAGTTCGCTGCCACGAATGGTGTGCAATGTGCCGCCGCAGCGAACGCAGGTCGCACCGTCGTAGGCCGAGGCGATATCTTCCCAGGCATCAACGCGAAAATCGCGAGGATAGTTGACGTTCTTGAGGTGATAGTGTTCTTTGTTCGCCCCCGCGACAAAGTTGTTGCCCATCCTGACTGAAGGATCAGCGATAATCAGGATATCCTTGCCCTTATCGAGAGGTGAGGTGTAGCCAGCAACGATGCCATGCCGCGCTAGCTCCTCAGACGTGGCAAGGTGCAGGTCAGTAGGATTGATACCTGCACGAGTAATGGCATTGGTCAGCTTGACCTCATTGATGTCAAGGTCGCCGCGCACTAGAGCCAGGATCAATTTGCCGTCGGCAGCGTAGCAAACGACTTTGAGCGTCTTCGCGGTGGGAATATCGAGGAAGGCCGCGAGATCAGCAATCGAGCTGGCATTGGGCGTAAAGACCTCTTCTATCGCCCTCTCTTGCTCGTGTGGCAACTCGGGGCGCACAAATTCTGCCCTCTCTCGATTGGCAGCATAGTCGCAGGTATTACACTTCATCGCGTCATCTTCACCAGCTTGAGTGATGGCGATGAACTCCTGGGAGTCTTTGCCGCCGATGGCCCCACTATCGGCCTGAATGGCGATGAAATCGAAGCCGCAGCGCCGGAAGATGTTGGTATAGGCGATAACCATTTTATTGTAGCTGATATCCAGACCTGTCTGGTCGGCATCGAAGCTGTAGAGGTCTTTCATGATAAATTCTCGCGTGCGCAACAGGCCAGCACGAGGGCGAGGTTCATCGCGCAGCTTGACCTGAATCTGGTAAATAAGCTGGGGCAGGTCGCGATAGCTATGAATAAACTCTTTTGCCAGCAGTGTCACAACCTCTTCATGGGTCGGGCCAAGCACCATCTCGCGCTCTTTGCGGTCGCGTAACTGAAAGAGGACGGGGCTATAGTTCTCGAAGCGCGTGGGGCCACCATTGGCAGGACGCTTATCCCAGATTTCTTTCGGCTGGATGACAGGCATGGTGATCTCCTGGCCACCAGCGAGATTCATCTCCTCGCGCACAATCTGCTCTATTTTCTGAAGCACGAGGTTGCCGAGCGGCAGATAGCTATAGACGCCCGAGGTAAGCTGGCGTATGAAGCCCGCCCGCACGAGCAATTCCTGATTGATACCCTCTGAATCGCGAGGAGCTTCGCGCAGGGTTTTTGTAAATAGTTGCGATACTCGCATACACTACTTCCTCAGGTCGTTAGACAGTCAGCGCGCAAACGTCGCTAGTCTGTCCGCCGTTGAATTCCACCATGCGCTCACCCGCAAGGGCAGCGTACTGCTCGACGGTTCGTGGATCAAAACCTGCTGGCGCATAGATTGCCAGCAGGATATCCTTTGTTGCAGTTGTCACCTTTGTTCGCTCAGAATCAGAGACAGTGCTGCCCATAACGCCGTTGTCATCGGCTATAATGATTTTGTTCTCTACCTGGAACACCTGCCGCCCGATTCCGGGATAAGCCTCGATCGGTGTACCAACACGCACCCGCACCTGACCGGAAACGTTGCGCAGGTCGTAGATGCACATTGGCCGGAGAAATTCTAAAGAGCAGAGATTGTTCACATCAACAGCCGTGTTGATCTGGTGCAACCCCTGGCCCTTGAGAACGCGCCGCAGTAGGGCTTCAGACGAAGGCCGATAGCGGGTTGGATCGAAGCCAAAGGATTTTTGCAGCCCACGCACTGCTGCAATATGCGCGTTCTCAGAGAGACCTTCCAGTTTGTATTCTCGGGCGAGACGCTGGCAGAGCGCCTCGACCATGTGCCAGAGGCGCTCGTCGCGCTCGCGCACAGTGACGCCGGAAATTGTCACCATGCCAAAGGTGACGCCAGGGATGCGCGTTTTCAATTGTTCATCCAGTTGTAAGCGCATAGATTGCTCACATATTAGTAAGCGCGGGCGAAAATGGCCTCGCAGGTGGCGGGTTTGCCGGTATAGATGCTCTTGCCATGCACACCGCCTTCCGGCTGATCGAAAGGAATGACGCGCAGAGTGGCCTTCGTCTCCTCTTTAATGGCGAGTTCAGCCGCGCTATCCTCGGCCCACTTCACGCGGGCAAAGCCCTTATTCTCGATGATCTGCTTGAACTCATCGTAGCTTTCGGTGAAGAAGGTGTTCTTCTCACGGAATTCGAGAGCGCGCTGGAACAGGGCACTCTGCACTTGCTCTAACATCTCAGGCAAGCGCGTCTCGAGGGCCTCGATGGAGACAACTTCTTTAGCGCGGTCATAGCGGCGCACCAGGACAACGCTGTTATTTTGCACGTCGCGTGGCCCGATCTCCATGCGCACAGGCACGCCGCGCATCTCCCACTCATTGAACTTCCAGCCGGGCGTGTTCTCGCTCATATCTACCTTGACGCGCACTTTGCCTTTTAGCATCTTTTCGATGCGGGTTACAACTTCGGTCACGGTCGCCTTGTCTGCCTCTTTGCGCCAGATGGGCACAATGACCACTTGATAGGGCGCGATGCGCGGAGGCAAGATCAGGCCAGAGGCATCGCCATGCACCATAATGACGCCGCCAATGGTGCGCGTACTCAAGCCCCAACTGGTAGTGGCGCAGTACTTGCGCTGACCATCGGAGTCCAGGTACTGGATATCGAAGCTTTTGGCGAAGTTGTTGCCCAGGTTATGGCTGGTGCCGGATTGCAGCGCCTTGCCATCGCCCATCATGGCCTCAATCGAGTAGGTACGCAGCGCGCCCGCGAATTTCTCGTTCTCGCTCTTACGTCCGGCGATGACCGGAATTGCCAGGTCCTCTTCAGCAAAAGCGCGATAGACGTCGAGCATGAGCCGCGTGCGCTCCTCGGCCTCTTCAAGCGTGCGATGAGCGGTATGGCCCTCCTGCCAGAGGAATTCGGCGGTGCGCAGGAAAAGCGTGGTGCGTTTCTCCCAGCGCATGACGTTGTTCCACTGGTTCAACAGCATGGGCAGGTCGCGGTAGCTCTGTATCCACTTTGCAAAGCTATAGCCGATGATAGTCTCGCTGGTGGGGCGAATTGCCAGGGGTTCCTCCAATTCTTCGCCGCCACCGCGTGTCACCCAGGCCACTTCTGGGGCAAAGCCTTCCACGTGTTCGGCCTCGCGCTCCAGAAAGCTGCGCGGAATCAGCAATGGAAAGTAGGCATTGACCACACCCGTTTCCTTGAAACGCGCATCGAGCAGGCGCTGGATGTTTTCCCAGATGGCATAGCCATAAGGGCGAATAATCATGCAGCCGCGCACAGGAGCGTAATCCGCCAGTTCAGCCTTGCGTACTACCTGGTTATACCACTGAGAAAAGTTGTCGCTCTGATCGACAAGCTCCTCAACAAATTTTTCTTCATCTGCCATGTTCTTTACCTCTTGTTTCATACAAAAACCAACCTCGTTGTTTTATTTCAGGGCAATAAAAAAACCCGCCCGACATTCAGGACGAGTTTACTACCCGTGGTACCACCTTGTTTGAGTCGCGCTTCCTGACGCAACTCCTCTCATGCGGTCAACTTTCTGTTGTAACCGCTCCTCTGATAACGGAGAGGAACCGTTCAGTTTATGGCTGACGCTCTCGGGTGGGTTCAAAGGAGTGACTTCACCGGCTTGCACTCTCCCGGCTCGCTGTAGAAACCTGGCTCGCGTTTACTGGTCCCGATCAAGGCGTTTTTCATCTTAGAGTGATTGCGCTAAGCATACACCTGATGATGCAGGCTGTCAAGCAGGAATCGGGCATAAAACCTGGGAGGGTACCAACACCATGCGACATTGCCATCCTGTCATACAATTCTAACAGAGGAGGCGATGCAGGATGACCAGCCCGATTATGTTACGGCGCTATCTGGCCGAATTTGTAGGCACCTTCGCGTATGTGTTTTTTGGCTGTGGAACGCGCATCCTGGCAGGCAACGCGCAGGATGCTGCCAGCCGACTGATTGTTTATTTCACGTTTGGTTTCACGCTCCTGGCGCTTACGTATGCCCTCAGCCACCTTTCGGGTGCGCCCTTCAACCCCGCAATCACGCTTGGACTTGCTCTGACGCGGCGCTTCCCCTGGCGCTATGTACTGCCTTACTGGATTTCGCAGGTCGCGGGAGCAATTTTTGCCAGCGCGCTGCTCGGGTTATTCTTGCATGAAAAGGCCGTCAGAGCGCAGTATGCGGCTACCATTCCCACTATCGGAGTGTGGGAAGCCCTGGGCATAGAAACGATCATCACGCTGTTTCTGATGCTGGTCGCCATGTCCTCGGCGACAGACAAACGAGTTAACCGGGGGATTGTTGGTATTGCGATGGGCTTCACCATTATACTGTGCGGCTGGTTCGCATCGCCGCTGACGGGCGGCAGTATGAATCCTGCGCGCAGCCTCGCTCCTGCCCTGTTGGCGGGAGGGCAGGCACTGAGCGAAGTATGGATTTACTGGGTCGGCCCATTATTGGGAGCGGTTCTGGGGTCTCTACTTTACGAGCTCATGCGCGGTGGCGAAGAACACGCGCTAGAAGTGCCGCAGGGAGTGTTTGAGGGCATCAGGAAGACCCGCGCCGTGACAACACAGGAAGCAAACCAGCTACCTGAAACCACACGCCAATCTGTTTAAGGGATTTGATATGCCATTACCCACTTGCTTCTAGATGTCATCCTGAGCGCAGCGAAGGATCTCCCGCTTGCCGCATCACGCCAGGGGGCCAGAGATCCTTCGCTCGCTCAGGATGACAGGCGAGAGGGGCTTTTTCAGGGCATAGGATGACATGTGAAGGCGGCTTTTTCAGGGTAAGTTATTGTTCCGACCCGGCATCCACAATTACCTGCTTGCTGGCTTCACTCTCTTCAGCAGCTTTTGCCCGTCTCGCATTAGCGTGTCGTATGCGTTGCAACACCCAGCGAATACTCAGACCCTGCACAAGCAATGTGAACAACACGACGGCATAGGTAGAAACGACCAGTATTTCACGCGAGGGTACCTCTACAGGTAGAGCGAATACCAGGGTCAGTGAGAGCGCGCCTCGTAAACCGCTCCAGAAAACGATGAGTTGCCAGGCACGCGGCAATGGTTGTTTGATTAATGGCGGCAGAAAAGATAGGCCTTCTCTGCCGGGGAAGCTGATCCAGGAACGGACGGTGAGTACCAGCACGAGAACGAAACGCGAGAGCAGCACTACCGCTATGGCGAAAAGCGCTACCAGCCAGGTCGAGAGCGCAGGACTCGAGAAGAGTAAGCGCGCGAAAGGATGAAACTGCACACCCATGAGCAAAAAGATGAGCGCGTTGGCCAAAAAGGAGAGCATGCGCCAGAAGGTATCTACATCGCTGCGCGTGCGTTCAGACATGCCAATACGACGACCGTAGTTGCCCAGCACAAGCGCCGAAGTGATGACGGCGATGATTGCCGAGAGATGCAGGACATCCGCGACCCAATAAATGCCATAGGCGGATATCAAGGTAACAGTGGTCTCCAGAACCGGGTCATCGATGCGCTTCAATCCCTGGCTGATAAGAAAGCCTGTAATCGCGCCAAACAAAATGCCGCCGCCTGACTCCAACAGAAAGAGTGAGATTCCCTGTCCGAGCGCGTTCAAAGCTGTAACCTGACCATGAAGCGAGAGCAAGACCAGCGCGAGAAAAACCTGGTAAAGCGAACCGGCCACACCATCATTGAACAGGCTCTCCCCCTCGATAATATTCGATAGACGCTCGTTGACATGCAATTGCCGAAACAGCCCCAGCACCGCTACAGGATCAGTTGGTGAGAGAATAGCCGCGAGCAAGAAGGCCGTCAGCCAATCAAGCTGATCCAGGAAATGCAAGGCGATGGCAATCACGATGAGCGAGAGCAAAAGCCCAGGCCCGGCGAGAAAAGCGATAGCACGCCAGTTTTCACGAAGCAGCGAAAGCTTGACATTCCAGGAACCTTCAAAAAGGAGAGCGGGCAGAAACACAAACAGGACGAGGTCTGGTGAAAGACGCGCTTCTGGAGCCAGGCCCACAAATCCAATAATCAGACCGACGATGACCAGACCCAGCGTATAGGGTATGGAAAGCTTCTCCGTAATGAGGTTCACGATAAGCGCGACGAGCAAAAAGATTACCAGATCGCGGATAAGCAGCGGAACGTCAATCATCGCTTTACCTCCCTGAAATTTTTGTAATATACTTCACAAATTCATTATGAAATATCTCACACTTTTTCTGTGTATTAATTCCTATGCTTGCCTGCTGTATACAAGATACACTCTGCAATGAGAAGAGCCTGAAGTGGCTGCTAAAGAGGTTTCTTAAAGATGAGATCCTCTCAAGACTACAATGGTATGCTATCACAGCCCCTCTTCTGAAAGGACATTGTTATGAACGCGCCAATGAGATACCGCATTTCAATCAGTATGGGAATGGTCTTATTACTGATTATACTGGCGGCATGCGGCCAAACAACAGGGGCAGGTGGGCAAACTCCAACGCAGGGAACGACAACTACCTCAACCTCAACACCACCGGTACGCGGCAGCACGCCCCCCACCGCGGCAACCACTGCACCTATGCCGACAACGCAAACCAGTTGCCCGCCAGCAGGAACCGGACGGGCAGCAGCGATGGCTCCGCTCGCTCTGGGACAGCACGCAAACCTTGTCTATACGTTTACCACATATTCAGGAAATACGCCTGTTAGCACTGGCCTCAAGCGCTATGATGTAACCAGCGGTAAATCCTTTGTGGTTCTGGCAGAGGCCAACACGATCATCACCGAGGCGCAGGTTTCGGCTGATGGGCAGTGGATCATGTTCGTCGCGGTAGCTCATCAGCAGGCTAAACTGCAACTGGTGCGTATGGATGGACAGGGGTTGCAAACGCTGTACTGCTCGCCCGCGCCGGATGGAGCCAATCCTGGCAGCCAACTCGGACACGTGCAATGGTCTACCGATCAGAAACACGTGCTGTTCACGGGCTTCCCAACAAGCGGCGGCACAACCTACCTGCTGACGCTGCAAAGCGGAAACGTGGTGAAAGAGTTTATCGGGCCACAGGGCAGCGTGGCCTTCTTCACTGTCACCTGGCTTGATAACACGCGAGCCTATATACGCGGCTTAAATGCCGACGCACCATCGTTCACCATCTACCTGCTCGACACGAGCAGGGGACCGAATCAGAGGTTCAGTGATCTGAAACTGATCTACAACGCGAGTTCGGGTTGTAACTGCGGCGATTTTGACAGCAGCTATGATGGCACAAAGGCATACATCACTTCGTATACAACCGACCCGAATCCAAACGGCCCCGGTATCGGCGCGGTACATGGCCCGGGCACAATTTCGGTTCGTCCTGCAACTGGCGGCCCGGCAAGCACCGTCTATACCAGCCAGAACATGGCCATTACGTCGATACGCGCTGTCAGCCCCTCAACGCTACTGCTGATCGTAGAGAACTCCGGCACAGGCGCGGACACCAGCCATAACGGGCTGTGGAAGATTTCGACGAATGGAAGCGGGCTGACACAATTGAGCAGCGATGGCGGCGGAGCAAGCGCCGGACCGAGCAGCCTCAACCCGTTCACCCAGTACCCCTGGTCGAACATCTCGCGGGATGGCAGCCTGTACGCCCTATTCCATAGCAGCGCGGATGGCAAAACTTTGACGCTGTACTATAGCAGCATGAACGGCGGAACACCGACCATTGTTGCCAGCAACTCCAGCGCGACATCGCTGGCGGTTGTCGGTTGGACGACGATGTAACGTTGTTAACAAGGAAAAAGAAATCGTGTAAGCAAGACCGGGTTAGCGCGATCAGATTGGCGAAACCAGACGTTGGGGAGCCGGAAGCCACCCGCAAGGGGATGACACGGGGAGGTGTTTCGCCACACATCGTGACGTTTGTCATCCTGAGCGCAGCGAAGGATCTGCGTTGCCCAGCACGATCAGGGAGCGAGGCCGCAGATCCTTCGCTGCGCTCAGGATGACAGGTTTCATGGGGAGTGCCAGGAAAACACCTCCCCGTGTCAGCCCGCAAGGGGCTGGCTCTACAATATGGATTAGCCTGTAGAGCCATCTCCTTGCGGGTGGCTTCCGGTCTTTTCACAGGCTGGCTTCCGGTCTTTTCGCACAAACGTAATTCTCTCCTCTTAAAGCTTTACTCTACCTTTACCAGATACTTCTTTCGTGATATGCTCTACAAAACATCCCTTATTAGACAGCTATGAAACTATAACCGGTGAGAAAACGATTAAGAAATATATAAAGTTGTGCTTGTAGATAACGGAGAGATAAAAGGCAATGCAGCCGGAACAGCTTGTTGGCCAAACATTGGGGCATTACCGGATTATACGCCAGATAGGATACGGGGGCATGTCCACCGTATTTCTCGCCGAGGATGAGCGCCTCGGGCGGCAGGTGGCGGTAAAGGTTTTCTGGCCCAGGCCGGGAGAGACGCGGGATTTTCTACGGCGCTTCGAGCGTGAGGCAAGGGTGCTGGCGCAACTGGATCATCCGAATATTTTGCCCGTCTACGACTATGGCGAGCAGGATGGGTATGCCTACCTGGTGACGCCATATATGCCGGGCGGAACATTAAAAGATGTCCTGCAAGAGCGCAAAGTTTTTCCGCCTGCTCAAGCGATACAACTCGTTACGCCAGTCCTGAAAGCGCTGCAATATGCCTTTGAACGGGGGCTGATTCATCGCGACATCAAACCTGGAAACTTGCTGTTTAAGGCGGATGGGAGCCTGGTGCTGGCCGATTTTGGACTGGTGAAAGCTTTTGCTCCCGACGGGAACACCAGGTCCGCCTTTGAAACGTTGAGCGAAACCGGCGGTTCGATTACCGGCACTCCCGATTACATGGCCCCGGAACAGATAGAGGGCAAAGCCTCGCCAACCAGCGATATTTACTCAATGGGCGTAGTGCTGTATGAAATGCTGACGGGGAAGCGGCCCTTTGCTGCCGACTCCCTGATAGGCATACTGATGAGCCAGATGAACGATATGCCGCGCCCGCCACGCGAATTTAACCAGTTTATTACGCCGCAGCTCAACGCTGTAATTTTACGGGCACTTGCTAAAGACCCGGCGAAGCGTTACCAGCAACCGGCTGATTTGCTTTCGGCGCTGACGCAAGCAGTATCAGGATCGGCCCGCGCCCTCGACGCAGAACAGACGCAGGCAACCAACTGGTTGTTTGAAAGAAATCCAATCTCTCAAGACGCCCCGGGTTTCGGAAATCGGCAGGCGAGGATTTCTGGGAATCACTATGCTACAGAACCGGCTCCTGCTGTACCAGTCCAACCTGTTGAACGAGCAAGACCAGCGAGTACGCCACAAATGACACCAGCCGAGGTACACTGGCCCGCTCAGGCACAATGGACACCACCTCCTCCTACCAGCGTTGCTGGCAATGGGCCAGCGACTCAAGGGCGCAACTCCAGTCGAACTCCTCTGCTTGTGGCGATTATTTTACTGCTCCTTGCAACCACGCTTGTCCTTAGTTTGACGCTCACGCCACTCGGTCGGCAACTTTTTGGCGCTCATCCAGGACAAACACCTTCACCGGGAGCAAATACTCCTGGCACAACGGGATCACCAGGTGTCACACAGACTGTTCCGCCTACTCAGACAGGTTGTCCAGCGGCAGGAACTGCTCGTGCTGCCGTGATGGTACCTATGTCACTCGGTCACACACAGACACTGGTCTACTATGTCAACGAATTTTCGGGAAATACACCAACCTTTGGCACCTTGAAACGGCTGGATACAAAGACAGGTAGCAAGGTTGAAATTGTCAAGCAGGCGCATACCTCCATCGAAACGGCGCAGATCTCGAATGACGGGCAATGGATTTTGTTTACGGCCAACGTATCAGGCCAGGAAAAGCTAGGCATGGTGCGCATGGACGGACAGGGATTACAAACGCTCTATTGTTCCAGCGGAGGAACAATTATGGGCGCTCAATGGTCAATCGATCAAAAACATGTGATCTTTAACGAGCAGCCAGGTTCGGGAACAGGCGGGGGGAAATTGTACCTGCTTGACACGGGCAATGGGCAACTACAGCAGGAACAGGTACCTTCAGCGTCCGGGTTGTCATATATGCCTCGAACATGGCTGGATAATTCGCAAGTGCTGCTGGTTGGCTACGTTCCCAATTCCGATGCGCCGCCAATAAATGTCTTCACACTTGATATCAGCAAGCAGCCGCCTGTTTTACAGACCGTCGTTTCTACCAATAGCTCGCAGCGATGCTGGGACTTTGACAGCAGCTTCGATGGCACAAAATTGTTCGTCAATTCCTGCACACCGGGACAACCCGAGGGATCGAGTACGATCAATGAGGTGCAGGTATCCTCCCCGGCATCCCCCAGGCAGGTTTTCAACAGTTCCACGCTGGCGGTGAGTTCAGTGCGCGTGATTGATAAAACGAATACCTTCCTGCTGGCAACCGTTTCAAATACGGGGCAGGGCATAAGCGGAGACACCAGCCAGGATGGGTTGTATAAGATCAAGACCGATGGGTCGAATACCGCCATTCGCCTTGTTCCTGACGGCAACGGCGTATTCAGTGAGATGAATCTCTACTCGCAATACTTCTGGTCTAACGTCTCACGCGATCTAACCCTCTATGCAGCCGAAAATATCAGCGCGCAGGGACAGCGCACCAGCTACACGCTGTTCTATGGTTCATTGAATGGAGGCTCGCCACACCAGTTCGCCTCCATTAGCGATGGAACAGCATTGGAAATTGTGGGGTGGACAACGCTTTAAGTGCAGGCTATTTTCACGCATTGAAAAAGGGATGGACTTGCCAGAGATATATGCAGGTGCTTTCGCGCTAAAACCACTACTAATCTCCTTATGGAAACGTTGAGTTCATCCATTGCTGCTTTATGAAAAAATGAATTAAGATGAATTGCTGCTTATTTCGGATAGACCCACATCAGCCAGAGGAGAGCATATGATAACTGAAATGTTGATTATTGGAGGGGAGCATGTACCAGCCGCCGGAGAAAAGACGTTCAAGGTGATCGAACCTGGAACCGGCAAACCTTTCGCGGAGGTGGCGCGGGCGGGCATCGAAGATGTTGATCGGGCTGTGCAGACAGCCTACCAGGCTTTCGAGGAGGGAAAGTGGCCTCGTATGAGCGCCACCGAGCGCGGAAGAGTTTTGCTCAAAGCATCTACGCGCGTGCGCGAACGCCTGGAAGAGATCGCGCAGGTGGAGGCGCGTAACGCGGGCAAGCCTATTCGTGACGCCCGAGGCGAGATCGGGCTGGTTGCAAACGTGCTGGAATACTGGGGTGGCGCGGCCAATAAGATTTTTGGCGAGACGATCCCTGTGCAGGATGCAGGACTAGAAGTAACGCTGCGCGAACCGGTTGGGGTGTGCGCCCTGATTACACCCTGGAATTTCCCACTGGTGATTGCCTCATGGAAGATCGCCCCCGCGCTTGCATGCGGCAATACGGTCGTGGTCAAGCCCGCCCAGTTGACACCACTTTCAGTCCTGATGCTGGCCGATATTTTGATGGAGGTCGGGCTTCCGCAAGGTGTCATTTCAGTATTGCCAGGGCCAGGAGCGCTGGTCGGGAACGCGCTGGCAACGCATCCGCTTGTTTCAAAGGTATCTTTCACAGGTTCGAGCGAGGTAGGCTCAGAGATCATGCGGCTGTGTGCAGATAACATCACGCGGGTGTCGCTGGAACTCGGCGGCAAGGCTGCCAACGTAGTGTTCGCCGATGCCGACCTGGAACGCTGTGTAGAGGCATCGGTATACGCCGTCTTCGGCAATACCGGCCAGGATTGCTGCGCCCGTTCAAGAGTGCTGGTCGAACGCTCCATGTATGAAGAGTTCGTTGACCGCTTTTCGAGACGAACGGCTGCCCTGCGCGTCGGCAATCCATTGGACGAAGAGACGGAAATCGGGCCATTGATCTCAGAAGGACAGCGAAAGCGCGCAATGGATTTCCTGGAGATCGGGCATAGCGAGGGCGCGAAGTTAGTAACAGGCGGCAACATTCCAACCATTACTGGAAATGAGGATGGCTACTATTTACAACCCGCCATCCTGGCAGGAGTAGATAACAAGATGCGCGTTGCCCAGGAAGAAATCTTCGGCCCGGTGGTCTGTGTTACGCCTTTTGACAGCGAGGAGGATGCAATCCGGCTGGCAAACGATACGGTGTATGGCCTGTCAGGTTCCGTCTGGACACGTGATCTCGGTCGAGCTATCCGTGTTGCAAAAGGGATTCGCGCTGGGGTGCTTTCAGTCAACTCAAATCACAGCGTTCATACCGAGGCTCCATTTGGAGGCTATAAGAAAAGCGGAATGGGACGCGAAATGGGGATGCATGCGGTGCAGTTGTATACTGAGGTCAAAAGCGTGTTCTTTTCGCAGGAATAGCAGAAGAGGAACAAGTTACTCAAACGAAGCCAGGGAAAGCAATAGATCCTTTCCCTGGCTTCACTTTCACTTGATTTTGTCGATTACAACGACAGCTATAATGAACGTGGCTAAACAGGCTGCGCAAAAACTGATCCAGCCTCCTGTTCCTCCGGCGATAATCAGGCATATAAAGCTGAATGCTATCAAGGCCGCTATCGCAACTACAAATGTTAAGAGTCGGAGCAGATTCTTATTATCGGGCAGCGCTGGGTACACTTTATCTGCTGGCCCTCTACCCAACGGCTGCTCGTAAAAGGTCTCGTGCGCTCGACGCTCAAATGTCTGGTCGCCTTCGTATCTTCCATAGGTCGAATCGACCTGTTCACTGGCTTCCCTTTGCGGCATCATGTTGTGTTGCTCCTCCTATTTCATTACACATAGTCTTGCTTATTGCAAATACGTTTCAAAGTGTGCGGAGTTGCATCTGGCTCAGCAAGTATCCATCAGTTATCGAGATGCCCCGGCTTGAGTATCCCCATTTGCATCCTGGTAATACTTCGTGAAACGCGGAAATGGGAAATTGCGAAGCAGAGGTTTATGCTTTCTATCTGAAGCGTGCTATACTTGAGTAGGTTGCCTTGATAAAGCTCTAAAAGCGGAAAAGCAACGGAAAAGACACGCGCAGTCGGCCTGATAAATGTCCGTCCCGAAAAAGTAGCAGGTTGTAAACAGAGGTACAAATATGCAGGTGTTTCAACGACTACTGGTTACTGGCACGCCGGTGATGGTGAATAATTATACGATCACTCCCCAATCTCAGGCATTCATCGTCCGTTTGCCAATTGGCATCTTTGTCTGGAACCGGCCAACCTCTGTGCTGGTGGAAAAGAACGGAGAGGTAAAACGTCTTCCCATTGTCGATGTCACCCGTCTTCTCCAGTTGGCATTGCTTAGCGCTGGAGTGATTATCACCCTTGCCGGTGTACTCGCGCGCAAACGACGAAAGGAGAACATTTCATGATCAATGCAACAAATGAGGCTCTCGCATCTACCACGCAAAGAGACCAACAACTAATTACTTCAATGGAGCGGATTTTCTCGGCAGCCCAGGCAAAAGCAGTGTTTAGCGAACCGGTAGTAAGCGGTAACTACACGGTGATTACAGCCAGTGAAGTCAGCGCCGTAGGCGGTTTTGGATCGGGATCAGGATTCGGGCCAGCAGGGAAGCGGACTGGAGATTCATCTCAAGCTGAGAACGCAGGTGGGGGCGGTGGTGTCGGTGGGGGTGGCGGTTCAATGGGAAGGCCCGTTGCGGTCATCATCGCCGGGCCAGATGGAGTGAGCGTTCAACCGATACTCGCCGTAACGAAGGTGGCACTCAGGGGTATCGCCTTCGCAGGGGCAATTGTCGCAATGCTCAGGAAAGTACTCAAGTAACCTGACGGAGATCTTCCGGTACTCTGCTCGTCTCATTCTGCTGGCTGCTCTGCACCTTGCAGTCGAAACGTCGAAAGGGGCCATATAAAAGCGAGAGAAGAGGCTATAGATGTGTACCTATCTTCTCTCGCTTTAAGCGTTGATACCTCTATGCCGCCTCTACATCCACATCATCGACAAAGTAAGCAGTCGTCTTGCTGCCTGCTCCGGTTTGCGCGTTGAAAACGAGGGTGACGGTTTGACCGGCGTAGTTGGACAGCAGGCTGGTGGCATCGAAGGTGACTTGCTGCCACTGCTGGTTGGCATCGCTATTGCAGGAGGCATGCACCTTGCCGATGGTATTGCCGCTAGCGTCGAGTAGGGACACGGTGAGTGTATCGCTGCAGGCGCTGGAAGTGCGACTCGTTTTGCCGTACCACCAGTAGCTGATGGTGATGCTCGAGGCGCTATCTGGGACGGTGAAATCCTGGCTGATGCTGTCGTTACATTGAGCATACCCACAGAGATAGGCGCTGTAGTTGCCAGAATGCGGGTTGGTCGAATCGACTAGCTCATAGCCGCCGGTGGAGTTCTCCTGCCAGTAGGCCGACCCCATCTCGAAATCGCCGTTCTGGATCAACGAGTTTCCATTGGGCGGCGTAGGCGTTGAAGTATCCGTCGGAGCCGGAGTGGGCGTCGAGGTGTCGGTCGGCGCTGGTGTCGGTGTCGAAGTGTCTGTTGGCGCGGGAGTAGCCGTACTGGTCGGGCTGGGATTTGGCGTGGGCGAAGGCGAAGGAGGCGGGGTTACGCCAGCCGCGACATCACGAGCGATATTGTAGATATCCGGCGAACCAATGCCGCTTGCTTCGTCATAGCCTGTCGTAGCTGGATAATAAAGATTGGTGCCGGAGGTGATATCATGGAACGGCGCGTACTGCGGGTTTGCGCTGGTGAGAGCATAGAGCGTGGGATTGGCGAAACCCAGGCGCGATTTCTGCTGCTGTTGCAGGTATTCGTTGATGAGCGCGGTGCTGCCAGCCCACATTGGCGCGGCGGCGCTGGTGCCCCCTACAACGATCCAGCCGCTTGACGAGCAACCTGCGGCGGTGACAGTGCAATAGACCGCGTAGCCGGTAGCGGGGTCGGCATCGGCTGAGACATCGGGCACTTCACGATTGCCGTTGCTGTACTGATTTTGCACGCCGGGGCCTTGCTGCCAGGAAGGCTGCTTGAAGTAGCTGCTCAGGCCACCGCCGCCACCGGAACCTTTCGGGCTGCGCTGCGTATCCGAAGGATTACTCCAGACGGATTCGCTGCCATACGCGCCGTTGTTCAATTGCAGGTTGGTGCCGCCAACACCTGTGATATTGGGGTCACCGGCGGGAGAGTCTACGGCGAGGTTGGTGTCGTTGCAATCGTAAGCACCGGAGTCACCTGCGGCGGCGTACATGGCGATACCTTCGGCAGCGCCCTGGCTGAAGATATTGTCAAGGGTTTGCAATTCGGCATTGCCGCTCTGCGCCTCGCACTCGCCCCAGCTAATCGTGGTGATCTGGGCCTTGTTATCGCTGACGATTTTGTTGTAGGTGTCGTTGACGCCCTGGGTAGTGTTGGGGCCTTCGTAGACGATCTGGTTTGCTTTGGGAGCCATCGCCGCGACAACTTCGATATCGAGTTCCACTTCAATTGCGCCCTGGCCTGCCGAGCCATCATAGCCATCGACAAGGACATTGCTGATGTTCGGGGTGCCAAGATTATAGTTTTGCAAATACTGGGTGATGTCGCTGCTCTGATAGCCGTCGAGTTCAAAGACGGCGACGGTCTGATTGCTGCCATCAATGCCTGCCTGGTGCAGCGGCGTGGCATCATAGGCCCCGCTCAGTTCGGTCGGGCCGTAGCCGCTTACATTCGCGTGGGGCAAGTTCAACGGCAGTTTCGATTTGCCGTGTCCAGAGCCAACGAGATGATAGAGCGGGTGCATTTTGACGCTGTTGTCGAGTCCGCCGATGGAGGCAATGATGGATGAGAGCGAGCCTGGGATAACGGGCGGATTGGCGTTAGCAAAAAAGGTGTTGCTGCCCAGCACATAATTGTTGATAGTTACCTGGAACAACGCCGACGCCTGGGCAACGGTGGCGGTGGCATCGATCAATAAACCATTCGAGGACACAGAGGTGATGTTTAAACCGCCCTGCTGTAAATAACTTTTGACCTGCTGCACCTGGTCAGGAGTTGGAGCGAACTGCTCGACAAACTGCTGAGCGGTAAGGAAGTGATGATACATCGGAGAACGGGGATTATACAGTTGAGCGAGCAAGTCTTCCAATTGCGGGAGGTTGCGCAACTGCAAGCCGACTGAGAGGCTGAGTTGCTGCTGGGCGTCCGCCGGTCCCAGCATATGCGCGCGACTGACAAGGGGAGCATTCTGCCCCGTAAGAATATACGGCGAATTTTGTCTTGCGCGAGCAATCAAGGCAACGCTAAGAATGCTGACGCCGATGATGAGGATACCAACGGACACAATTCCTAGCCTGCGAATCAAGGTACGATGCATTAAAACTCTCCACACTAAAAAATACGCGCTACGATAGCCTGATATACAAAGATAAACGGGGAAATACGTTTGCTTGGGGGATAACAGACCAGGGCGACCGCCAGGGTACGCCCCTACTATAGCCATTTTCGTAGGGGCGTACCCTGGCGGTCGCCCTGGTCTGAATAATTAGTAGAACACGATCTTATGGCTGTGCTTGCCACGATAGAACAAATCCACTAAGATAGAGTAACGCGGCAATATGCCGGGAATAGTTCAGGACGAGAAGGATTAGAATGGACCGTGAATGATAGCAGCCCGATACAGGAAAAAACGCAGCAAGAAATAGTCCAGAGCGAAAAGCAGCAGACAAGACAACTGCAAAAGCTGGCAAAAGCTTCGCTGCTCATCACCTCAACACTTTCACTTGAAGAGAGCCTGCAACATATCACAGATGCGGCGCGTGACATCGTTGGAGCGCATCTTGCCATTGCCAGCATGACCAACGAAGAATACTGGACGCAGACAATCAGCGCGGCTTCATTTTCAGAAAAATACGCGCAGTGGCATGTTCGCATCAATATGTACAGCGGTTCGGCCCTGGCGAGCCAGGTATCGCAGTCGAATCAGCCCATCCGCATGACGCAGGTAGAACTGGAGGCTCGTCCTGAATGGCAGGAATTGAGTGGAGAGAACGGGAAGCACCCGATCCTGCGCGGCTGGCTGGCGGTACCGCTTATTGGCCGGGATGGACGTAATCTCGGGCTGCTGCAAGTAACAGATAAATACGCGGGAGAATTTAACGAGGACGATGAGGCGGTGCTGATACAACTGGCGCAACTGGGGTCAGCCGCTATCGAGAATGCGCGGCTGTATACGCAGGCCCAGGAGGCGATTAACGCGCGCGATGAGCTATTCTCGGTTGTCACACATGATTTGAAAAATCCTGTCTCCACGATGAAAGGGTTTGCCCAGTTGTTGCGCCGCTCGGTGGATCGAATGGATATACCGGATAAACAACAGCTTGCCGACGGACTGCAAAGGATTGACAAAGCGGCTACGCGCATGACCGCGCTGATTAACGAACTGCTGGATATTGCGCACCTGCAAATGGGCAAGCCGCTTGAACTGAACCAGCGCGAGACCGACGTGGTAGCGCTGGCGCACATGGCGGTCGCAGAATATGCTCAGACAAGCAAAAAGCACTCGTTTCGTATTAATACGGAGGTGCCAGAACTGGTCGGCTGGTGGGACACGACGCGCCTGGAAAGAATGTTTGGCAACCTGCTTTCAAACGCGGTCAAATATAGTCCGCAAGGTGGTACAATTACCGTTGAGCTTGCGCGTGAAGAACGAGAAGATGGACCGTGGGCTATCGTGCGTGTCATCGACCAGGGCATGGGTATACCTCCGACCGACTTGCCGCATATCTTCGATAAGTTTCGCCGCGCCCGCAACGTGCAGGGACAGATCAAAGGAACCGGCCTCGGACTGGCAAGCGTGCGACAAATTGTCGAGGAACATGGCGGCACAGTTTCGGTCAAAAGCAAAGAGGGAGAAGGTTCAACATTTACCGTCTGCCTGCCGGTCAACCTGCTCGAAGAAGAAGATATTGAGTAGCCGGGAATAACTCATCCAGTTTGTTTGTTCTAACCTGCAAAGTCTATCCGATAGGTGCCATTTTTGCATCTAATAGCACAGGTCTTTCCGTATACAAAGAAGAGATTGAGAAGGGTGTAGAAGGGTGATTTTTTGTGTTTGTGAACAACTGGCAATAGATGACGTATAATCTCTGAGTCTATCGAACTGCCAGGAGAGCCAAAAAGGAGGCAACGCATGGCAAAAATCGCGTTTCACCAGATCACCAAACAATTTTCTGGTTCGGACCACCCGGCAGTCGATCAAGTTAGCTTCGAGGTACCTGAAGGCAGCACCTGTATGCTCGTAGGAACCTCTGGCTCCGGTAAAACCACCCTGTTGCGCATGGTCAACCGCCTGATCGAGCCGACTTCCGGCCAGATTCTGATCGATGGAAAAAATGTGCTGGAAGAAAATCCGATAGAATTGCGGCGGCGCATCGGTTACGTCATTCAGCAGGTTGGCTTATTTCCACATATGAACATCGCGGAAAACGTGCGTGTCACGGCAGAGATCGCGGGCGGCTGGACAAAACAGCGCCTGAACGCGCGCGTAGATGAATTGCTTGAACTGGTTGGTCTGCCACCAGCCGAGTATCGCAAGCGTTTTCCACGCCAGCTTTCGGGTGGGCAACAGCAGCGCGTAGGACTGGCAAGGGCGCTGGCGACCGACCCCGCTATTCTGCTCATGGATGAACCCTTTGGAGCGCTTGACGCCATCACCAGAGCGCGCATGCAGGACGAGTTGCTGCGCATTCAGCGCGATGTACGCAAAACTATCCTGTTTGTCTCTCATGATATGGAAGAGGCGTTCAAGCTTGGAGACCAGATCGCAGTCATGCACGAAGGAAAACTGATGCAAACAGGCACCCCGGTTGACTTGCTGGTAAGCCCGGCGAGTAACTACGTCCGCCAGCTTGTGGGAGCCGATAACGTACTGCGCCAGCTTGAATACCTGCCTGTAGTTGATGCGCTCGATAATAGACCGGAGGCCGTCTCGTCGGCACATTGGGGAGATGTACCTATGACTAACTCGGATGCTACCCTGCTCGAAGCCCTGTTGAAACTCCTCGAAACCAACTCCCCCGCAATTGCCGTACAAGACGAAAATTCACACGAACCTCTCGGATATATCACCCTCGATAGCATTAACGCCGCAATTACAAAGACTAGAAGTCATAAAGAGGTTGTTGAAGAGACCAGACTATAGGAAAGGTGCGTCCCTACATCAGGCGAATTGTATCACTAAAGGGAGGCAAAGGAAATTTATGAGCTATCTGTTCGATCCAGGTAACTACGATATGACCGATCCTAACAGCATTCCCAACTTGTTTATCCAACACATGACCATTGTTGGTATTACGATGCTTATTTCTTTAATCATTGCTATACCCATTGGTATCATGGTAGCTCGTTACCGTCGGCTCTATACACCGCTAATTACGCTCACGGGAGCAATGTACAGTATTCCAGCTATGGCTTTTCTGGGTGTCCTTGTAATATTTACCGGACTGAATATGCCCACTGTGATTATTCCGCTAGTTATCTATAATCAGTTAGCCTTGATCCGTAACACGGTGGCGGGTATAGAGGGTGTAGACCCTTTACTCCTTGAGGCAGCACGAGCCATGGGGATGAGTCGCTGGCAAAGGCTCATACGAGTTACATTACCGCTTGCTCTCCCTGTGATTGTAGCAGGTATACGGCTTGCAACGGTGACAACGATTGGTATCGTTTCGTTATCGCAACTTGTAGGTGTACCAAGTTTAGGGACACTTATTTTCATAGGTTTTCAGAATCTCAATAATGACCAGTTGTTTGCTGGAGCTCTCTTGATTACCATTATCGCTCTTCTCGCCGATTTGCTTTTGCTTGCTCTGCAGGTTGTTCTCAATCGAGGTCGCAGCGCGCTTTCCGTAGCATAAATCCAGGGCAGCATATTAAAGGAGAAAAGCTATGCTCAACGACTTGATAAGGTTTATCACCGACCCGAGTAATGACTATCTGGGGCATACTCTGGATTTCCTCAAAATATGTCTTCTTGCTATTGTGCTGGCAATTGTAATTAGCATACCGCTGGGTATAGCCGTATCTCGCAGCCCTCTGGCTTCATTTCTAGCTGTCAATCTGAGCGGCATGGTAAGGGCTATTCCGATCATAGCATTTTTTGCCCTCGTCTATCCTTTGCTTGGTCTCGGATTTAAACTGGCGCTGCTAGCCCTGACAATCCTGGGTATTCCGCCGATTTTGTTGAATACCTATACCGCCATTCGTGGCATTGATCCTGCCATGATTGAGGCGGCTCGAGGGATGGGTATGACCACCTGGCAGATTATTACACGTGTTCAAACACCTCTCGTTTTACCAACCATTGCGGCGGGCGTGCGTACCTCCGCAGTACAAATCGTTGCTACAGCTACACTTGCCGCCATTGTCGGTGGAGGGGGATACGGGGAATACATCTATCTTGGTATACGTGAGTTTGATAACACCCAACTGCTGGCAGGTTCGCTTCCGGTAGCCTTGTTTGCTATCATTGTAGAGCTCTCTCTTGGCTGGCTACAACGCGCCATTACACCTGCCGGTTTGAGAGTCCAGGTTTCGGCGGAAACTGCCAAAGCTTAGATACCGTTTCTGTAGAAGTGCAAGCAATTGCACGAGTTCTTGTAGATTCTTGTCATCCATTTAAGGAGGAAGACATGGCATCCATTTTTAGCGCATTACGGGCAAAATCGCTCACATTGCTCGCACTCATCTTGCTGCTGACCCTGGCAGCATGTGGCGGGGGCGGAGGTAACGGAAACAGCTCCACTCCTGGCACAAACAACCCTAATGCTGGGATTACGTTGACTGTTGGGGGAAAGCTTGACACCGAGGCCCAGTTGCTTACCAAAATGTATGTGCTATTGCTGCGTAAAGCCGGATTCACTGTCAACGAGAGAGCAGCTTTAGGCACCAATGCTGTCGTGTTTAACGCGCTCGTAAGTAAACAAATTGACCTTTATCCTGAATTCACAGCAACGGGGCTGGCAAAACTGGGCAAGCAATCAAGCGGCAATGCCCAACAAGACTACGAGACAGTGAAGGCGGGTTTTGAAAGTCAGTATCACATTACCTGGCTCAAACCGGCTCCGCTCAACGATACGTATGGCGTCTGCACATCGCAATCAAAGGCCTCCACTCTTGGTGTCACCAAAATTTCTGACCTCGCTCCTAAAGCATCGAGTTTGACCATTGCTACCCCGCCGGATGGCAAGCAATATGGGGTCGATGTGGTAAAGAGTGCGTATGGCATCACCTTCAAGGGTGTGACAACATATAACGAGGAGGCGCTTACGTTCCCAGCCGTCATGTCGGGGGCGCAGGATTTGAACATTTGCTACACGACCTCTGCCTTGATCGTCAAAGACAACTTCGTGTTGTTGCAAGATGACAAGAATGCTTTCCCGGTCTACAATCCAGCCCCGATTGTGCGAGACGACGTACTACAAAAAGCTCCCGGTATCGCTACTGCTTTGAACCCCCTGGCCGACAAATTGACTACACAGGTCAGCCAGCAGTTACAAGCCAAAGTTATTGATGGTGAAAGTATCACTAAGGTGGCTACTGACTGGCTTAAGAGTGTTGGGTTGCTGTAATGTTACAAGCTGCTTAATTGCTAAACACATATGGAGAAACCGATTTTACAAGCCTCTCCATATGTGTCAGCTAATGCACTCTCTATACTTTAAGCAAGGGCCTGTTGTAGTCTTGCTTGAGTTGTAAAGGCGAAAAGAATGGTTCCGCTCCCGTCGTTGGAGAGCGGAACTATTCTTTCTTTCGGCAGAATGTGTCTCAGTCTTGATCGAGACCTGCCTCGCGAGCGCGAATGATAGCCTGGGCGCGGGTAGCAACCTGCAACTTGCTGAAGATATTTGAGACGTGATTGCGCACCGTCTTCGGGCTGAGAACGAGGCGTTCGGCGATCTCGGTATTGGTCAGGTGATGGGCAATTAAGGCCAGGATTTCTTGCTCACGCTCCGTAAGTTCTGGAAAGGGCTGAACAGGACGGGTGGGTGCGGCAGGCTTCAGAGTCGCGAAGTAGGACATGAGCCGCCTCGCGATGGCGGGGCCAAAGATAGCTTCGCCCTGATAGACACCGCGAATGGCGCGCAGAATCTCAGCCTTGAGCGCTCCCTTAAGCAGGTAGCCACGAGCGCCAGCCTGCAAGGCCGCGAATACGGAGTCGTCATCCTCGAACATGGTAAGCACAAGGACGCTAATATGCGGACTGGTCGCAAGAATAGCCTGCGTCGCCTCGATGCCGTTCCCATCAGGCATGTGCAAATCCATCAAGATAACATCCGGTTGCAGGTCGGCAGCCTCTTCGATTGCCTCTCGTCCAGTGGCAGCTTCACCAACCACTTCGATATCAGACTCCGAGCGCAGCAATGCGCGCAACCCATTGCGAAAAGGCGCGTGATCGTCGGCGATGAGAACGCGAATGCTATCCATATGGTCTCCTTACAAGATGCTGCTCCTGCCATTGGACGAGCAGGGCAAGTCCGCCTGAACCCGGGTGCCCCGGCCTGGGAGAGCTTCAACTACACAATGCCCACCGACCTCGACTGCACGCTCCTGCATAGAGCGCAGCCCAACACCGGCCTGCCGATGTGGAGAAATGCCGCAACCATCATCCCTGACCTCAAGATGCAACATGCCATCAAATACCAGACGAATGAGACACGAGCGAGCATTGGCATGACGAACGACATTTGTTAGCGCTTCCTGCATGATACGGTAAGTTGCAACCTCAACGGCGGCAGGAAGCTCCGGCAGCGACTCCGGGGCTTCGACGGAAATACGCAAGCCACTTTGCTCGTAATGCATGGCCTGGGTACGTATGGCAGTCACAAGGCCCAGGTCATCCAGGGCAGGCGGGCGTAGATTGTAGACCAGGCGGCGGATATCGGTAATAGCGGCCTGGGCCTGACTGATAAGGTCTTCGAGCAAAGTGATGGCCTGAGCCGGTTCCGCCTCAATAGCATCACGCGCAGCTTCAGCTTTGACAGTGATGGTGGCGAGCGCTGGTCCGAGACCATCGTGCAGGTCGCGGCGCAGGCGGCGGCGCTCCTCTTCACGGGCTGTCACCAGTCGTTCACGAGAACGCTGCAGGTCGGTTGTCAGGCGCACCACATGAGCAGCTACGCCTATTTGTCGCGCCAGATCATTTAGCAGAGTGCGATCAGCGGGAGTGAAGGTTTCGCCTGAAGCGCGTGGAGCAAGCAGAAGTTCGCCAACCTGCTCATTCTGATAGAGAAGTGGAAGGCAGGTAAGTTCATCTCTGGGCGCTCCATATGAGGCTACTTCTGCAAATTCTCTCTCCTGCTTGAGCGTGATGGCAACATAGGGGAGTTTCAAGGCCTGAGCAACCGTCTCCACAATCGTCGGCAGCATTTCGTCGGGAGCAAGCGTTACCTCAAGTCGCTTCCCTAAACGTGAAATGACCTGGTAGGGTGTATCACGCTCTCCATAGAGCAGGTGATTGACGCCGCGTTGGAGGCGCTCGCGCAAAGGTTGAAACAATATCGCTACCAGCGCAGTTGCCAGGAGAGAGATGAGCAGGTTGCCTGTGGTTTGCAGCAGCGCACCAAGTCCGACGACGATCAGCGAGTAGAGGACAACAATGCTGATGGTGAGCGTACCGTATACGAGGGTCCGATTAATAATTACGTCAACATCCCACAGGCGATAGCGGAGCAGGGCGATGCCAAAGCAGAATGGAGAGAAAAGGGTTGCGATAGTGAAGACCGGATTCAAGAGCAAAAAATAAAGGGAGCCGGGTCCACTAAGCGATGGAAAGACCATTGGAGAAAAGTAGTACAGCGAACCGATCACAGGCCCCACAATGAGGCCCAGGACAATCCACTTCGTCTGCTGACGCTCGGCTGGGCTTGACACGCGCCGGTAGCGGTAAACTTGACCTCCGATGATGATGACCCAGGCGGAGATAAGCAGCGTTGTCGTCAGCGGGGTAAATACAATGCCCGTCGTCGAGAAAGACGAAGGCAGGCAGAGGGCGATTGCCCCCAAAACGAACTGTGCAATCACAAACCAGGGCATCCAACGCGGTACAAAGCGCCCGTTGGGGAACAGTGAGAAGACGAGGAGATAGAGTATTGTGAAGAGGAGAAAAAGGGAAATAATGATCACATGCGAGAATGGGGAACGATAATCCAACGGGGGCGAAGGACCTCCGCTATACTGCAAAACCTCTATTGTGACCAGGAAGAGCGCGGTTAGCAGGGCCAGCCAGTCATTTGACCTGCGCCAGACAATGAACGCGGCGACCGCAAACCAGACAAGCGCCGAGAAGAGACTGAGCGCAAGATTGAAGATGGCATACAGATTGATGGAAAGGCCAGCATGCTGGATAGCCTTCACATTGGCGGGGGTCAGTTGCCAGTGAGGACAGGGGGCGCTAACACACGTAGTTTGCAGTTGTGTAAAGTACACAGGCAGGCTTGTGATAAAGAATATCAGCAGCAAGGCACTCAGCACAGCAGTTGTGCAGCGTGCCAGGAGAAGCCAGCGACCATACAACAGAGTGTCAGGTCCGGTGTACTCTGCACTGGATGCCTTCTCGTTTCCTGCCGCTAGCTGCTGTAGGCCCATCTGTTGCTCCTGAGCTTTAATCATAAGAGGACGCAAAATGATAATCCTATCCTATCATAGGATGCCTTCAGATGTCATCCTGAGCGCCGCGAAGAATCTCAGGCCTCCCCTGGCTCGACACGGCAGGCGCGAGATCCTTCGCGGCGCTCAGGATGACAGGCGAGCGGGGCTGTTTCATGGCAAGCCATTACCAACCTGCCTCCCGATGTCATCCTGAGCGCCGCGAAGGATCTGCGGTATCGATGCGCGAATCGTCCAGCCAGCGCGAGATCCTTCGCGGCGCTCAGGATGACAGGCGAGCGGGGCTGTTTCATGGCTTGCTGCTGAATGAAAGTTATGGTTCAGACGTCGCGAAAACGAGGCTGAAGCGTCATCGGCAAGCCATAGCGAGGCCGCATCGTCAGTTGCACCTGTGGCTCGACCGAATGCCCAGGAACCAGGCGCAGGGTTATACGTTGCGCAACGGTGGCCAGCACCAATTGTGCCTCCATCATGGCAAAAGCATTGCCGATGCACTGGCGCGGCCCTCCCCCGAAAGGGAAATAGGCGAAGCGCGGACGACTCGCCGACCGTTCCGGCGTGAAGCGTTCAGGGTCGAACACCTCCGGCTTCTCCCAGAATGCCGGGTGACGGTGCGTGCAATAGTCACTGAGAAAGATCACACTGTTGGCTGGAATGGTATAGCCCCCAACCTCATCAGGACCGATAGCAAAACGTGTGAAGCCGAAGGCAGGTGGATAGAGCCGCATAGCTTCCTGGATTACCATGCGGTTATAGGGCAGAACGTCAAGGTCTTTCACTGTTGGCGGTCGTCCTGCCAGTACTGTGTCCAGTTCAGCATGCAAGCGTTCTTCCACCTCTGAATACTGTGACAATAGATACCATGACCAGGAGAGAGTGGCTGCCGTTGTTTCGTAGCCGCCCAGCAGCAGGGTCAGCACCTCGTCACGCAACTGTTGATCGCTCATGCCCTCGCCTGTCTCCTCGTCACGCGCTGAAAGGAGCATCCAAAGCAAATCTGGCGCGTCCGGGTCTACAGGTTGCTTGCGTCGCTCATTGATCATGGAATAGACGATGTTATCCAGCGTCTTCAACCCTGCCAGCAAATGGTGATTGCGCGGCGTGGGAACCCACAACGGCGGGAAGGGCAGGTTGGTGTAACTGTTAATCAAAGGAAGGATATTCGCGAAGGTGCGGCCAACCGTGTCAACTTCATTAGCGAGATCGAGCGAAAAAAGGGCCTGTCCGGCTACACGCAAGGTCAGGCGGGTCATCTCGACCGAGATATCGAGAGGTGTATCATTTTGATTTATACGCTCCCAGCGCTCTAGCATGGCAAGCGTCGAATTGGTCATCAACGCGCCAAAGCCTTCCAGCCGTTTGTGGTGGAAGGAGGGCTGCATGAGGCGGCGTTGATGCAACCAGGATTCTCCATCGTTGGTAAACAGCCCATTGCCGAAGACCTCCCTGGCAGCCTTCATATTAGGAAAGTTCTTGTTGTAGTTACGATGATTCTCCTGAAGGACTCGCTTCACATGATCCGGGTGATAGTACACATAGGCAGGCCAGAACAGGAAGCGAAAATGGACGACATCACCATATCGATGCTGGAGATTCAGAGCAAAGCGAATAGGGTCGCGCCGGAGCGCGGCTGCCGCACTGAATGGTGAAAGGCTTCGCGGACCTGGAGGTCTCTTCTTAGCGCCGGGCACTGAAGGAGTGCCGGGTGTGGTTGTGGCTGATCTGGACATCGTTCATACTCCTTTTCGCGCCATGCAAGATTTCGATCAGTTTGCTGTCTCTGCTTTAATGTTACATGGAGGCTCAGGAGTTGTCATGGGATTGTGGCCTAATTGTGGCAGGATGATTGTCAGGGGAAGCGGGATGGATGTCCCGAGGCTGAGGAGTCCATCCCGCTCATTTCAGGCTGGCAGGAGGTTAAGCGATCCTTATTGTGTTTGTGCTGTCACCGTGATTACCGCCTTCATGGTCGTGGGGTGAATATTACAGTGGTAATGATAAGTTCCCGGCTGATTGAAAAGCAAGCCAAACGTCTTGCCCTGAGTCACATTCTGTGTAGTGTTGAAAGTTGCGGGTGCCCCTGAATCACTGGTAACAGTATGGGGCGCATCACTGTTGTCAAGCCAGACCACCACTCCACCTGCCTTGATGGTGATGGAGGAAGGCGAAAAAATGTAATGGCCTGGTGGATTCTCCACCATCTGCACAAGCGCGGCATCCACTGGCCTGACTGCCGGACCAGAAGTGGCCGTCGTACCAGAAGTCACGGTGATATCTGCTTTCATGGTCGCGGGATGAATGTTGCAGTGATAGTGGTAGGTTCCCGGCTGATTGAACTGCAAAGCAAAGGTCTTGCCCTGGGTCACGTTTTGCGTAGTATTGAAGGAGGCAGGCGCACCTGTATCGCTCGTTACTGTATGGGGCGCATCGCTGTTATCGAGCCAGACCACGACGCCTCCAGCCTGAATGGTAATAGATGAGGGCGAAAAGATATAATGCCCTGGCGGATTCTCTACCATCTGCACAACAACCACATTGACCGCCATCGTTGCCGGAGGAGTGGGCGTTGGTGGTATGGTCGGAGTAGGCGGTGGAGAAGTGGGCGTGGGTACGGTGGTTGGTGTGGAGGCCGTAGATGCCTGTCCTCCACCACCGCACGCGACGATGAGCAGACTGGCGGCAACGGCCAGCGATAGACCTACCCAGAGTAATCGCAGGCGCGAGGCAAATGGAGATAAGAACGTGCGCATGACTGTAGCTCCTTTTGTCAGGTAGATGGATTACAATTCCATTGTTCTGAGGGGGAATACGGGGCGGGGTTACAGGGCTGACTTTCTGCGCATAAGAGGTTAGTGGGCATATTTCCTTCTCTTTTTATCGTCATATAATATTTTGTCATTTACAGAGGTAGAATTTTTCACCTTTCTTCTGAACCTGAAATAGTCCCGCTTTAGAACATCTGTCAATAGCATATTAGAACAGAGTCATATAAAATAATTTTATATGATTTATTAGCTGGGCTTCTTTTATGACAAATCATTGAATAAAGTCTTTCTCTCCCTAACCCCACGTGTATATATTTGAAAATTGATAACTCTCAGGTTATTCACCGGAATTTGATGTGCTTTCCGAGAGTGGGCGTTTAGCATTTTCCTGGAGAGGATATGATATCTCGCATTTCAGGACATGTGGATATCTTTGAAGCGCTTAATACTAAAGAATTGCAAAGTGCTTTAGAGAAAGGAAAATGCCTGCTCGTTGCCGGGCCGCAACTGGCAATACAATCGCCTGTCTTCAACGAGAAGCTTGCTTATGATAGCTCGCTCTATTTAAATAATATATTGCTGAGGATGTTTGACTGGTGCGCGCAAAAAAGCATCACGGGCCATGCAAACATATCACGCCTTCTTCAACAACCCTTTCATGATGGACAACTCTTACACCTGTGGCGTTTGCTTGAAGAGTTTCTTACTCGGGAACTGCGAGAGCAGTGTTTACAAGACGTATTACAAAGCCTTTCTCAAGTCACAACCAGTCACTTGTATCTCGCTCGCCTGCCATTCTGGGGATACATCTCTACCACTTACGATACTTGCTTAGAAAGCGCATATAAACAGGTACACCAGCGAGAGCTTAACAAACGTTACACCTCTTCAATATCGAACTCTTTAGATCCCTTTATAGAAGAACAGCCATTCATTTTGAAACTCTATGGTGATATTAGCGAACCTTCTTCGATAGTAATCAGAGACCGCTTGAGTAAAGGACCGGCAAGTATTGATAGATTAGATGCTGTACATGCGCTATTAAAAAATACCCCAGTTTTATTCGCTGGTTTTGAACAAGCTGATCCTGATTACCTTTATCTTGCCAGCATTTCACAATCGCGAATCTTTCCCTCAAGCGCGTTCAGTATGCTCGATAGTAAAACCCTTAGTCGGCTGCAAGTCATCATAGATAGCTATAGCCCTAATGCTGAACTATCTATGCCACTACCCCAGGTTGGGCTACAACCCGATGCGCTAAACGGCAATTCACCGCTTGAAATATATATTGCTTATGCTTTAAATGACGAGAGTTATTTTAACAGCCTGAAAAAACAATTAAACATCTTAAAAAGACAGGGCTATAACATTTCTTGTCAGGCACATGAGGTTGTTATCAGTTCAGCATGGAAAAATAAAGATCATTTAAATACAGCACACATCATTCTTTTGCTTGTCAGTCCAGATCTCCTCGACTCCGACTTTTGTTATTGTCCAAAAATGAGAGCAGCGGTATGGCGACAGTTACATGTAAAAAATTGCTGTGTTATTCCAATACTTATTCGGCCAACCAGCCCCAAGCTGTTAAAAAAAACGCCCTTTGGAAGTCTCGAGTTTTTACCTCTAAACGGGAAATCTGTAAGTCAATACCGTTCAAAGGATGTTGTATTCATGAATATTATAGAATATATTCTTGATAAATTAGATGAGTTAAGTTATTATTCGTAATAATCAATAAATTTAATAGTAATTCTGGCTATAAAATTTATATCAATAACTTTTACACGTCTTCTTCTATAGAGGGGAAGAAACATACTTATCAACTTCGTCTTCTTGCAGAAAGGCGAAGAAAGTTGCAGAGGTATACATGCGGGCAAAGAAACCGGAGCCTAGTGAGGATATCTCACGCAATGTATACCTTGTTCATGGACAAAACAGCGCAGCAACCAGGGCAATGTGCGAGTTTCTTCAATCCCTTGAGCTGGTGCCTATTACGAAGGAAACTGTCGTTAAATTGATGGGGGAAACGGCTCCATTTATCGGTCAAATCATCGACGCTGCGTTTGAACACGCCAACGCAGTCATTGTCCTATTTACAGGAGATGACCTGGCACGTCTCAGGAGTGACCTACAAAAAGACAGTGAGAAAGCGGCTGGCCGAGATTTTGCCTATCAACCTGGACAGGATCAAGTTTTTGAAGCGGGGTATGCCTTTGGACGATATCCTGAGCATACCATCTTGTTACAACTGGGCAATATGCAATTGTTCAGTGATATTGATGGCATGTATATACCAATTTTTACCGGAAAGGAGGATGAACGCAGGAGTTTGATCGACAAGTTGAAGAAAGTCGGCTGCACACTGAAGGATGATGGGGACAAATGGCGTAAGGCGGGGAATTTCAGAAAAGCTCTACGTAAGGATACTCCCCCTACTCATTAGGCTACAACTAACAAGTTGGCTTCGTAATGTGAGCATTTGAGGAGAGAATAGAAAGGAAAAGGGAGAGAAAAATGACAGCCGACCGTAAAAAAGTGTTCGTTGTGTATGGAAGAAATAAGCTTGTAAGGCGACAAATATTTGCTTTTCTGAAATTGCTTGGCCTGTCACCTATTGCCTGGGAAGAAGCTGTATGGGCAACACAAAGAATGGCCCCTTACAACAAACAAATCATTGATACTCTTTTGAGTCAGGCCCAGGCAGTTGTGGTCTTATTAACCGGTGACGATGAAGTGCGTCTGCAACAAGAATTGGCTTCTCGTGACGAACTGGCTGAGAATTCGAGGTTGCAACCACGCCTTAACGTCATTTTCGAAGCCGGTATGGCATTTAGCAATCCCTGGCTCGCTGATAAAACGATATTGGTCGAGATTGGGGATATAGACATCTGCAAGTCATTGCAGGGACGTCATCGCATTAAATTGAGTAATAACATTGCAGACCGCTGGAACTTATTTCGTAGTCTAAAAGAAGCTGGTTGTGAAGTTGAAACTCCTGATCTTGACAAATTACGCCGGATAGGTGACTTTAACTTCACAGAAATGATGTTGTATCAAATGGAGGCAGAGCAAGGATAACCTTTGCTCTGCCTCTTTCAATAGGCAAGGCTTTTCAGGAGCATTGCTCTTTCACCTTTATTTTTTTAGCGAGCGTTTTTTTTGCGGGAGCAAGTGAAGCCTGGAGTAACTGTTTCTTCGCTCTGTCTGTCGGCCATTGGATTGTCTCCATATCGACGCTGTACAGTTTAAAAACATCGAAGAGCTGCGTTACATCGTCCACTTTGTCCCGTAACAAACACATGACGGCCTGCCTCTGCCTGGGCGGCAATGACATGACGGCTTGAGCCATCTTCCGCAAGCTTATCACGGCTTCCAGGCGTTGTTCCATCTCATCTGCCGGGTCTGGGGCTTGCTGGTCAATGAAGTCTCGCATGTCGTCACTTATCCACTCATCATCGATGGGCAAAGGTAACACAGGTCTTTGTCGCCGCATCATATCGACGAGTTCGCTATGAATAATCAGACGGATATACGCGCCTGGCACACGGATGCATCGCTTCTTAAGCGCCTGCCATAACTTAATGCGCACTCGCTGCACAATCTCGTCAATCTCCAGGTCCATCACTGCTGGATGTACGGCTAAAGGATAACTTTTTACGAGGTAACGAACCTGCTTTATAATATAGTGATCGAAGTGCTTCAGAAGGGACTCACAGGTTTCCTGTGTGCATGATACACCTGTTATTTCGTGCATGCTTTTCCTCTTTCTGCTGAAAACCGTTGGAAAGCCGGGCGTTTCTTTGCTCCAGAAAAAGCATAGTCAGGAAAGGCATGCGACACAACAGCAAATAGAAGGCAAATAGGGGGCAAATTTTAGACAATTTGTGATAGAATGAATTATTACTGCGTTTTCGGGGCTACCTTCCTTAAAGAGGCTGGGAAAGGCGATCTCATGGACAAACCGGCTCGAGGGAAGAAAACACGCTTTCATAATTATCGTTTAAGGAAAGCGAGAGAGATCCTGGGTCTAAGCTATCAAGATGTTGCTGACCGGATCGATCTACCCGATCCGCATACAGTAGGACGTTGGGAACGAGGCGAGTCATTTCCTCAGCCACACTACCGGCAAAGGCTGATGGAGTTATTTGGCAAGAGCGCAGAAGAGCTTGGCCTGGTTAGGACAAAGGTAGATAACCTCAGCGGACAACCACCTGAGCCAGTTCTATTCCACAAAACGCAGTCTTCACCCTATAAACTACCATACCCTTTTACCTCGCTTATCGGTCGCGAACAGGATATCAGCGTTATTTGTAATCTGCTCCAGCGTAGTGATGTGCGCCTGATAACATTACTTGGACCAGGAGGCGTGGGGAAAACGCGCCTTAGTATTCAGGTAGCGCATGAAATGAGTACCTATTTTCCAGATGGTATTTATTTCGTTTCGCTCGGTTCTATTACCGATCCTATGCTTGTCCTTCCTACTATTGCCCAGGCTCTTGATATCTACGAAAGTGAAAAGCAGCCGCTTAAGGAACACATTCACCTGGCATTCAAGGACAAACATTGCTTGCTGGTACTTGATAACTTCGAGCAAGTAGCGATGGCAGCATTTCAGGTAGAAGAATTGCTCGCGGCATGCACTAAACTAAAGGTCATGATAACCAGCCGGGTAGTCTTGCATCTCCAGGCAGAACATGAGTATGTAGTAGAACCCCTCGCGATACCAGATCCCAAACAAGCGCTTAATCCTGAGAATTTATTGCAGTATAGTGCCATAGCTTTGTTTGTTCAGAGAGTTCAGGCTCTATTGCCTCATTTCCAATTGACGCCCGACAATGCTCGGGCGGTGGCAGCGATTTGTGCGCGCCTGGATGGACTGCCACTTGCGATTGAGCTGGCAGCGGGACGCATCAAGCTACTACCGCCCAAAGCCCTGCTTAAACGGCTCACACAAGGGACACAATTGCTTAAAAGCGAACAGCTTCGCCCAGAGAGACAGCGCACCCTCTATAACACCATCAAATGGAGCTATGACCTCTTAAACGAGGAGGAACAGTGGCTTTTCCGGCATCTTTCAGTATTTCCAACCGGATGTACTCTGGAAACCGCCGAAGTTTTCTTCAAGGAAAGCTCTATAGATATTTTACAAACGATAGCCTCTTTGCTCGATAAAAGTCTGATAAAGCAGGTCGAGCAGCACAATGGCATGCCGCGCTTTATGATGCTGGAAACAGTACGCGAGTTTGGTCTTGATTGCTTACAAATTCACGGAGAAAAGGGCACATGCCAACAGGCTCATGCATTGTACTATCTCGAACTCGTGGAGCAGGCAAGACCAAATCTTAACGGAAAGCAGCAGGAAGAGTGGTTAGCTCTGCTTGAACAGGAGAAAGAAAACTTGCGCGCTGGTCTCGCCTGGCTTATTCAGCAAAAGCAGACGCACCTGGCTTTACGTTTTTGCGAAGCTTTTGGAAAATTTTGCGGCTTACAAGGCTATTGGGACGAAGAGCAACATTGGTTCAGGGAAGTACTCAATTTACCCTGGACAGCCGAATCAGCGGCAATACGCGCTAGAGTACTTCGTCGAGCTGGATACATGGCTTATCGCCTTAGAAACCTTAATCAAGCACAAAACCTGTTAGAAGAGAGTATCAGCCTTTCTCGATCAGTTGGAGATCAACAAAATCTGGCCGGGGCGCTTGGTTCGCTAGGTTGGGTCTTCTACCGACTGCATAATGTAGCCTCAGCGAGCCAGTTATTGTATGAAAGCGTAAAGGCAGCGCAACAATCGGGAGATAGCTGGGCGATTGCTAATGCCTTTGAAAGCCTCAGCCGCCTGATGCTTTTACAGGGAAATCTACATGAAGCCCACCAATATATAGAGGAAAGCCTGAGACTTTCTTATGAGTTAGGAGACACAGAAAATCTGGCTCGTATCCTTTCTAACCATTCAAGGATAGAGATTGCGCGTGGGAATATTGCCCAGGCTATGACGTCAGCCCAGGAAAGTTACACATTAGCAAAAGAGCTGGGTACTAAACCACTGCTTGCACTTACATTGGATAGACTCGGAGATATTGCTTTATTGTCAGGAGAATACCACGAGGCTGCGGAAATTTTCGAGGAACGTATCAATTTGGGACGTGAACTTGGAGATATAGCTACGATTGCTATGAAACAACTAGAGCTGGGTGATATCGCTCTTTCTATAGGCAATCCAGATCTGGCAACGTCTCTCGTACAAGATAGCCTCAAATTCTTCTGGGAACAAGGTGACAAACCAAATATCATCACTGCCCTCAGTCTGCTGGGCAATATCTACCAGGTAGAGGGCAAGTTTCAAGAGGCCCTGGCCCTTTACAAAGAGGCTTTCCTTTTAACAAAGGAAGTAGGACATCAGGCTGGCGTCAATAGGCTGTTCACAGGGTTTGCAAACGCGCTAGTAAGCCAGAATAAACTAGAACAGGCAGCATGCCTATTTGGCTTTGCGCAATCCTTACTGACTTTTAGCAGCTTCCATCCCACGCAACGGGCCGCTTATGAAGAAGCTATTCATCGTACTCGAAAACAGTTAGGCGATACAGCATTCGAATCAGCCTGTTCTAAAGGACGCCATATGTCATATGATGCGGCCCTTGATTTCGCACTTTCACATATATCAGCAGAACAAGCACTGCATCAATAAAAGTGTTCTAGAAAGCAAGCAGCGAGGGAAGAGCGTATATAACTCTTCCCTCTGCACTATTGACCAGCCCCACCCCTCGAACTCCCCACCAACGCCACCTCCATACTCCTCGCATCATGCCCGCGCAAATGTTCGCGAATCGCTAGCGCGGCGGCGGCACCTTCTCCGGCGGCGCTGACGAGTTGTTTGGTGCTGCCGGAACGGACGTCTCCGGCGGCGAAAATGCCTTCGGTGCTGGTCTGGAAGTCGATGCCGGTCATAATGAAGCCCTGGGAGTCGAGGCGAACGACGTCCTTAAACCGGTGGCTATTGGGAGTGAGGCCGATGAAGACGAAGACGCCTGTGACGTTGAGTTCATCTGTCTCGCCAGTCTGGTTGTTTTTTGTCACAACGGTGGTCAGGTGATTGTTCGCGCCTTTGAACTCCACAACTTCCGTGTTGAAACGAACCTCTATTTGTGGCGAGGTGAGGGCTTTATCAACGGCGATTTTGTTAGCATTGAGTTGGGAGCTGCGCGCGAGGATGGTTACTTTGGGGCAGAAGCGGGTGAGGAAGGCGGCCTCTTCAACGGCGCTGTTGCCGCTGCCCACCACAACAACTTCTTTGCCCTTATAGAATGGGCCGTCGCAGGTGGCGCAGAAGTGGACGCCTGCACCGATGTAGTCATCTTCGCCCGACACGCCGAGACGTTTGTAGGTAGAACCGGTGGCGAGGAGAATGGCGTTGGCGCGATACTGATGTCCGGCGTCGGTTTCCACGAAATGGGCGTCACCATCGTTGCCGACTTTTACCACGTTCTGCGCGGAAAGCAGTTCGACACCATACCGTTTGGCCTGCTCGATGATGCGTTCGGCGAACTCGGCCCCGGTCACGCCCTCGGGAAAGCCAGGATAGTTATCGAGGCGTTCGGTGATGCCTGCCTGCCCGCCGAGGCCGCTGCGTTCAATAACGAGGACGTCATAGCCATCACGAGCGGCATAAATGGCGGTTGTAAGGGCGGTTGGGCCGCCGCCAACGGTAATCAGGTCGTAGAACTCGCACTGCGCTTTGGTTTGCAGGCCAAGTTTCGCGGCCAGTTCAGCATTGGTCGGCTCGATGAGCAAAGAGCCGTCATCGAAGACGATGGTGGGAATGGTCAGGCCGCCATTCTGAACTTTTTGGACAAACGCCTGCCCTTCCGGGTTTTCCTCGATATTGATGAATTCATAGCGAATGCGCTGCTCGCCCAGAAACCTTTTGCTGCGTTTGCAGTCGCTGCACCATTCAGTACCGTACAACTTGATATTGGATTGAGACATACTGCTTGCTCCCATTCGTTCAACACTATCGAACATATCTTGACATTGCTCAGCATATAGTACCACGAGCAGGCTGTATCTTACAGCTTTTGCTGGCAAACAGTGAGCCTGCAAAAATTACTCAATATCTGAATCATGCATGCGAACCACACATTACCTGCCATTCCAAACCTGCCTCCAGATGTCATGCTGAGCGGAGCGAAGGAACTGTGCGCTTCTGAATGAAGCTTCATCATAGCTTCCTTTTTTAGATGTGTCCCGGTGGCTAGCCGACCTGCACGCTTACAGTGGCATAGCCAGTCGCTCCGTTGGGAACGGTTCCTTGCTTGTGGTCGGTTTGAAGCTGGCCGGTGCCGTCGGTGGCGCGGGAGACGAGCGTATAGTGGCCGGGTTGGGCTGGCTGCCACAGCCATGTCCAGAATACCCAGGTATCCTGTGAAAGCGGGGGAGCAAGTTGAGCTTTATTCCAGGTGAGTCCGCCATCAACGCTGACTTCGACTTGCTGAATGCCGCGAATTCCGGCGTAGGCGATGCCGCCGATCTCTACCGTGCGATTGGCAGGAATGCGGCCATAGGGACGGTCGATGCGTGTGACGGTATGCACCTGACCGTTGTACCAGCCCTGATCTGCGTACAGGCCTTTTACGAAATGGTCGGTCAGTTCAATTCTTGTGAGCCACTTGGGACTCTCCTCGCCAAAGCGTCCGGGGATGAGAACGCGCAGTGGATAGCCGTGTTTGTGTGGCAACACCTCGCCATTCATACGCCAGGCGAGGATGGGGTCGGCGGCAAGCACTTCATCCAGGGGAAGACTGACGACGTAGCCATCGACGCTGTAGAAGGCGATATAGCGAGCGCCGGGAAGCGCATTCCCATGTCTGGCAAGCAGTTCGCGCAGCAGAACGCCCTGCCAGATGGCCGTACTCATCAGGTGGCCACCGATGCCGTTGGCAATACATTCGAGCGTGACGGCACGCGAAATGGAGGGCAGTTGCTGTAACTGTTCATAGGTGTAGGTGCCGGATTGACCGATCAGCCCCGTGACCTCTAAACGCCAGAGCGCAATATCCACATTGGGATCGGAGACGTTCTGCGTGACGGTGTAGTGTTCGCTGTTGGGGGTAATGGGAGCAACAAAACCATTGTGCGTGAAGGTCTCCATGCCGTCATAGAACGAATAGTTCTGCAAGAATTCTTTCACCAGACCTGCTGTGGCTCCGGCTGAACCGACCGCCAGGGCTGCGATTCCGGCGCGAGAGAGCAACTGGCGGCGTTTTTGCGCAACTGCTGAAGTCTGCTCATGCAGTTGTTTTGGCAAAAGGATGGAATATGCCAGGCAGAGAACCAGCCCGTAGAGGCCAAAGTCCAGCAGCAAGGCAAACGAGGTGACAGCCATCGAAAGCGTATGCGGCAAACCAATAAAGCTCTGGCCAATTTCGTCCCAGAAAAGGACGATGGCAACAATGGTCATGAACAGCGAAAGGCAGCCCGCCACCAGCCAGGAACGGAGCGAGGGCCGGTATCCCGACGCGGGCAGCTTCACGCGAGCAAGCAAAGCATACAAAAGGCCGAGGACTGTGCCGAGCGCGATCATGCCTGACAGGGCAAGACCCAGCGGCGCGGTTTTAGGATTGGGGCTGAACTTCACCAGCATATCAACAAAGCGCGGCGCGGGCAGCAGTTTGAGGACGTGATCGCCGAATAATTCTACCGGCGTCGGGATACCCAATGTGAGGCGCAAAAGAACCATGAGAGCCGATGCTGAGAAGCTGGCCGTCAGTCCTGCTGCCAGAGCCGCAAGCGTAACAGGGAGTATATAACGGCGCTTATTTAAAGAGGTTTGCGGCGTATCAACGGTCGGCGGAATTTGGGATAGGCTGGACATAATTGCTTCCTTTCGTGGAGCGCAGGGCATTGCGAAGACCAATAACGGCGGCAAGAGCGAGAACAAGAACTACAGGGGTGTATACAAATTGGTAATAGGGCGTCCAATCAGGTAGAGGATGAATGCCATCAGGAGCTAAAAAGTAGCTATAGATGGAGGCGCAGGCAAAATACCAGATCGCCAGGATAGCTATGACTTTCCCGTGAATAACGCGCCCCGTCTTGAGAGGGCCAATAAAGACAGGCACCCAGACTAGCAGCGTCGTGGTATACCAGGGAAAGACATGGGAAGAAATAGAGAGGATCGCGCCGAATAGCAGCAGCGTGGCGGCCTCGATACTGATACGGCTGCGCAGGCGCTGTATGAAAACGATCAGTAAGGTAGCGAGCAAGAAAATAAACTCGCCCACATGTTCAAAAGCCAGTGTCTGGTTCGGAGTTAAATGCAGGCGAAAGCAGAGCCAGTGAAGCACTTGCTGGACAATGCCCGCGTTCAGCCCCTGCTCGTTGGCATAGCTGGCGAAAAAGCCGAAGACCTGTCCATGACCAAGCAGAAGATAGGGCAGGTAGCCCAGTACAATTGTTGCAAAGCAGGTCAATAGGACTGGAATATACTGCTTCAACGAGTTGAGCATTCCCGAAATGAATGAAGATCGACCGGATAGGGGAGGCACGAAGGCCACAAGCAAGAGAATCGGGTAGATTTTGGTAAGGGCGGCGAAGCCAACAAGAAATCCGGTCAACACGCGACCGCGTAGACTAGTAGATGGCGCTGCAAGAACCGCAAACAACGTTGCGGCGACAGTCAGCACATCGACGTGACCTGAAATAGCGAATTCGACGATGGGAAGAGGACACCAGGCATAGAGAAGCACGCGGCGCATATCGAGGTCTTTGCGCTTCAGCAGCGCAACCAGCGCGAAGCAGGTTCCCATATCAAAGAGAAGAAAGATGCCCTTGAGAAAGGCGAGATTCGAGGTTGCCAGGAGGTAGCTGAGCAGGTAGATGAATTGCGCTCCAGGAGGGTAGACCGTTGGAACGTTGCGGAAACGGCTGTTCGCAAAGAGGATTGAATTGTGCAGATCAGCGAATACCTTATCCGAAGGAACATAGACATACGGGCTGTAGCCGCGCAGGGTGACTTGCGCATCCCAGAGGTAGCGCCAGGAGTCGTGCGAAAGCTCAGGAGGCTGTGGCAGCAGCAGAGCACGCAGGATGAACGCGCCCAGCAGGATAATGCCTACTTCTAGCCAGCGCATGCGGCCCGAAAGTGGTTTAGTACATAGAATCAATGCGGAGCCAGCAAAATATGGCAAAAAGCTGAGCATCCAGACATATAAAAAGGGCCGAATCTGGCTATCGTTCGGCGGCGCATTTACTATTAGCAGGAACGCGCAAAACAGCAGCAGTAGAAAACAGGCAATCAGCAGAACAATACGCGGCCCTGGGCGGCTGGTATGGTTCCCTGAATAAAATACTGCTTTAACATCAGGTCGGCCTGACGGGGAAACTACTTTAGGAAATAACATAGACAACATCCTTTCGTCTCAGTTAGACTACACGAAGAAGAGGGCAAAACTTTTCAGCATACAGACGGGCAAAGAAAAGAGAAAGTTACAGAGAAATATGATTTCACGGTCTGACTTGAACGAAAAAGAACGCCAGTTTGTGCTTGTGCAGCGTGTGGCAAGGCTGGCAACGGCGGACGAGGAGGGGCATCCGCATGTCGTTCCGGTTTGCTTCGCTTTTGATGGCACCCATTTTTACACGCCGCTTGATGAGAAGCCGAAGCGGGTGAGTGGGAAACAACTGCGGCGCGTTCGCAACATCGAAGCGCGACACGAGGCAATGCTGCTCTTTGACCACTATGAAGAAGACTGGTCAAAGCTAGGCTTCGTACAGGTATTTGGACGCGCCGGATTAATTCATCCTGGCGAAGAGGAACACGAGGCGGCGATAGGGCTGCTGCGCGAACGTTACGAGCAATATCGAGCAATGAAGTTGGAGATATCGCCCGTGATACGCATTACACCGGAACGAATCGTGTTATGGGGAGCAGCTTTGGAAAATGATTGATACTTGTTTAGCCACTCTGTTCGCGCTCCTTCATCAATTGGGCGACATCGGGATGGGTAGTTTCCAGGGCAGCGATGACACGGGCGCGTTCAGAAGGTGTGCGGTTCTGGCTCAGCTTATATTTCCCCTCGATGCGAGTGATTTCGAGCGTGAAGCCGACGGTGCCGCGCATCATTTTCTCGGTGTAGTCGGCGGGCAGTGCAAAGGGCCAGGGATGCTTAAACTGGGACTCGTGGGTCTCGATCAGGGCTTTAAGTTCGGAATAGAGTACCTGCGGGTCTTCTATCAGCCGAGGATAGCCGTAGACATGTACGGCAGCGTAATTCCAGGTGGGAACGCTGAGTTCGACTTCGTACCAGGAGGGAGAAATGTAGGCGTGGGGGCCGGAGAATATGACCAGCGCTTCCGAATCTGAGGTGAACGAACGCCAGTGTGGATTGGCACGAGCCATATGAGCAACAAGCGTACCATGAGGGCCGCGTTCAGGATAGAAGACAAAAGGGAGATGAGTGGCAAAGGGTACGCCCTCATACTGGGTGACAAGGATGCCAAAGTTATGTTCTTTGATGAAATTATGCAGGATGGAGAGATTTTCCTCACGAAAATGGGCTGGAACGTACATAGAATTACCTTTCCCGAATGGTCTTCACAATCCTTTTAACAAGAAAGCGCTCGACCAGCAGTAAGCCGACGCTTTTTTGTTTAACTTGATTTAGACTATCAATCACTGATTTCGCTTAGTAATCAGGATAGAACAATAGCAGGAACGCTTGCTACAGCCAGGCAGTTCAATTACAAATATATTGGCTTGTGAGGACACAAGTCATATGGAGTTTACAGAGATACATGGTACGATATAATATAGTATCACTTGAGATTTTCAGCAAATCAGGATAGGCAGCCTGACAGGTAGTTAGAGAGGATATAGCATGCCGGATCATCCCCCCACAAGTGCGCCAGTTTTTTCAGCAAGCGACCCAGAAACGCAAAAACGCCTTGCCGATATTCTCGAAAATATGAGCGATGCTTTTTTTGCTCTGGACAACGACTGGCGCTTCATCTATCTTAATAAGCAGGCCGAGGTGCTGCTCCAAAAATCGCGGGAAGCCCTGCTCGGTAAAAGCGTATGGGATGAGTTTGCTGAAGCGGTAGACTCCACCTTCTATCTCCAGTATCACCTTGCAAGGCAGACCGGGGATGCGGTTCATTTCGAGGAATTTTACCCGCCGCTCGATACGTGGTTTCAGGTCCATGCCTATCCAAACACAGAGGGTATTTCGGTTTATTTCGCCAACATTAACGAGCGCAAAAGGATCGAGCAGGAACGAGACGACTTACTCAGGCGACTGCAAGAAGCAAACGCGCTGCTTGATTCGCTCTTTGACGAAGCGCCAATCGGGTTGGGCTTCTGGGATAAGGATTTACGGTACGCGCGTGTCAATGAAGCACTGGCAGAAATAAACGGGCTTCCTGCCGAAGCACACATCGGGAAAACTATAACTGAATTGCTTCCTCATATGGATGAGCAGGTTATCAAGGACTTCCGGCGAGTTATCGAAGAAGGTAAGCCCATCCTTGCGCAAGAGGTCAGGGGACAAACGCCCGCTGCGCCAGGGAAAGAACGGTACTGGTCGGTCAGCTATTATCCAGTGAGCCTGCGGGGCGAGATTGTCGGCGCGGGCGCGGTATGCGAGGAGATTACTGAGAAGAAAAAGGCTGAAGAGCGCAATGCATTTATCAACGAAGTCAGTAAAATACTTGCCTCGACACTGGATTACCAGGAAACGCTGGCAAATATCGCGCAGATTGTGGTGCCAGAACTTGCAGACTGGTTTACAGTGGATATACTGAATGAACAGGGCGAACTTGAACTGATCGAAGTGGAACATAAAGACCCGGAAAAAGTACGCTGGGCGCGGGAATTGCGGGAGAAATATCCAGTAGATATGAGTACCGCAACAGGAGAGCCATTCGTGATTCGCACAGGTCAATCAGAGCTATATGAAGAAATTTCTGATGAAATGCTGGTTGCCGGGGCGAGGAGCGAGGAGGAACTGGCAATTGCGCGGCAAATCGGTTTCACCTCTGTGATGATTGTGCCGCTCGTTGCCCGGGGAAAAACGCTGGGCGCGGTTTCCTTTGTTTCAGCCGAATCGCGCAAACGCTACAATAAAGAGGATCTGGCGTTGGCCGAGGAACTTGGCAGGCGGGCGGGAATTGCCATTGATAACGCACGCCTTTATAGGGAAGCGCAAGAGGCCCACAATCAGTTAGAGGTTATCATTCAGGGTGTGGCGGACGGAATCATCGTCTACAATCCGAGTGGCAGTATCATTTATGTGAATGAGGCTGCTGCGCAGATGATTCGCCTTTCTCCAGTCGAGATTCTACAGCCAGCATCGTCTGGCATAGTGACAAGCCAGTTCGAGATGATTACGGAGGAAGGAGAGCCTTACCCACTCACAGAATTACCGCATATACAGGTGCTACATGGAGCAAGCGAGGCACAGGCGATCATTGGCTACCGCTATAAAAATAACCCACAAGAGGAACACTGGTCAATTACGAAATCCCGGCCTGTCTATGATGAGCATGGCAATATTCTGCTGGTGATTACTATCATTCACGATATCACCGAGAGGGAACAGGCTGAACGGCGCAAAGACGAGTTTATCAACATGGCCAGTCACGAGCTAAAAACGCCTGTGACCAGCTTGAAGGGCTTCAACCATGTGCTGCACCGGCGCATGCTTAAACAGGGAGACGAGCAGTCTCTACACTACCTGACGCGTATGGATGCGCAGTTGAATAAGCTGACGCAGCTTATCAGCGACCTGCTTGACATTTCTCGCATGCAGACCGGCAAGCTGGTGTTCCGCGAGGAAGCATTTGATCTGGCCGCGCTGGTGCAGGAGACGGTGGAAAACTTGCAGGGCACTACGAATACGCACCAGTTCATGATTGAACAACTCGAACCCGCGAGGGTTGTTGCAGACAAAGACCGGATTGGCCAGGTCCTGATAAACCTGCTCACCAACGCGGTCAAATATTCTCCTGGAGCGGAAAAAGTATCAATCAGGCTCGCATGTGAGAAGGATTATGCCAGGGTGAGCATCCAGGATTTCGGGATTGGCATAGCAGAAGCGCATCAACCAAGGATTTTCGAGCGCTTTTACCAGGTGACCGACCCTGAAGAAAAAACCTACCCGGGACTTGGTATTGGTTTATATATCGCAAGCGAGATCATCAAGAGACACAATGGGCAGATCTGGGTAGAGAGTACGAAGGGGAAAGGAGCGACGTTCTACTTCACGGTGCCTCTGAAGTATGAGTGATGTGAAACAGGGTTATGACAAAGCAGAAAAAAATCCTCGTCGTTGATGACGAACAGGATATTTTGGAATTCTTGCAGGTCATCCTGGAAGAGGAAGGCTACGAGGTAGTTACCACAGAGAAAGCCGAATACGTTGAAAAACTGCGCAATGGTGGACTACCGAACCTCATCCTGCTTGATGTGCTGCTGTCTGGGAAAGATGGGCGCGAGATCGTGAAACATCTGAAAAGTCAGGACAGCACGCGGCACATTCCAGTCATTATGTTCTCAGCCCATCCCAGCGCCGAAGCAACGGCGCGCTCCTCGGGGGCCGATGACTTTATCCCCAAGCCCTTCGAGATAGACCTGCTTCTGAAAAAAATACAGAGCTTTCTTCAGGATTAGAACGGTAGATGCTTCGTGGCACGCATGGTTTCTAAAACTTGGGCAAAGCCGAGCCGATCTACAAGTGCCTGCACACGGCGAAATCCCTCGCCATACACCGGGCTGGTGTTTTGCTCGATGTTTCTCGCGTAATAGAGGCTCTCCGGCGTATTCAACTGCATGAAATAGCGATGAGCCAGCATTTCGCAGAAGCCCTCTTCAGCCCATGGCGGCAGGTCCTTGATGCCATGCACCACTAACCAGACATGCCCAAGCTCATGCACCACCACTCCCTGAAACAGGGTCGCCGGCAGGCCGCGCAGGATAGCAATGCCGTTGACCTCAGTCCGCAGCTCATGCCCATTCAAAGTATGCATGGTGCTTAATGTGACGCCCAGGGCGTGCAAATCTCCATCACCCAGGTAATGGGCTATTTTCGTGGAGTTAGTCAGTTCAAGGTGAAGCGGTAGATTATGAAAGGCCAGACCCTGGCTGCCCACCCATTGTTTTACACGCGCAAATAGTGGTTGGGCCTGGGCAATAGTGTCGATGGCGGTAGAGCGGCAGATAGGACAGACAGGCGTTTCCCCTTTTTGCTGCTGAGCGGGTGGAATCCGTCGACCACAGTAGACACAGGCAGGATATTCCTGCTTATGACGGGAGCAAAACTTCGTTCCCCAGGCATCGACGAGATATTCTCCTGTCAGAGGCTGATTACAGTAGGCGCAGCGAGGCACCACATGTTCGCGATAGCAATCGGGATGGTAAGATGCGCCGTTAGTCACGACATAATCACCGGCAAGCGGCTTTCCACAATAGGCACAGCGCGGAGCAAATTGCTGGATGTAGCACGCGGGATGATACGGCAGGTTGTCTTTCACGTTGTAGCTGCCAGACTGGATAGGACGATGGCAGGCAGCACAGATAAAATGCTCGGGATGCCAGACGGCCCCGAGCGCGTGTATATAATGGCCGTAGATTGGTTGACCGCAAGCTTTACAGAGGTTCTGGGCTGCCATGTATTCTTTATTCGACCTCTAGCAGGACATCGCCATCATCCACAAACTCGCCCTCGCTGACCTTGAGCGCTTTGACAACCCCAGAAACAGTCGATTGCACCGGAATCTGCATTTTCATCGATTCGAGCATGACGACATCCTGGTCAACCTCAATAGAGTCACCGGGCTTGACGAGGTATTCAAGAACGACGCCCGCCATATTGGAGACCACACGCTTCATAATAATTTCCTTCATCCGAGATTGGCGCAGCCTTCCTACATGGATTAGCCTGTGCTGTTTCATGATTCGGGCCGCCGGATACCCCTCTGATTCATCTAGGGGTAAGGCGGCCCTCACACGGATTGTAAAAGAGGTAGAAACACCTGTTATACTGATGGGTACAGATGCACCACCTACCAAATACGTCACCTACAAGCCGACGTTACACGTTGTCAGATATGCTACCTAAGAAGAAGCTTGTCTTTGACAAGCTTCTTACCTTGAATCAGGATGTTTCCGCTTTTTGCCTGTTTTGCGCCGCTGTATAAAATCATCTAAGTCGAGTCGAGAGATACGATACCCTCTGCCGGTATCGAAGGCGTCGAGTTCTCCCTCACGTATCCATTGTCTGACCGTTTCGGGATGGACACGTAGTTCTTCGGCAACCTCTTCGACTGTTAGCTGCTGCGTTGACATGACACTAGCTCCTAGCGAGTTTAGGTCATTGTACCATGTGTGCCGTTTCCAGCACAAGATTGTCATTCGTGACAAAAGGCCTGACTTTCTTGTAAAAGACTGTGTATAATTATGAAAGAATGTGGATGGTAGCGTAGATAAAAAAAGACCTGCGTAGTAGCGCAGGTCACGAGAGAGCCTAGCACGTAAAGCAACCTCTAGCCTCTCCGTGTCGCATGATAGCGGCAGGGGAGCCATTCGTCAAGCGAAAGGAGAGCTTGTCACATGGCACCACAACACATCCAGTGGGGAAACATCACCCTGCACCTGGACAACGAGATGTTTCGGACCTCTTTCACCAATGGGCGCAGCATGTACTTCGATGACCGCGAGTATGAGTTCCCTCACCTTGCTCACCACATGACCACCCGTGAAGCGGTCGGCTCCGTCCTCGATGAAGATGGCAAAGGCGGCTACCGCTTTGACCGGATGGCGTTCAACCATCCTCTCGACATCCTGGGCTTCTTCCTGGGTTATATGAGCGGGTCGATCATCGCTGAAAGTGCAGAGGAGTACGAAGAACGGCACAAGCGGGTGGTCATCGTCCCGGAAGAAGCCTGCTCAACAAGAAGAGCTTTGTAGAGTGTAGCAGCGTAAGATAACGAGGGATGGGAAGGAGTTTCCATCCCTCTTAAGAAGCGAAGAGCGTGCAGCAGGTCATTACCGCCAAACTCAAGCTCATCACGGAGCCCGAGCAGTTTGCCGCATTACGCCAGACCCAACTGGCCTATCGGGACGCCCTTAATGCTGTGAGTCGCTATGCCTTTGAGCAGGGCAAAACCAGCAATTTCACCCGACTGCACAAAGGCATGTATACCGAGTTGCGCGCTCGCTATCATCTCCCCTCACAACTGGCCTGTAGCGTGGAACGACAGGTGGCGGCCACCTACAAGGGGTTATGGACGAAGCTTTTGAAGAATGTGGAGCATCGTCGGGCCAAGATTACCAAGAAACGCTTTAAGGGCCTGGACCAGCCTCCCACGTACAGTTCTCCCACGGTGCAGTATACCTATGAGCGCAATTATACTTTTCAATGTGAGAATCGCGTCAGTGTCGGAACCTTGAACGGGCGCATCAGCGTCCCTTATCAGGGCTACGACAAACACACGGCACTCATTCGAGAAGGAGCCACCATCGGAGACGCCAAACTCTGGTATGATCGACCAAAGAAACAGTTCTATCTGCTGGTATCCTTAACGCTCGACCTTGCCGAGCCAGTCGGCGACCACTTCAAGGAAGTCGTTGGCGTCGATGTCGGGATTCGCTATCTGGCTGTGACATCCAACGAGACCGGTAAGGCCAGCTTTCACCCAGGCAAACAAGTACGGCATCAAGCCAACCATTACGCGCGATTACGCAAACGCTTGCAGCGAAAAGGCACTCGTGGCTCCAAACGTCGCTTGAGACGCATCGAGCACCGAGAGAGACGGTTGAAGCAACAAGCGAACCATTGCATCGCCAAACAGATCATCGAGCAACACCCACATGCACTCATCGGGTTAGAATACCTCACCGATATCAGGGAACGTACCAAACGCAAGCGCCGCCGTCGCAAGAAAAACAGCAAAGGGACCGAACCAGTTTCCCCAAAGGCACGCAAAGCCAATCGGGTGTATTCACAATGGTCCTTTGCTGAGTTACACAATCTCATTACCTACAAGGCGGCACTTGCAGGTTCCCTGGCACTCAAGGTGGATGCGGATTACACCTCGAAGCGGTGTCCGATGTGTGGGCACATCGAGGATGCGAACCGTCCCGGCAAGGGGTTACTCTTTGTGTGTCAGAACCCTGAGTGTGGGTACACGCTGCATGCTGATCTGATTGGTGCTCGCAATGTCACCATGAGGACGCTCCTGGTCCGGCAGGACTGGATCAGGACGGGGTTTGTGTCAATGGCCCCTGATGCCTCGGACAAAGAAGCCAAAGCAGCGCGTCTGCAAAGATACGCTGAGGTGCGGTGGAGTCCAGAGGTAACGAACAAGCCTCCGGCTTCTAGCCGGAGGTGATTGACAGTATCACATTTCAGATGAACTTAGATGATGAAAGAGGGGAGATCAAAGATGTCATGCTTCGCTGCGCTCAGCATGACATCTTTGATGCAGCAGCGATTCGTCACCCAGATGCTTCGCTGCGCTCAGCATGACAGGGATTATTTAATCAAACTTTATAGGGTCATTTCAACGGTCACTTTTGTCCTGTAAAAACAGAAGCCTGCCCGTCTATACTGACAAAGCGTAAGTATTTCTACCGATTGGTGTTATAATCAATCAATGCTTCAAGTAAAAATCACCTTCTCTCCCTCACAAGACGAGGGAGAAGGTTTGGAGGTGTTATGTCATCTAAAAACCGTCCCGCAAAATCTGAAGATGAGGTTCGCTTACCCAGACATATTTTTGTCCTGCTCGGTCTTCTTTTGATACTTGTAGTAGGAGGGGGAGCCGGTATCATCTTTTTCTCTTCATCAAGGCCTGCCGCTCAGGCGCAATCCACGCCGACGGTGCAACAAACGGCAGCGCATACTCCGGTAGTCCATACCAGCCCAACTGTCAGGCGCACCGCGACCACTAAAAATACTCCAACCCCGAAACCAAGCCCGACGGGCGGGACTACGCCCAATCCTTACCCACCTCATACCGGAGTCCTGGTTCTCAACGATCCCCTTAAAGATAACAGCAAGGGGTTCCGCTGGGACGTGGGAACGTTCGCGCCCGGAAGTACCTGCGCGTTTACAGGGGGCAGCTACCATGTCCTGGCCCAAAAAGGATTCCTCACCTGTAACGCAGAAGCCCCCACTTTTGCTAATTTCGCCTACGAAGTACAAATGACGGTCCGCAAAGGAGATCGCGGGGGAATGTTCTTCCGGCAGGTGGGAACGACAGGCCCATACTATTATTTCTCTATCAAAACGAACGGCATCTACGAACTGGATGTTCACACGGGAAATACAACAAGCGCCCTATTGCGAGGCGTTTCCTCGTTCGTGAAGGTCGGCCTCAACCAGCCCAACCTGATAGCAGTTGTAGCGCAAGGGCCGAACATCAGCTTATATATTAATGGACATAGTATTGGACAGGTCAGCAACACCATCTCCAGTCAGGGGCTTATCGGAGTGACAGCCGACGCCACCGATCTAGCCGCCGAAGTAGCATTTAGCAATGCGCGCGTGTGGAAGATGTGAAGCAGATTATACCGGATAAATCGGGTTGCGACACTCCGAGAAACGGACCTCTTTTGTCTGATAGGCGCTGAAGCGAGCGATGAGTTCGCCGCGCAGGGACTCAAAGGGCGTGATAGTGTCAACAATGAGTTCGGAGGCGAGACGGAAGATATCGATGTCTTCGGCATAGCGAGCTTCCATCGTCTTGCGGAAGGTTTCGCGCTCCTCTTCAGGCATGGCGGCCATCTGGTTAGCATACACGGCATTAATGGCCGCCTCGGGACCCATCACTGCAATCTGGGCGGTCGGCAAGGCAATTACTGCATCGGTGCCGAAGGCTGGCCCGGCCATCGCGTAGAGGCCCGCCCCGTAGCACTTGCGCACCACCACGCAGATCTTCGGCACAATGGCCTGCGAGACTGCCGCGATGAATTTGGCCCCATGACGGATGATACCAGCGCGTTCAACGGCAGAGCCAATCATGAAGCCGGAGACATCCGCCAGAAAGAGCAGTGGAATGTTGAAGGCATTGCAAATATTGACAAAGCGTGTCCCTTTATCCGACGAATCGACGAAAAGCACACCACCCTTGACACGGGGTTGATTGGCAACAATGCCGACCACACGCCCACCCAGGCGAGCAAAGCCGGTAATCAGTTCGGGCGCGAATAATTTTTTATACTCCAGGAAGCTGCCACCGTCGATGAGCGAGTTCAGAAAATCGTACATATTAAAGGGCCTGCTCTGCGCTTCCGGCACAATATCCTTTAAAGGGCGGTTGCTGGCTGGCTCAACAGGTTCTGCATCTGCCGGTTTACCGAGATAATTCTGCGGCATGTAGCGAAAATATTCTTTGGCTATATGAAGTGCTTCCTCTTCACTCTGGGCAAGGAAATCGCCGAGGCCCGAGACGGTGCAGTGCATACGCGCTCCACCCATCTCTTCGAGCGTGACTTTCTCGCGCGTCACCATCTCGGCCATACGCGGCGAACCAAGATAGGCACTGGCATTGCCTTCGACCATGATAGCGATATCGGCGAAAGCAGGCGTGTAGGCAGCGCCTGCTGGCGAGGGTCCAAACATGATCGCAATCTGCGGCACCACACCGGACATTTTGATCTGGTTGTAGAAGGTACGCCCGCCCTGGTTGCGACCCGGAAAGAGGCGTATCTGATCGGTAATGCGCGCCCCGGCGGAGTCAATCAGGTAGAACATGGGGATACGCATCTGCATCGCCAGTTCCTGAATGCGCAGGTTTTTCTGCACCGATTTCTCGCCTGCTGTGCCAGCTTTGACGGTGGAGTCCGAGGCGCTGAACGCTACGGGGCGACCATGTATACGCCCCACCCCTGTGATGACCGCATCGGCAGGAAGTTCAGGATTCAGGCACTCGGCAAACATGCCATCCTCGAACTCGATCTTGCCATCATCGAGCAAAAGCTTGAGGCGGTCGCGGGCAAAGAGCTTTTTCTGCTCGCGGTTGCGCGCGTGATATTTTTCGGCTCCGCCCTTCTGAATACGTTCGATCTCGGCTGCTAAACGCTCGTCGTTGCTGGTCATGAGGCGATATCCCTTTCTGATTGCAGGTATGGTTGTATGGAGACTGTACAATATCAGTTTTTTTATTGCAAGTTTAGAGGGAAAGACTTAGCGACGAGCGGGGCGAAAGGCGAATATGCATAATACAACGCCGCCAATAATTAATATGACACAGGCGATGAGAAGCAGCAAAGGCAACGGATTGAAGGTCTGAGAGGCAGCAGGTTTAGGGTTGGTGACAACGGCTACCGGTGTATTTGTTGGAGTTGTGGCAGCTACAGACGTTGCGGTGTGTGTGGGCGTTGCAAGCTGCGGCGACTGCACAAAGGGCTGCTGTGGAAGGTTGTTATTTGGGCTGGCAATGGAGACAGCCGGATTATAGTGATTGACGCCACCGAGTGGGGAATAAGGGTTGCTGTAATAGTTTGGCCCATCGCCAACGCTGATATTTTTCTGGATTATGCGGCTGCCCTCGGGAGATGTCACCGTGAGGGTAATAATATAGTTGCCTGTGTTGTGATAGACATGGTTGACGGCAATGCCAGTGGTGGTTGTGCCATCGCCAAAGTTCCAGGCATAGGAAAGCGAACTGGAACTATTAAGCGGGTCATAGGAAGCGGTGGCATCGAGCGAGAGGTTCTGCCCGGCAACGGTCTGTCCGACATCACTGATCGCGGCTATCGGCTTGCCATCCTGTGTCGCCTGCCCAAGCATGTCGGGCTGGTTGAGCATCCAGGTAGTAAACATGGCGGAAACGGTCATCGCGAGCGCAAGGGCGGCAGAAGGACGAGACGTGCCGCTTGTGTAGGTGTTCATCAACGAAAGGGTATCGACGGGCAGATCGTAGGGATAAGCCCAGACGGGCGGATTGGATTCGTAGTAGGTCTGGTCGCCCGTCACCGTCACAACAGGCAGTCCGGCATAGATAAAGGGCACCTGGTCGCTGTTGCTCGAGGGATCATCCTGAATATGAATGTTGCCCTGCTGGTCAGGCGTGAAAATCGAGGCGGTTGTATTCTGTCCGTTCGCATCATAGTAGTAAAGCGACTGGTAGCCAACGGCGCGAAACTGCTGAAAGACCTGTGGAATGGCCTGCTGCCAGAGATTGCGAAAATGAATGACATGCTCGCGCTGCGTTGCTGTCAGGTGAATGCGACCAGGATAGGCATGATTGTCCTGAAGCGGCGTGACATCCAGATAGTACGGCATAAAAAGATTGGCGAGCCTTCCAAGAAAACGAGCCGGATAGTTGATGCCAGTCTGCTCCTCGTTGAACATGGCAAGGACGTTTGAGAGATCGCCATTGATGGTCTGGTTCAGATAATGAAACGAGCCGAAAAGGCCCTGCTCCTCGGCATCGAAGATGACAAAACGCACAGTATGCGCGGGATAAACATGATGGCTGCGCCAGTAATCGGCCATCGCCTTGCCAACGCCGAGTTCGTAGGTGCAGCCACTGGTGTCGTCAAAAGCCGATTCGGTGGAATCCGCCTTGCCGTCATAGTGGCAGCCAACAATGATCTCCTGTTCTGGATGAGTCAGGCCGGGAACCGTTACTTCCATGTTGAAAGCAGGCAGCGATGCCGGGCGATTGCGCCAACCCTGAATAGGAAACTCGTCGCGGCGCGCATGCGGCCCAAAGCCTGCTAAATTGTGCATCATCTCCTGCGTCCAATAAGCCGCGAACTGATCGTGACCCTGATTGATGGTATATCCAGCCTCGCGATGCTGAAAATGGCTGGTCACGTAAGCAAACTGGTTGTAAATATAGAGCGGGTCGGGAACGGGAAAGTCGAGGATGTCTCGCGGCTGGCTTGTTAGTTCGGTGTGCTGGCTGGTGGCTGTTGCGGTTAGAGGGAGAAATAAGGTACTGGTGAACAATACAAAAAGAGAACATAAAGAGAGGATACGATGCAACATGAATTTCTCCCAAACCACTTTAAAAGAAATAAAAGTTTGTTGTTTAATTCTATCATAGGGGATAAAGGGGTCACTGCTTCCATATTTTTCTATAGAAAAACCTGATATTCACACTTTTTGTGAAGTACTTAATAGACAAACCCTTGTGCTTATGCTACACTTAGCACAGTTTTCCTCTTTGTTCTTTAATATAGTTCTTTCTAAGAATCCTCGCGCTACTCAGGTCTTTGCAGAGATTGTACATCTGGGGGTGGGATATGACAGATTTTTTAGGACAGCAAATAGGCACGTACCGCATCGTTCGCCTGCTGGGGAGAGGTGGCTTCGCTAATGTATACCTGGGTGAACATGTGCATCTGAAGACGCAGGCGGCTATTAAAGTACTGCGCACGCAATTGACGGAAGAAGACAATATCGATCATTTTTGTTCGGAAGCGCGCACCATTGCCCATCTCGTACACCCCAATATTGTGCGCGTGCTGGAATTTGATGTACAGGACGGCATGCCATTTCTGGTCATGGACTATGCCGAGAACGGCAACCTGCGCCAGCTTTATCCACGCGGCACGCCTCTCCAAATACCGGATATCATTCGTTATATCAAACAAATTTCGGCGGCGCTCCAGTATGCGCATAACCAGAATGTCGTACATCGTGATATCAAGCCGGAAAATATTCTGCTGGGGCGCAATAACGAGATTTTGCTGAGCGATTTCGGTATTGCGCTGGTGATGGAAAGCATTCGCGAGCATACGGCGCGCTATGGCGGGTCCGAGGCGGCGGGTACGGTGGTCTACATGGCTCCCGAGCAGTACCAGGGCAGGCCCTCGCCGGCCAGCGATCAATATTCACTGGCGGTCATGGCTTACGAATGGCTATGCGGCACACCTCCCTTTCAAGGAACAAATACGCATATTATTCTGATGCACATTCAAGCAGAGCCGCCGCCACTGCGCGAAAAAATGTCCGCTATTCCGTCCGATGTCGAAAGAGTCATCATGACCGCGCTGTCCAAAGACCCACAGAAACGTTTCAAAACGGTGCAGGCATTTGCCAATGCGTTGGAACAGGCATTTCTGGTAAACACAGCCGCAGCGTTTCTGGATGGCCCTTCAGGACGAAAAGAGTTTAGCGGCGGGTTAAAGATCGGGCGAGCGCAAGATAACGACCTGATTCTCAAAGACGCAAAAGTGTCCTCGCATCACGCGCAGATTCTCCTGACAGGGCAGGGATACAGCATTAAAGACCTGGGAAGCACGAATAGAACCTATGTAAATGACGAACCGCTCGAGCCGAATGTGTTGAAAGTGCTTAAATCAGGCGATGCGCTTCGCCTGGGTGATACAACGCTTACCTTTGGCATAAGCGATACTGGTTCAACGGGTGAAACCTCGCGCGTATCCGATGGGTCTACCCGTCGAAGTAATGATGATTCATCACCTCTACCTCGCCCGCAAACCGGGCCAACGCCGGTATCGTCCGTCCTACCTCGTGTACAAATGCAGCCGGAACCTATTGCCGCGTCATCAAGTGCGGAATATGTTCCTAATACCGGCTATGGAGAGCCATATCCGGGGCCAGTAGTTGTGTCTCCAACGCCTGTTTATCCCCCTGCAGGCCCTGTTCCAATCTATGCACAGCAACCTCCCATACAACCAGCCGCGCCGATTAATCCAATTACGCCACCACCTGTCTTTCCAAACACGCAGGGAATCCCTGTGGTTGGCCCGCAGAAAAAACAATCGCGCCGCGTGCAAATCATCGCCGCTCTGCTGGTAGTATGCGTGATTGTCGCAAGTGGGGCTTTCTTCCTTATTAAAAGTAACACGGATAACAATGCCAGGATCAATGCAGCAAATGCAACTGGAACCTCCCAGTCACTGGTGAGAATCCACAATCAGGCGACTGCTGCGGCTAAAGCATCAGCTACGGCCCAGGTAGTGGCATCAGCTACGGCTCTGGCAACATCGCCTTACTTGCCTTTCACCTCGCTGGTGTTCAATGACTCTTTATCCACGAGCGACTCTCAATGGTTACAAGACAAGGAGTGCGTCTTCACAGGTGGAAGCCTCCAGGTGAGCCTCTCCCAGCAAGGTTACTTCAAGCCCTGCCTTTCGACCGCCTCATTCGCTGATTTCGCCTATCAAGTCAACATGACCATTGTGCGTGGTGATTGTGGCGGCCTCCTGTTCCGCGTTACCGTGAGTGGCGCAGTGCAGGGCTTCTACGTATTCGAGGTCTGCTCTGATGGCTCCTACAATCTGGGCGTGTTTAAAGCAAATGGGAATTACACCACTCTTCTGGCTTCCACTCCCAGCTCAAATATTCACAAAGGAATCAACCAGAACAATCTTCTTGCCGTTGTTGTGCAGGGTAGCAGCATCAGCCTGTACGTGAATGATCGCACAAACCCGGTTAACACGATTACCGATCAAAAAAGTACATTCAAGCAGGGCGATATCGGTGTGTTTGCAGATGACGTGAATACTCCAACAACGGTAACATTCAATAATGCCTTCGTCTGGACATAGGCACGAACATATACTCACCAGTCTGAACATCGCAGGCCTTCCTTTTCCAGGAAGGCCTGTTCATACCCTCTCTATTTTACCGGTTCCATATCCGCCTATATTTAGACAACCTGAAATGCTTTGAAATATTGTTACTGCGATTAATTCATGTTATACTTCACGAAAATAATTTTATTGATTATTTATTTTTAAATGCTGAGGAAATTTCGATGGCAGAAGGGGATAGAAATATTGGCAGGCTGATAGGCAACTATCGAGTTCTTGCCGAGGTTGGCGCAGGTGGATTTGGCAAAGTCTATCGAGGAGAACATATCTACCTGACGGAGCGCTCTGTTGCCATCAAATTCCTGCATACGCATCTTAGCTCCACAGTAGAACGCGAGCAATTTTTACAAGAAGCTTATTTTCTCGAAAAATTGAAGCACCCTCATATGCTTCAGGTGTTTGATGTTGGTATAGATGATGGTTTTCCATACCTGGTTACTGAATACGCCCCTCAAGGCTCGCTGCGAAACCGCATCAAAAATTGCGCGCCCAACTTTTTACCAATTGAAGAGGTTATCGAAATTCTCTCACAAATCGGGCAACCACTTTATTATGCGCATCAACAACAGACCATTCATCGTGATCTGAAACCTGAAAATATTCTATTTAACGCAAAGGGCGAAGCTTTACTGAGCGACTTTGGTATAGCCACAACTCTATCTACAGCCAGTGTCAAGACCGTTGGTTTGATTGGTACGCCGCTTTACATGGCTCCCGAGCAATTTCAAGGCATCATCAGTAAAGAGAGTGACCAATATGCACTGGGCTGTATCACGTATGAACTCGTTACCGGACAGGTTCCTTTTAATGCTCCCGATTTCTTCGCGCTAGGTTTCCGCCACCTGTCGGCAACGCCGGTCCCTCCCAGGCAAATCAATCCCAACCTCCCTGTACACGTCGAGCAGGCTATTCTCAAAGCATTAGCAAAACAACGTAATGAACGTCATTCAGATGTCCGCGCCTTTATCAATGCGCTAAGTACATCCGCTCACTATCAGGTATCTACCAGACCAGGAACATCCTTATCTGTACTTCCGCAAGGTTCTACCTTAATTGTTGAGGAGGCTGCTACCGCCGTCCGAACAACAGATTCTCCAGGCACGACTCAGCAAAGCAAAGCTCTGCTTTCTCGAGAGGATACTACAGATGATACGCTGATAGCTTCTTACAATCAGGCGCAAAGTCCACGCTATCAGGCACCTGTGACACCACTTCCAACGGTAGTGCAAACACCCTCAGCCGAGCAGCAACCTGTCACGTTTCTTCCTTCCACAAATGGCTCCGCGTCATTTGCAGGGGACGAGTATCCAACGCTCATTACCGCTCCTGGGATAAACGAGGATGTGCGGGAAGTGGCGAATGCAGGCTCCAATGCTGGCGAATATGTTGCGCTTGCAAGCAGCTTCATAACGCCACCATCTGGCAGAAACAAGCATCAAAGTATTTTTAAATCGAAGCGCGCGCTTTTCATATTTGCCGCCGCATGCATATTGCTTATCGCCAGCATGATGGGTACACTGGTCTTTGCGCTCCCTTCTACCGCTTCGCAATCTGGCAAAACAAAGGCAACAACGGGCACCACTATTGGGCAAACAACACATCCCACACAACAATCGACGCAGGCCGGGCCAAATCATCAATCAACTACGACGCCTGGATTGGTGACAAGCCCAACCAGCGGTCCAACGGCAACTTCTACAACGGGAAACAAACCGACACAGGTTCCAACATCTCCTCATTCCACAGTAACGCCAAAGCCAGACCCTGGGCCAGTCACAGAAACATTGAACGTACCATTTACCTCCAGCGCTGTAGCGACGGTTCACTCTTACAATGGCTCCGTTACTATCTCGGTTAGTGGCACAGGACAGGCATCAAAAACGCAGGAATCCGATGCATTTTACGTCTATACCAACAGGTACGGCACGCCAAATGTACCTTATCATCCTACTTGTTGGGTACTTAACATCAATGGACAGGATACAACTGCCTTTATCTCGCTGCCTCCGTACAATCCGAGTCACGCCTACACGTTCCAGATCAATGTGCCAGCAGGTCAGCTCACCTTTAATGTTTGCGATGGCGACCACACGGATAATACGGGCAGTTACTCGATTACAGTAAAGCAAAACTAAGACGAAAAGCGCCTCATGTCTCTATCTCCATCCTCAATAGCGCCGATGACAACGACTTTCCGAGGGCGTCGCTGCGAATGGAGCGCGAGGCTCCGCCATCGAGCGCACTATGCAGAACGAAGTTGAGCGCGAGGACATTGGGAACCTCGTAGCGCTCGACATTGCCGGAAATGATGCCCTTGAAGTGAGCGGCAACTCGTTCGGGTGTCACTTCGCGCACAAAAAGGTCGTAGGTCTGGCGGTCGGGTGCGAAGAGGGCGATATTGCAGATATCACCTTTATCTCCGGAGCGAGCGTGAGCCAGTTCAACCAGTTTCTTTTTCACTTATGGTTCCTCCATGCTGACGCGCACGTATTCATCAATGATGCCTCGCGGGGCAAGCGTGGGCCAGATGCCGAGCAGGCCGCGCGGCTCGATCATGCCACCCGCGCCACCTATGAATGGCGGGCCGCTCAGGGCAAGCGGCGGAAAAAGACGACCCAGTTTTGCCGCCTCTTTTTTGTCGGCACAGCGAACGGCAATACGCAAATATACTTCGTTGAGATCATTGGCATGAGCGGCGACGGCAAGCGGGCCATGAATGGAGTTGTAGCCGAGATATTCGACCAGCGTTTCCTGGCTTTGTAGACCGGTCTCTTGCATTTGTTGCAGGATGATCGCGGCGGCGGCCTGCGCTTTTGCCAGGGCATCCGGCCATGCATAACCGATGGTGGCCTGCCCCATGTAGCCATCCTCGTAGCCCGCGACGATTTTGTAGCTTTCAGGCGCGGGCCGTCCCGTCGCGCCTGTAACATGCACCTGGTCAGGCCCGATTTCTTCCATACGCAGGGTGGTCATATCGACATCGACATCAGGTGTCAGATAGTGGCCCGGATCGTGTACCTCATATAATAGCTGTTCGCGCAACGTATCGAAGCTGACGCGCCCGCCTGTACCAGGGGCTTTGGTGATAATCGCCTCGCCATTTTCGGCGACTTCCGCGATGGGATAGCCAATATGCGCAAGATCAGGCATGGAGCGCCAGTCGCCGCCAAAGTTGCCGCCGGTCGCCTGCCCGCTGCACTCTAAAAGATGCCCAACTACGATGCCCTGCGCGAGTTTGTTCCAGTCATCCCAGCGCCAGCCAAATTCATGCACCATTGGAGCCAGGAAAAGCGCGGCATCAGCAACACGACCTGTCAGCACAATGTCTGCTCCCGCGTCTAAGGCTTCGACGATGGGGCGCGCACCGAGATAGGCACTGGCAAACACTATGCGCTCGCGAACGCTCTCGATAGCCTCCCCTGTGTCCATGTGCGCCAGGGAAACGCCTGCTGCCTGTAGCTCATCAAAGCGCTCCAGCACAGAATCACCCATCACGACGCCGACTCTCAGTTTCAGGCCGAACTTACGCAGCGCGTTAAGCAGGACTTCACGGGCAGCTATTGGATTAAGGCCCCCCGCGTTGAGAATGAACTTTACACCTTTGGGTATGGCTAGAGGAAGCAGGTCGAGCAGCATGGGAGCGAAATCGCGTGTGTAGCCTAGCTTCGGGTCGCGCTGGCGGTCCTTTTGCAGGATAGCGAGCGTTAATTCAGCAAGGTGGTCGGAGGCGACATACTGGACGTTGCCACGCTCGATACTGGCGCGGATAGGCCGCCAGGAGTCACCGTAGAAGCCGAGGCCACCAGCGATGCGAACAGTCTTCACGGCTTCTCCTCTCCTGTCATCGCATGCCGAGCAGTTCTCGGGCAATTAACAACTGGCGAATTTCGTTGGTGCCCGCGCCGATTTCCCCGAGCTTGGCATTACGCCACATGCGTTCGACTTCAAAGTCGGTGAGGTAACCCCAGCCGCCGTGTATTTGCAAAGCGTGATCGGCGGCGCGCATGGAGGCACGAGCCGCGAAGAGGAGCGCAGCAGCGGCTTCTTTGCTGACGCGGACACCCTGCTGGGCCAGCCACATACAGCGATGGGCCATGAGCCGGGCGGCTTCCAGGTCGGTGTACATATCGGCAAGCTTGGCCTGAATAAGCTGGAAGTTGGCGATAGGCTGGTTGAACTGCACGCGCTCTTTGGCATATTTCAACGAGGTTTCCAGGGCCGCTTCAATGCCCCCGACCATACTCACGGCAAAGAAAGCCCGTTCAAGGTCAAGGCCGCTCATGACGACTTTGTAGCCCTCGTTGACCTTCCCAAGCACGTTTGCTTCGGGAACAAAAGCGTCCTCAAAGACTAGCTCGCCGGTTGGAGAACCATGCATGCCGAGTTTCGAGAGCTTGCGGGCAACATGAAAGCCAGGCGTCTTCGTTTCAAAGATGAAGGCGGTAATACCGCGACTGCCAGCTTCCGGCCTCGTTTTGGCATAGACGATCAGCAGGTCTGCGATGGGGCCGTTGGTGATAAAGACTTTGGTACCGTTGAGCAGGTAGCCACCCGCTGTTTCGCGGGCGGTCATCTGGATGCCCATCGCGTCGGAACCGGCATTGGGCTCGGTGAGGCCGAGACCGCCGATCATTTCGGCATTAGCGAGGCGCGACAGATAAGTTTGTTTTTGCTGCTCGGTGCCGTTGCGCAGAATATTGTGCGCGCACAAATTTAAATGCGCGCCATATGACATGGAAATACCACTATTGGCGCGGCCAATGGCGCGAGCAACAAGCGCGGCCATGAGAAAATCTCCGCCGCTGCCGCCGTACTCCTCAGGAATGGCAATTCCGGTGTAGCCCTGCTCGGCCAGGCGCTTCCAGATCCAGGGAGGAAAGTCATCGGTGCGTTCGATCTCCTCGTTATGGGGGCGAATTTCTTCCTGGGCAAAATTATACGCGCTTTCATAGGCAAGCCGATGTTCCTCGGGCAGTTCAAAGTCCATGATGGGGCTGTCCTTTCTGATCCGACGCGACAGGTTCCTTTGCCTAAGTGTACGTCCTGGAACAATGGATTACAAGAGCTTGATTGCGGCTTAGCTGGTGACGTGCTGCAAAAGACGCGCAAATTCAGCCATAGAAGGATAGCGCTCCTGCGGAGATTTCGCCAGGGCGCGCAAAATCACATTATCAAGTGCGATGGAAACGGTGGGGTTATAGGCGCTGGGAGCGCGTGGCGGCATGGTCTGGTGCATATGCTTCAAAAGCTGCTCCTGCATTCCCTGGAAAGGAGGTCGCCCGGTGAGCAGTTCATAGGCAATGGCGGCGAGACCATATTGATCAGAGGCAGGCAAAGATTGTTCTTCCCATTGCTCAGGCGCGAGATAACGCAGGGAATCGGGCGTTCGCAAGATCGGCTTGCCATCGAAGGCAAGCGCGAAGTCAGTCAGCAACACACGCAGGTCATCCATATCACTTTTACTCTCCTGGATCAACACGTTGGAGAGCTTAAAGTTTTGATACAGCACATTGCGTTCATGGGCATATTGCAGCGCATCGGCTAGCTGTAAAATAAGTGGAACGACCTCACGTGGAGTAAAGGGACGCGCCATTCCATGCTCGAAGCGCCAACTGGCCAGCGAGCCGGGATACTCAGGCATCGTTTTATAGAAAAATTGATATCCACTGATGTAGGACTTACCGCAATTGAGGATCGAGAGAATATGCGGATGCTTGAAATTCGCCAGCATATCAAGTTCTTGCTGGAAAGGATTGATATCCTCTGTCGCTTGCTTTAGAAAACTATCCGGCAGAAGGTTGCGCTGGAGCGCCTTCAGAGCAATATGTGTTTCGCGCAGGCGGTCATACGTGTGATAGACATCCGTATAGGGGCTACCACCAATAAGGTTACTGATCTGATAACGTCCCAGATTCTGCCCCTCGAGCGATTTCTTTTCAATATCTTTTTTCTCAGGAACCGCTTCCTGTATAGCAATACCCGGCATAGAATCGGATGGAGCCTGGTCAGCAACCGAATGCTGTGTCCTTGCAGATTGATAAGTGGTTGGTGAAACAGATCTTGCGGCCACGTCCGCAGGTGTTGGCGTTAGAGGCTGTAACGAATCGGTTCTGGTTGGCCTTTCAACCATCGGTGCAGGATCATGCGACAGCGAGCCTGTTTTGGGTGCAGGCTGCTCGCTACCCGGAGAAGGCACCAATCTGGTCGGTGGGCGAAGTCCTCTTGAGACAGGCGGCAGCGATTGCGTTATCGAGGGAAGACTGGAATCAGTATGTTGCCTCACCAGGGGCCGAACAGGTGTCGTTGCGGGCAAAGGCGAGAGGGGATCAGGTACAACCCTCATCTGTACCTGAAAGCGAATCAGAGGCGCGTCCCAGCGATACTTTTGTACTACCTGTTGGAGCAATCGATTGAGAAACAGGCGATCAGGGATGTCTTCGCCGCCAAAGGTGATAGCGAGCGGGAGAAAGTTGCCTTGCAAAAACTGGGCAAAGGCTTCCATCGAACTGCTCGACAAAATCGCCTGATAGCCAATATGATGTACAACATCGGCAAGATATCGGGCGCGTTGCACAGACCGATCGATGATGATGATCCTGTGCAAATGCCGTAGAGATAAAATCTGCGAGACCTTTGCCTGCGGGCTGTTTAATATCTGCTCAATAAGGACGCGCAACGAGGCAAAGGCTGCTTCAGGTTGTTCTGTTGAGATCGAAATACTATATGTCTCTACGCTCATTCAATCGCCTTTATCCCAGTTGTTCCACCTGACGGAAACTCTTGTATATTCATACGTTACTATATATCACGGCAGTTTGGCAAGGGGTATGACCCTTTCTTCCCTTTTTTCTATGCAGAATAGGCAAAAATATTTGGCATGCTTCGTTTATTTTAACTCGTAAATTTGAGGCTGCATTTACTGCTCTGAAACGCCTCGCAAATGGCAGCACGTGAACATAAGAAAAGGCTAGAAAAACAGGTGATAGATGGGCATTGAAGATGTATTTAAAACTGCGACCTCATATCTTGCCGCAGGGGTTGAGGCAAGTGCGTCCCTCATTATTGCCATCGCGGCGATTCAAGCAACGATTCGAGCGCTGTTGCTATTTTTCCGGCGCTCGTCGGGGCAACTCAACACGCAGGAGCCACAGACCGAGAATATCCGGCTGCGCCTGGGCCGCTGGCTGGCGCTGGCGCTGGAATTTGAGCTGGCGGCTGATATTTTACGTACCGCCATCGCGCCCACGTGGGCAGAAATTGGACAGCTTGCGGCCATCGCCACCATACGAACAGCACTCAACTACTTCTTGCAACAGGAAATCGACCGGGCAGTGCAGAGACAACATGAAACCCCAGCATCTCTGCCTGCCGAGGAGGCAACAGCGCCAAAGCGGAGCGAGATGGTAGAAAGACGGGCGGGATAAGGCGAAATATGCTACTCATTCCTTGTTGAAGCGTCCGCTCCATTATTCGCATGAAAGATTTTAATGGTCTTCTCATGTTTGTTCAGTATACTCCTGTGAAGTAAGTGAGGGTTCATATTGCTACTCGCCAACATCACATTTTTGGAGTACACTGCATCATGCGGATACTGATTGCCGAGGACGACCCGCGTTTGGGGCCGACGTTAAAAAAGGGGTTAGAGGAGAGCCACTACGCTACCGATCTGGTGACAGATGGAGAGGAAGCGCTTTCAGTTGGATTAGCCGTACCGTATAATTTGATCATTCTGGACATTTTGTTGCCGAAACTGGATGGTTTCGAGGTATGCAAACGGCTGCGCGCCGCGAAGCGCATGACGCCTATTCTGTTTTTAACAGCCTTAGGCGGCGTGGATCATCGCGTTACCGGGCTGGATATTGGCGCGGATGACTACCTGACCAAGCCTTTCGCTTTTCGCGAGTTAGAGGCACGAGTACGGGCATTGCTGCGGCGCGAGGGGCCAACCAAAACCAACGAGTTACGTTTCATGGATATTACGCTGGATACACGCACGCACGAAGTCTACCGGAATGGGCGGCTGATTAACCTGACCGGCAAGGAATACACATTGCTCGAATTGCTGATGCGCTATCCGGGGCAGGTTCTGAGCAGGGGAATGATCTCGGAACACATGTGGAATATCGAGGCCGAACATCTTTCCAACGTCATTGACGTCTACATTCGCTACCTGCGGCGCAAACTCTGTGAGAACGGTGAGCCAGACGTGATACATACCATTCGCGGCTTTGGCTACCAGCTTAAAGAACCAGGAAACGGTCATGCCGAGATACATTAGCGCTTTGCCTACCATCTGGCCGCTCAATATTCGCACGCAGATGATGCTGTGGTACACCCTTGTCTTCACCTTGCTGATGATACTGGCGGGAACGCTCTTTTACCTTCACCTGCAATCCGCCCTGGAAGCCAATGTCGATGCAGAACTACAACAGCATGCCAGGGAGATCGCGGACGGCATCAACGATAACAATGGAACGTTACACGTGATCGACATGCAGGGCATACTGCCAGGATTAGTCGATCCTAACGGGCCAGATTCGGATGATACGCCGGGCGCAAACAATAGGCAAGCAGGCAATGAGACATATCCAGATGTGAACCTGGAACCGCTGGTACGCATTCTGAATAACAAAGGGGAAAGCGTCTATACCTCACCTGCCTTTCAGCACCTGCAAGTACCCGCGATCAGTATCACACAACCCATGCATCACGCTGTGTGGCAAGGAACATTGCTGGCAAAGAACGGGCAGCCGGTGCGGCTCTACAGCGAGCCGTTATTTGATGACGGTCGACTCTATGCAATTATCCAGGTGGGGGAATCGCTGGCAAATCTGGGCAGCACTTTGCGCAGCGTTGCGCTGGAGCTGCTCTTTATTGGACCCCCGGTGTTGTTGCTGGGTTTCCTGGGCAGCTACTGGCTGGCGGGTTTTGCGTTTACACCGATTAAAAAAATGACGAATACAGTCCGGTGCATCGAGGCAGGCGACCTGCACGAGCGAGTGCCGGTTCCAAAAGCAAGAGATGAACTGCAAACGCTGGCCGTGACCTTTAATTCAATGATTGCACAGTTAGAAAAGTCGTTCGCTCGCCAGCGTCGTTTCGTAGCGGACGCGGCGCACGAACTACGCACTCCCGTCGCCGCGATTCGCAGTATGACCGATATTATGCTTGAGCGAGAAACACCTGTTGAACGGGAAGAATACATGACCGTCCTGCGCGATATTAACGCGGAGGCAGAACGGCTCGGGCGTCTGATTAACGACCTGCTGGTACTGGCTCGTTCAGACGAAAATGAGGTTGCATTCGAACACGAGCCGGTGCGGCTCGATCAGCTAGCGCGGGACGTGATAACTACAATGGAGATACTGGCTACAGAAAAAGGTATCCAGCTAAAGGTACAGGCCGACGAACCGGCCACCGTTATGGGCGACGAGGTACGCCTGATCCAGGTGATTATGAACCTGATGGATAACGCCATCAATTACACAAATGATGGCGGAACAATACGGGTCACGGTGAAAGCTGAGGAGGAGAACGCCCGGCTGATGGTCAGTGATACAGGCACAGGTATCGCTCCTGAACACCTGCCACACATCTTTGAACGTTTCTACCGGGTTGATCCGGCACGTTCCCGGGCAGCAGGAGGCACTGGTCTGGGCCTGGCCATTGTGGACTGGATTGTACGCGCCCATCAGGGTAGCATCGCTGTTGAAAGCCAGGTGGGAAAAGGGACCACTTTTACTGTGATATTGCCACTTGCAAAAAGCGGTATAGAAATATTGAAAAAATCTTGAGTTAGTCTTCATCAATTTCTCATGCTAAAGTCCTATAATGAGGGACGCGCGGGCAGTAGCTATTTGCATGAGTCTTTGTTAAAGTTAGTTACTGCCTGCACCTCTCTATTCTCAGAAATACAAGGAAAACTTCTATGTCAACCAGACAAACACGAAATAGGGAAGCAGGCGGGCCAGACCAACCTGTCATCCAATCGACCACGTTTTCCACTGAGGCGACGCCCTGGTGGAAGCGGTGGAACCTGGCTTACTACTTCATGTTGCCGCTGCGCCTGTTCCTGGGCGTTACTTTTATCTATGCTGGTCTACAAAAGTTAACCGACCCCCAGTACTTTAATCCCAAGGCGGTAGGATATATTGGCAAGCAAATCATTGGCTTTGCGCATGGTTCTCCGCTACAAAATGTGTTGATTCGTGTGGCCGTACCACATGCGATGCTCTTTGGCGCGCTGGTCGCCTATGGTGAACTGGCAATCGGGTTGGGTGCGCTGCTGGGTATATTACTGAGACCGGCAGCGTTTTTCGGTCTCTTGCTCAGCCTGATCTTTTTTCTCACGGCAAGCTGGCATGTCTTCCCCTACTTTTATGGGGCCGATATCGTGTTTGTTTTCGCCTGGATCACACTGCTGTTGGCCGGGCCGCTCCGCAGTGGATATCCTACCGTAGACGGCTGGCTAATACCACACCTGCTGAGCCGCTTTTCACTCGAGACCAGAAAAGCTCCTGGAGCGTTTACTTCTGTCATTCTTGGAGTAGGAAATACCTCGGCACAAGATATTGCTGGCACAATTGAGCAAAGCCCGCTTCCAGCTCAGGAAAAGAATACTTTCCGTCAAGGCCAGGCAGGCAGGCAGCAAATGGGGAGCTACTACAGACAGCGACAGACTGCCTTCCAACGTTCGCAGGAAAACCGGCGGAATTTCTTGTTGGGACTGGTGACAGGCGGCGTGAGCATGCTGGGTATCGCGCTGGCAAGCCGGGTACTGCACGTCTTCGGCGGTGACGACACAGCAGCACCGGTCAGCCCAGGAACAGGCGAAACAGGGACCGCTACCACGCCAGGAACCACAGCTACTACAGGCGGCACTTCGGGATCGGGTTCAGGTAACGTTATCGCGCAGGCAAATCAGGTCGCTACTAACAGCGCCGTTACATTCACTATTCCATCTAATGGAGATCCGGGCATCCTGGTACACCTGGACAATGGCAAATTCGTCTGTTACGATGCGACTTGCACACACGCGGGTTGTCCGGTAGATTATGATCCAGGAAGTCATAACCTGGTCTGCCCCTGTCATGGCGCGGTATTCGATCCGGCCAATAACGCGGCAGTTGTACAAGGGCCAGCGCCTACACCTTTGACAAGCGTGCCAATTAAAGTTGATTCGAATACAGGTGCAATTTCGCTACAATAAAGTCAACCATTAAATAGTTGAGACAAAATATGGTATACTTGAGCCAGGATAGGTAAGGAGCCATCCCCTGTGGCCTCATAGCGAGAGGCGGCAAACTATGCTTAACCTGGCTTCAGTTCTGGCCGTCAATGGCGCGAAATTTTCGCGTAGTTTTGTGCGGCCTCTTTATGATTCCTACTGTTTCTCCAATATTCCGCGCACCATCGAATTTCTGCTGACGGGTACGGGACAAAGTGGGCTGCCACTCGATGTTTTAGGACAATTACCCACACACTACGAGAAGGTAATTGTCATGTTTGTGGATGCCTTTGGCTGGACGTTTTTCAAGCGATACGCAGACCGCTACCCCTTTCTGCGAGCATTTCAGCAAGAGGGAGTGGTTTCAAAACTGACCTCGCAATTTCCCTCGACGACGGCAGCGCATGTGACCTGTATTCACACAGGTTTAGAGGTGGGACAGAGTGGCGTATACGAGTGGAACTATTATGAGCCGCTTATAGACGAGATGATTACCCCGCTCATGTTCTCCTACGCGGGCGATAAAATACGCGATACGCTCCAGCAGGCAGGGATTGTGGCGGAGAAGATTCTTCCCCGGCAGTCATTCTATCAGATATTGAAGGCGCAGGGCATTCCCTGCCACATTTTTCAGAGCGCGGTCTTCACGCCCTCGACGTACTCGACGGTGCTGTATCAGGATGTCCCCGTGCATCCATACAAATCTGTAAGCGAGGCGCTAACCGAATTGGCGAGTCTGGTGCTGCATGAGGCGTCATCGCCCGGCTACTACCTGCTCTACGTTAATGAAATCGACGCGATGGGGCATCTGAATGGGCCGGGATCAGCACAATTCGAGCAGGCGGTTCATCACTTTTTCTCGGCGGCAGAGCAACATTTTTTGCGCCCAACGCGCCGGGGCACAGGCAAGACATTATTGCTGCTCACGGCGGATCACGGTCAAATACCGGTTGATCCCCACACCACATTTTATCTGAACAGGCACGCGCCGGGGATCGAGCGATACCTGCAAACCAATCGCAAGGGCAATCTCCTTGTTCCGGCTGGCTCCGCTCGCGATATGTTCCTGCATGTAAAACCGAACCTGATAGACGATGCGCTGGCATATCTGCGCAAACTCCTGGCGGGAAATGCCGAGGTCTATACGACGCGAGAACTGGCAGAGCAGGGGTTCTTTGGGAAAGCCCCGCTCGCGCCAGTTTTCTGGTCGCGTGTCGGAAACATAGTCATTCTACCGTATGCCCGTGAAACTGTATGGTGGTATGAACCAGGAAAGTTTGCCATGAACTTTACCGGCCATCACGGGGGGTTGTTGCCTGAAGAGATGGAGATTCCGCTCTTGCTGTTAGCGCTTTAAAGCCTTCTTATGAAGAACTTCGACAAAATACGGAGATATATTCGCGTCATGTCATCCTGAGCGCAGCGAAGGCTCTGTGTGCCGGGCGAATCGCGTGCCAGACCCGCAGAGCCTTCGCTGCGCTCAGGATGGATAGACCATTTTTATTTAGCAAAATTCGTTATGAGAAGACCGGACATACAGGATACCAATGATCGCCCCACCGATGCAGGCTATCCAGACGCCCAGTATGGTTGGAAGCAGCGCCTCGGGAGCAAGCGCAACAGCCGTGCGCCACGCAAGCGTGAGACCATCACCAGACTGGCACCAGGGCGGACAATGCCACAGATTGACCAGCGAGACCAGCACCACCCAGGTGTAGGAGAGCAGGACAGAGAGCAGCCCATCGGTTAAGCCGAAAAAAGCGCCCCAGAACAGCCCCCAGGGCAGCGTATGCGCTATCACGCGCCGGAAAGCCAGGGCAAGCAATGGACCGACCAGCAAAGCAGGCCAGACAGCTAGCAGAGTATTCGCCGCCGCCGTCGTGCCATTCATAATCCAGGAGGTAGCCGAGAGCGCCAGGCAACCAAGCGCATTCAGCAGAGCAGCGGAGAAAAGCCAGCGGCCGGGCTGCATAATGGTTTTCAATGCGCTGGTCGATCCCTTAAACTGCCCTTTGAGTGACATAACAGGCTGCTCAATCGCGGGTTGGTTTTCTCTTCTATTACGTGGCTGCTCCGTCACAGGTTCGGATGGCGCTGTTACTGGTACGACCTGAGGCGTTACGGATTGAAGCAGAACAGGCCCATAAGGGTATGCAACCGGGCTCTCGCATCCTTTTATTGATGGAGAAGCCAGAACCTCGCGCTGTACTTGAGGAAGCGGCGGCAGTTGCTGCGTTTCATCTTGCGCGGCGAGGATCAGGTCAGAGGCAAAGGTTTGAGCAGTAGGATAGCGCTTATGTGGATCCTTCTCCAAAGCGCGAGTTAAAACGACCTCGACGACCTGCGGAATGTCAGGACGCAATGAACGAAGCGGGCGCGGCGGAACATGACAGTGCAGATGCGTCCAATTGCGCGGGCGACCGTCACTTTTTGCCCAGGGAAACTCGCCTGTCAGCAGGTAGAAACAGGTCACGGCCAGTGCGTACTGGTCGGAGTAGCGACCGGGATGAAATTGCCAGACCTCGGGAGCCATGTAGGCAGGCGAACCAGCCCAGGGCGAGCTTAAGTGTGAAGCATCTACATCGATGAGGGTGGCAACGCTAAAATCCGCGAGCAGGACGTGCGAACCCATTTGCAGGATATTGGCGGGTTTGACATCGCGGTGAAGCACACCACGCGAATGAGCATAATCGAGTGCCTCCGCCACCTCACGTATAAACGGCACAACGCGGCTTAACGTCCACGGCTGCCTGCCTTCACGCCCAAATGCGTCCTCGAGCGAACCCTGACTGGCATACGGCAGCACGAGGTAGGGCATGCAGACAGCAGACTGCCCCTGCCTGTCTTCCAGACATCCATAGGAGAAGATCGGCAAAATGTAGGGATGCGACAGGGAAGCAAGCAATGTTGCTTCACGCTGAAAGCTACTTATCGAGCGTTTGCTATGCCCGCAAGACAGCACCTTAACCACCACTTTACGTCTCTGGAGCGATTGCTGCTCCGCGAGATACACGTCTCCGCAGGTGCCACTACCGATATGGGAAAGAATACGATAGTCCGCGATGAGCGCGCCTTCGACCAGGCTGCTGCACTGATTACACCAGATGGTTCCGGGCGTATTATTTACATGTTGTTTGATACAACAGGTAGCCATTGTTTTGCTCCTGAAAACAGACCAGGACAGCGGAAATTTCTGCCTACTAGACGCGATATATAGCGGTTTTTGGTGGAACATCTTGCCTCATTTTCACCCGTCTAGAGTCTCATCCAAAACGAACCTCAAGACGCATTACAAAATCCTGCTCCTGGTTTACGCTTGAGGCATGAGAAAACCACACACCAGCAAAAAGGAGCAGAATTTCTATGGATACCCTCACCTCTTCCTCAAGCGAACAGGCGCAAAAGACGGAGCAGGCTCTTGTAATGGACGTACAGGATATCACGAAAAGCCTGCCGCTGGGCCGGGAGCGCATCGATATCCTCAAAGGGATCAGCTTTGAGATTCACAGCGGCGAATTTGTAGCCATTGTCGGCCCGTCCGGTTCGGGCAAAAGCACCCTGCTGGGCATCATCGCAGGCCTGGACAATCCTACGACAGGGAAAGTGTTCATTGATGGTATCGATATCACGAAGATGTCGGAGGGGAAACTGGCGGCGGTACGCAATACCAAGATCGGCATGGTATTCCAGGCCTTTAACCTGATCCCGACGCTCACGGCGCAGGAAAATGTGGAGGTGCCGCTCTATGTGGGCAAGCATCCCGGTTCGCCCTCGGTGCGCGCAAAAGAGCTACTCGAGCTGGTTGGCCTCTCGCACAGGCTAGATCATCGTCCAACCCAGTTATCAGGTGGCGAGCAGCAGCGCGTGGCGATAGCGCGGGCGCTGGCAACCAACCCAGCCCTGGTGATTATGGACGAGCCGACCGGCAACCTGGATGCGCGCAACGGCGAAAATGTCCTCAAGCTAATCGCAGAGCTGCGCGACCAGACCGGCAAAACCTTTATCATCGCCACGCACGATCCCGTGGTTGCTTCGCATGCCGACCGCGCCATTCGCATCGTCGATGGCAAAATTGCGCAGATTGATCTATCGCAGGGCGTCATCACTCAATAGTCCAACTCACTTTTCCAGGAGGTAACGATCATGAAGCTCTCAATGTACTTTCATTATACCGTCCGTTCTCTTCTGCGCGGCGGGCAGCGCACCATCCTGGCGATCTTCTGTGTAGCAGTTGGCGTGATGGCTATCGTCTCGCTGCAACTGGCTGGATACATGCTGCAACACTCGCTGACCGCAAATGTACGCGAGGCAAACGGCGGGGATATCGCGGTGACATCACAAAGCATCCCATTAAAACAAAGCGACCTGGCATTCTTCGATCAACTCAAACACAATGGCACGATTAGCGATGACACAGCCATCATCGTGGCGAATGGCTCCCTGCGGGCAGGGGCTTCCATGCTCCAATCATTCAGTGTTGAGGCGGTGAATCCGCAGCACTTTCCGCTCGTCTCGCCACCTTCCTTTATTAATCCAGGCAACGGGAGTATATCAACTCTGCTCTCCAATAACCAGGTTATCGTCACCCAGGATTTTCTTCAGGCCTATAACAAGCAATTGGGAGATAGCTTTAATGTCTATATGAAAAACAGTACGGGCTTCAGCTTTACACTGCGCGTCACCATAGCGGGAGTGATTGCTAATTCGGGCATGTTTGCCCAATCCGGCAATCTCCTGCTGCTTTCCACCAGCGATTACCTGGCTTCCGACGGCGCTTCTTTCTACAGCACAGTATATATAACGACGGTCGATCAGGCGCATACGGACCGGGCGGTCAAGGCGATTTCTGCTCATTTCCCTCTGGCGACCACTCAGACGGTAGCAGATGTGCTGAAAACCGAACAGTCTACGACCGACAGCATCAATAAGTTTCTGGAAATCGCGGGCCTGCTGGCGCTGCTTATCGGCGGTGTTGGCATAGTGAATACCATGCAGGTGCTGCTCTCCCGGCGCAAGACTGAAATCGCCATGCTGAAAACGGCGGGCTACCATCGCGGCGACCTCTACCTGCTCTTTGGACTGGAAGCCGGTCTGCTGGGACTGATTGGCGGTATCGTGGGTGCGGCTGCGGCTACTGGCGTCAGCTATATCGTGCGCGAACTGATGCAAAACCTGGGTGTCAATGTGCAGTTCCTGCTGAACCCGCTCATCATCCTGGGCGGAATCGCCATCGGCTTCGTGACCGCGCTGATCTTCGGTCTGCTACCCATCGTCCAGGCCGCCAATACACGGCCCTTGAATGTAATACGCGAACTGCCAGAACACCGGAAAGTAAGCAGCATTGGCCTGACGATAGCGCTGCTGCTCATCCTTTCGCTGCTGTTCTGCACCCTGGCAATTGTGATCCTTAACAACGATGTGGCACTCGGCATCGAAGCGGTCTACGGAACGTTCGCCTTCCTGCTCCTGTTGAGCGCATTTTTCGGGCTGGTGGTACTGGTAATCAGCAAGTTGCCCATACCGGAACGCCTGGGAGTGAAGCATATCGCTGTGCTGCTGGTGGGCGTTGGTGTCTCGGCCCTGCTTTACCAGGCGCTGCCGGTGTTCAGCATCCTGCTGCTGGCCGCCCTGCTCCTGTATATAGTCGTTGCCCTGCTGCCGCTGCCCTGGAAGGTCAGCACGAAGATGGCGCTGCGCAACATCGGACGGAAGCGTGCCCGCACAACCACCACCATTCTGGCGTTGTTCATCGGCATCTTTACCATCGGCCTGATCGTCTCGCTGGGACAGGACCTGCAAGATCAGATCAGTACGGCTTTCGCGCAGAAATTGCCCTATAACGTGATCGTCACCACGTCGCAAAGCGATACCGCCACCTTACAGCAACAGCTTGACAGCATTCCAGGCCTCTCAAAGACGCGGCAGGATATCTTCACGCCGGTTATTCCGGTTGCCATCAACGGCCTACCGTTGGCACAGGCGCTCCCGCTCGGAAGCGATCGCCAGGCCGCGCTGACTCAGTTGAACTCGATGGAGGGGTATAATCTTTCCCAAAGCGCGCCTTCTCTGACGATGGTACAGGGGCGCGACCTGAACGCGAGCGATGCAGGCAGCAACAATATTGTCATCAGCGAACTGCTGTCGAAGACCGGGCCGTTCCATATGCACCTGCAACCCGGCGATACCATCAGCTTCGCCAGTATGGATAGCAAGATGATACGCACGCTCACTGTAGTTGGCATCTACTCTACCGGCTCCAGCTTTACGCATCTCGGCGGCGTGCAGGCTGGCGTAGAGACGGTGAAGGCACTTAGCACAGCTCAAACCGGCCTGATAACGGCGACCTATATGAAAATCGACCCGGCGCAGGTCAGTAAGGCGCTGGACAAAATCGGCAACATCGTACCAGACGCAACAGTACAAAATCTGGCGGATATCGGCAGTTACTTCGCGCAGCAACTGAACAGTATGCTGGATATGCTGGTTGCACTAGCCTCGCTCTCGGTGATTGCTGCGTTGATTATCATCGCGAACGCGGTAGCGCTGGCGATGCTCGAACGCAGGCGTGAAATGGGTATCCTCAAATCGGTCGGTTATACGAGTGGCACCATTCTGAGTGAGGTAATGATTGAAAACGGCATCGTAGGCGCGGCAGGCGCAGTGCTGGCAACACTGCTGGCGACAGGCGCGGTTGCCCTGCTCGGCAAAACGCTGTTCAACCTGACACTCGGCGTCTCGCCCTTGATCGTGCTGGTGCTGGTCGGCGGTTCGGCAGCGCTGGCAATACTGACCTCGGCACTCGTCGCCAGTGGAACGGTGCGCGTGCGCCCATTGGAGGTGCTGCGGTACGAGTAGGTTCATCTTTGAATTCGATCGGAAGCCACCCGCAAGGGGATGGCTCTACAATGGCGTTCGGCTTGTAGAGCCATCCCCTTGCGGGTGGCTTCCGATCCCCCTCCAGTTACAAACCATTGACGCACACTGCTATACTGAGGTCAGGGTTGACCGTTTGCGACAGGGGAAGAATATGAAACACATTTCACGTCCCTTCCGGCAGTTACGAGGAAAACTGACGCTTACCTACACCCTGACCTCAGTCGTGGCTTTTCTCCTGGTGGAACTCCTACTGATCGGCGGCGCAATTCTTATCGCTTTCATCAACATTCAGGGCATTGTGCTTTATAGCATCCGGCAGGAAGCTCCACAGGCCTTGAGATATTTTCCCGGCGGCAGACCAGACCGCGTATCGCTATCGGTCTGGCTGCAGGTGGCCGAGACAAGCATTGCCGGACAGGAGCCGTTTCATTTTCACCCGGTCTTTCTCACCGTCGTCGATACGCAGGGGCGAGTGATCGCTTCCATCGGCACGCAGCCATTTTCACCTGATAGCCAGCTTCAGACGCAACTTCCGGCCCACGAAGCCGCTAGCTTAACGCATGTGCTGCGTGACAACAAAGGAACAACCAGTACGGTAGAGCAGGAGGGCAATGATAGCATCGTAGCAATAGCACCGATTGTCGGACAGCATACGCTAGGAGCGCTTATTATCAAGGTTGATCGGCCACAAAAACTGCAATTACTGTTAGGCTTTTTCCAGTTCTTCCTGTTCACGGGCATCGTCATTACGATCATCGCGGTCATAGTAGGAGTGGTGTTCGGCATGCTGGCCGGGCGAGGTATTATTCACCGCTTGAAACGATTGGCGGCTATTACCGCTAGATGGGGGGCGGGAGATTTTTCTGTGATGGCGCAAGACAACTCGGATGATGAGTTAGGACAGCTCTCGCGGCAATTGAATGCAATGGCCGAACAGCTACAACACCTGCTCGCTACGCGGCAAAAGCTGGCGACCCTGGAGGAACGCAATCGGCTGGCCCGCGACCTGCATGACAGCGTCAAGCAGCAAATATTCGCTATCTCCATGCAAATAGGGGCCACGCGCGTTTTGCTGAAGCGAGACGCGGAGGCTGCCGATGCGCGGCTGGGAGAGGCGCAAAAGCTTGTCCAGCAGGCGCAACAGGAATTGACCTCGCTGATTCGCGAACTGCGCCCGGTCGCGCTCGAAGGCAAGGGACTGACTGCGGCGCTGCGCGAACTGATAACGGGGTGGACGCAGCAAACGGGCATCGTTGCCAACCTGCGTATAGAAGGCGCGCAAACGTTGCCATTGACAGTAGAGGAGGCGCTATATCGCGTCGCGCAGGAGGGGTTATCCAATATTGCCCGTCACAGCAAGGCCACACTTGTACAGGTAGTTCTGACCTTGAACGACGAGACGGTGGCGCTCTCGGTAGTGGATAATGGGCAGGGCTTCGATACCACCCGCAATGGACATGCAGGAGTTGGACTGACTTCGATGCAGGAACGCATGAAAGCATTGGGAGGAAACGTGCAGGTCGAGAGTACTCCGGGAAAAGGCACGCGCATCTCCGCCACCTGCCCGGTACTCGGCATTCCCGCTCGCGATCCATCAATAGAAGCAATAGAAAGCACAGAACAGGTATGAGTGAGACCATTTCGGTATTACTTGCTGACGACCACGCGCTGGTCAGACAGGGCATACGCACCTTTTTAGAACTGCAACCGGACCTGACGGTGATAGGGGAAGCGGATTCGGGCGAGGCGGCTGTGCGCATGGCTAAAGAACTCGCGCCGGATGTGGTGTTAATGGACCTTGTGATGCCAGGGATTGGCGGAGTCGAGGCAACACGGCAGGTGAAGCAGGTCAGCCCGCACTCGCAGATCATCGTGCTAACCTCGTATCATGAAGACGAATATATTTTTCCCGCGCTGCGCGCAGGGGCGCTCTCCTACGTCCTGAAGGATGTCGGGCCGGATGAACTCGCCGATATTGTGCGCAGGGCGGCCAGGGGCGAGTCGGTGCTGCACCCGCGTGTCGCCTCGCGCGTGGTACAGGAGCTTCGAGGAGCGCGACGAGACACGCCCAACCTCTTCACAGACCTCAGCGACCGTGAACTGGAAGTACTGCGCCTGATCGCAGATGGGCTTTCCAACGCCGAGATCGCGCAGAAGCTGGTCATCAGCGAAAAGACGGTCAAGGGGCACGTCAGCAACATCCTGAGCAAGTTGCACATGCTGGATCGCACGCAGGCGGCGGTATACGCATGGCAACAGGGGTTGGTGACAAGGCACGACCCGTGAATCGAAACCCTGGAAGCCACCCGCAGGGGGATGGCTCTACCATATGCAACGGCATGTAGAGCCATCCCCCTGCGGGTGGCTTCCAGAGTCTTTTATACAGGTAGCTTCCTGTCCCCTATAATAACTTCAAAAATTGACATGCATCCAGAAAAGCGGCCTGGATATGTAGATGATATCCAGGCCCTTGTACTCATTGGAAAAGCGGCGGCTACTCGTAGCGCAGCACTTCCAATGGGCGCACACGTACCGAGCCGTAGGCAACAAGCGCGGCAGTCAACATAGCAAGCAGCGCCGCCCCCAGGATAAGCGCGAGAACGACCCAGGGATTGACGCCGAAGCTGGCGTGGAAGACATACTTCCCTAACAAGTTAGTTGCCAAAGCGACGAGCAGCATAGCCAATGTTGCGCCAACGCCGCCGATGACACCGTTTTCGATCAATACCTCGCTCAGCACTGTGCGGCTGGTATAGCCGACGGATTTGAGAATGCCCATTTCACGCCTGCGTTCGAGCATTGCCAGGGCTACCGCGTTCGCGATGATGATGACGCCAGCCAGCAGCGAGAGACCGGCAATGGTGACAAGTGTGAGCAGCATGTAGTTAAGGTACTGGTCGATGTAGTCGCCGATATTAGCAAGATTGTAGACGAACGCGCCAGGAGCAATGCTGCTGATTTTATTCAACGCCTTGCCCGTCTGCGCGCTATCGATCTTCATATAAAAGATGTGCTGCTCCTGACCGGGAGGAGTCAGACTCTGTACGGTGTTCGTTACGCCTAAAATCGGCTCGAATGATCCGCTAAAGCCAGTAGTGCGATACACACCTACCACATTCACGGTGGTGTTGAGCTTACCATCGACGCTCGCCAGGGTGATGGTGCTGCCAACCCCGATCTTGCCCTTAAGCGGCTCCAGGTGAACAAGCTCCCAGGAAATCAACACATCGTTGGTTCCGGCATCACTGGCGTTAAGGTTGCGGCCCTCGGTAATCGAAAGATTCGAGGTATCGGGGACCTGGTTGTGGGCAACATCATAGCCTTCCATACCGCTCAAGAAAGTCAAGACGCCCTGGCGACCGAGGCTGCTAAACGAAAAACCTGGAGGAACATTCTTCAGGATATCCTCAATGGGCTGGCCGTTGATGGCTGCAGGAACAGTCCTGGCAGTAACCGTCTGGTTATGCTTGCTGAGGCCGGGAATGGATGCCTCGTTCGCCTGCAAAGCCTGGGCATCCTGCTTCGAGGCGATAGTGATGATATTGTAGTTGAGGCTATTCGCCAGCGTGTTATTGATGTCATCGCGCAGGTTTTGTCCCAACACGAGGATTAAACCAATGGTGAAGATGCCGACGAACAGCGCAAGCAGGGTGGTGGTTGTGCGCGCTCGAGTCCGGCCAAGATTGCGCAGGGCGATGCGCGTATTCGCTTTCCAGGGGCGCGGCAGCACGACAATCACAAAGCCCATCAGTGTTACCGCCAGCAACAGGAAACCAAAGGTTGGCAGGACAAGCGCCAGCAAGATCGAGACGACTATTCCGGCAAAGAGCAGCGACAGGTACTTGAAGTTGAAGCGCTCGGGTACCGGCAGCACGCTCACCAGGAAAACCACCAGCGTGAAAAAGAGACTGAGCAGGAGCAGGAAGATGAAAGCTCCGTATACCGCGCCGATCCCCAGGAAGACATCGTTCAGGATGACGACGGAGAGGATACAGAACAGCACAGAGAGCAAGACCAGCAGGCCAATGGTCAGGAAAACGCTCCCCGTCCTGTTGGCGGGCAGCTCACGAATCACATTCAAGGGACGAATATTGGCGGCCTGTACGATAGGCATGATGCCAAAAATTAAGGCCGTCACCAGACCGATCAGTACACCGCCCGCAATCGTCAACGGATCAAGCAGGAAAGGAATGCGAATAGCAAATGCCTGCTGCACAAGGTTGCGCACTAGAAAGCTCACTCCCGTTGCCGCAAGCGCGCCGATTACGCCGCCTACCAGACCTAACAGGCCCGCTTCCAGTCCAAAGAGCAGGTAGAGATCAAAGCGCCGGTAGCCGGTTGTCTTGAGCATGGCGATTTCGATACGACGGCGCGAGAGCAGCACCTGCATGGTGTTGACAATACCGACACCACCAATGAGCAGGGCGAGCAGACCGGCGATTTCAAGGAATTTTTTCAGGTTATCAACCAGAGCCTGTTGTGATTTAAGGGCATCCTGCACCGTCTGCGTGGTGGCAAGCGGAAATTTTCCGTTGATATCGCGCACTGCCTGATCGGTATGCGCCTGGTCGGCAGTGGTGATATTGAGCGTATCGTAGAGTACAGGCGCTCCAGGAGTCGTAGAGTTGTAGTACGACTGCGAGATGAGCATAATGCCGTTGAACTGCGAAAGCGCACCTGAGTCGCTGACAATACCCGCGACGATGACATGCAGGAGATGTTCTGAGCCTCGCGTACCGGCATGCACATCGAAGCTATCGCCCACCTTTTTATTGAACTGGTCGGCGAAGGTGGTATCGACGATGACCTTGTTACCATTCAGCAGGCTTGAAATGCTGCCATTTGAGGGCGTCACAAAGGTTGGCGGCGTCACCACCGGAAAGGTCGCGGGGTCGACTACCGCGATATCGAAGCTATCATTGATGGTGGCCGCGTTCTTAAGCGAACCGGTGGCGCTGGCCGCAGCAGTATAGTTAGTGATGGTGCCGTTGCGCTTGAGCTGGTCAAAGTAGCTGAGATCGGCGGGAGTAAACGGCCTGGTACGCGAAAAAACGGCGATGTCGCCGCCATTGGCGTCCCGCACGTTGCCGGTCAGAGCATTGTTAATCATCAGGCCAACCAGTTGCAGGGCAACGATAGCCATGACACCAACCGCTACACAAAAGACAGCCAGGATAGTACGCTGGCCCCCACGCAACAAGGAGCGCGTTGTATAGTTGAAGTACATCGAGGCTTTCATTGCGTGATTCTCCCGCCAGTGGCATCAATCGACGCAATCTTGCCATCCACAATGCGAATCGCGCGATCAGCGTGTGAAGCGACAACGGGATCATGGGTCGCAATGATGAAGGTTTTGCCCGTCTGGTCGCGCAGATAGGAAACGAGCTTGAGAACATTTTCGCCGTTGCGCGCATCCAGGTTGCCAGTCGGCTCGTCCATAATCACAAACGCCGGGTCAGTCGCCAGCGCCCGCGCTATCGCTACACGCTGCTGCTCGCCTCCCGAAAGCTGTGTCGGACGGTGGTTCAAGCGGTGTGAGAGGCCCACCAGTTCGAGCAGTTCTTTGGCTCGCGCCGAGGGCGAACCAGGGTGCTTGCCCACGTAGAGCGGCACTTCTACGTTTTCTTGCGCCGTAAGCGTCGGGATCAGGTTAAAGGCCTGGAACACCATGCCAATTTTGGTATTGCGCACCGCCGCCAACTTCCCCTCCGACATCTTCGTAATGTCTACGCCATCGATCAGCACCTGGCCGGTCGTAGGATTGTCCAGTCCGGCAATGATGCCGAGCAAGGTACTCTTGCCCGAGCCAGACGGGCCGACAATGGCTACAAACTCGCCACCATGAATCTCAAAGCTGATCCCTTTGAGGATATCGATACGCTCCCGGCCCAGCGGCAGGCTTTTCGTAATATTGCGCACATCCATCACCACACGGCCATTGGCCTGGGGTTCGGAAGTAGCTTCTTGTGTTGTTTCACTACTAACTTCAGTAGTTTCTAGATTTTTCTCGCGTACCTTTTCTTCCATTCCTTCTCTATCTCCTTATTGAAGAGTCTGTGTTAGTGAAAAAAGCACAACCTATCCGTGAAACATTACGCATTATATAGACGTTGGTTACAGTCAAATGTAGCAATATTTTTCAACATTTCAACACCTTTTGAAATATTAAGGCAACAGGTGAGTTTTGTCAACATATTCGCCGCCCATTTTCTCTCTGTTCAAGAAAAAGACGCCCAGCAAAACATCGAGGGCATATGATCGCGGCAGGAAGGTTTATTTTCTAGATGGTACCAGTACCACGCAAGCGGAACAACCATCACATTTTGAGCATTCCTTATTCTAAGCATAGCATATTCAACGAAAGGAGCGCGAGGAAATACAAGAAATGGGATATGCAAGAAGAGGCAACTATGCTATACTGCATAAGAATTTCAGGGGATAGGCCTGTTTCAGAAGCAAGCTATTGTCATTCAATAGATAAAGCGAGGGTATATTAAGCGTATGCGTCGAGGAACATTATCACTCCTCCTTTTTATTTTACTACTGGCGGCTGGGGCAGTCTATGCCGACCTGCCGAACACGCCGGGCATCCACATTTTTGGTATCAATGACTCACTGCAAATACATCTGGGTCTCGACCTCCAGGGTGGGGTGCGCGTATTGCTTACGCCAGCAGGAAACTACGATCAACAAACATTAAACGACGAAATGCCAGCCGTGCGCGATACTATCGAGACGCGCGTGAGCGGCGGACTGGGTGTAAACGAAGCAAACGTGCGTATACAGACCAGCAACGGTCAGCCTGCTATCCTGGTTGAGTTGCCTGGCTTCAGTGGCAACCAGACAGAGGCCATTCATACGCTGCTGCAAACCGGCAAACTGGAATTCTGGAATACCGGTTCACAAGCGGTAACGCTGAACTCCCAATTTGACCCGAGACAGTTTACACAATACAATCCGGGAAATAAGCCCTGGTTTACCGGTGCCGATCTCGACCCGAGCCAGATTTACGTCGGCCAGGATCAGGCAGGTCGCCCTGAGATCAACTTCGAAATGAAGGGGGCGGCCATAGGACGATTCGCTGATTTCACGTCCAAGAACGTCGGAAATTATATGACCATCACACTTGATGGAATCGTCATTCAATCGGCGGTCATTAACAGCGCCATCAATGGCCCTGGTGTCATCCAGGGACAATTCACAACCGATCAGGCGCAGCAAATTGTGACGGTGCTGAAATATGGTTCGCTGCCGATTGCGCTCAAAATCGCCAGCACAGAGACGATTGGCGCGACACTCGGACAGGACTCGATTCAGAAAAGCTTAATTGCGGCAATAATTGGCCTGGGCATCGTGATGGCGTTTATGCTCCTGTATTATCGCCTGCCCGGTCTGCTCGCAGATATCGCGCTACTCCTGTACACCGCGATGACCTTCGCGATCTTCAAGCTGATAGGTGTTGTCCTTTCGCTGGCAGGTATCGCGGGTTTCGTTCTTTCGATTGGTATGGCCGTTGACGCCAATGTCCTCATATTCGAACGAGTGAAAGAAGAGTTACGAGCAGGGAGATTGCTCAACTCGGCGATTGACATTGGTTGGAAACGCGCCTGGCCCTCTATACGCGACTCGAACATTTCGACGCTGATTACCTGTGCGGTGCTGTACGCTTTCGGCACCAACTTTGGCGCGAGCATCATTGTCGGCTTTGCCACCACGCTTTTCCTCGGCGTTTTGATCAGTATGTTCACTGCCGTCGTTGTCACCCGCACCTTCCTGAACCTGCTGGTACCGACAGGTGTAGTCAGTCATCCCGCACTGTTTGGGCTTCCTCCTGGCTCGATTGCCACGGCATCCCTGGCGCGGCGAAACAGCAATTTAAGTTAGGAAGTAGAGGAGCATGCCGTGTTTAATCTTGTAGGAAAACGTTACCTGTTCCTGATTATCTCGCTCATCGTCATCATACCAGGAACACTTTCCTTGATTTTCAAGGGGTTGAACGTTGGCATTGACTTTGCCAGCGGCACCAATCTGGAATTTCGCCCACAGCATCAGTTTGCCACGATTACGGATGTACGAAACGCGCTTAAATCGTTCAATTTCTCTTCGGAGCAAATTGTGCTGGGCAATAACGTTGCCGTCGCAGGCAATCAAACCATCTGGGTGCGTCTGAATCGACGCATTGATACCAATGTACAAAACGAGATCAAATCACGCATACAGAAGTTGGGGCAGGCCAATCCGAAAAGCACATTCACAGCGAATGTCATCTTCGATGATTTGACCCTCAATCCTGTTAAAGGCCAGGCACAGCCTACTGTTACTGTTGCCACTATCGCCATCCAATCAGGCACGCCGCCAACAACCGATGCGGTCAATAAAGCGTTGCAAGGTTTGCCGGATACTTCAGATCCGAGTAAAGGCCCACCCACGTCTGCACCAACGCCCACGGCCAGCCCGACCCCAACTGGTACAGCGAAGGCTACTCCGACCCCAAAGCCTTCGCCAACGGCAACCAGTACGCCAACCGGTAAATCGACGCCGGTCATCTCGGTCTCGCCAACACCGACATCAGCTGCCTCTAACCCATCCAACAATCCGGTCAGCGTGGTCGCCGTCTACCAGGGAAAAACCACGCAAACGGTTACGCTGCTGACGCTCTCGGTTATTGATACCACTACACTTGACAAGCTGAAAAGCGCATTGGCGAACCAGGGCAACTACATCTACGTGCTGGACAACGCGACAGTATCCGGCGCGGTGGCTGCGGAAACCACCCGCAATGCTGTCCTGGCAGTGATCGCTGCCTCGGTCTTCATCCTGCTCTACATCTGGTTCGCCTTCCGCAAGATACCCAGGCCCTGGCGTTATGGAGCCTGCGCTATCATCGCCCTGTTGCATGACGTGCTGGTAGTGCTGGGCGTCTTCTCGATCCTGGGTTGGCTGGCACATGTACAGATTGATGCCCTGTTCATTACGGCGCTGCTGACTGTCTGCGGTTTCTCCGTCCATGATACGATTGTGGTATTCGACCGCATTCGCGAGAACATGGCGCGGCGCACCTCGGAAACATTCGAGCAGGTGGTTAATGCGAGCCTTGTCCAGACGATGGCGCGTTCGCTGAATACCTCGCTGACCGTACTCTTTACGCTGAGCGCGCTGACGCTCTTCGGCGGCACGACCATTCGCACGTTCACGCTGGCACTGCTGGTCGGCATCTTCAGCGGAACCTACTCCTCGATCTTCAACGCCAGTATGTTGCTGGTCATCTGGGAGCGTGGTGAACTCGGTCTCAAGCGCTTCAGACGCGAACCGGAGCTGACCAAACGAGAGGCGAGGGAACTTGCTCGCACACGTGGTTAACGCAAAGTTCTTCTCAGAACTGGCAGGGTAGCGCTACCCTGCCAGTTCTTTCTTTAGTGATAGAATGTGCGAAAAAGGGAGCGAAAACTATGCTGATAGGCATCGATCACATCATCATCGGCGTGCATAACCTCGACGAAGCGGCAAAGCAATTCAGCGAAAAGCCAGGCTTGCAGGTAAGTGGAGGCGGCATTCATCCCAGTGGAGGAACCGCCAACCGCATTATCGTGATCGGCGATACCTACCTGGAATTAATCGCCATGCGAGCGCCAGATGAGGCGCAACAAAGCATGCGCGAACGACTGGCCAAAGGGCAAGGATATTTAAACTTCGTACTTGGTTCAGATGATATACAGGCAGACGCGGAGGCTATGCGCCAGCGCGGCATTGCGGTTATTGGGCCAAACGCGGGGGAACTGCGCGCCGGAGACGGACGCAACCGGGGCTGGTCACGAGTCGATGTCGAGCGACCGGATTTGACACAGCATTACCCGTTTCTCATCCAGCATGATAGCACAGGCAAAGAGCGGCGCTTCCGACTGGCGGGCTGGCAAACACCGCCCGGGCATCCACTTGGCGCGATCAGCGTGCGCAGCACAACTATAGCGGTTGCTGATCTGGAGGAGGCAGCGCAACGTTTTTCTCATATCTATGGCTTAGAACCGAGCGCTACGTTTACAGGCGAGGCCGATGGCTGGGATGCTATGCTCGTTTCTTTCTCACTGGGTGAAAGCGGGCAGTGCTTTGAACTGGCAATGCCGGTGCCGCTTGCCGTCGAGGACAATCGAGAGGTAGGTATGGAACACCTGCCGGAGGCGGGCGCGCTCAGCAAATACCTGGAGCAATTTGGCGAGAGCCTGTGCCGCATGACGCTGGTGGTGAAAAGCCTGGACGAGGCGAAACATTACCTGGATGAGCATGGCGTCACTTATTCATATGTCGAGGGGCAACATCCGGTTTTATGGATTCATCCCGATTACGCATGCGGAGCGGCCATTGTGCTGCACGAGCGCACCGATACGCTGGATGAACCGGCTATTCTTCAACCAGGAAGCGTAACTTCCACTTAAAGACCTTTTCGAAGAGGTCAGCTTTTTCATTGGCGTGTTCCAACTCTGCATCAAGGTCGGCCAGGGGGCGAACGGAGAGCGCGATTACCCACTGCTCTTTGTTGCATAGCTCTGGAACAGCCGCGAGATGCTGGACACGCCCATCATGGCTATAATCAAGCGCATCGGCAACGCGCAACAGCGCCGAAAGTATTGAGACGCGCCGACGAGCAGAGCGGCTGAGAGCTGCATATTCATCGTGTTCAGTGCTTGGCAAAGCGCGGCGATGATAGCGCGCGATACAGGCGATTTCATGCCGCTCTTTGTCGTTAAAATCGGGCAGCTTTGTCTCCTTTATCAGGCGATACGAGTGTTTGTGGTGGCGGCGCGTCTCGATCAGCATGCCCGTATTATGTAAGAGTGCGGCGCGTTCAAGCAGGCGCAAAGCGTGCTCATCCAGCTTATGAAGCGGATAGGTGGCTGTAAAAAGCTGCGCCGAAAGACGGACAACATGGCGGGCGTGCGGCCAGTCCTCTACCTGAAGCCCGCCTGATAGATGCAGTTCTTCGCGTGTGGGCCGCGATAATTCCTCCCAATCTAGTTGCTCAGCCATATTGATCCTGGTCATAGTCTGTTTTCCTTGTAGTGGCATGTCATTACCAACCTGCTTACAGATGTCATCCTGAGCGCAGCGAAGGCTCTCAGGCTTGCCGGACAATTCGTATGTCGAGACCGGAGATCCTTTGCTGCGCTCAGGATGACATACCAGAGAGTCCTTTTCATGGCATAATATTACCGGGCATCTAGAATTGCCAGCACTTCTCGTCGAAAGTCACGCGCCTGCAATTGATACCAATGCTGGCGAAAGGTCGCGTATTGCTGTTCGCGCAGGCGTTCCTGCTGCCGTAAAAAAAGCTCCAATCCCCGGCGTTCTTCTGCGGTCGGAACGTCGTGAGGATTGAGCATATAGGAAACGAGTTGTGGCGGTGCCAGCGCTTTTTCCTGTGTGACCACCAGGTGTTCGACCGTTGCAAAGCTCTCCTGGCTGCCCAGGCAGATACGCAACAATGCAATCAAGACATCACTGTCATGTAAGGCTCCCAGCTCATCCTGGATATGAGTCAATTCGTCAATGATCGAGGCGCTTTCCTCAGGTAAGACCTCCGCGAATACTTCCAATGTATAGCGAAGGCGTTTGGCGGCGATGCGTAGATTATGCAATTCATGGGTATAATACGGATTATCCACGTACTGACCCCAGTTGTAGAACTCGTCGAGACGCTCGCGGGCGATAATACGAGCGTTTCTCCCGGTCCCGGCCAGCGCGTCCAGGCCGGTGATGGGCTTAGCTTTGGCCATATGCGCCTACTCCTTTCGGGATCAGAGCATCTACCTGCTCGCGTAGAACATCTTCGTCAAGATGTTTCAAGTAGTCTTCCAGTTCGTGCTGCTTCTGCTGGCGAAACGACTGCAAGCGGGCAATCATCCATTGAATACCAGCCTGCATCTCACCTGGCGCGGCTGCAAGTTGACCCTGTAAGTTCTGGATCATGACATCGCTATCGCGAGCAGCGCCCAGCACATCGGCCATCTTTTTAACGCTGCGATAGACCTTTTTGAAGGCATGAGGTTCGCAGCAGGATTGGTACGCATCCAGAGTAGCGCGCAGGCGGCGGGTCGCGACGCGCATTTTATGCACCGCTTCAATATCGTCATGCCGCAAAACTTCGTCCGTCCACTCGAGCAGCTTCTCCAGGCGGTCGTGCAGCATGCGCCATCCTGCCTGTATAAACGGCTCCTCACCCGAGCCTGTAGCAGCTTCTTGCCCATCCTGGGTATCCAATGCTATAGGCATCGTTTCAGTGGCAAACTGATCGTGATGATTTATCTCTGGAGCCTCGCCGCTGACCACCGGAAGCCAGGACGCGCCGTAGCGTTCCCGCGCCAGCAAGACGCCTTCGCGGATGCCGTGGGGGCTGATCTGAATTTCGTCGAGGCCGAGGCGGTTCATGACATGCTGAATAATCATCGAACCGGCCAGCAGGATACGAGCGCGTGCCACAGGTTGATCGAAACGCATCGCTATTTCCTGAGCAGGAAAGGCCCGCAGCAGGCCCTGGCAATGCAAAAGGTCTTGCAAGGAAAGAGAATTTTGTTCAACCGGCAGTCCAAAGGCGCGACGAGCAAGATATAACAGCGAGTTCGCGCTTCCTCCTGTAACAATGAGTACAGGCGGTTCCTGCTTGATACGCATACCTGAAAAATAGGTGCGCAAGAATGTTTCGGCAACTTCGACTTCCTGCGCGGTTGGCGGGTCGCCCGCGAGGTAGCGGTCGTGCAGCCAGCCGGAACCAATAGGAACCGAGGTTTTCCAGGTGATCGCAAAATGCCGCGCCATCACCAGTTCAAGGCTGCCCCCTCCGAGATCCAACACCCCGACCTGGGCAGGTGGAACGGGTTGCGCGAACGTCTCATAGGTCGCGCCCAGGAATGTGAGAAACGCTTCGGCCTCTCCACTGATGAGCTGCACTTCCAGCCCGCTTTCTTGCCGGACACGCTCGATAAATTCGCCGCTATTTTCGGCCTGGCGTATAGCCTCAGTGGCAACGACCAGGATTTGTTCCGCTTCATGCTGTTGCGCGAGTTGCTGATAGTTCCGCAGGACACGAATAGCCTCGCTGCACTTCTCCTCGGAGATTTTTCCAGTAGCGTTAACGCTCGCTCCAATGCGCGTAATATCCACTTCGTCCGCCAGTATATCGAGGGTAAGCGGAGTTGCGCGGGCAACCACAATGTGAATGGTATTGCTGCCGATATCGATAGCAGCGCGCACGGGCGAGTGGAAATCTTGCATGCAACGTTTTCTTTCGTTCGCGAAATTTCTATACCAGGAGCATTTCCAGCTACATCTGCCTGCATGACAAGCCATACCTGAAAAGCAGCACAAGACAACTTTCCCAAGGGCATACTGCACGCCTGGGGCAGTTTCGATAGCTGGATATCTCTCGGATAAATTATAGCACGTTTCCGCCCTTTTAAGGTAATGGCAGAAATGCGGAAGAGATTTGCCGAAAGGGCGTGAAAAGGGAAAAAACCTCTTGACAGACCGCAAGAGATACGCTATCATAAGCATGTCCAGAAACTCCTGGACACAGCACTCAAGCCGAAGTGGTGAAATTGGTAGACACGCAACGTTCAGGGCGTTGTGCTCGCAAGGGCATGGGGGTTCGAGTCCCCCCTTCGGCACTTTCAAGCGTCTCAACCAGCCTGTAGAGCCAGTTGAGACGCTTTTTGTTGGACTGTGACAGCAGTTTTTACAGCAAATCAGGCAGCCTGGAATTTCGTGGGAAGGCTCTCACGCGGCTTTTTTCCTGCCTTCATGCGATATAGAGTTCAGCGGATCATATAAAAGATAAACTGTTATCGTGGGACAGGCAAGATAGTCCCGAAGTTTCCTGTGTCGATCGATTGTCTCTGTGCTTGGGGAAAGTACTTCTACGACAATACGAGGAGCATAAACCAGCTTTTGCATACCTCGATTGCGTGGATCGCACCTGACAGTAACATCAGGACGATAATAGCGGGTCTCAGAAACAAAAACTTTTTACTCTTGTTGCCGAATAAAATACACACCGGACCTATGTTATAAGAAACCGATGTATAAGATAGGCATGTCGGGCGACTGGGAGAAACACTACTGGCAATGCAGCACGATGACCATCAGGGAAAAATGAGCCTCGAGGAGTTCTTTGCTCTCCTACAAAGTGATCCTGAACACCGTTACGAATTGATTGAGGGTTATCCCTATCTAATGACGGGAGGATCACCCGATCAGGCGATCATTGGTCCTTTTCATTGATACTCAAGTGATGAGAGTGCAACTGTATCGGCGTGAGACAGGCTACTGGACGATGTACAACTTCACTCATGATGCCGTGATAACCTTGACGAGCCTGGGTATTCAATTCTCGGTCACTGAGGTCTACGAAAAAACCGCCTTTGATGAATCATTTGCAGAAGAATAATACAGAGATTTAAGGAGCATGTCTCCTTAATCTCTGTATTATATTCCAGGCTGTCGAAAGATTCTCGTCAATTGTAATTCCTGTGCTTTTTATGTATACTTTCTCCGTGAAGATAGTACAAATCAGACCCGAAAGCCTGGAAATATATGAAAAAATTTGAAGACCGAGGCCAGGGTGGCATGTGGATTGTAGATGACCAGACGCAAATTTATCTAAAACCAGAGGAGGCATATACCTTGTGGGAGTGGCTGTCCACCCATAGGGACGTCTTCCTGGGCTATGCGCGAGGGAAGGAACTGGAAATCCGGCTGTACCAGGAAGACCTGGGCCACTTGAGCGAATTAAAAGCTGCCATTCCCGTCGTACAGGAACGGGGACCAATCGCAAAGGTTCTCAATGTACCCTGGGAAGCCGTCACTGAGCGGGCAATAGAGCTGCTTAAGGAATACCAGCTCGAATATCATATTCATCCATTGCTCGAAGACGAAGACACCTTTGCCCAATGAAAAAGAGAAAAACCCATCCAACCTATGTAGATTGGATGGGTTTGTTGTAATAGCCGGTTTGCCGACCATCTCACCTGTTATTGCTGATTTGGCCTGCTAGAAGCCTCTAAGCGCTCGCGCATCTGCTCGTAGGTGGTCGCGTCGATTTCACCCCGGGCGTAACGCTGGCGGAGAATCTCCAGCGCGGACGGCTGAACAGGCGGCATGCCAGGAGTGTAGAATGGAGTCTGTCCCCTGTAAGCCATTCTCCTACCGAAGCCGCGCACCAGTGTCGCTATGAACAGCACCAGCAGCAAAATCCAGAAGAATTTGAAAAACAGGACGAATGGCAGGAGTAGCCATAAGCCGTGAAAACCCCAGAACATGGATTTCCTTCTTTCTCTCGCTCGTTTATGAATGTTGTTATGGCAATCACCATAGCAACGAACGTTTACAACTAACTGTATTGTGTGGTGAACCTCTCGGCCTCACCATACATATCTACGAATATATGCCGTTTGAGTTGTATTGGCGATATATCGTTTTCTATTATTGTCAACAACGCGAGAGATTGTGTTATTCCCACTGCTGTGACGGGAGCAGAGAAAAAATAGCGTTGCTATGTCGTAAACTTCCCCACCACCTGTAGCAACTGAATCTGGCTGGTGCCGTTGACATCGACCACTTGCAGGACGACGAAGGCTTTGTCAACGGGATTGCCGTCGCTGCCAAAGTGAATCTGGCCGCTTACGCCCTGGTAAGCGGGTATTTTTCCTGTTCCAAGTGCGGCTAGCATGTCTCGAACTTGCTGACTGGTCGGCAAACCATGCACAAGTGAAGCCGCGTAAATGGCAACGCCCACAGCGTCATAGGTAAGGATGGCATCGTTGCCTGGAGGGGATGCGGGGGCTGTTACCGTTGAGCTTTGATAGGTGTTCGTCCAGTCGGCGAAGAACGAGGGCTGGCGGCTCTGGGGAATCTTCAGGAATGACCACTCGTGTGAATCACCGAAGGCGCTGAAGATCAAACGCTGCATATCCTGTGGATGTTGCGCCGCCAGGAGAGCATCAGGGCCATTCCCCTGTCCCAGGACGAGAGGAGTATCAAGACCATCACCGCCGAGAACTCTGAGTTTCTTCAGGTAGTCGCTGGCAGGATTGGCCCTGTAGGCGTCGCCAATTGCTACTGCCAGGCGGATAGCATCGTTATCAAACCCCGCGATGAAAATGAGGTCAGCCTTGTCGGCAATGGCATCCGACACCACTTTCGCATACTGGGCTACCGTCGTGTTCGATTCGGAGAAGTAATCAGCCGGGTTATTGAAAATGGTCGCGTTATTCGCTTTCGCATCGGCGATAAAGGCGTCCGCCAGCGAGTCGCTATACGAGTCGGTCGGGTCGCGCAACACCAGAATAGATTTTGCTTGCAGTTGCTTGACGGCGAGATCACCCAACGTTTTCCCTTGCTGGTCGTCGGCAGGATTGACACGGAAAAAGTAGGGGCTGGTGCCTGTCAACTTCACGCTAGAAGCGGTCTGCGAGATCAGAGGAACGTGGGCGGAAGCGATAATATCCCGCGCATTAATGGTCTCCCGGCTATAGGGCCAGCCGACAACAGCAATAATATGATCGAGATTTCCGGCCTTTGTGACACGATTCGCGATGAACTGCGCAACGGTCGCCACATCGCCTGTATTCGCGCCGGAGCTATCGATCAAAATGCGTAATTTGAGACCCTGGGGCAGCATATTGGAGCCATTCACCTTTTGCTGGAGCAGGAAGGCAGCTTCCATATTGCTGCGATCACGATTGAGGTCAACGTCGCTGCTATCGATGGGCAACCCAAGCACTATCGTTACGTAGGGCGCACCACTTTGCAGCAAATGGAGGTCTTCATTATAAATCTGGGCCTCTCCATCGGTCGGGTCTTCGGCGGTCGCTCGTCTGTAAAACTCCACCGCGCTACTTAAATCGCCGCGCTGGATTGCCAGAGCCGCCTGCTTTTTATCATTGATGTCGTTGCGTCCGCCATACATATCAAACACATAGCGCCCATCGCTCATACCAATACCGCTTTTCTGGTAGGTTTGAGCTTCTAATGCCAGCTCTTTATTGTATGCCAGTTGCAAGACAGCAGCGGTTGCAGTCAAATTTGGCGTTGGCTGAGCAACGCTGCTACTGGGGAAAGGTCGCACGTAGAAAACGACGAAGGCGAGCAGGATGATTAAACCTAAGCCCGCGAAAATGCCCACGTCGAGCAGGCTGCGGTTGCGGCTGCGCTTGCGTATCTGGATGGGGTCAATGGCTAAGGGATTGGTAGTGGGCACTCGTGGTGGCTCTGGCCCAAGCGCTGCCTGTAAGGCCACGAAATCTTTGTGCATATCACTCGGGCGGGCATATCGCTGGGGAATGGAGAGGCGTAAGGCGCGTGAGAGAATAGCCTCCATCTGCGGAGAAACGGCGGGGTTCAGGCGGCGCGCAGGAGGATGGAAGAATGCCATACGCTCGTTGGGATCATAGCCTGTCACCGCGTAGTGCAGGGTCGCCGCCACCGCGTACTGGTCCGATGCAGGCTCTGTATTGCCTCGTACCTGCTCTGGGGCGCGATAACCGGAGGGGGCTGTACTATTGGGAACTTCTTGGGGTGGAAAAGGAGGGATATGAATGAGCGAGACACGGGTTCTATCCTGGCTGACAATGATCGTTTCTGGACTGATTCCGCCATGTACGATGGGAGGCTGTTGTTGGGAAAGAATGGTTAACATCTCAGCCAGCTGCCTCCCGAAGTTGGCAACCATACGTTCGGGTAATGCTCCGCCCTCACGCCTCAGCAGTGTCGCCAGGCTCTCGCCCTCGATGTGACGCATGACGATAAAGTTATTCTCCTGCTCGCTGAAGACATCGACCACTTTCGGAAAACCGGGATAGCGGGACAGTTCCGAAAGACGAAAAGCGATGGCACGCAGCCTCTGGCTTCGATTGGCAGGAGATTCCTCAGCAAGAGGGATTTCACGAATGACCACGCGGCTCTGGGAGGATTGAATATCAGATGCCAACCATGCTGTGCCCTGACCGCGCTGATTTTCAGGCAACACGAGTTGTTCCACCAAACGATACCGTCCCTGGCGCAGAACATCACCCCGCTTGAGCATCTTTAAGGTCGTGGTCATAGATGGCACCCCAGGATTCGGTAAGGGTCTGGAGGTCGATGAACTTCTACTCTCGATATGGAAAGAGTCCCCTGAAATACTTCTAAAAGTATAACCGCAGCGGGAACAAGCACCATTGACTGGTTCCCCTTCAAAATTGCATCGAGGACAACGCATAGGTATATCCCTCTCACCCTGACTATAAATACAGGTACTTGAATTTACTGCATCTAAGATTGCCTGAATTATTGTTAACTGTCAAAGTAATTAGGAAAAAAGGGGGAATAATTACCTACGTTGTAACTTCATTCACACCTTGACGCAAAGATTTATTTTCTTTTATACTCAATTTATGAGTACTTATTTTTAGAGTAAAAACGGCTCAGTCTTGTTTTTCTCGGTATAAGGAGCATGTTATGAAACACCCATTGCGCCTATTTCTTCTTTCGCTAATTATGTGTGTACTGCTGGCTGCCTGTGGGAGTTCATCGAATACAGGCAGTACTCCAACCGCCAACTCGCCCGTTACGCTGAACGTATTTGCAGCCGCATCGCTCACGGAGGCATTTAATGAGGTGGCAAGTACCTACCATCAGGCGCACCCCAATGTCTCCATCAAGCTTGTCTACAATGGTTCGCAAATTCTTGAGCAGCAGATCGCCAATGGCGCGCCTGCAGATGTGTTTGCTTCGGCTGATACGATCAATATGCAGAAGGCGAGCCGGGCTGGACTGGTAGGCACCTCTCAGATATTCGCAAAGAATCGATTGGTGGTGATCTTGCCTACCAGCAACCCGGCAAAGATCACCTCGCTAAAAGACCTGGCGCGGAAAGGGGTGAAAATCGATATCGAGGCATCCACTGTTCCCGCGGGCAAGTACAGCAGGCAGGCCCTGGCGAACCTGTCGAAGTCGCCCGATTATGGGTCGAACTATGCCAGTGAGGTATTAGCAAACGTCGTCTCGCAGGAAGATAACGTCAAGGCGGTCGTGCAGAAAGTCGAATTGGGCGAAGCGGATGCTGGTTTTGTCTATATCACGGATGCCTATTCTGCTCAAGGCAAAGTCACGGTGATTGATATTCCCGACCCGTACAATGTGATTGCCGAGTATCCTATAGCGGTCGTCAAAAACTCCGTGCATGCTTCGGATGCCCAGGCCTTCGTCAACTTCGTGCTTTCCTCAACAGGTCAGGGCATCCTGAAAAAGTATCAATTCATTCCGGTCAACGGCTAAAATAGTCACTATGCGTCATCGCTCGCCAGTCCTGGCGCGATCAATCACCCGCGCCAGGATTTGTATTCCTGCCTCTATATCGGCTGGCGCGGCGCAACTGTAGGCGAGGCGCAGGTGATGCTTTCCATCGGCAGGATTTACAAAGAAGCCCTCGCCTGAAGCGACCATAACCCTTTGTTCGAGCGCAAGACGTTTGACATCTGAGGCAAAGACCTCTTCGGGCAAGCGCAGCCAGATAAAAAAGCCACCCGCCGGATGCGTCCAACGAACATCTGCTGGCATATAGTGCTGTAGAGCAGAAAGCGTCACGTCGCGGCGCGTTTTATAGAGCGAACGCAACTGTTCCACATGCATTTCCCAGGAATTGCTGTGGCAGTATTGGGCAACGATACTCGCCGTAAATGGATTGGCTCCGCCTCCCATCTGCGTCGTACCGCAATTCACGCAGCGCGCAATGATATCCTCTGATGCCAGTATCCAACCAACGCGCATGCCCGGCGCAAGCGTCTTCGAAAAACTGCCGATACTAACGACCTGCTCTCCGCCTGCAAAGGCATAAAAGCTGGCCGGTACACTTCCCTCAAAGGCAAGATCGCGGTAGACATCATCCTCGACAATCAGAAAACCATAGCGACGAGCGAGTTGAATAATCTCCAGACGCCGCGATTCAGAAAGGGTGATACCCGTTGGATTGTGAAAATTTGGTATGGTATAAAGCATATTGGGGATGGTATTGTTTGCGCGCAACTGCTCGAGCCGCTTTTCTAATGCGCCTGGGATGAGGCCCTGCTCGTCCATCGGAATAGAATGCAATTCGATCTGCTGATCGCGAAAAATATGCAGTGCATCCACATACGTTGGAGCCTCTACCAGCACCACGCCTCGGGGTCTGGCAAACAGCCGCGAAAGCATATCAACGGCATGGGTCGAGCCTGCCACCACCATCAGATTAGTGGACTGAACTGGAAGGCCCTGTTCTCGCCTTATCTTTTCTACAAGCACCTCGATCAGTCCGTAAGTTCCCTGCTCCGGCCCATACTGAAGTGACGGAATAGCCTGCGGCGAATTGAGCATATCGAACACGGCATTGCGTAACTCGGACGAAAGCAGCGTCGAGGGGTCGGGATGGCCGAGCAATAGCGAAATGGTACCGGGCAGCGTTCCTTGCGGCGCGTCTTGTAAGGTCATAATGAAGGCTCCTCTGTCTGAATAATGCTCCTGCAAAGTATTGTAACATGCCATTACGCACCTACCTTCAGGCGTCATCCTGAGCGCAGCGAAGGATCTGCGTGCCGAGCAAGATCGTTTGCCGCGACCGCAGATCCTTCGCTGCGCTCAGGATGACAGGCCAGAGGGCCTTTTTCATTGCTCACTATTTCGTGCTATGATAAGGCTATTGTTGTGAAAAGCACATGAGCAGGTCTCGTTCAAAACAGGCACCTGGAAAAGGGGAAGCGATGTCACTTTGCGGGTACCGTAAATTACAGGCCGACCGGGCACGCAGTCGCTGGCTTATCGGAATTACCTATCGCTGCTCGCAATGGGCGGATAACGCCGTACAGCGCAGCAGGAATCCCATCAGTCCGATTGGCTATCGCATCGCGAAGTATGCCTGCCTGCTATTTGCGAATCTCGTGAACTGGTTCTGGCTGCTTGGCATACAAATCGCGTGGCGCATGTGCAGGCTTTTCGCGAAGGATAAGCCGAAGCAGGACCGCATACAACACGTGTTTGTCCTCATGCTGGAAAACCGCTCGTTCGATCACCTGCTTGGTTTCTCCAATATCGAGGGAATCGACGCGATTACGGGAAAGCCAACCACCATCGATGGGCTGAATCCGGCCAGTGATATAAATATCGCCCCTGATGGCAGCAAAATCCCTGTTTCGATGCCTGCTGACTGGGCTATGGCGCACGATCCAGGTCATGAATTTCCCGACGTGCAGATACAGCTTTGTGGAGTTTCTGGTACATATCCGCACATCAACAATAGTGGTTTTGTCGCCGATTATGCTAAGATAGACCCGCAGCATCCTGGTGAGATCATGAAATGTTATGCGCCCGAGCAACTTCCAGTGTTGACGACACTGGCGCGCGAGTTTGCTTTATGTGATCACTGGTTTTCCTCTATGCCCGGCCCGACATGGCCCAATCGTTTCTTTATTCACGCGGCCTCATCCGCCGGGCTGGATCACAGTCCATCGACCGAGACCATTGCCACTTCCATCCTCTTCAACGGCTATAAATTTGATAATGGCACGATTTACGACCGACTTGACGACGAGGGCATTAGCTGGACGTTCTATAGGGGAGACCTCTTTCCGCAGGCGCTGGCGATCAGCGGCATGGTCGTGCGCGAAGCAGAGGGACGCTTCCGCGACTTTCACGATTTCAAGCGCGACGTGAGCAATCCCAATTACTCCACTGCCTATGCTTTTATCGAGCCGGATTATCATACAACCTCGGATTTTGTCTGCGGCAATTCGCAGCATCCGAAGGATGACATTACACGCGGCGAGGCCCTGCTCAAGGAGATTTACGAGGCGATTCGGAACTCGCCACACTGGGAAAATAGCCTGCTCATCATCACATATGACGAACACGGCGGCTTTTATGACCATGTCGCGCCGCCACAAACCATAGCCCCAGGAGATAAACCGACCGACCCGGAAAATAACCGCTATGGATTTGATTTCACACAACTGGGCGTGCGCGTACCGGCTATCATCGTCTCCCCACTTATTCCTCGCGGAATCATCGATCACACGGTCTACGATCATACTTCGACACTCGCCACTGTGGAGCAAATCTTTGGCCTGCTCCCCCTCACCGAGCGCGATAAGCACGCCAATACGTTCAATCACCTGCTCTCGCTCGCCGTTCCGCGCAAGGACGCGCCTGCCACCCTACCAGAGCCTGCACAATCCGGCATGCATTGTGCCGATGAACCAGAAGAGGACATCGCCGCCCGGCAAATTGCAACTAATCCGGCCAAAGCGCAAGAACCGCCTGATCCATCTGTGCAGGGCTTCCTGCACGTCGCTTTTTTGCGCGATATTCATACCACGCCCCCGGCTGAACGAGAGCAACGAGTGGCGAAATATATGAGCAGCAGAAACACACGCCGCGATGCGAAATCGTACCTGGCAGAGGTGCGGCAGAAGGTGAAGACACGAAGCCACCAATAATACCAAAAACGCTATTAAAGAAACGCCAACCGGGTATATTATCTAAACCACTCGCTGTTTGTCACGTTCAATCATGGAATGCTTCCTTTCTATGCTCATGAAAGTTACAAGCTTTTTACGGACGGACAGGAGTCATTATTAACAAACACGTTGCTTTTCATATCCGTGATACTCTGCTGTAAGTTATTGCTCAATCCAGCAGTCGTGCTATAATTGAACCATTATAGGGTAGGAGAGGGTTTATATGGTACTTCCAAAGAGGAAAAATGAGATGGTATCCGAACATATCCCGTTCATGAGTATTGATGAGTACTTGCAACTCGAGGAACAGAATCCAGATACGCGCTACGAGTATCTGGATGGTTATATCTACATGATGTCGGGTGGGAGCGCCAATCACGCTTCAATCAGTGGAAATATCTATGCCTTGCTCAAAAATTTTCTGCGTGGCGGACCATGCCGGGTCTACAACTCAGATATGAAGGTGCGTGTCTCTGAGAAATACTATTTTCATCCCGACGTCACGGTGACATGCGACCCACGAGATCGAGGAAGGGCTGATATGATCCAGTCCCCTCGCGTAGTGGTTGAGGTACTTTCACCAGGTACGGAGAGGCGGGATCGAGGTAGAAAGTTGCAAGCTTATCTTGCCTGTCCAACCGTAGAGCAATATTTGCTGGTCGATTACCGGACCATGCGTATCGAAAGTTACCAGAAAGAACAGGGCAAATGGATATACCAGGCCTATGCCCCCGAAGACGAGGTCGAAATAGGCTGCCTCGATTTGCAGTTTCCCGCCGTTGATGCTTACGAGGATGTTATTTTCGAGCAGGAAGACCTGGAGATAGAAGAGCAATGAGCATGAATAGTACTGTTCATTGCTAACATACACCTGCACAATGATGACCATGCTATGAAGCCAGAGCGGGCTTAGATTCTTCTAGCCAATCTTCGAATTCGTCTGCGGACAGCGGGCGCGACAAATAGTAGCCCTGTACGGCATCGCATTTGTACTGTCGTAAGACTTGCCAGGTCGCTGCGTCTTCAACTCCTTCGGCAACAACCTGCATGCCCAGGCAGTGCGCCATAGTGATAGTGGCGCGCACGATGGTGGCATCGGCTCGTACAGTACTCATATGCTGAACGAAGGAACGGTCAATCTTGATTTCGTCTACGGGCAGCCGCTTGAGATAGGTCAGCGATGAATAGCCGGTGCCAAAATCATCGATGGAGAGGCGCATACCCAGGGCAAACAGCCGGTTCAGCACATCGAGTGTATGCTCGACATCCGTCATAACCGCGCTCTCCGTCAGTTCAATGCAGAGCAAATGAGGAGGCACGTTGTAACGGCGCAGCATGGCCGCGATCATATCAGGCAGCATGGCATCGCGCAAATCCCACATTGAGAGATTAACCGAGATGCTCAGGTGCAGTCCAGAACCCAGCCACGTTTTGATCTGGCGAATGGCGGTTTCCAGCACCCAACCTGTCAGTGGAGTAATCAAACCTGTCTGCTCGGCCAGGGTAATAAACTGGTCGGGGGGAATGAAGCCATATTCGGGATGAAGCCAGCGCGCAAGGGCCTCAACGCCGTAGATGCCACCATGCAGTAGATTCGCCTTTGGTTGATAGTACAGGCTCAACAGTTCGTTGTTGATCGCCTTACGTAGTTCAGTGACAAGGGCCAGGCGACGCGGGCTGTACAGGTCAAATGAGGGATCGTAGAAGGCATATTCCTGGCGCTTGCGCTTGGCCGTATACATGGCGACGTCGGCGCGGCGCATCAAATCCAATGGGTCGCTGCCGTGTGGGGGATAAATAACCACTCCTACGCTCGTTTTCACCTGGAGCGGTAAGCCATCGATAGTAATCGGCTCCTCCAACGTGGCTTGCAGAATAGCAATAATTTCGCGTGCCTGCTCTTCACCGGACTGAGGCAGGAGAAAGGCGAATTCGTCACCGCCCAGGCGAGCGACAATGCCTGGCTCAGCCGCTAATTCGCGCAAACGGATGGCGACCCGTTGTAACAATTCATCACCGTACTGGTGTCCGAAGGTATCGTTGATCTCTTTGAATCGGTCAAGGTCCATTATGAGCAGCGCCAGGTTATCAGCTTTTTGTTTGGCATCCTGAAGCAACTGCTCCAGGCGTTCGAGAAAAAAGGTGCGATTGGGAAGATCAGTTAGCGCGTCGTGCAGTGTTTGATAGCACAGGGTCTCCTCCATTGCCACGCGCTCGGTCACATCACGAGCATGAGCAACAATGCCATTAATGGCCGGGTCATCCAGGCAATTACGGCCACTGGATTCTAGAACGACCCACGAACCGTTCAGGTGGCGCACACGCACCGTGACTCTAACGGTCTGCGTTTTCGATTGCAGCACAGCAGAGAAAGCTGTAATGGCCCCAGGAAGATCATCAGGGTGGATCAAATCAAAAATCGTTTTTTTGCGCAGGTGTTCAGCAGAATAGCCCAACACACGATGATAGGAGGGACTGACATAGCGAAACCTGCCGATTTTGTCGAGAATAACAATCAGATCAGAAGATTGCTCAATGAGCGCCTGATACAGGCGCTCGCGCGCGCGCATCTCCTCTAATATCCGCGTGCCCACGTACTCGCCACTTTCCATCAAACCATGCTGCGGTTCAACGCTATTCGAACTAATCATCCCGGCATCCTTTCATCAAACAACTTTCAGAGTCTTGTATCGGCAGGAATGCTGCAAACATTATGCTATGAAAAAGTCCCTCTCACCTGTCATCCTTCGCTGCGCTCAGGATGACATTGGGAGGCAGGGGTGTAATGGCATGCCGGAATCTGCTAGAGAGAAGTATTTCAATGGGCACCTTTATGGGGGGAAGTGCGTGTAATGAGATGAATAGAGTTAGCAACAAGAAAGGATGATGAGTATGTCAACTAGCGGACCATCAGCGACAGCAAAACAGCAGGCAGGACATATCGCCTATCTGATACGGCAGGCTCAAGAGGCATGTCGCACAAATATAGGGCAGATAAGCGACCCGAAGGCACAGGCGCTGTTTGAAACAGTGGCCGAAGTGCTGGAGGGAACGATGCGGGCGCTACAACACTATCAACAGGGGAGTGAGGCAGCCTGGCAATTCACCTCCTCAACAGGTGAGGGAGAGCCCCGCATCCAGCACACCCCAGAGGGGCAGAGGCTACCACCACAAGGGCCACAGCCGCCAGTGGTGACGGATATGGCCCCTGATATTAGCGAGAAATTTCCACCTTCCAGGCTCTACACGGAAGTGCCGGAAGAGTAGGCTAGCGGTTATCGGGCGTATTGGGCGCGATATCGTAGAAAGGCGTTTTCGCCTCGGTATTCACATTCGAGGCAAAATGCCCTTTTTGCTGACCGCTGCTCGCATCATACGCGCCGTTGCGCCGTAGGATATCGATAGCTTTTTGAATAGCCTCTTTCGGCGCGCCGCCTATGCGAACGGTGACGATTGGATGGCCCTCGTCAAATTCCCGATTGTAGAAGGCATTATCCTCTTTGGTCACGCCCGCGTATTCTAGACTCTTGCCTATGCCACTGCCGCTCTGAGTAGGGTCGGCAAAGCCGAGGTAATCATCGCCAAAGCCTCCACTGCGCAGTTCGTTATAGGCTCGTTTTGCCTGCGCGAGGTCATGAAACACGGCTACAATTGCCGCATTGGTATCGTCTGCCATATCTTGCTTCCTTTCTAGTAAATGTTTCCTGTTTTAAGCGGTTAACCACGTTCAACTCGCTATATTCGTGACGTCTTTCTCCTCGCTAGAGAGTACATCTAAAATTTCCCGACGGAAATCGCGGGCCTGCAACTCGTGCCAATGCTGGCGAAAGGCGTTGTAACGCTGTTCCCTCACCTTCTGCTGGCGCAGCAGCAATTGCTCCATGCCATAGCGTTCGGTTGCCGAGGGGGCGTACTGAGGATTCAGGACGGCGGCGACCATAGCAGGCGGCAGCAGCGTTTTCCCTTTTCCTTTTTGCTTCCCGGCCTGAGCGAGCGCCTGCTCATAGGCCAGGCCGCCATCTTCGCTGCCAAGGCAGAGGCGCAGCAGGGCAATCAAGACATCCGCGTCATGCACCGTGCCCAGTTCATCCTGTATTTGTGAGAGTTCATCAGCGATCCCTTGACAGGCGGGTGGAAGCACATCCTCGAAAATTTCGAGCGTGTAGCGCAGGCGTTTGGCCGCGATGCGCAGGTTATGCAGGCCACTTACTTCATAAGGATTATCGACATAGCCAGCCCAATCGTACATTTCAGCGAGACGAATCCGCGCAATCTGTGGGGCTATCTCGCTTACTGGCGCTTTGGGATCAAAGCCGGTCAATGGTTTAGCTTTGGCCATCGCTAGCAACTCCTTTCGGAATGCAGCTCTGTATCTGCTGCTTCAGCTTGCCTTCATCGAGCTCCGAAAGATCATCGCGCAAGTTTTGCTCTTCTGAGCTATGGTACTCATCCAGACGAGCAACCAACCACTTTACTCCCGCGATCTGTTCCTCGCCTGAGACTTCGTGCAGGTAATCCTGTAAGCCCGAAATCATCACGTCAGTATCGCGCACCAGGCCAAGCTGGTCAGCCAGTTTCTTCACGCGGCGATTGATCTTTTTAAACTTCTTAGGATTGGAACAACCCTCGAAGGCGTCAAGCGAGGCACGCAGGCGGCGAGAAGCGACACGCATTTTATGCACCGCTTCCACGTCCTTGCCAGCGCACACATCATCTGACCACTTCAAGAACTTTTTCCCGTATTTCGGCAGGGTATCGCGGCCAAATGCTGCAAAGCTTTCTTGCCGCTCATTCTGCGCATCCGAGTGCTGCTCGCCAGGAGTATATGCAGCCTGTCCGGCAAGGCGGTTGACCTCGTCCAGCCAGTTATCGCCGTAGCGGGCAGCCATCAGCAAAATGCCTTCGCGCACGCCATGCGAACTGACAGCAATCGTATCCTGGTTCAGATAGCGCATTACGGCCTGTATAACAACGGCACCGGCAGCCAGAACGCGCGCCCGCTCAATACTCTGTTCGTATCGCTTCGCGACCTCCTGCGCCGGTAGCGCGCTTAACAGGCCAACGCAACGGGACAGGTCTTCATATGACAAATTTTTCTCCTGCTCATCCAGCTTGAACGCTTTTTTTGCAAGCTTGAGCAGGGCCGAGGCGCTGGAACCCGTGACGATAAGCGCGGGCAGCTTCTGCGCAATGTCCAACGTCTCCAAAAAGTGATCGAGGTAGGAACTGGCAGCGTTTAGCTCGCTGCTCGTTGGCGGATCAGAAGGCAGATAGCGGTCCTGAATTGTGCCGGAACCAAAGGGTACGGAAGTCAACCAGGTAATGTGGTTATTTCTGCTCAGCACAAGTTCTGTACTGCCTCCACCAACGTCCAGCACGCCTGTGTCTCGCGGCGCGCCAGGGCTGTACGTCGTCCCGAAGTAGTCGAGAGCGGCTTCAGCCTCGCCACTGATGATATGCAATTCGAGGCCAGTCTCACTCTTGATTTTCTCCTGAAACTCCTGTTTGTTACTGGCCTCGCGTGTGGCCTCGGTCGCAATGGCGATTATCTGTTCGGCCCCATGTTTCTGCGCGAGGTCCTTGTACTTCTTAATCGTCTCTACGGCCTTCTTTATTTTGTTGTCTGAAATTTTTCCATCTTCATCCACATCCTCACCCAGTCGGAGCATCGTCGTCTGCTCATCAATCGTTTCCAGGTTCTCTGGCAGGCAACGGGCGACCAGTACTTCTATGGTATTGCTGCCTACATCAATCACTGCTCGCGTGGTTTCTGCTTGCATGAAAACGCCTCCTTTCGTTGATACTGATTTCTATACGCACACTCTAAATCATGAAAAAGCCCCTCGCGCCTGTCATCCTTCGCTGCGCTCAGGATCTGCGCGGCCCAACCGAATCGCGCGCCCAGGCGAGAGATCCTTCGCTGCGCTCAGGATGACATGTCAAGGCTGGTTTGTCATGGCATGCTCTTTGTGACTACCAGAATGTAGCCAGATTGACGTTTATTTCGTTAGATATATTAGAACATATTTTCTAATACTTTCTAGAAAACGCTGAGGTGTAGCGTAGGATATACAGGTATTACACGAGGCAAAGAGAAAGAGAGTTCAGGATGATTACGATATACACATCCAACGGAAAGCAGGTCGAGGTCATTTTGCAGTCCGAACTGTGCGACCCGCTGAACATGGGCGAATACGTGCGGGCGTACTGTCACATTCATGGCAGCGACCACCAGCGCTCACTTTCGATCAATAAGGCGACGGGTTGGGGCCATTGCTTCAACGCAGCCTGTGACGCGACGGTGCTGGTAGCCGAGTGGAATCCGCAGTTGGCAACCCGGCTGCTGCACTCTCACTATCGTGGTCTTCAATCCTCGTCGATTCCTGACTACGAAGCGCCTACGCACCGGCCCCGCCGTCCTATCATGTACCAGCCGATGCTGATTCCGCCACCAAAGTCCATTCCACAGTGGCAGCAGGACGAATTGGAGGCGCTGCTGGAGTTAGATGAAGAGATGCGCCGGGCACTCGTCCGTTCGCAACGAGCGCGGGCCTACCTGCGCGAGCGAGGCATACCGCTCGACACAGCGTTCTCAACGGGGGTCTGCTATCTGCCCGCGACCTTATTGAACGAGATGCCTGAGAAACGCAGCCTGCTGCGGCGTTGGGAGGAGCGCATCCTCTTCCCGCTCGTCTCTCCTGACGGGAAAGGCTATATTGGGCGCTCGCTGTGGGGCTGGCGACCGGGGATGGACGAAAAGCGCCACAAAGGACTGCTGGATAGGGCAAAGACACCCCGGCGCTGGATCAAAACCTGCCCGGCAGGCTGGTTTGGAGAAGACCTGGATAGCTTGCCCGAAACCATCATCGTAGTGGAGGGAGCATTCGACCGCCTGACATTGCTCGCGGCTGGCTTCTCCGCGCACGAAGTAGTGGCGCTGGCGGGAACGGCCATGCAAGCGGAGTGGCTGCCAGCGCGGACAAAAACGGTTGTGCTGGCGCTTGATGGCGACGAGGGAGGCCAGGACGCAACCGGGCGACTGGCAGACCGGCTTGCTCGCGCCGGTCTGCGCGTGCAAATCTGCTCCCTACGCGAGGACAACTGGGGCAAGGACTGGAATGAGCGCTGGCAACACCTGGGCAAAAGGGGCGTCAATTCGATCTTCCAGGCGTTGGAAGCGGCTCACCCGGCTTAGATATTGAATGAGTTCCAGGGCGACCGCAAGGGTCGCCCCTACAATACCTATGATAGTAGGGGCGACCCTTGCGGTCGCCCTGGCTTTCACACCCGATTCGCAGCCGATAGTTGGTACAACTCTATTGCTCGATAGGAGGACGCTCCTGCTCCGGTGGGGCTTCCACCACATATGGTGGCTGGCTGTCAACGGTTGGAGGAGGAGGAGCCTGATAGAGAGGCTGACCGTCACCAGGTTGCGATGGAGGAGCCTGGAAGTAGGATTCCTGATATTCAGGCGTTGCGAGCTGCGCCCGGCTTCTCCCGCGGTAGCCACCAATTGCGCCACCAGCGAGACCAAGCAGGGAGGCCAGTATAATACCGATAACCAGTCCAAGCACGAGGCTGAGAAGAATGATCTGGTTCGTGTATTGGAAATGCAAGCCTTGCTGATTTGCTGTGTTCTGAGCTTGCTGGCGAATGGCGTCAAGATTGGGGAGATACAGAATGAGAGAAACCAACGCTTGAATGAATGAGCCGATCAGTCCAGTGAGAAATCCGGCCAGGACACCTGTCCCAACTTTTCCTGTCACAACAGAAGAGCGCTGTCCGGCTATCAGTCCAAAAATGAGATAGATCGCAAGTCCAATGATGCTGCCGAGAAGACCCAAACCGACAAATCCATTGAGGAAACTCAAGGCGATTTCGACGACTGCGGTGATAACGCCAAAGAGGAGGCCCTGCTTTAGCGCGGGATTGCCCGGCCTTGAAGAATATGTTTGCATAGAAACCTGCCTTTCAAAAGAAGTGTTTTAAGATTGATGTACTATAATACCTTCGTGCATCATACTCTAGTTGAAACGAATAAACAAGGTGCTGAAGCCATCATTTGTACCGAGATCAATGCCTGTCAGGCGGATTGATGGCGTTGCGAATTTTTTGTAGTTCGTATTGCAGGTTTGCCCTCTGGTTCTCTGATTGCTCGTACTCCTGACTGGCCTGCTGCCAGCTCGCGTAATAGCTATCTCGCTCCTGTATCGCCTGTTGAAGTTGTCCCTGCACCTGGTTGAGTTCGCGGCGGGTTTCTTCAATCTGGGCCTTTGCCTGTTTCAACTCATCGTCAAGCACCGTGTGCATCTGTTGATAGCGGCGCACCTCGTGTTCGAGATCAACTTTCTGATCCTGCAAATCAGAGAGGCGCTGTGTGAAATCGAGGATGTGGCGTTTATGTTCCTCGCGCTCCATCTCTATTTCATGCTCTAAGGTTGCGATGTAGGGAGTATAGCGCCAGCCAAGCAAGATTTCGTAGAGTTCGCGCTCGGGACTACCCTCTCTCGTCATCATGCGCATGTTTTGTAGTTCGGCAGCATTCCAGTGTCCGCCCGCGAGCAGGCCGCCCAGGGAACGCAAAGAGATGTTCAACTGGTCGGCAAGCAAAACGCCTGCTATGCCCTGCGCCTGACCCGCCCAGAGGCCATATTCGCTAATCATGCGCGCTAACTCGCGAATATCCACGTAGGGAGCGCGCAGGCCAAGCATTCCGCCAGCTTCGGCGCGCAGTTGTGGCGCAGCCTCGGCGTTGTGTAAGATTTCCAGTAAGGTTTCCTCGGCATCCTCGCCGAGCAGCAGAAAGGCGTAGAGCAGTATTTCACGATGGTTAGGATAATCATAGAGGGTTTGCGCGAGAAAATCGATGACGATGCGACCGCCGAGCAGCAGCAGGAGCGCGATAATACGCAGGCTGGCTCGTTCCTCGCCATGTTCCTGCACGTATTCGAGCAGCACAGGAATCATTTCATGCGCGCCGCCTTGCTGAAGCGCTTCATCATGAATACGCTCGAGGAGCAGCGCCAGGGCCATCGAAAGCTTATCGGGTTCGTCGCTTGAGAGCAGTTGCACCAGTTCGTCTTTGATGGTGCCGGTGGGCATGCGCCTGAAGATGGTGCGCGCAGCCTCGCGCCGGGCGGCATTGTGAACATCGCTATGCGCGGCCCAGATAAATGGGAAGGCAGGGACGCCTATCTCGCACAGGATATTTTGCGCGGCCTGCGCCACCTGCGGATCAGGGTCAGTAATCAGGTTGCCGACCGGCACAACAGCCTTCGGGCCAACCTCAATCAGAGCGCGTGATGCGCCATAGCGCCTCGCGTCGTTGCGCAATGCTCCAATCAGGGCCTGCATCACCTCTGTTGCGCGCTCATCACCATTGTGGGCGAGACGAACCAGAGCTTCAGAGACAGCATTGACAAGGTGGACATCTTCCAATCCGGCCAGGAGCGCGGGAATGCTGACATCAGCTAGCTGGTTGCTCAGTAAATCGATCAGGGTATCATGAGCGCGCTGGGGCGGTGGCGGCGCGAGACTGAATAACTGCACCACCTGCGTCACATCCTCGGGCGATTGACGCACGAGTTCAAGGATAATCGAGCGGGCGCGTTCCTGGGCGCGGTTATTCAACGAGTCCAGGGCCGGTATCAGCTCTGGCAACGCCTGGAAGCCGAATTCAACCAGCAGATCGCGGGCAAAGCCGCCCCGTTCGTTATCATCGAGCAAACCCACCAGAGGTGGAATAGCTTCGGGAGGATGTTTCAACAACAGTTCAGCGATCACGCTGCGCCAACTGGCTTCTGGATGATCCATGATATCCAGCAGCGCAGGCACGATTATCTGTCCCGGCATGCTGCCGACAACCTGGCGCACGTTCAACTGGATGCTTCTATCAGGGTAGATCAGATATTTCACCAGGAAGTTGGCGGCATCGACGCCCTTTTCCAGAAAGATATGTCTCACATGCTGCACCTGGGCCTCACTGCCATGAGCAAAAGTTTGCAGCAGCTTCTCGCCTGGAAAATGCTCCATTGCCAGGAATACTCGCTCGATGCGCGAGATGAACGGCGTTTCCTGTTCCTCATTCAAGGCGGCGATTAAGCGATCAGCGACCACGTCTTCGAGGCTGCCGAGAGCGTTGATAGCCCCTTCATAAAATACGGGATTGGAACCGGCAAGCATATCCAGCAGGGGAGGTACCACACGTTCCTCGCGAAAATGCCCAAGCGCGGAAATAATCGCCAGCACAAGTGTAGAATCGACTGGCGGCTGCTGGGCAATTTGCAACAGATCAATAAGCGCTGGAATGGCTCGAGCATCATGAACACGCTCCAGGACACGCACCAATAAGAGTGTGCGGCCCGGCTGGATTTGTCCCAACGCCTGAATAGTGGGTTCAACAACCGGCTCGCCTATATCACCCAGCACCTGTTCAGCATTGGTGGCGGCTAAATCATCGTTACTATGCAAAACACGATCAATCAGGCCGGGAATACTTTCGGGAGCGAAGTCGCGCAGCGCGCGCGCCGCCTGCTGCTGCACAGCCAGAGAGGGATGGGCCAGCAAGCGCAAGAGATAAGGAATGGCGCGGGGATCACGAATCTGACGCAGCACATCAACGAGGCGCACGCTGGTCGTCTCATTCGGCGATTGGTCAAGCTGCTTCAACAGGCGCGTTGTGGCAGCGTTGCCGATGTCGCGCAAGGTACGAGTTGCGCTGCGCGCCACGCTATCGTCACTGGAAGCAAGGTTTTGCACCAGCAGGTCTACCGCCAGCTCGCCGCTGCTGCTCTCCTCGGCGGTGCGACCCTGCTGCACCAGTAAATCACGCGCCTTCTGCTTATCGGCAGCGGCATAGTCCGAATTGGTGAGGACACGCATCAGCCCGTTCATCACCTGTTGATGCTGCGCCTCGCTGAGTTGCCGGGCCGGATTTTGCTCGTTCAGAAACCGTTCCAGAATGTTTAGCAACGCGGCATGAATGTCTTTTCCGGCGGGTGTGGCCGAAGTGTACTCAAGTTCCTCAAGGATTCGCTCGAGCGCGATATCTGGACCGAGATGCACCAGGGCGCTGGAGGCACGGCGCACGAAGAACTCCTGCGAGTCGCTTAAGCTATCGATGAGCGGTTCTACCGCGCTTCGCGTATCGGTACGCCCGAGAATATTGATCGCGGCTGAGCGCAGGCGACCGCTATTGGATGGAAGAGGCAGGGCCAGTTCGGTAGCACGCGGCACCACAACCTCGCCAAAGCGCCCCAGCACGCGAATCAGGAGCTTCACCTCTGCTTCATACGCGCCATCTTCGATAATTGCCAGCAGGTAGTTGAACAGCAGGTCGGGTACGACTTTCGCGTCCAACCGGGCAATAAAAGCATCGATGCCAGGCACCGGAAGCAAAGGGATAAGTGCGTGATATATTTCTTGTCCGCCACCCTCGGCACAGCGAATACACAGGCGAGCAAGCGCGGAGCAGGTAGAGGCACTCGACACCACATTCGTCATGGCATCCCTTACAGATTCTGGCACACGTATCCTGATGCCAGACTGTGGAGGCATCCAGGCAACCCCCAGACAAAGCAGGGCAAGCGAGAGCGCTGCGAGCGCCTGGGGAGGATGATCCTGCCCAAAGGCAACCAGGCTGTCCGCGAAGGCAAGCGGATCGTCCAGCAGGCCAGACCAGAGCGCAATGGGCAGGCTCCAACGTTCATAGGCGTCGGGTATATCACGCCGCATTAACAAACCAGTCAGACGGGCGGCGGTTTGCTCAGGCGATTCATTTGCGCGCTTTTGCAGGTCAAGCAGGTAGAGCGCCGCGAAACAGGCGGAGATATATGGGTGCCGGAAGCTGATTACACCATGCGGGCGAATTTCCAGGAGCGTTGCCTTTTGCGCGGATTGCAGCAAGAATACCACTTCCTCACGGTTCAATCCGCGTTCTCCATTTCCGGTTTGTGAATCCAGCCAGATCTGCAAAGTTTCGGCCATAATCTCAATAGAGGGATAGATATCGGCAAGCAGGTGCGCATCATCATGCAATTGAATCGCTTCACTGCCATTCTCCTGGCGCATGTCCCAGGCAAGCTCACCGAGGAAGGCAATGATATCCTCATCGGCAAGAGCCGGTGAAGCGACATTCCGAATGCGGCGCTGAAGCCAGGCGCGCAAAAGCCGACCCCGTGTATCGAGTTGCTTTCCCTCGTCTACCCCAATGGCGTCGATGATCTCCATGAAGGAAAAAAATATGAGCAGGTTGCCACAGAGCATGCGCAGGCGCGTCGAATGCAGCACATCCATAATCTGGCCCGCCGTATGCCGCCATTGCGCGCCCGAATCCCGCTCCTCGATGTATCGCTCGACAAAGGAGCGCAGTCCCTCCAGCGTAACAGGTTCCAGTACGGCGCGAGGTACGAGATTGGCAACCGCCGCCTCTGCAATTGCCGCCTGCTGGCGATAATCGCTTTCCCGGCAGGTAAGCACCAGGCGATTGCGCTGCGTATCGAAGAGGGCGGCCAGTTGCGCAGCAATCTCTGGACGATGAGCTTCCTCTACCTCGTCCAATCCATCGCAGAGCAGGAGCAGCCGCCCCTGCCGGACAAGTTTTCCGAGGTAAGGACGCAAGTAATGCAGGCCAGGCAGGCCGCTGTTGGCAAGGAAATCAAACAGGGTGACAGTATCCGGCGCAGCATGATTGGCCCGATAAAGGCTGTAAAGACGCAAAGGAAGCACAATTGGCAGCAGCCTGCGCCCGGAAAGCAAGCTTCGCCGCTGCTGTAGCAGGCCATACTGATAGGCGAGCAGCGCTGTCGTTCTTCCCATCCCTGGCTCGCCGAGGATCAGCGCATGGGTGGGCAGATCGGATTGGAACAATTGTAGCAGTTCCGGCAGCGAGAGCGATTGCACCTGCACAGGGTTTAGGGGGTCAGGTGTATCCTGGAAATAGGTAAGCGGCGTCTCGTACAGCGAGGCCCAGGAAGAGAGCGGAGTCGTCGCTGCACGCACCTGCTCCAGGTGTTTTTGGGTGGCCGCAATATAACGCCGCAGGGCGAGCGGCCTGGCTAGAAGGAGCGCAAGCACGATAACAATGACCGCCTGCGCCACCAGCAAAAGCCAGATCAGGGGCGTATGAGCCAGCAAGGAGAAAAGAGCGGCAACGTTTGCGCGACGAATCAGCAGCCAGATACCGCCTTCGAGCAGCGATAGCACGACAGCTACCAGCAACCCGGCAAGTAGCGCGTGGAATACTCGTGAAGGTATAGTATGAAGTACCGGCTGATTTGAACGCTGACGTGGGGAACGGCTTGTAGAACCTCTTCGTGTGCCTGGTGACGATACAGGACGCTGCGCTTGTCTCATGCCTGTTGACCACTCTCCTTCGCCTGATTTATCACAGTATATCGCACGAACATTTCTGGAACAAGAAGAATGTTCTAGCGTCTATATATGCAGGGGCGGGAAAATGGCCAAACTGAGCAATTTTGTGAAGTAGTTCACATTTTTCGGTACGCAAGTAAGCTACGATACGTTACTATAATAGAGGAGAATATATTTGGCTCGTCGATCTGGGTTACTCTAACGATTGGGGCTGAAGCCAGGGCAACCCTTGCGGTCGCCCTGGCACCCGATAAGTAGTGGCTCGTCGATCTGTTTCTTCTGGCGACCTGCGTTTCGTATCACTGTTATGTAAAGCTTACTGCTATCAGGCCAACACATACATATTTATCTATATGAAAAGAGGATGCGTATGGACTCCATCAGCCCTGACTTTTACGAGGAAGTAGACGAAGAACAGGAAGACACACTGCAAGTTCCTGTGGTGCCAGATAACCATGCTACCGGGCCAATCGAGGCAGAACAAAAGCAGGATGAAGGAGAGAAAGAAGCCAGGAATGAGCTAAATGTTAGAGAACAGGACAAGAATGAAGATGGAGCAAAAGAAAATCAGCGCAGTTCCCCGGCAATAGCGCATCCTCTCGCTAAAGCAGATGCGCCAGAAGCAGCGCTTCATAAAACGGCTACCGCCCAACTTTCCCCACGCGCAAAAATCTCTCGCGGCAAAGCGCTTATCGTAATGGCGCTCCTCTTTATTGTGGTCTTTCAGGCGATCAATGCTGGTTACGCGCAATTCTTAGGTTCGCAGGGCTGGGGAATCGTGCTGGGAGGCCCCGCCAGCAATGGAAAGAATGATATAATTGCCGCCGTGAAAGCAAAGCTTCGCACCCCAGGCGCAAACGGAACAGCCACAACGCATATCACACCGCAACAATTTATCAATGAGATTATCCAGAATATGACGCTTGATCAGAAACTTGGACAGATGATGATTGTCCAATTTCTGGGGCCGACCTACTCGCTCGATATCAGCACCATGATTAGCCAGGAGGACGTTGGGGCCGTCCTGCTTTTCACCGCCAACGATAATATCCAGAGCAAGACACAATTAACAGGGTTGATCCAGCAAATGCAATCCAACAGTACAACCCTGCCCCTCGCGGTTGCTATTGACCAGGAGGGTGGAACAGTGGATCGTCTTGCAAGCCTGGATGGGCCGCGCCCTTCGGCCGCTGAGATCGGCGCGACAAATGATCCGAACAAGGCCAGGCAAGAGGGCATTCGGGACGCGCAAGACCTCGCGTCATACGGCTTTAACATGAACCTCGCACCGGTGGTAGATGTCAACAACGTGTATAACGCGCAGCTGTATGACCGCACCTTTGGCAACAACCCCGATATCGTGACGCGCATGGCCGAGGCTTATCTACAAGGATTGGAAAAAAGTGGCAAGGTGATCGGCACCCTGAAGCATTTCCCCGGCCTGGGAGATGTCAGCACCGACCCACATCTCGGCCTGCCAGTGCTGAAGCGCACAAAAAGCCAGTTGGAGAATATTGACTGGGCACCGTATCGCTCGCTGATTGCCCAGGGCGATGTCTACTCGGTGATGGTGACGCACGAGATGGTGCCTGCCATCGATAGCAGCACAATTTCCTCGCTCTCTCCTAAAATTGTAACGGGCATTCTGCGCGATGACCTGGGGTTTCAGGGCGTCGTCATGACAGATAGCCTGACAATGGAGGGCGTGGCCGCGCTTTACAGCGAACAGGAGTCGGCAGCTTTAGCGGTCGAAGCGGGATGCGACCTCTTGATGGGGGCCTCTACTCCCCGCGACGTAGCGATGATGATTGAAGGCATCAAGCAGGCCATGAACTCGGGAGCCATCACTATGCAGCGTATCGATGACTCGGTACGACGTATACTGATGATGAAATACGAAATGGGACTGCTGCCCATACCAGCAAATTAGCTAGCTATAAGAAATATCAAATGGACAACAAAAACGCGGATTAGAAGGATAGAAGACGCATGTTCCAGAAAGGTGTACCCAGCGCAGAGCAAGAAAAACGCTTATTTTTCGTCGTTATAGGCATGACGGCCTTTGAAACGCTGTTACTCATAATAGCCTTAGTGCCGCCGCAATTGTGGACGCGGCTATTGCCCAATTCTCCGAGCGCGGCACAGGATGGCCCATTTCCGCCCATTCTCGCCCCTGTGATACCGGCGTTGCTGTATCTCTTGCCGACAGCAATAGGTTTTCTTTGCCGCACCTGGCAACGGGCACTGCTCTACGCCACTCTTCCGGCCTGGATTGGCCTGGGGCTTTTTGTGATCGCGGCAAGCGTGAAAGTGGGAGCATTCTACCTTGTCTCCTCAAACTCGGTCAGCGCGAACGTAAGTGTGTTGGAACTCTTCGCAGCCCTGGGAGCAATTGGCTGGTTAGCTAGACACCTCTTTCCACTGCCAGTACAATAGAGTATGAAAACGACATCACAAAAATTGCGCCCGCTGCGCCTGATGCGTATGGTGAGCGGGCCGCTTGAGCCTGTGACATGTGAGGAAGTGGATGGCAGCGTGAAAGCATTTGAAAGGAAGCCGGAAGGACAAACTGGCGAATCGCTCGCCACACAAGACCAGTCTGTAGAGGAAGAGGCTATTTTTTCAAGAGATATCGCTTCCATCACCACACATCGCCTTGAGGCTGAGGTGCCATTGGGAGAAGCAGGGGCGCGGCAGTTGCTGCAACGCACGCCGGTCAACTACCTGCTGAACCAGGCCTACAGCCTGTGGGTGTTTATTTCCTTATTTCTCCTGACGCTCATCATGACGCGCAAGGTATCTGTCGAGCAGTACGGCGTGTTCGCGATTGCCTCGACCGCCTTCAACACCATAGCCTACATTGTAGCTTTCGGTTTAGAAGACACAACCACCACCTTCGTTCCCCGCGTACTGGCCGAGCATGGGCTGGCGGCTGCGGCCCGGCTCATTCGCCGTCTGCTGGCAATGCGGGTGGTCATTCTGGCGGTCAGCCTGTTTATTATGCTTTTCGCACTGCCCAGTCTGGCCTCACTCTTTGGCGCAATACCCCTGCCTACATTTGGTGATATCGCCGTAGGGCTGCGCGACCCCGGCCTGCTTGGGCACATCACACCAATTGCATTCTGGGTGCTGGGTAACGGCATCGCCAGCCTGCTAACTGCCGTGTACGCCTCGATCATGCGCATGCGCCTCGTCTTCATCGTAGGCAGCCTGACTCAGTTACTTTTACTTGTGTTGAGCTTCGTCACGCTGCAAATGGGCTGGGGTATCGACAGCGTGTTGTGGTTGCAGGCCATCTGCTCGCTATTGAACGCGGCGGCCTTCGCGCTCTGGCAGCTTCCGCTCCTGCTCACGCGCGGGTCTACTTACACGCAACCAATGACTCCTGTAATAAAACTGGGCCTCTCCGCCTGGCTCACGAATCTGGTAACGGGCGCGCTGCTCAAGCAGGTCTCGATTATCCTGCTCACCTACTTTGCCGTTTCGGTGGCGCAGATCGCCTTTTTCACGCTTTCGTTCCAGCTAGCCCATGCTGCGAACCTCTTGCTCGTCTCTGGCTTCGGCGGTGTCGGCGGCTCGGCGCTGGCGGCTGCTTTTGTAGGTATGAACTACGAGCGGCTGGCACGTTCATGGCAGACGCTGATTAAGATTGAAACGCTGCTGGCGGCTCCGGTGCTGGTGTTCTGTCTGTTCAACGCGCCCGCCATCGCCATTGCGCTCTATGGCAACAACTACAGCGCGGTCGGCCCACTGCTCGGCATCTTCCTGTTTTTCAATATTCTCACGCGCGTGCTGGGCACCACCATTTCCCAATCGACACTCTATGTGATGCAAAAGCCTCGCCTGGTCGTGCTGGCACAGTTCGCCGGGCTGGCTGCCGCCATACTCTTCGGCATACTGCTGATCCCCCATTTCGGCCCGGCTGGCGCGTTGATAGCCGATGGCCTTGCGCAAGTCATCATGGGTGGGCTGATGCTACTCTTCCTCTGGCGAGACCTGCCCGAACACTATCCGCTCGGCTTCACTTTGAGATTGCTGCTCGCGTTTGCCATCGCGGCCCTACCCGCCATCCTCTGGCACCCGACCAGCCGCGTGCTGTTAACAGTTTCCGGTGTAATTTTCCTGGCGATTGCTATTGTATTATTGGTGGTTATAAAACCATTGAGTAGTAGAGATTTGGAGATGGTTGCGGAAGTGAGGCCGGGGGTAGTAAAGTATTTGAGGTGGTTTGGGAGAATTTAAGCTAAAGCCTGTTCCACAATCTTTGCAGCATTCGGCTCAACTTTCGCTAGCAAAGCGCGATATCGCTCATCTCCAATCGTGGCGCGCAGGGTGTCGACGCCGCGCTGGGATTCGTCGCCGTAGGTGCTTTCCGGATCGTTCAGCAGGGATTGGGAGAGCAGCAGGGCGGCGATGGCGGCCTCGTAGTGCTGCTGGTCGAGGAAGAGTTTGCCGAGGTTGCGCATTACCTTGCCCTCGCCTTCGCGGTCAGCTACCTCTCTCGCTATTTGCAAGGACTGGCGATAGTAGTCGAGGGCTTGCTGCTTCTGGCCGAGTCTTTCGTAAAGGGTGCCGATATTTTTGAGGGTGCGGCCTACACCCTTGCGATCAATCTCACGCCGGACTTGTAGCGCCTGCTCGAGGCACTTCAAGGCCTCTTCAGGCTGTCCTTGCTTGCGGTACACCTTGCCCAGGTTGTTCAGGGACCAGGCTTCGCCCCGGCGGTCTCGCTCATCGCGGTAGATGGTCAGAGCCTGCTGGTAGTATACATGGGCCTGCTCAAATTCGCCGAGGTCTTCGTAGACGCGCCCGAGGTTGTTGAGGACGCCTGCCTCGCCCAGGCGATCACCCAGGTCGCGGAAAATGCTGAGGGATTGTTCGTAGTATCCTTTCGCTTGCTTATCCTCGCCGAGGGCAACCAGCACCCAGCCGAGATTGTTGAGGGCCGCTCCCTCGCCTCGCTGGTCGCCCTCTTCCTGGCAGATGCGCAGCGACTCCTCGTAATCCTTGCGCGCCCGCTCGCGGTTGCCTGATTCAGCGAAAACGCGCCCGATATCATCGAGCGCCATTGCCTCGCCTCTGCGATCATTGGTCTGCCGGTATAGCTGAATGGCCTGCTCCAGATAAGTGCGCGCCAGTTCCAGGCGTCCCAGCGTGCGATAGACTACACCGAGGCTGTTGAGAATTCGAGCGCGCTGTCCGGGTGTCGGCTGCCACTGCCCATTGAGCAGCACCTGGTAGAGTTCGAGTAGAATAGCGCTCGCTCCGGTACGTTTGAGAACAGGGAATACGCCTTCACGTTCGATGAGTGTGTAGGCATCACTCCATTGTCCGGCCTGTTCGTAGTGCCACGCAGCCTCGATGTACGACTTGATATCGCTCATGGCGCGGCGCTTATCGCGTGGCGGGCAATGTTCGGTGGCATATTGCGAATAATAGTTCGCGGCCCGGATATGCGCGTCCTGCAAAGCCTTGCGATTGGCCAACTCATCGCCTTCAACGAAATGGCTCTGCGCATAGCTGGCAACGATGGCATGCAACTGGTAACGATCATCTCCCCACGCCTGAAGCAGATGCTGGTTGAGCAACACATCGAGAGCGGCATGTACCTGCGCGGTTGACATCGGCTGCTGGCCAACGACATCTAGTAAGGCTTGAGCGGCGGTCAAATGGACAGGCTCGCGATAGACGGAGAAAGCGAGTAACAACCTGCGCTGGTCTTCTTTCAATTGCCTGGTATAGATGTAATCAAGCAGGTTGCGCGCCACGTTGCCGCTCCAAATCTCGGGGTAGAAAGTATCGTGGCGAAACGTTGAGGCGTTGAGATTGCGCGTGCGCAGCAGGGATGCAAACAGCGCCAGCGCGTAGGCATGTCCCTGGCAATGTTCTACCAGCACGCGCAATTCATCGTCGCTGCCCTCAACATGCAGTTTCCGCAGCAGTTCGATTCCTTCCGCTATGCTCAGGCCAGAAACGGGATATTCCTGCATGCAGGTGGCCGGATATTCACGGGTGCCGCGCGGCCAGGGACGGCTGGTCATCAGCACACGGCTGGCGCAGGGCAGGTTATTGAGCGCGTCGATCCACTCGCCCACTCCTGGACGATCTGGCAGCGCGCGGCCCGTCTGCCAGTCGAGCAGGTTCTCGAACTGGTCAAGAATAATCAGGCGCGGCTGATCGGGCGAGTTCAGCACGTTAAAGAGCGCCATCGCCTGGTGCTGCAAGGCCATGCTGGTAAAATCGGGCAATGCCTTGCCATAAAACTCGCAGAGGTTTCCCGCAAGATCGGCGAAGGTGACGGACGAGTCGATGTTGAGCCAGATAGCGGCACCGGTAAATAAGCCTTTTCCGGTGCTACGCTGCTCCTCGGCATAGCGATAGACCAGCGCGGCCAGCGTCGATTTGCCAACGCCGCCGATGCCTGTCAGCACCAGCGCGGTCAAACCAGGCCCGGTCAGCTTTTCGTATACATCCTTTACCGTGTTTTCACGCTGGTGAATGGTGCGCGGATCGGTGGGTGGCGGAATGCCCAGAATGCCCCGGTAGGTCATTTTATCGACCGGTTCACTCTGGGAAGCGGCTTGTTCGGCAGGCAGAAGATGCAAGATAATCGGCGGAACCTGGGTGATTGAAGCCCCTGCCATTGCTCCTTCTGGCACTATTGAAACGTGTGAGGCAGGATGAGCGTGATCTGGTCCACTGGATGAAACCGGGAACAGCCACTGGAAAAGACCAATCAGGACGCCAAGCACCGTGAACAGCACGACAGGAAGAATGGTATAGAAAGACCCCTGCGTTTCCTCAAGCCAGAAAATCGCACCGCCTGAAATGAGCAAGAGCGCGACAAGCACAATCGTCCAGCGTACCCAAAGCGGTGGGTTGTGCTGCTTCGCCGGTTTATGTGCTTCTTCGAGTTGTTGCTGTCCTGACATGCAGGCCTACTTCCATTGCAATCGGACAAAAGATTGTTTACTCGGTAGGAATAATCTGTACAGCAGTGCCATAGCAAAGTACTTCGGTGACGCCAGGGGAAATCTCTGTAGCATCGTAGCGAACGCCGATTAGCGCATTTGCCCCCACCTGCTCGGCATGCTGGATCATCAATTCGTAGGCATCATTGCGCGCCTGCTCGCAGAGATTAGTATAGAGGGTAATGTTGCCGCCTACAAGCTGCTGAAAGGCTGCGCCAATATTCCCAACGACACTGCGCGAACGCACGATGATGCCCCGCACAACCCCGAGGTGTTTGACTATACGAAAGCCAGGAAGATCGTTGGTAGTGGTAACAAGGCCATGATCCATGATTTTTCCTCCTAAAAGCTGTCTTCGGATTATTAGGATGGGCGTCATGTTTTTGCAACCGGCGTAGGGTGACTTCCGGGAAAGCTTTCTGCAAGCAATTGACGCGCACCCCGGATTATATTAGGAACTGACTCAAAAGCTCTTCACTAATGCTATTCTATCATGCTATGCTTCGGAATGCTCTTCCTCTTCTTCGTATTCTTCCTCGTATTCCTCTTCCCCGGCAAGGCGTTCGGCCTCGTCGGCGCGCTGCTCATCGGCGATTTTGGCGCGAGCTTCGATCTGGGCAAGCCAGCGGAAGAACAGGGGCGACATGACGACGAGATCAACCAGGCCAGGGATGAGCAGGAGCGCCCCACCCACCGCCTGGTCGGCAAAGGAGGAGATGCCGAGTTGGGGCGGCACGTGGTAGTGGGTATAGAGGGTGACAAAGGAGAAGACCAGCAGGAATGCAAAGATATCGACCGGCTGCCCATCCAGGAAGGCATAGAGCATCTGCTGCGGATAGCTCAACCGGTGCATTTCGCGCACAGAGCCAATGAGCGGCCACCAGTTGAATATCGAGGTCAGGAAAATCATCCACATCTCAACATGATAGAACGTGCCATTGCGCAGGGCCAGACTGAACAGAGCAGGCGCGTGCCAGAGCAGAAAATTGAGATTGAAAAGTAGCGATGCGATGATCGGCTGAGTGAGCAGGCGTGCCACCGGACGAAACGCGGGATGCTCAAATAAGGGCCGAATGAGCCAGCCGGGACAGGCATAGATGAGCAGGGGCGCGCAGACGGTGGTTAGCGTGACGGCCTGGAACATGTGAACCGAAAATAACTGCGTGCGGGCAATCGTGTCGATGGGCGTGAGCAACAGCAGCGCCATTACAAGGATGGAAATGATAAATGAGGCAACCCGGCGTATAGAAAGCGACGTCTCTCCACTGACATTTTTGCGCACATGCCGGATGCCCAAAATATACAACAGGCATACTATCAAGAGGGCAAGGAGCGTGAACGGACTCCAATGCCACGCGAAATTCAGACCGTAAAACATAGGTATTCTCCGCGCGATAAAAATAGTGTTGTGTTCACACGTAGTATAGGGCAAGTCTGTGTATTGCGCAAATATTTCTCGAGGGCCGAACCAGGGCGACCGCCAGGGTCGCCCCTACCATCCGCATCGGTAGGGGCGACCCTGGCGGTCGCCCTGGTCTAGCTCCAAATCGAGGGGTCAGACCGTCCTAAAAAATTCTGATATAATGCAGCCAACAACGAGATAAAAATGGAGAACAACCATGCGAATCGTCATTGCTCCCCAATCGTTTAAAGGTAGTCTCACTGCAGCCGAGGCGGGACGCGCTATTGCTGAGGGCGCGAGGGTCGTCTTTCCAGAGGCAGAGATTGATGTTGTTCCTATCGCGGATGGCGGCGAGGGTACTGTGCAGGCGCTGGTAGATGCGACCGGAGGCCAATTCGTGGAGCGAACGGTAACGGGGCCGCTTGGCGAGCCGGTGAAGGCAGTTTTCGGGCTTCCTGGTGATGGCCAGACGGCAGTGATTGAGATGGCGGCAAGTTCCGGTCTGCCACTGGTTCCACCACAACGACGGGACCCGCGCATCACTACGACCTATGGAGTGGGAGAATTGATTCGGGCGGCGCTGGAAGAGGGCAGGCGTCACCTGATTATCGGCATTGGCGGCAGCGCGACGAACGATGGCGGCGCGGGCATGGCACAGGCGTTGGGAGCAAAACTTCTGGATAGCGAAGGGAAAGATATAGAGCCTGGAGGAGCAGCGCTGGCAAAGTTAGCAGCCATTGACATAAGCACAATGGACGAACGACTGAGAGATTGCGTCGTCGAGGTGGCCTGTGACGTCAATAATCCGCTCTGTGGCGAGCGTGGAGCATCGGCAGTATACGGGCCGCAGAAGGGAGCAACGCCCGAGATGGTGAAACAGCTCGACGCGGCGCTCGCTCATTACGCGGAGGTCATCGAACGGAACCTGGGCGTGTCGGTGCGCGATGTGCCGGGGGCAGGCGCTGCAGGTGGACTGGGCGCGGGATTGATCGCGTTCTTACATGCCCAATTGCGACCGGGGGCGCAGATTGTGCTTGAGGCGGTGAAGCTGGAGGAACGCCTGCGCGGAGCAGACCTGGTGATTACGGCAGAGGGGCAGATTGACGCGCAAACGGCCTATGGCAAAAGCGTGGGTGCGGTGGCAGAACTGGCAAAACGCTATGGTCTGCCGGTGCTGGCGCTGGCTGGAGGATTGGGCGAGCGTTACCAGGATGTATACGCGCTCGGAGTGGACGCGGTGGCCGCTTTGCCATCTCGCCCAATGACGCTCGAATATGCGATGGAACACGCGGCAGCCCTGCTAAGCGATTGCGCGGAACGCACCCTTAGACTGTTGAGATTGGGCGGCCAGACCAAAAAACGCTGAGTCTCCCCGAAGTGAAACTTTTCTGCTTGTTCCACGTATATCTCTATATAAGAGAGTAGAGACGATGATCGAAGAAAGATACCCATAGTGATCATCAATAGCATCTTCTCTATGACCGGATTCATCCAGTCAAAAAAGAAGTACTCTTTATAAGGATTGTGAGCTTTTTTAGGCCCTCATCGGTCTGATGAAGCGCCCTGGACTTTGTTCTTGTATATTGCTAGTTGCAGTACCCTCAAGCGGGTCAAGCAAGAGAGGGAACTCCCGGCGCTTCCAGTAAAGGAAGTATAGCGCTCGAACCCGAAGAGGTCAAATGGAAATGCACTAGGGGAGTAGTTCTTATGCAAGAAAATCTTTACGCTACGAATAATACAGACTACACACGCCTGCTGTCTCTTGGATTCAGCGAAGCCGAGGCCACCAGGCTGGTACATATGAGGGATCACGTAACCGAACAGGTCGAATATCGCGAAATGGTCGAGGAGATTCATCGTCTCAACTTCCTTCGCTGGCTGGTCGAAAACAAGCGTATCCGCGAATAGCAATTGACGTGTCATAAGGCCAGCAATAATGGCAGGCCGGGGTTTTACCCTGGCCTGTTTTTTTATGGCACGCCATAACACCCCTGCCTCCAGATGTCATCCTGAGCGCAGCGAAGGATCTCTATTGCCCGGCAGGAATGTGCATCAGGGCCGTAGATCCTTCGCTGCGCTCAGGATGACCGAACGCGCTCAGGATGACATGCAAAAGGGGATTGTTATGGCTTGATCACTTCTGTGGTGTCTGATCTTTCGCCATGTCCTGCACAAGAGCGAGGATCGCGTCTGTCTGCTCTTTAATCAGGCGTTCCAGCGCCAGAATCTTCTGATCCTGCATATCGAGATGCTTCATTACCGCTTCGATATCGGCATATGACTTCATCGTCGTGGCATAGGCCTCGTCAGCCTGAAGTTCTGACTTGCGGCCCAGGACGTTCTGTCCCACCATAATAATAGGCAGGAGTACCAACTGAATAAATGTCTGAGAGAGCCAGGCGACGAGCAAAGCAACAATAGGGGAAAGCAATCCAAGAATGCCCAGCAGACCGATAATCGCCAGCAAAGCAAAGACATAAGCCGTCCACATCGTCCCGACGTGTTCCGTCAGCCACACAGCAAGCTGCGTATTGAAACCAGCCGCTTTTATCTCCGCCTCATGCACCAGGTTGACGTTGCGGGGGATATGATGTTTTACGTGTGTTTCATTCTTCAGGTGAACGTTCTCCATGCGGTTTCTCCTTTTTAGAAAGTTTTCGAGTTGTGTAATCCGGGTAGAAATGAAGGCATTTGTCTCTCTAAGGTTGAGTCTATCATATATCTCGTTTCAAGGATAGACGTGAGGACTGCATGCTTTTTGCTCAACGCAAGCCTTGTCAGGAACTGATCAAGCGAATAAGATACGAGGAAAAGAGTAAGGAGAATAGATACATGAAACGACCTCTGCGTATGAGCCAGATTATATTTCATCCCTCGATGCTTGCCGTTCTTTCTGGCTTAATAGGTGCGACAATCGGCTTCCTGATCAATCTTGTAAGCGGAGGAAATACAACTCAAGTGGTTTGGGTCGCTCTTACCTTAGCTATCTTGACCAGCCTTGGTATCTCAGCCTGGCAAGCGTTCATGCAAGAGAGGTCAAGCGAGCAATATACGATCATGATGCAGGAGTTGATCTTCCAAACCTACTATCTTACAGTTCTGGCTGACAATCCAGAGATTTCGCGGATGGCACAACAACGACTTGGTCAGGTGTTAAAATCCCTAAGTAACGAGCAACAGATAAGCATGCTGAAGTTTTTCAGTAGCAACGGATTTCCTGCTCAATTTGTTGGCGATGCACTGAAAGGAAGCAAAGCCCTTTCAGGAGCGGACCTGCGTGGAATTGTGCTTCCTCAAATCCAGCTTCAGGGGGCCGATCTGAGTGGCATAAATTTCAGCAACGCGAATCTCACCGGAGCTCATCTGGAAGAGGCCTGGATGATCAATGCTAATCTCTCAGGGGCTGATCTGCGCCAATCTTATCTCATTAAAACTTCGCTGTTCGGCGCGGATTTACGGCAAGCTAATCTCAGCAAAGCTCATATGCATCAAGCCGGTCTCATTAAGGCAAAACTCAGTGGGGCAGTTTTTCACAAAAGTGATCTCACCGGCGCTCTGCTGGAAGGGGCGAATTTGAAGCAAGCCGATCTCACCGGCGCTGATCTCACCGGCGCTCTGCTCAAAGAAGCCGATCTCACCGGCGCTACTCTCATCAATGCCAATCTGAGTGGAGCCTACCTCAAGGGTGCTGATCTGAAGCAAGCCGATCTCACCGGCGCTATTCTCGATCAGACCTATCTCGACGGAGCAGATATACGCGGGGCTAAAGTGACTCAGGAGCAACTTGCTATGGGCCTCTCCTCCCCAACCTCATAGAGTAAAGACCATCCGGCCAGAGAAACCGCAAGAGGAAGCAAGGGAGACGCTGCGCCGATTACCGCATGATTATAGATAATGGCGGTACTCAAGAAAGGACATCAACATTCCTTTTCCTAATTGAGAGCCAATGGAAGACTACTGGTATGTTTCTCAACAATACCACCTTACATGAAGAGGATAGCTCGTTTCTCTGTTAGCCCCTTTGGACGGTATGATAAGTACTTTCAGGCTCCAATCCTTGCGTGAGTCATCTTTGGTCGCAAGAGAAGTAGGAACAGTCCAGTTTACTGTTTCCACAAATGAGACATAAGGATCAATCAGGATGTTGTTCCATGCGTTAATGGGAATGCTATGTTCTTCATAGGTCTTGTGTGCAAAATTCCCATCATAGACGTATTTTGACTGGTAGTAGGAAAAGCTGAGACGGATGCTTTTGATACATGTCGTTTCATGACTGGTAAGCCGGTACTGGATAAAAAAGGATTTACCGCCTGTTGCATAAGGCTCCGAGATGGAAAGTGAGGATGTAGCGAGTAGTTGTCTGGTGCGGCGCTTCTCATGAATATTGATATTATAGGCCAAAACAAAGAGGCTCACCAGAACTACAAAGCTACCAAAGCGCAGGAGAATACTCCAGGGAGCAGGCAGCACAAAAGGGTTTTTCCAAAGAAGTTGAAGCGTGTAAAACTGCAATACCATACAACCGAGAACAACAGAAACAAGCAGGTACTTTGTCCATCTCACAGAGAACGGGACAATGAGGATGATACCGCCTGCTAGCAGAAAAAAGCTTGCACACAACGAAAACATTTTATACCAATCCATTGAGGCGACAGCAGGAAACAGAAACGGGGTAAGACAAACAAGTGTGATAGCCAGAAGAAAACCAACTACAAACAGGCATCCCTGGTCGCTGCTCGATTCTTGCTCGGTAAGGTTGTGCATGGTAAAAATGTGTTCATCGTTCTGCTCCATATTCGCTAAAGGATGAATATAACGTTTCTACATGTATTTCTTGCAAGTATACCATTCGGGGAGAAAGGCTACAATGAGGCGATATGGAGAAGGGTAAGCGTCAGATTTTTGCTGTCGGCTTAGGGGAACGAGAGACACCCGCAAGGGGATGGCTCTACACGCCGAAGGTGTAGAGCCATCCCCTTGCGGGTGTCTTTGGACCTCTCTCCGCAACAATCTGATGGACATCCGATGAGCTTTAAATCCTACAGGCGGCCAGGCCGCCTATGTGGTCTGTTTTGCGCGCTACCAGCCCCGCCATCCTCGACAGAATTCAAGCTGACCATTTGCTCGCGCAGCGCTGCGACTTTGCTCACCATCACCTGTTCCATTGGGTGCTGTCCAGGCGTGGCAATCCATTGCATCATGGATGACAGGAAGAGTTCCTTCAAGTACGCAAACGAGAAATCTGTGGTAAGCTCGCTGATCTTGTTGATTCCCCCGGGAGTGAGTTGTAATGCTGGTTTTAAGGAGGCATTCCAAAGAGCAAGATAGCTTGCACGCTCAGGCGTGTCTGGAAGCTCAAAGTGATACTTCCGGTCAAAGCGACTTGGCCGCTCAAGGATCGATGGGTCCAATCGCTCGGGGTGATTTGTGGTAGCAAGGGTGACAATACCAATGTTTGCAGCAAAGCCATCTAACTCATTGAGGAAGGCCGAGCGGTTCTGGGGATTCAACTGTGAGTCCAGGTCTTCAATCACCAGAATACATGGAGACGTTCTGCGTGCGCGGTCAAAGACCTGTTGGACGCCTTGCAGATCTTTGATATAAAGACACGGTTGTTCCATTGAGTTAATCAGCGCCTTCACCGTATGCGTTTTCCCATTTCCCGGCGGACCGATAAAGAGTATCCCACGTTTCCAGGGAATGCCATACTCTTCATACAATGCGCGCGAGGCAAAGAACTGCACCAGGTCGTCACGAATCTCTTGCTTGAGGTTGCCGCGCAGGATCAGGTTATCGAACGTGGCCACTTTAATATCCTGGAAGAGGTCTTCATCCTTGTACCAACGTCCATTAAACACAAGCACTTCGCTATGCGGCTCCGTATTCCATTTGCACACAGCCACGTAGAATGCCCGGGCAATCTCCTGGGTGTCGGCCAGTATCCAGTAGCGATGTCCATACAAGCACACTACTTCAAGCGTGGCTCCCTGCCATTGCACTTCGAGCCAGGCATTGATAGCTCTATCCATAGTTTCCTGTTCAGGCTTCTCTGGTTCCTCACCTCGACGGCTACGGCGTGTCTGCACCGTTGCAGCATCAAAGCGCATTCGATGTGGGACACCGTGATGCATTGCCTCTGGACCTGGCTGGAGCCAGAAGGTCATCATCTGATTGTGGATAAAGCTCTTTTGCGTCAGCAGACATAGCCCGGCATCTGCATAACTCGCTATATCAAAAGGGCCACCCTCTACCTCGATGTATCCCTTCTGAGGAAAAAGCCGCTTCAGACTCTCACTGATATGGTACTCGATGAGGGCTTGAGGAAGTGAGAACGCTTCTCTGAAGAACTGTTCGTTGCTCATGATTGCTCCTGCTCTAGTATGTAGCAAGCACTCAATGGATCAGGTTGGATCGATTGTGGCTGTGCAAGTGGCCAGTTCTGTGCGGCGTGGGTCTGGGGCCTGAGCAATCCGTAAGCCGAATTCTGTTCCCGCGCGTTCTTGCGGCGGCGCGGGCGGCAATCATCTATCTGGGACAGCAATTACTTGCTGCCTCAAGCGACCAACCCGAGGGTTGACAGGCGAGCAACCTGCGAGCATGCCGCGTGGGCATGCTACTCCCTCTGCTCGGTCTTGCTCCGAATGGGGTTTACCCAGCCAGCCAGTCGCCTGGCTGCTGGTAGGCTCTTACCCTACCATTTCACCCTTACCTGGCATGATTACGCCGGGCGGTATGTTTCTGTGGCACTTTCCCTGGGGTCGCCCCCGCTGGCCGTTAACCAGCATTCTGCTCTGCGGAGTTCGGACTTTCCTCGGGCCATTATAGCCCGCGATTGCCTGGATTACTCAGACCCCCCGGTACTATAGCATAGTTGGGACATATCGTCCACAATTGACGCTTGCCCCAAAAACACGTTACAATGTCGATGAACTTGTTTCTTTATAGAAAACAACACGGTTTAGACAGGGAAAATTTCATGACTCCAGGTCGGCAGATACGGCTGACAGCGCTGGCAAACTGCGCCGGTTGAGCGTCTAAAATGGGTCCAGAGGCCCTGGCGCAGGTCTTGCGTCCGCTCGCACAACATATACAACAGGCCCCGCCCGGCTTGCTGGTTGGTCTGCATGCCATCGATGATGCGGCTGTGTACAAGGTCAACGAGCAGCAGGCAATTATCAGCACAGCGGATTTTTTCCCGCCGGTGGTGGATGACCCCTATGCCTTCGGAGCCATCGCGGCAGCCAATGCCATGAGCGATGTTTACGCGATGGGCGGGCAGGTGCTGATGGCAATTAACCTGGTGGCATGGCCCGGCGATCTCGATCCTGGCATTCTGAGCGAGATTTTGCGCGGCGGCATGAATAAGGTTGCCGAGGCGGGCGCGGTCATCGCGGGCGGGCATACCGTCACCGACGATGAACCGAAGTATGGCCTTTCTGTGACAGGCATGGTGCATCCACAGCACATTTTGACGAAGGGCGGCGCGAAGCCTGGAGATTACCTTGTGCTGAGCAAGCCATTGGGTACAGGCATTCTTACCACCGCTCATAAACGTGGCGAGGTGCGCGAAGATGATCTGGATGCTGCGCTGCAATCGATGATGCGCCTGAATCGCAAAGCAAGCGAGGCATTGCAGCGACCGGGCGTGCATGCCGTGACCGACATTACCGGCTTTGGCCTGCTCGGTCATGCCTGGGAGATGGCGCAGCAAAGCCTTGCCGGGATGCGTTTCTCATTTGACGCGCTGCCATTGCTTCCACGTGCGCGCGCTTATGCTGAAGAGGGCCATGTGACGGGCGGAGCAAGGCGCAACGAGAAATATTTGACGCCGCATGTGCGCATTGCAGAGCGCCTGGATAGATATGACCGCGAGCTACTGTGGGACCCCCAAACGTCCGGCGGCCTTTTCGCGGCCATTGCTCCCGCGCTCTGGCCAGAACTGGAAGCCCTCGCGCCGGATGTGCAATTTTGGAAAATTGGTGAGGTAACAGGGCTGGTGGAACAGGCAGAGCAGGTGATACTGGAGGTGGATTGATGCTGGAAGCGTTGGAAGAGCGAATCGGGCTGCACTTCTCTGACCCCGCCTTATTAAAGCAGGCGCTTACCCACAGTTCGTATATTTTCGAGACCACAAATGACGCTCTGCAATCAAACGAGCGGCTGGAGTTTCTCGGCGACTCGATTCTGGCCTGCATCAGCGCGGATTATCTCTACCGCGCCTTTCCTCAGTTGAGCGAGGGCGACCTGAGCAACGCCCGCGCCATGCTGGTGAAAGGGGAGACGCTGGCGCAGTTTGCGCGTGAGATCGGGCTGGGAGACTACCTGATTATGGGCAGGGGTGACGCTCACAGCAGTAAGGGACAGCGCGTACTTGCTGCTGCTTTTGAGGCGGTGCTGGGCGCAATTTACCTCGATCAAGGTCTGGAGGCGGCGCGGCAGTTCGTTTTGCCCTACCTGGAACCGATAGCACAGCGCATTGTGGAAAAACGGCTGTTCAAAGACAATAAATCGCTGTTTCAAGAGCTGGCCCAGGCACGCGAGGGCATTACGCCGGCCTACCGACTCGTGAAGCAGGAGGGGCCTTCGCATGACCGGGAATTTACGGTGGATGTGATGCTTGGCAAGGAGGTGGCGGGCAGCGGTCACGGTCGCAATAAGCAGGCGGCTGAACAGGAGGCAGCACACAGCGCCCTGGTCAAGCGCGGCTGGATTTGATGGATTGGATAGGTAGCAAGATTGGGGGGAACTATGCGATTAGAACCAACACCCAGGCCGGAGCAGACGTTGCGCGTCAATGCCCGACTGATAACTTCGAGTACGATACTACACCTGGCCTCGGACGAAATTGAGCAGGCCATAGCCCAGGAACAGATGGAGAATCCCGCCCTGGCAGTGAGCGAGCAGCGCGTGTGCCTGTTTTGCGGCGCGCCTTTACACGGGCAGACCTGCACTTCCTGTGGCTATTCGGCGCAACTTTTACAACCAACCCTCAACGCAGGTACAGCTCCGCCTCTGGATGATTCACCCGTTGGGCAGCAGTGGAGCGACTATCCCCACTATGATATTTATGACTACAGCGCGGGCGAGAACTTTGACGAAGATGATGACCCCGTGGCGCGCATTCCCGTCGATCAGACGCTGGCTGAAAACCTGCTGCAACAACTGGAAACGCTGATCTCGCCTGCCGACGCGCCCATCGCGGAACAACTGGTAGGCAACCTCAACGAGCGCGGCTATTTAGAAATCTCAATCGAGGAGATCAGTAAGTACCTGGATGTGCCAGTTGAGCGTGTGGCCTATGTATTGGAACAGTTACATACGTTAGAGCCGCCTGGCATCGGGGCACGTAACCTGCGCGAGTGCCTGCAAATCCAGTTGGAAGCCCTGAGCGAACTGGAAGAACCGCCCTCGCTGGTCGCAACTCTGATCGAGAACTATCTGGACAGGCTTGGCAAAAACCAGTTCGCGGACATTGCCCGTGAATTGAAGGTACCCGAGCAGGAGGTGCGCGAAGCGGTTCACTATATTCGGACGCACCTGTATCCGTTTCCCGCGCATGCCTTCCACTCTGGCACGCGCAACACAGGCACAGCGACCTATGCCCGTCCCGATATTCTCATTCGCAAAGGCGAGAACGGCTTCGAGGTCGAACTGATCGAAGAGAAACGCTACCACTTTCATATCGGGCCGGGCTTCGGCACGCAGCCCCTGTCCCTGGAAAGCGATCCCTCATATGAAGAACTCCAGCGCTATATACGCTCTCAAAACGAGCGGGCGCGTTTCTTCATCGAGTGCGTGCATCGTCGCTGGCAGACGCTGCGCCAGGTAGCCGAACTGATTGTGGACTACCAGCAGGAGTTCCTGGAAAAAGGCGTCCGCTACCTGCGTCCTTTCACTCGCGCCCAGGTGGCTAAATACCTCAACCTGGACGAGGGCACTATCAGCCGGGCCACCGCCAACAAGTATGCCTTGCTCCCCAATGGCCGCCTGATTCCGCTCTCAGACTTCTTTAATGGCTCATTAAGCGTGAAAGATGTGTTACGCGAGTTGATCGCCTCGGAGAATCCGAAACGCCGCCTGAGCGACGACGAACTGGCACGTTTGATGACGGAGCGCGGTATCCCGATGGCGCGGCGCACCGTCACCAAGTATCGCGAGGAAATGGGTATTGGTTCGTCACGAGAGCGATGATGGCGTGGCATAGAGAGTTCGCTCGCGCTCGTAAATGACCATGCCGGGGCCACCACCTTTCATATGGCGCACATGGCGCTGCAAAGTGTAATCAACGGGTACGCTGGTGCTGCCACGCGCCTGGCTGTACCAGGCGGCGAGGGCTGCGGCCTCTTCGATGGTGCGACGGGGAATCTCGCGCCCACCCGCTTTGATAATGACGTGCGCGCCAGGGACGCCGCGAGCATGGAGCCAGATATCGTTGCTCGTCGCCTGGTGAAACGTGACTTCTTCATTCTGGCGGCTGTTCTTGCCGATCAGGATGGTGAAGCCATCGCGGCTCTGCGTATGCAAGGGTACGCCACCGCCCGGCGGCACAGGCTTGCCTTTCTGCTGCTTGCCGCCTTTACCTTTCGCCTGCTTCTTTTGCCTTTCAACCGGCTTGCCGCGCATGTAGCCTGCTGTTTGCACCTCGGCTTTGACCAGGGCAACCTCGGCGGGCGTCTCAGCCAGCATAAGATCGGCAAATAACTGCTCAACGGTCGCCAGTTCGACCCGATTCTGCTCAACCTGCGCGGGAATGAGATCGAGGGCGCGGCGCAGCTTGTGATACTTATGAAAGAGTCGATTGGCGTTCCCAACGGCATCTAGACGCGGATCGAGCGGAATTGTCACCATCGAGGGTGCTTCGGGATTTTCAAAGATGTTGGGAAGAGCAACGCTGCTCTGCCCCTGCTGCACGTCGTTTTGATAGGCAAGCAGCAGTTCGCCTTGCAGGCGATACTGGTCGGCCTCGGCGGTTACGGATAGTTCCTGTTGCAGGTGTTCGGCGCGACGTTTGCAGCGTTCAAGCTGGGTCTGCAACGCTTTCTTGATAGGGGCGCGCAGGCTTTCCAGGGCATCCTGCCATTCGGCCCTGGCATAATACTCGTCGATCAGGTTATTGATAGAATTCGCAGGATGCACCTGGACACCGTTTACTTCAGTATATTGTGCCAGGAAATAGGGCGCAAAGGCTAGCATGCGGGTCGTACTGGCGTTGTCTTCCTGTTGTTCGGCGGCATGCGGTCTCCAGGCGCGTGTCTGATAAAGCGAGGCCAGATCGCGCACGTTCCAGGCCAGTTCTTCCCAATCCTCAAAAGGGAGGGCGACCTCGGTATCGCCAGTTGTGCGATAGACGGCCTCGCGGGCGAGCAAAGGACTGAAGCCAAGCAGGTGCCCGGTCAGAAGTTGAAAGAGCTTTTGCGGGCCTCGTGTTTTTTTGGGTGATGGCTGTTCCTCGGCAGGCGTGGTATTGCTGGCTGCCAGCGATAGTTGCGAGGCAGTTACGGTTTCAGGTTCGAGGCGCGGGAGATGCTGACCCGCGAACTGGCGCATCTGCGGAGGCGGTGGTGTATAGGGAACGTTGGGCGCGATAATGCGATAGCGGTTGATGTCTGCGCTAATCTGCTTGAGGCTACCCAGAATCATCCCCTGTTCATTGCAGAAGATGATATTGCTGACGCGGCCCATGATCTCGATGAGCAGGCGGTAACGCAAGCGCTCGTCGCTTTCAGGAGATTTGCGATGCCCGGCCACGATTTCGAGAACGCGCTCCCAACGCGGCTGGGCGAATGATTCGATGCGCGCACCTTCCAGGTATTTTCGCAGCAGCATGACAAATGGAGGTGGCTCGCTGGCGATTTTTGCTGGTTTATGGGCGGTCAGATGCGCTCGCGCCAGTTGTGGATGAGCGGAGAGATAGAGCCAGTGGTTCTGATCCCCATGCCCGGCGGTGTGCGGAGCATAGCACTGGAGCGCAATGGCGTAGGCGGTCGGCTGAATAATGGTATCGATACGCGCTCCCGTGAGCAGTACTCGCCATTCATCCATTACCGCTGCAAGGGTTATAGCATCTAGATGCATCTCTCTCTACTCCCAACCTGCTTATATATGTTCTATCGCGTAAGGCAGCATCAGCCTGCAAAGATGATGAACCCTGTTGTACAATAATGTCAAGAGAAGTTATTCAGGACTCCTGTACTTTCCAGAAGCGTCCGATGCTTTGTAGTAGAAAGGGCAGGGGCATCCACAAACAAGAATGTACTGCTCGTAGTGGTGCCAGCCTCTGGCAGTTTCTACAATACCGATAGGTAGTATAACAAAGAGTGGGAGATTCGTATACCCAGCCCCCTGAACTGGAGGGCAGTATAGGAAAAAACAGCATGCAACTTGAAATGGAACCTGTTGCTCCTCAACAGGCAATAGCGCCACTTGCGCGGCAAGGGCTACTTTTCGTTCTTTCTGCTCCCTCTGGTACGGGAAAGGATACCATCATCAACGCGGCAAAGGCCCAGGGGATGGATTTTTATGTCGTTCCATCAGTAACAACACGAGCGCCACGTCCCGGCGAAAGCGAGGGCAATCCCTATCATTTCGTCAGCATGGAGACTTTCGAACAACTTGTGGGGAGGGACGAGTTGCTCGAGTACGCGAATGTGCATGGAAACTGGTACGGCCAGCCACGCCAGCCTATTCGCGACAATCTCCGCGCAGGACGTGATGTGCTGCTCAAAATCGATGTGAAAGGGGCGGCGACCATTCGCAATAAAGTTCCACAGGCTATCTTTATTTTCCTGGTTCCCGAATCGCCGGAGGATCTGGTGCGCCGATTAGCCCGGCGCAACACGGAGACACCCGAACAGCTTCAGAGACGGCTGGAAGACGCCCGGGTGGAACTGGCGGAGCAGCATTGGTACGATTATGTGATCGTTAACCGGGAGGGACACGTGCAGGAAGCAGTCGAGAAACTGCGGGCGATCATGATTGCCGAACACTGCCGCGTCCATCCTCGCCACGTCAAGGTTTAATTCGTAAGGAGGCCATACCAATGTCAGAAGAACGTTTTGAACAATCTAGAACCAGCGAGCGCAACCTGGGAATGGAACTGGTGCGCGTCACTGAGGCGGCAGCATTGAGGGCAGGTCGGTGGATGGGCAGGGGAGATAAAATTAGCGTTGACCAGGCTGCTGTCGATGCGATGCGCCGGGCGCTTGATGGTGTCGATATGGATGGCACTGTGGTGATAGGTGAGGGTGAAAAGGACGAAGCGCCGATGCTCTATATCGGAGAGCGCGTCGGCAATGGCCTGCCACCCGAAGTGGACGTGGCAGTTGATCCGGTAGACGGCACGCGCCTGACGGCAATGGGCCTGCCAGGAGCAATCGCGGTGGTGGCAACGGCTGAGCGCGGCACAATGTTCTCCGCGCCTCCCGGGGTGTTCTATATGGACAAGATCGCCGTTGGCCCCGCGGCCAGAGATGTGATTGATATCAACGCGCCTCCCGGAGAAAACCTGGCGCGCATTGCCAGAGCGAAAAACGCGCGTGTCGATGACTTAACCGTCATTATCCTGGATCGCCCACGTCATGCCGACCTCATCCGACAGGTACGCGAGGCCGGAGCGCGCATCCGCCTGATTACCGACGGCGATGTCTCCGGCGCAATTCAGGCCGCTATGGAAGATTTTAGGGGCGTTGACGCGCTGATGGGCACAGGTGGCGCACCCGAGGCGGTACTCGCAGCAGCCGCCATCAAGTGTATTGGGGGCGAAATCCAGTGTAAAATCTGGCCGCGCAACGACGAAGAACGCCAGAAACTGAAAGCGGACGGGGTTGACCTCGATAAGGTCTATACCACAAACGACCTGGTGAAGGGCGAGGACGTTTGCTTCGCTGCCACCGGCATCACAAGCGGCGAACTGGTAGATGGCGTGCAATACTACGGCTGGGGCGCTCGCACCTCTTCAGTGATGATGCGCTCGCGCTCAGGAACGGTACGCTACATTCAGGCGCGCCACAAGTGGCGCTCGGGACGACATCCGTAATAATGTGGTTTTTGTAGGGACGCGATTCATCGCGTCCTGCCTGGGGGTACACATTGATACCAGGCAGGACGCGATGAATCGCGTCCCTACAATGTCATGATAGCTGCTGCAATTTTTCAATAACCGCATCCGCGACCTGCGAGGTGCCAACGGAGGTTGGATCATCGGGGCGCGGTTTGAGATCGTAGGTGACGTTTTTCCCCTCGGCTATCACCTCGGCAATGGCCTTTTCTAAACGGTTGGCGGCCTCCTTTTCGCCCAGGTGCCGCAGCAACAACACGCCAGAGAACATCATGGCCATCGGATTGACCTTGTTCTGACCCGCGTACTTGGGCGCGCTGCCATGCACCGGCTCAAAAACGGCGTACTGGTTGCCGATGTTCGCGCCAGGAGCAACCCCTAGTCCTCCAATCAGGCCAGCCGAAAGGTCGGAAATAATATCACCGTAGAGGTTTGGCAGCACCAGCACATCATAGAGTTCCGGCTTCTGCACCAACTGCATACACATATTGTCAACAATACGATCTTCAAACTGAATCTCGGGATACTCTTTGGCAACTTCCTGCGCCACGCTCAAGAACAGGCCATCGGAAAACTTCATGATATTAGCTTTGTGAACGGCAGTGACTTTACGCCGACCGTTGGCGCGGGCGTATTCAAAGGCAAATTTGACAATGCGGCGCGAGGCCAGCGCGGAAATATACTTAATGCTGATGGCTGAGTTCACGTCGAGCCGCGCCCCACTCGTGCGCGCAATGGTATCAATCACCTCTTCCAGTTCGGGGGTTCCTCGCTGAAATTCGATGCCCGCGTACAGATCCTCGGTATTCTCGCGCACAATAATCATATCGATATGTTCATAACGGGAGCGCAATCCGGGATATGTTTTGGCAGGTCGAATATTGGCATAGAGGTCTAACTTCTTGCGGAGCGCAACGTTAGCACTACGAGCGCCCTTGCCAACGGGAGTAGTAATCGGCCCTTTCAGAGCAACGCGAGTACATTTTATCGCTTCAATAACTTCGTCAGGTAAAATTGTGCCATGCTTTTCCAACACCTCCAATCCAGCTTGATGCACACGCCAGTCGAATTGAACGCCGGTGGCTTCCAGGACACGCCGGGTCGCCTCTGTAATCTCTGGCCCTGTACCATCCCCTGGGATAAGTGTAACTGCATATGGCATAAAGCCCTCCAAACGGTACGGCGGTGTTTATATAAATAGGGTGCAATATATGACCAAAGTAGATTATAGCACAAATATCTCTACTGTCTGGAAGGGATAAGCGACATTAACTACTTCAAAGCAGAAAACTCTACAACAAGCGAGGGTTGTTTCAGGGTGTATAACAGTCATCAGTATTGTGCCGGAAAACGGCCGAAAGCCTCCTGGAAAAACGATCGGAAGCCACCCGCAAGGGGTGGCTCTACAATATTCCGCCGCTTATAGAGCCACCCCTTGCGGGTGGCTTCCGGCCTGTTTGCGCGACGGGCGATTTCCGGCTCCTCTACGCGACGAGTGGCTTCCGGTCAAAAAAACTCCTTTATTCCTGTTTTCCGCTCGCGCTGGCGCGTTTTGAGGTGCGACTGCTAGTTTTCTTTGCCGCCGTTTTTCTGGTAGTTGCTTTCCTGGCGGCAGTTGCCCTGGCGCGGGTGGTTGTTTTGCGGCTCGTCTTCTTGCTGGCAGTGGCGGTCTTCTTCGCCCGTGATGTCGTTGCACGCGTCTTTCTGGTCGTTACGGGAGCCGCTTCGCCTTCAGCCGCTCCGGCAGTTTCAGCAACTGCTTTTCTACGGCCTGCGCGGCGGGTTGTCGTCTCTCCCTGCTGCGGCACTTCGCCGTCCTTATGCTGCGGAGCGACGACTTCCTGATAACAGACAGGTTCTTGCCCAGGGCGCGTAATGACCATCAGGCCGTGACAATTGGGGCAGAGTTCGGGCACAGGCTTCTCCCAGATGGCAAAGTTGCAGGTGGGATAGTTGCTGCATCCGTAGAAGACTTTTTTCTTCTGGCGCGTCTTGCGCTCGACCAGGTCGCCTCCGCAGACTGGACATAAAGCCCCCGTCTTATTGACAAACGAGCGGCCATAGCGACACTCGGGAAAACCGGAGCAGGAGATGAAACGCCCGAAGCGGCCTGTACGCACGATCAACTTACGCCCGCATTCGGGGCAGAGTTCGTCGAGTTCTTCAACCAGCTTCACTTTGTCCATCTCAGCCTCGGCCTTTTCCATTGTGACCTTGAAGTCGCCGTAGAAGCCGCGCAGGAACTCCGTCCAGGACTGGCGGCCTTCTTCGACCTCGTCCAATCGACGCTCCATTTCAGCCGTGAAGCCGACATCCACGATCTCGGGGAAGTGCTTGTTCATCACTTCATTGACCGTCCAACCGAGGGTAGTCGGGACAAAGCGGCGCTGCTCCTGCTCGACGTAGCCGCGCTCCTGAATGGTGCTGATGATTGGCACATAAGTACTGGGGCGTCCAATGCCGCGCTCCTCCAGTTCTTTGATAAGACTGGCCTCGGTAAAGCGCGGAGGCGGCTGGGTGAAGTGCTGCTCCGGCTTCAAATCGTGCAGGTCAAGTACCTCTTTCGCTGTGAGGCGAGGCAGGTTCTTTTCGTCTTCCTCACGCGGCCAGACGGCATAGAAGCCTGGGAACTTGAGATGCGAACCGGTGGCGCGGAACACGTACTGGGCTGCCGAGATATCCACCCGCACCGTATCAAAGACCGCCGCTGTCATGAAGCTGGCAACGAAACGCCGCCAGATCAGGTTATACAGCTTGAACTGATCGGACGTCAGGTAGGGCTTCACATCCTGCGGGGTCAGATTGACATCGGTAGGGCGAATAGCCTCGTGCGCGTCCTGGGTGGTCGCTTTGGCCTTGCCAGTACGTCCCTGGCCGACATACGGCTGACCGTACTCCTGACCAATAAAGGCTTTGACGCTGGCCTGCGCCTCCTCAGAGATGCGCGTCGAGTCGGTACGCATGTAGGTAATGAGACCTTGCTGCCCGCGCTGGCCCAGTTCAATACCTTCATAAAGCTGCTGGGCAAGGCTCATAGTCCTCTTGGGCTTAAAGTAGAGGCGCGCTGAGGCATCCTGCTGCAAAGTGCTGGTGGTATAAGGCAGGTAGGGCTGGCGGCGCTGCTCTTTCTCCTCGACCTTCAACACCGCGTAAGTCGCGCCCTGTAAGTCCTTCAGGATCGTATCTGCCTCCTCTTTCGAGGAGATTTTGATGCGGCCCTTGGAGGACTTTTTCGCGCCATTCTGGCCATTGCCATTGAGCTTCGCATTATCAGAATCGGCCAGCCCGTCATCACCATTTACGCCATCATCGCTCAGTTCGTTGATCTCGTTCAGGCGGCTGATAAGGCTGGCCTCAAAATGCTCCGGCTGGCCTTGCTTGCTGAGAAGGGCGGTGATGCTCCAGTATTCTTCAGGAACGAAGGCACGAATCTCTGCCTCGCGGTCGCAGATGAGGCGCAGGGCAACGGACTGTACGCGGCCCGCGCTGGTGCCCGACTGTACGCGCCGCCACAGCAGAGGACTGATCTTGTAACCAACCAGGCGATCGAGGACGCGTCGAGCCTGCTGCGCGTTGAACAGGTCCTCGTTGATCTCGCGCGGCCTGCGAATCGCCTGCTGAACCGCGCTTTTGGTGATCTCATTGAAGACGGCGCGCCGCGGATTTTGCAGGCCGAGCGTCTCCTTGAGCGACCAGGCAATAAACTCGCCTTCACGGTCAGGGTCAGGAGCCAGGTAGACTTCATCGGCGCGCTGAGAGGCATGTTTCAACTCGTCAATCAGCCTGTCCTTTTTCTCGATGACCACATACTGCGGCGTAAAGTCCTTTCGGGTATTCACGCCCAGTCCTTTTTTCGGTAAATCTATGATATGCCCCATCGAGGCACGAACTTCAAAGTCACGCCCGAGGAATTTTTCAATCGTTTTTGCTTTGGCGGGCGACTCCACAATTACCAGTTTCTTTGCCATATACCTCTACCCTGTTTCAATGATCCGTACAGTGTCTCTTCTGCAAGTCGTATTGTACCATCCAACCACGTAGTCGTTTTCTGCGATTTACAGCTTAGAATAGCACACCTTGACAAGAGGTATGCACCCAAAAAGTCCAACGATAGGATAACACATCCTGTCCAGTGCTACTTGACCAGCCTGCCCCTCCATGCTATGCTGCAACATGTAACATTGCAATAAACTCAGGCTTATTGGAGGAAGCGCATGCCCAAACACAAGCCTTCGGAGGCAGGAGAGGCGCGCAGACGACGTAAGAGCCGCGCGCGAGCAACTGTCAGTACGCGAAAGCGCCCACAAGGCTCGTTGCGCGCAGGCTTAGCCGTGCTAGGAGGCCGGGCTGCAGGAGCCTTGAGCCGCCGCCTGCATCTCGGAGGCGGCACCACCATCGCCGGTGTCATCGCTCAAGGACTGTATCCCGATATCGTCGGGCACCTGGCAAAACAACTACAACATGGCAGCGTGCTGGTGACCGGTACTAATGGTAAGACCACCACCAGTGGCTTCATCGCGGCCATTTTAAGTAACGCTGGCCTGCGCGTCTGGCGCAATCGCGAAGGCTCGAACCTGATGCGCGGGCTGGCAGGAGCGTTGATTATACGAGCGCACCCCAACGGAAAGTTGAAACGAGGCGGACAGGCCATCTCCATCTTCGAGGTGGACGAAGCCGTCGTTCCGCAGGTAGTGCAGGTTGCACCGCCCCGGGTCGCTATTTTCAACAACCTCTTCCGCGACCAGCTTGATCGCTATGGCGAGGTAGATACTGTCGCTTCACGCTGGCAGGAGGCCATTCGCTCGCTGCCCGAGAGCAGCACGCTGGTACTCAATGCTGATGATCCCGCCATCGCGTATCTTGGCGAGTCCTTTTCCGGCAGGAAACTCTATTTCGGCATCGATGATCCCTCGCTAGATCTACCCGCGCAGGGTGTGGATGCTGAACGCCACCAGACGATAGATACGCGCACCTGCCCGCATTGCGGCGGCGAATATGCCTATGAGATGCGCTTCTATAGCCACATGGGCCACTATGCCTGCCCGCACTGTGGATACAAACGGCCCGAGCCAGACGTGCGCGCCATGAAGGTTTCGCACGAAGGCTTCGACCAGTTACGCATTTCAGTAACGGCAACCGAACCGTTGGGCGAACTGGTTGTGCCCCTGCCCGGCATCTACAACGTCTACAACGCGCTGGCATCCATCACCGCAGCGAGAGCGCTCGACGTTCCCTGGGAGCCAATTGTGAAAGGCATTGAGCAGTTCAAACCGGCCTTTGGTAGAGGCGAACTCATTCAGGCAGGCGAGCGAACCATTCGCCTGTTGCTGGCGAAAAATCCCACGGGGTTCAACGAGGTGCTGCGCACGCTCTTTAGTGGCGAAAACAAGCGCCATGCTATGATCGTCTTAAATGATAACATTGCCGACGGAAAAGATATTTCCTGGATATGGGACGTGGATTTCGAGCGCGTGACAGGACACCTGCTCTCGCTCACAGTGGCCGGAACGCGCGCCTTCGACCTCGCGCTTCGCCTCAAATACGCGGGCGTTGATCCGCAGCAGATGAGCATTGTGCCATCGACAAATATGCGCGCTGTGAAAAGCCTCGCGGGCAACGTTCATACAAAAGCCCAGGCTATACACGCGATGAGCAATGGAACGGGTAAACTCTCACGAGCAACGACTTCCACGAAGGAAGAGAGCAGCCCGGCAAACCAGGCCTTTGGCATTCCAAGCGCCCTGGATGTCGCGCTCTCACAAACGCCCGAGGGAGAAACCTTATTTATCATACCAACGTATACAGGATTGTTAGAAGTGCGCCGTGAACTGGAAAGGCGCGGACTAACACCCCATTATTGGGAGGAAAAAGGACCATGAAAGATGCCAGCAGGTCCCCTTTTGTTTTGAGGCTGGGGCATCTCTATCCAGATCAATTGAATCTGTATGGTGATCGAGGCAATATCCTGACCTTGCAGCGCCGTTGCCGCATGCGTGGCATCGAATTGCGCGTCATAGGCCTGGGAATTGGTGATGCCCTGGCACCGGACGAATACGATATGTTGTTTATCGGCGGGGGTCAGGACAAAGAGCAGGCTCCGGTTGCCCAGGATTTATATGAAATTAAGGGCATCGGGCTGTGGGCGGCGATCGAGGATGATATGCCTGTCCTGGCAGTCTGCGGCGGGTACCAGTTGCTGGCGCATTACTACCGCCCGGCAAACGGCCCTGATATGCGCGGCCTGGGTGTCTTCGATGCATGGACCATTCATAAAGGGGCGCGAGTTCCACGCTGCATCGGCGATATCGCAATTTCCTGGAACGGCAGCACGCTGGTTGGTTTTGAAAATCATGGTGGGCGCACCTACCTGGGCACAGCCAAACCACTTGGGCGCGTCCTCAAGGGGCACGGCAACAACTCGGAAGATCATACCGAGGGGGCTGTGTACCGCAATGCCTTTGGCACCTACCTGCATGGTTCGCTGCTGCCGAAAAACCCGCATTTTGCCGATCATTTGATAGAGCTGGCACTACGTCGTAGTTATGGATTAACCGAAGAAGAAATTCGGAGCGAAGATTTCGCGGCGCGGTTTGTCCCTGTGCCGTCGGAACAGGTGGCAATGACTGCCGAACACGCTTTTCCCGAGCCTGTGCGCTCCCTTTCAGGCATTAAAGAGCTGGGAAGAACACGAGAAGAGGCCTCGATTCTGCCGCGTCTAGACGACACTTTGGAGTGGCAGGCTCATGCGGCCATGCTCGAACGCCTGGGATTGCACGCCGAGGCAGTCGCTGCTTTGCGTCATTTGTAGAAGTACACATTTGCGGTCTGCGAGGAAACAAATTTGGCCCAGACGGCGTACAACTACGAGGAAGGTACCTTATGATCGCTGACCGGTCGTTGGCTCGCTGCTCTTTTTGTGGAAGAAGGCCACCTGCCGTCCGGCACCTGGTTGCCGGACCTGGCGCGGCATACATCTGTGAAGAATGTCTGCAACTCTGCAATGAGATATTGAATGATCCGACGCCCTTTTCAGAAAAGGCCCTGGAACTGGCATCGCGGCCACCGGTGGTTGTAGCCGCTCCCCAGGAGCTGCTCAGGACGGAGACACAGGTAGAACCAGCCCAGCCAGCACGCACAATCGTCCTGGAAGTGGAGCAAAAACAGCAAGGTATGACACTTCTGTTGCACCAGCTACAGTTGTTCCAGGAGCATTTTGAGCTGCACTATCTATGGATACGGCCACCCTTGACAGCTGGCTTCGCCTTTGTGCCACGCATCATTTTCCGCGTGACAGACGACAAAGGCAGGCAGTGGGCTGGTGAGCGCGGCGGAGTGCTGCTGGCGCGTCCTGAACTTTCAAGCGCTCCCGATCTCGCCATCTACCAGGGCAGCGCAAGATTTCGCCCCTTGCCATCGCCCGACACACAGTCTTTGACTATCGAGGCCGCAGACCCGCTAGGCCAATTCGAGAATCCGCCAACCGGAGTCTGGCGCTTTGAAGTCACCTTGAACATTATGTGACGGCAAGCAAGAGGGGAGCCACGCTGGTGCATGGCTCCCCTCTTGCTTGCCGAGTAGTTTCTTCTACGGCACTTCCTCCAATGCTGGCACTAACAGACCATATCCCCCCTGTTCCAATCGATACATAACGTTGAGGCTGTTTGTCTCCTCGTTATAAAACGGATAAAAGGAGAGGCCGTGCGCCTCCATCTGTTCAATCACCTGCCTGTCGCTCATCGGTTTAGGGTGAACGCGGCGGATTTCCATGATGCGTGACCAGATGGCTTCGTTCTGCTCCTCCTCAAGCGGTTTCCCGTCGGAAGCCTGGTCTTCATTCATAGAGGTGAGTTCACCGGCCCGCGTTAAGGCAAGAACGCGCAGGGGCGGAGTCTGGTGTTTGCGCGCAATCTGACGGCCTTTCTGACGACCCAATTGCGATGAAACTTTATCAAGCACGAGGTCAAAAGCACTTGTGGCATTTGCGCCGTTGGCTTCGCTACGAATAGGATAAGGTTTGCTAGCAATGACCATTTGTACGTTGTAGCGCTCGCGAGCGCTGCGGGTCTGCTCCTCGGAGACTGTCACCTCGACACGGGCATCGTCGTTGAGCAGACGAGAAAGGCGCTGTACTTTTCGTTCGATGTACTCATGCAGACGGTCGGGAACATGCTTCCCTTTGATGATGATTCGCATGGCTTGCCCTTTCATTCAATCAAATGTCTATGCAACAGATCAGGGGGCCAGGATTATATCTTCCATTATACCATTCTTCCGAAATCATGATTTTGTGGAACCAATCAAACAAAAGAGGCATATTTTGACATCTATATGCATAGATGAATAAGCTGTTATGAACAGCAAAAATTTGTACAATGTTCTTCTCCTATTCTGAACATTTCGTCATTCTGGCTGGCAAATATTCATACAATGTTCATATAATAATGATATGCTTTGGCCGTCTTATTCATCGAATGCATGAAAACCAAATCTTGTGGGAGGGCAAGCGGAACATGACACAGATACCAAGCGATCAGCATATCACGTATCAGTTACAGTACCGGAAGTGTGGAAAGGCTTCATGTAGCACCTGCCGTGATGGGCAAGGGCATGGCCCATACTGGTATGCATACTGGCGTGAGGGGTCGCGCCTGCGTTCAGGTTATGTAGGCAAAATAGCGCCCGAGGCCGCGCAGCAAGAACTCGCTCATTCGGCATCATAACGACATTTCAGCAAGCGCGCCTCTACAGTTCCAGGCACGTTTCTTCCGAAAAACAGGCTCCACTGTGATAGAATGAAGCGAGGGAAGTTTACGTGCCTGGCGCACTTTTTTGGAGAGCAGCGGGATGAAATGTCCATATTGTGGGTATACGGAATCGCGAGTCAAAGATTCACGGGATGTTGGTGATGCCATTCATCGCAGGCGCGAATGCGAGCATTGCAAAGGCCGCTTCAGCACCTATGAACGTGTCGAGAAATCGCAATTGATGGTAATTAAGCGCGATCAGCGCCGCGAGCCATTTGACCGGCAAAAACTTTTTATCGGAATCAGCAAAGCATGCGAGAAACGACCGTTATCGGTCAATGACATCGAAAACGCCGTCGAGGAAATAGAGCAGGAACTCTACCGGCAGGGAAAGCAAGAAATACCAAGCAGCAATATCGGCGAGCTGGTCATGGAGCGGCTGCGCCAGATGGATAAAATTGCCTACATTCGCTTTGCCAGCGTCTACCGTTCGTTCGGCGACGTGGAAACCATGTTTGAAGAGCTTCAACAACTGCTGAATCGCGAGAAAAGCGAGTAGGGTATACGCGCTTTTCTCGCAAATAAAGCGTTAGTGATTGGAACTATGACTCTCCTCAAGCCGCCGGATGCGATGGCTGAGCGTTGCCAATAACTTGAAGGCAATTTCAGGATGATTGCGAAGCGTTGTACGAAACTCCCAGATTGGCAAAAGCAGAACAGTCACGTCGTCAACAGCAGTAACATTGGCGGAACGAGGCAAGTCGTCCAGCAAGGCCATCTCGCCAAGCACTTCTCCAGGGCCAGCGACATGCAGTTCCTCTTCAGGCTTATCGGGATTCACCACGCGGGTCACTTTGACCCGCCCATTGGTAATCACAAACAAACCCGCGCCGCTATCGCCCTGCTTAATCAATACATCGCCAGCCGAATACTTGCGCTCCTGGCAGGCCCGCGCCAGGGCCTGCAATTCTTTCCGGTCCAGACTTGAGAAGAGCCTTACGCGAGCAAGTGTATCTTCGTACATGTGTGCGAACTCCTTTGTACCAGATTTTCCGGCACCCCGGGGATGCCTCACGGACCCAACCGCCGCACTATCCCGTCTATCTTACCACAGTCGCGTGTTCACGCCAATGAGCAATTTCTAGATATAGCGGGAATGGAAGGGATGTGTTGAAGATGACCGGAAGCCACCCGCAAGGGATTGTATCTACCCCTTGCGGGTGGCTTCCGGTCATCAATCATAGTGGCTTCCAACGATAACAGCCTACCTTCATAACCGTTTTTGACTTTCTTCCCGCGAGAAACTACAATTAAACCAGAACATAGCTGTAAACAATATACCTGGAGACAGGGGATACATAGATGGCAACACAAGATATCGAAACCGCAGAGAAGCGGTATGCAGAAGGCATACGTGCCTTTAACGATGGCAAACTGGATGCAGCAGCCGAGGCGTTCTCCGATGCTGAAATACGCTTTCGCCTGTTGGGTAACTTCAAGCGGGCAGGGGATAGCCGTTCCCTGCTGGCCGAGACGCAGCGCCAGAACAACCAGCTTGAGCAGGCAACCAATAGCTACCAACGGGCGATGAACCTGTACCGGCAGGCAAACGAACCGCTCAAGGAAGCGGGAAGCGCGTTATCGATGGGACACCTCGAGCGGCAGCAATCGCATGTTGAGCGCGCACAGGAGGCGTATCAAACCGCCTGGAACCTCTACGCCGCCCAGGATAACGCGCAGGGATTGGGAAATGTGGCGCTGGCGCTGGGTCATATTGAGATGCAGCGCGGACATACTGAGCAGGCCGCCGAATCCTACAAGCGCGCTATTGATTACTTCGTGCAAACCAAAGATAGTATCAACGAAGCCGATGCGCGGCGCAGCTACGCGGATGTTGCCCGCCTGCGTGGGCAGCTTGACGAAGCGCTGGCCGATTACCAGCGCGTGCTGGAAGTCTACCGTTCGGCGCAAGACCGCTTTGGCGTCGTTGACGCGTTGGTCGGCATCGGCAGGATCTATCTCGAGCAGCGCCAGCTTGAGGTGGCGGCAAATAGCTTTGCGGAGGCGTTACAACTGGCCCGCACCATAGAATACGACCTGGGTGAAGCCGATAGCAACCTGGGGCTCGCCGAAATCTCTCTCCTGCAAAACGAGGTCGATCAGGCATTGACCAGCGCACAACTGGCGCAGCAAAACTACACCGACCTGCGCAACGCCCTGGGTGTAGCGCATGCCAGCACTCTGCTGGGCGAAATTCAGACCCGGCGTGGCCAGCTCACCTTTGCCAACGGCCTGCTTGAGCGGGCGATTCGCACATATAAAGCGATCTCCTATATGATTGGACTGGCAGAGGCAAATGCTGCGCTCGGTGAGGTACAACGGCTGCGCGGCTTCCTTTCCAGCGGCATTCGCAGCTTCGAGGAGGCGCGCCGGTTGGCTCGTTCGCTGCAAAATCAACAGGTCGAGATGATGGCTTCGCTTGGGCTTGGCGATATCTATAGCCGCCAGGGCAAGCCACTGCAGGCCGGGCAAAGCTATAGCGAAGCAGGAGACGCCGCCGAACAGTTGACGGTGCCTGCCGTACAGATCAGTGGCAGGGCAGAAGTTGCCGCTCGTAGAGCGCGTATCGCAGTCTTTCTAGGCAAACTGGACGAGGCTTTCCGGCAACTGGAAAAAGCCGGTCTGGCGCTCGGCAGTTCGCAGGCAACAAGTCCGGCGAGCGTTTTCAAGGCGCTTGTCGAAGGAGAATTACAACTGACGCTGGGAGACTTCACGCAGGCAGAGGCCCGCTTCAGCCAGGCGCGCGAGCAGGCCGAAGCGGTGCAAGAACCACTGCTGGCGGCGGAAGCGCTGCTCGGACTGGGCCTGACAAAATTGGGGCGCGGCGAACTTGACGAAGCGACTTCTACCTTTCTGGCAGCCGGTCGCCAGTTCCAACTGCTGGAAAGCACATCGGGCGACGGTTCAGCCATGCTGGGCCTGGCTCAAACGCTGATTGGACAACAGCGCTGGGACGAAGCCGCTGAACAGGTCGAGGGTGCGCTCATCCGTTTTCGTCAGAGCGATGACCTGGTTGGGCAGGCAGATGCGCAACTCGCGCTGGGACTGGCAAAACGCGGCAGCGGCGAGAACGAAGACGCCGCCACGCATTTTGAGCAGGCTCTCACGCTCTACCAGCAGCAACACCAGCCGCTCGGTCAGGCAGATGCGCATTTTGAACGCGGAGACCTTTTCCTGGAAACTGGCACGCTCGACCAGGCCCAGCGCGAGTTTTCTCACGCTATCTCCCTGGTTGAAGGCGTAATGCAAAGCCTGCGCACGCCAGAACAATGGGCAACGTTCTTACAGCAATACGCCGAATTGTATACGCAGGCAGCCATCACAGAGGTGCGGCGCAACCAGGATGAGCAGGCATACCAGGTGCTGCACTCCTTCACCCGCATCGCAGGAAAAACGCCTCTACTTGCCTATATGAAAGCATACGAGGATACCCTGCCAACTGAGGGAGAGAATTTGACCGAGGAAGAGCGGCAGGAGAACGCCAATATACTCCGGCGCATACGTAAGTTGCGCGACAGACTCTGATAATGCTTGCTAACAAGAGATTGAACGCTTATTATTAATAAGCAATTGCAGAATTAAAGATTCGACGCGAATTGGGTAGCGGGGCGGTACAATCACCGCCCTGGCAGAGAGGAAGCTTCGGAATGTCAATACAATTTTTACGTGGTAGCTCTCAGGCCCCAAAGGGGCATGCGATTTTCATTGCGCGCAGCACCAGTAACCCACGCGAGGTGCTGGCGACCTATTGCGTGGTTCTGCCCATGCCACTTTCCCTGGCAAAATACCTGCCTTCCTTCTTCGCGGCACAACTCCCGCCTGAAGACTTGCAGGAGGCAACCAATGTGCCAGTTATGCCCATTCCTCCCATGCTAGAGGAGGGAAGCACGCTGGAGCAACTTCAAATACTGGCAGAACGTCGCGATGACGACCTGTGCGATCTCGGCTCAATCAATCCCAATCCACGCGATCTGGGAGAGCGCATGCAGGTGGTGCAACAGGCGTGCCAGGAATACGGACAACTCTATGTTTCTTATATCTCCAACGCACCTGTGCCCGAGATCAGCTCTTTTGAGGAGGGGTCAACTCCACTCGATGACCTCGATCCCGAGGAATTGCTGCTGCAAACGATGAACGACCGACAGCGATTGGCTGAACTGGGAAAACTGGTGGGCGTTGCGCGCTATGCGATTGAGGGCAAAGATACGTATCAATTACAGGAAACCCGCCAGCGCATGCTGAAAGTGGTAAAGTTTCTCCCTGAGAAATATCGCGGCACCGAGCTGGTTGCCGCCGCCTTTGACCCGAAGCCGCGCGGAACGCGGCTGGCCGAATTGTATCTCGAACGAGGTTACAAGCTGCTCGACGAGGAATACGCGGATATTCCTGACATAGAGCGTTCAATACGCGAACTACAAAATTCTTAAATTTGAGGAGCATCCGGCCCTTGCTTCGGGTCGGATGGAGGGAAACGTATGGCATCTGTAGGAATGAATATTGATATTTCTCCGCTGGTTGACGCGGTTGTCGCGGGCGATATTGCGCGCATTACTTCCGCTGGACGCGACCTGATTGCGCGGGGAGCGGGCGCGAGTGAATTGATCGGGCGCATCGGCACAATTGCGGCGCATGGAGATAGCGATGGGCACACGGTTATTTCAATGGGAGCCGCCAGTATGTTGTGCCGCTGGTTTGTCTCGCTCCAGTACGCGCTTGGCGAGGACCCCGCGAATCACGAGCGCGAACTGCCACTGCTGGTGCAGTCTGTAGCGGCGGCGATGCCTGCTGTACAGGCAGGCATACAGGTCAAACCTCGAGATGAGGCCAACTACCCCAAACCTCTCTATCCCAGCGATTTACAGGAGGGCGACACCGTCAACGCTGAGATGCACAAGGCGATCTATAACGGGGATGCAACAACAGTGGAGCGCCTGCTGTTTGGTCTATATGGCACCGGAGCCGATTACCGGACGATCAACATTCGCCTGTATGATGGTATGTCCACCACCTTTGAGAATGGGGGCCATCCTCTTATGTGTGCTGTGCGCGGCCTCCAGCTTCTGGATGCCGTCGAGTGGGGTAAAAGCACGCCCGATATTATTCACTGGCTGGCTCCTCACGTGCCCATTCATGGCAACGAGCCTGCCTGGGTGCAAACTGTTCGTGACTTCCTTGCCGACCCCTCACATAAGCTGGACAGCTATCGCACGCGACTGGCGGCTCCAAAGAATGAAAACGCCCTGCCGCTGCGTAACCTGTTGCAAAGCGATGCAACGCCCGAGCAGGTTTGCGCCGGGGTATATGATGCTTTGATGAACAAGGGAGCCTCGTCAGAGGGTATCGGTTCGGTCATTGCACTGACGGCCACCGACCTGATGCAGCGCGTAGGTGACGAAGACCGTGAAGCATTCATTAACGCGGCACATGGTCTGTTGTTTGCGGCTGCGGTGCGTATTGCTTTCAAACAGGTGCAGGATGTTGAGGCTTTACCCATGCTATTCACCTCGGCGGCCTATGTCCACGCGCTTCACCAGCAGCTAGCCAGGCCGCAAGTGAACGTACCGGCAACTCCACGCCCGTACTTTAGCGCGGGTCTGATCGCTCCGGCGCTGCTCGATTCGCTGAGCGAGCAACTGGAAGCGCAGGATTTGCAAGCGGCATTCTCCACAGCCCGTCGCTATACGCAACTTGAGCATGATGTGCGCGCTATGTTTGCCATTATCGCGCTGGCCGCCGCCAAAGCGGATGCGGTTGCCGATCAGGGACACACCTTGCAAATTGTCCAGGCGGCGGGCGAGGAATTTATGGCATGGCCAAAGGATCTGGCCTCGACCAATATCGATGGTTTCTTACATGTCGCCCTGCGCGCAGCTTCGTTTGCCAAACGCAATGCGCTGGCGACCTCATAAACTGGAAAGCTGGCTTTAACATCCTGCCGTGACCAACCTATCTCCAGATGTCATCCTGAGCGCAGCGAAGGATCTCAGGCCTCCCCTGGCTCGACACAGCACGCGCGAGATCCTTCGCTGCGCTCAGGATGACATGCCAGAGGGCTTTTTCATGACATTACTATTCGGGGGGCGCAATCATTTGCGTCCCTTGCAGCGTTTCATACACTGTATCTTATATGCTTTTCCCATACCCAAAGATTTCTAAGGAGATTTTTATGCCGATGCGTCAAAAGCTCCCTTTGCTGCTATGCGGCCTGCTCGCGCTGCTCCTTTCGGCGTGCAGCCTGTTCGGCGGCAATTCCACTTCATCAAATACGCCAACCAAAGCTCCTCGCAATCAACAGGTGTATACGTCGCCCTTGATCGGCATTTCAGATATCACGACTTTCGACCCGGCCCTGGCCTATGATCCGAACTCAATTGCAGCTATTCAAATGGTCTTTACTGGTCTGGTGCAGCTCAACGACCATTTTCAAATACAGCCGCAGCTTGCCAAAAACTGGGATGTCAGCCCGGATGGCTTAAGCTGGACGTTCCATTTGAAGCCGCATCTGAAGTTCAGTGATGGCACCCCGCTGACCTCCGCCGATGTCGCCTACAGCCTTGACCGCGCTTTGCAACCCGCCACCAAATCAACTGTCGCGCCTATTTTCCTCACCCTTATACGCGACTCGGATAAGCTTCTAGGTGGCAGCATTCCCTCGCTTATTGGCGACAGCATTCTCACGCCGGACGTGAATACGGTCGTCATTCAAACGCGGAAGAAAGCGGCCTACTTCCCTGCCATGCTGACGCATCCATGCGCCTACGTAGTTGAAAAAAAGTTAATAACGACCTACGGCCCTGACTTTACAGATCACCTGAATACCGGCGGCGGGGCCGGGCCATTTCGTGTGACGCAGTACATTCACGGCAAAGAGATCGATTTCGCGCCGAATCCAAACTATTACGATGCTCCCCCGCAACTGCAAAAAGTGGTCTTTCCGTTCTATCCGCAGGCGGCTGCCGCCTATTCAGCCTATGCAGCGGGCAGCGTTGACACGACTGACGTTGCTTTCTCCACACTTGCCAACGACAGAAAACGAGCGGATTTCCACGAGGTGCCGCAGTTATGGGTGAACTACTATGCAATGAACTACCTGACGAAGCCGTTCGATAATATCCAGATTCGGCAGGCATTCGCCCTGGCTATCGATAAAACCGCTATTGCAAAAACCGTCTGGCAGGACACGGTGATCCCCACCAACCATATCGTGCCCCAGGGAATGCCCGGCTATAATGCGGCCCTGACCGGCCCTGATGGAACACAAAACCTCAAAGGGAATCCCAATAAGGCGAAAAGCCTGCTGCAACAGGGATTGAAGGCCGAGGGCTGGTCGAGCATATCCCAGATGCCGCCCATTAAACTGACCTATGCTTCGGGCGTGAGCAACTTCGATGCGGAGGTGCGCGCGCTGACTTCGATGTGGCAATCGGTACTGGGGGTAACGGTGACTCCCGACCCGATCGATTACAATACGCTGCTCGCGCAGGTGACGGCAGCGACCAATAATCCGCAGGGACTGCAAATGTGGGGGCTGGCCTGGGTGGCCGAGTATCCCGACCCCCAGGACTGGCTGACGCGCCAGTTTGACGTGGGCGTTCCCAATAACAGCATGAACTACGGACAGAATTTCAGCAACGATGCCGCCATCCAGCAGAACGTGCAAAAGCAATTAGAGGCCGCCGATAGCGACTTCCAATCGGACCGCGTGCAAAAGTACCAGCAGGCCGAGCAGCAACTGGTGAACGATGTGGCCTGGCTGCCAATGGAACAGGTAACGCAGGTGTTTCTCCGCAAACCCTATGTGATAGGCATTAATGACAATGGGCTTGGCATTATTCCACCTGATGACTGGGCCAACATCTACGTCCTTACTCATTAGCGAGAAACCAATCCTTTTTCTTGTCTACGTTGTGAGAGATTTAGGGTAGCAAGGAACGTAATATTACAAGTGCCACCGTTTGTAGCAAGCTGACGCGCAGGCGGTTTTTCTGGTACCCATTTTTCAACCGTTGTCTTCAGACAATGTAAGGAGAACAGTTTCTTATGCGACCAGGCAAGAAACTTACACAGGGGGTTTTCACGACCTTCCTCTGTTTAGTCGCGCTGGTAATGGTAGCATGCGGAGGTACAACCGGCAACAGTTCCACGCCGACCTCCCATACAAAAGCGCAGCAGAGTAAACAGGTATTTGTGCCCTCCCTGGAGGCTGGCGTCTCAGACATTTCAACGTTTGACCCGGCGCTGGTACAGGATGCATTCTCGAACTACGCGATCAGCAGCGTGTTCACGGGCCTTGTGACCCTGGATATGAACCTGAAGCTGCAATGCGAAGAATGCAGCACCTACAGCGTAGCACCAGATGGTGTCACCTGGACATTCAAACTCAAACCGAATTTGAAATTCAGCGACGGCACCCCAGTTACATCTCAGGACGTCATCTACAGTATGAACCGGGCGCTGGATGGTAAAACTGCTTCGCTGACTGCCCCGTACTACATGCGTTATATCAAGGACGCGAGCAATTTTAACGCGGGCAAGATCCCAACGCTCATCGGCGACAGTTTGAAGGCTCCCGACCCGCAGACGGTCGTCGTTGTGGCTTCACAGAAGATCGCCTTCTTCCTGGAAACGTTGACCTATCCCACTTCCTTCACCGTCGAGAAGTCGGTCATCGACAAGTGGGGCAAAAACTGGACCGATCACCTGGCAGATAATGGCGGCCAGGGCGGCGATGGTCCGTGGAAGGTACAGGAGTATACGCATAGCAAGCAGATCGTCCTTGTACCCAACCCCACCTACGTAGGGCCACACCCGCAGTTGTCGAAGATGGTTCTCCCCTTCTACAAGGTAGCCGATACCACCTACGACGTCTACCAGACCGATGGTATCGACATGACAGGCATTCCAACGCCTCATTTCCTGACGGATATGCACCGCCCGGACTTCCACCAGATTCCGCAGTTGTGGATCAGTTACTACACGATGAACTACCAGCAGAAGCCGTTTGACGTGACTGCCTGCCGTCAAGCCTTCGCGCTGGCTATTAACAAAGACCTGATCGTCAAGAGCGTCTGGAAGAACTCAGTGAAGGCCACCAACCATATCGTGCCGCAAGGTCAGTATGGCTATAACCCGAACCTGCTCGGCCCAGACAACACCCCTGGTACCGCAGGCGATCCCACGAAGGCCAAGCAACTCTTGCAGACCTGCCTGCAGGCCGAGGGTTACAGCAGCGTCAGCCAGATACCCTCGATCACGCTGACCTACTCGAGCGCTGGCGCGCAGGACGTGAAGAACGAAGTCTCGGCCATGCAGCAGATGTGGCAGAGCGTACTCGGCATCAGCGTCAAGACTAACGACATCGACATCAACAAGCTGTTCGCTGACGAAGGTCAGGGCTGCCTGAACACCTTGCAGTTCTACACCGGCCCCGCCTGGATCGCCGACTACCCCGACCCCGAAGACTGGACGACCCTCCAGTTTGATAAGGGTGCCAGCCAGAACGGCATGTGCTTCGGCCAGAACAAAGGCCCCGACGCCGCAGCGCAGCAACAGGTGCAGCAGCAGTTGGAGCAGGCGGACGCGATGACCGACCCCACCGCTCGCGAACATGCCTATTGGGATGCCGAGCAGAAGCTGGTCAACTTTGTAGCCTGGATGCCAATGGAACAGATTCAGGCGAACTTCCTGCTCAAGCCGTGTGTGCAGGGCTTCACCGAAAATGCCCAGGGCTTGATTTCACCCGAAGCCTGGTCCCAGGTCTACATCTCGACAGATACACCCTGCGCCAGGACGTCGTAGTTAACCCGCGACGGCGTGAGCCAGGCAAAAGCCTGGGCCGCGCCCGCACATGAGACATGGGGACAGTAATCATCTGATTGCTGTCCCCATTGTGATGAATCTCTATCAATGCTGCTATACAAGGGATGGTGAGATGCTTGACAAGCGTAATCGTCTCACTTACAATATGAAAAAGTTCATCCCCTTAGTGACTGTCCGCTTCATCAGGAGGAGTCAACCTATGACAGGTGCCGCTTCATAGTTGACTTGACAGACAGCACAACATTCTTATATGAAAACTGTACCACCAGTGGAGAAGACTTTTTACAGTATTCTCGAATATCGATGCACGCATAGCGAGAGAGTAGAGGGTACACGATGGTTCAATTCTTAGTTAAGAGGTTCATCGGTTTGATCTTTGTGGTCATCGGTGTAACCTTCATCACCTTTATTATGGGATATTTTGCTCCCGGAGACCCTATTCGCGAAATGCTGGGCAACCACGTCATTCCGCAGGTTTACAATCAGCTCAAACACCAGTACGGACTTGATCTTCCCTGGTATCAACAATACTGGAACTTCCTGACCCACCTGGCGAGATTCGACTTCGGCCTCTCCTACCACCAGCAAAACTACCCCGTCTGGAACATCCTGAGTGACGGTGTGCCTGTATCAGCAGAACTGGGCTTCTGGGCGCTCATCCTGCAAATTCTGGTTGGGGTGCCGCTCGGCATTATTTCTGCGCTGAAGGCCAATACCTGGGTTGATACCGTGAATATGGGCACCATGCTCATCCTGTATGCGCTGCCCGCTTTCGTTCTGGCGATCTTTGTCCAGTTGTTCATCGTCTGGATCGATCAACAAACTGGAGCGACCTGGCCGGTAGCAAACTGGGGCAACCCCTGGCAGTATAGCCTGAGTGATATACAGCTCAAGCTAGCCCCGATCCTTGTCTTCGCTGCCACCGGAACCGCGCTGTATGCTCGCCTGGCCCGCACAAGCATGCTGGAGGTGCTGCGTCAGGACTATGTGCGAACCGCCCGGGCAAAAGGCCTGCGCGAGCGCGTTGTTATTTATCGCCACGCTTTCCGCAATGCGATGATTCCGCTGATCACGGTCTTTGGTTTCTCGCTCGGCCTGCTTGTCACCGGAGCGTTCTTTATCGAGCAGATATTCAACATTCCGGGCATCGCAGAGATAACGATTACCTCGGTCAATAACCGGGACTATCCAGTGATCCAGGCAACCGTTGTGCTGCTGGCTGTGGCAGTGGTCATCGGTAACTTGATATCGGATATCCTTTACAGCGTTGCAGATCCGCGCATTAAGGCGGCATAGGAGGTCTGGACAATATGGATACAAAAGATCAGAACAAAGACCCTGGTGTGATGTTTCCTGATAGCGCGGTATCTCCGCTGTTCATTGAGGATACCATCGCTACCAATGAGCCAGGCGAGGTCATGACCGCACCGGGAACGGCGACAACCATCACTGCCACCCAGCTAGAGAAGGCCAAAAAATCCCCGACGCCATTTCAGGAGTCGTTGCGGCGGCTGCGCCGCGATAAACGCGCAATGGTGAGCTTGGGCATCCTTGTTCTCTTCGTGCTGATTCCGATCTTTGGTCCTCTCATTTACCAGCACATCGGCGGAACATATCAAAGCACCCTTAACGGACCTATTGGCCCCGACGTCTATCACAGCCCTTTCCACCAGGAACTGGACCGCCAGGACGAACTCTTTTCCGGCCAGTACTGGCTGGGAACGGATTCGCTCGGACGTGATCTCCTTGCTCGCCTCATGCAGGGCATGCTTATCTCACTTGTCGTGGCGATATTGGTAGAGATCGTGGACATCACCCTCGGCATTACTATCGGTGTCCTGGCAGGCTTCTACGGTGGCTGGATTGACCAGCTCCTGGCCCGCTTCACGGATATTATGTTTGCCTTCCCCGGCCTGCTGTTCGCCATCCTGCTCACAGGTATTTTCGGAACGGAGGCGGATACCGTTTTCAGCAACATTCCCATCATCGGGCCAAACGGTAATGCGCGCCTCATACTCGTCTCCCTTGCGCTGGCCCTGACGACCTGGCCCCTCATGGCACGTTACGTGCGCGGCCAGACACTCCAACTCAAGGAACAGCAGTTCATCGAGGCGGCGCGCACCTCTGGCACTACCGATGTCCGCATCATTCTGCGCCATATCATTCCGAACCTGTTCAGCATTGTGATAGTAGCCGCAACCCTGAACATGTCGAACACAATCATCGGTGAAGCGGGCCTGAGCCTGCTTGGTCTTGGCGTCCAGGCTCCCGGCTCGAGTATTGGCGTCATGATCTCTGATGCAACGAGCAATATCAGCACCCACCCCTGGGAAGTTTTGCTTCCTTCGCTCACCCTGACCCTGATTGTACTGGCGTTCTCCTTCCTGGGTGATGGTTTGCGTGACGCCTTCGATCCACGATCAAAAGACTAGCAAGCGGAGTGATAAAAGCATGGCAGAAAATTTACTTGAGGTCAACAATCTCAAGACCTACTTCTTTACGCGAGGAGGAGTGGTTAAGGCAGTCGATGACGTTTCATTCGTCATGAAGCCAGGCGAAACATTGGGCGTGGTGGGCGAAAGTGGCTGCGGTAAGAGCGTCACTGCGCTTTCGGTTATGCGCCTGGTTGCCAATCCTCCCGGCAAAATTGTTGGCGGCGAAATTCTTTTTAACGGTGATAATATTCTGGAAAAGAGCCTGGACGAACTGACCGACCTGCGGGGCAGCCAGATTTCGATGATCTTCCAGGACCCGATGACCTCGCTCAACCCGGTCTTCACGGTAGGATATCAGATCGCCGAGACGGTGAAACGCCACCGCAAAGATCTCAGCAACGACCAGGCCTGGAAACGTGCCGTGGAAATGCTTGACCTGGTGCGCATTCCAGATGCCAGGCGGCGCGCGAAGAACTATCCTCACGAATTTAGTGGTGGTATGCGCCAGCGTGTGATGATCGCCATTGCCCTCGCCTGCAACCCTAAATTGCTGATCGCAGATGAGCCAACCACAGCGCTTGACGTGACTATTCAGGCCCAGATTCTGGAGCTGATGAAAGGCCTCTCCAAAGAGTTTCACACGGCGGTCATGTTGATTACACACGATCTGGGCGTAGTAGCTGGCACATGCGAACATGTAAATGTGATGTACGCAGGGCACGTCGTCGAGTCGGCCCCGGTGAAGCAGCTTTTTGAGACACCGGCCCATCCCTATACAGTAGGACTGCTGCACTCAATTCCACGCCTTGACGATCAGCGCGGCAACAGACTTACGCCCATCGGCGGCCAGCCCCCCGACCTGCTCAATCCTCCTCCTGGTTGTCCCTACGCGCCACGATGCCCGAAGGTACAGCCTAAATGCCGCCAGGAGCGTCCTGAACTGATGCCTGTTGGCCGTGGCGAGCAAGTAGCGGCCTGTTTCTATCCAGACTAAGGGGAGGAAGAAGAACATGATGCAAGAAGTCAAGACACAGGCCGAAAAAGGAACCACGCTGGTTGATGTCAAAGGTTTAAAAGTCCATTTTCCTATCAAGGGCGGGCTTCTAAACCGAACAGTGGGGCATGTCAAAGCGGTGGACGGCGTTGACCTGTTCGTTCGGCGCGGCGAAACGCTTGGCCTGGTAGGTGAAAGCGGCTGCGGCAAGTCTACCACTGGCCGCGCCATCCTGCAACTGATCAAGCCAACAGCGGGCAGCGTCAAACTCGACGGGGTGGAACTGACAAAACTTTCATCCCAGGAGGTGCGGAAGAAACGAGCCGAGATGCAAATGATCTTTCAGGACCCTTTCGGCTCACTCAATCCCCGTTTCACTATCGGGCAAATCATCGCGGAACCGCTCGAGAACTTCAACCGGGGGAACCAGAAGCAGATCAAGGAAGAGGTCGCGCATCTGCTTGAAGTGGTAGGACTCAATCCTTTCTTTGTCAACCGCTTCGCGCACGAGTTCAGTGGTGGTCAGAGACAGCGTATCGGCATCGCCCGCGCGCTTGCCCTGCGTCCCTCGTTCATTGTGGCTGACGAGCCGGTCTCGGCGCTGGACGTCTCCATTCAGGCGCAGGTACTCAATTTGCTAGAAGACCTGCAAGCGCAGTTCGGGCTGACCTACCTCTTCGTGGCTCACAACCTCTCGGTGGTAAAACATATCAGTGATCGTGTGGCAGTAATGTATCTGGGGCGTATTGCAGAACTGGCTAACAGCGAGGAACTCTATGAGCTACCGTTGCATCCTTATACTCAGGCACTGCTTTCGGCCATTCCAGTGCCAGACCCGGAGAAAGAACGGCGGCGCAAGCGTATCATTCTGGAGGGAGACGTGCCGAGTCCTGTCAATCCGCCATCGGGATGTAACTTTCACCCTCGGTGCTGGAAAGCCCAGGATATTTGCCGTGAAGTGATACCTCCTCTGGAGGAAAAGCAGCCCAACCATTGGGCCGCCTGCCACTTCCCTGGCTAATCACGCCTGCGTTGTTCGATACGTTTAAGACGCGAAAGCAAACGGATGCGCGCCAACAGATGGCGCGCATCAAATGGTTTTACCACATAATCATCCGCCCCAGCATCAAAACCTGCGATCTTATCTTGCAAGGCAGTATGCGAAGTCAAAATCATCACCGGAATATGACGCAAAAAAGCGGTTTTGCGAACATAACGACACAGTTCCAGGCCACTTTCTTCCCCCAGAAGCGCTTCACAAATGAGTACATCCGGTACGCTTTCCCTGAGTAATTCCTTCGCCTCGCCCAGGGTTTTCACGTAACGAAGCACAAAGCGTTCCCCAAGTGCGACCGAAAGGCGGTCGCACGTATTAGGATCAGGATCAACTAATAGCACATATAACCTACGAGAACGCTGTAATTCGTACACTGAACCACCAAAAACCCGGCACCGCTATCAAGCCTTTTTTGGGAAAAAGCGGCCTTACTACATTATTCTTCTTTCCAGAAGAGTACCACAATAACCATGCTTACTCCAGGATATCCCCAACCGGCGACACCTCAGTCTCCATCCGCCTGCGATTGCGCCAACAATTCCATACGGCGCTGGCGATCAGCAGGGGTCAAACGTAAGACTCGCTCAATAGCCGCATTGAGAGAAGCTGGTTTAAAGGGCTTTGTCAGATACTCATCCACGCCTGAAAGCAAGCCTGTCATTTGATCCTCTTCGCGCGTCATGGCACTTAAAATGATCAAAGGCGTATTGGAGGTACGAGGGTCGCCACGCAGGCAGCGCACCAACTGGTAGCCATCCATACGTGGCATTTTCACGTCGATAATCACGCAGTCAGGACGCTCAGCAAAGACACGCTCAAGGCCCTGCACACCATCATAGGCGACAACGACGTGGTATGTTCCCTGTAAGTTCACAGCATATTTGATTAGTTCAACGATGGTCGGGTTGTCATCGATCACCAGCACTTTTTTCATCGGTTTCCTACACTGTTCGTTCGCGATACAACCGAATTTTGCCTCAAAGACCTGTCGCCCAGTTGCATTGTAGCATAGTTACGTACAACTGCCAACACGTTGCGATTTTCAGGACTTTCAGTACTATTCCTCTTCTCATCTCCTGGTATTGCAAACCTGCCTCCAGATGTCATCCTGAGCGCAGCGAAGGATCTCGAGTGCCGGGTGATTCGCTTGACATTGCCGGAGATCCTTCGCTGCGCTCAGGATGACAGGCGAGAGGATCTATTTCTTGTTATTATTATCGGCAGTTTCATCGATTTCTACAGTGGGACGAAACTATGTTACAATAAGTAGGCACGATTGCGGAACAGAATATCCCCGGAGCATGTATTATGACATTATCCACCGACCGCTATTCAAGACAGACGTTGTTCGCTCCCATCGGCAAAGCCGGGCAGGAGCGTTTGCTCGCTTCCTCGGTCGCCATTCTCGGCTGCGGCGCTTTGGGCAGCTCGTTAGCCAACAATCTTTGCCGGGCAGGCATTGGACGACTGGTCATCGCCGATCGCGACTACATCGAGGTCAACAACCTGCAGCGCCAGATTCTCTTTGACGAAGATGATATTGCTCGTCATTTGCCAAAGGCGGTGGCAGCAGAGGAAAAGCTGCGGCGCATCAACTCGCAGGTGAAGGTCGAGGCGCTGGTTGAAGATGTCTCCGCCGATGGCATCGAAGCGCTGGTTGAAGAGGTTGACCTGGTGCTGGATGCTACAGACAACTTTGAAACGCGCTACCTGCTCAACGATGCTTGCATAAAGTACGGCAAACCCTGGATTTATAGCGGCGTGATCGCCTCGTATGGCGTCACCATGAATATTCTGCCAGGTGAGACGCCCTGCCTGCGCTGCGTGTTTCCCGAAATGCCGCTCCCTGGAACCACGCCGACCTGCGACACGGCAGGCATTCTCAACGGTATTGTGGCTGTCATCACCGGAATTGCCGCCACCGAAGCTATCAAAATTTTGCTCAAGAGTGAAAAAGTAAGTCGCGATATGTTCTGGATCGACGTGTGGGAGAACACCAGCGAGCGCATCGAACTGCCGCGCCAGCCGGATTGCCCGGCCTGCGGCGAGCATCGCTACGAATTTCTGGAATCGCTCGCCGGAACCAGCAGCACGAGCCTCTGTGGCCGAAACGCGGTGCAGGTGCGCGCAGGAAAACGTGGCGAAAAAATCGAACTCACTTCACTGGCCGAGCGCCTGCAGGGCATCGGCGACGTTTCCTATAATGCCTACCTGCTGCGCTTTCTTGTGAATGGCTACGAAATAACCATTTTTCCCGATGCGCGTGCCATCATCAAGGGCACAGATGATCCGCAGGTCGCTCGCTCGCTCTATGCGCGCTATATCGGAATGTGAAATGCCGTATAGAACTCCTAATTTCGGCCAGCGTGCTTGTAATCCATGCTATAATAGCGAAAGTTCAAAAGCATACCAATCTCTTATGGCAGGGAGCGACAATAGATGAATGAACACATTTTAGTATGCGTGGCGTGGCCTTATGCAAAAAGTTCAACCCATGTGGGGCAGATTGTTGGGGCATATCTACCGGCGGATACCTTTGCTCGCTATCACCGGCTGGCCGGAAACAAGGTATTGATGGTCTCTGGAAGTGACGAACACGGAACCCCCATTCTGGTTGATGCAGAACGCGAGGGGATCAGCCCACGCGAATTCGTGGCTCGCTATCATCGTCAGATTTGCGAGGTCTGGGAGCGGCTCGGCATGTCCTGGGACCTGTATACCGAAACTGGCACCGAGAACCATTACCGTATCACGCAGGATTTCTTTTTAACGCTCTACGAAAAAGGCTATATCTTCAAGGATACCATGGAGTCGCCCTATTGTCCGACGGACCGCCGCTTTTTGCCGGACCGCTATGTCGAGGGTACCTGTCCCCACTGTGGCTACACCTCGGCGCGTGGCGACCAGTGCGATAACTGCGGGCGCACGCTTGACCCGGTGGATCTGATCTCGCCGCGCTGCCGCCTGTGCGGGAGCAAGGAGAGCAGCCTGGAAATCCGACCCACCGAGCACTTCTTCCTTGACCTGCCAAAATTGCAGGAACCATTAATGAAGTGGCTTTCTGAGGGCAAAGACTTCTGGCGGCCCAATACGCTCAGCTTCGCGATGAACTGGCTGCGCGAGGGTCTGCGCCCGCGCGCCATCACTCGCGATCTGGATTGGGGCGTACCAATACCTATCGAGGGATACGAGAACAAGCGCATCTACGTCTGGTTCGATGCTGTGATCGGCTACTTTTCGGCAAGTGTCGAATGGGCCGCCCTTCAGGGGACGCCCGAAGCATGGAAGACATGGTGGGTACCTGGACAGACGGAGCCGCCGGTCAAGTCGTATTACTTCATCGGCAAAGATAACATTCCGTTCCACACCATCATCTGGCCTGCCATGCTGATCGGCTACGGCAATCGCAATCTGCCCTATGATGTGCCTGCCAACGAGTTCATGACCATGAGCGGGGCCAAAGCATCGAGCAGCCGGGGAAATGTGATCTGGACACGCGACGTACTTGATCGCTACAGCGCGGACACCCTGCGCTACTATCTCTCGGTGACAGCGCCTGAGGGACGCGATACCGATTTCACCTACGATGAACTGATCCGGCGCAATAACGATGAGCTGGTCGCAACCTACGGGAATGTCGTTCATCGCACCCTGACTTTCTTACAGAGCAGGTTCGGCGGAGTAGTGCCACAACCAGGCGCGCTGCGCGAAGCCGACCGTGAGATGCTGGCCGAGCTTGAGGGCGGCTTTGAGGTGGTCGGGCATAACATCGCCAACTGCCACTTCAAGGATGGCATCAACGCGGCGATGGCAGTTGCCCGCGCCGCGAACCGCTACTTCGACGAACAGGCTCCCTGGAAGCAGATCAAAGTTGACCGCGAAGCGGCTGGCACCACCATCTATATCATGCTGCAAGTGCTGAGCGGCCTACGCACACTGTTCTGGCCATACCTGCCATTCTCGTCAGAAAAACTGCATCATCTGCTGGGCTTCGAGAGCGATATTAGCGCGGTACGCTGGCGACCTGCCGAAGTGCCTGCCGGTTTGAAGCTGCCCGTACCAGCGCCATTGTTTGCCAAACTGGAAGAGGTGCCTGTGGTTTCATAAAATATGGATCTCCTACCTATCACCTTGTTCGTAAAACACAAAAAATTGCGTAAGGTGTTGCCAGTTTTTTATGACAAGGTGATAGAAAGGAGATGCATAGATGAGCGATAGCACTTCGGTCATTCTCTGCCCACACGGTCGAGCAATTCACGATTGCGCAAGTTGCGGACAAAACGCCTCGCATGCAGACCTTGCTGCAAACCTCAACGAATTGCTGGCAAACGCTTCGCCACGCCTGCATCGTCTAGCTCGCCTGCAAGGCATAACCGGTGATGGAGCAGACGACGTCGTGCAGGAAACGCTGCTGGAGGCCTGGCGGCACCTCGACCACCTGCGAACGCCCGAACGTTTTGATGCCTGGCTCGAAGGCATCTGTCGCAATGTGTGCAAGCGTTATACACATATGCAAACACAAAATGGGCATCGCTTCATACCTTTCCACATGACTGACGTGGAAATTGCAGAGCAGAACGATAGTCCACTTGCTATTGCTGACCCACAAGCGTTTGATCCCGTCGAAGAACTTGATCGCCAGGATATGGCGCTGCTGCTCGACCGCGCACTTGGTTATCTATCCGAGGAATCCCGCAGGCTGGTGGAACTCTGCTACCTGGAGAATGTACCGCAGCGAGAAGTAGCATTGCAGCTAGGACTCACCATTGGGGCATTGGAATTAAAACTGCATCGAACCCGCCGCCGATTGCGTCAGTTGTTGAACGGCGAACTTCGCGCCGAAGCGGAGACATTCGGCTTAATTGACCAGGAAGAATCGGCAGGCTGGCGCGAAACCCGCCAATGGTGCTGGCTATGTGGAAAGCAACGGCTGCGCGGCATCCTGGAACGAGCCACCAACGGCCAGAGCAGCATGCGCTTGCGTTGTCCAGATTGCTCCTATCGCTACAACCTTGATGTCACCACAGCCACATTTCTCGAGGGAAATACGCGCTCATTCCGGCCTGCTATCAAACGCGCCCTGCATGAGATAGGCCCATTCTTTTCGGAAATGCTCAACCAGCAACGATGCGTCCAGTGTGGGTCTCCTGTGAACATTGAGGTAAGAGCCTTTGGCAACGGCGAAATGCCTTATATTCCAGGCCGCTTCTACCTGTATCTACAATGTCCTCTCTGCGGAATCCGCGCTACAGATATCGTATCAACCTTTCTATCTCATCCAAAAGTACTGCAATTCATGCTACAGCATACACGCTGTATCAGTCTCCCAATCACTCATTTGCGCTATAGCGGGCAGGAAGCACTGCGTTCTCCGATTATTGATCTGGATACTGGCGTGCAGCTTATCGTCATAGCTCACGCTGAAACATTGCGCGTGCTTGATGTTTTAGAAGCAATTGGAGACCTATAAACATGTCTATGCCAATAGAACCACCTGATGCTATACAACAGGATAATGCCGCAGCGAACCTGAAAAAGGGAGCGTTCGCGGGAGGTATTCTGGCTCCGCTCAAAGTGCGCAATTTCCAACTCCTCTTTGGCGGTCAGATGATCTCTACGATTGGAGATGCATTTTACGCGGTCGCGCTTCCCTGGCTGGTGCTGACGAGCGGCGGCAATCCGCAGGAACTGGGCATCATCCTGAGCGCCTATGGCGTTCCACGCCTGCTCAGTATTCTTATTGGCGGCATATTAAGCGATCGTTTCCGACCCCGGCGGGTGATGCTGGTGGCGGATGCGGTGCGAGCGGTCCTTGTCGGTATCCTGGCATTTCTAGCTTTGCAAGGACATCCGACATTCTGGCAACTGCTGGCGGTGGCAATTCCATTGGGCATATTCGAGGGCGTATTCCTGCCCGCGACATTTTCTATGCTCCCCGAGGTACTTGAGAAAGAACAGCTACAGGCAGGCAACGCGCTGAATACCACCACCACACAGCTTGCCTCGTTGATCGGCTCCAGCCTGGGTGGTATCGTGGTCAGCGTGTTGAAATCGGGCGTTGCTCTGGCCTTAGATGCTTTCTCATTCGTGGTCTCGGCGGTCTCACTGCTGCTCATTCGCGGCAAATCTCCTTCAGGCAGTGCAGAGATTATAACAGCAGCCAGCGAACTTACTGCTTCAGCAGAGACAACGACAATTGAAGCTACTCAGGAGGCCACGATAACGTTCTGGCAATTAGTGCGCGCGTCGCGTGTCATCCAGGTTGCTTTCCTGGTTGCCCTCTTTGCAAACCTGGCCTTTGGCGGACTCATCGAGGTTGCCATACCTACCCTGGCGCATGGCCCTCTCGCGGCTGGAGCAAGCGGCTTTGGCCTGATTCTGGCAGGCTACGGAGCAGGCGCGTTTGCTGGCGGTATCGTGGCGGGAATGTTGAGCAATATTCCTCATCGCGGCACATTCGCTTTATTGATGGGTGTGCTTCAGGCTGTTTTTATCGTGTTGATTCCCTATGGCGGGCTGGCGGGCGCTGTTGCCAGCATGGCAGCAATGGGTATCTGTAACAGCCTTACCAATGTGTTTTTTATCACCATTATCCAGCAAATCATTCCAAATCACCTGCTTGGACGAGTGATGAGCGTCATTATGTTCGCTTCGCTTGGCTCCTATCCGCTATCCGTAGCGGTGACAGGCGTGATTGTGGCCCACTATGGAGCAACGATCATGTTCCCAATAACAGGCGCATTTTTAAGCGCGGCAGCTATCTTTGGACTGCTACAAAAGGAGTTAAGGGAGCTATAGGACGATAGAAGAGCGCTGGCATTCATTCTTACACAATAGACACCAATGCTCTCCTGCTACCTTATGCCATTTCCTGCGCCAAAGGATGAGGAGTTTCGGTAGCCAGTGTTTCCGGTTTATCACGCAATTTCAGCGTAATCCAGATGGCAGCTACACCAAAAGCTGCTATAACCAGCTCATCAATGATGTAGACAAGCACGCTGCTGCCAAAGACATGCAGGATAGCAACAGCCACAAAATCAAGCAGCGCATGTGCTAGAATTGCCAGCCAGAGCCAGTTCAGTTGCTTGCGCCGGAACACCTGCAAGACCATCACCGAAAGGCCAACATGAACCGGAACCGTCCAGATGCGCTCCCAAAACGAGAGCAACGGGAACCAGGTTGGCTGCGCGTTAATGGCGTTGACCTGTTGCACAATTTGTCCGTGCTGCGCCGCCGGAAGCGAATTGAGATCAAGGCTTGAGAGGGCGGAAAGGTTCACTATCGTCAGCAGACCAAGCCCACCCACCAGCAGGATTGACTCAAGCCCTCCATGTCCGAGGCCATACATTACCGCTTTGTTCCAGGTCTTCTCCTCGCGTCGCATGAACCAGCGATAGCCCACATAACGACCAACTTCCTCGAACAGGCCAGCAGTCAGGGCAAGCGCCGTCAGCCAGATGTAGAAGAACAGGGGCGAGGCGTTCAGTTGCGGAGCTAGAACGCTGCCCAGCCAGGTCACAAGAGGAACGCGGCTGATAACCTGAAAGAGAAAGAAGATCAGCGCGCCAAAACCGAAGTATTTCCAACTGACATGCAGGCGTCGATGGGCGATAATTGCCAGCACAATTGGGTAGAGTATGACGCAAACATCGGCAATCAGAGCGACCAGAAGCCAGTAACCGTTTACCTGTACATGCGAGGGCATAACGTTATCCTTTCAATAGAAAGCCAGCTTTTAGCAGCAAGCACTTTCAATACTTCAATATATATTGAAATACTAACGCACTTTGCTTTAGTTGTCAAGTACAGGAAGCACTGGTCCCTAATTATTCGCCAATAAGATCGGCAAGCATTATTCTTTGCCTGCCATACCCTCAAAAACTTCCATTGCTTCTGAGGCAGCTGGAATGTTGAGAATGTTCTCCTGGGCAAATGATTCGGCCTGCGGATAGCTGCTTTCTCGCACCTGTCGCGCAGCCAACCCCAGATCATAGACTGTCCTGCGGAACTCATAACCATCTGGTTGAAGGAGTAGCCAGTAAGCGCCTGGCGCATCAGCATAGGGCATACCCACACTTCCCGCGTTAAGAATGCGTGTATTTCGTGCCTGTCGCTCAAACTGCATATGCGTATGTCCACATACCACGAATTGTTGCTCAATGGCAGCAAAAATGGTATTTAATCTCTCCTGGGGTGTAATAGGGGTAAAAATCTCCTCGTCGCTACGGGGCGTAGCATGACAGAATAAGATGTCCCCTAAACCCTCAATATGAAACGTTATCTGTTCCGGCAATTGTGAGAGAAAATCTCGTTGAGCGCGGTCTAACTGCCGGGCAACCCAGGTGGTAATCTGTCGTCCCTCTTCTGACAGATTCAAAGGGTGCCCATCGAATACCGAGACTACCTCGCGGTCTCCGTTGCCGCGAATAGAGACCACTTTCTCTCCCATTTGCTGTAAGCGCTCGAGGGTTTGCGTGGGCATAGGGCCGGAAACGGTATCTCCCCCGATAACGATCACATCCGGCTGCACGTTTTCAAGGTCTTTCAACACTGCTTCGAGCGCCGGTAGATTGCCATGAATATCGTACAGTGCTGCAATTTTCATGCTTACTTTCCCTTTCTTCTTGTCTTGAAGAGACTTTCAGTAAGCAGGATAGCAGATTTGCAGAGTGAAAAAAAGGAATTTTCTATGCTTATAGCAAAGCCAGGCATCCTTTAAGAGCAAGAATGCCTGGCTTGTTCATTATTTTTATGCCGTTATTGGATAGGAAATCTGTATCCCGCCGCTTCCGCGCCCAGGCAGGCCGCGCCGACCACGCCGGAGAAATCGCCGAGTTTGGCGCGCAGGATTTTTGTTTTGCTGGCTGGAGATGAAAGCGCAACGGTGCGGGCGCGGCTGACAGCGCGCTCAAAGAGCAGGTCGATGGCTTCAATGACGCCGCCGCCCAGGATGATAGCCTCGGGATTAAAGAAGTTCATGATCGACCCCATGCCGTAGCCGAGGTAGTCGGCGGCCTCGGTGACGATTTCGATGGTCAGCGCATCCCCTTGAGAGATAGCGCGGGCGAGCAGGCCGGAACGGATGATAGTCTCGCCTTCTTTCAGTTGTAGCTCAGCCTCGTCTGCCAGCACAGAACTGCGCCCGTGATGAATCTCGGCCATGATGGCTTTGGTGATGGCGGTGCGCGAAGCGTATGCTTCGAGGCAGCCACGATTGCCGCAGCCACAGATGCGCCCGCCTGCGTCAACAATAGTGTGGCCCGCTTCGCCTGCTGTACCCGTCAATCCGGTGTACATGCGTCCATTCTGGACGATGCCCGAGCCGATACCGGTTCCCACAAACAGGCAGACGAAATTGGAAAAGCCCTGACCTGCGCCATACAAATATTCGCCCAGCGCGGCTACCTCAACATCGTTGCCCACGCCGACAGGCTTGTTGAACTGCTTGCTTAGCAGGTCGCGCAGGCTCATGTTCTTCACGCCGAGATTTGGCGCGTCCAGCACGACCCCTACTTTGCGGTCGATTTGACCAGCAGCGCCAACACCCACAGCAACCAGGAGATCATTGGGGCTAAGTTTAGCAGCCTGAATAGCCTGGCTCGATAGATCAACAATGCGCTGCGAGATGTAATCCTGGCCCTTTTCGGCATGTGTGCGCTTGCGAGCGGAGCCAACAACTTCGCCGGTGGTAATGTCTACCACAGCAGTAAGGGTTTTGGTACCGCCAAGATCGATACCCAGGGCGTACAATTTCTGTTTTGGCATACAACACTACTCACTTCTTATTACTAAATGGGAGACTGAGTCCCGGATCAACATCCAGGCTCAGATCGTGCTGCTCGCCACGCGCAAGATGGAAGAAACCCGCGCTGGCAATCATAGCAGCGTTGTCGGTGCAAAACTCGATGGGTGGATAGTTGAGACGAATATTGAGCGGGCGTAGCTCTTGTTCCAGGCGGCTACGCAAACTGGCATTGGCGGCCACACCTCCGGCTAGCAAGACCTGCTTGACATGATATTCCTGTGCTGCCAGGCGCGTCTTGACGGCCAGCACCTCTACCACAGCCTCCTGAAAGCTGGAAGCAAGGCGTGTGACAGCCAGGGTACCGCGCTGGGCAGATTGCGCGCCCATACGGGTATACTGGCTGACCTGGGTTTTATTGCCAGCGCCTTTCGCGATCGGTTGGGCAGCAGTCGCGCCTTCCGCGAGATGCAACACGGCGGTTTTAAGCCCACTGAAGCTGAAGTCGTAGGTTCCACGCAGCCACGCGCGCGGTAGGGCATAGGCCTTGCGCGCAATAGCCGGACTCTTTCCCTGCTGAACTAATTCCTCCTCGGCCTGCTGCGCGGCGCGTTGAATAGCAGGGCCACCTGGATAACCCAGACCGAGTATACGAGCAACCTTATCAAACGCTTCGCCCGCCGCGTCGTCTCGCGTGCGACCTAGCAGTTCGTATTGTCCATGCTCGCGCACCAGCACAAGCTCGCTATGCGCGCCCGAGATCACCAGGCAAATCAGAGGGAAAAGCGGGTCGCCCTCCTGATATTCCCAATCGTCAGGGAGCGTATGCTCTTGCACTTCTCCAACCTCGCCTTCGGGCCGCAGCCAGTTGGCATAAATATGGGCTTCGAGATGGTTGACCCCAATAAAGGGGAGATCGTAGGCCAGAGAAAGGGTTTTGCCAACCGTCAGACCCACCAGAAGCGAACCGGCAAGCCCAGGCCCATAGGTCGCGGCTATCGCGTCGATGTCCTGCCAGCCACAACTGGCCTTCTCCAGCGCGGTTTCAATGACCGGAATAATGGCAGAAAGCTGCTGGCGAGAGGCAACCTCTGGCACAACGCCGCCATAGCGGTCGTGAATTTCGATCTGCGAGGCAACGACATTCGAACGCAAGTAACGCCCATCCTGCACGATGGACGCTCCCGTTTCGTCACAAGAACTTTCAATACCAAGTATCAGCATATGCTACGCCTGCTGGGCCTCCAACTTTTTCAAAAGTACCTCTTTTAACTCCAGAAATTTTTGTTTATAGGCAGGGGAATGTATTTCATCCGTCCACATAATCAGGGCATCTTCGTTGTTGTCGCTATAATAGCGGTGACGAATGCCAGCCTCGTGAAAGCCGTATTTCCGGTAGAGATTTTGCGCCACATAATTTGAGACACGGACCTCCAGCGTCACCCACCTGGCTTTGATATCATAGGCAATATCGATCAGGCTGGCAAGCATGAATTCACCAAGACCGCGTCCTTGATAGTCAGGATGCATAGCGATGGTGGTGATATGCGCTTCATCAACCATCAGCCAGAGACCGGCAAAGCCCAGGATTGATGCCAATTCAGGACTCTGAGTGGCAGATGACGAGCGGCCCGTCAGCAGCGAGAGGGGGAAGAAACGGCGCGGCTTCTCAGGCTCAGGAGCGGCCACTGACAGGCGCTCTTCGAGAATTTTTTTATCGCGCAGCACAATATAATGCGCCCAACGGTTATCCTGCAATTCCTTGCGATAGGCGCTGGGCGGCCAGGTCGAGGGATATGCCAGCCGCTCAATCTCGACGACGCGCGGCACGTCCGCCATAGTCATACGGTCAATAATGTAACGCACCTTCTTCCCTTTCTGTCGTGGTCTGACCGGTAGTGCGTTGGGCTTTACTTCCCAAAAGTGGCTGCTTGCGCGAGCTGTTCGTGATTGAAGGCCGTCGTAAATAGAGAGGTTCAAGCAAAAGGGGATCATCCATCTCCCCATACTGGATGCGTTGATAGGCCAGTAGAGCAAGCACAGAGGCATGACGCGCCGCCTGCAAGGGCGAAACAAGCAGGCATTGCTCGGGCATCGCTTCAGAGAAGGCTTTGCGCGAAGCAGCGCTCATTTCTCCACAGAAAAGTACAGATGGTAGTTCGCGCTTTCCCGGAATGGCAAACCGTTCGCTGAGATAGCGGTGCAGATGGGGTGTGAGGTTCGCAGGCGTATCGAGCAAATAATCGCCGAGCTGGTGCAGCTTGTAGGATACCTCGTTAGCAGCGTGCGCTACTTCAGAAAAGTAGCAGGCGGCATACAGTTCTGAACGTCCCGCCTCAAGCACAGCGCAAATAGGCCCAGGCCATTGTTGTTGTTGCGCGGCGATAATATCAAGGGTGCTGATACCAACAAGCGGAATGTCCAGCGCGAAAGCGAGCGTTTTGGCGGTTGCAACAGCCACACGTGCCCCATTAAACGAACCTGGCCCGGTAGCAACGGCTACAGCGCCTAAAGACTGCATGGGAATACCGCATTCGGCGAGTAAACGCGAAATGCGCTCAAGCAGTTCGACGCTATGATTATTGCCAATCTGCCAGGTGTACTCGCCAAGAAGAAGGTCTTCCGCGCAAAGTGCAACACTGGCCTGGCGCGTAGATGTATCAAGAGCCAGTAGTAACATACGTATTTTTCTGAAATTGACGCAGTAGCTCACAATAACGGGTACCAGACCCTATAAACGCCAGCCCGCGCTTCGTCTCACTGAGCATCTTCATGCGAATGCTCAAATGGTCCGCAGGCCAGAGCAGCTCTGCTTTGTCCGCCCATTCAACTACACAAACGCCATTGCCATAAAAATAGTCTTCAAAACCCAGGTCAAAGATCTCTTCAGGATTGTCCAGGCGATAGAGGTCAAAATGATAAAGTGGCAGTCCTCTTTTTCCGTTCAGGCGGGGCGCGGCATATTCCTTGAGCAGGGTAAAGGTTGGGCTGTTGATAACATCCGTAATCCCCATACCCTGGGCAAGGCCCTGCGTAAAAGTGGTTTTTCCTGTGCCAAGTTGACCGCTTAAGAGGATGAGGTCGCCCCCTCGCACCAGTTCGCCCAGACGCATCCCAAGCCGCTGCGTCTGCGCCGCGCTATGACTGATACTATCAAGGCTGCAACTCGTTTCTACCTGACCGTGATTGACCAATGACACACCTGTTTGCCTGTCCGCACTATGCCACCTTGCGCCACGCACGCGACAACTCCCCTGTTTGACATGCAGGCAAATGAGACGTGCCGGGAAAGTGGCTCATCCTACCAATAACAAATGACCTTTATGATGAAATAAACCATAAAGGTAACTACCATTATAACATAGTTGCCAGCAAAAAAGGGGAGTTTTTCGACGCCATATTGCCTCTATTAGCGCAATTTCGCGCCACAACTGCGACAGTAGAGCGCATTGGCGCGCACAGTACTCCCACAATTGGGGCAGATCTGCGATTGTGGGGCTGCTCCCGGCGCATTGCCTGGCTGATTCGAAAACGATGGATTAGGCGAGACAGGCGGCGGTGTGTAATTCGCGGTCGTTCCAGGCGCGAACTGGGTAGCGTTGTAGGTTTCATTCTTGATTTCCTGCAACTGCATCTCGCGATTCTGTACATCGTGGTCTAGCTCTTGAATGCTCGCGCACAGGCGGGCAAGCTGCTGATCGGTCAGCCTTCCCTGCTGGTAAAGATCCATCGCGATATGCGCGAGTTCGTCAAGCAGCTTCTGGCGCTGCTCTAATAATTGATCAATTTCACCCTGCTTGGCGCGAACGCGCAATTGTTTCTGTGCCTGCCAGCTTGTGCGGCTCACAGCCGCGCTCACCATGTTTTTCGCGGACTCAACAAAATCTGACATGACCTGCTCTCCCTTTTTTCTATTATTGAAAGTATTGTTTCCTGTATGTTTTTAAAACGCGCTTACCGCGTGTTGATGAATGCGAATCGCCTCAAATTTGCCTGTTTGACTGAACTGGACGGCAACGACATCGATGCGCCAGGAACGGTCTGAACAGGCATGAAGATCGAGATAATAGAAGGCGAGTTCCACCAGCTTGCGCTGCTTCCTGGTCGTCACGGCCTCTTCAGGCGTGCCATAACTGGCACCCCGGCGCGTCTTGACCTCGACAAACACCAGGTCCGAAACATCCTCGGCCACCAGGTCGATTTCTCCGTAGCGACAGCGAAAATTGCGTTCCAAGATGCGATACCCACGCCGGAGCAGCGCCTCCTCTGCCATATGTTCGCCAGTGCGACCAAGCCCCTGTCGCGGTGATCTCAAAACCTTTTCCACGCACTCCCTCTCTCATCAAGTATTTACGCTGTGCGGCCTGTTGGGTTGCAAGCTGACCTGCACTTGCACAGCATATCGCATATGTTTTATCGTTGCAATATGCAAACATACAGAAAGAGGTGCAAATTCATGCAGCATCCCATCGTTTTCATTCACGGCTCGGGAGACAACGCGCGCGTCTGGCGCTACCAGCTCGATCACTTCGGCCCAGAGCGCGCATTTGCCATCGACCTGCCAGGACATGGACAGCGACCAGATACCCTACCAGCCGATGCCAGCGTTCTGGATTATGCGCAGGCGGTACATACCATCCTGCAAGAAGAGCTACACGTGCAACGACCGGTGATTGCCGGGCAATCGCTTGGTGGAGCGATCGCGCTGATGATGGGCATTGAATACGGCAGCGAGCTGGGCGGGCTGGTTTTGATTGGAACGGGAGCGCGTTTGCGTGTGCGTGCCGACCTGCTCGAAGGAGCGAAAAATGCTCCTTCTGAGACGACACGACAACTGAAGGAACTCGCTGTTGCGCCTGCAAATACCACCACCGTTCCGGCGCAGATCATACAGGAACAGAGCGGCGGAAATGGCAACATGCTCTATCGCGACCTGGCCGCCTGCAACGTCTTTGATTGTATGCCTCGACTACATGAAATACAAATACCGACACTGATTATTTGCGGGACAGATGACCGGCTGACGCCCATCAAGTACAGCCAGTACCTGCACGAACATATTCCCGGTTCCATGCTCCAGATTATTCCGAACGCGGGACATTACGTGATGCGCGAGCAGCCGGAAGCGGTCAACGAGGCTATCGATCAATGGTTGTCGCGCCTCGATTCCCGCTAACCCCCTCGACGGTTGGCGCAGGGAACGGAAGACACCCGCCAGGGGCTGTCTCTACCCCTTTCGATGAACAGTAGAGACAGCCCCTGGCGGGTGTCTTCGGGAAACCTTCTCACAAACGTAACGCTACCTATGCACGCTAACCCCCTCGACGGTTCGCGGTCATTCATGCTACAATGCATTTCAACACCCCAAAAATGGGAAATATTTTTGAACAAAACCTGAAAAGATGCAGGGAGTGATAGGATATGTCAGGTCATTCAAAATGGGCGCAGATTCGCCGTTCAAAGGGCGTAAACGATGCGCGTAGAGGACAGCTTTTTACCCGTCTGGGACGTGAAATTGTCGTCGCGGTGCGCGAAGGTGGCAGCGGCGACCCGAACGCAAATTTCCGCCTGCGTATGGCAATCCAGCGAGCGCGTGATGCTAACATGCCGATGGATAACATCGAGCGCACCATCAAGCGCGCTTTGGGCGGCTCCGAGGGTTCCAATCTGGAAGAGATTACATATGAGGGGTACGGGCCAGGGGGCACTGCGGTACTGGTTCAGGCCGTGACCGAGAACCGCAATCGCACCGTCGCCGAGGTGCGCAACGCCTTCAACCGCAACGGTGGAAACCTGGGTGAGAATGGCTGTGTGGACTGGCTTTTCGAGCCGAAAGGCATCATCGAGGTCGAACTGAACGGGCATGACCCAGACGAACTCTCCATCGAGGCTATCGATATGGGCGCAGACGATGTTGAGCCGGTCGGGCCAGACGATGAGACGCTTACTATTTACACTGATCCCTCAAATGTGGATGACGTGCGCAAGGCGCTTGAGGCCAGGAAATACAACGTAATCAAGGCCGAAAGCACGTTAGTGCCAAAGACGAAGGTCGATCTTACGGACGAAAAAGTCGCACACCAGGTGCTGCGCCTGATCGAGAAACTGGAAGACCTGGATGACGTGCAAAACGTATATACCAACGCGGACTTCCCAGAGGCATTTGCCGCCTCTTACGAGGAATAGCGCGAAGGGTCTGGAAAATGGGTAATGCGTCCACCCCGCAGACACGAATTGCTCTGGGCATTGATCCAGGTACGGCTATCGTTGGGTACGCGGTAGTGGCAGCGAAGGGCAGTGAGTTGAGCCTGGTTGTGTGTGACGTCATCACCACGCCAGCAGGCATGCCACTACCGCAGCGCCTGCAACAAATTTATAAAGGCTTGAGCGAAATAATTGCCACCTATCAGCCGCAGGAAGCCGCAATGGAGGAGTTATTCTTCTCAAAAAACGTGAAAACGGCGCTCACGGTTGGTCAAGCGCGCGGTGTTGCTATGCTGGCCCTGGCGGATGGTGGCTTGCCGCTTTCTGAATACACACCCATGCAGGTAAAGCAGGCGGTCAGCGGATATGGTGGCGCAAATAAAGAGCAGGTAGGTGAGATGGTACGCATTCTGCTCAAGCTCCGCTCGGTGCCCCGCCCTGATGATGCAGCAGATGCCGCCGCTATCGCCATCTGCCACCTGCACATGGCCCCTTTCAGCCGCGAAAATTTTCTTGTTACGCGCTAACAGTTCGGAAAATACAATGATGAGAGGTTGCTTGTAACCGATTTTTGCTCCCCTTTGGAGAATACATACTCGCTATCACTACGTTCATCACATTGATAGAAAATGACACTTATTTTTAGCAATATTTGGGTAAAGGTACATCACATTCATGATCGCCAGCATAAATGGAACGCTTGAAGCGCGCCGGGCCGATTCGGCTATTATTCGCGTAGGGGGATTTGGCGTGCGCGTTTTCGCTCCCTCTTCAACCTTAAACCGGCTGGGAGAAACGGGAGCGGAGGTGACATTATATACGCACCTGCACGTGCGCGAGGATGATATCTCAATCTACGGCTTTTCGAGCGAAGAGGACCGCGACGCCTTCGAGAAGCTCATCACGATCAGCGGTGTTGGCCCCAAACTGGGACTGGCGCTGCTTTCTACGATGGATGCCCGCACGCTATTCAAGGCCATCGCCGACGAGGATCAGCAGCGACTGGCAATGGTTCCGGGCGTGGGCAAAAAAATGGCGGCCAAGCTCGTGCTTGAACTGAAAGGGAAGCTGCCCTCGCTGGTCGGCCTGGGCGGTGTTGGGGGCCTTTCGCCATCCGGTTCGATACAGGCCGAAGTGCTGGAGGCGTTGATGGGGCTTGGTTTCTCAGCCGCAGAGGCGCAAGCGGCGCTGCTCAAAATTCCGCAGGACCGGCCAATGACGCTGGAAGAGCAGATCACCTACGCTCTGCGCTCGTTCGCCCGTGAATAATGCAGCCAGATACGATGGAATACAAGCAGGCAGATAGATGAAAACCCTGTAAGGCCATTTACTATACGAGACAAGGAGGTCGAAAGGGCTATCCTTGTATGACGAGAGGTAGCTATGCAGATTGGCGTTTTTCTCCCTATTTCTGGACGGGCAACAGGACCTGATACGTTGATGGAGGCGGCCCGCAGTGCGGAGGCGCAGGGCTTTGACACCGTGTGGTCGGCTGACCGCGTGGTGACACCCTGGAAAATTTCCACGTCTTACCCGTACAGCGAGAATCACGAATTTATCGTGCCGCCCGACAGGCCCTTCCTGGACTCGTTGACCTGCCTGGCGTTCCTGGCCGGATGCACGCAGAAGATTACGCTTGGCATCAGCGTGCTGGTGCTGCCCTATCGCCACCCGCTCTACTGGGCACGTGTAGCCGCTTCCATCGAGCAGCTTTCGCGCGGGCGGCTGATTATGGGCGTCGGCGTGGGCTGGATGGAAGAGGAGTTTGCGGCGCTCGGCGTTCCCTTCAAAGAGCGGGGGCGTATGACGGATGAACAACTACAGGTCATCCAACAACTTTGGACCGATGAGCATATCTCCTTCGAGGGTCAGTTTTATCACTTTTCGGACCTGGCCTTCTATCCCAAACCACTCCAGCAGCCGCGTATTCCCATCTGGGTAGGCGGCGAGGGCAGCGCGGCGCAGAAACGGGCAGCGAAATACGGCGATGCCTGGTTCCCCTACTTCGTGGATATCACCATAGAGGAACTACGGGCCGGATATGACAACGTGCGACGACTGGCAGAGCAGGCTGGACGCAATCCAGAGAAGATTCTGCTGACCTGTTGTCGTCCTATAGAGGTGACAACGCAGCCTGTCTCACAGGACACGCGGCACCTGCGCGGCAATCCAGAGCAACTGGTGGAAGCCATCCAGGCCTACCGGGATAAGGGTGTGCATCATCTCGCGTTGCAATTCATGGCTCCTCGCTGGCCCGAACGTGTGCGGCAGATCGAGCAATTCGCCAACGAGGTCATGCCCCATGTGCGTTAAATGTGCATTTCCGCCTTACTCAGTTGACATGAAATGATCCCAGCTTCTGGGGGCCAGTGGCTCCTCGCGCCCATCAGGCCAGTGGATGAGCATGCCTTCGGAAGCCGGAATGATGGAACCAATTCGAGTAACGGGAAGTTGAGGCTCTGCTTGTAGCGCCTGTAGCACAGTAGCCTCGTGACCAGGAGCGACAGTAAAAAGCAATTCGTAGGCGTCGCCACCATGCAGTGCCCAGTCAAGCGGATTAGCGTGAGCGGCTGAGGCAACCGCTTGCATGGCTGGAGTAATGGGCAGGCGGTCAATATCAATACGCGCGCCAACATGGCTCTGCTCGCAGATATGCCGCAGGTCGCCGCTTAGCCCATCGCTGATATCAAGCATGGATGTGACGATATGCGGGCCTGATTGGCTGAGGATGCGCCCCTCGCGCACTCTGGGAACAGGGTTACGCAAAACAGCACGCAGCGCATCTCTTTCAGCCTGCGGATAGTCATAATCGGGATGGAAGTAGGTGAACAGCCCTGCAACTGCCTCCCCCGGCAGGCCAGTCACAAAAACACTGTCGCCCACCTGTGCGCCATCGCGCGTCAGCACGTGGCCGCGCTCCACGCTTCCAAGCAGCGTGATATCGATAATCAGTTGCTCTCCCTTGCCAGCGCCTGCGATATTGCCCCCGATAATTGCCGTAGAAAATCGTCCCGCCTGCTCGCGTAAGCCAGCATAAACGCGCTCAAGCATTTCCAGCGGGATATGCTCCGGGATAATGAGCGAGACCAGGGCGTAGCGCGGCTCCCCACCCATTGCGGCGATATCGCTTTGATTGACCGTCATCGCCTTACGCCCAACCTCTTCAGGCGTGGAGATATCAAAGCGAAAATGCACACCCTCGACCTGACTATCACAGGTAAGCAGCAGCAGGATATCTCCGCCTACATCCAGGATCGCGCAATCATCCCCAGGCCCTTTCAATACCGAAGAGGGCAGAGTAAGATTGCGCGTCAGCAGCTCTATCAGTTCGAATTCGCCAGGAAGTCCTTTTGCCATAGGCGCTATCTGAGCATCCGTTCAGCTTCGATATAGGTCGGGCCAGCCTCTAAGAAACCGAGACGATGATAGAGATTAACAGCAGGAATGCCTAACGTCACATAGAGAATGACATTGGCATATTCAAGCTCATGCAGGCGCTGCATCGACTTGATGGCCAGTAATTGGCCGAGACCGACATGGCGGAAGAGCGGCGCAACAACCATATGTCGGATACGTGGAATACCGCGCTCCAGGTGAACAAGAATCGCACCCCCCAGGTGGAAGCGGTCAAGCGCGTGTTCCACAACAAAACAGGCCTCTGGCAGAAACGGGCCGAATCGCCCCTCCTGGATGGCCCGCACTTCCGAGCGCCAACCGGCAAGGTCGGGATGTATTTCATCGGGGCCACCGGAGTAGGCGCGTTGTAATAGCGTCGCAATCCGGTCGGTATCATCGCCAGCAATAGGTCGCACACGCAGCGAGGAGGGCAGCGAAAGTTGGGGCAGGGCTACATTGGTAGCGGCAACCATTCCGGTACGGCGGCGCAACTCTTGAAAGCCGTTCGAGGCAAAGGAAGCAATATAGGCGGCGGGGTAGGTCGCTTTCAGATGGCGTACATCAAGCGCGGCGGCCCTCAGCAGCGCCTCGGTCACTACCTGGGCCGCGACACTGCCACCGGCCTCGGGAATTAATATCAGTCCATCAAGCTCAGCAGTATCGCCTTGCGCAAAGAAACGCAGGCGTCCAACCGGAGTCTCATCGCGCCACAACAGGTAGCGCTGCGCCTGCTGTTCTGGCGGTTCTTCCTTATAGCGAGCAAGCTGCGCATCCTCGCTTTCAAAATGCATCTGGTCGGCGCTCCGTCGCGTCACCGAAACCCAGATTGCCGCGTCCTCCGGCCTGGCCGGTCTCCATTCAACGGTGGTATGCATAGCGCCTGTATCGAGCATAAAAGGCCCTCCTTCGCTGGTTGTGCAATGTACGCATACCTACAGTATATCTGGGGAAGACGTAATAGCTCAAGAGCAAAAAACAGATCACCCTGTTATTCAGGATGCCAGCGCAACCCCTCTGAGACGATGGAATTAAGCCAGGCGGCAAAGGCTGGCAGGCTGGGTTTCAGTTCGGCTGTCGCGCCGACATCTGCGCCGGGCATGCTGCGTTTGATGCGCTCCATGAGCAGGGATTGCTCTACGGGGCTGAGGCTTTCGGCAAACTGCAACAGCTTTTGCGACAGTGAGGCGATATCATTGATTCCGGCATGTAAATAGTCGGGCGAGGTATGAAGGTCCGCCATACAAATTCTCTCCTTTGGAAACATCTCAATAGCTTTAAGCAGGTTGTTCTGTATTTTGGTACGTTTAAAAATTGCGCCGCGTTTCAAGCTGAACAGATGTTGACAATTGAAAAGCGTTATGTCATGCTACGAGGCATTAAAAGAAAGTTCAGGTGATGCGGCATGGAGTTACTGGTTGCAACACTTGCTCATACATCGAAAGCAAACGAAACGGATACTGCGGCGCGTATGCGTCTGATTTCAGCCAGCCTGCGTAACGCGCCCGGAGTGATGGATGTGCGCGTCTTTCAAAGCAGGGAAAGCGAATCGTTCTATTTGCTGCTGACCACCTGGGAAAACGAGGAACTCTGGCACAAGGCGCAGGAGCGTTACAATCCAAAGGAGTTGTTGCAGGCCAGCGAACTCTTGACCATGCCGTCCCGGCAATGGTTGATGCACTACCTCTGGGGATATAGCCGCCCTTCGGCAGAAGCAGCTATCGCGGCAGCGCATATCGCAACCATTTCGCCTGAGCAGGCCGAGCAGATTCAGCGAAGCTGGCTGGAAGGATTGCGCAGGCAGGCAAACCAGCCAACCATGTCCTTTGCCTTTCTGGCGCGAGGACGCAGCGAAGAGGTCGAGCTACCTTCAGTAAATGGGACCACCCCGTTTAGCTCAACCTTTCTCAATGTCATCTGCTGGCCTGGAGAAACACAGCGCCGGGAATTCTACAGCGATCCTATCTATAAAGCCCTCATGGGTGCGCTGAATAGCATCGGCGTAGTGCGAATGCTATCACTGTATCCTTTGTCAAATTAGTCGGATGAGGTCTCCGCGACGGGCTTCTGGTAATACTTATTTAATTCGGCCAGCAAAAAATTGCGGTCCGCCCACATGGCGCTGGTAAAGGTATGATATTCGCCGTCGCACAGGGGAGCAGAGCGAGTACATTGCAGATGAGGAGTCAGACGAAAGCGGATGGTGTTGCCATCGATCTCCACCCAGATATGCCGCCGTGTGGTGCTGGTTCCCCAGCGCATCAAGATCATTGAGTCAAATTCTTGAAAGCTGCCTCTTCCCTTCAGGACATTTTTGTTGAGCGTTTTGAGCATTTCTGACAGACCGCTCTCTTGCAAAACCCGTTTGGCATTTTCGCGTATCGCCTGTCGCCTGGCCTGGTCAGCTTCTTCGCTGAAGATCGTTTCCGAGTTCTTATCCTGATATATTGTCATAGTACCTGGTCTATTTCACTTTCATAGTAACTTTGTAGCACCTATATTATATGACATGCAACCAGGAACCGGTAATGCTCGTTTCCCTAATACATCTGCGGCTCAAATTGTAAGGCGTCGGTTTTGACCTCTCGAAAGAGTTCGGGGCCGTGATGCGTGTGACCGACAACAAATTGAGCAAGGCTGGGCGGCAGCGTGGGCGAAGAGGTGTAACGAGGAACATCCTGGTCAGAAACGTCCCGGCGGGGTGAGGCGGAAACAAGACTTCGAGTGGACTGCTTGGCATTATACTTGGCTTCCGCCGCCAGGTAGCTCACCTCACGCATGCTGCGTGTCTGGCACATCTGGTTATTGACGACACCGATAGACAAAGAAACCAGGGGAAACTGATAATTGCGCCCTTTGCGGTCAATGCCACTAATAGAGCCGCGCTGCAGGTCTTCTGGACGGTAGAACACCTTGCTTTCCTTTCGGAAAGCAGCGCTGATCTCCTCGCAAAGAATATGGGCGCGATCGGGTGTAGTGACAATCACGAAGTCGTCGCCGCCGATATGGCCAACAAAATCATCAGGATTCCCATAAATACGCACCATACGCTGGCAAATACGACCAACCAGGCGAATAATATCGTTGCCGGTCAAAAAACCATACACATCGTTAAACGCCTTAAAATTATCGAGATCAAGATACAGGATGCTCCAGGGTTCCGGGCTATTGAGCTTCTGATTAATGGCTAATTCGACCTGCAGGCCACCAGGAAGACCAATCAATGGAGAGAGGAAATTCTGCTGCACACGCCGGAGCTGCGTGCGAACGCGGGCAATTAATTCATCAATTTGAAAGGGTTTGGTTACATAATCATCAACACCGAGTTCAAATGCTTTTACTTTGTCGTGAAGGTCGCAGCAGCCGCTTACCGCGATAATGGGAATATGCATGGTTTTGGGATGCTTGCGTAGGCGTTGCACAACTTCAAAGCCATCAATATCGGGCAGCAGCATGTCTAAGATGATCAGACGGGGCGTTTCCCGTAAGGCAAAGTCCACAGCATCTTCGCCGTTTAGGACCGTTACTACTTGATACCCTTCGCCCTGCAACATATCTTTGAGCAATCTGGCAATAACATATTCGTCCTCGACGACCAGAATGTTGGACATATACACTCCTGCCTCTGGTTCCGTGGGAACTATCCGCTCTGTATTTCGGTATGCACTGTAACAGATCAAGCCCTTCATTTACCAAAAAGAAGAGCGGAGCCATTCCCACAACTAATCGTAACTCTCGAGAGGATACAGCTCAACCAATACTAAGTACCTCCCGCTGCAAAGAATAAACATTCAATGAAGCGGCGGGAGTTGCTTTGCTGCACTTCCCCTCGTTCCTACGAAACCTCATCCAGCAACACTCGATTGTGTTGATTTCTCAATCCTGCCGTAATCCAATCCCCCAGTAGGATGTGGCATTGGCATACACATGCCGAGAGGATTCTGTCAATAACGAGACAAGACCCCAAATATCTTTCTACTCCTTCAGTAAAGAAGATATCCCTTGCTATTTCCACTTGCCTCGCAAAAAACCTCTCCAAAAATAACAGGATTCCATTCCCAGCGCTCCGCCACACTCGCAACCAAAGTTGAATATACAAAACATCAGGTAAAAATACCTATGTAAGACAATATTTGTTATTCAGTATAACATCCTTGTGTGCATATGAAAAGGGTTTGCCAGTTTCGTTCTCACATTGCGCAATTTTTGCACACGTTATGACCGTTTTGTGAGCAAACTACACATTCCCAGTTGACGCATGGAAAGGACTGCGATAAGATGAACACAAACACATTGAGCAGGCAACAAGAAAAGAGAAACGCATGATACCATCTCCAGCAACTGCTGAGCGATCTGTTACATTCCCCAGCCGGGGGCAACCTTCGTTTCTACTCGAAGGGATGCTGCACACACCCGCGAAGGCCGAAGCGGCTGCCATTGCTGTGTTATGCCATCCGCAACCGGCCAGCAGCGATATGCAGGACAACCTGACGGCCTTGCTGGCGCGCAGGCTGGCGGAAAATGGCGTGCTTGCGCTGCGCTTCAATTTTCGTGGTGTGGGCAAAAGCCAGGGTCAGCAATCAGATGGGCGCTTGGAGCCGCTTGATCTGGCAGGAGCAATTGACTTCGCGCTGGCTCAACCTGGGGTCAATCCTGCGAAAGTGTGCGTGATCGGTCACGGCTTTGGAGCATATATTGCCTTGCTGTATGCGCCATTTGATCCTCGGGTTCGCACAGTGGTTGCTATCAGCCTGCCGCTCTACCGCGCTGCAGGCGGCTTTCCTAAAATGTTTGAGCGGCCAAAGCTCTTTGTGACGGGCGAATTCGACGAAATTTGCCCACTCTATAAATTGGAACCATTTGTTGAGCAATTAAAAGGGCCGAAAGGCATTAAGGTCATTGTCGGAGCGCGTCATCTGATGCGCGATCATGAAGATGCCGCAATACAGGCTATTTTGAAATATATCCAGGCCTGGGCAGAAATGCCGGGAGTATAAGGGACGCAATGAATCCAAATAATCCTCTGATTGTGCAGAGTGATCGTACTATTTTGCTCGAAGTAGATCACCCACTACATGCCGAAGCTCGTGACGCGCTTGCGCAGTTTGCCGAACTTGAAAAATCACCGGAGCATATTCATACCTATCGACTCTCTCCGCTTTCGCTCTGGAACGCGGCGGCGGGTGGTATGACTGCGCAAGAGATACTTGATCTGCTTGCGCGCTATAGCAAATATGACATTCCTTCGAATATCGTTTTTGATATCCGCGAATATGTCAGCCGTTACGGGCGCGTCAAACTCGTTCGCGACCAGAATCTGCTGCTGCTGACTTCTCAGGATACGGCGCTGATTGCCGAAATCCTGCATCACAAGCGCACACAGCCCTATATCCTGCGCCAGATTGATCAGCATACCATCCAGGTTGATGCCTCACGGCGCGGTCACATCAAGCAGGCGTTAATTCATATCGGCTTCCCTGCCGAAGACCTGGCCGGTTATACTGATGGTTCGCCGTTACCAATGCGCCTGCGAAGCAAGGCAGTTTCGGGCAAATGTTTCGAGCCACGCGCCTATCAGCGAGCGGCGGCGGCAGCATTTTATGCAGGCGGCGCGCCAAGCGGGGGCAGCGGCGTCGTGGTCTTGCCCTGTGGCGCGGGTAAAACCATTGTGGGCCTGGCGACAATGGCCGATATTCAACGAGCAACTCTTATTCTGACCCCTAACACGGTGGCGGTGCGTCAATGGATTCAGGAGTTGCTGGACAAGTCGGACCTGCCGCCCGAAATGATCGGCGAATACACAGGCGACCGCAAGGAAATCTGCCCGGTGACGGTCAGCACCTACCAGATTCTGACGTACCGGCGTCCTGGAACGAAAGACGCAGACCATGAGGACGAGCCGGGAGAAGAGGATTTCCCCCACTTCTCGCTCTTTAGCAGCTACGACTGGGGCCTCATTATCTATGACGAGGTCCATCTTTTGCCGGCGCCCGTCTTTCGCATCACCGCCGAAATTCAGGCGCGCCGAAGGCTTGGCCTGACGGCCACGCTGGTACGCGAGGATGGACGCGAGGCAGATGTCTTCAGCCTGATCGGACCGAAAAAGTATGACGTTCCGTGGCGCGAACTCGAACGACAGGGCTGGATTGCGACAGCCGAGTGCCACGAGATTCGCGTTGGTATGAACGAAGATATGCAGCTCAACTATGCGCTGGCAGAGGAGCGTGAAAAATATCGTCTCGCGGCGGAAAATCCCGCCAAGCTGGACGTGACGCGCTTCCTGGCAGAGCAGCATATCGATGACCAGGTCTTGATTATTGGTCAATATCTTGACCAGTTGAAAATTCTGGCCGAGGAACTGAACGCGCCGTTGCTGACCGGGCGCACATCTAATGCACAGCGCGAAAAGCTGTATGATCAGTTCCGGCGCGGGGAAATCAAACGCATGGTGGTCAGCAAAGTTGCCAATTTCGCGATCGACCTGCCGGACGCGAACGTAGCGATACAGGTATCGGGCACGTTTGGCTCGCGACAGGAAGAGGCACAGCGCCTCGGACGCATCCTGCGTCCCAAAACGGATGGCAGCCTGGCTTACTTCTATACGATTGTCACCCGCGACACCCGCGACCAGGAATTTTCCGCCAACCGGCAACTGTTCTTAACTGAACAGGGATATCGTTACGTGATCGAGGATGCAGAGGCGCTACTGGCCTCTTCAAACCGATAACATCAAAGCTGGTTTTCTTGACAATGCCGCGCTCGAGTGATACTCTTCAGCACAAAGGCGTGAGCAAACACATAGGATGAGGGGGTATCATGGCAGATCAGCAAGCAAGTTACATCGATGTAACTGGGAAAGATTTCGCCGAACAGGTGCTACAGGCACCGAATATGGTTATTGTTAATTTCACATCGAGCAAGAGCAGCGCCTGCCAGATATTTGAACCTGAATTCGAGGTGATCAGCAAGGAGTACGCTGACCGCGTTACCTTTGCGCGTCTGGATGTTGATACTAACACCGACCTCACGAATCAGTGGCAGGTAGATGGCATACCTACGCTGATTTTCCTCAAGAACGGACAGGAGATTAATCGTATCAAAGGGATTGTGATGCGAGAAAAGCTTCGCAGGCAGATTGAGGGAGTGTTGCTCGCGCATTTTTAATGTCGATGTAGAAGGGAATTGCACGCGGTTTATGCATCCGATCCGTTTAGAAGCGTCTTTGCATGAAACAATCTGGGGGGGACGACGGTTAGAATATGCCAGGTGGAAGGCGCTTCCTCCAGGCGATTGCATGATAGGTGAAGCCTGGGAAACCGAGATAAATACCCTGGCGCAAAACGAACCATATACCGGGAAGACGCTCGGGGAACTGGTCAAAACATACGATGAAGCTCTTTTAGGTAAGCAGGCCATCGCAATTTTTGGACATCGTTTCCCACTGCTGGCAAAATTCATTGACGCCAACGCCAAACTATCGGTACAGGTACACCCTGATGATGATTACGCTGCACGTCACGAATCCGGCAAGCTGGGCAAAACCGAATTCTGGTACGTGCTGGACGCGGAGCCGGGCGCGACAATTGTGCATGGCTTCAAAGGCCCAACCTCTCGCGAAGAGGTACAAAAAGCCATCGCAGAGGTAAAGCTGGAAACATTGCTCGAAGAGGTAGAGGTACAGCCGGGAGATGTGATCTTCGTGCCCGCCGGAACGGTTCACGCGATTGGCAGTGGCGTCATGCTCTACGAACTGCAAGAATACTCCGATATCACCTACCGCATGTATGATTATGGTCGCCTGACTGCCAATGGTACGCCACGCGAACTGCATATCGAGCGTTCGCTCGATGTTTCACGCTATGATCGCTCTCCCCGCATCAAATGGCAACCAGTTCTACTGCATTGTGAGGCCAGTTATACTGATCGCTGCCTGGTCGCCTGCCGCTATTTTGTCACACGTGAAGTGGAACTTAAACAGACAGCAAATACTTATGGCTATATGAAAATCCGGACACGAGAAAGTTGCAACATCGTTACTTCGTTAGGAGCGGAAGCGCGAGTACGCTATGGTGCCGCGTTTGAGTTTAGCCAGGAATTAGCGCGTGGTCAGACAATGGTGCTGCCTGCCACTATAGGCGAATTTATGCTTGAGGGGAATGGGAAGCTGCTCTATTCCTACGTCCCAGTGGCGGGTGATGAAGCGTGGGAAGTTTGGAAAGCGGAGAACGAATAGAGATTATTCGTGACGTCGTTTGCGCCGCTCCTCTTCCAGGTCGGTAATTGTGCCTTCGACCACGTGGCCATTGAGTGGTTCTTCCGGCGGTTCAGATGAAAAAAATGGGCTGCGCGGTGGATAGCCATGCTGAATGCGGTTCACATCTTCCATCACCCGCGAGACATTGGTGCTGAAATTGATAAAAACCAGGAGTACCGCGAAGCCCGCCCAGACGAGCAGGCCAACCAGCAGCGTGCCAAAAAAGCCCACCACACCGTTCAGGTAAGTCTCATATGCAATACCGGCGATAATCAAAATGAAAAAATAGCGCACCAGCACCCGTAAAAGCCAGTGAAAGAACCATAAGACCGCCTTCACCGGATCAGAAGGCATCTCCCAGGCTGGCAACCATTTTGATTTTCGCCGCAGCGTTTTCACACTTTTGCTCCTTCAGGATATCCCATTCTATTGTCTATGACGCCTGGAAATAGCTTGTGGGATATCCTGGTGTACTATGCATATTTTATCAGTCTTCTCTTCCTGGCGCTAGATATATCTTTAATAGTATGTACGTATCAGGTTATTGCAGGTTAATCCTATTACTTCCATCCCCCGCCCTCAATTGCTCCACATTCGTCCGTTGATCGCGAATATTCTCCAATTGAAAAGGGCCCAGTTGCAAATTGTGCGGGCCAAGTTTAGAGAAGACGGCACTGATACTCAGCGACGGCGACGAAATCGAGGTTATTCCTGCTGGCAAGGCAAAAGCCGTTATCACTTGTTCTCCTGCTTGCAGATCGGTAGAGGTACACTGGCTGTTCAGAGTATTGCCAGGAATTTGAGCGGATAGCGTGTAGGTATAAGTAGTGCGATAGATGGGCTGCTCGTTACGTAGCAGATTCCAACGAGCGACAAGTTGTGTTATTCCTTGATCTTGAATTTGTTGGAGATGGCTATCTAGCAGTTGCAGGTTGCCCTCAAAACCGAGAGCAGAAGCAGGTTGCGTTGGTAAGGGCTGGACAATATATAACTGGAAAGGGGCGCTGCCAGTGCGGGGCGGACGATCTACCAGTTTTATAGAGGCGAATCGGTTCAAAAGGGTTTGGGCGAGCGAGACATCTGGGCCGACCAGGAATACGGTAGGGGCACTTGATGCGGCAGGCAGGATAAGACAACTGGAAGCGTCAAAGACGGTGGTAGGAGTCGAATCCTGCTCGGCAAGATAGCGCAGCGCGCCTCGGGTATAGACTCCAGAGGCAATGTAGACGTGGCTCAGGTGTCTCTGCTGAGCCAGTTGGTCGGCCTCGTTTACAGCGTGTTGCAGCGAAGTGAGGTCGTTATAGCCGTAGGCATGCGTGTTATTACCGCTCGCTTCATCGATCAGGCTCGCAGTCGTTCCGGTGAATTGTCCGGCAATGATAAACACAGCAATGATGTAAATAGCGTAGCGGAAAAGGTTCCAGGGCTGCTTCGCCTGCCGCAACCAGGCAATAAGGCGTGAAGCACACAGGCCCGCCAGAATAAATGGGCCAGGCATGAGCAGCAAGAGATAGTAGGAGTACACGGGAACGGCGTGGCGAGAAAGCAATAACACCGGCACTACCTGCCAGATAAGTAGAATCGTCAGGCCGCGGCGCGCGGGCGAGGAGCGAAAACGAGTCCAGCCTTGCCAGATACACGAGAATATACCAGACGCTGCATTTTCAGGGGGAGCAGCATCACCAGTCTTCGTGCTTCGGAAGGTATGTACCAACAATAGTAAGGCCGTGACGAACCCACCCGCAACCAGTGCCAGCACAAAACGACGCAACCAGATGAGTAGAGGCGTCAGCGCAAAGGTCAGAGTATGCGGATTCGACGGTCGCTGATTATAGGGGCTGAAAAAGTCAATATAATAGTTGAAGGCGGTGCCGTCGATACGCGCATGCAGTTGCGCAACACGAAGCAGCACATTTACATCGAAAAACTTCGAGGCAATTTCCCAGATAATATAGGTAGAAAAGATAACCAGCAGGGAGAGCAGGCCAAAGGCCACATCGCGCCAGCGCACTGTCTCAGGAGCAAGCAGGAGCGCTACCACCAGAGGAATAGCCAGCAGCGCGGTCGTCTCGTGCAATTGCACCATGATGCCCAGTAGGAGGAGCGCGGGGAATAGCCAGCCCTTGCGTCGTTCAACGGCTCCACGGAAAAGCATGAACAGGAAGAGAACAACGAATGGGGCGATCATGTTTTGCTGCCAGATGAAGCGGCTGAAATACACAGGAGTGGTGGCAGTGGCATAGAGCAGGGCAGCGATACTACCAGCCAGTCTTCCATAATAGCGGCACACAAAAGCATACGTCAGCAAAACTGCTACGATATTTAAGATGGCGACGAAGACAGCCCCCCAGAGCGGATTCGACGTGAAGGCCGCGACAGGTATCAGCAGGTAGATGACCGCAGGCGGATTGACAATACGGATGGAGGCGATATTGCTGGTGGCGGGAATCAGGCCATGCAGAACCGCATCGCGAGCCATGCGAAAAACCATCGCCTGATCTTCATCAAACTCTGTAGAGGAGATCGCGTAGAGACGCAAAAACCCTGCCAGCACCAGGATTGGATAGATTTCCCAGGTGAGTAGCCAGGAACGTAAGACGCGCAATATTTCGTGCCAGCGTTGTCGAGGTGCCTTCTCCGGCGCTTCCACAGGTGATGTCGAGATATCCGTCGTTGACAGAAGCCAGCTCCTTTATACGAATTTTTGCAACAGGTTTCTCACCGCGTCCATGTGTGCATCGACCACCGTTTCTTGACGCTGCTCGGGAATGCCCGTCTGGCTATCTTTCAACAAATTGCCGGTCAGAATAGCAACTACGCGCTCGTCACGCTTAATGCGTCCCTGCTGCACCAGTTTGCGAACACCGGCGAGAGAGGCGGCTGAAGCGGGTTCGCAGCCGATACCAGCGCGATCAATCACGCGCTTAGCCTCAAGAATCTCTTCATCGCTGACCATTTCTACGAGGCCGTTCGTCTGCTCGATAACCCGGCGGGCGCGAGTAAAGCTCACGGGATTACCAATTTTGATGGCAGTGGCCACCGTCTGCGCCTGAACACTCTCGCGTGTGGCAAAGCCTTTTACAAAGCTGCGGTAGAATGGATTCGCGCCCGCCGCCTGGATCGAGGCAATGCGCGGGAGATGGCTGATTAAGCCAAGCTGGTAGGCCTGCTGGAGGGCTTTGCCGATAGCTGAGGTATTGCCAAGATTGCCCGCCGGAAGCACCAGCCAGTCAGGAGCCTGCCAGTCCAGTTGCTGCAAGGTCTCGAAGGCAATGGCTTTCTGCCCCTCGATACGATAAGGGTTGAGCGAATTGAGCAGGTAAATGCCCAGTTCATCACAGACCTGTTCGACCAGGCGCATAGCATCATCAAAATCGCCCCGAACCTGAATAGTGGTGGCTCCATAGGCCAGCGTTTGCGCCAGTTTTCCCGCCGCTACATTGGAGGCAGGAAGAAAGACAAAGCATTGCATACCTGCCTGAGCGGCATACGAGGCCAGTGAGGCGGAGGTATTGCCCGTCGAAGCGCAGGCGACGGCACGCGCACCCAACATTTTCGCCATCGAGACGCCGACGGTCATGCCTCGATCTTTAAAGCTGCCTGTAGGATTCTCTCCCTCGTGCTTGAGAAAGAGGCGTTCGACTCCCGCGAAGCGACCAATTTCGCTATGGCCTTTGCGTGTATCGTCAACATGATCCAGGCCAACAGGATAGAGCGCGGTATTCCCTTCCGGTCGGCTCACTATATGCTCAGTTGGTAAGGGTAAAATCAACTCACGATAGCGCCAGACACCGCTGCGGTCGAGTATGTTCGTTGCCGTGTTCCAGAGCATGGGTGTGGCGGCGCGCTCATCAAAAAGCTGTCGCCAGGAAGCCCCAGCGGGTGGCGTAAGGTCACTCTCGGATGCGGCCATCGCCTCGAATGCTTCCTGGAGCGCTGGCTGCTGCGATGGATGAGCAAAAGGCATCTCTACGTCCAGCACGCCACCACAATTACAGCGATAACGTGGCGCTGCTTCTATCGCCGGATACTGCGCATTGCATTCCACGCAGCGCAGCGAAACCAACTCCAGAGGCTGCCTGGAGTGCTGAAGCGCGCTCATCTGGAATTGATCGGACTGCAGGCCCGTAGAATTCTTTTGCATGGGAAACTACAACATCCTTTCACTTCAAGCGTTGCCCAATTCAAGCGATCTTAGTGCAAAACACTGGAGGGGAAGCGATAATCGTCTTCTTTGCGCCTGCGCGTGCGGCCAGTATTCACTACACGCGCCCCGTTCTGATCGGCTCGCAAGATGCGCCCGGTTCCCTCTACACCTGATAAACGAGCGGCTTCCTGCATTGCTTTCAAAATAGCCGAAAAGTTGGAACTGGCAAGGGCAATTAACGATGAACCGCCGCCGGAGAGGCTGGCTCCATACGCGCCTGCGGCAATCGCGGCATCGATGATAGCGGGCATGGCCGGAAAAAGTGCCTGGCGATATGGCTGGTGTAGCCGATCTTGCATGGCCTCACCGATCAGTTCGTAACGCCCGGTCTGTAAAGCAGTGAGCAACAGAGCCACACGCCCAGTGTTAAAGGTGACATCGGCTTTCGAGTAGGTTGAGGGCAATAGCTTTCTACCCGCGACGGTATCCATCGGAAAGGAGGGAGTAAAGATGACGGCTTTTAAGGCATCTGGAAAGCGTGTTTTCACGGCATGAATCTTGCCCTGCACGTTGGTTGTGGCGACCAGCCCGCCAAGCAGGGCAGGCGCAACATTATCAGGATGATTGCCAGCCTCGATCTCTACGGCGGGCTCCAATAATTCCTCTTTAGGAAGGTTTTTTTCCTGCTGGCGCAGCAATTCGTTCGCGGCCACCAGACCGCCGACAACGGCAGTGGCGCTGCTGCCCAGGCCGCAACCAGGAGGAATGGAGATGGTCATGCGGATATGCACATGCGGCACTTCCACGCCCTGCTTCTCAAAAAGAGCCGTAAAGGCGCGAAAGAAAAGATTATCCGGCCCGGTAGAAAGCTCAGCGCCGAGCGACCCCTCAATCTGAATATCGGGTTGATAAGGATCGCCTTCTGTTAGCTGGACATCGAATCGATTATACAGTTGTAAAGCCAGGCCAAGGCTATCAAAGCCGGGGCCAAGATTCGCCGAGGTCGCAGGCGTTAAAACAGAAACCACAACGGGTTTTACCAGTGCCAAAGCCAGTTCAGTACCTTTCCTCAAGTCTACCTGTTACTATGTATTGTAACAGGTTTTACAGCGATTGGAAACTGTTCAGGTACCAAAGTTTGCGCGTTATGTTTTTGCAACCGGTAGGGGGAACGGAAGCCACCCGCACAAATCTGACGCCCACTCGATGCCAAATTTGGGAACTAACCACCCAGAGGACAGGCTTGCAAACGGGTATATTTTGCGCCGCTGCGAAAAAGTTCGCTTTTCATCACGTCAAGGCTGCGTACCGGGTAGAGTTCTGTGGATATTACTTTCGTGCGCAACAGGCGTTGCAGAGAGCGCTGCTCTTCGGGAGAAAGCGCTTGCTTGACACGGGCCAGGGTCAGGTGTGGCGAGAAAGATCTTTTTTCCACTGGGAAGTCGCGCCGTTCGAGTTCGCGGTTCAAGGCGCGATGCAGTTGTTGTAAGGAAGAGCCGTGTAGCTGTGCGTTTGGCAGGTCTTCGATGCCCATCCACAAGACACGCGGCTGCTGCGGAGAGCCAAAAATGCCCAGCCCTTTGAGCCTGTACTCAAAGGGCGGAATATGTTGGGCTGCCTTCTCGGCTGCTTCAATCGCGGAAGCGACCTGGACATCTTCCAGGTCGCCGAGAAAGGCAAGGGTGAGATGAATCCCTGCCGGGTCTACCCAACGTAAGGCGGGCAGATCACGCGCCGCCCGGTCGATGATCTCGCCGAGCGAACGCTGCAAGGACTCATTTTGTTCGAGCGCGATAAAGGTGCGTGTCATGCGGCAAACAGGAGTTCGTCAAGTTCAGAACCGTCGATGGTTTCAACCTCAATCAGGTGTTCCGAAATGGTGACGAGTTTATCCTTTTTCTCGCGCAGGATATTGAGCGCGGTTTCATAGGCCTGATCGACCAGTTTGGCAATCTCCGCGTCGATGCGCCCCGCCAGTTCGGGGCTGATCTTGCTTCCGCCGTCGCCCTCACCCTTCATAGCGATCAAACCGAGCGGACTCATGCCAAATTCGCAAACCATGCGGCGGGCAACATTGGTGACATACTCGATATCCTGGGCCGCGCCGGTGGTGATATCGCCAAAGATGATCTCCTCGGCGGCGCGTCCACCCATCGCGCCAGCCATCTTGGCCAGCAACTCTGAGCGGCGCATCAGATAGCGGTCCTCGCTGGGGGCCTGTACAGTTATACCAAGCGCCATGCCGCGAGCGATAGCCTGCACTTTCTGCACCGGGTCAGCGCCTGGAATAGAGCGCATGACGATAGCGTGTCCTACCTCGTGATAGGCGATAATGGCCTTTTCCGCTTCAGTAATGAGGCGGCTCTTGCGCTCCGGCCCGGCCATCACACGCAGGATAGCCTCGTCAAGCTCGGGCTTGCGAATGACGCTTTGCTGGCGACGTGCTGCCAGCAAGGCAGCCTCGTTCAGCAGATTCGCGAGGTCTGCGCCTGAGAAGCCGACGGTCTGCCGGGCCAGTTCCAGCAGGGTGACATCTTCGTCCAGAGGTTTGCCCTCGGCATGTACTTTCAGGATAGCCAGGCGGCCACGAATATCGGGCTTGTCCAGCATCACCTGGCGGTCGAAGCGCCCGGGGCGCAACAGGGCCTGATCGAGTACATCCGGACGGTTGGTTGCCGCAATCACGACGACGTTGGTATGCTTATCAAAGCCGTCCATCTCGACGAGCAACTGGTTCAATGTCTGTTCGCGCTCATCATTGCCCCCAACGCCGGAACTGTTGCGGTGTCGTCCAACGGCGTCGATTTCGTCGATGAAGACAATGCAGGGAGCATGTTCTTTGGCTTCTTTGAAGAGGTCGCGCACGCGAGCAGCACCTACACCCACAAACATCTCTACAAATTCAGAGCCGCTTATGCTATAGAAAGGAACGTTAGCCTCGCCAGCAACAGCGCGAGAGATCAGGGTTTTGCCGGTGCCGGGCGCACCAACAAGCAAGACACCTTTGGGAATACGCGCGCCCATCGCAATAAACCGCTCGGGCGCTTTGAGATATTCGACGATCTCCTCAAGTTCTTGCTTGGCCTCTTCCACACCTGCCACATCCTTAAATAGAATGGAGGGGCGCGACTCGTTAAAACGACGAGCGCGAGAACGGGCGAAAGCTCCTGCCTGGCCGCTCATGCCACCGCGACGGAAAAAATAGAACAACGCGCCGCCAACAATGGCAAGGAAGATCACGTCGATCACCACCTGCGACCATTGATTCTGCTGGCCGTTGTCAATGTTGACCGTGACGCCATCGCGTCGGAAAATCTCAGTTACCGACTGCCCGTCTTCTTTGACCGCATGGTAATGCTGACCTTTCGCATCTACAGCAACAACATCATTCCCACTAATCGTCACTGACTTTAAGGCGTGATGGTCGGCCATATTGAGCACATCGCTAATCGGCTTTTCAATTGTGCTATAGTGGCCCATTCCACCAATCACACGAAAAGCAATTAATCCCAGCAGCAGTACTCCACCGAGTACAACCAGCCCTGGGATTCCCAGGCGCATCCATAGAATTCGACGCTTCGATGCATTTCTTGGGGAACGAGTTGTTTCCCTCGGTTCCTGGTTATCGGGTTGAGGCATTTCCATGAATTAAAGTCAGACCCTTCTGTTCTGGAGATACAAACGGGCAACCAGTCTGGTTCCCACAAAACAAGTGACCTTGCCCCCAGGCGAAGGTCATTTTCCACTATCCAAATTGTCACAACATGCTTCGTTGTGTTTCAAAGAACAGGTATGAGCGTAGTATAACCTAAGTGCTTCTGATAATCAAGGTTATTGTTTAGTTGATCAGGACGATTTTCCTAGTTCTGGCAAGATTGCCTGAGCCGCCACGCATATTTTTTGTCGCTAACATTCATATTCATTATCAATAGGGACATATAAGCAGTCAAAAAATACTGTGGCTTTTGATTGTCCATACTCAGTTCAAAAAAGTTCTTAGATAAGTTTACCCGCTACTCCCTCTCTTTGTAAGTGAAGAAAATCACAATCTCATCTCAATGGTGGAAAATAGATAAACTTTTTCGACTTGTCATGAACAAGACCCGCTCGCCTGTCATCCTTCGCTGCGCTCAGGATCTCGCGTGTGCCGGGTCGAGCCTGTGGAGGCCATAGATCCTTCGCTGCGCTCAGGTTGACATTTGGAGGCACGCTTGTAATGGCAATGCTGTAAGAATACAGGTCATCCTGGAGGCGTGGCTGGTTGTGCTGCTGCAACCGGCGCGGCGTCTTGTAATGGCAATGCTGTAAGAATACAGGTCATCCTGGAGCAGGATGACCTGGAGCATATCAATTCTCAAGAATCACTATACCCATCTGCCTAGAGGCAGCCTATAACCGGCATTGCTAGCGTTAATCAGCATCGCCAGAGCGCAATACCAGGCAATCAGAGCACACACGACACCGAGCCAGCCACCAATGGCCAGCAATACCACATTTGCGCCTGCCAATTGTCCAATCGTAAGGAAGAGGAATGACAGGAAAAGCGCAAGCAATACTAACGGCATGGCAACGCCATTCCTCAACGAACCGAGGAATAGCACACCGGAAAAGATGGTCCAGCACAGGAAGAAGAGGCCGAGTGCTTGATGTAGCGTCCCAGTGCTATTCAGCACGCTTGAGATGCCAAATCCCGGTATAAAGACAACACCAAAGGCGACCAGAAAGCCCCCATATGACGAGAAAAGGGTGGCCGCGAAGGTATTGTTCTTTTTAAATTCCCACATTCCAGCAAGAATCTGGACAATCCCGCCGTAGAACAGGGCAGCAGCAACCGCAAGGCCCAGGCCTGCGCTGCGCGAGGGAATAATGAAGCCCGCGTAGGTGCAACCGAGAATAGCGGTTGTGAAGGCTAGCGCACTCATACCAAGAGGTACGGGGTTGGCAATTGATGTCGTGACTCCCTCAACATGTTCGACTTCGTTTTGGTTTGTAGATGCAAATTGAGCCATTGAAGTTCCCACCTTTCACTGAAAGACTCATGAAACAACGCTTTTTGTCCATGCCAGAGCAACCTGGCGAACACGATGTTCAGCCTTTAAGCGTCTGCATAGCAATGTGCAGGCGTCGTCGCCTGCTGGCAGGAAAGGTCATCCACGCCATTGTGGATGGCTTCGGCTCGTCCTTAAATGAGGGCGATGGATGCAAACAAAACTACCTACGAAAACAATAATCCGTTTCTCGTTTTCCTTTTCATCTCCTTTCTAGTAACCTTTCTCATCACCTACTTATGTCGTGATAAGATATTATCGTATTACGATATAAATATACCAGATTTTATATTATTATGTCAAGCAGAGCAGTAAAAAGGCTTTTTGGTTATCTATTTTATTGTTTACTTGATTTTCACACATTCATCATTTACATTTTCTTATATGCTTATTTTCCGTGTGCAGTTCTTCCACCCAGATGAGCCTCATCTGGCTGACGCGGCGTAAGCTATTCTCTTCATTTCATCATTCTCTCTTACAGTCGTTCATCCAGTGAAAGGAGTTACTGGTGAGCAGCACCCCTACTTCATCCTCTCTTCCTAATCGTTGGGTTCTTGCGATTACCGCTTTCTTAATGCAGCTCGCGCTCGGCTCCGTCTATGCCTGGAGCGTCTTTCTCACAAAGGTGATCGACACGTATCACGTATCAAGGGTTCAGGCGAACCTGACCTTCAGTATCGTCCTGCTCGCGTTAGGTGTTACAGCGGGCTTTGGAGGATACTTCAACGCGCGTTTTGGGCCGCGTGTCATTGCCACAATGGGAGGCATCCTCTATGGCTTAGGAGTCATACTCGCTGCATTTACCGCGCCCAACTTGTACCTGCTCTACCTCACCTTTGGAATCATCGGTGGTATTGGCGTTGGTCTGGGCTACATTGTAGCGCTGGCTATGCTTATCAAGTGGTTTCCTGATCGGCGCGGATTCATCACCGGCCTGGCGGTCGCTGGTTTTGGCGCTGGCGCATTGATTACCGGACCGGTTGCGACCGCGCTGATTAAGTCGGTTGGTTTGAGCAACACGTTCCTCTATCTCGGTATAGCCTACCTCATCGTCATCGTCATTGTGGCACAATTCTTCCGCACTGCGCCAGAGGGCTACACGCCCATAGGCTGGACCCCTTCGGTTCGGGAGCAAGCGAACCGCACTACACGTGATTACACATTGGGAGAAGCTTTGCGCCTGCCAAGATGGTACCTTCTCTGGCTCATCCTGGCACTAAACGTCACAGCAGGCGCGGCCCTGATCTCGGTAGCCGCCCCACTTGCAGAAAAATTCACGGGAGTGGACGCGATAACAGCCTCTGTTCTGGTCAGCACCATCGGCATCTTCAACGGCGCGGGCCGCCTGTTCTGGGGCTGGCTTTCGGACGGCATTGGTCGCCCCTTCGCCTTCCTGAGCATGTTTGTCATTCAAGTGATTCTCTTCGCTTTGCTGCCAGCGATTCACACGTTCGCAATCCTGCTCATTCCGGCGGCAATCATTGCGCTCTGCTACGGCGGCGGCTTTGGCACCATGCCAGCATTCGCGGCGGACTTCTTCGGGCCAAAGAACGCGGGAACCATCTATGGCGCTATGCTGACAGCGTGGAGCGCGGGCGGTATCGTTGGCCCCATCCTGATTACCAGCTTCGGCACCACCAAAAATCCTGACTACGTCACGCCGCTTTATATTATCGCCGTCATCATGCTGGTGAGCATTGTGCTGCCTCTGGTGGCCCGCGCTCTCGCTAAAAGACGTGGCGATATTGCGGAGGCCGAGACCGCAGCGGGATAAGCAGCAAAAATATTCTGAGACGCGAATATGAAAAGTGTTCGCGTCTCAGGCTTCAAGCAGTGTCATCTCTCTTGCAAACGTGCTACAATATCTGGTACAGCACAGAGGCAGTTCTGAAAGCTATCTGGAACGTGGGGTAGCGGTTCCTGTATAGCACGTATCTTCTAGACAAGGAACGTATTTCTATGGTAGAACGTACATCACTGCCTGAGCCGGTTCAGACCGTCATTGACGAGGCCCTGGAATTCGGCTCTAGAGTCCAGCCATTTAGCCTGGAAAGTGTCGAAAAAGCCCCCCGCATACGTGATGCAAAGGTCGTTCATAGTGTCTGTCCCTACTGCGCGGTGGGTTGCAGCCAGAACGTCTACGTGAAAGACGGCAAGGTGATCGACATCGAAGGCGATCCCAACAGCCCCATCAATCACGGGACGCTCTGCCCCAAGGGTTCGGCTACCTTTCAGTATACGGTCAATCCCAGCCGTTTGACGCAGGTTCTCTATCGCGCCCCCTACAGTGATCACTGGGAAGTGAAGTCGCTTGATTGGGCAATGGAACAGATCGCGCAGCGCATCAAGAAGACACGCGATGAGTCATTTGTAGAGCGGCTGCCGGATGGGCGCGAGGTCAATCACACTCAGGCTATTGCCACACTTGGCGGTGCCACGCTGGACGTCGAAGAAAACTATTTAATGAAGAAGCTGTTCAGTGGCGGCCTGGGGATTGTCTCCATCGAAAATCAGGCCCGTATATGACACAGTTCCACCGTACCCGGTCTGGGTACATCACTTGGACGCGGCGGAGCTACGACCTTCCCGCAAGACCTGGTCAATAGCGATGCCATTCTCATTATGGGCAGCAACATGGCTGAAGCCCATCCGGTTGCGTTCGCCAACGTGGTAAAGGCGAAGGAACTGGGCGCGAAGGTGATACATGTTGATCCGCATTATTCGCGCACGTCCGCGCTGGCAAATCTCTATGTGCCGATTCGTGCTGGCAGCGATATCGTCTTCCTGGGCGCAATCATCCGGCATCTGATCGAGACAAAAAGCTACTTCCATGAGTATGTCCTGCATTATACAAACGCGGCAACGTTGGTACGCGAGGACTTTCAGGATACCGAGAAACTCAACGGCCTGTTCTCCGGCTATGACCCGGAAACGCAGACGTATGCCAATCAGGATAGCTGGGAATATGAATATGATGCCGATGGCAGGCCGGTGACCGACCCGACTATGCAACACCCGCGCTGCGTCTTGCAGGTTATGCGCCGCCACTTCGCCCGCTACACGCCGGAACTGGTCGAAGAGGTGTGTGGCGTGCCTCGCGAACGCTGGATGCAGGTGACGCAGACGCTCGTCGAGAATTCGGGGCGCGAGCGAACGACAGCGCTCTGCTATGCCGTTGGTTGGACGCAGCAGTCGAAGGGCGTGCAGATTATTCGCGCAGGTTCGATTCTGCAACTCTTGCTGGGCAACATCGGACGTCCCGGCGGCGGCATCATGGCACTGCGCGGACATGCCTCGATTCAGGGTTCGACCGATGTGCCGACGCTCTATGATCTGCTGGGTGGCTATATGCCGCAGCCGAGCGCGCTGGTCACGCCAAAGCCTTCCGCAGAGCAGAATCCGACCGCTACTACCTGGGGCGAGAAACGCGACGTTGCGGCCAACATTCCTTCGCAGCAGACGCTGCAAGAGTATATTGAGACATCGGGTTCCAAGCTAGGCTGGTGGTCGAACTTCCCGGCCTACATTCGCAGCCTGCTCCAGGCCTGGTACGGCGATGCCGCCAACGAGGAAGACGGCAACCGCTGCTATCGCTGGCTGCCCAAGATCATCGGCGACCATTCGCACCTGGCTACCAGTTACGCCATGCTGGATGGCAACGTCAAGGGCTACCTGCTCTTCGGGCAGAATCCGGCGGCGGGTAGCACGCACGCCACCATGCAGCGCAAGGCGTTGGAGCAACTGGACTGGATGGTCGTGCGCGATCTCTACGAAGTCGAATCGGCGGCCTTCTGGTATCGCAGGCCCGGCTTCGGACCTGAAACAGAGCCAGTAGACTCGAGCAAGATCAAGACGGAAGTATTTTTGCTTCCGGCTGCCGCCTCAACAGAGAAAGAGGGAAGCTTTACCAACACACAACGCATGCTGCAATGGCGCGATAAAGCGGTTGATCCGCCAGGAGATGCTCGCTCGGATCTCTGGTTCGTCTATCACCTGGGCAAACGCTTGAGGGAACTGTACAAGGATAGTCAGAAGTTCCGCGACCAGGGTCTGCTCTCGCTGACCTGGGACTACGAGCGCGAGCATCCAGAAGAGGGGTCGTGCATTCTCGATGAGCCGGATGTGCTACTGGTTCTCAAAGAGATCAATGGCTACTATGTGCGTCCACCTGAGTCTGCCGGAGGAGATGGGCAACAAACCTATACCCTGCGTAACGCGCCTCACGTACCCGGCTTCGCGGTTCTCAAAAGCGACGGCAGCACCGCTTGTGGCTCCTGGATTTACAGTGGCGTCTATCCTGAGCCGGGGAACAATCGCGCCGCCTCGCGCAATCCAGAAGGACGCACGTTCCTGCAATGGGGGTTTGTCTGGCCTGCCAACCGGCGCATCCTTTATAACCGCGCCTCGGCTGATCCCCAGGGACGCCCCTGGTCCGAACGCAAAAAGTATATCTGGTGGGACGAGACAGAGAAAAAATGGACAGGCTATGATGTACCTGATTTTCCGGTCAACAAACCGCCGGATTATACGCCGCAGCCTGGCGCGACGGGCATCGACGCGCTCTCGGGAAGCGATCCGTTCATTATGAAACCGGATGGCAAAGGCTGGCTCTACGCGCCCAAGGGCTTAAAGGATGGACCACTGCCAACACACTACGAGGCGGCGGAGTCGCCTATTCATAACCCGCTCTACCAGCAGCAGAGCAATCCGGCGGCCAAGTTCTTCCAGGACCGGCCCGATAATCGGCTGGCCGGAGTAGATAATCCCGATTATCCTATCGTGATTACCACCTACCGGCTAACGGAGCATCATGTGAGCGGCCCCATGACGCGCTGGCTCCCCTGGCTCAATGCCTTGCAGCCCTCGCTCTTCGTCGAGATGAGTCCAGAACTGGCGGCTGAAAAGGGCATCCATCACGGGGATTGGGTGATTATCACCACTCCGCGTGGAGATGTTGAGGCGCGGGCGATGGTGACAAGACGCATACGCCCGCTATGGATGAAGGGCCGAGTGATACATCAGATCGGCCTGCCGTTCCACTGGGGCTTCCAGGGCAAAAGCAAGGGCAGCATCACCAATGACCTCGCGCACATGGTGCTTGAACCAAACGTGAGTATCGAAGAGGCCAAAGCGTTTACCTGTAATATCCGTCCAGGTAGGCTTCCATGAGGCACAAATTCTGTAGGGACGCGCTTCCTCGCGTCCCTACAGAATACCGAAACCCTACCCACATAAATCACATTATTTAATTGACCTTCAGAAGAAGGAGCAGCCTATGGCTATCGAATCCTCGCGCCAGTCCGAAGCGCCGTTGCAGGCCGCTATCTCCACGTTGGTAGGCAGCAAACTGCGGCCTCTTCCAACAAAGCCCCGTATGGGCTTCTTCACCGATACGAGCATCTGCATTGGCTGTAAGGCGTGTGAGGTGGCCTGCAAGCAGTGGAACCAGTTGCCCGCCCAGGAACCAGGCTGGACAGGCTCAAGTTACGATAACACCGGTCAGTTGAGCGCGATCACCTGGCGGCATGTCCTCTTTATAGAAGAGATTGGGCGGCGAGCCGGCTCACTACCGGGCGGGCGCAGTGATCTCAACGCGCAAATCGAGCAGGCGAAACGCGACGGCGCTATTCCGCAAACACCCCCCGGCACAGCGCTTCCTTTCTTTAATACGGAACGCTGGCTGATGGATAGCGATGTCTGCAAGCATTGCGCCCATGCCCCCTGTCATGAAGCCTGCCCGACCGGGGCCATTATTCGCACCGAATTTGACACGGTTTATGTGCAGCAGGACATCTGCAATGGCTGCGGCTATTGCGTGGTTGCCTGTCCCTTTGGAGTCATCGCGCGTGACGAGCAAGGAACGCACACGGCGCGTAAATGCACGCTGTGCTATGACCGACTCAAAGATGGCATCGAACCCGCTTGCGCGAAGGCCTGTCCCACCTCGTCGATTCAATTTGGCGAGGTCGAAGAGCTGAAAGAACGAGCGCGCAAGCGGGTTGGCACCTTACACGAGCGCGGAGTAAGCGAGGCGCGTTTATATGGTGTTGATGATGCCATTCTGGACGGGGGCCTGAATTCATTCTTTCTGTTGTTGGATGAGCCGGAGGTCTATAACCTGCCAGCTAATCCATCGCGGCCTTCAAACCATGTCGCCCCGGCTTCTTTGTGGACCATTCTCGCGGCAATGATCCTGGGTCTATTTGGCATCATTTTCTTTAAGAACGAAGCATAAATAGGGGAGAAATGAATGTATGGCACAGACTCGTCTTCCCCAGGCGCTTACAGAGAGCCTCACGCCTGATACTGTGGTCGAACGGCTGGCGGTTCTCGCAACCGGCTACACTCCAGACCCGGAACGCGAGCTACATGAACCAAGCTACTATGACTATCCCGTTTTGAAAGAGCCTGTCTGGCGCTGGGAAATCATCTGGTATTTCTTTATGGGCGGACTGGCGGCGGGTTGCTATGTCATCGCCAGCATCGCGGCCCTCTTTGGTTCGCCGGAAGACCGCATAGTCAAGCGCGTTGGCTATTATCTTTCTCTGCTGGCTGTGCTTCCCTGTCCGCCCTTGCTTATCAAGGACTTAGGCAAGCCGGAACGCTTCCTGCATATGTTGCGCATGTTCAAAGTGAAATCACCGATGTCGATGGGTACATGGGCGCTGCTCGGCTTCTCGATATTTTCCGGCATCACAGCGGCGATTCAGGCGGCGCGAGATGGCATTTTAGGACGATGGTGGGGATCACGCTTGCTGGCGAAGCTTCCACAGCATCTCATTGCCTTACCGGGAACTGGCTTTGGCGTATTTCTCGGCGGCTACACAGGTGTGCTACTCGCGGCAACTAGCGTACCACTCTGGTCGCGCAGTAAGCTACTTGGAGCGATTTTCGTCTCCTCGGCGCTCTCGACCGGTACGGCAATGATCTCGCTGGTATTGCGTATAATCGGCGCGCCTGTGCGAGTATTGCATAAGCTTGAACATCTCGAATGGACGGCTATGCTTATCGAAATGACCGGCCTCGTATTGTTTCTCCGCCAATCCGGTCGCGCCGCGCGACCGCTTGTAGGAAATGGGCCACAGGAGCATGGGCGCACCTTCTGGAGCTTCATGTTCGGCGGTGGGCTTCTCCTGCCCTGGCTGATTCAGTCGCTGTTGCTGCTGGGTCGCCGCGCCGAAAAAAGCAGGAGTACCAGGGGCATGCTTGTCTCGCTCTTAGTGCTGATGGGAGGCTATTTCCTGCGCCGCACCATGATCGAAGCGGGTCATACTTCAAGCCGTGATGCCCGCACAACGTTGTGGAACGCGAAGCGCTGAAATCACGAGACAAAAGAAGAGAGACTTCAATGCTGTCTTCTGTAAGAGCAAAAATCTGACGCAGGTATAAATACAGAAGACAGCATTGAAAATTTTCAATTTTTTGCTCAAACATCACCAATAGACTTCCTGAGAGGAATAATTCCTTCTTTCCTCTTCTAATAATAAATTAAAGCCATGTTGAAGGCATATAGGTTACAATGAAATTTGTGGTGATGTTGCCTATGCACTCCATGGAAAGGAGGAAAGCGCCCCGGCAAACACTCTCGTCCCTGTATGTTGCTTCATGAACTTTTGCACGTACCATTTCTACTCTCATGTTGCTTCAAAATAGTATGACAAGAGCATCTGAGTAATGGTGCTTGCATCTACTATCTGGGGTAGTACCGTAACACGTTCTCTTCATGCAACGAAAGGATGCATACGCATGCGTAACATCGGACGAAAACTCCTGTTCGTATTCTTCCTCGTTGTCTTAGCGGTGGCAGGTACACTGCTGGCAACTCCGAGTGCAAGCGCGCAATCAAGAGCGGCAATTGGCGATACCCCTCGATTCTTTAACTTCGGGGCTAATCCCTCTGTCTCCAACGCAACCCACAGAAGCACGCTGGTCAATTCCATTCCTTATTGGAGTTCGTTGTTTACCTATGGTGGGCTTCCCTATCCCTTCCAGATGGTAGGAACAGATCCGACGGCGGGTTCGGCAACCACGTATGTCCGCACCGAGTTGATTCCAATCAAGGTAGTCTTCTCGGACGGCACAAGCTTCAATGGGCATTCCCGCGTGGCGGCGACCTTGAGTTCCCCTATTTTCCAGAATGCACAATACACAAGCGGTCACACCCAGTATGGTGACGCTATTCAGCGGGCCGAGTTCTGGAAGTACGTCTCCTCGAAGAGCCAGGGCTATCACGTCTTGCTGCGCCAACCCATCGTGTATCCAACGGTAACGCTCAATGTTCCTGCCGCGAACGGCTCGGTCGGGACGAATCCGCATACCGGTCAGCCAGAGGGCTTGATTGACATCAACTGGTTCGATCCACAGATTCAGAGTTTGATTACCAGTCTGCACCTGAGTCCGCGAACGCTGCCGATCTTCCTGACGTCCAATACGTTCCTCTACCAGACTGTCACCACCAATTGCTGCATCATTGGCTACCACAATGCTCTCTTCGAGAACAGCTCGACAGGGCAAAGCGTTATCCAGACCTATATCTGGGCTACCTACAACGACCCGGGTATGTTCAGCGTTCCCATCGAGGACATCAACGCGCTCAGTCATGAGACGTCCGAATGGTACAATGACCCCTTCGTTGACAATGTGACGCCGAACTGGATTTCGCCGATTGCGCCCCAGTACGGTTGCAATAACTTCCTGGAGGTTGGTGATCCCCTGGTTGGTGTGGTGTTCACCGTCAATGGATATCATCCACAGGACGAGGCGTTCTACTCCTGGTTCGCCAAACAGGTTCCCTCGATAGGTATTCACAACCAGTATACCTATCTAGGAACGTTCACCTCACCCTCACCAGTCTGTTGACAAACTTATAAAAAGGGAGGCGCGCATTGATTGTGCGCCTCCTGTTTTCTACTAAAGATACGCTACAAGAGTCTCAATCGCCATAAGATGAATATCTCCTAGAAGGGAATGAGGAAAGGTATCATTCTTTTGACGTTCTCAGCAGGATAATGAACAATGCACCAGTAGAAAGGAGCGCATTTTATACAGGACTACAGGCAGTACATCACCTCTAATGCAAATATTCTGTTTGGGAAACCGACGATCAAGGATACTCGCATTCCCGTCGAACTTTTTCTTGATGAGTTAGCGGGAGGCACAACTATTGAAGAGCTTATTTCAGAATACCCACGTCTCACCAAAGAAGCTATCTATACTGCACTGGCTTTTGCAGCCGATACCTTGCGAAGAGAAGTCATCTATCCGCTTAACCAGGCTGTTTCATGAAAATATTCGTTGATGAAAATGTACCACTAAAAATAGCATCCCGCTTAAAAGCAGAAGGCTATGACGTTGAGTATGTTACTCGCAGTATAGATGACCAACTGATATTGGAAATCGCTTACAAAGAGCGTGCGTTACTTATAACAACCGACAAAGATTTTGAGCGTTTGGTACTTGATAAACGAAGACCTACTGCAGGTGTGATTTTTTACGCATTTCAAGACGCATATCTATAGAACATCGCGCTCAAATCGTTGTAAATATGCTTAGAAAATACAAAGAAAAGCTTGAAGGAACCTGTACATCCCTCACTGAATCAGTAATTGATGTGAGACATCCATTACGCTAAGTTACATAATAATTTGGCCTCTACCTCTAACTTTTACTCGTCCCCCACGTACATGATAATAGCTTCATCACACGTCATCATCTCATGAAATACAAATGGAAGAGGGATTTCTTTATGGAGGATGCGCTTCAGGCAGGCCCCGATAACCAGGCGGGGAACAATACAACTTCTATACATGACAAAACCACTGGACACCTTCCGCCAGAAAATAGCCCAACCGGTACAACAACGGCAACACAGAGCAACACGCGGCCAGAAATTCAACTGGTGGTTGTGGAGGGGTTTCAGGTTGGGCGCGGAGTGGCACGGCTCGACCCGGCGGATATGGCACGCATTGGCTGTCAGCCGGGCGACATCGTGTTGATAACGGGAGCGCGCACGACGGCGGCAAAAGTGGTGCCAAGCGGCATGATTGATCGCGGACAGCAGACCATCCAGATGGATAGCCAGGTGCGTCAGAATAGCGCGTCCGGCCTGGGAGAGCGCGTGACGGTGCGCAAAGCAAAGGTCCATGGCGCAGAAAAAGTGACCCTGCTTCCTTTGACCGGGGGCACACCCATTCAGGAAAGCGATTTGCAGTACATCGCTCGTTACCTGGTCGGTCTGCCCGTCACTATTGGCGACCTGTTGCGCGTTGGCACGCCGGGAGCCGCGCCACGTGAATTTTTGATTATCAGCACTACGCCAGCAACGCCAAGCTATACAGTACACAAACGCGGAACGGGAGAACTGGAAAACCTGGTTCCCCCCGTCCTTCCCGAACCGATTAGCGACGTCGAGGCGGTGCTGGTACATCCTGGAACCATCGTGAAGGCGCAGGCACGAGGAGCCACGCGCAACAGCGGCCTGGGACGTGTCAGCTATGAAGATATTGGCGGCCTGGGCAAAGAACTGCAGCGCATCCGCGAGATGATCGAGCTTCCCTTGAAGTATCCGGCGGTCTTTGACCGGCTCGGCGTTGAACCACCTAAAGGCGTGCTACTCTATGGCCCGCCCGGGACAGGTAAAACGTTGATTGCGCGTGTCGTAGCCTCGGAGACGAACGCCGCCTTTTTCATCATCAACGGGCCGGAAATCATCAACAAGTATTACGGCGAAAGCGAGTCGCGCCTGCGCTCGGTCTTTCAGGAAGCGCAAAGGCGCGCTCCAAGCATCATCTTCATCGATGAGCTGGACGCGCTTGCCCCCAAACGAGCGGAAACGGGCGGCGAAGTCGAGCGCCGCATCGTGGGGCAACTGCTGGCGCTGATGGATGGCCTGGCTTCACGCGGGCAGGTGATGTTAATTGGCGCGACCAACCAGCCAAACGCGCTCGACCCCGCGCTGCGCAGACCAGGGCGCTTCGACCGTGAAATCTCTCTGCGCGTGCCAGATGTACGTGGACGCATCGAAATCCTGCGCATTCATAGCAAGGACGCTGCTCTTGCGAACGATGTCGATTTCGCCCGCCTCGCGCAACTTACACCCGGCTTCGTTGGCGCAGACCTGGAGGCCCTCTGTCGCGAAGCAGCTATGATTGCCCTGCGCCGCGTGCTGCCACATATTGACTATGAGAAAGGCTATATTCCCTACGAGACGCTGGTAAATCTGAGTATCACAATGGCAGATTTCCAGGCCGCGCTGCGTGAAGTCGAACCCTCTACAACTCGTGAGGTGTATGTCGAGGTCAGCGAGACGTCCTGGGATGATATCGGCGGATTGGAAAAAATCAAACAGTTGCTAACTGAATCGGTTGAATGGCCCCTGCGCTATCCCGAGGTCTATTCGCATGCCAAAGTCGAGCCGCCACGCGGTGTCCTCCTTTCAGGCCCTCCTGGCTCAGGCAAAACGCTTATTGCCCGTGCCCTGGCAAATCAATGTGAAGCCAGCTTCATTTCGATTAAGGGGCCGGAATTGCTTTCAAAATGGGTAGGTGAATCCGAGAAAGGCATTCGCGAAGTCTTCCGGCGCGCCAAACAGGCTGCACCCTGCCTGGTGTTTTTCGATGAGATCGACGCGCTTGCCCCGCGACGAGGCGGCGAGATCGATGGACATGTCGGAGACCGCGTCATTGCCCAACTGCTGACCGAAATGGATGGCATCGAGGGACGCGAAGGAGTGATTGTGGTCGCGGCAACCAACCGGCCCGAGCTGATTGACCCGGCATTGCTGCGTCCCGGGCGCTTTGACCTGGTGGTTGAACTTGAATACCCCAACCAGGTCGAGCGAGAGGCCATCTTCGCCATCCATACACGTGGCAGGCCACTCGCGTCCGAAATCACGATGGAGGAACTGGCTCGCCTGACCGAGGGACGCAGTGGCGCGGATATCGAGGCTATCTGTCGCAGAGCGGCTCTGCTCGCTTTGCGCGACTGGATTGCTCCCAAGCTCACTATTGGGCATGTGCAGGTGACCGAATTGAAGGAGGGTGAGGAAGCAGCAGCGCAGGAACAATCGGTTGAGAATGCTCCCACCGATGGAAACGCTCCACCAGTAAACACACCTTTCATGATTCGTCCAGAACATTTTGCCCGCGCCATCGACGAGCAGCGCGAACGGTATACCCTACAGGAAGAGGCAGAAGCTGCTCTGATGCGTAAAGCAGAGGGCCACGATCGACTGCTTGAAATGGCGGCGAATATGAGTCCTGGTGGGCAACGTCCTTTGCGTGGTTTCCGTCTCTGGCTGGCTCGCCTGTTTGGGCTGGTACAATAAAACGTTTCATTGGTAAGTGAAAAAAGTCCCAGGAAAGAAACGACGGGGGTAGCCAAGCGGCTACCCCCGTCGTTTCTTTCCTGGGACTTTACCCCTTTGGTTGATTGAGCAAATAGCCTGAAAAATAACATAGGCTAGACATTGGGCTTCATTTAGAGTAACATTGTTCTAACAACGTTTTTTCTTCTCATGTGTTATAATGTTGTAGATAGTACACATTGTTTGAATAGGTAAGATAGTGTTTGGCTACCCACTTACCAATTGCAATGGAACTATGGTATAATGTAACGAGAGAGTAAAGAGAAGCTGTGAAGGGAGAGGCAATAATGCATATGTCTGATAGGTCCGGCTATCCTTTCTCTTCCTCATCCCCAGAAAAGGTTACAGAGGCCTACTTGCAGGCAATTCGAACAATCGATGAACGTGTTACTCCATTCTTAGGTAAAGCTACCACTCGTGTTCTGGTGCAAGGCGCGGCCCGGCGTGTATCGCAAGCGTATCCATTTTTGCATTTTCTCGAGAAATTACCCTATACTGAGGTCAACCCACCTGTTATAGCCGAGCAGTTAGGGAATGTTGCTCTTGAACAACTGGCAGCGGGATTGAATGCGTTGCTGCAAGAGTGTTTCGCAGGATTAAAGGAACTTACCGGAGACCTCATCGTCCCGCCGTTGTACGAAGAGGTCTCTCGTCAGCTTGAACAACTTCCCTAAGATAGAAGGAGGGCAACGTGCAACCACAGTCCAACGTCACCGAAAGCGCGTATCGCCCCCTCATCATACAAGACGCGGACAGGCTGGCGGCGCTCCGGCAGCAAATGGAATACCTCAACACCATCGGCAAACGCTTTGTCGCGGCTTATGATCGTATTCAAGTCCATCGCGCACTTCTGACGACGCTTCAGGAATTATATAGCTTTTCAGCCTGCTCGATTCTGGTTGAGGGCGATCCCATTGAGCTGACGTTTGATCTCTCCATCATTCCTCGCTATCCGCTCAGCGAAACGTTTTTGCAGGCAATGATGGAACGCATTGCGCGGGCCGCTGAGGTTATGGGATTTCCTGGCCTGACCCCCGAAGAACTTGGTTTACTGGCCTACCTGGATGCGCCCGATGAAATCGTTAAACCTGATCCCTCAGCGCCGACCATCAACACCATTGGCGATATGCTCAATATTCCACTAACGGTGGAAAATCGCATTATCGGCATCCTCAGCCTGTTCGATGAACACGAGGGCGCATTCGACACGGAACAATTGCAATTGACGACCATGATCGCCGATTACGCGGCGGTGGCATTGGAAAACGTGCGCCTGCGCGAACGCGAACGCGCCCTCTGGCAAGAGGCCGAATTGGGCCGCTCGCGCCTGGAACTGATTATCAGCAGCATGGCCGAGGGCCTGCTGATTACCAACGCCCAGGGGGCAGTGATCTCGTTGAACAGTTCAGCACAACACCTGTTTGACCAGGCGCAGGTTCACCTGGTTACAGGCAGCACTATACCTCTACATCAGCTTGCCGCCAGCCAGGATATCCCCTGGCTCTCCGATCTCGCGGACATCGTACAGCAAGCGCTTACTGGTAAAATCATCATGAATCGCCAGCTTATCATTGGCACAAGCGGCGAAACAGTACCCCTCACCCTGAGCATCAGCGCATCTCCGCTTTATGATACCGACCAGACGCATACACAACTCCTCGGCGTCGTTGCCGTTCTCAACGATATCACTTCGAGCAAACAGGTAGAAAAGCTGAAGGACGAGTTTGTCTCCATCGTTTCACACGAGCTAAGAACGCCCCTGACCGCTATCAAAGGCTATACCCAGCACCTGATCCGGCGCATCGAGCGGCGACTGCGAGGAGTGCAGAAAGCACAACCAGTCGGTTCGACACTTGAATTGCCAGAAAGCTATGATCTGCGCAGTCTAAATATCATCCAAAGCCAGACCGATCACCTGGAACGGCTGGTAAATGACCTGCTTGACCTTTCGCGTGTGCAGTGGGGCGAACTCCATCTCCAATATTCCAGCTTCTACCTCGCCGATGTGCTGGCCGAATGCGTGCAATCAGCGCAGGCCAGCGCCGAGCAACATGTCATCTACCTGGATATCGAGACGCAGGACAGCAAAATTGTCGCAGATAAGCTACGCGTCTGCCAGGTGATTGGCAATATCCTCGATAACGCCATCAAGTTTTCTCCACAAGGAAAGCAGGTGCGCGTGCGATTGCAAGAACAGGATAACGAGTACCTGGTTAGTGTCATCGATCAGGGAATCGGCGTCAGCCCCGAACATTTCGACCACATTTTCGAGCGTTTCTACCGCGTGCGTAATACCGCCAGCCGCCAGTATTCGGGCATCGGCATGGGCCTCTATGTGGCAAAAGCTATTGTTGAGGCGCATGGCGGGCGCATCTGGCTCTCCAGCAATCAGGGTGTCGGTAGTATCTTCTACTTTACCCTCCCGCGAGTGCCAAGAACGACTACACTTCAATAAAATCGGCATTTTGTAACAGCCAGGGCGACCGCAAAAGTCGCCCTACGCTGATACGGGCTGAAGTGTCTCCTAATATTGCCTACCAGTTGCAATAGCTCGAAGCCGACGAACAGGTTCTATCCCCATGAACATGAGAGCCAGGAGTACAATGTGAATCACCACACCCACCCAGTTCAGTTGGAACAAGGCGAACAGTCCATCAACAATGTAAAGACCGATAGCCGTATTCAGCGCACCCGCTGATTTTCTCACGACAAACACGCCTAGCAGGACAAACACGGCTCCAATGACCAGTCCAAACAGCAATGGAATATAGTTTGGCGAATCGTATGGAAATTCCTGCTGTTGTAATAACACAATCAGGAAACCCAGCACGACATTCAATAACCCAATCAAAAAGATCACACAAGAGGCCAATCCCCAGCGAATATATATGCTGGTTGGTATAGGCTCCACCTGCAAGGGATGCTCATCGACAACAGACGAAAGAGCCGTTCCATCCCTGGTGACATGTAACTGCTTATTCACAAGCTGAACTTTTAAAAGCGAGTCATCCCGAAGCCGGTACTCAAAGCCAGCCATCAGGTCTTCTTGCTGCTCGAGAGTACCCACAGTATTTTCATCAAGTAGCACAGCTACATCGTCCCAGCGACCCCCATTCGCGGTATTACCATTCCAGTAGACTTTTACCCGATTCACTCCCGCTACATTTAAAGCATATTCTTGTTTAGGCATCCTCGCCATCCTTTCTTGTTAGAAGTCAAAAACGTTTCATTTCTCATTCATAGGTCAGTATCATAGCATTGCTCTAGAGAGAAACCATTGTCCAGAGGCCAGTTGCTTTATGCCTCTTTTCACATGTGAGGACGTCAGGGGAAAGAATTTTTCAGTATCAAATAGGTGAGGAAGGATTTTTCAGCTTTGCTGGCTTGATTAAGAATTGCCTATACGTTTAGCAAGGTCTTCAAGATACGGCGTCTTTGCCTGTTGATAGCTTCTCGGGCCGTTTTTTCCCTCGGCTATAATTTTCTGCTTCACTTCAGCATGGTACTGTATGAATAGTGTTTACGACCTCGGCAAAAACCAGGGGGTATTGCTCGTCATAGTCTGCATATGCCATCGGGCTATAACCGGCGGGACTCTGTATTCTGGTCTCCTCGTTGCCCATGACAGTACTCCATCAGGTAGGAGCTTTTTTTATTACCAAACAGGTCACACTGCTTAAAAGGCTTGCAAAAGGTCGGTCGGGCTGGAATCAAATTGATCGCGCAGGTAGGAGCGGCCAAAGGCTGTGAAATGAATAGAGGCACAGCTTGCGCGCAGGTACTGAATGCTGCGCAGAATACGTGCCTCGCCCCAGAGCGGATAGCGCAGATCACGCAGGGCATCTATGAAGCCGCCGAGAGAGGTAATCAGCACGCCAAAGGCAATAACTGGAATCTCGATCAACAGGCGATGGGGGAAGGCGATAGGGCTGGGAAACGCGGTGAACAGGCCAACATATAAAACGAGGCCGGACACCAGCGCGGGAAAGAGCGCGTTGAGGACAATAAACAGCGCGGATGGCTCGTAGAGAAACAGGGTCGAAATGCCCAGTGGCCCTATTGCCCAGCCAACCAGGCGAGCATTTTTGAGCAACGCGCACACCATTTTAGACCCTTCAACTAACCCGATCCACATTACCAGAAATCCAACGAGGCCCAGAAGATTTGTGATATGGATACCGCTCAACGCGCCTCGCATTTTGTTACTCCTTACTTCAGGATGCTTTGCCAGAAGCATCCATACCTCTTACTAGTATTATATTCTATTTTCTGCTATCGACAACGGTTATCTCTACTGTACATCTACCTGTTTTTGCTTTTCGTCGGCAATCAACGGTACAAACAGGCAGCCGCCAAGTGAACGCTGCTCCATTCCCCAGGGTGCGCGGTACGCGACCAGCAATTCCTGGTGTTCTGGGCCACCAACGGGAACCACCAGTTTTCCCCAGGTTCCTAGCTGCTCAAACAATGCCATAGGTATAGTTGGGGCAGCCGCTGTGACAATGATTGCGTCAAAGGGCGCTTCATCCGGCAAACCTACCGAACCATCTCCTATATATAGAGATACGTTTTCTATACCCAGTTTTGACACGCGCCGGAATGCTTTGCAGGCAAGTTGTTGTATGCGCTCTATACTGTAGACGCGCGAGGCCAGACGAGCGAGTATAGCCGTTTGGTAGCCAGAACCAGTGCCGATTTCCAGCACCCGTTCGGGGCCGCGCAATTGGAGCGCCTGGGTCATAATCGCGACGATGAGCGGTTGTGAGATGCTCTGACCGTTTTCAATGGGCAAGGCGCGGTCTTCATAGGCCAGAGAACGTAAGGACGAATCCACAAAAAGTTCGCGTGGTATGTCAGCAATGGCCTGAAGTACACGTTCATCGGAAACGCCCGATTGGCGAAGAGAGGAGAGCAGGTGTTGACGTTGTTCTGCGAGGTTTTCTTTCGTCATTTTAGTATGAACGAAATTGTCTCGTTCGTCTCTCTAGTTGACCTGATAAAAAAAGAACTGGCGGGAAACGTCCTCGCCAGTTCGGAGCAGTGGGCGCTACAGGGTTCGAACCTGTGGCCTCTTCGGTGTGAACGAAGCGCTCTCCCACTGAGCTAAGCGCCCGTTTGACAACAGCAACTATAACACTACTAAAGGCTGTTGTCAAGCTTTTGCGGCAGAATAACTGTAGGCAATTTGCGACGGCAACAATACTTCGACAACATCGCCCTGAGAGATAAAACCAGGACGTTCTATCCAGCCTACAAAGCCGCGTCGATGAAAGGCCGCTTTCGGAAAACGCTGTACGAGGCGGGATTCGTCTGGATAGCGATCCTGCAAAACATTTCCCGGGCCGGTACAGGGCATATTCTCGCCATCCACCACCAGCACCGCATCCTCTGGAAAGAAAATGCGCGTCGAGGGAGGCAGCAGAGTCAAGTTCGGAATGCCCTCGAACTCCAGGTTCGCGCCCAGCCACTCTGGCAGAACAAGCGGAATCGATAATATTCCCGCAATCTCTGCGAGTTCTTCCGTTGAGAGCGCGGAGATCTGACGCGTATTGCGAATGAGAGTACCACGCGGATAGTGCGGCACACGCACGTCTGATAGGCGAGTCAGGCCGTAATGCACATCGCCTACCATCCCCTCAAACGTCACCTCTACCCTTGAAATGCGCGTACTGACCAGTGTTTCGGCCTTGTCGCCAACCATCAAGCTTTTCACTGTGCCTTGCAGGCGTTTTTTCGTCATACTGCTTTCCTTTCTGTAGGATTGTTCTTTGGTGAGAACAGTCCTACAGATACTATTCCTCGACGCTCTTGCGCATCGTCGGGAAAAGGATCACGTCGCGAATGGATGGTTGATCTGTCATAAGCATTACCAGCCGGTCAACGCCGATACCCAGGCCGCCTGTTGGTGGCATGCCGATTTCCAGGGCTTCCAGAAAGTCCTCATCGAGTACCTGGGCCTCGTCGTCGCCCCGAGCGCGCTGGCGCATCTGATCCTCAAAGCGGGCGCGTTGATCGAGTGGGTCGTTCAACTCGGTAAAGGCGTTGCCAAGTTCCAGGCCGCCGACAAAGGGCTGGAAGCGGTCAGTCAGATCAGGGTTATCCACCTGCCGCTTGGCCAGGGGCGAGACATCGAGCGGATAATCAGTCAAGAACAGCGCCTGCTTCAGAGCCGCGTGTCCCTGCCGGAACATCTCACCCTTCAGATCATCGATCAGGCGGCCCCGTCCGAGCTTAGGATCGACCTCGTAGCCGTTTTCGCGCATGGCGGCAGCCAGACTCTCGCGGTCGGGATAGCGATTGACGTCGATCCCGGTGAATTCGGCGATGGCGTCAAGCAGGCGATAGCGCGGCCAGGGCGGCGTAAGGTCAATCTCCGTTCCCTGGTAGGTGATGCGCGGCGAACCGTGTACCTGCTGCGCGATAAAACAGATCATCTCTTCGACCAGCCGCATGATATCACGGTAATCGGCATAGGCCTGATAGCATTCCATCATCGTGAATTCAGGGTTATGGCTGCGGTCGATGCCCTCGTTGCGGAAGTTGCGCCCGATTTCATAGACCCGCTCAAACCCGCCTACAATCAGTCGCTTGAGATACAGCTCAACGGCGATACGCAGGTACAGGTCGCGATCAAGCGTATTGTGATGGGTGATGAAAGGCCTTGCAGTCGCGCCGCCATAGAGCGGCTGCAAAATCGGCGTCTCCACTTCCAGAAAGCCTTGATCATCCAGGTAGCGGCGCATCGCGGAAATGGTGCGGCTGCGAATTACAAAGATGCGCTTTGCCTCGTCGCCATTGGCTATAAGGTCCAGGTAACGCTTGCGCTGGCGCAGCTCGACATCTTCCAGGCCATGATACTTCTCGGGCAACGGGCGCAGGCTCTTAGCAAGCAGGCGAAAACTGCGTACATGCAGAGTACGCTCGTTAGTGCGTGTCCTGAACAGGTAGCCACTGACCTGAATGAAATCGCCAATGTCAAGCAACTTGAGATTCTTGTAGACATCCTCGCCAAGGTCGTTCTGGCGGAAGTAGACCTGTATGCGGCCTGTGCCATCCTCGATCTGCAAAAAAGCCACCTTGCCCATCTCGCGCATCAAGCGAATGCGCCCAACCAGGGTAAAATTGCCCTCTTCACCCTGCCACTCGTCAAAGTGTTCCAGAACATCTGCAATTGTATGTGTACGCTCAACAGTACTGGGATAAGGGTTGATTCCCTTTTCACGCAGATTGTTGAGGCGCTGTATGCGTACTTCTCGTTCGTCGGCCATAAACTTCCTCTTTCCTCTCCTAAAAAATGTGACACTAATTGTAACACTGTTGTGCATAATTTGTCATTGCGCATGGGAAAGCCGCCTTACTTTCGACATAAAAAACGACCTGTGGCTTCTTGGAGAGCCACAGGTCGGCGGATTGCTGTTAGCGCCTGGGGAAGTTACTCGATGCTACAGATGGTGTATTCTTTCACACCGCCAGGCGTGGAGACAATCACAAGATCGCCCACTTTGTGGCCCAGCAGTGCTTTACCCACTGGAGATTCATTGGAGATAAGGCCCGCGCTCGGCTTCGCCTCAAAAGCGCCGACGATGGTGTAGTGATACTCACGCCCATCAGCGGTGCGCAGGTGTACCACAGACCCGAGAGAAACCTCGTCTGTGGCAAGTCTGCTGATCGGCTTGGCCGTAGCGAGCAAGCGCTCCAGTTCCAGAATGCGTCCTTCGAGACGTGCCTGTTCGTTCTTGGCATCTTCGTAAGCAGCATTGTCGATGACGTCGCCAGATTCCTTTGCGTCATGAAGGTACTGGGCAACCTCGGCACGTTTCACTGTGCGCAGGAACTCCAATTGAGAGAGTAATCGTTGTCGTCCATCCTCCGTAAGGAATTGTGTCTCCATCTCTGCTTCCCTTCTGCGTCCGGCAGGGTACCTATTCCTGCTGGCTCTAGATTGCCTATCTCAACCGATAGGTATTTACCCGGAGGGCTGCTCTATGCTCCCCCAGGTAATAGTAACTAACTCACCGGAATGGCGTCGAAGTAACAGCTCTCCGTTACCATCCACATCCTCAGCGATACCGCTGATTACCGTTTCCCCCTGCCGCACAGAAACCATGCGGCCCAGGGTTGATAGTTGGCCGCGCCAACGCTCTCGTAAGACGCGAGAGCAGCTCACATCTTGAACTGCCCCAATATGACTACTATCGGCCTCCTGTTGCAGTTCAATATAGCTTTTTTCAATGTGCCGCAAGAGCGAGGCGATGAACGCTTCACGGCTGACTGTTGAACCCGAAGCGGCTTCGAGCGTGGTAGCCTCCGCAACAAGCGCAGCTTGCTCGCCCAGTTGCCGGGATACCTCGTCGATGCGCCCGTTTACATTGACCCCAATGCCGAGTACGGCTACAAAGCGCCCCTGTACATCATGGCTGGTCTCAATTAAAATGCCAGCAACCTTGCGTCCTTCTATAAGAACGTCATTGGGCCATTTAATACGTGCCATCACTCCGCAGGTTTCGCGGATCGCATCAACAACAGCCAGAGAAGCCAGCATCACAAGCAGGTGTGGCTGAAAACGGGGCCGGAGCAATATCGACAAAAGAACATTGTGTCCCGGCACATCCACCCAGCGGCGACCCTGCCTGCCTCTTCCAGCGGTCTGACTATCAGTAAGCACCACCAACCCTTCGTCTGACCCCTCACGGGCCAGTTGCATCGTCCATGAATTGGTCGAATCTATTGTTGGTAGATACTGTAACCGATTTCCAACCCCAAAATATTGTGTATCGAGAAAACGCTCAAGCTCTTCTTTATCTAGAAAAAAAGCGTCCTCGCGGGTACTATGTAATCCCATATCAAACAAAAATGAGCAAGTATCAACAGAAGAGAAAACCAACCTGTAAATTTAGAAGAGCTATTTTTAATCCAAGAGCTATTATAGAGAGGCTTTGCACAGATTGGTAAGGTGGATAAAATCCCCAGGGTAACAGTAATTCTGCCATCACCCTGGGGAGCGCTGCACAGGTAGGGATAATGAATTTCCTACCAGTGATTCTTTACCGACTAAAGCCGGTCACCTCTCAACTGGAAGGTGTGGGAAACAATCACGCTGCCTGTGCAGCGAGTACGTTGGTCCATTTACACACCACCTCCTTTCGTTGGGAGTATTGTACCTTGCTTTTGCTCTGCTGTCAAGCTTTTTCTGAAAATTCGATGTAAGCAAGCGAGCGCAAAGTAGCATCCAAGCCCTTAAGAAGCACTTCGGGACGATTTCACAATTGTGAATATTACGTGAATAAGCAAGGAAGCCTGTAATAGCAACATGCAGGTTGTGGTTGATTATTGACGTGCGGAAATATTACGATTAGACTAAGATTAAGGAACAATTGGGAAGGAGTACATATGGCCATCGAACGCACCGCCCATCCCCATATTATCCGCGACTCAGACATTTTACAGGGCGAACCTTTAATCGAAGGAACACGAACCGGCGTTCGCCATGTCGTGTTGCTCTTCCAATCGGGGAAAGATCCCGAGGAGATCGCGCGCATTCACCGCCTTACATTGGCCCAGGTCTATGATGCTCTCAGTTATTACTACGATAATGAGAGGGAGATCGAGCATTATATTCATCATGTGACGTAGAAGACAGAATCCTATCTCTTTTTCTTTGAGTTCTTGATAAGATCGGTCATCTAAAGCTATTTGAGAGGTGAAAATCATGGCAACGAATGATGCAGGCTTTATTTCCGGCGGACTTCCCTATCCAGACAAAAAAGCGCGCAAGAAACAGGGCAAACAGGATAAGAAATTGCAGGCCGAGCTGGAACAGGCCAGGGAAGAGGTGCAAAAGAACGAGCGTAAACTCGCCAAAGCGCAGCAACGGCTCGAAGCGAGTAAGGCGCATCTCGCATCGCTCGAAGCCAAACTTTCAGCCAGACCGCCCATTCAACAACCACCCACGAGTGATACTTCTCCTTCTCAACAAGTGACGACAGCTTCGTCGCCGGATAAAGAAGAGGCATGGCGGCCAGATGAAATCTCTTCTGAGGAGCTACAAACCAACCAGATTGCATCGGCAGAACCGGGAGAGCAGGTCGAATCTGTGAATGTCTCTCGTACCACCCCTCCGCCAGATGTCCCGCAGGGAGGAACGGTTTTCCCCGCAACGAGCGGCCAGGCAGAGACATGGCGTCCAGACGAGATTTCCGCCGAGGAATCGCAGAAGCAATCGCCTTTGTGACAAAAATAACCACAGGAATAGTAGGAAAACTGGACTATACCACCACCTTTTCCTCTTGCCCTTGGTCTTGACAGTATACTATACTTTATATAGTACATGTATCAGGTACCCCCGCCGTTGAGGCGAGGGTTTTCTATAGTGCATGTATCAGGTATTCCACGCTCAACAGCGTGGACCTGCGCACGGTTGGGGAGGGAGTAGGGTTTTCCAGGCAAACAGAACACGTGCGTCCACTTCTTTTTCTATCCAACGTGCCAGTTACGGCGTCTTTCTATTACAGGCATTTCCGTTTTCGGTACCAGCGAAGCGTGGTTAGTTGTTATTCTGAATATTCTAAAGGGAGGAAGTTGCTATGCAGCAGCAATATGTGGACCTGCTTATCGATGCCCTCCTGGATGAGGGCTTTACCGTGGAAGAAGCTAGCAAGTTGATCCAACTACGCGAAAAGTACGAGGAGCAACAGGCTACGGAAATAACCAACCACCATCTGTTTGCCCGTTGGCTTGTGGAAACAGGCCGTTTGAGTGATTGGCGTTAACGGAAGCGGCTGAACTTGCGGCCTTTTTCGTTCGTGTTGTACAATGAAGGCGGCGTGGCAGAAGCTACGCCGTCTCCATATTTTCTGTCCCATATCGATTTTAAATGGAGGCCTCTATGAAAGCGGTTGTTATGGCCGGTGGGGAAGGATCGAGGCTGCGTCCTTTAACGATCAAACGCCCCAAACCGATGGTGCCTATAGCCGGAAAGCCGGTTATGGAACACATCTTACATCTCCTGAAACGTCACGGCATCACTGAAGTGATCGTGACTGTACAATACCTGGCGAGCAGCATTGAAGACTATTTTGGCAATGGCTCCCAATTTGGCATGCATATCACCTATTCGCGCGAAGATGTGCCCCTGGGAACGGCGGGCAGTGTCAAGAACGCTGAGGAACAGCTCACCGAGCCATTCCTGGTGATTAGTGGTGACGCGCTGACCGATTACAACCTGACCGAGATCATTCAATATCACCAGAATAAAAAAGCGCTGGCAACCCTCACCCTGGCCCACGTGCCTAATCCGCTGGAATATGGCGTCATCATTACCAACGAGGACGGACATATCACCCAGTTCCTGGAGAAGCCAAGCTGGGGCGAGGTCTTCAGCGATACCATCAATACCGGTATCTACGTGCTTGACCCACAGATTTTCTCGTACTTCGAGAAAAACAAGCCCTTTGACTTCAGCCAGGAACTTTTCCCCTATATGCTGAAAAAGGGCGATCCGATCTACGGCTACGTCGCCACTGGCTACTGGTGTGACGTCGGCAATCTGAGCGAGTACATGCGCGCCAACGCCGATACCCTGCTCGGTCACGTCGAGGCTGATATTCCGGCCAAAAATATCGGCGGCAACATCTGGTGCGAAGAGGGCGTGGAGATCGACCCCGATGCTCAGTTGTACGGCCCCGTTTATCTGGCTCATGATTGCAAAGTAAAATCCGGCGCTATCATTCATGGGCCAAGCATTATTGGGCATTACACCATCATCGACGAGCGGGCGCAGGTAGACCGTAGCATCGTCTGGAACAACTCCTTCATTGGAGAGCGAGCGGAACTGCGCGGCGCTATCGTCGGCTCATCCACCAGCATCAAAAGCAAAGCGGTGATGTTTGAAGGGTCGGTGATTGGCGATAACTCTATTGTGCAGGAAGGCGCAATTATCCAGCCTAATGTGAAAATCTGGCCGGACAAGGAGATCGAGGCGGGAGCGGTCATCAATACCAGCATCATCTGGGGTTCGCAGGGCAAACGCAGCCTCTTCAGCCGCTTCGGCGTCACCGGACTGGTGAACGTTGACCTGACACCGGAATTCGCCGCGAAAATGGGGGCAGCCTACGGGGCAATTCTGCCAAAGGGCAGCACTGTCTGTATCAACCGCGACTCCTCGCACCGCACTTCGCGTATGATTAAGCGCGCCGTCATCGCCGGACTTCCTTCAGCGGGCGTCAATGTGCAGGATATCAACCAGGTGCCTATTCCGGTGGCGCGCTACTTTGTGCGTACCACCGACGCGGTAGGCGGAGTGCATGTGCGCCTCTCGCCACATGACCAGCGCGTGGTTGACATCAAGTTCTTCGATCAGAACGGCCTGGACATCAATAAGACCACCGAGCGTAAAATTGAGAACCTCTTCTTCCGCGAGGACTTCCGCCGCGTCTACCTGGATGACCTTGGCCTGATAGAGGTGCTGGAAAACAAGGATGTCATCGGACGCTACCGCGAGGCGATGCTGAAAGTCATTGACATACCGACCATCCAGCGCCGCAGGTACCGGCTCGTCGTTGATTATGCCAACGGCGGCACGCTGCAACTGCTGCCCGGCCTCTTCAATAAACTCGGCTGTGAAGTGATCGCCTTGAACACCAGCACAGATGAGGCCCGTCTCGCGCAGCCTATGGAAGATATCGAGAAAGACTTGCAACGGCTGGCGACCATTACGGCCACATTGAATAACGACCTGGGCGTTCGTGTCGATCCAGGTGGTGAGCGCATCTCAGTTGTTGATGATCGAGGGCGCATTCTGGATGGAACACGCCTGTTGGCCGTCATGACCAGCCTGATGCTGCGCAAGCACCGCAATGGTACGGTAGCAGCGCCCGTATCGTCACCCAGCGCCCTGCAACATATTGCCCGCCAGTACGAGGGCTACATCCAGCACACCAAAGTGCTGGCCCATGCGATGATGTCGGCTGCCAGCCGCGAAGGTGTAGTGATGGTTGGAGACGGAGCGGGTGGCTTCGTCTTCCCCGCGCTGCAACCGGCCTTCGACGGCATGCTTGCCTTCATGATGCTGCTCCAACTGCTGGCCGAGTTCGACATGCGCCTCTCCGAGGTAGTGGACGATCTCCCGGCCTACTATCTGAGCCGCACAACGGTCAACTGCCCCTGGGAACACAAGGGCAAGGTCATGCGTATTCTGAGCGAGCAGTACCGCGAACGCCGCGCCAAGCCCATCGATGGCATCAAAATCGATCTGGGCAAGGAGTGGGTGCTGGTGCTGCCGGACGCTGACCGCCCCCTCTTCCACGTGGTAGCCGAGTCCGTCTCGAATGAGCAGGCACAGGCCCTGGCCGAGAAATATGCGCGAGTTGTAAGCGGATTGCAACAATAATAGGGATACCCTTGTAGGGACGCGATTGATCGCGTCCACCCCGTCCGTTATACGTTGATCCGCTGGGGTGGACGCGATCAATCGCGTCCCTACAGAATAAAACTCAGGCAAACACTGCCTGCAATACCTGTTCAGAAACGGTGTCCTTCTCTTGTTCATCCCGTTTCATCACACCTGGCATGCGCTCAATTGTCAGGCGAATGCCCTCGCTTAAGCCGATCTCTGGTTTCCAACCCAGTTCTTGCCGGGCCAGCGTGTTATCAAGTATGCAAGCGGCAGGCCCTACAAGCGTATCCGATACATGGATGGGCAGCAGATCACTCTGGAAATACTGGGCAACGGCGCAGAAAAATTGATGCAGGCTGTAGCCCTGCCCGGAACTGATATGCAGCGTCGAATTGCGACCGCGTGTTAGAGCCAGGAGATTCGCCCGCGCCACGTCATCAATAAAGATATGGTCGCGAACCTCATGAATAGAGCCGCGCAGCGTTGGGCGGCGATTTTCCGCAAGCATCGAAATACAATGAGTTACAGGGTGCTGCGCTTTTGCATCGTCGGTCTCTCCATAGATCGAGGCGTAGCGCAAAATGGTATAGTCGAAGCCGTATTGTTGCGCGAAATAACGCACATAGGCCTCTCCCGAGACTTTGCTGATATCAAACGGGGTGGAAGGACACAACGTTGCATCCTCTTTGGCTATATGAATATCCGCACCTACCATAGGGATAATGCCATAGAGTGAGTCTCCACCAGAAGCAAAAATGACTTTACGCACAGAAGCAGTCACGCAGGCTTCCAGCACATTGAGCAGACCGCGAATATGCACATCGGCATCGCGCAACGCCCACTCAGCAGGTAAGCCGCTTGGTCGCTGCACCGCGTGATGGCTCACCACATCCGGGCGCTCCTGGCTCAAAACATCTAACAACCGGGAGTCGCGTATATCCAGCGCGTAAAAGCGAGCGCGGGGATCGAGTGCCTGCCGGGAACCGCTCGTCAGGTTATCAACTATCAGTACATCATGACCTGCATCTAAATACGCTTTAGCAATATGTGATCCAACAAAGCCAGCGCCACCAGTAATAGCAATCTTCATATCAGCTTTTCCCTTTCCACATTGAATTGTATAAGAGCGCTATCTTAGCGTTCTGCGACATATCGCCCTTTCATTTACAGTGTAACTTCGCTGCCTATAGACATATAGACGCTTATCCATGACGCAACAAAAAAAGAAGGATTGCCGATTGGCAATCCTTCCGAAAGAAAGGAGCAGAGAACCCGACAGATCTAGTTTTGCGCGCTCACCTGAATGACGCGCGTACCCCAGTTGCGCAGGCCATCGGTTGTCTGGCTGGACTTGGGTGGAATGTACTCGGTCGCCATCCAGAAGCTCTGTCCGTCAGGCGAGAGAATAGCCCAGGAGTAGTCACCCCAGCGCGTGGCAGTGGGATCATAGGGACCTGTACCATTGGCGGCAATGTGAATTGCGCCAAAGTGATTCTGCTGCGCGCCCATCAGCGTGTAGACCACGCTGGGATAGTAGTTCGAGCCAGACAGGGTCATGACCATAGCAGCCGTGCCATCGGGGCTGGCCTGAATAGCGGGATACAGCAGATAGTTTCCAGCAGAAGCGACGTAGCCCTGTTTCACGATGGATGCCCCGCCAATGATGGTGCCGTTGCTTTGCAGGTGAGGATTTACATCGAACCAGGCGGCTCCTGCCCGCTCGGCAGTGTCATTAGGAATGGTGACAGCCGTGTCAAGTTCGCCCCACAGATTACCATTGATGAACTGCACCTGCTGCATGCGATCATCGCCAGCGTCAAGCAGGCTGCTTGCACCTTTCTGTTCGGCACCGGGCGGCACTCCATATGGCTCAGAGGTAATGACGATGTTGGAGAGCGTGGGCAGGCCGCCCTGTGTCACCTGATCGCGATTGGTCATGGCCCAGACGCCCAGGCGATTGTCAAAGGTGCCATTGGGATCGAGCGAGTTCATGAAGTACTCGGCATCAGGATGCCCCCGCGAAATGGCAGGCTGGACGCCGAAAGCAATGGTGCCGCCAATGCTCAGGTTATCGAAGTGAACGAAATGCACGTGTTTTGCCAGCGCCACCAGTTCAGCTTTCGAGACGGCGTAAAGCTGCGTCCCGTTGAATGCCGGTCCGGTGATCGAAAACTCGTCGGTGCTGATGTAGAGATTATACTGGTCAATGCCCAGACGGGGCTGGTCGCCGAAGCAGGGGCAGCCAGGATGATTCGGGGTGCCGTTCGTGCCATCATCAGTGGCATCAATGCGATAGACCATCCAGGGCGTGGTCGGGTCGCCCGAGGGGTTGACCGCGATATCGGTATGAGCACGCGTATTGGTGCTGTTAATAAACAGGATGATGGCGAACCAGGTATGCGTTGCCGGGTCGTAGTAGCAGCGCGGATCGCTGGTGAACTGCTTAAAGCCCTCGGCGTACAGTTTGTTGACGTTGAACGGACCTGCAACCACTGTGCCGTTGTTGCGATAGATAGTATACGCCGAGTTAACCGGCTCGACGACAAAACCGTTTCCGACGCACAATCCCTGATCGGGCGGCTCAAATTCCGCACCAAAATTGGTTTTCTCGCTGTCCAGGCTGCTCACGCCATTGAAATTCTGAAGCAGGCCGGGAGTCGTGGTGACAATGGGCGTTGAGGTGATGCCCGGAACTTTGCCCGCAGGAGCCGGGCGAGTATGCAGGTGCCGCGCCCCTTTGGGAAGATTCGTTCCCGGCGTATCCGGTGTGAATGTCAGGCTGGTCGGATTGACTACCGCAACCGGAGTAAGCTGTCCTTTCGTGACACCAGCATTGACACCAGAAGCGCGAGTAAACGGAGCGCGAAATAGACTGCCACTGACCGCAAATCCACTGATCAGCGCAATCAGGGCAAGCAATAGAAAGAGGCCACCCGCTTTAGAACGAAGAGAAAAGCGCATGCATTTGCCTCACTTTCACAAAATATCCTACGTTGTTTCGGGGATGCATTTTCAGGAAACGGATTCCCGGCAAAGGAAACCATAAGCTCTCTGAGGGAGTATGCAGGACTTACCAGGAAAACACAAGGAGAAAAGCGTTACGATTCGGTTATGATCTGGTTGTGAAATGGTGATAGATGTGAATATTTCTTTTATGACAAGATGCAGCACCCCCGAAGCGTAATACAAAGTGATAAAAGAGCGGGAGATGACGGCCTGTCCTGTCATGCTTCGCTGCGCGAAGCATGACAGGGAGCGTATCCCCTCATCGTTAAAATTCATTACGCTTCGGGGGCTGCTATAAAATGGATCATTCGGGCATTTGAGGTGATTGCAGCAATTTGTCCATTGTAGACTTTTTCACACGGTAAGCAGACCGTTTCCCTTTGTGTGGAAGCGTGATCGCCTCCAACGCCCCGCTTTTAATCCAGCGACGCACAGTAGTATCATCGACGCGCAGGCGGCGAGCAACCTCGCGGACTGTCAGCAATTCTTCCATTTCTTCAGGCATGGTAGACCCTCCTACACCATTTTTTAGTGACTTTCCATCAGGATGTCTTTCAATTGTAGTGTTTCGACGCGGCATATTTTTACACCTTTACATCAAAATGCGTAACAACTTCTCTGGCGCATCAGCTATTCGCCATGTCTGACGTGTATCACTGCTTGCCAGTTACTTATACTATACAATTCGGTACCAAATGTAATAAAATGAGGGCACTGTTGTGGTAAAATAATTCTCCAATCATTTTTGCTTTGATTGGTGCGAAGAGGACTTCATGCCTGTAATTAAGCTTGTCGTAAGCGACCTGCACCTTGCCGATGGGCACCCCATTCTCGACGGTTTCGGTGAACGGCAACTTACAGCCCTTCAGGGATTACTTCAATCTACCAGACCGGGCGGACCAATAGGCGATGGGAGCGAGGATGTTGAACTGATCATCAACGGTGACTGTTTTGACTTTCTTATTATTCCACCTTATGAAACGAGCCGCATTGCCACCCCTACAGTAGCCGTAGAGAAACTGGAGAAAATCATCGCGGCGCACCGCCCGTTTTTTCACACCCTGCACGAGTTTTTGGGCATTCCCGGGCGGCATATCACCTTTATTACAGGCAACCATGACGTGGAACTCGCGTTTGAGCAGGTACGGGGGGGCATTCAACAGGCCATCTGGGAAGACGCTCAACGCCAGGATGGCATCTTGTTTTGTCCAACGCGCTTCTATCGCCCGCTGCCTGATGTCTATATCGAACATGGACATCACTACGACTTCTGGAATCACGCGGATCTCTGGGATGAAGCAGGTAATCCGTTTTCGCTGCAACCGGAACGCATTCCGCTTCCGCTTGGCACGCAATATGTGCAGCGCGCAGCCCATCAAATCAGCGAGCAGTATGCCTACTTTGATCACTTTGAACCCTCGCTCGGTTCCATGCGGCAAATCGCGCTGCTCAGCCTGCTCAATCCACCGTTGGTCATCGAGACTGCGCAGCGCACCACCAGCATGATGTCGTATCCCTATACGCCACTGGCGAATCTGGCACCTGGAGATGAACAGGTGCCGGTGAAGCTATTTGAACAGGCCATGCTGGATTTCGCCGCCTTTCAGGCCGATATGATCGCGCGCAAGCCTGAATGGAAGGTCATTGAAGATACATTGCGTACTCATCCAGACGCGCCAGAAGATGGACAGACGGCAGATCTCGCGGAATTTTTTGAATTGCGCGAATATCTTACGCTGCCCCCCGCGCAGGCCATACGCGCCATCCTTGCGCCAAAGGTGTATGCTATGGGAGAAAGTGTCACGCGGGGTATGCAGAATGTCTTGCGCAACGACTCTACATTACGCTATGCTATCGCGGGACATACCCATATCCTGCGCCAGGATTCTCTTCACGGAGGCGCGCAGACCTACCTGAACACAGCTACCTGGACACTCCGTCAAGGACTACCGGAAAATGAAGCAATTACACCTGAACTACAGACCTGGTTACGCCAGCCTGACAACACAGCAGCCCCTTTACGGGATCTGACGCAAAGCGTCTTTGCGTTGATTACAGCCACGGAGGGAAGTCCTTCTCAGGCGTGCCTCTGTGTATGGGAGGGCGGGAAACAAGGCTCCTTCCGCATTTTACCGCAACAGAAAGAATAGATAGACATGACAGAGACGAATACAAAAAAACGTAAGACATTTATGGTCATTGACGGGCACGCCATGATCCACCGCGCCTTTCACGCGCTTCCCGAGGAGCTGACCACCTCAAAAGGTGAAGTGGTCAACGCGACCTATGGTTTCACTATGCTACTGCTCAAGGCCATCTCTGAGTTCAAACCCGATTATATCGCGGTCGCCTTTGATCGCTCAGCCCCCACCTTCCGGCACATCGAATTTCCTGAGTACAAAGCGCATCGTCCAACGTTGCCGGACAACATGCGCCCGCAGTTTGGGCGTATTCGCGAGATCGTCGAAGCCTTTGGTATTCCTATATATGAGAAGGACGGCTTCGAGGCCGACGATGTGATCGGCGCTCTGACGCAACAGGCCACCACAATGGGGCTAAATTCGCTCATTTTGACTGGCGATACTGATACGTTCCAGCTTATTGACGATCATGTCAGCGTTATACTGGCTCGCCAGGGCATTACCGAAACGAGCAAATACGGACTTGCTCAGGTTGAGGCGCGCTATGGTCTGCCGCCCGAAAAGCTGCCCGATTTCAAGGGACTGGTTGGAGACAAATCTGATAATATTCCCGGTGTTCCGGGTGTCGGCGAGAAAACCGCGACAAAGCTGCTCGCGCGATACGGCAGTATAGAAGGCATCCTCGAACATCTCGACGAATTGAGTCCGAGGGATCAGCGCTTGCTACGCGGCAAGGAAGACATCGCGCTGCAAAGCAAGCACCTGGCAACAATTGTCTGTAATGTCCCTGTGCAGCTTGACCTGGAAAAGACAAAGGCAGGCCAACTCAACCGCCAGCAAATTATCGCCCTCTTCCGCGACCTGGAATTTCTCTCCCTGGTTGATCGCCTTCCTAAAGAAGATGGCGAGGAGCCGACGAAGGAAACCACGCCACCGAGCAAGAAAAAACCAGAACCGCCCCCACCGCAAGACGAAGAACTGCTCGAAACGCCGCCGGTTGGTATCGTTCCAATTATCGCCCCGCCGCCACCACCCGGCATTTCCTCGGTCAGCATGCCTGCCACACAGAGTGCCGCTCTTCAGACCGAAGAGCGGCAAACAGCAGTAGGGGTGATTGAAGCCGGGAGCCAGGAAGATGAAATCAGCCAGCCGAGCCTTTTTGGCGATTTAGGGCCGGTCAAGGAAGAAGTGCGCAAGCTACGCCTGCCCTCGCCCACGCAGAGCAGGCAGCAGGACGAAATCAATATGCTCTTCCTGGAAGAAAAAGACGCACATAAGACCAATACGCTTATCGTGAATACGGAAGAGGCATTGCGGATACTCGTCAAAAGCCTGCGTGACGCTGGTGCATTCGCCCTGGACACTGAATCAACCTCGGAAGACCCCTGGCACGCGGAACTGGTCGGCATTTCCTGCTCGATGGCCCCTGGCGAAGCCTACTACATTCCGGTCGGACACATCGATACCGTAGATGGGCAAAAGGCAGGGCCGCAGCTTTCCTGGCAGCAGGTAAAGGAGAAGCTGGGGCCGGTGCTTGAGGACGAGCGCATTCAAAAGTACATGCACAACGCCAAGTACGACATGCTGCTGTTATTGCGCTCGGGCGTTGCTATGAAAGGGCTGGCCTTCGATACTATGCTCGGGGCATACCTGGTTGATCCAGGCAGGCGCGGGCTGGGTTTGAAGGAACAGGCGCTGCTCAGACTCGGCATCCAGATGACGCCTATCTCCGAGTTGATCGGTACAGGCAGCAAAATGATCAGTATGGCGCAGGTGCCGGTGCGACTGGCGGCGGATTACGCGGGAGCCGATGCCGATATGACGCTGCGGCTGGTTGAGCCGGTGCGCGAGGATTTGCGTCGTCATGGCCTGCTCGACCTGTATTATCGTATCGAACTGCCCCTGCTTCCGGTTCTGATGCAGATGGAACTCTATGGTGTGGCGCTTGATGGCGATTTCCTGCGCGAATTAGATGTGCGTTTGAGCGAGCAAATTCAGACACTCGAACAGGAGATTTACGCCAGCGTCGGGCATCAGTTCAACATCAATTCCACTCGGCAACTGGGCGAAATCCTGTTCAACGAACTCAAGTTGCCTGCCGGGAAGAAAAACAAAACTGGCTACTCGGTGAGCGCCGATGTCATCGAAGGGCTACGCGGAAGACACCCGGTCATCGATTACTTGCTTGAATATCGCCAACTGGCCAAGCTCAAATCTACCTATATCGATGGACTGCTGGCCCTCATGGACCCTGTTACGGGGCGCGTGCATACAACCTTCAGCCAGACGACGGCCTCAAGTGGAAGGCTTTCATCAAGCAATCCCAACCTGCAAAACATTCCGGTACGCACCGAGATCGGCAGACAGATTCGCCGCGCCTTCATTGCCGACCCCAGCTATGTGCTGTTGACCGCCGACTACTCGCAATTCGAGTTGCGCATACTGTCCCATATCACGCACGAGCCGCGCCTGGTCGAGGCATTCAATAAGGATGAAGATATTCACACCATCACAGCCTCTTCGCTCTTTAATGTTCCGCCCCCTGAGGTGACAAAAGACCAGCGGCGGCTGGCGAAAACGGTGGTGTATGCCGTATTGTACGGACAATCGGCCTTTGGACTGGCGCAGATTACCGGCATGAGCAACAGCGAGGCGGCAGAGTTCATCAAACGCTACCACGAGACTTTCCCGAAAATCAAGCAATACGTGGATAGCACGTTGGGGCAGGCCTATAGGCAGGGATATGTCAACACCCTGTATGGGCGCAAGCGTTTCTTCCCCAATATGCATTCCGCCCCACATAATGAGCGACAGGCGCTTGAGCGTGAGGCTATCAACATGCCTATTCAGGGAACCAATGCCGACCTGATTAAGATTGCGATGGTTCGCATTCAGCACCAGATCGAGCAGAAACAGATGAAAACGCGCATGATTTTGCAGGTGCATGACGAACTGGTCTTCGAGGTTCCGGTCGAGGAACTGGATAAGGCGCGTTACCTGGTCAAACGCGAGATGGAACAGGTGGCGAAGCTGGATGTGCCGATCAAAGTCGAGATGAAGGTCGGCAAAAACTGGTACGAGGCGGAGACAATGGTGTAGATTGCCTAGCCAACCCACCAGATCTTCACCATGTTGTCCGCGCCACCTGTAGCAATGAGCGTTTCATCGGGCGACCAGGCCACTGCGATGGATTGGCTCAGAAACGTCAAAAGGCGGCGTCCCGTGAAGGCATCCCAAACCTGGGCTGTGCCATCTTCGCTGCCCGAGACAATCTGGGTTCCATCCGGCGACCAGGCAATATTGTACACCTGCTCAGTGTGTCCCTGGTAGACCAGTTGCGTCTTGCCTGTCCTGGCATCCCAGACCTGTACTGATGTATCAAAACTGGAAGAGGCAAGGCGCGTCCCGTCCGGCGACCACGCGATAGCATAGACCAGGTCCGAATGCCCAAAGTAAACAAGGAGCGTCATGCCTGTTCTGGCATCCCAGACCCGTACTGTGCGGTCGATGCCACCAGAAGCAAGGCGCGTCCCGTCTGGCGACCATGCAACGGCTAACACCGTCACGCTATGCCCATGATAGGTCAACAAATGCTGGTGTAAAATAACATTCCAGACCTGCACTGTGCCATCATCCTCGCCAAAGGCAAGGCGCGTCCCATCCGGCGACCAGCTCACGCTATAGATGGGCTTGTAGTTATCATCATAGACAAAGAGACGCTGGCCAGTCTGCGCATTCCAGACCTGCACTGTACCATCTCTGCCAGCAGAAGCAACCATTTTCCCGTTCGGCGACCATGCTACGGTACGTACTTCGTTGCGATGTCCCCGGTAAATAAGCGTCGTTTTCCCCGCGCGAATATCCCAGATGCGGACTGTTCCATCGCGACTCCCCGATGCTAGCCGCGTATCATCTGGCGACCAGTCTAACGAGGTAACAAAATCTTGATGACCTGTATAGATGCTATTAGGGTGAGCGCGAAAAGTACGACGGTCAAAATATCTGGTATTATTCGTTGTTGGAGTAACTAAGGTAGGTCTGCCGGGAGCGGTTGATATTCCACTGTAAATACTGCTTACAATTATCAGCGCAGCCATTGTCACCAGCACAGGAGTGACAATGGTGACAGCCCGACGCCAGGAGCGACGTGAAAGAGAGCGTTGCCACTGGAGAACTTTGCGCGAAATCCATGATGATTTGCGGCCAGCCCCATCTTCGCTCTCGGGCAGGTCGGAAATCTCAACTTCAAAATCATCTGGTTCTGAATTGCGGTACTCGGATTCGCTCATAGTGATGATTATAGCATGCCTTCGCCTCTGACTATGTTATATAATGGCTACCAATGGGAACCATCCTCTTTTCCAAAAAATACATGATCGCTAAATACATCCCATAAGGAGTTTTATGGTTCAGCTCTCCAACCTGATTCGCAATTTGCCGCCCTACCATTTTGCCGACGCGAAGAAGAAAATCGCCGAGCGCAAAGCGGCAGGGGTGGATGTCATCAGCCTGTCGATGGGTGACCCGGATTTGCCCGCGCCCAAACCTGTGCTGGATCGTCTCTGCGCGGCCCTGGAAAACCCCGAGAACCATCGCTATCCCGAATATTTCGGCATGCGCGCCCTGCATACCGCTTTCGCCGCCTGGTTTGAGCGCCGCTTCGGTGTGCAACTGACCCCAGAACAGGATATGCTGCCCCTGCTCGGATCAAAAGAAGGGCTGGTCTACGCCGCAGCAGCGGTACTCAATGCCGGAGATATTTCACTGATACCCGACCCGTATTATCCCGTCTATGTCACGGCCAGCACCAGCGTGGGAGCCATTCCTTATTTCCTGCCATTAAAAGCCGAGCATGGCTTCCTGCCTGATCTGGAAAGCATTACGCAGGATGTGCTGGCAAAGGCGCGCCTGCTCTGGTTGAACTATCCCAACAATCCGACGGCAGCCTGCGCAAATAAAGCTTTCTTTGAGCATGCTGTCGAGTTCGCCCGGAAACACAAGCTGGTGATTATTCATGACATGGCCTATGCCGAGGTCTATTTCGACGATTTCCGTCCTATCAGCATCCTGCAAATTCCAGGAGCCAGCGAGGTTGCGGTTGAACTGCACTCGATGAGCAAAACGTACAATATGGCGGGGTTCCGCGTTGGCATGCTGGTCGGCAATCAGGAACTGGTACGCGCGGTGGGCAGCCTGAAAAGCAATATCGATAGCGGCATGTTCCGTCCCATCCAGTATGCCGCGATTGAAGCCCTGCAACTTCCCCAGTCCTGGCTCGAGCAGCGCAACGCCATTTACCAGCGCCGCCGCGATCTGTTGGTAGATGGATGCAACGAAATCGGTATGCGGACAGAAAAGACGCGAGCCGGACTGTATGTCTGGGCAGCGATTCCACCGGGCTACACTTCGCGGGAGTTCGCTAACTGGCTGTTTGATAAAACCGGCGTCTTCCTCACTCCCGGCACAAACTTTGGTGAGATGGGCGAGGGGTACGTGCGTATCTCGATGACTGCGCCTGAAGAGCGCATCGAGACGGCCATACATCGCATGCGCGAAGTCTTACTCTAGCATTTACGCCCAACGACATATCGATTCCATCTTGGAGCAATCGTATGAGCAACGACGCGAACGACTACCAGGAAGAACTGGCTCCGAATAATGCCTGGAATCTCTATCTCGGACACGATATCTGTACCTCCATCGAACAGGGATTGAATCATGAATGGCTCGTGACGAACGGGCTGGGCGGTTATGCCTGTGGCACCATCATTGGAGCCACCACACGCAGCTATCATGGCCTGCTGGTCGCAGCCATACGCCCGCCCGTCGAGCGCTTTGTAATGGTGACGAAGATTGACGAAGAAGTCGAGCTTTCTTCAGAACCCGGCCACACAGAACACTACAAACTGGGAACAAACGAATATCAGGATGGCACTATCGAGCCGCAGGGATACAAGTTGCTGGATAGCTTCTCGCTCAAAGGAGATATCGCCTGCTTCACCTACCGCCTGAAAGCTGATGTATTGTTAGAAAAGCGCGTCTGGATGGAGTACGCTCAAAATACGACCTATGTCCGCTATGAATTGCGCCCGCTCGACAGCGAACAAGAAATCGAAGCTGCCGCCCTGAACCTCTATCCTTTCTGCCTTTACCGCGATCATCACAGCACAACACAGGGTTCAGGTGACTGGCATTTCACAGTTGAAAATCTGGGCAACAAATGTCGAGTGCGAGCCAACGAGCAGGCGCATAATTGCTGGTTGATTGCCGGAACGACGGCAAGTTATAGCCCTACCGGATACTGGTACTGGCATGTGTTGCACCGCCGGGACCGCGAGCGGGGATTGCCCGAAAGTGAAGATGTCTACCAGCCCGGCATTTTTCACCTGCACTTAAAGCCCCTCGTCCCGGTGACGCTGGTTATTAGCGCAGAGGAACAGATTCTGGCTGAGTTTGGTAGTGAAAAACACGAGGAAGCAGCCCAACAGGCATACCAGCGCCACCAGCGGCGCACACGGCAACTGCTCAACATTGCAGACCGCTCGACAGTTCACCTTGCAAAAAAAGACCCGGTATTTGCGCGCCTGGCAATCGCCGCCGATCAGTTCATTGTTGTGCGGCCAGAAGCTGACCATATCGATACACTCAAGCTTGCGCCCGACCGCAAAACCGTCATCGCAGGTTATCCCTGGTTTACGGACTGGGGCCGTGATAGCATGATCTCGCTGCCCGGCCTGCTGCTCTGTACAGGCAGATATAGCGAGGCGCGAGGGTTGCTCAAGGCCTTTGCTTCCTATATGCACCAGGGACTGATACCCAACCGCTTTCCAGATCATGGAGAAGCCCCCGAATATAATACTGCGGATGCCACGCTCTGGATGTTCCATGCCCTTAACAGCTACACCAGCACGACAGGCGACTGGTCGCTAGTGAAAGAATTGTACCCGCTATTGAGCGAGAGCATTCAATGGTATATGCGCGGCACGCTCTACGGCATTTGTGTAGACCCGCAGGATGGCCTGCTGCAAGAGGGCGCGCCGGGTCTACAGCTCACCTGGATGGATGCCAAAGTCGATGATTGGGTGGTAACGCCGCGCCAGGGCAAGCCTGTGGAAGTGAACGCGCTCTGGTATCACGCACTTACCTGCATGGAAAACTGGGCAAAGCGCCTTTCTTACGACGCGCTTGAATACGCCCAGCTACGCATGCAGGTGCTTGAAAATTTTGCGCGCCGCTACTGGTATGAAGAGGGCGGCTATCTCTACGATGTCATAGATGTGGATGGCGTGGCCGGACAAAACGATTCCTCATTGCGTCCAAACCAGTTATTTGCCGCCTCGCTCACTTCTCACTTACTTACAGAGGAACAGACACGCAGCATCCTTGAGCAAGTGACAGAACACTTACTGACTCCGATGGGCCTCCGCACGCTCAGCCCACAGGACCCCAACTATCACAGCCACTTTAACGGCAATCGCCAGGAACGCGACAGCGCATATCACCAGGGAACCGTCTGGCCCTGGCTGATAGGAGCCTATGTCGATGTTCACCTGCGTCTCCACAACGATTGCCTGGCCTTACTGCCGCTCTTGCAACCCCTGGTTCGTCACCTCTGGGATGATTGCGTCGGCTCGATCTGCGAGGTAGCAGAGCCTGAGCCGCCTTATACCCCCGCTGGATGTTTTGCCCAGGCCTGGAGTGTGGCGGAATTACTGCGCGCCTGGCTCGCGGTAGCAGGGTGACATAGTACCAATATATCATATATTGACGGTAGAGATTGATATCTATATACTTAGCAACCGAAGCGATATTATGCCAAATATCACAATGAAGAGGGTGAAAAAACTATGTACCAGCCGCCTGATCCATCAGCCAATCAGCAGACAGAGATGTCAAATCAGACGCCATATTATCCTCAGCAGCCGCCAGGGTCACCAGGTTATCCACCTGTAACAGGACAACCATCATATGTTCCACCGCCTCCCCCACCCGGTGGATACTATCCACCAACTCCACCGCCACCATATCCATCAACGGGATATGGTCAGCCTCCCTACACTGGAACGCCGCCATCTTCACCAAATTATACTCAGTCCGGCCAGCAGTGGCCCAATTATGTTCCTCCAACGCAGTCAGGCGGACCGCGCAAACCAAATTCAAAAGCACTTATCATCGCGGCAGCCGTCCTGGTCTGTGTGGTCGTGATTGGCATTTTTGCTGCCGTCCTGGCCTCTCAACACTCATCGACAACAAATACCAATTCGACACCCACGACGGGCGCAGCCACAACACCTGGGACAACGCCAACCATCGATACCACAACACCTACTACTGTATCAAGCACTCCACCAACTACCACAAGCAACGGCACCGGACAAATCGGTCAGCCGCTGACAGTGGGCAGCTACACCGTCACCGTCAATAGCGCCAAAAGCAGCACAGGAGATGATATCTACCATCCAAAATCTGGCAACACTTACCTGGTGATCGATGTTTCTGTGAAGAATACTTCTTCCACATCGCAGGATGTTTCGAGCTTGCTCAACTTTGAGTTGCAAGATTCTACGGGACAGAAATATCAAGAAACATTTACCGATATTGGTTCTCCGCCCGATCAAACCAGTCTGCAGCCGGGTGGCATAATTCGTGGCCAGCTTGTTTATGAAGTTCCCCAATCAATGCACCAGTACACGTTTACCTTCCTTTCAGACCCGTTTAACAACGGAGCAACCGCAACCTGGAATATTAACATCTAAAGGATTTAGAACTATAGGGACGCGCTTGATCGCGTCCTGCCGCCTGTGGTTTGCGCTGATCAGGCAGGACGCGATCAAGCGCGTCCCTATAGTTCCGGTTTGTTTGCGCCTTCCACTTCTGGTCAAACGTGTGTGACCTTTACTGAATACCAATCACAATGGCGCTCACATTCCCCTCGCCACCGGCCAGATTGGCTTCATCGACGAGGGTGCGAGCCAGTTTTTGTGGGTCGCCGCCCTGTGATAGAATCTCCTCGATACGTTCGTCGCGCAGCATGTGCCAGAGGCCATCGGTACAGAGCAGGACGAGATCGTTCAATTCTACAGGAGTAGTAAAGAAATCGACTTGCACGTGGCTGGACTGTCCAAGATAGCGATAGAGCTTCTTGCCTTTGGGACTGGTATAGATTTCCTCGGGTTTGAACAGACTGGCCTCGACCAGACCTGCGCCCAGAGTATGATCGATAGTGATGCGCTTCAGCCCCTTACTCGCGCTAAAATGGTAGGCGCGGCTATCCCCTACGCTCGCTACATACAATACCCGTTTGTAAACGAGCGAGAGCGTGAGTGTACTCGCCATCGTTGTCTCGTAGTCGGCGTTGCAATGGTAAATTACCAGGTTAGCGCGCCGCACTGCCTCGCGCAGCCACTGTTCAAGCACAGCATCGGGCGGCGGACCGGGCTGGTAGTTTTTGGCGGCTGAGCTACGCGCAATCGATGAACCGACTCCAGGTGAGAGGGACGAGGAAGATGATGACAGGGGCGTTGCCAGCAAGGGTACCATTACATCGGCCACCGTCTCTATTCCGAGGCGGCTGGCCTCGTGACCTCCGGCGGATTTGCCAAGCGGGCCGCGCAATCCATCAGCTACCGCGAACAGGCCAAACGGGCGAGGTGGTGGCGCGAGGTTGGCGCACAATCCCTGGATGATAAGCAGCATATCCTCGTTGTCTTCAGCAACATAACGCCGCCCGGTGTCACTGACATATCCCACCTGGCATACATCTGTCACCAGTGGCGAAGTATCGTCCAGGCGATGGCCGCAGCGACGACAGAAACGCGAACTGCTGCGATTCTCCTGCCCACAGGCCGCGCAGGGATTTTCGGGAATGATGGTACGCACAATGACATTGGCATTGCCCGCCGCGACAAGCATGGTCGGTGTGTTGGTGGTGACAGGCATGCCCCTACGCAAGGCCAGATTTACAGCCTCGGCAAACTCTTTCCCGCTTGCGAAGCGATTGGCAGGTTCCGGGTCCATCGCCTTTAAGATTGCAGCATCGACTGCGGAATTGAGCAGGGGATTCAGTTCGCTCGGCGCTGGAAGTATGGCCGAATGACTGCGCACAATCGCCTGAAACGGCAGCAGTCCCGTGAACATCTGATAAGCCACTACCCCCATCGCATAAATATCGCTCGCCGGTTCGGGATTGCCCATTCCCTGTTCGGGCGCAGTATAATGCTCGGTGCCGAGGGCAAAGCCGCCTGCCGTAAGCGGACGATCTTTCTGCATAGCGCGCGCAATGCCGAAGTCGGTAATCATCAGGCGACCATCGTTCTGGTTAATCAGCAGGTTGGATGGCTTGATATCGCGATGAATGATGCGCTGCGGATGCGCGTGAATAGCATCAATCGCCTCTGCCAGCTCGCCGAGATAGCGTTGAGCCAACGCGGTCGGCAAAGGATGCTCGCCCTTTAAAAGGGACTTTAACGTCCCGCCGGTAATCAAGGGCATCACAAGGTAGAGCAGCGAGCCATCCTGACCGAAGTTGAGAACCGGCACGATGTTTTTATGTGAAAGCTGGTGAGCGTAGCGTGCCTCGCGGCGAAAACGCTCCACTATCGTTGCCTCGTCTACGTTCTTATGAGCAGTCGAGATGACCTTCAAAGCCACCTGCTGCATCTCAAACGTATCGCTGGTGCGATAGACCGCGCCCATACCACCCAGGCCAATCAGCGTCTCGATACGATAACGCCCGGCAACCACCGCATCGGGCAAAAGACACTGGCAGAAAGGGTTGGTGCATACAAAAGTACCCGGCGGGTAGTCAGTGCGACAGCGCGGATTTGGGCAACGTGGCATAGCTATTCCTTACAAAATAACAACATCATAGAATGGCTCTCTGCGGAAATACCTTTCTATTGTAGAGTGCAGGCCCGACTATGTCAACTCTGCGGCTCAACCACAGCATCTACCTCGATCTCCACCAGCCACTCAGGATCAATAAAGCGCGTCACCTGCATCACCGTATTCACCGGGCGCACATCGCCAAAAAACTCGCCATGCACATTACCCACCGCTTCCCAATCCTCTATCCGCGTCAGCAAAATACGGGTGCGAATGACATCCTTCAGGCTCGCTCCCGTCTGCTCAAGCGCGTTGCGCGCAATCTCAAAACAACGGCGTGCCTGCGCGGCAGCATCCCCTACTCCCACCGTCCTGCCGTCCGGTCCAATGGGCGCAGTTCCCGCGACAGCAACAATATTTCCAATACGGACAGCGCGTGAGATGCCGAGGCGCGGCTCATACGGAGAGCCGCTCGATACATTTTGTCGCGTCATGCTCTACTATACTCCAATCTCTTTGTTTGTATCACTTAGGCTATAGGAAATCCATGTTGGCTTGCCATGAACAAGACCCGCTCGCCTGTCATCCTTCGCTACGCTCAGGGTCTCGGTCGCCCATCAGGATCACATGCCGACACAAGAGGTCCTTCGCTGCTCTCAGGCTGACATCTGGAGACAGGTTTATAATAGCTTGTTACTATTATATGCTTATGGCATAGTTCTCAGTTAACGTATGCTAACAGCATATTTTCTTCCTTGTAGTAAAACATGCTAAAAGCAAGTACCGTTAGTGATATGATCTTCTCTTCAATGAAAGGACAAAGATATGCGAATACTTGTCATTGGCGGCACAAATTTCATGGGGCCTTTTGTAATAGACAGGCTCTATCAGCAGGGACATGAATTAACGGTCTTTCATCGCGGAAAAACGCAGGCAAAGCTGCCGGAAAGAGTGCGCGAAATTTTAGGGGACCGTCGCCCTATTGGAAATAAGGCATCCGAACTGCAACAGGTAGCGCCAGAGGTGGTGCTGGATATGGTTCCCATGATAGAGCAGGATGCGCGAGAGGTAATGAATATCTTTCGTGGTATGGCCCACCGCGTTGTAGCGCTCAGCAGCCAGGATGTCTACCAGGCATTCGGGCGTGTCAATAAAAAAGAAGCTGGCCCGGTTGATCCTCGAATCATTACAGAAGATTCTCCATTGAGAGAAAATTTGTATCCCTTCCGAGGAGAGCAGCCGAGAATAGAGGATGCATCTCGCAAATGGACCGATGACTACGACAAGATTCTGGTCGAGCGTGTGATGCTGAGCGATTCTGCGCTTCCCGGAACGATTTTGCGTCTCCCGATGGTCTACGGGCCGCATGATTACCAGCACCGCACCTTCGCCTTCCTCAAGCGCATGGATGATGGGCGACCCGCGATCTTGCTCGACGAGCTTGAGGCACAGTGGAAGTGGTCGCATGGCTACGTTGAGAACGTGGCGGATGCCATTGCACTGACAGTGACGGATGAGCGAGCGGCTGGACGCATCTACAATGTCGCTGAGCCAATTACTTTTACTATGGAAGAGTGGATGCGCGAAATTGGCAAGGTGGCAGGCTGGCAGGGACGCATTGTGCGCGTGCCACATGGCACGCTGCCAGAGCCTTTGCGCTGGGGAATTAACGCGGAACAACATATCGTGGTTGATAGCAGTCGCATCCGGCAGGAACTGGGCTATCGTGAGCGCATTGACATCGACGAAGCACATCGGCGTACAGTTGAATGGGAACGAACGCATCCCCCGGAGAAGATCGACCCGCAGGAGTTCAACTATGCGCTTGAGGACGAGTTGTTGCGCCAATATGCTTGACATTCTCTACAGCAAGGCATAGGATAGTGCCAGACTTCCTCAATGCTGAGGAGGGCTGGCTTATTTCCGCGTTCTAAAGCCGTCCGCCAGCAACACGGGCGGCATTTGCTGCTTGCAGAGCAGTGAGAGGAGCGACACATGCCCGATAACACCCACACAAAAATCTTGCTGAACGAAGATGAAATGCCTCGTTCCTGGTACAACATCATGGCGGATCTGCCGCATCCACCAGCTCCTGTGCTGCATCCCGGCACAGGCCAGCCAGTAACGCCGGATGATCTTGCTCCCCTATTTCCAATGTCGTTGATTTTGCAAGAGGTCAGCACTGAGCGCTACATCGAGATTCCAGAATCGGTGCGCGATGTCTATAAACAGTGGCGACCCAGTCCACTCTTCCGCGCTCACCGCCTGGAAAAAGCCCTCGACACGCCTGCGCGCATCTACTATAAGTACGAGGGAGTCAGCCCGGTCGGCAGCCACAAGCCCAACACGGCGGTTGCGCAGGCCTTCTACAACAAAGAGGCCGGTGTGAAAAAGCTCTCGACCGAGACGGGGGCCGGACAGTGGGGTTCGTCGCTGGCGATGGCTGGCGCATTTTTCGGCATCGAAGTCGAAGTCTTCATGGTCAAGATCAGCTACCAGCAGAAGCCATATCGCAGAAATCTCATGGAAACCTACGGGGCGACGGTGCATGCCAGCCCGACCAACCTCACGGACGCGGGGCGCAGTATCCTGGCAAAAGACCCGGAGAATATGGGCAGCCTGGGTATTGCCATCAGCGAAGCGGTCGAGGTTGCGGCCAAAAGCGGCGGCACCACCAAATACTCGCTGGGCAGCGTCCTCAATCATGTGCTGATGCACCAGACCATTGTTGGCGAAGAGGCCCTGATGCAAATGGAACGCGCCAATGACTATCCAGATGTCGTGATCGGCTGCGTTGGCGGCGGCAGCAACTACGCCGGACTGGCTTTCCCTTTCATTGGCGAAAAGCTGCGCAAGGGCCTGAAGACGCGCTTCCTGGCTGCCGAGCCAATGGCCTGCCCCAGCCTGACAAAGGGGGTATATGCCTATGATTTCGGCGACACTGTAGGCATGACCCCGCTGGTCAAGATGCACACACTGGGTCACGATTTCATGCCGCCGGGCATTCATGCCGGTGGTCTGCGCTATCACGGTATGGCCCCTCTGGTCTCACAGTTGCACGAAGAGGGCATCATCGAGGCCCAGGCCTATTATCAGACCTCGGTTTTCGAGGCTGCTGTGCAATTCGCGCGTACCGAGGGCATTGTGCCCGCTCCCGAATCCAGCCACGCCATTCGCGCCGCAATTAACGAGGCGCTCGCCGCGAAAGAGGCTGGCGAGTCGCGCGTAATCCTGTTCAACCTGAGTGGTCACGGGCACTTTGACATGGGCGCGTATGACGCTTACTTCTCCGGCAAATTGCAGGACTACGAGTATCCTGCTGAAGCTGTTGCAGAGGCTCAGAAACGCATGCCCCAGGTCGTCTCCTGATATCCTCTAACCACAAAAAGCAAGAGGGCGGCTCGCTGGCCGCCCTCTTGCTTATTCCCTCTCTACAACTGCCCGGTTGCCTGTTGCGCAACAGGTTTCGCCTGTCCAATATGCCTCATCCATCTCACTGCCGCCAGGATATTCCCTCCCAGCCTGCTCATCATTCCCTGCATATCGCGTCGAGGCGCTACATAATCCTCCGGCTTCGCGAACTCCCGCCGAATCTCCCACTGATGCACCTTCGCATATTTTTCGATAAGGTAATAATTCGGTACCATGAGTTTTGCTCCTTTTTTACATAGATTTTTTAAATGATTGTTTTTCAAAAAGCCCTTTTAAAGGGATGCGCTACACTGTTTTTATTGTTTTCGTTCTCTTGTTTCTACTGATATTTATACGCTATTTCGATTCTTTTTACAGCAGGAAATTCCACAATATTTCTGTTGGGTGTTTCACTAAGTAAAAAGGACAATCATAATACTCTTGAAGAAACATGGGTATTCCTCTTGCATTGCAATCAACTTTCTATTATCCTATCCATAAGCTTACAAGTGTGAAAGGGCGTTTATTCATGGACCGGACTCCATCCACTGGCAACCAGGAGCATTTTGAATGTTTTTGGTCACATTCAAAGCAACCGGAGTTCTCATCGCTCGATATTTGTTCTGGAGCTGGAGGTGAAGCACTTGGGCTAGAAGCAGCAGGTTTTGCCCACGCGGCAGTTATTGACATTGATCCGAATGCCTGTGCTACGCTACGTCTAAATCGTCCCACCTGGTCTGTGTTTGAAAAAGATGTTCGTGAGGTGGAAGGGCAACATTTTCGAGGCATTGATTTGCTGGCAGGCGGAGTCCCCTGTCCGCCCTTTACCATCGCTGGCAAGCAGCTAGGCGCAGAAGATGAACGCGATGTATTTCCTGAAGCGCTACGCCTTGTGGAACAGGCCAAACCGGCAGCAGTGCTATTGGAAAACGTACCAGGGCTGGCTACAACCAAATTCACTGCTTATCGTCAAAGCCTGATACAAAAGCTACATCGGCTTGGTTATGAAGTAACATGGCGTATACTCAATGCTTCCAGCTATGGCGTTCCACAGCTTCGGCCCCGCTTCATACTTGTTGCTATGAGTTCTCCCTACTTTGATAATTTCCACTGGCCGCTCACCAACAGGCCACTTGCAACCGTTGGAGAGACGCTCTACGATCTGATGGCAGCGCATGGCTGGCCTGGAGCCAGAAAATGGGCAGAGCAAGCAAAAGGCATTGCACCTACATTGGTAGGAGGTTCAAAAAAACATGGCGGTCCAGATCTTGGTCCAACGCGAGCACGACAACAATGGGCGCACCTGGGAGTAGATGGTAAAGGCATTGCTGATACTCCCCCGGCACAAGACTTTCCCGTTGATGGATTGCCCCGCCTGACACTACGCATGACAGCCCGTCTTCAAGCCTTCCCTGATACATGGACATTTGCGGGAGGCAAAACGGCTGCCTATCGACAAATTGGTAACGCTCTTCCCCCCCCAGTCGCATATGCCGTTGGCAAAGCATTATTCAGGGCGCTTAAAGGGCTTAAGCCAGAAGCTGATAGACCAATCTTTTATCAACCCCTTTTGCTTCATCCTTAAAATCCATCTGTTCTGGCATCCTCCGAAAAAATGACGAAAGAAGGATTGAATTCCACTATGCCTGATAAAAAGCGAGGCTCTAAACAGCGCATTCTTGACTTTCTCCTTGCCAATATTGGCCGTGTTATTGATGGAGAGGAAATTCGCGAGGCTTCGGGTAATGTATCCGAATGGGCGAGACGAGTTCGCGAGTTAAGGGATGAGGAAGGCTACCAGATTCTTACGCATCGGGACCGCCGTGAATTGAAACCTGGTCAATATCTGCTTGAAACTGATAAACGCCTGCCTTCCTTTGCGCGTTCAATTTCTAAAGAGACACGCGCCTACGTTCTGGAACGGAATGGCTATACCTGTCAAATGTGCGGACTGGCGGCTGGCGACCCTGATCCCTTTGACCCAACACGAACTGTACGTCTCACTATGGGCCATATCATTGATAAATCGAAAGGTGGCTCGGACTCGCCCAACAATCTACGGGCGATTTGCACCAACTGTAACGAAGGATTACAAAATATTGCTCCACCTAAGCCAGACCGCCTTCATCTATTAACCCAGGTTCGTCGCGCAACTATTGACGACCAGCTTTATTTGTTAGAGTGGCTGGAACGCAAATTTGCCAAAAACAAACCAGAGCCGGAAAAGTAAATATCATCTTCTATTTCAAAGCTTGAAAACAAGAAAAATTGGATCATCAGCAAGCGGGATGAGTCAGAATGTCAACGGCAAGTGTTGCGTATGCAACATTTGAAAGCATATCGGTCATGAAGTGACTAAAACAGGAGCCAGACATAATGTAGTTGATAAGTGAACTGATCCAAAAGTCATAAGTGGTCGTATTACCAGATATCGAACCTGTTCCGTTAATTGAGGGGGATACAACGAAGACACGGCAGGTTCGATATCTTCTTTTCTTATGTGATTTTTCACCGATAAAAGCAGAGATTGTAAATCTGTGTCCTTGAAAAGAAAATCCCTCGTAATCTCAAATATGCAAGTTGTCTCCATCCATGAGTAGATGTATAATCTTCCCAGAGCAGAGCGGCGATCCTTCGCCACTCCATCTTGTCGAATACGCAAACAAAAGGACTGCATACATATCATGTTATTCACGCTGCCGTTGATCTTGTTTATTGTGCTTACGGAACTTTCGATAGGGGAGTTTGTGGTGCTGTACTTGCTTGACTGGCGCAACCAGGTCAAGCGCAATTTCCTTGTCACCTATGCCGTTATTTACCTCTTCCTGGCGTTTTTGACGTATTTGTTCCAGCAAAATTATTCCTCGCCTGAATTGCTGAATACCTTTTCACTGCTGGATAAGGGCTGGACAGGCTACCTCTCGTTACCACTATTACTCTTCATGCTGCTCATGATCCCCTATGCCATCTTCCTCTTTATGGATAAGAAAGCTGGAGTTGATGGCAAGGAAAAGGAGCAAGCAGGCATTTCGCGTCTGCGGGTGCTGCGTTTAATCAGCGGTGGGCTGGCTTTGATTGCCGGACTGGTGACATTGTTCGTGCTAGGCATGATTTTCCACCCACTGGCATCTTCAGGCATTGGAGGCGCTTTTGTCGTGGGGAGTTTCTTCGCGGGTGCGCTGGCGCTTGGCGCAGTCATGACCGCGATGTGGCTGGGGCATTGGTACCTCGTTACGCCCGCGCTTTCAGAGAAGCCTTTGCAATTCGCCGCGACGCTGGTATTGCTGGGTGTGCTTGCCCAGGCAGTCTTCGCCTTTATTGGCACACCAACGACCACTCACGCCAATGGAAACGCGCAACCGACGGTGACAGCAACCGCTACCACGATTGTCACGCAGGGCACACCCACTAACAATCCGCAGACCAAACCTGCGAACGTACCGACGGTCGCCCCGCTCAGTGTAGATGCCATCGGCTGGCTGCGCATTCTGATCGAGTTTGTGATGCCGCTGATTCTGCTCGGCTTCATCCTCAAGCTCATTCATGATCGCTCGTTCCAGTCTGCCACTGGTATGCTCTATCTTGTAGTAGTGCTGACGCTTGCAGGTGAGGCAATGGCACGTGGGTTGTTTTTGATCGGCTTGCAGTAACTATAAGAAACTTAATTCCTGGTAGATAGAAATTGTAGGGACGTGATTGATCGCGTCCTGCCTCTCGCGCCGATTCGCCGGGCAGGACGCGATCAATCACGTCCCTACAAAACCCATATTATTTTCTGGTCATTCATCCCTACCACATCAGCAAACCTATTGACCGCCTCGCCGCGCCTTTTCGCGTTCCTTCAGTTCGCGGCGCAGGATTTTGCCGGAAGCGACCTTTGGAATGACATCAATGAACTCGATCAGGTGAATCTTCTTGTAACCCGCCAGTTTGCCGTTCGCAAAGTTCAAAATGTCCTCGGGCGTGACGTTTTCGTAGCCCTTACGCAGGACGACAAAGCCTTTGGGAAGCTCACCAGCCTCGTCATCGGGCACGCCAATAACGGCGGAGTCGAGAACGGCGGGATGCTCCATCAGCAGGGATTCGAGTTCGGCGGGTGCGATACCGAAGCCTTTATACTTAATCATCTCCTTCTTGCGATCAACGATATAGGTGTAGCCGTCGGCATCAACATGGCCGATATCGCCGGTGTAGAGCCAGCCATTGCGCAGCGTGCGGGCCGTTTCTTCGGGAGCCTTCCAGTAGCCTTTCATGATCTGCGGACCGCGAATGATGATCTCGCCATCCTCGCCCAGAGGTAGCTCGCGCTCGCCCGTTTCGATATCGACAATCTTCTGCTCGGTATTGTGGACGGGCATACCGACGCTATCAATGCGAATCAAGGCGGGATCGCCGGGCTGCGCGTGCGTCAGAGGAGAAGCTTCCGTCATGCCATAGCCCTGCACAACCACAATGCCGGTTTTGTCTTGCAGCTTGCGGGCCGGGTCCATCGGCAAAGGTGCCGCGCCGGAGAAGACATACTTCACGGTCTTCATCTTGCTCAGATCAACCGGAGCGTTAGCAAGCGCGAGGACAATCGGAGGAACGGCAAAGTAGTAGGTGACGCCATGTTTCTCACAGAGATCAAGCGACTGCATCAGGTCGAAGCGCTCCATCACAATCTGGGTGGCTCCGCAGGCCAGAAAACTGCCCGTCAGCATCACACCATAGATATGATAGAACGGCAGGAAAAGCAACGCGACATCGGTAAAGTTGACGCGCAGAGCAGTGGTGAACTGGAGATTGTTGGATACGAGGTTGCGATGGGTGAGCATGGTTCCCTTTGGCAAACCCGTCGTGCCGGAAGAGTAGGGCAAAGCCAGCAGGTCATCACCACTGATATTCACCTTTTCCGGTTGCGTGGGAGGCGATTCGCGCATCAGTTTGGCGAAGGTGGTGGCATTTGACATGCCCTCGGGAACATCCTGGCCCGTCACAATGATGTGCTTGAGATTGGGCAGCGATTTGTCTGCCAGCACTTTCTGAAGCAGAGGCAGGAGTTCGCGCTGGATCAGGATGGCGTTCGCTTCAGAGTTCTCAAGCTGGTAGCCGATCTCACGCTCCTTATAGGCCGGATTCATTGGGCTAACCACCACGCCGATAGAGGCTGCCGCAATAAAGGTGATGGTATACTCGGGACGGTTGAGGGTGAGCAGGCAAATACGATCACCCTTTTTCAGGCCGAGATTGCGCAGTCCGTTGGCGATGCTGTTAACCATCGAGACCACTTCGCGATAGGTCAGGATCAAATCGTGATAAATAATCGCCGGACGGTCGGGGGTGCGATCAGCAGCCATGCGCAAGAGATAGTCGTAAGGCACATCGGGGAATTCTACTTGTGGGCGAAAGAGTTCGGGTGCGAACATTTTTTCAGTCATGCCGGAGTCCTTTCTGAACTCAACATCAAGCAATTCATACGCGGATGGAAAGTACGCATAACGACCAGCATCAGCGATCTGGCGTTATAACATACATGAATGCGCTTCGCAGCGTATGTGTAGCATAGCGCAGGTTGCTATATGCGGTCAAGTAGTCTTTCCGCTTCAATGCTGATGCCAGACCCGCTTTAAGATGTTACAATGAAGCATCATCACAAAAACATAAGGAACAGCTTATGCACAACCTCACAACATTGAATAGCTCCACATGGGAAACAAATAAATTGATACCTGCCTCTAAAGCTCCATCGCACCTGCAAGTTTACGATATCCTGCACGCTTCATATGATGAGCAACTCGCAATTACCACGTTTGCAGGCCTGGTTAACCGAAGGCAACCGCAGGTGTATTTACTGGCAAATGATGATGCAGCTTCATGGTTGGAGACGACACTTTCACATGTCCCTCGTGAAGTAGCCGCCACAAAAGACGGTGACGTGCTTGAGGCACTGTTAGAAACATACCGGGAGCGTTGTGAGGGGCTGATTATCTATGACCCGAACATCATCGATAGCGTAAACGTGGCAACCACGATGGCCGGGCTATTTGATGGCATAGTAGTCTCAGCCCAGCAGGCTGAACTATTGCAAAAGCGAGGAATGCCGGTACTGGCAGATCTACGCAGATATCAATGGCGCAATCGCCTTGCAGCCTATCACTGGGCAACACAACACCTGTTAAGACGGGCTTCTAAACAACTGGTAGCAGGTATCAATCCCAGAATTCCAGGCGCGCTGCGCTCATTTCTGGTTGCCAATCGCGCCTTTGTATACTGGCTCAACCCGCGTCCTGCCCTGCCAGGCATCCGTAATGGATTTCACACTGAAAGAGGTGTCATGCGCAATATTCTCAACCACTTCGAGCCGGGAACGCCTCATTTCGGCTGGCTGGTAGATGAAGGCTTCGGAGTGCGCATGACCTCGAAGGCGGCTTTGCCCGTCATACCGTCGGACTATTTTTTTAACCTGGAAGTGTGGTCAGCGATACAGCCACAGGTCGGCCAAACGCCACAAGTCAGAACACAGAACACACCAACAGAATCATCACCTGCTATAAAAAGCGAAGCGAAGGTCTATGTCTCCTTTACTATCAGCGATGGAGACAATCTCCAGTATAGCCAGCATAAAATGCATAAACACTGGCAAGACCCGGCGCGTGGAAAATTTCCCCTGGGCTGGACTATCTCTCCGGTGCTTACGCAGGCCGCGCCTTCACTTGCAGCTTATTATCAGCAATCTGCTACAAATAACGATGAATTGATAGCCGGGCCGAGCGGAGCCGGATATATCGTTCCTTCGCGCTGGCCGGGCAAATACCTGCCCAATTTCTTCGATCTGACAGGCAAGTTGATGCAAGTAATGGGACTGAGTATTCTGACAGCACTTGATGCCACCCAGGACATGATGTTTCAAAACGTGGGACTACAGGAACAATACGTTCAAGGCTTAAAGCCATATGGACTGCGCGGCATTTTGAGCGGTTCAGGCCAGACAAAAAGCAGCTATCGCATTATCCAGGGTATACCGGTCATACAAAACCTCGGGCTGGCAAAGAGTGTTGAGCATACACTGCAACTCATTCATGGAGCGCCCTCGCCCCAGGCGACTACTCCGCAATTCTTGAGTGTCTATATCCACGCGTGGTCGATGACACCCTCTGATATCCAGAAAGCCATCGCCGCGTTGGGAAATCAGTACATCGTTGTGAAACCTGGACAATTACTTGATTTGATCGCGGAAACTTCGAGATGAGCAGCATAGATCGACTACTTGCGCCCGGTCATTATCGGCTTACTCCCGGCGTGTACTTTGTGAACGAGTATGTCATTTGCGACTATCCCCTACGCGCTTTGAAGCCAGGGCCAACAACACTGCGGCTATTGCAACAATGCGCAGAAGCGCATACATGCGAGGAACTGGCGAAGCTATCAGGCATCCCTATCAAGCGCGTCGAAATGCTCTGCGACCAGCTACGTTGGAAAGGTCTCTTAGAAGCGGGCCCATCTCTACCATTAACAAATTGGCCGGGCGTATCCATCGTAATCCCCACCTATAACCGCGCGGAACTGCTGAAGCGTTGTCTGCATGCCTTGCTGCAAGTTGATTATCCCTGCCTGGAAATCGTAGTTGTTGACGATGGCTCAACCGATGAAACGGCCTCGATGCTAAAGCGCATAGCTCTGGAGTTCGCGGCAAAGGACATCGTACTTCGTGTAGTAAAGCATGCTTCAAGACAGGGAGTAGGCACAAGCCGCAATACAGGCGCAAGAGCCGCAAGCCACGAAATTCTTGCCTTTATCGACAGCGACTGCGTTGCATCCGAACAGTGGCTGAAAGAACTCATCCCTGCTTTTGCTCGCAAGTCGCTGGGAGCAGTTGGCGGCATGATTCGCGCCTATGACCATCAATACCTCTTAGGCAGATATGAAGACGCACGCTCATCGCTCTTCATGGGAACACGAGGCCAGCAGGTCAAACTGGAAGGGCCGATGACCTATCTGCCAACCGCGAATCTCCTCATCCGGCGCGAGGCATGGGAGAAGCCAGGCGGCTTCGCGCCAATGAATTTCGGAGAAGATGTGGATTTCTGCCGCCGCCTGCTCTTAAGTGGATATGAGATGCTGTACCTGCCACAAGGAACCGTCTTTCACGATTATCGTACCGACCTGCAAGGCTTTTTAAAGACACGGGTTTCTTATGCTTCGGCAGAGGCCGCGTTAGTGCAGAGACATCCTGAAATGCAAAGAGTGTTGTTTTTACCGCTTGAACAGGCTTTGTTTGCAATTCTGGTGATCGGGGGGATATGGGGGTTGATCGTAAAAATGATCATGCTTGTGTGCCCCACACATGGGGTTCGGGAACAGGCGTGCCATCCCTGCGTAGGGACAGGGGAATGCGGAGCGATGGAGCGGGGGCCTCGTGCCTGTCCACGGCTGGGTTGGGGGAAAACCGCTGCTCTCTTTGACACATTTTTCGTGCGAGGAAAAACGCCCGGGTGGTCGAGCGGCATTTTTGCCCCGCCGCCCCACCCCAGGGACAGGCACGAGGCCCCCACTACCCACCCCCACATCCCCCTGTCCCTACGCAGGGTATCCCCCGCCACCCAATCCATATCACAGATCGGGATGGTGTTCATGGCTATGATACTCATGCTGGTAAGCGGCGGTAAACGTATTGCCAAAGTAAGGAAACAGGGCGTGCCGATTCGTCCAATTGCGGTGTTGCGAGCAACCATGCGCGGACATCTGGCATACACCTATCATTTGTGCCGTCATTTGACGCGCTATTATACACTACCTATGCTCGTACTAAGCTTGCTGATACCGCCATTGTTTGCGCTAGCATTTATTTTGTGCGGCGTGGTAATTGGTGTTGATTACGTCCGCTTGCGACCAGAGATTGGCCTGGGAACGTTCGCGATTTGCTTGATACTGGAAGATTGCGCCTATGAAGTGGGGGTGGTGAAAGGATGCATCAAGCAGAAGACATGGAAACCATTGATACCGCTCATCAAAAGTAGAGAAAGGGCGTGAAGGTGGGCGGCGCAAGCACCGCCCCTACATCTATGCCAGCACACACTCAGGATCGCGTGTTTGCAGGCTTTGATGAATGAACCACTTGGTAGCGGGGCAACCGCCGTGACAGACGTTGTATTGACCACAGCCCGTACAGGCACCACTGCCCATATTGCGATAGAAAGCAAAGAGCGAGGAACGCTCCCAGATTTCTCGAAAACTGTGTTCGTGTAGATTGCCTGCCTCGAATTCGGGAGCCTGGAAGAAGGCGCATGGATAGACCTCGCCTTCGGGACAGATGCAGCAGGTAGCGGTAGCTGCCCCACACATGTCGAGACCCGCCAGCTTATTGCCAAAGGCATTCAGGTGGAAGAAGGAATCGGCAGTCAACACATCGGGGTGGTCTGAGAGCCAGTTGGTGAAATCGCGATATTGCTCACGAGTAGGATGAAGATCGGCCCAGACATCCTTACCACGCCCAGATGGACGCAGGCGGGTAACGCGCAGCTTCGCGTTAAAACTGGCGGCAATCTCATAAAGGCGGTCGAGTTCGGCAAAGCTGTAGCGCGTGAGGACACTATTCACCGTGAGGCTCAGATTTTCGGTGGCGAGCAATTCCAGGCCGCGTAGAGCGCGTTTGAATACGCCCTCGCCGCGAATACGGTCATTAGTTTGCGGTGTGCCGCCATCAAGACTGACCTGAAAATAGATAGGTTCAAGTTGGGCGAGGCGGCGGGCGCGTTGCTGGGTGATAAGGGTGCCATTGGTACTGACACACATTACGAGTTCGCGCTCCTTGCAGCGTTCGAGAACCTGCCAGATGCCGGGATAGATAAAGGGTTCGCCGCCGCCAAAATGAATTTGAAAGACTTGCATATCCGCCAGTTCATCAACCAGGGCGAGCGATTGCTGCTTCGTCAATTCGCGTGGCCGTCGTCTTCCAGAGGCCGAAAGGCAGTGAATGCAGGCAATATTGCAGGCCGCCGTAATTTCCCAGGTGACAGTGATAGGTGCGGAGAGACCGCCTTGCAGGAAATACTGTGAACCTCGCGCGCTTTTAGGTGAGGCCATTTCGCCCGTTTGCTGCATGGCATTGAGAGCGGCAGGATGAACCGGGCCAATCGTACCCACTTGCTGCATAGAGGCTGTCTGCGTTCGCGATTGTTTGCCCAGGAAATAGACGGGTTCGGCCATCGGGAATACTCCTTTGTAGGTACAAAATCAATCTATGGCTATAGGAAATTACTGATTAACCAGGACATAGCCGCGCTCGACAAGATTGTCCAGCGCGGCGTACAGCTTTTGCTTGCCAGCCGGGGAATAGTTTGACTGCTCTATGACCGCGTTAAGATCTCCTCCATACTGCTGCTGACCGGTAATGAGTAGCTCAATGAGTCGCGGGGAATTGATAAATGAGAGCGCGCCCCTATCGGCACAACCATACTTGTAAAGGATACCACCAAAGGCTTCGCGGCGAATCTTAACTTCAGCAATCAAGCGATAGCTGGGGGAAGATTGAGTCATGGCGTTCTCCTGAAAATTTGCAAGCGTATGTTTCTAAAAGCAAGCATACCCAGGAAATGAAAGAGAGTCAAGGGATACAATCAGACCTATTTCCCATCATGCCATGAACAAGATCCATTCGCCTGTCATCCTGAGCGCAGCGAAGAATCTCTCACTGGCCAGACGATGTGTGTGTCGAGACCGGAGATCCTTCGCGCCGCTCAGGATGACATTGGCAAACAAGTGGGTCATGGCACGCAAAGATAGTATAATATACTTGAGATTCAAAGATACTCTTCGAGCTAATTTTTTTAAAGAAGGTCACTATGAGCAATCAATACGAACAACCTCGGCAATGGTTTCCACAACAAGACCCTCAACGGTCGCCCTATGAACAACCTGAATGGGGGCAGGAATATAGACAACCGGAGCCGGTAGAATATAACGCCCCTCAAATACAATATGACGCACCATATGAGAGAGGCTATAATCCACCCTGGCCAGGAATCAACTACAACGAGCCTTACCAATTTAATCCCAATCAGAAAATTTCAGAAAGACGACGCTCTGGAATAAGCATATTTGGAATCATCAGGGGCCTCTTCTACTTTCTGGGAGTTTTCATAGCCGCTTTTGGTCTTTTTGCGATCTTTGATTTAACCGGGGAGAAGAGCCATATCGCAACCGGGCTAGGTTTATTCTTTATGTTTGGTCTCATCATTGCCGGACTCGTCTTCTTCTTTCGCCTGCGAGGTCAAGTTACCAGGTTACACTGGCCTCAGTTTATCGGCTGGCTAGTTGGAGCAACGGTGGCAGCATTTATGGTTTCTATACTCGATTATACTTTCTTTCCTGATTTTTCACGTGGGACAGGAGCCTTTATTTTTGGATGTATTGTTATGTTCTATGGTTTCGCTTTAATGGCAGGCGCTTTCTGGTAAGCAGTAAACCTTTGTCAGAAATGATCATTGAGGATAGAGGTTTCAGCTAAATCTTATGGTATACTTGAAATACATCAGCAGGCAACAACAGAAGCGAGGTACATTTCATGGCAGATTCCATGCTCCCTGTGAACGAAACCCAGTTCTCTGAAGAGTCGGTGGTTGCTGAGCAGCCAACTACTGAGACGGCTGAAGCCGCCAATCCTGATACCCTGGATATAGAAACCGCGCCGGAAGAAGATTTCGAGGAAGAGGAACTTATCATCGAAGATTTCACCATCGATGGCATCTGCGGCGTCTATTAGCAATCAGCTCAAACGGTTCTCAGACAAGGTTGTATTTATTACGGGCGCGGCGCATGGGATGGGCCGCGCTCATGCGCTGGCTTTCGCGCGTGAAGGGGCGCGACTGGTCTTGTGTGATGCCTGCAGGCAATATGCCACCATCCCCTATCCCCTGGCGACTCCCGAGGAACTGGCTTCTCTAGCCTCTGAAATCGAGGAGATGGGGAACAAGGCTCTCATCTCGCAAACGGATGTCACCGACCTGAAAGAGATGCAGGCGCTGGCCGAACGAGCGCGGCAGGAACTTGGGCCAATCGACATTGTGGTCGCCAATGCCGGTCTCTACTCCTTTGCACTCAGTTGGGAGATGAGCGAGGAACAATGGGATGAGACGGTCAACGTTGACCTCAAGGGTGTATGGATTACCTGTAAGGTGAGCATTCCGCACATGCTGCCCAGGCGAAGCGGCAAGATTATCTGTATCTCTTCAACGGCTGGCTTTAAGGGTATGCACAGCCTGGCGCATTATAGCGCGGCCAAGCATGGCGTCATCGGGCTGGTAAAGACGCTGGCTATCGAACTCGCTCCGTATAACATCAATGTGAACGCAATCTGTCCGACCAGTGTGGATACGGCAATGTGCAAAAACCAGGCCATCTACGACGCCTTCGCAGGAGGCCCCGGTCCACTGGCCACTTACGAACACATGCTTGAATTGATGAACCGGATCAACCTCTTTCCAGATCGCAACCTGATCGCGCCCGAGGACATCAGCAAAGTCGTGTTATGGTTGGCTTCCGACGAGGCAAGGCACCTTACGGGTTCGGCCATTCCGGTCGATGCCGGGTATTTAACACGATGAAGCAGCCAACCGTCTTTTGACAAACAACTCAGGTATATGATAGCATGGCTATCACTCATGAATTTTGATAAAATAATGGGAATACTCCTGTAGGGACGCGATTCGTCGCGTCCTACCTCTTGTGCGCGTTCAGACCGAGGTGGACGCGACGAATCGCGTCCCTACAGTATCCAAGATGACAGCGCCTGACATCTTAATCGTAGCCCGAGTACCGAGTTCAGCAGTCTGAAAGGCCAGACGATGAAGACGGCTTTCCCGTTGAGTGCCATAGTTGGACAAAACAAGACGCGGCTCGCGCTGATCTTAAACGCCATTGACCCTCTAATTGGCGGCGTCTTGGTCTATGGCCGACGCGGAACGGGCAAATCGACAATGGTACGCGCCCTCACACACTTGCTCCCTGAAATTTCAGGCGTGGCCGACTGCCCCTATTTTTGCGACCCAACCACTCCCCATGCCATGTGCTTTACCTGCCAGCAACGTTTACAGTGCGGCGAGCAATTGCCAATCACGCGCAGGCAGGTTTCGTTAGTAACGCTGCCCCTCAACGCGAGCGAAGACCGCGTGGCAGGAAGCATTGACTTTGCCGCTACGCTTAGCAGCGGCTCCTATCATTTTGAGCCGGGACTGCTGGCCGCCGCGAATCGGAGTATCCTCTACGTGGATGAAATCAACCTGCTCAACGACTCCGTTGCTGACTTACTGCTAGACGCTGCCGCAATGGGAGTGCATCGCCTTGAACGTGATGGCATCTCCCTTGCTCACCCGTCCCGTTTTGTATTAATTGGCACCATGAACCCGGAAGAGGGTATGCTGCGCCCTCAACTGCTCGACCGCATCGGCCTTTATGTCGAAGCCGAAGACCTGCGAAGTATGCCAGAGCGAATCGAGGTAGTCGAGCGGCGGCTGGCCTATGACCACGACCCGGCGGCGTTTATACGAGCATGGCAGGAGCAGGAAGAAACGCTTGCCGGGAATATTGAGCAGGCAAGAAACTTGCTGCCACAGGTAAAGGTATCACGCTATTTACGGCAGGTGGTTGCGCATCTGGTGGCGCGAGAACTGCACGCAGAGGGACACCGGGGCGATATTGTCGTCTTGCGCGCAGCGCGTGCGATTGCCGCCTGGGAAGACCGTTTGGAAGTGAAAGTGAGCGACGTGGAGCAGGCACTTTCGCTGGCAATGCAGCATCGAGCGCGACCAGGGAGCAATCTCGCACAACAACTCGCGCGCACATTAGAGCAGGTGCCTGAGGGCGCGGCAGATAGCGACCGTCCCGAAGAGTCAGGCATCATTGACGATGACCTCGAAGAGCGCACCAATCAGCGCGAAGGGCCTGCAGGTCTCTCGCGTCCCTTAAGAGGGGAAAACGACCTCACACAGGTGCAGCATGTCATCTCTATACTACGTGACAGGCTGGTGCGTAAAGAAGGCGGCAGACGCTTCATCTCGCTCACGGCGCGGCGTAGCGGTCGATCTATGCGAACCCGGCAGGCGCGGCCAGTGACAGATGTAGCCTTCACCGCTACTATCAGGGCCGCCGCGCCTCATCAACCCTCACGTGGACGCATTGCGGGCGGCAAGATGGAACTGCGCATACATGACCTGCGACAGAAGATACGCGAACGCAAAACCCGTTCTTTACTCATTTTCATCGTGGATGGCAGCGACTCGGTGATGGCCCGCCGATATATGCCACAGACGAAGCGCGTCCTGCTGGCGATGCTCCAGCACGCCTATGAGAAACGCGACCGCGTGGCGATGCTCGTCTTTCGCTTCGCGCAGGGCCGCCTTGTCCTGCCGCCAACCCGTAATTTTACGCGCGCCCGGCGCTGCGTGGATGAACTCTACGTGGGAGGCTGCACACCGCTTGCTACCGGTTTGCTAGAAGGCCTGCGACTTGCTGAGACGGAACGCATGCGCGACCCGGCAATAAAGCCGTTCTTGATTGTACTGACTGACGGCATCGCAAACATTGACCTTTCTGGCAACATGCGCAGTATTACTCCGCAACGCGACGCGCTTTCAGTGGCTCGCGGGATCGCTTCGCGGCGTATTCCAGCAGTACTCATTGACACCAATCCCCACGCGGCATCTTTCACAGAGGAACTTGCTCCAGCAAAGGAATTAGCTCTTGCGCTTGAAGCTGATTACTACCTGCTTGGTTCTCCAGGCGCTTCGAATATTCATAGTCCATTATTGCAAAGGGGGTGAGAGCAGGCGAATAGCATTTTTTACATGGCTTGCTACATTCATCAGAAGAGCATTCTGCCCACCTGGGCCAGGTAATTTTCTCAGGAGGTTTATTACATGAAGACACGAGCAGCAGTGTTGCATGCACCGGGCGAACCCATCCGCGTAGAAGAGGTTGAACTGGACGAGCCAAAGGAACATGAGGTGCTTGTCCGCATGGTGGCGGCTGGTATCTGTCACTCCGACTATCACATCGTCGTGGGCGACCTGCCTGCCTATCTTCCCATCGCGCTTGGACATGAGGGCGCGGGCATCGTCGAGAAGGTCGGACCAAATGTGACGAACTGCAAACCAGGAGATCACGTAGTCCTGACTTTCATTCCCTCGTGCGGAACCTGTCGCTACTGCACTTCAGGGCACGCCAACCTCTGCAACAAGGGTGCGGCTATTTTGGCAGGACCGCAGCTTGATGGCACCTTCCGCATGCATGGACCCAATGGCGAAGATGTCGGACAGATGTGCGTCATCTCGACCTTCAGCGAGTACACGGTTGTGCCAGATATGTCGGTGGTACCTGTCGCGGACTACTATCCACTGAACCGGGCAGTCCTGGTGGGCTGTGGCGTACCGACCGGAGTAGGGGCAGTGACACACCGCGCAAAGGTGGTGCCCGGCAGTACAGTAATGATCATTGGCGTGGGCGGCATCGGCATGAACGTCGTTCAAGGCGCGGCCCTGGCAGGCGCTCGCATGATTATCGCCGTCGATGTGAATGACTTCAAGCTGGAGAAAGCGAAGGAACTGGGCGCGACCCATACCGTTAACTCCACACGTGAAGACCCGGTATCCGTCGCTCGTGACCTGACCTGGGGCGAGGGCGTCGATTATGCCTTCGAGGCTATCGCCACTCCCGCAACAATCGGACAGGCATATGCCGCGACGGGCAAAAACGGCACAGTGGTAGTCATCGGCCTCACACCCGCAACCGCGGAGTCGATTCCGATACCGCCGCTTGACCTCGTGCTGTACCAGAAGACGCTGATGGGAACGCTCTATGGCGACTCGCAGCCGCGCTACGACATTCCCAACATGCTGGCCCTCTACCACGCCGGAAAGCTGAAGCTGGACGAGCTGGTGACACGCACCTACACGCTCGACCAGGTCAACGAAGCCTATGCCGATATGATAGCGGGCAAAAACATTCGCGGCGTGATCGAATTCTAATTCGCTTCGGCATGTCATCCTGAGTGCAGCGAAGGATCTGCGGGCTGGGTGTACAATCCGGCTGGATGACGGAGATCCTTCGCTCCGCTCAGGATGACAGGGAGCATATTCCCCGCTATTTCATCTAGCAAACAACGCGATCAGGGAAACAGAGGAATCGGATGTACATTTACCCGTTCAGTGCGATAGTGGGACAGGAGGAGATGAAGCTGGCCCTGCTCCTCAACGCCATCACGCCCGCGATTGGCGGCGTTTTGATTCGCGGCGAGAAGGGAACGGCCAAATCTACAGCAGTGCGGGCCTTAGCGGCGGTGCTGCCGGAAATAACGGTGATGGAGGATTGCCCGTTTTCCTGCCCACCAGATACGCCTGAACTGATGTGCGACTCGTGCCGGGCGCGTTATGAAGCTGGCGAAAGGTTGCCGGTAACGCGAAGACAGATGCGTGTTGTGGATTTACCAATCAATGCTTCGGAAGACCGCGTTGTGGGCACACTCGATATTGAACATGCCTTACGCGAAGGTAGACGCCGTTTTGAGCCAGGCGTGCTGGCGGAGGCCAACCGGGGCATCCTCTACGTTGATGAGGTGAACCTGCTGGACGACTATGTGGTGGATGTGCTACTGGACGCGGCGGCAATGGGCATCAATATCGTTGAACACGAAGGCATTTCTTTCAGTCATCCAGCGCGCTTTTTATTAGTAGGAACGATGAACCCTGAAGAGGGCGAGTTACGCCCGCAGCTCACTGACCGCTTCGGGCTATGTGTGGATATTTCATCAATCTCAGATATACAGCAGCGCGTCGAAATCGTTGAACGGCGCGAGCGTTTTGAGGCCAACCCGGCAGCATTTCTTGCGGAGTTCGCGCCTGCGGAAGAGGAACTACGTAAACGTATTACACGCGCTGCGCAACTGGTTTCCTCAATTACTGTACCTCGTAACATTGCGGAACTTATAGCGCTGATTAATATTGAACTTGACATTGATGGGCATCGCGGCGATATTGTAATGCGGAGAGCGGCGCAGACTTACGCGGCCTATAGCGGAGCGGAAACCATCACCCCGGAACATGTGTATACCATAGCACCGATGGCGCTGGCCCATCGCTTGAAACGACTACCGCTACAATCGGTTCCACGTTCCATTGGCGAAGTATTGGAGGCTATAAGAAAGAAGTTGAGTTAAGCAGGAGAGGCACATCATGAATATCCCTCAAGGACTGGCACACGCTAGAAAGGTTGCAGGCACACGGCAGGCCGTTGTCTGCGGCACAACACGCTATACCTGGGAAGAAGTAGAGCAGCGAACCGATGCTCTGGCACGAGGACTGGCATCGCTAGGAGTGATACGTGGAGACCGTGTGGCAGTCCTCATACTCAACTGCCACCGTTACCTGGAATTGTACCTGGCCTGCGCTCGCATGGGCGCAATCATTGTTCCTCTCAATATCCGGCTGGCGCGGCCCGAGATCATCTTCATCCTCAACGATAGCGAGGCTAAAATCCTGGTCGTGGACAAAACCTTTGCCTCGTACATCTCCGGGCGCGATACGGTTCCATCGCTGGAATATGTCATCTACAACGGCGACGAGACGCCCCAAAGCATGATTCACTACGAAGATGTCATCAGCAAAGGCTCAACCATGCTGGAGAGCGTTGACCAGGACATGGAAGAGAACGACATCGCCGGGCTGTACTACACTGGTGGAACCACCGGACGCGCTAAAGGTGTCATGCTTACGCACAAAAACATTGTGTCCAATGCGACGTTGAGTGGACTGGCCTTTGGTTTGAACAATCGCGATGTCTGGCTGCATGCCGCGCCGATGTTTCACCTTGCCGATGCTGGGGCCGTCTTCGGTATCACTTTTCAGGGTGCGTGCCATGTGATAATCCCTATGTTCCATCCTGTACAGACGCTGGAAGCCATTCAAAATGAAAAAGTAACAGCGACCGTCCTGGTGCCGACCATGCTCAACGCCGTTCTCAATCACCCTGATGTAGACAAATACGATCTTTCCAGCCTGCGCCGCCTCATCTATGGCGCTTCTCCCATGCCCATTGAGTTGCTGAGAAAGGGCTTGCAGAAATGGGGGCAGATTTTCGCGCAGGGATACGGCATGACCGAAACCTCTCCCCTCTTAACAGTGTTAGACCCGCTCGATCATGTCATCGATGGGCCGCCGGAGCAGATGCGCCGACTGGCATCATGCGGACGCGAAATCTTCGGCATGGAGGTCCGCGTAGTCAATGCGCAAGACGAAGATGTGCAGCCTGGAGAAATCGGCGAAATCCTTACGCGAGGGCCGAATGTTATGCTAGGGTATTGGAGGATGCATGAAGCGACAGCCGCGGCCATCGTTGACGGTTGGATGCATACAGGTGACCTCGCCACTGTTGACGAGGAAAATTTCATCTACATCGTTGACCGCGCTAAAGATATGATTATCTCCGGTGGAGAAAATGTCTACTCGGTGGAAGTGGAGAACGCCCTGTATACACACCCGGCAGTACTGGAAGCGGCAGTTATCGGCATCCCCCACGACTCATGGGGAGAAGCTGTACACGCGGTGGTCGTGTGCAAGCCGGGTATGAGCGTCACTGAAGACGAGCTAATCGCTCACGCTCGCACGCAAATCGCCGGATATAAAGTTCCTCGTAGCATCGAATTTACGACCGAACCCCTGCCCAAGAGCGGCGCTGGCAAGATACTCAAGCGAGACCTGCGCGAAAAATATTGGACGGGGAAGAGTAGGAACGTCAATTAGAAGGAAATCTCGTGTCCCAATCATCTTTCTGGTCAAACCCGTATCCCTGGTATCGCACCATGCGCGAAACCGACCCCGTTCACTTCGAGCGCGGTTCGTGGAGTGTCTTCCGTTACAATGATGTCCAGCGCGTTCTATCTGAATACGCCATATTCTCTTCACAGTACATGGGTTCGGAAACGCCCCTGGAAGCCAGTTTACTCAATACCGACCCGCCGCGACACCGGCAACTGCGCTCGCTGGTGTCGCAGGCCTTTACTCCTCGTCGCATCGCGCAGCTAGAAACGCGCATCAGTGAAATCGTCTCTGAATTGCTCGATAATGTAGCGGCACAAGGGCATATGGATGTGATCGCAGATCTGGCCTATCCCTTGCCTGTCATCGTGATTGCCGAATTATTAGGTATTCCAACCAGCGACCGCGAACGTTTCAAACACTGGTCTGATGAGGTGGTGGGAGCCGGGCAGTCCGGCGGTGGAAATGCGCAGGCCGAGATGAGCCAGTACTTTCTCAACATTATCGAACAACGCCGAAAGGAACCAGGAAACGACCTGATTAGCGGCCTGCTGGATGCGCAAATCGACGGCCAGCACCTGAGCATCCAGGAATTACTTGGTTTCTGCGTTCTCTTGCTCGTGGCAGGCAATGAGACCACAACCAACCTGCTCGGCAACGCCATCTGGTGCTTCGACGAACATCCTGAGACAATGGAGCAACTGAGAGCGGAACCTGATTTGATGCCGAACGCAGTTGAAGAGGTGTTGCGCTATACATCTCCGGTACGAGCCATGTTCCGCGTGACGCTCAGCGATGCGACCATCGGCGAGAAGACGATTCCGGCGGGTTCAGGCGTGATGGCCTGGATCGCCTCGGCCAACCGCGACGATGAGCAATTTCCCAACGCCGACACGTTCGATATTCGCCGTTCGCCTAATCGCCATCTCGCTTTCGGCTACGGCATCCATTTCTGCCTGGGCGCTCCACTAGCACGTCTTGAGGCAAAAGTTGCCCTCAATATGATGCTTGAACGCCTGCATGATATCCGGCGTGACCGGAATGCGCCAGTGGAATTGATGCCATCCTTTATTCTGAATGGCTATAGGAAGTTACCTATTGTGTTCAGGCCAGCATAGCGAATCACTGTATCATTCCTACCAAATCCTGGCGCAGTTGCTCAAGCATCCCTAACGTTTCGTCACGATAGCGCGAGGCAGGTACTTTATGACGCACGAAGGCCGCGAACCCGGAAATAGCCTTGCTCAAAGCCTGGATTTCCGATACAGTTAGATCGACGCGCACCTCAACGGCATCGGCGGGAATGCCCTGCATGCGAAAATAAAGCCGCTGCAATACGGCCATCTCCTCTTCACGCTTGCGAGAGGGCGGGACAGTGCGACGCAGTAACGCCATGTAGCTATGCACAATCGAGCGCAAGGCACGCAAATCACCCATCCCTATCGGCAAAGTCGGAAGCGGTTCCTGCATCATTGCTCCGCTCCCCTTTCTTCTGAAGTGTTGTTAAGGGAAGCTTTTTCATCTTCGCGCCAGTATTCGGTATTGAGCAGCGCCTGAGCCTCTTCGTCCTTGCCCTGTTCAACCAGCCGCAAAATGCGTTCCGCGCCCCGCGTCATACGTGCGCTGATTATTTCATGCCGCGCAACTACTGCCACGCCAAATAGACCCTGCCGGGCCGCCATCTCTTCCAACTCAATGCGCTTCATCAGCCGCGCAACCTCGCTCTTCCCTGCTAACTCATCCATGCGTTTGTCCTTTCCTTGAACAACAACTTGCCATTACCAACCTGCCTTTACCTGTCATCCTGAGCGCAGCGAAGGATCTCGCGCTGGACGGACGATTCGCATGTCGAGGCTGGAGATCCTTCGCTGCGCTCAGGATGACAGGCGAACCGGTCTTTTTTCATGGCAAGCTATTACTTTCCGCAACAACTAGCATACTTGAGCCAGAGGGACTTCTAAACCGCGTTTTGGGACGTTTTGGGACGTTTCGCGAGATAGTAGAAACGTCCTGTATTAAACGTTATACTAGAATTAACCTCATGTTAGACCTCAAGCTAAGGAAAGGACAGTATGGAAAACGAACGTTTGCGAAATGCGATGCTTGCTGCCCGTGTCGATGTCGAGGCTATCATAAGAGCAACAAATGTTGATCCTAAAACGGTGCAACGCTGGTTAAAAGGACGCATCCCGCATCCACGTCACCGTTGGAAAATAGCTGAATTACTCAAGGAACATGAAGATTTTCTCTGGCCGAAGCCTGATGAAGATATCACCAGTCACGCTCGAACCTCTGAAGTAGTGGCTGTATATGCTCATCGCTCTGACCTACCAGCAGTAGTATGGTGGAACCTTTTTGTGCAGGCACAAAAACAAATTGACCTACTTGGATATGCCATGCAGTTTCTATTGGAGCAGCACTCTCATTTAGAGATCTTACTGAAAGAGAAAGCCGCGAGCGGCTGCAAAATACGTATTGCTCTTGCTGATCCCACTTGTCAGGCTGTGCAATTGCGCGATGAGGAAGAACAATTAGGGGGAACATTACCGGCTCTTATCCAAACCACACTATTTCATCTCCGTGATCTTCACGGCTGTAGTGGCATAGAAATCGGCTATCATGCTACCTCGATGTATAATTCGATTTTCCGTTTTGATAATGAAATGCTAGTGACACCTCATCTTTATGGACAGCATGGAGCGAAAGCACCCCTACTTTATTTGCGTTGTCTTGAGCAAAACGGCATTTTCACAACCTTTGCTAAACATTTTGAAACAGTATGGGCTACTACCAGTCCAATCACATAAGCTCTCTTCTGCAAATAACCTGCGCCTGCCCATTCAACTACGCCAAATCATATACCCAAAGCTTTCTTTGGGTCTTTTCTACGGTATGAAAAAGTGGAGATATTGACTGATGAAGAGCTTGAACGACAATATCTGTCTGTCCATAACGACTCAAGACCTCATTGACACGTTCCTCTAAGGTCACAGCTTTACCTGTTGGCCCAACCGTTTGATCGCAATACGTAAGCGCATCCGCTATCGCTGAATATTCGCGAGGAAACTCACAAAGGGCGGTTTCAAGACCTCTGAGACGTGCTTCAAAAATTGCTTCCGAATGGTGCGCGACCAGAGAAGCGAGCCTATGATAGCCCAATGAGCGTAAATAATATGCTCCGTCTAAGGGGTGAAAATCTGTCTTTTTGAGTTCGGGTGCGTACCCAATATCATGTAAGTAGGCAGAAGCGACCAGCACAATGCCCTCTTCTTCTGGAAAAGCCCTACTCACCTTGCGCGCCTTCTCAGCGACGCCCTGGACATGCAGCCAGCGATTTCCCAATGGGGCCAGGTAGCGTTCAGCCAATGCAGCAGCCCGGTCAATCAGTTTGCCATCCAATTGCAAAAATTCCCTCCTTTGGCATATTATCTTACGCAATGCCATCAGTTACAATCAATATTACAAAGACTATCTTTATTTTCTTTGCAAGAGGGAGTCATAGGTATGCCAGGCACAAGCCAGGAATTTAAACAGCAATTACGCGAGGCATTCGATTCAATACAGGTTGGACAGACTTTTGGGTGGCGGCGCACATTTACTGAGGGAGATGTGGCGCTGTTTTGTGGCGTGACGGGCGATTATAACCCCTATCATATCGATGATACGTTTGTGCAGGGCAGCTTCTTTGGCCGACGCATCGTTCCGGGTTTGTTGACGAGCAGCATGATTACGCATATCGGGGGCATGATTGGCTGGCTGGCAACCGAGATGCATTTTGAGTACCCGTCTGCCGTTTATATTGGGGATACGATTACCTGTACGGTCACGATTATCGAGAAAGATATGGAGAAACGCATGTTGCGGGCGAAGGCTACATGCGTGAACCAGGATGGAGTTGAGGTGCTGCGGGCGCGGTTTAGCGGCTTTCCTGCTAATATCCGACTTTCACAGTGAAACATAACTCATCAAAAGCACAGCAAACATACTTCCGAACGTGATACAATAACATCTACAATGATGTGACGGCCCCTTTATTGCCACAACAGAACTGCACAGAAACAAGGAGCAGTGCATGCGCGAAGCAGTGATTATCGATGCCGTTCGCACGCCGGTTGGGCGGCGCAACGGTCGCTTGAAAGATTGGCACCCCGTAGATTTGATGGCCGAGGTTTTATCGACGCTGGTAAAACGCACCGGTCTTGACCCCGCTTTAGTTGAAGATGTAATTGTGGGCTGTGTCAGCCAGGTTGGCGAGCAGAGCCTGAATATTGGGCGCAACGCTGTGCTGGCGGCAGGCTTCCCCGAAAGCGTTCCCGGCACGACCGTTGACCGCCAGTGCGGGTCGAGCCAGCAGGCGATTCACTTCGCCGCCCAGGGCGTAATTAGCGGCGCTTATGATATCGCCATCGCGGGCGGCGTCGAGGTGATGACACGCGTGCCGATGGGTTCTTCGTATGCCAGTGGCCCCGGCGCGCCCTTTGGCCCCAAGATGCAAAAACGCTACGATAATGGGCTGGTTCATCAGGGCATCAGTGCGGAACTACTGGCGAAGAAATGGGAACTGGGCCGCGAAGACCTCGACGCTTTCAGCCTGGAAAGCCATCGGCGAGCGGCGCAGGCGACCGCCGAGGGACGCTTCAAGAGCCAGATACTACCTATCGAGGTGAAAAACGAGGATGGCACCACCAGCCTGTTCGAGGTTGACGAGGGTATCCGCACCGACACCAGCATGGAGAAGATGGCAAGCCTGAAGCCAGCCTTCAAGCCGGACGGACTGATTACGGCAGGCAACTCTTCGCAGATCAGCGATGGCGCAGCTGCCGTTCTCATTATGGAGCGTGAAACGGCTGAGAAGCTAGGGCTGAAACCACGCGCCCGCTTCGTTGCCTTCGCGCTGGCAGGTGACGATCCCATTTATATGCTGACTGCCCCCATTCCCGCAACCGCGAAGGTGCTGAAAAAGGCAGGGCTGACACTCGACCAGATGGATCGCATCGAGATCAACGAAGCCTTCGCCAGCGTGGTTCTGGCATGGCAGAAGGAGACCGGGGCGGACATGTCGAAGGTCAACGTGAACGGCGGCGCGGTCGCTATTGGTCATCCACTGGGTGCATCCGGTGCGCGATTGACGACATTCCTGGTAAACGAACTGGAGCGCAGTGGCGGACGCTATGGGCTTCAGACCATCTGTGAAGGCGGCGGTATGGCAAACGCCATGATTATCGAAAGGATATAGTTCATGCTCAACTTTGCCCCTACCGAGGAGCAAGAAGAGATACGCAACCTGGCGCGCAGCGTGGCTGTTGAACAGCTACGCCCCCAGGGGCGCGAAGCCGAACGCAACGGCGATATTTCCCCGTTCCTTCTGCAAACGCTGGCGCAGACGGGCCTGACCACGCCTTTCCCTGAGCAGTTCGGCGGTTCCGGCCCCATCGAGGCCATCACCTACGCCCTGATTGCCGAGGAACTGGGATTCGGCGATGGCGCGCTTGCTCTCAACGTCATCGGCTCTATGATGGGACCACTCGCGGTTCTCTTCGCCGGAAACGAACAGCAGCAAGAGCAGTACATTGCTCCCTTTGCCGATGAACACAACGGCTCTACACGGCGCGGCAGCTTTGCTTTTGCCGAGCATACCGGCGGCTATACGCTCTCTGACATTCTCACCACAGCGCGGCGTGAGGGAGACCGCTACATCCTCAACGGCTCCAAACGCGATGTCATACACGGCGCAGACTCTAGCCCGCGTGTTGTGTTAGCGCGCCTGGAAGGAACAAACGGCGCGGAAGGTCTCCTTGCCTTGATGCTTCCCCAGGATGCTTCAGGACTGGAGATACGCGCAGACAGCGAAAAGCTTGGCCTGAGTGCGGCTCCTAGCGCATCATATTACTTTCACAATACGCCCGTTCCCGCGAGTTGTCTGCTTGGCCAGGAAGGGAACAGCGGCGCGGTACGAGCAGCCACGCTCTATAACATCCTGCGCGCCGGAGTCGCCTGTGGCATGGCACGCGCCGCGCTCGAATACGCGATTGGTTACGCTAAAGAGCGCATCGCTTTCGGGCGGCCCATCGCCTCGTATCAGGGCATCGCCTTCATGATCTCAGAAATGGCGATGAAGCTTGACGCGGCGCGCTTGATGGTCTGGCGAGCCGCCACGGAATGGGATAGCGGCGTCGATACGCAAACGCTCGCGCGTGATGCGGAAGCGGCGCAGAGCCAGGCAGTGCGCATCGCCAAATCCGCCACTCTCGACGCGATACAGGTCTTAGGCGGCGCTGGTTTTATGCGAGACCATCCCGTTGAAATGTGGGCGCGTAACGCCGCCGCAATGGAGTAGCGAGTATGATAGATTTTACGCTCAGCAAGACACAGCAAGCGGTGCGTGACTACGCCCACCAGGTAGCGGTGGAAGAGATGCGCCCCATCTCGCTCGAATGCGACCGCACCGAGAAAATCCCTGAGTCGTTTTTCTGGAATATGCAGAAGCGTTTCTGGGGCGGTGCCGCCGCGCAGGCGCGCATGCAGGGGCAGGAAGAGGAAGAAAAGCAGGATAACGTTCTCTCCATGCTCTCCCAGGAAGAGATGGCCTGGGGCGATGCCGCGCTCTCAACCGCCATTCCTGGTCCCGGGCTGGCCGCGCCGCCGATTCTTTCGCAGGGCACGCCGGAGCAGCAGGCACGCTTCCTCGGCCCCTACATGGATGGACAACTGCACTGGGGCGCGCTGGCTCTGACCGAACCCGGCATCGGCTCCGATGTAGCAGGCATGTCCACCACTGCCGTACTCGATGGCGACGAATGGGTGATTAACGGGCATAAGCACTACATCACCAATGGAGCAAGGGCCGATCTGATCGTCACCTTTGCCACCATTGATAAGAGCCTGGGGCGCGAGGGTATTCGCCCATTCGTCGTGCCGAAGGGAACGCCAGGGCTGATCGTGGGACGTATCGAGGAAAAGATGGGCCTGCGCGCTTCGCAAACGGCGGAACTGATCTTCGAGAACTGCCGCATTCCGAAGGATAACCTGCTCGCCGGACGCGAGAGAAGCAAGAAAGCAGGCTTCAAGGCCGCGATGGGTACGCTCGACGCCACCCGCCCGATGGTCGGCGCGCTGGCAGTGGGCATCACCCGCGCTGCGCACGAAACCACCTGCGAATGGGTACACAAGGAACTGCCCAAAGGCTATCCCGCGCATAAACGCCGCGAGATCGAGGACGAGCTAGAGGAACTGCGCCAGGAGCTTGAAATGGCCCGCTTCCTGGTCTGGCGTGCCGCCTGGATGGCCGACCGGCGCATTCCCAACTCTAAAGAGGCCTCGATGTGCAAAGCCTACGCGGGCAACCTGCTCATGAAAACCACAGCAGCCGCCATACGGATCACTGCTCCCGGTGAGCGCACTGAACGCCGCCTGTTCCTTGAGAAGTGGTTCCGCGACGCAAAGGTCTTCGACATCTTCGAGGGTACAGCACAGATTCAGCGCCTGGTCATTGCCCGTCGCCTGTTCCCTGAAATCGACATTCCTTAACAACAAGCAATGAAAAAGCTGCTGGTGCGGAAATGGCCATTTCCGCACCAGCAGCTTTTTCATTGCTTGTTGTTATGATCCTCGTCGAGTTCTTCTTCCTCCAGCCAGTCTTCATCTTCTTCATACTGCTGGCTGAGCAGGGCAACGTTGCGATTCTCGCGGCGACCTGGGCGGCGCATTTCTTTCAGTTCGCGTTTCAGGCGGTCTCGCCGGGCATCAGCACGCTTGTCACGGAGCTTTCCTCTCACGCTTTCACCTCCTCTCTGCCAAAAGTAGCGTTATTCTGATTCCGGGCAGACTGATGAATCGGGTTACGCAAATGAGTGCCTTCCTTCTCTATAAAGAGTTATGAACGCAGCATACGCCGGGTTCTGAAAAACATGTACTGGAAAAAAGACGTCTATCATATGGCTTTCTCTATGAGCGAAGGTATCCTGAGAGCAGAGCGAGGCATTCAGCACAATATGAGGAGAAAAAGAGATCAAAGCTAACGTTGAGTTGTTGCCGTAGTGCGCGCAAGGGAGTGGCGCACAAAAACAAGCTACTCAAGCAATACTTGACGGGCGAGTTCTTCGATACTGGGCTGATTGCGTTGTACAGAGTAGTACCTTGCGCATTGAACTCACCCCCTTTACAAAAGTGTCTAATCATACGTTCAGCATTGAACCAGATAACGATATACCTACCTGGAAGTGTACAGGCAGAGTTTATAAAAGTCAAGGGCTTTGAGGGTCAATTTGCAGAAGCAGCCGTGAATAAAAAATGGGTAGTCTTGCCCATTTCTTTCTACTCCACTTTTTGTACACTCGAGTTGAGGGCAGATGGACGTAACCTTGCTACGTATCACTTTATAGGGTATCAGCAGATATGCAAGGTTCGTGTGAGTAAGACTACATCTACCGCAACTTCCGGATATCCATTACGATTGTAGAAGAGGAAAATCATGCAGACAATATGGCGTACTCGTGCCACCCACAAACTGGTTCGTTCTTTCTGGTTAAGTTTTACGATGCTGGCTGTACTTGCGCTTCTGGCAGCCTGTGGTGGTAGCACCACGGCGGCAGGTGGTACTACACCTACAACCGCACCCACGACAGCAGCAACCAGCGCTCCAACAACAGCGCCAACTACCGCTCCGACTACTGCTCCAACCACCAGTGGTAATGGCTCGTCTGTCACTATCACCACCGATAGCAGCGGTTCATTCGCTTTCAGCCCGGCCACACTGACTGTCAAAGCTGGCACAACCGTCGTCTGGACAAACATGACTTCGGCTCCTCATACTGTCACCAGCGATGACGGAAAAACTTTTGATTCGGGTTCAAGCAATCCCGTTTCGCCACAAGGTGGTACTTTCAAATTTACCTTCACCAAACCTGGAACCTACACCTATCATTGCCAGTTCCATCCATATATGAAGGCCACCATTATCGTGCAGTAGCCCATAGAGTTGTAGCGGTTCTCAAGAACCCTGGAAGCCACTGAAAAAAAGCTCCCGGAAGCCACCCGCAAGGGACTGGCTCTACAATATACATCCGCTTGTAGAGCCAGTCCCTTGCGGGTGGCTTCCGGGGTTCTGTCCCTCACTGTGTTTCAATTTCCCTCGAACCGATTGCAAAAATATGTCGCCCACCCCAAAAAGGCGTACCGCTTGCCTCTTACGGTAGCTTCATGTTAGATTTAACATGCAACACTTTATATGCCGAAAGGGACAGGAATGGTCTTATCATTACCAAAAACAACGACGCTTTACTGGGACAGCGTTCCTTCGCCAGGAGGGGAATGTATCGTGATGGCGACAGAGCAGGGAGTATGCTGGCTCGGCACTCCAGGGACGCCCATAGACGATGGATTTCTCTGGCTACGGCGCAGAATGCACTTTGACCGCGCTCGACAAGAGAAAAGCGTTGCGCCTCTACAGGTCGCCGTAGATGAATTGGAGCGGTATTTCGCGGGCGAGCGGGTAAACTTTAGCTGCGCGCTCGATATGTATGGCACCCCTTTTCAATTGAGCGTCTGGCAGGAACTGTGCAAGATTCCCTATGGAGAAATACGCACCTACTCCGATATTGCTAGAGCGATTGGTCGGCCTGAAGCTGTGCGCGCAGTGGGAGCGGCTAATGGAGCAAATCCTATCGCTATGATTGTTCCATGCCATCGCGTGGTTGCCAGCAACGGAGCGCTGACTGGTTACGGCGGCGGGTTGCCTACAAAAGCCTGGCTGCTTCAGTTAGAGGGGATACAGGTAGCGGCAGAAAAACAGAACCTGGCAACCGCGCGAGTCGCCAGGCTTCCATAAAACGCCTAATGACGATAGTTATCCGCCTGGGTCATAAAGATTTTAACTAGCCCGCGCACGATAACCGCAATCACGATCAGTTCGATCACTACCATCGTGATCCAGACCCAGGTAATCGGGTCGCCCTGCTTGTTGGCTGCCGCGTCGGCTGAAAGCGAATTAAGGAAAAGAGGAGTCAAGATAATCATCGGGAAGGCAAGCAGCACAAGACAACAAATGACGACAAAGGCGGGCAAAATGATCCGCCACAGGCCGGAGTCGCGTAAATTCTCCGTTTTCGCGGTTCCATAGGCCTGCCGGTGTTCAATCACCGGCGCATCCACGGCGCTATTCTGGGTTGACTTTGTATTGTCCATCGTTTCCATGATTCATCTCCTGAGGTTCGTGTGCTGGCTGTGCAGTCCATTTTTGTACCGGCACACGAGATGTTCTTTACTCAGTATATCACAGAAAGCGGGCTGGCGGCGGGAGCAGGTTATTCTCATGCTTGCATTCCAACCCACTTTCCGCTATGCTCTTCTGGTAATTTTTCTAATACCGATGGAAGCCGGAAATGCCAGCAGACATACAACCAGAACGCAGCACTGGAGCAGAACAGTCCATCATACAATGGAGTTGGCGACTGGGCATTGCCCCACGTAATGCTATCGCTATCGGTGGTGTGTTGATCTTTCTAGCATTGGCCTTTATCAGTAGTGGCATGCTTGCTTTCATAGAGGGCATGCTGGATAGCAATACTCCACCTGTCCGAGTCCCGGGACAGGTGACAGGATATACCACAAACATCCTGGACAATCTACCACATATGGTTATCCGGCTGCACTCAATGGGCTTTCCAGCACAGGTGACGCCTGCTATTTCACCTGCGTTGCGGAATAGCGTGCAGCCAGGAGAGCGGGTTATACTTGATTTTTCGCCTCGTCTGCATACACTGTACGCACTGGAAAGCAAAGGGCAACGCTACAATCTGCCGGGAAGCAGTCCCGTCGGAAATCCTTTGGGAGCGATTGCGCTGATCGTACTCGGGCTACTGCTGTTCCCCTATCCATTTTTCCTTGCACGCTGGAGCTGGCGAGATATACGCGAGGGAAGCCAGAGCATAGATGGTACGATTATCGCGTTAAAAACATCAGCGCATCTCAGGAAAAGGACGCCCGGCCTCACCTCACGGTTGATGCGCGCCTGGTATATGGTCGATGTGCAGCCCAGTAGAGGGGGAGCAGAGATGCAGTTTCGCGTCAATGAAACACGCTACGCGGCGCTGTTCGTAGGGGAAAAGGTTCGGTTAGAATACTCTTCACACCTTCGCTATGTTTACAGCATCAAACAACTTGAAGAGGTTGACGAGGCATGACGAGACGCACTCCGGCGCGCACAGCAATACAGCACGCCCTTGATCTGCTTTTTCCCCCTCGCTGCGCCGCTTGCCAGAAGGCGGGCCATATTCTCTGCCCAACCTGCTTTTCAGGCATTCCGCCACTCGAGTCGCCGCTTTGCCAGCATTGCGGGAAACAGGTCGGACCAGGGAGCATCTGCCTGGATTGCAGCCTTTGCCCGGTGAGATTGAGCGGTCTGCGCAGTGTCAGTCCTTATCAGGGAACATTGCGAACCTGCATTCACGCGCTAAAATATGAAGGCAATACAAGGTTGGCTGAACCGCTTGGATTGCTGCTGGCACAGGCATTTTTGGACTATAGAATGCAGGCGGATTATATGCTCTCCGTACCCTTGCACTCGGAACGGCAAAAGGAGCGTGGCTATAATCACGCGGCGCTCCTTGCCCAGGTCTGTTCAAAAAGGACGGGTATCCCGTTGGACGAAACGCTGCTGGTGCGCCACCGTTCAACGCAGAGCCAGGTCGGTCTGGCAGTGCAGCAACGGCGACAAAATGTCGATGGGGCCTTTATGTGCCGCTCGCGAGGTGCAACAAAAGCGGTTGCTGGTCGTACAATAGTTATCATTGATGATGTTTGCACAACGGGAGCAACACTAGAAGCATGTGCCGCGCCACTCTTCGCTATGGGAGCGCGAGAGGTCTGGGGGCTGGTGCTGGCACGTCCTTAAAAGCACCTATTCCTCTATAAATGAGAGGCGTAGATATGCTATAATACCCCCGATATGTAAAATACCGGACAGCAGAGTGTGGAAATTTGAGAGGTTATGCGAGGTGCATGGCATAATCATGCTGCTTGTCTGATAGTAGAGAGGATTCCTCATGGCAAGTAGTGGGAAATGGCTGAGAAACAGCTTTATCTGGCTTCTCCTGGCGCTGGCCATTGTCCTGATCATTGTCTTTTTTTTCCGCCCGTCCTCAGATACCAGATCGGTCAATGTTTCAACTATTCTGAGTGATATCAAAACGGATATTGCGAAAAACCAGACAGATACCCTTTCGATTGGAAACGGCACACTGACGCTCACGCGAGGACAGGATCAGACCAAAGAGGTCGCGACCATCAATGATTCATTTGATGTGACAAAAGTGCTAAGCGACGCCCATATTGACTATAGCAATACCCGATATCTCGTCCTGCAATATGAGCCGCCTGGCGCGCTGGGAGCGTGGCTCAACATTCTGGGCGGCCTGATTCCATTCCTGTTGATCGGCGGCCTCTTGATCTTTATGATGCGCCAGGCCCAGGGCAGCAACAACCAGGCGCTTTCATTCGGCAAAAGTCGGGCGCGCATGTTCTCCGGCAACAAGCCCACCGTGACCTTCGCCGACGTGGCAGGCGTAGAGGAAGCCAAGCAGGAACTACAGGAAATCGTCGAGTTTTTGAAATTCCCCGATAAATTCGCGGCGTTAGGTGCGCGCATACCCAAAGGCCTGTTGCTCGTCGGTCCGCCGGGAACCGGCAAAACACTGATTTCACGCGCAGTTGCAGGCGAGGCGGGCGTGCCGTTCTTCAGCATCAGCGGTTCAGAATTCGTGGAAATGTTTGTAGGCGTTGGCGCGAGCCGCGTGCGCGACCTGTTCGATCAGGCCAAACGCAACAGCCCCTGTATCGTCTTTGTGGATGAGATCGATGCCGTCGGTCGCCAGCGCGGCGCGGGCCTCGGCGGTTCGCATGACGAGCGCGAACAGACGCTGAACCAGATTCTCGTCGAAATGGACGGCTTCGATACGAACACCAACGTCATTGTCATTGCTGCAACCAACCGCCCAGATGTGCTTGATCCAGCTCTGCTGCGCCCTGGTCGCTTCGACCGGCAGGTGGTGCTTGATCGCCCGGATATTCGCGGGCGCGTCTCCATCTTGCAGGTGCATGCGCGTGGCAAGCCGCTTGAGCAAAACATTTCGTTGGAAACACTCGCCAGGCAGACGCCCGGCTTCTCCGGCGCTGACCTCGCCAATCTGCTCAATGAAGCCGCCATTTTAGCAGCGCGCCGCAACAAACGCAAGATCGGCATGAGCGAGTTGGAAGAGGCTATTGACCGCGTGGTTGCCGGACCAGCGCGCAAGAGCCGCATCATCAGCGAACGCGAAAAGGCGATCACCGCCTATCACGAGGTTGGACACGCGCTGGTAGCGCGCATGCTGCCTAACACCGACCCGGTACACAAAGTCTCGATTGTGGCGCGCGGACAGGCAGGCGGCTTCACCATGCTGCTGCCAACCGAGGATCGCTACCTGTGGAGCAAGCCGCAGTTTGAAGATATGCTGGCCTATGCTCTCGGCGGACACGTGGCCGAACTGATCATCTTTGGCGAAGTAACGACGGGCGCATCGAACGATATCGAGCGCGTCACCAAGATCGCGCGTTCGATGGTGACAGAATACGGCATGAGCAGCCGCATCGGCCCGATGGCGCTTGGACACAAAGACGAACTGGTCTTCCTGGGCCGCGACTTCGGCGAACAACGCAACTACAGCGAGCAAACAGCCCGTGAAATCGACGAGGAGATCCGTCGCATCATTCAGGAAGCCTTTGACAAAGCCTATAACGTGCTGCTGCAAAACAAGGCGCGGCTGATTATGATTAGCGAACGCTTAATCAAAGAGGAGACGCTGGAAGGTCCCCTGTTCGAGTCGCTCTTTAACGAGCCAATCGACAGCGAACAATACGATACGCCCTCTATCCTGGCAGGGATGCCGCACCTGAAGCCCTCGCCAAATGGCGATCAACCGTTGCTGCCCGAACCTGGAATGTCCTATCCACTGCCGCCGCAATTGCAGCCGCCGTACAATATCAATGACAAGAACGGTCAATAGCGGCAGCATGGTCAACAATTTTCGAGGGGGTAAATGCAATGCCAAACCCTGCAAATATACCTTCGTTGTTTGACGTAAACGACGCCTTTCGAGGACCATACGCGGCGCGCATCCAGGCTTTTACCGAAGCCGGACGCAGCGCCTTGTATACCCCTGCAGCGAACGATACCGAGCGAATCGCGCTGGTACTGGTGGACTATCAACACGATTTCGTTGATCCCACAGGTACACTGAGCGTCCCCGGTGCCCGCGAAGACGTGGCGCGGCTGCTGCACTGGTTTTATACCAACGCGCACAAAATCACGACCGTGTACGCCTCCCTCGACACGCACCTGCCCTACCAGATTTTCTATAGTTCATGGTGGGCGCGTCCCGATACCGGAGCGCACCCGGAGCCATTTACTGCCATCACAGTCGAGGATATAGAAAAGAAAAATTGGGCACCCTTGCTCGAACCGGAGTGGTCGGTGCAGTATGTCCACCAGTTGCAGCAGAAGGCGAAAAAAGACCTCATGATCTGGCCTTACCACACGATGGAGGGCACGCTCGGTCACATGCTGGTTGCCCCGCTTAGCGAGGCCCTGGCATGGTACAGCGCCGCTCGCAACACGCAGCCCATCTACATCGAAAAAGGGCGCACGCTGCGCACCGAGTTCTACGGTATCTTTGGCGCTGAGGTTCCCGATCCCAAAGCGCCGGAAAGCGCGCTGAATGTGACCTTGATGGAAGCCGTCATGCAGCACGACCGGGTGTATATCGCGGGCGAGGCCAAATCGCACTGCGTCCTGGAGACCGAACGCCAACTGGTCGAGTACTGCGGCCAACACCCCGAAATGCTCAGCAAACTCTACCTGCTGCGCGATTGCACCAGCTCGGTAGAACACCCGGCCATCGATTTCGACGCCCTGGCCGAGCAAGAACTGGCGACAATGGTCAAAAGCGGGGTACATCTCGTTACCAGCGAGGAAATCATTTAGGTAGGAAGTAGAACAGTTAGAGATGGAGCAACGTAACACCTCGCGCATTGCGACTATCGCCTATATCGCCGCCGCAGTCTTCTTTGTGCGCCTGCTCACCTTCATCTTTCCTGGATTAAGCAATAGCAGCGCCGCCAATGCCTCAGCGGGAACTGCATTGGTAGCAGAGTTAATCTGTATCCTCGGCCTGATTCCACACCTGTTGCTCTTTCCGGTGGTCGATGCCCTGCCTGCGCCGCGCTGGGCGAAAGCCGCCGGATACGGCTGGCTGGTCATCGATATGGCGACCGACATCATGCAGTTGAATGGGGTCAATAGCACCATCTATCTTTCCCTCAAGTATGGAGGCCATATCTCCTGCGCAATCTGGTTTGCTGCCGCATCCTGGCAAGCATTCGGAGCGCGGCGAGTCATCGGCCTGATTACAGCGATTGATCTCTTCGCGTTCTCCCTGCTGAACCCGCTCAGCCGCCTGATGTTCCTGCTATTAATTCCTTTGATTATCTTGCAACCACTCTGGATTGCCTTAAGTGGACGAGCTTTAGCCAGACAAGAACAGGCAGAGACGCGGGAACAAGCTGTCCCAGGCACTCCCGTACAACAGAGCAGATAATCCATTGAGAGCAAGATGGAAGGAGAAATATTATGACTCTTTTCATCTCGCTTGTGCTACTGGTTGTTGGGGCAGTCCTATTACTCAAGGGTGCCGACTGGTTCATGGATGGCATTGGTGATGTCGCCAAAGCCTTCGGAATCAGCATGGTTGTGCTTGGCGTTCTGCTGGCCGGACTCGAACCCGAAGAAATGATTACGGCAGCCATCGCTTCCGGGCAGGGAAGATCAGGGTTAGCGCTCGGCAATGTGGTCGGCACAAACGTCACGATGGTGACAGCCGCGCTCGGCCTTTCCGCGCTCCTCGCCCCCATCATTTTTGGTCGCTCGCTTCGCCGTCAGGCTATTAGCGCAACGCTCGTTTCACTTCTGCCTATCGTGCTGCTCTTTACAGGCCTCATATCTCGCCTCGAAGGCATCCTCTTGCTTATTATATTCATCGCTTACACCCTCTTCCTGTTGCGAACAGACCGTAATGCCCTTGAACGCCGGGAGCAACTGGAAGCGCTGGAGGATGATGACGATGACGACGATGATGAATCGCGCTTTCAATCGCAAGGCAAACCCGCTAAATGGCGTCCATTAGCTATGACCCTTATCGGCCTCATTGCCCTTGTACTGGGAGGCTATGCGCTTGTTCAAGGGGCGGAGGAACTGACTCAGACAATTGGCATAGGAGACCAGGCCATAGGAGCAACACTGGTCTCGCTGGCAACCGGCTCAGAGATGATCGTAATTGGCATTGCTGCCGCTCGCAAAAAACGGTCGGAAGTGCTGGTAGGTGGCATTCTCGGCTCATTTGCCTACAACCTGCTCGTCACGCTTGGGCTGGCGGCAGCTATTCATCCCATACCTGTAAACCTGCAACAAATTGGTATTGCCCTCGGCAGTATGATTGCTGCGCATCTTTTACTGCTCGGCATGATCTGGCGTGGAAGAATGGGACGCCTGGCGGGAGGTCTCTTTCTGCTGTTCTATGTCGCCTATTTGATCATGATATTGGTGTAGATACGGAAAGGAGCAACCAATGACCACTGAGAAGATCCAGTTTACCAAAGAAAAAGAAACCATGCTCATGACCTTGAGCGGTCGAGCAATCCAGAGCCAATGGAAGAATCCCATCTTGCGTGATCCCTGGGCTGAAGAAGCGATGCAGCACATCGATTACGACATCAGCAAGCAATACAGGGGAGTAGGCTCGTGGAACATGTGGAACAAAATCGGATGTACCATCATCGCTACGCGCGCCGCAACCTTTGATCTGCTCACGACCCGCTATCTGGCCAATCACCAGGATGCGACTGTACTGCACCTGGGCTGTGGCATGGACAGCCGTGTGTTCCGAGTTGATCCCCCTGCCAGCGTCCAGTGGTTCGACGTGGATTACCCCGATGTGATTGACCTGCGTCGCCAACTGCTCCCCGAACGGAATGGCTCCTATCACCTGATCGGCGCATCGCTGGACGATCTGCGCTGGTTGGATGAGGTTCCACGCGACCAGCCCGGGCTACTTATCGCTGAGGGGGTGCTGCACTACTTGAGCGAAACGGAAGTGAAAGCGCTCCTCAACGCGGTGGTTGCTCACTTCCCCAGCGGTCAGATGATTTTCGATATCTGCAATCCGTTCATTGTGAAAAGAGCAGGCTCGAACGTCGGGGGCACAGGTGCTACCTACAAATGGGGCCTTGATGATCCCAATGACATCAGACAGCTTGAGCCACAGCTTGAACTGATCAAGGAATTCAGACCCAGCGAACTGGTCGCGTTTTCCCGCTTCCCGCTCTGGGTACGCGCGCTCTTCCGCGTCCAGGAGCTCAACCCCACGCTGCGCAGGATGGAACGTATACTAGTGTACCGATTTGAGAACGCAAGCCAGATGAAATCATAGCTGCAACAATTTTTAAGGCTCACTTAAATAACAGAAAACGCAGCCAAATGATAAATATTTTTGACCCTCTTGACAAACGCAACTAATTAGATTAACATCTATATAGATGTTAATCTAATTAGTTGGAGATCTAATAACATGAGCCAGGCGGAATTTCAGGCATTGCTGCAATTTTTTAAAACATTGGCGGATGAGACGCGGCTCAAGCTGCTGGGTATCCTGGCGAACGGAGAACAGAGCGTCGAGGAACTGGCAACGCAGCTTCAACTAAAAGCGCCGACGGTCTCACATCACCTTGCGCGGCTGAAAGAATTGAAGCTGGTAGACATGCGCGCTGAGGGCAATACACATATCTACTGGCTCAACGCTGAGGCATTGCATGACATCAGCAAAGGTCTGCTTTCATCAGAAAAAATGGCCTCACTGGTCGATATCGAGGGTGAGGCGTGGGAGCGCAAGGTTCTCAAGGACTTCTTCGAGGGTACGCGCTTGAAGGAAATTCCGGCCAGCCGCAAAAAACGTTCGGTGGTTATGAGGTGGCTGGCAAACCAGTTCGAGCCGGGGAGAACCTACAAAGAGTCCGAGGTAAACGCACTGCTCGAACGCTATCACGAAGACACGGCCTACCTGCGCCGCGAACTGATCGCCGAAAAGCTGCTCAAACGCGAACGAGGAGTGTACTGGCGTCCCTAAGGAGTTACTTTGGCTGTCATGCTGAGCGCAGCGAAGCATCCGTGTGTGGCCGACTAAGATGCTTCGCTGCGCTCAGCATGACAATGGGGCGGCTCAATGAAGTTTGGCTAAGTACTAAGAGATAGAGAGGAAAACATATGGCGGCTTCAGTAAGCAAGCGGGTGCCCTTGCTCATCAATCGCAACTTTGCCCTACTGTGGATAGGGCAAAGCCCCTCGCAAATAGGAGATTTCTTCTTCGAGACAACGCTTGTCCTGTGGATCGCGACACAACTGGCAAAAGGACAAAGCTGGAACGCGCTGGCATCATTGTATCGGTGGGGCCGCTTCAATTGCGACATACAGCGCGTGAATTTACCGGGCGCGTCCAGGCGGTAATGATGCCCTCTATTCTTGCCAGCCAGCTTGTGGCTGTGATTCTGGCAGGTTTTCTAGCCAGCAAAGTACTCTACGGATTGCATAGCACTTTCCTGGATCTGCGCTTCGGCCCACTAGATACAATCTTCACAGGTGTAGGGGTTATAGCAGTAGTGGCAAACCTCTACGTCCTGTACAAAAGTATTACTGCCTCAGCAGCTTTTGAAGCGCATGTAGAGAGTAACGCCACGCAAGAGCCAGCAGCAGAACAGCCAGAAGCGCCAGGCCTGGAAGCGCCAGCGCAAACGGAAGCTTCCAGATCATGAAAAAGAGCAGAGCCAGTAGCCCTATACTCAGTGAGAGGAGTTGCAGGCGGCGCGGCGTTAACGGCATCTCCTCTTGCATCAAAGCCTGCATCATACCTTCCGTAACCATATTCAGGTCTTCATCCGAGATACTGGCAAGCACAATAAAGGCCGTGAATCCGGTGAGGGCAAGGACAATAAGCACCAGAGCAAGCAGTATTTGAACAAACGTCAAGCCTGTTTCCAGGCTGAAAAACAAGCCACTAAACGCGCCGATTGCAATAGCGGGTAACAAAAAGACGAAAATCCGAGCGCACAGATAAGCACGCATATCGAAAGGCGCAAGCAAGTATAAAGAGAGGCGCGCACCTTCGCTACTAATGGCATAGAGCGCGTACTCAATGACAGTAAGAATTGCCAGCACAGAGGCATAAACGACGACCAGGACGAGGTTGGAAGCCAGCACCATTACAAGCAATTTCTCAATCAAAGGAAACAGGACAAACAGAACAAGCAAGATCAGCAAACGCGCCCAGGTGAAAACGTTGCGACTCTGGTTGAGCAGGCCCTTCACCAGTAATGCACCTGTAAGATTACGATAGCGATAGAGCCATGTGGTGAGTGCGCGCATACCCGGCAAATTCAAAGCTACCCGGCGTCCGCTATATCCCTGCATAGAAAGCAAAGCCTGCTCATACAAAGCTCCGACCAACCTTGCACCCGGGCCGAGCAGGAGCAGCAAACTTAAAATAGCTATCAAGCAGATCACTAAAGGAGCAGACGCTGTGGCTATATGAAAATACATCTTCATGCTTGAGAGAAGAATAAAAGAGGTGTCGAGGGCAATCGCCAGGACAACAAACATAACCAGCGAGATTTTCGGATGCGGCAGAACGTAACGAATGACTAGCAAAGTAGCAAGCATTGCAAGCCCCACAACAAGCATAGCCCCGAGCGTCAACAATAAAAGCCAGGGAAGCGCCAACCAGCCTATAGTGAGTGCCAGAGGAATACCGAGCGAAATGTAGGCCAACAGCAGCCAGTTACCAACGCCTTCATAGAGAATCAAGCCATACAGGGCGCGAAAACGTGAAGCAAGAGCCAGGGGTAAGGTAAAAAGCAAAAGCGCCTGCTCGCCATTGAAACCCTCTTGTATGACTGCCAGAACCGCCAAAAAACAGATGCCAGCGAGCATACCTGCTAGCAACACCCAGAGGTGACTTTCTAATACTGGCGTTCCGGCGGCATTCCAGCGTGCCAGATTATCCAGGAGAAAATTGAACGACCAGTATCCCAGGGTGAGATCGAAGATCAGGCGCACCAGCCAGATTACTTTCGTCCGTGTATCACGCTTGAAGGCTCCCCTGGCTGCTGTAAGATGCATGTGCCATATGATAAGTGGGGTATTCATACTACTGTCTCCTCGGCAGTAAGGGAAAGGAACACGGCTTCTAAATCAGGAGCCTCTGCAAGTTGGCGCAGTTCGGATGCGCTTCCCTCAGCCAGTAAACGACCTTGCGCTATGATGCCTACACGATGGCAGATAGCTTCGGCAGTGGCAAGGTCGTGTGTAGAGAGAAAAATGGTGGTGCCTTGCGAAGCCAGTTCGCCGAACAGGTCTTTCAGACGACGGGCGCTGAGTGGGTCAAGACCGTTGAGTGGTTCATCCAGAATCAGTACTGCCGGGCGATGTAGCAACGCTCCCGCCAGCGAGAGTTTGCGCTTCATGCCAAATGAATATGTACCGCAGAGACTATTCGCCCGTTCGCGCAATTCCAGCATGTTTAACAATTCTTCTATGCGCTTTTCCGCTTCCTCACGAGGAATGCCACGCAGTTGCGCCAGGAAGGAGAGAAATTCATGCCCGGTCAACCGATCGTAAAGCAGCGAACGATCAGCCACGAAGCCAAGCGAGGCTTTTGCCTGCAACGGCTGGCTCCATACATCAAAGCCATTTATCCAGGCCCACCCACCAGTGGGTTGAAGCAGGCCAACCAGCATCTTCATCGTGGTGGTCTTTCCTGCGCCATTTGTGCCCAGAAAGCCGTAGATTTCACCTTGCTGGATGGCTAGATTAAGGTCGTCAACCGCAAGGATATCGTGATAATGACGAGTTAGATGTTCGGTGCGAAGGGCTATAGATTCATCTTGCTGTGACACAAGGGAACCAGGGCGACCAGAACCACCAGGGCGATTCGCAACACCAGGGCGACCAGAACCACCAGGGCGATTCGCAACACCAGGGCGACCAGAACCACCAGGGCGATTCACAACACCAGGGCGACCAGAACCACCAGGGCGATTCGCAACACCAGGGCGACCGCGAGGGTCGCCCCTACCATACCTATTGATGGTAGGGGCGACCCTCGCGGTCGCCCTGGTGTTGCGAATCGCCCTGGTGGTTCTGGTCTGGTCTTCCCTGATCTCTTCAAGCGCAATTATCAATGCATCACGGTCATCGACATTGAAGAGGATGGAATCAGCCTGTACCCTGGACAATCCGACACGAAATGGATAGGGCTGGTCGAGATGCAATAGCACCTGTCCATGCTCCGACATGGCGGCAATAATGCGCTGTTTGTCCTTTTCATAACGAGGAGCAGCGATTACTGCTCGCTCGCGTACAGGCTTTATAGAAACGATGGCGGAACGTGGAATATATGCTCGAAAGCCCATCCCGAAATACAGACGAAGCGTGGTTGCATTCAAACGATGTTTTGTCCACAAAGGGGAAAGCAAATTCAGCGCTATGAATAGTTCAAGAGCTAGCAATAGACCTATAAGCACAAGTTTCAAAATGAATACATGTAAGAATATGGCTATAAGAATTACAATGAGAATGCTTTCACCCGCCATGATGAACAATAGGGCGAAAAGTGTGCTGAGAGCAGAGGCTCTCTGAGCAGTATATGAAAAGATGCGTTCCTGCATGGTCTTATTCTCCTGTACTGGCAGGCGAGTTTTCAGTAGGTTGCTGAGTTGAGGATGAAGCGAGTTTTTGTGAAAGTATTTCAAAGAATCGGCGTTGCGCGGGAGAGACGAGTTCAGCGGAGACACCTACAAGCACTTGAGCAACGGCTGAGTCGCTTGAAAAGGAAGAGGGCAATGATGAGTGCAGCAGACCAAGTTCCTGGCAACGTGCGTAGTCCTCGGCAAGCTGCTCTACTTCAGGAGAGTCATCAGGCGCATTAGCAAGCGCGGCGAAACGCTCTTCCAGCGTGAATAATTGCTGAAACTGCTCCGGCTGGACTGCTATATGCTGTATGGTCTGCCGGATAGCATCCCGGTAGCCCTCGGGCCAGTGAAACGCGCCAAGCAAGGCATCGATCTTCTCGCCCCACTGCCAAAACTCCTCGCTCATGTTACTCAAGTATTTTCCCAGACGCTCCCGCACAAGGTCAAGGTAGAGAGGTGTTGGTGGTTCGTCAGGCAGGCTCATCGGGTCGAGCGCTTCGAGTTCCAGCAGCTTTTGCAAACGCGCCCGCCGCTCCTCAAGCTCCAGTATCTGAGCGCTTAATTCCTCGACCAGTGTTTGCAACGCATGACGTAACACACGTTCATGTTCTTGATGCGGCTCGCCCAGTATTTCTTTGATGCTCTCAAGCGAGAGTCCAAGCGCTCGCAGCCTGCGGATACGTTGGAGGCGTAAAAGATCTCGCGCCGAATACAGGCGATAACCCGCCTCAGTGCGCTGCGGTTCGGCCAGCAAACCTATCTCGTGGTAGTAGCGTATCGTTTTTGGCGAAACGCCGATGAGTTTTGCAACCTCGCCGATGTGTAGTTGTTCGCGCATCGATTATTCTCCTTTCCCCTCTTCCTAAGTTGAGTATAAAACCTTCCAGTAGGGGAAAGGTCAAGGGCGCGAAACTACATCTTTTTCGCCTTCACCAGCAGCAAAGCCGCAACCTCAATAAAACCAGGAGACCTTTCTGCGATAGCGCCCGTAGCAGACGGCTCTACAAGTCGTTCTATGCAAAGTCCCGCCTCAATTAAGCTGTTGAGATAGGTGCTGAGAGTACGATGATGCGCGCCCACCTTTCCACGCACGCCATGAGCATTATCGGAACGCCAATAAATCTCTTCGAAGTAATGACTCACAAAACGGCCCACTGCACCATTTTCTTCTTGTGTCCAGTGGGAATCGGGAGGCAAAAAGCAGGGATGCGTAATTGAGAAAACAAAATGCCCGCTCTGGCGTAACACACGTTGCACAGCTTGAAACGTCGCTGTTATATCGGGTATGTCCATCAATGCCACATTGCAGACAACGAGATCAAAGGCTGTATCCCCCACACTGGAAAGCGATTGAGCATCATCTTGAATATAGCGTATTCCACGCGGCTCTCTTTGCTCTTCCTTGCGCGCAATGTCCAGCAATTTTGCCGACAGGTCGATGCCCGTCACCTGCGCGCCTCGTTTCGCCAGTTCTCGAGCCACTACGCCCTGGCCGCAGGCAAGGTCACACACGGTTAAGCCATGCACATCACCTATGAGTTCATAAAAAGGGGGAAAGGCAAATTCATGTAGAAGTAATCCTTGACGCACGCTTTCATCGTACCATTCAGCGATATCATCGTATCGGGCCTGTAGCATATACATCTCCTGTGAAGTGAACTTTTTTATCGTCGGTTGCTACTCACTGTACAGAACAACCTATCTGGTGCATGAGACAGAACTTCACACTCAGCAGCTTGAAGATAATTGTATAACCGGCGGAAAAAGAACAGAAATTGAGGACATTGCCATGCTGTACGACCTGCTGAAAAGTTGCGTAAGCATTTTCTTTAATATACTGAACAAGCTCCTCGGGGGAAAGTTACCACCTTTTGCCAGCGCCAGCATAATCGTCGAAGAGCAGGATCACTACCTGGTAGTTCAACTGCCGCGAGGACGGGTTGCCTTTCCAGGCGGCTTCTCAACCTGGCAGGAGATGCCTGCAGAGACGGCGATGCGCGAGGGCAAAGAGGAGACAGGCTACGACCTGCGCATCGAAGGCTTTGTTGGTTACTATCCTCGCCTCACGAAGAAAATGACTGCTATGAGTACCATCAGCATGGTCTACACGGCAGATATTGTAGGTGGCGAATTGCGCAATAACATCGAAGGCCGCCCATGCTGGATGCACGAAAGCGAACTGCGCCAATGTCTGGACGAACACTCCTTGCAAATTCTGGACGACTACCTGAGCTATCGCGCGGAAAGGCGGGCAAAGTATGCGCGAATTACGACGAGGGTGTTGTCGTTGGTGTCGTAAGCATTCAAATGAGAGGCTGTCGAAATTTGAACGTTCCAACGGCCTCTCTGTTCATTCTAAAAAGTTTCACCCCAACCCCCACTCCCTCGCCTTCAGTGCCGCCTGCGTCCGATCTCTCACCCCCAGTTTTCCCAGAATATTGCTGAGGTGATTTTTGACGGTGCCTTCAGTAATGAACAGCGTTTCGCTGATCTGGCGGTTTGATGCTCCTTTGGCGACCAGCGCCAAAATTTCGCGCTCGCGTTCGGTAAGCGGCTCAGGCAGATCTGGCATTGTTGGAGAGGATGAAGTTGTCTTTGGCGGTGGGGTAGAGGGTAAGGTTGAAAATACTTTGTTCGCGATCTCGGCTTGTAGCAAGACCTGACCGCGAGCAGCAGCGCGAATGGTGGTGGCAAGCTGTTCCGAGGTGATGTCTTTGAGCAGGTAGCCAAGCGCGCCCGCGTGCAGTCCGGCGGAAATCAGTTCCACCTCGTCGAAGGTGGTGAGGATGACGATATGCGCATCTGGCCAGCGTGCTTTGATGGCGTGAGTTGCCGCAATGCCGTCCATGCGCGGCATACGGATATCCATGAGAAGAACATCGGGCGGCGTTCCGGCGGCATAAAGACGTTCGGTAGCAGAGACGGCAGCCTCACCGTCGCTGGCCGTATCGATCACCTCAAAATCAGGCTCCAGTTCGAGCAGCTTGCGAAAGCCCTCTCGCACAAGGGTCTGGTCATCAACGATCAGCACGCGGATACGTGAACTCATACCTTGCTTGCTTATCCTTTGCGGTATTCCTCGGGAATCGGCACTTCCTCATACGCGCCGCCCGCTTTTTTCCAGCCATCGAAGCCCATTTCGAGGTGCGCAACATCCTTGTAGCCCATTTTCTGCAAAACATCGGCGGCAAGCGACGAGCGCAGGCCACCGGCACAGTAGACGATGGTGCGGCGATTCGGGTCCATGTATTTCTTGTGGTACTCCGATTGAGGATCGGCCCAGAATTCGAGCATGCCACGAGGAACGTGCTTCGCTCCGGGAATAGTTCCCTCGCGCCATCGTTCGCGCACATCGCGGATATCGATGATAAGCGCATCACCTGATTCGAGTTCGCGCTGCATTTCCTCCATCGACAAGCCTTTAATACGAGTGCGGGCATCAGCGACCATATCATTGACCGACATTGGTTCCATAATCGTTTGCTCCTTCTGTGATGAATATTTATGAAAGGGCTGGCATTTCGGAATCTTGCGAACTTTGCACGGGCGAGGGTACAGGAATGCGGACTGAGACGCGGAAGCCGCCCTGTTCAGCCAGGCCATAGCTGACCTTGCCTCCCAGCAATGCCATGCGCTCACGCAGGCCAATTAGTCCAAAGCCGCCTGTACGCTTCCTTTCCGCGTCAGGTAGCTCCTTGCCATTATCCAGGATCACCAGTTCCATCTCCTCGTTCTCGTAACGCAGCCGCATCAGCACCTTGCTCGCCTGCGCGTGTTTTCGAATATTTGTCAGGGCTTCCTGCGCGGCGCGGAAAAGCGCGACCTGAATATCAGGCGAGAGTGAGGGCAGCTCCGTTTCAAGGTCCATGACCAGCTCTACGCCATCAGAGGTGTGTTCAAAATCGCTGCCGAGGCGAGCAATTGCCTCGCTCAGATTTAGTGAAGCCATGCTGGTTGGACGCAGGGCATTGATGGCGTTGCGAACTTCCTGCATGGATTGAGCAGCTACCCGGCGTGCCTCAGCTACCTCACTGATAGCTCGCGCCGGGTCTCGCTCCTGCAATTTACTGATCGTTTCCAACTGAATATTCAAAATGGAGAGGTAGTGGCCGAGCGTATCGTGTATCTCACGCGCCACACGATTTCGTTCGCGCACAATCGTCAGTTCCTCAACCTGGCTGGCGTACTCCTGTAGCTGGCGATGCGCCTGCTCCAACTCCGCATTGGATTCCTCCAGACGGTGCAACAGCAATTCCGCACGCGCTTTCTGTATTTCGAGAATACGCATGCCAAAGGAAAATATGGCAACGAAGGCGAAAGCAGGAATCAGAGAAGCAAGCATTGACCCCATCTGCGACCAGTGCCACTTATCCAGGAGCGCGAGATTGAGGCCCGCGATGACATAGAGCAGTATGGTAAAGCAAACAGCGCCCCAGCCTGAAAAATAGATCACTCCGATAGAGAGCGTTACCAGGTACGCAAGCCAGTCCCAGCCTACCCCAATAAATGGCAGCAACCCAATACCAGACGTGATTATCACCAGCAGGCTCATGTTTGCCACAAGACGCCAGCCAGTCGGATCAAACCGCGTGATTCCCCAGAGGGCAAAACAATACACCACTTGTAGAACAGTGAGTATCAGCAAATTGAAGATGGTGAGGTGCGATCCGGTAAGGACTGCAAGCAGATAGCCAATAGCCAGCGTTAAATACGACAGCTTATAGGCAAACGAGGCCATAAACTGCTCGGACTTCTCATCCAGTACGGGTATAGATGGCTTATCCGGCATAGCGCGTTCCTTAAAAAAAGTGAGCAGATTTCCTTTCACCTTTGCCATTATAGCATAGGGGCGCAGCGCGGGGATGTGAAAAAGGTGGGATAGGCATCCATTACTCCAGTCATAGAATATCTCTATCCCAAAGAATGACCAGCAACACATCTCAAACAAAGCCAGCAGCAGGTATAGTGTTGGCATCGAACGAAAACTGATTGAGAAAAGGAAGACAGCACATGATTTCTCAAACACACGCAATGGCGCAGCAGGCACATAAAAGCTCAAATGGGGTGATGGTAGATGTGCATAACCTCGTCAAAAGGTATGGACAAAAGACCGTCGTGGACAACGTTTCGTTCTCTGTTCGGCAAGGCGAAATCTTCGGTGTCCTCGGCCCAAATGGCGCTGGCAAGACGACCTTGCTGGAAATGATCGAGGGCATCCGCAAGCCGGACGCGGGTACAGCGATACTGGCAGGACATGATATCCGCAAAGAGAAGCGAGCAGTACAAAACCTGATTGGTGTGCAATTGCAGGCCACCACCCTGTTTTCTGAACTGACCCTGCTGGAGACGCTGCAATTCTTCCGTTCCCTCTATTCACAGGGATTGGAGCCAAAGCAGTTACTTCACGATGTCGCGCTTGAGGGAAAAGCCAGCGCGCACCCTCAGGACCTTTCAGGCGGTCAACGCCAGCGGCTTGCGCTCGCGCTCGCATTGGTGAACGATCCCAAAATACTGTTTCTGGACGAGCCAACGGCGGCGCTTGATCCGCAAAGCCGCCGCATGCTGTGGGATATCGTGCTGAAGCTGCGCGAGCTTGGCAAGACTATCCTTCTCACCACTCACCACATGGACGAGGCGCAGTTGCTTTGCGACCGCATTGCCATCATGGACAACGGGCAGATCATCGCCCTGGATACGGCAGCCGGATTAATTCACCGCCTGGGCGCGCAGGCCACCATCGATTGCCAACTGGACGGCAAGGCAACCCGAATAGACATTGAGGAACTACCGGGAGTCACGATGGTGCGCCAGGCAAATGCGCGCTACATGATCTACACCCAGCAAATGCAGTCCACCCTGATTGCACTGCTGACGTATGCCCAGGAGAAAGGTATCGCGCTTACCGACTTACAGGTTCGTACCCCCACACTCGAAGATGTATTCCTTGATCTGACCGGACGGGAATTGCGCCCCGAATAAGCCTGCTATAGAGAGGAACAAGCCATGAAAATACTGATGTTACTGCGCGCCAACTTTCTGATGCTGTTACGCCAACGGGCACTGCTCCTTTCGAGCCTCGGGCTGGCGGTCATCTCGATCCTGGTCTTCGGCTACCTTTTCGGCGGCAACGGCACGATAAAAACGGTGATCGGCGTGGTTGACCAGGATCATTCCACCGTTTCAGCACAGATCACCAGCCAGTTACAAAAAAGTGACGCGCTGAAAATATATACAGGCAATGCGGCTGAAGAACAGCAGGCGCTCAAAGATGGCCAGAGGGACGCCGTAATCCTCATACCCGCCGGATTTGGACAACAGCTCGTACAGGGCAATGCGCGCCTGCAGGTGTTCTACGACCAGGGCAACGCCGTGACAGCCGCCACCACGCAGCTTACCATCAAGGCCATTATTGATGACATCAACCGGCAAATTATGCACCAGCCAGGAACTGTGACGCTCGATCAGCAGGGCGTAGCAGTGAAAGCTTTACGCTCAATTGACTTTATTACGCCGGGCATGCTTGGCATGATGCTGATGTGGGCCAATCTCTCCGTAGGCATGCAGCTTGTCAACTGGCGTGAAATGGGCATTACACGCAGGCTAGCCGCGACTCCATTACGACCCCTTACAATGATTAGCGGGCAGATCGTGGCCCGGCTCGCGCTCTCACTGCTACAGGGAGCAGTCCTGCTGGCGCTTGCGTTCTGGATTTTTAACGTCCACATCTACGGCAGCATTGCTCTACTGGCGCTTTTAGTAATCCTGGGAAGTTTGACCATGCTCGCGCTCGGCTTCGCCATTGCCAGCTTCGTGAAAAAGTCCGAGGCCGCCGACTCGATGCTGCTGCTCATCAGTTTCCCGATGATGTTCCTGGGCGGCTCGTACTTCAACGTGAATGGAGCGCCGGATTTCCTGCAACCGCTCATTCATGCCACGCCGCTCTACTACATCAACGAAGCCTTCCGGCAGATCATGAACTACGGCGCAGGCTGGAGCGCGATACAAACAGGCGTGCTGGTCATGGCTGCCTGGATTATTGCCTCAATGCTTGTCGTCTGGCGTGCATTTAAATGGTTGTAGAGACAGCTTCGAGACGAGCAGACAGCACGCGGGGCGACCGGCCGGTCGCCCCGCGTGCTGTCTGCTCGTCTCGAAGCTCAAAGCTAAGTTTGTCATTCTCTGCCATAAAATTGTACAATAAAGCGAGCCTTTATCATGGCTACTGATTGCCTGCTCCCATATCTTTTTCGCGGAGAAGCCCGCAGTAGCTCTTTTCTACGAGGAGGTTTTTTCGTTGACTGACCAATTTCGCGAGGTTGAGAACTGCGTGACGGCCCCCAAAGGCTTTCGCGCTGGCGTAACATCCTGTGGCATCAAGTCTGATGCGTCCATTCGTGACCTGGCTATTTTAGCGTCGGATGTTACCTGTGTTGCCGCAGGCACTTTTACCACGAGCCGCACCTGCGCTGCTCCTGTGATCGTCTGCAAGGAACGCCTGAAGGGCGGGAAGGCGCAGGCAGTTATAGTCAATAGCGGAAACGCCAACTGCGCTACTGGAGAACAGGGCCAGCGCAATGCATATCGCATGAGCGAATACGCCGCTAAAAAGCTCGGCCTGGATCAGGAACTGGTTCTCTGCTCTTCAACAGGGATCATTGGACGCCAGCTTCCCATCGAGAAAATCGAGGCAGGAGTGCAGCAGATCGAACTGGGCACTGACCAGGGTAACGCCTTTTCAGAAGCGATCATGACGACGGATACGCGCCCGAAGCGTATTGCCCTGGAATTCGAGATCGAGGGCCGCACTATTCGCCTGGGTGGAGCAACCAAAGGCGCAGGCATGATCTATCCCAATATGGCAACCATGCTCTGCTACCTGACAACAGACGCCGCGCTCGAACTCTCCTGGCTGCAACGCGAGCTACGCGCCGCCGTCGCCGATTCTTTCAATATGACGGCGGTAGATGGCGATATGTCCACCAATGATACCTGTCTCCTCTTCGCCAATGGCTTGGCAGGCAATACACCCATCGATGACAGCCATCCAAACGCCACAACCTTCCGCGAAGCATTGCGGCGCGTGACGCAATACCTGGCCCGCGAAATGGCCCGCGATGGCGAGGGCGCGACCAAACTGATGACCGTCCACGTGCAGGGAGCGCGGAACAAGGACGATGCGATCAAAGCGGCGCGCGCCATCACCGTCTCGCCGCTCTGGCAGTGCGCGCTGGCGGGTGGTGATCCCAACTGGGGGCGCATTGCAGCCGCGCTTGGATTCAGCGGTTGCGAGCTTGAGCAGGACAACTACGATATTTTCATTGGCGATGTGCAGGTAGTAGAAAAAGGCATGGCTGCCCAGTACGAACAGGCAAAGGCGAAAGCGGCAATGGCAGGCGACGAGGTGATAATCACAGTGAACCTGCACCTGGGCGATGGACAGGCAACGGCCTGGGGCTGCGACCTCACACATGGCTATATCGACGAAAACACGTTATACACACGGTAGAACAGTACAAAGGAGTACAAGCATGACAACAACCGATGTAAGCAAACGCGACTGGGCGGCGCTGGAACAAAAATATTACCAGGGGACATTCAAACGCCAGCCTGTGACATTTGTAAAAGGGCAGGGAACACGAGTTTGGGACAGCGATGGCAAAGTGTATCTTGACCTTGTGGCAGGCATTGCCGTCAATGTGCTGGGGCACTGCCACCCGGCAATTGTCAAGGCCGTACAGGAGCAGGTGACACAGCTCATCCATGTCTCTAACCTTTACTATAACACGCGGCAGATCGAACTCGCGGAACAACTCGGCCTGCTCAGCAACGGCATGCGTTCGTTTTTCTCCAATAGCGGGGCAGAGGCCAACGAAGGCGCGATCAAGCTGGCGCGCAAGTTTGGCCGCGTGCATAAAAACGGCGCGTATGAAGTCATCAGTATGGAGCGCAGTTTCCACGGGCGCACCCTGGCAACAACGGCAGCCACCGGGCAGGCTTTCTACCAGGCAACCTGGATTCCTTTGCCTGATGGCTTCAAACAAGTGCCTTACAACGATCTTTATGCGCTGGAAGAAGCTATCAGCGAAAATACCGTCGCCATCCTGTTAGAAGCGGTACAGGGCGAGGGCGGCATCTGGCCGGGTACGCCGGAGTTCATTCAGGGCGTGCGCCGGCTCTGTGACGAGCATAACCTCGTGATGATCTGCGACGAGGTGCAGGCGGGTATGGGCCGCACTGGCAAGTTCTTTAGCTGGGAGCACTACGGTGTGGTGCCGGACATTGTCACAATGGCAAAGGGCCTGGCGGGCGGCGTTCCCATTGGCGCGATGCTTGCAGGACCGCGCGCCGACCTCTTCAGCCCGGGCGACCATGGCACGACCTTTGGCGGCAATCCGCTCGCCAGCGCCGCCGGTATCGCCACCATTCGCACTATTGTGGACGAGAATCTGATCGAGAACGCCGCGAAGATGGGCGAATACGTGCGCAGCAAGTTCGAGGCTTTCTGCGACAAATACGATTTTATCGAAAATCCACGCGGCGTCGGCCTGATGCAGGCGGTGCATGTGAAGCATAATCTCGCGCCAACCATCGTGCAGCAGGCGCTGGAACACGGCCTGCTGATGAACGCGCTGGGCGGCAGCACACTGCGTATCGTCCCGCCGCTCAACATCTCCCAGGAAGAGGTGGACGAGGCGGCTGAACTGCTGGACAAAGCGCTGTCAGATGTTGCGCAGATGCCAGTTGCGCAGGCATAATAAGCAAGTCCATTACAAACCGGGACTGTCATGCCTGGGCAGACATGGCAGTCCCATTATTTTCTGCTCTTTATCTACAATTCCGGTGATTACCCCAAGTGGCGAGAGATGCTTCGCTGCGCTCAGCATGACAGGGGCGTGAATTGTCATGCTGAGCGCAGCGAAGCATCTCTCGCGCCATGTGATTGCGAAACCATATTGGTATTCCTATATGGGTCATCACAGTTCAATTCTCTTCCTTTACGGCAAAACCATCATTTATAATGATTAGAATCCCGATCCAGTTTCGTATAATATGTAATAGGGCAGCTAAACAGTTTGCTCACAACATTTAAAGCAGTGTGGATTATGGATAGTATAAAAAGTAAAGCGCTGGCACTCATCTACCGTTTTTCTCTCAAGCGTATTCTCCTGCAAGCGCTTGCCGCTATGCTTGGAGCTCAGTCTGCTATCGTACTTATTCTCCAGGTCATTTCTGTCCGGCGTAAGCGGCATCAGCCGCAGGGCGCATTTCCACATAAGCATCTGCGAGAAGTCGAGGTGGGCAATAATTTCGTGCAACTGTATGACTACGGGCGCGATCTTTACAAAGACATGCTTGAGGCAATCGATGCGGCCAAAGAGAGTGTGTACCTGGAAACGTACATCTGGAAAGGCGACAAAACCGGTCAGGCCTTTAAGGACATGCTGGCAAAGAAGGCCGCGCAAGGTGTGGATGTCTACGCCATCTATGACAGCTTCGCCAACCTGGTCGTACCACGTCGCTTTTTTAAGGACTTCCCCGAAAATATACACCTGCTGAAATACCAGCGCTTTCGCTCTCCTCTACAAATCTTCGATCCACGGCGATACGCGCTCGACCATCGCAAATTACTGGTGGTTGATGGTTACACTGCCTTTATCGGGGGATATAATATCGGCAGCTTGTACGCCACGCGCTGGCGAGATACGCATGTGCGCATACGAGGACAGGCGGCGGCTGATATCGCGCAATCCTTCACCGATTTCTGGAACCTGCACAATCCAAAAAAAGAGCGCATCACGCGACACTATCCGCGCCGCTTTAATCCCTTAATAAATGTGCGTGAGACGAATGCGCTGCGCCTGACCTTCCCTATCCGCGATATGTACATCGAGGCTATCAACCGCGCCGAGTTTGCCATCCGGCTGACCGATGCCTATTTCGTACCCGATAGCGTTCTGCTTGATGCACTCAAAACGGCTTCGCAGCGTGGGGTAAGAGTATCGATACTGCTTCCCTGGACCTCGAATCATATTGTCGTCGACTGGCTGGCACGTGGCAATTTCAAAGAATGCCTGGAGGCCGGTATCCGCATTTTCGGGTATCGTCACATGCTGCACGCGAAAACCTGTACCATCGATGGGCAGTGGTCAACCATCGGCACCGCCAATCTGGACCGGCTCAGTTCCGTCGGCAACTATGAAATCAATGTCGAAATCTACAGTGAAATTATCGCGCAGCAGATGGAGGCGCTTTTCGAGCGCGACCTGACCAATGCCTTTGAAATTACGCTCGAATCCTGGGAAAGGCGTCCCTGGTATATGAAGCTGAGCGAGTGGGTGTTAATCCCGCTGCGTATCTGGATGTAGACAAAAACGGAACAAGGCGAAAATGAGCGCCCTTGCAGCTTGCTATCACATGGATAAATATGATATAATACGCACAGAATTGAGGAAACTTTTGCGAAAAGTGGGCATCTCACCCACTTTTCTGTTTGCTATGGGCATTTTTACCCGGCAAAACCGATGCATGTAGTGTTTTCAGGAATCATCGGTATACGTACACGAACAAACTGATGTATTCCTTGTTATCGTTTTGTCGCTGCGCAGAGAGGCGTATATGCTAGCTGAGCGTGCGCGACAGAATGCAAGGAAAGGTACCGTCCAGCGGGCGACTAGCGGGAGGAAAGAGGCACATGAGGAGCGAATTTCAGGCTGCCATTGCGCAACTAATTGCCGAGAAGGGACTACCCCGCGAAGTGGTAATGGAAACCGTTGCCACCTCCCTGCTTTCGGCCTATCGTAAAAGCTTTGGCGGTGGAGAAAATATCCGTATAGAAGTCGATAAAAATGGCGACGTGCATGTCTGGGCCGCCAAAAAAGTGGTAGCGCAGGTAAGCAACGCCAACGACGAGATTTCGCTGGCGGAAGCGCAGCGCATTAATCCGCGTGCCGCGCTTGGACAGACCATCGACGTCGATTCCTCGTACATCTTCTCCAAGATTCCAGCGCAAACCGCCAAACAGGTCATTTTGCAGCGCATCCGGGAGGCCGAACACGAGCATCTTTACGATCAACTCAAAGATTGGATCGGCGAGATTCGTCTCGGTACTCTGACACGCAAAGACCCGGCACGGGGCTGGCTGCTCGATTTCGATAAAGCAGAAAAAGTCGAGGGAGTCATGCCGCCCGGCGAAGAGGTTCCCACGGAGCGCTATCGTCCAGGCCAACGGCTGCGCGTCTATGTCTACGATGTGCGCCGCGCTCCGGGACGCATGCTGCAAATTATGGTTTCGCGCACGCATCGCGATCTGGTGCGCCGCCTGTTCGAGGCGGAAGTGCCCGAAATCTACGAGGGCACCGTCGAGATCAAGGCGATTGCCCGCGAGCCGGGAAGCCGCTCGAAGGTCGCGGTGGTCGCCCGCCAGGAGGGACTTGACCCCATTGGCTCATGCGTCGGCGTGCGCGGTTCGCGCATCAACAACATCGTGCATGAACTCAACGAGGAAAAAATCGACATCATCCAGTGGAGTCCCGACCAGGCAACGTTCGTGGCGAATTCGCTCAGTCCTGTCAAACCGCTGAAAGTAGAACTGCGCGAGTCCGATCATACGGCGCTGGTGACAGTACCCGAGCGACAGCTTTCGCTTGCCATCGGCAAGGATGGACAGAATGCGCGGCTGGCCGCCAAACTTACCGGCTGGCGCGTGGATGTCACCAAACCTGCCGAGGGTGAGGTCTACGAGGAGCCTGTCGAGCGGCGCGAACCATCAACTTCACAGAGCGGACGACGCGGCGGGCATGGTCGCGAGCGCGAGGAGCGCCGCCGGTCGCACTACTAGCGCCACGAGGACAATAGAATATGGCAAAAGCAGCAAAGACACAAGGGAAGCGTCCAAAACATATTCCCATGCGCACCTGTGTCGCCTGTCATGAGACAAAAGCGAAACGCGAACTACTGCGCGTGGTGCGCACACCCGATGGGCACGTGATGGTTGACCCGACCAGCAAAAAATCCGGGCGCGGAGCCTATCTCTGCGCTCGCTATAGCTGCTGGGATACGGCCCTGAAGAAAAAACGGTTGGAACAGGAATTTGAAACCAGCATCTCCGAAGAAGACCGCACAGGTCTGGAGGCTTTTCTCGCTACTCTGCCACGCGATTCGTGAGCAGCAGGGAATAATTGATGCAGATTTCTTGTTGCAATTAGTGGTACAGTAGGCTATACTAAAGCAGATATCCTGAAAGGATACTGCTTTCTTGCCGTTTTCTCTCCTTTTTGCAAGGGCAAAGAGGAGACTGACGACACACTTTAGCGTATATCTCCTGCAAAAAACAGGAGACTAATTTCAGCGCCTAAGTAATATTCTTATGAGTTATTCTATCTCTACTCTGGTTAGAGTCACAGCCCTTCGTTTGGAGGGCAGTTTTGGCACAGTTTGCGGAGCGATAGCTATGACCTGTTAACCATAGCCCTTACGCCGGAGAGCGCAGACGAATACATGCCTGGCACTGCACCAACGAAGGTCTGTCTCCTTTCCTGATCGATTTCAGGGAAGGCGACAGTCCTTTTTATGTGGCTGTGAAGTGAGATTTCCAGCGCTGTTTGCGTCCCGCACATTATGCGAGAGATAAAAAGCAGCAGCGTAACATCAAGAAGGAGGTCTTCTTCATGAAACCAACATCTGATACTCCAGATGCCAATGAGCGAGCAAAGCCATCTCCCACACGGAGTCGTTCAAGCCGCGCAAAGCCAGAGAATACCCCGGCCAGGAGCCAGGAATCGGGACCCGGGCGACGCGCAACGCCTGCTCCCACTATGACCACTGCGCGCACGCAGCATACACCCGAGAAAACCACGACCGGCGAGACGCGGTCAGCAAATACGACGTCCACAACACCCAGGACTTCTAGTGTTAGAAACGGAAATGGGCCTACAACCGGCCAACGTCCGAATACCCATCATACAGGCCCACGCCCGACAAGCGGAACCTCAGCAGCTCATCACCCGACAACTGCAACACGCCCTGCTCCACGTCCAGCTGGGTCTGGAGGCCAGCCGGGCAAAACACAGGGAGGACATGGCGCGCCTCGAACATCGACGCGCTCCGGAGCGCCTGCTAGCCGTCCGCAAGAGCGGCGCAATGTGGTGAAAGAGAAACCGACCGGGCCGGTCTCCATACCCGCTCAGATCGTCGTCAAAGACCTGGCTGACCTGCTACATGCCTCGCCAACTGAGGTTATCAGCGATCTGATCAAAAAACATAGCGTTTTTGCGACGATTAACCAGGTCATCGATTATGATAAAGCAGCCCTGGTCGCGAAAGATCTCGGCTTTGAACCATCTCCCACGACCCCCGCGCCAGCGACAGCGGGGCGTACTAACGGGGCACTCACAACTAACGAATTGCTGAACGCTGCACGCGAGCAAGATAACACTGTCATTGTGCCGCCGGTCGTCACGATCATGGGTCACGTCGATCATGGCAAGACCACCCTGCTCGACACCATTCGCAAAACGAAAGTAGCGGCGAGCGAGGCCGGAGGTATTACCCAGCACATCGGCGCGTACCAGGTCGAGGTGCAGGGTAAGAAAATTACTTTCCTGGATACACCCGGTCACGAAGCCTTTACCGCCATGCGCGCTCGTGGAGCACAGGTGACACATATCGCGATCATCGTGGTTGCGGCTGATGATGGCGTCATGCCCCAGACGCGGGAAGCCATCGACCATGCTAAAGCTGCGAATGTTCCGATCATCATCGCGCTCAATAAAATAGATAAAGCGGACGCCAATCCTGATCTGGTCAAGCAGCAACTTGCCGAAATAGGAATTGTCATCGAAGAATATGGCGGAGACGTCATCTGCGTGCCAGTTTCCGCTCGACGAGGAACAGGCATCGATGAACTGCTGGAGATGATCCTGCTGCTGGCGGAAATACAGGATATCCGGGCTAATCCAAATCGCCCTGCCATCGGTACCATCATTGAAGCCAAACTAGAAAAGAACGCTGGCCCTATGGCAACCGTACTTGTCCAGCAAGGTACACTGAAGATGGGCGACAATATTGTGGTGGGAACAATGGCGGGCAAAGTGCGCGCCATGTTCAATGATCGTGGCAAGCGCATTCAGAAAGCTCCACCCAGCACGCCTGTCAGCATTCTGGGTCTGCCCGAAGTGCCGCAGGCGGGCGATCTGCTCGAGGCATTTCCCGATGAGCGTAGCGCTAAACAGGTGGCGGCTCAACGGGCTGAGCAGGCGCGCAGCGAATCGTTGGCGGCTCGCGGACAGGTCACGCTTGACACCCTTTATGCTCAGATGCAAGAGGGTCAGGTCAAGGAACTGAACGTGGTCCTCAAAGCTGACGTTCAGGGGTCGGTCGAGGCAATTAAGAACGCGCTCTCGAAAGTCGGTGAGGAAAACATCAAAGTTCGCCTCATTCATGAGGGCGTGGGCAATATTAGCGAAACCGATGTTCACCTGGCTGGCGCATCGGGTGCCGTTATCATCGGCTTCAACGTCAAGGCTGATGGCGCGGCGCAGCGTTTGGCGCAGGAAGAAGGCGTCGAGATTCGCTACTACAATATCATCTACCAGTTGATCGATGATATTCAGGCCGCGCTTACCGGTATGCTCGAACCAACGTTCCGCGAGGTGGTCGAGGGGCATGCCGAGGTGCAGCAGACTTTCAAGGCCGGTAAGAACATGTTCATCGCCGGCTGCCGCGTCACCGATGGTAGGATCACCCGCTCATCGCAGGCTCGCCTGCTGCGCAATGGCACAAAGGTGTTCGATGGCAAAATTGCTTCGCTGCGTCGTGGCAAAGACGATGTACGTGAAGTACTCAGTGGTTACGAATGTGGTATTGTCCTTGAGGATTTCAACGACTTCGAGATCGGCGACATCATCGAGACGTATACACAGGAGCGTGTGAAGCCTGGGGCATAAAAGCCTATTATAATGTCATAGTAGGGGCGACCCTCGCGGTCGCCCTGCCTGCCACAGTTGAGGCAACCAGGCAAAACACCTGCCTGCTAGCAGGAATGAGCGAGGAACTATGCCAAATCCACACCGGCAAGAAAAACTTGGCGAACTCATTACCTCTGAACTGAGCGATCTATTGCGCACGCGCATGAAAGACCCGCGAGTCGGCTTTGTCAGCATCACTCGTGTGGAGGTCAGCGGGGATTATCGCCACGCAAAAGTGTATGTAAGTGTGATGGGCAGCGAGGAGGAACAGGCCAGCACAATGCAGGCGTTGAAACACGCTACAGGTTTCTTGCGCCATGAACTCGCCAGCCGCCTGACGCTGCGCTTCACACCAGAACTGGTATTCAAGCTTGATCGAGGGATTGAGCAGGGTACGCGCATTCTGGAAATTATACGCGAACTGGAAAACGAGCAAACGGAGCATTCGGTTGGAACTGGAGACAATACATAGCAGGCTGGACCAGCAGTTAAGTCCAACACTGGTCCAGCAGGCGATGGCGCTGATTGCACCGGCGCAGCGTATCGCCCTCATCGCGCACGAACACCCGGACGGAGATTGTATCGGCTCGGCGCTGGGAATGGCGCACGTTTTGCGGCAACAGGGGAAAATCTGCGTGCCAGCGTGCGCCGACCCGGCCCCGCGCGTGCTTTCCTTCATGCCCGGCATCGCAGACCTGCAACAAAGCCTGGGCGACGAATCCTTTGATCTGGTTATCGCGCTTGATGCCGGAGAATTACTCCGCTTCGGCTCCCTCTATGCGCATCATAAAGCGTTTTTAGAGCAGGTGCCGATCGTAAACATCGACCATCACATCACCAGCGATGGCTGCGGGCGCGTCAACATCATCGACCCGGCCTCGGCAGCGACGGCGGAACTGCTGGTATTGTTCTGTCTGCAAGCAGGATTGCCTTTGAATAAGGATGCCGCCATCTGCTTGCTCACCGGATTGATTACCGATACTGGTTCGTTTCAATTCTCCAACACCACTCCTCGCTGCATGGAAGTTGCGGCGGAACTGCTGCGGGCTGGTGCTGACACGCAGACCATTGTGCAGCCTGTTTATCACACTCGTCCACTGGCGCAAGCACGCTTCCAGGCTCTGATTATGGTGAACGCTCGCACAAGCTGCGAGGGTCGGCTGATCTGGTCCCAGGCCACCGATGAAACGCTCGCACAAGCAGGCGCGATCCCAGAGATGGACGAGAACACCTCCACCATGCTGCATAACATCGAGGGCGTACAGGTCGCAGCGTTCCTGAAAAGTTATGGGGAAGCCAATGTCACACGCTTGAGCCTGCGCTGCTCAGAACCTTACAATGCCGGTCTGATCTGCCAGCGCATCAGCAACGGGAATGGGGGCGGTCATCCACGAGCGGCGGGGGCCACATTCTTTATGCCTATTGAACAGGCAACAGAGCTGGTCGTTTCCGAATTAGAGAAAGAGTTGCGCGGCGAATAAGCAATGGATGGTATCCTCAATCTTTTCAAACCTTCAGGGATGACCTCCCATGACGTAGTGGCACAGGTGCGGCGTCTATTGCGCCAGCGCCGCGTTGGACACGCAGGTACGCTTGACCCGATGGCGCAGGGCGTCCTGCCCATCTGCGTTGGACAGGCAACCCGCGTTGCCAAATATCTGAGCGAGAGCGGCAAAGCGTACCGCGCTACGCTCATCTTTGGCGCAGTCACCGATACTTATGATGCCGAAGGTGCCATTATCCATACAGCCAATACAGATACGCTTACTCGTGAGAAGCTAGAGGAGATTCTGCCCCAGTTCGCAGGCGAGCAGATGCAGGTACCCCCGCGCTACTCAGCTATCAAACTGCATGGGAAACCCGCGTATTCACGCGCTCGTGCAGGAGAGGACATCACGCTGGAAGCGCGGCCCGTTACCATCTATACTCTGACCTTGTTGAACTGGCAACCACCATCAGCCGAGCTATTGATAGAGTGCAGCAAGGGCACATATATCCGTTCGCTCGCTTACGATATTGGCGAACGAGTGGGCTATGGAGCCTACCTGGCGGCGCTCATTCGCACACGCAGCGGACCATTCTCGCTCTCAGAAAGCATAACCCTCGAACAGCTTGCCGAGGCCGCGACTTCAGGCACAGTCAGCGCCTATCTCTATCCTGCTGACAAGGCCCTTGAGCAATATCCTGCCCTGCATCTGGATGCCCAAACTGCTGAACGAGTGCGACATGGCAACGCTTTCCAGCACGACCAAAGGGGCGGGACAGGCATGCTTGCGCGTATCTATAACGAGTCGGGAACCTTTCTGGCTATTGCTCAATGGAACGACCAGGACGAGAGATGGCAGCCGATAAAAGTCTTCTCGGAAGGAGAAGCTTCAAGTGGTAGGTAAAAATAGCGGTTTTATAGGACTACCTCTTTCCTACCCGTTGCAACTCATTTACTAATACACCCGCCTGTGGTACTATTAGCCAAAGAACTTTCGGGATAACGTGTTAAATACATGATGAACATAGAGACGACTATCACAGGAAATACGCCCATTGCGATCACCATTGGCAATTTCGATGGCATCCATCGCGGACACCAGTACCTGTTTCAAATATTGCGCGAGGTAGCACAGGAAACGGATAGCGCTCCGACACTGGTAACGTTTACTCCGCATACATTGCAGATTGTGCGCCCGGAGGTCAACCTGGAATGCCTCACAACGCTGGACGAAAAGCTGGCGCTGGCAAAACAATACGGGCACCTGAACAATTATATCATCATACACTTTACGCCCCAGGTAGCGGCTATGAGCGCCCGTGAATTTCTGGACGAGTTGCGCACCCGTTTCACCATCCGGGCAATAGTGGTAGGCAACAATTTTAGCCTCGGCCATAAACGTATGGGTAATATCGCCTTCCTTCAACAGTATGGAGAAGAACATGGCATCGTAGTGCGCGCTATTGAACTGGCCGAAGATGGGCCGGAACATATCAGCAGCACGCGCATACGTAACCTGGTTCGAGAAGGAAATGTGGCCGAGGCAGGAAAGCTGCTTGGTCACCCGGTGGTGGTCAGCGGTGTAGTGATACGTGGAGATCAGCGCGGTCGGTTGATCGGCTTTCCCACCGCGAACCTGCTTCCACCTTCACATAAACTCATTCCTGCAAATGGCGTCTACGCTGCTCGTGTTCACATAGGAAAGGCGGCAAAAAGTGACGCCGCCAATAATACAGACGTCTCTATTGATGAGGCACCAACATACTGGCCAGCAGGAGAAAAGCCACTGGCAAGCGCGGTCAATATCGGAGTGCGCCCAACATTTGACGGGCAGAAGCGGCTGATTGAGGCTCACCTGCTCGATACCAATCTTGACCTGTATGATCAGTTTATTAGTATAGACTTCATCGCGCGATTACGTAGCGAGCAACGCTTCAACGGCATTGATGCGCTGAAGACACAAATTGCATCTGACGTGCAGCAAGCGCGGCAGATCTTGCAAGAGGGAGGTTGAGCAGGGTGAAAACTCGCCAAAACCCGCTCTCAAAAGTTGAATCGCTCATGCAGCGCATAATCGAGGGTCCTTTCGCGTTTCTCTTTCCCTCGCGGCTCCAACCTGCGGAAATTGCCCGTAAACTGCAGCTTGCGATGGAGGACAACATCCTGAACCAGGGTGAGGGACGGCGGCTCGCCCCGGAAATTTACGACATCTATCTGAGCATCAAGGATCACCAGCAATTATCGCCTGCTGAATCGACGCTCAAACGCGACTGGCAAGAACACCTGGTGCAATATGCGCGGCAGCATCACTTTACGCTGCGTATCATGCCCGTCATACGCCTGCACGCGAGCAGCGATCTACGTCCGGGCGGAGTGCGCATCGAAGCTCTGGTGGTAGATCGGCAGCATATGGGCGAAGGCGGAGAAGGTGGCATCATGGCAACGCAGGCACTCAGTGCCGAACAACTCGCGCAGTTACGAGCGCAATTGCCTACCGGGCAGCAGTTGCCCGGCATTTCAGGCTCATCCCATCCCGCATATCCCGCGCCAGCTCTAGGTAGCAATCCCAATCTATCGCAATTATCACCATCTTATCCGCAGCCAGCAGCGTCTCCCATGCCGCAGGCCTGGTTGACCATTCGCCTGCCACAGGCGGGACAGAAGGTCTACCGCATCGAAAAACCGGTGGTCAATATTGGTCGCCAGCTTACCAATGATATTATCGTTGAGGATAAGCGGGTTTCGCGTTATCATGCTCAGATTAAATACCAGCCCGACGGGCAATTTGCCATTTTTGATCTCGGCAGCACCAATGGTATCACGATCAACAATGTCCCAAATATGCGCCAGCACACGCTGCGCAATGGTGATCGTTTTACGATCGGCAGTTATGATTTTTACTTTGAGAGAAGATAAACATGACACTGGATGTCTTCTTGCTGATTTTACGGCTCTTATTCATTGTTCTCCTGTACCTCTTTCTGATGCAAGTGGTTATCGCCATTCTGCGCGATCTGCGCAAAACGGCGGCTAACAACGCCGATGGTTTCACGGGTAAAGCTGCTCCAGTAGTCGGCCATTTGATTGTGGTCGATAGCGGGCCTAGCTCCATTTTGCCCGGAACGCGCTTCAACCTGTTGCCACAAACGACCATCGGACGCGGCCCGACTTGCGATATTCAGCTGACTGACAACTTCATCTCGGGCGAACACACACGCATGTGGTATCGCAACGGCACCTGGTACGTGCAGGACGCGGGCAGCACCAATGGCACGTACCTGAACAACCAGCCCGCGCGCGAACCGCTACCGGCCCGTTTTGGAGACATCGTGCAGGTCGGCTTCATTCGTTTTAAACTCGCACAATAAGGCTTAGAGAGGATATTCGCATGGCGATGATTTCTGCTTCAGCAGGCATACGGCGCTATCGCTGGAAAGAACTGGGGTTACTCATTATCCCTTTCATGATCTTGCTGCTGGAAATGATTCAACTGCCAATTGCCCAGTACTACGTCTCGCAAATCAACAGCAGCCAGCAAAAAATTTCGTTCACAACCAGTCTGCTGCCGCATCTCAATACACTGACACCGATACTTGGCTTAGTCATCCTGCTCCTGATCGTCAACGTCTTGCTAAGTTTCACCTTCCCGAAAGCTGACCAGATGCTGCTGCCACTTGTAGGGTTAATGAGCGGTATAGGCGTCATCATGGCAACTCGCCTGGGATTAAGTCCAAGCGTCGGCGATCCCAACCTCGGCACACGCCAGCTTGTCTGGGTAATGGTAGGGCTGATTGTCTGCATGATTACGCTCTTCAGCCTGCGTAATATGGGCTGGCTGCGTCGTTACAAATATACGTGGGCTTTGCTCGGCATTATCCTGGTAGGCTTGACACTGGGCAATGCGCTGCGCGTCAGAAACCTGGACAGCCCCACCCATGATCAGTTGAACTTCGGCCCGCTCAATTTACAGCCTTCGGAGCTGTTGAAAATATTCATCGTGGTGTTCTTCGCGGCCTATCTGAGCGAAAACATCGATGTGATGTCCGAGAGTAACATTCGCATTGGCTCTTTTCGCCTGCCCATTCCGCCTTTGCGCCAGTTCGGGCCTATCGCGACCATGCTCGGCCTCTCGTTGTTACTCTTCCTGGGCGTTCGCGAACTCGGCCTTGCTCTGCTGATCTATGGCATTTTCCTGTCGATGATGTACCTGGGCAGCGGGAAAATTATCTACGTGGTAGAGGGCCTGCTCGTGTTCTTCGTCCTCGGTTTCATCGGTTACAAGCTCTTCAGCTATGTGCAAAACCGTTTCGCGGCGGTCAGTATTGATGTCGTACACTGGCAAAACTGGACGCAACAAACCATCGATTTCGCTCATAACGGCGCGCTCCAGATTGTACAGGGGCTGATTGCGCTTTCCAGTGGCGGCATTCTCGGCGCAGGCCTCGGTCTTGGACATCCTGGCTTCGTGCCGGTGGTGCAGTCCGATATGATCTTTACGGCGCTAGGTGAGGAATTTGGGCTAGCCGGGCTTTTCGGGCTGATCGGCATTTACCTGCTCATTCTCTATCGCGGTTATCGCATTGCCATCGAGGCAAGCGATCCTTTTAACCAGCTCCTGGCTGCCGGACTGACATCCATCTTTGCCATTCAGGCCTTAATTATCATCGCGGGCAATATGAAATTCCTGCCTTTGACAGGTATCCCCCTGCCTTTCCTGAGCTATGGTGGTAGCTCAATTATCGCCAATTACATTATTGTAGGAATACTGCTGCGCATTTCACACAATACAGCGATGCAACGCGAAGGATTAGCCTGAGGCTTCTCTTGTGTGTTAGCCTGACAGGTGTTATACTACGTGCATCAACAGGGAAGAATGGTGCTCAGGACAGGCATCCTCAGGAAGCTTGTTTTGTGATTAGCGGAACTAGTAGGGGCGTTTGCAATGGGGCAATACCGGCAATGGCTGAGTTATCAGGAACGCGAGCGGCGCTTAAAAGCTGAACTCGCCGCTCTTGAAGCTGAACTGGCACAACTTGAAGCGGCGCTCGACACGCATTTTTTAGAGCAGTTGAACCAACCCGCAAACTCACTCACCCAAACTTTGCTTATCCAGGCTCTGTTTCATTTCACCTCACTCCCTGCTAATACCTCTGCATCACCTTCCCATTCCATTAGCGACCAACAAGTTTGCGCACAGGAAGAAATAGCTACCTCTACTCCGCCTCTCACAAATGGATACAGCGAATCGCCCAGACCTGTCGAAACAGGTTCATCTGTCCTCTTCAGTTGGGGACCAGACCTCGGCCTACCGGATTTAGAGAACCCGGAGCAACTACCGGCAAATTCCAGCCCATTCTCTTCCGAGGCCGATCTGGAGTTCCTGCCAGAAGATATGCAGGCCTTTATTGAAGGCCACTCTGAAACTGATCCCCAGATAGAGTTGCCTCGCTGGCTGCGCAGGATTACGGTCACATCTGGTGAATCCGACATCACCCGGCCAATCGATCAGGAGAGCATTCGCAATAATCGCCTGGTACAGCGCTGGGCCAGGCGTTGGGGGCGTCCCTCTTCAACTTCCCCCACCATTGCTCCCGACCAGAAAAGCGAGGATGCACATGACGAATAGCGCTTCCAACAGCACTGTAGAGGCAATTTTTGCGCATCTGAGTCCTGAAGATGTCGAGCAGTTCTATTTCGCCTATAAACAATGGGCTATTCAGCAGCGCATTGCCGGATTACGGCGAGAGGTCGAGCAGATACACCGGCAACTCGCGGAAAACGAAGCCGCCATACAGGCCGCCCGCCCGACACCCATCGCCCTTGCATCCCTGGCGCGTCTGCAAGCAAATGGAGTATCCGATGTCAATCTGCTCGACCGCATGCTTGAACGAGGTGAGGAGTGGCTTGACCGCACGATGCAGCGCCTCGAATACTTCGAGCAACTGGATGATTTCCTGAAAGAGGATTACACACAGTGGTGTACTAACGCCCTGGAAGGTGCATACGACTGGGTCGATCCTCTACTCTTCTCGACAGACGCTCCTGTCCTTTCCAATGATGTTGCCATTTCTGTAAAAGAACAGGAACCCGAGGAAGTGGGAGCTACCGAGGAACAACTCCTGCAAAAGCTGGCCGAGGAACCAGAAGACGAAGCCGACGATGCCTGGCAGACTGCCACCCTCAAGCGCGAAGCCATTTCGCTGCAACCTCTACAACCGGACGAACGAGAGCAAGAATTAATAGTAGAGCTATCCGAAACAGGCATTGAAACAAACGAGGTTGCTCCTGTTTATAATGAATTTGTTCCAACAGCTGAGGAAGCTTTTAGCGAACCTGAAACCCAAAGCGTTGCCGAGGAATACATTGCGCCAGAGGAGACGTCACAGTACGAAGTCAACGAGGTCAAAGAGCAACCAGAACTTCATGAATTTCCCGCCAATGAAGCGGCTGTTCCCATTACAGAAACAGAACCATCAGAATTGCACGAGTTTGCCGTTCCCGATGCAGCGCCTCTCGAAGAGCAATCGCAAGAAATCGCACTGCACGAATTCGCAGTCAGCGATCAACCATCTGAAGAAACTTCGAGCGGTGAGAGCAAAACGCAGGAAATGTTAGAAACTTCTCTCCCCGTTGCATCGACGAAAACACAGGAACAGCAAGCGGAAACACAGCCAGAGGAAACGCCGTACTCCTCAGAGGAGCAGGCAGCACCCTGGAAAATGGAAACCTTACCACAAACACCTGTTCCTCAGACGCGCAAGAAAAAACCGGGCTTTTTCGCGAGGCTCTTTGGCAAGGCCTGGCAGGAATAAATATCCAGGCTGCTCCACATACATTCTTCACGCCGGAGGATACTGCTGCGGGGGAGCCGCAAAAACATCGCTTGATAATCCCGGCATCGGCACATACACCAGAGGTGAATATTGCTGCGGAATAGGAGGGTTACTTACCTGCTCCAATTCCACCAGCTTTTTGCGGAGTTCTCGTAATTCATGCCGCTCTTGCCACGCGGTTATCAAAGTCACGATATAGACGAGCGCGGCTCCAAACAGGCAAGATAGCAGCAAAAGCAGTCCCAGCGGCACCATCGGGAGATGCTTCCCCAGTATCGAAAACTGCACACTCATCAATAAGAGCGCACCGTTCTCGATTACCAGGAGAGTTATAGCTCCACCAGCCAGAATTACAATACCAGATACAACGTACCGCACAATGCTTTCTTTCTTTCTACAAAACACAACAGCACCTTGTATTGTAGATAAACAGGAGTTTACGAGCTTTTCTCCCATTTCTTCTGGTGGTAGAGGCCTTTTTTGCATCCCAGGTTGGGGAACGAAAGCCACTCGCCAGAGGCTGAGACAGGGATGTATTTCATCATACGCCATTGGAAAGCCTGTCATGCTGAGCGCCGCGAAGCATCTCGTGTGCCGACTGATACGTGCAGCGAGACCGTAGATGTTTCGCTGCGCTCAGCATGACAGGCTCGAGAAAAGCCCTACTTCAGATACACTATTCCTTTCGACCCATCTACCGTAATCTGCTGGCCTGTAGTGATACGCTCTGTAGCACTCAGCACCCCGACAACGGCAGGAATCCCATATTCGCGCGCCACAACCGCGCCATGAGATATAGCGCCGCCCATTTCCATTACCAGGCCACCAGCCGTCAGGAAGAGTGGCGTCCAGCCGGGGTCGGTCGAAGGGGCGACGAGGATTTCGCCCGGTTCCAGGTGAGCGCCCGTTGGCTCATGAATCACACGCGCTTTCCCGCTTACTACTCCTGCTGATGCTGGTGTTCCTTTCAGTATGTTATCGACTGATTCGACAGCATTAGCCGAGGTATCAGGTTCGGTGCCATCAGAGAGCAGGATGCGTGGAATATGACGACGTTTTAACTCTTGTTCATAAGTAACGCGCCGTTCGCGTACAATGGAGCGCATGTCCCTTCCAAGCAAGGCTGTTCGCGCTTCAGATAAACTGAGAAAGAAAACATCCTCAGCTTTCTCCAGTTTCCCCGCCTGCGCCAGTTTCTCCCCGATAAGCCAGAGTTGTTCGCGTGCGCGAGCCAACAAGTAAACAACGCAGAATTTGGGCATCTCGCGAAATCCGGCCAACATGCGTGTTCGTTTCAACAAGAAACGGACCAGCCACCCGCGCAATCGTCCTTTGCGTGCCGCTCGCCTTGAGAGAGTTTTCACCATCGCTTCCGCTTCCCGCGCACCACGTCGGAACTGGACATCCGGTGCCATATCCGGGTCTTGCAGTCGCAGATAGTTGGCAAGGACGCCAAGAATATGTGTCGGGTCTTCTGACCAGCGCGGCATACCCACATCAATTTCGGCTACGCCACGATGTCCATATGCACTCAAAAACTTGCTTAATTTCTCCTGGAGCAGACCTGGCATACGATGTGCATGATAATCCTGGGCCTGCTGCGCGAGAGGCGTTTCACGGAGATAGCAAGCAGAAACAGGATCGCGCTGCACCTGTTGCGCAAGCTCCCAAATGGCAAGATCCATTTCTGTGGTCGGATTGTGCGGGAGGCTACGCAGCACGCCCTGTAGCTCATCGGAAGTGGCAAGACCATCCAGGAGCCTGCCAGCTACATTATGCGAAATAAGCCCACAGAGAAAAACCGGTGCTAATCGGCCCAGAGTAGGGGGTGTATTGTCAAGCAGGAACTGCTCAAGTGCGTTTAGACGTTCGATAGAGCCAGCAGATCCCGCTTTTTCGACAACATCATTGAACCTCTGTAATCCAGCCCTCATACGTTCCACTCGCGCCACTGCTGCCGAAGGCCAGAACAGCGCCTGGGGCAGGTAAAGCGGAGCGCGGGTCATGGCCATCAAAGCAACGAATGTGCGCGCAACCCGCCGACGGCGCGCGGGTACGAGCGAAAGACGTGGATCAGTAGCAAGTTGTTCTAAGGGTATGACAGAGGGGGCCTCGCCTAGCTGGGCTACTCCCAGCAGCAATTTGCGCCCAAATGAACTGCGCATGGGAATGGTGACATCAATAAAAAGACGAGAGGCTGCTTCTACAAGCGCAGGGGGGCCAGCCAGAATATTACGAGGCGGCATGCCGAGCCGCCTTGCCATTGCTGAGCCAAAGAGACGGGCAAAGGAAAGTCCCATAGGCGTGAATGGTCGGTACACTCCTTGAACGACATTGAGCGAAAGGTATACGCGCAGAACATCATCTGTTGCCGGTGCTGTGGTGGGCAGCGGGAAAAGCGTTGTGATCGGTCGCGTCTGAGTGAGCCAGATGCGGCCATTGGAGTCAATGGCCCACTCGGTGTCCTGCGGCGCTCCATAATGGGCCTCGACCTTCCCGCCAAGATTTGCCAGCATTCTTACCTGTTCATCGGAGAGACAGGCCTCGTTGTTTTGTTCAACCTGCTCGATACGCCGCGTGCCACCCCCTGCAACGGACTGGATAATGACACGCTTATTACCCAGACGGCGCTCTACAATCTCGCCGCTAATCGTATTGACGACAAAGTGATCTGGATTGACCACACCGGAGACAACTGCCTCTCCCAGGCCAGGGCTGGCATCGATAACCGCCTGGCGACGTTTGCCAGTTAAGGGATTGGCGGTGAAAAGCACACCGGCAACTGTGGCATCGATCATACATTGAACAGCAACCGCGAGTCGCACACTGTGGGGGTCAATGCCGTTGCTGGCGCGGTAGCTCACGGCACGATCCGTCCAGAGCGAGGCCCAGCAACGGCGCACAGCATCGATAAGTGCGTCCTCACCCAGGATATTGAGGTAGGTTTCCTGCTGACCAGCAAAGCTTGCAAATGGTAAATCTTCAGCCGTAGCCGAGGAGCGTACAGCAACCGGAACCGCTTCACCGTCTCCCAATACCCGATATGCCTCGCTGATCGCCTCGGAGATAGCTTCAGGGATAGGCGCAGAGAGCAGCAAGGAACGCGCAGTAGAAGCCAATTCTGTAAGGTGAGCCGTATTGTCTGTGCGAGTCGTGGAGAGTTCGGCCAGAACAGGCTCCAGGTTAGCTTCTTTAGCCACGAGCATATACGCAGAGGTGGTGACACAAAAGCCCGGTGGCACAGGCAACCCGGCGCGAATCATCTCCCCCAGATTCGCCGCTTTGCCACCGGCAATAGGAAGTGACGTGTGATCTATGGCGGTAAACGGCAGAACAAAATCCGCTTGAACTTCACTGTTCTGTGGGGTTGGACTCTGGATGCTCATGCTGCCTCCTTCTCTGACCGGCTTCAGCAAGCAGAGCCATCGCCCGAGTGATAGTTGCCTGCTCCTCAGCCGAGTAGTATTCCATTACAGCGATTTGCACGTCAGCGCGACGCTGTTCAAGTGCCGAGATAAGCGTTCGGCCTTTTTCAGTAATGGCGACACGCTTCACCCGGCGATCATGCTCGTCCTCGCGCCGACTCACCATGCCGCGCTCAACTAACTGATCCAGCAGGCGACTGGTCGCAGATACCGAACGACTCAGGATATCAGTCACCTGCTTGATGGTCAGCTCGCCCTCTTCATCGAGCAGCAAGAGCGTAGCTACCTGGGGCAGCGAGAGATCAAGGTCGCCAAACGTACTCAATACGCTGAAAACGAACTCTCGCACAACGGAACGCCGGAACTGGCTAATGCTGCGCGCAAGTATTTCACGGTCACGGGTATGCATTGGTTGCATCTCTCAAATATTTGCAAATATACAACATTTGTTTAAATGAAACAATAACATATACTTGCGCGCATGTCAATATCCCTATGGATAGAAGGCACTATGTTTTTGACAGTCGAAATTGGTCTGCATTCCTCTTGCACTAATTGTGTATTGAGAATATACTAGAGGTGGTACCCTTTCGTTTCAAGCATCGTAGTGTTTTGCTCTCACCTGATGTTCCTCTCAACGGTCGTGCAAGCATGGATCTACCCCGTTAACCAGGGAAGATACCCTTCCCCTAAGTGAACAGTAAAAGGAAGGAGACAAGCGATGTATGTAGCTATCCGGCGGATGAAGGCAAAACCGGGTTCACTTGATGAGGCGGTGCGGCGAGTTGAAAATGGGTTGGTGCCCATTCTCAGTAGTGTCCCGGGCTTCGTCGAGTATGACGTGGTGCAAGTGGGGGAGGATGTGGGTTTGACCATCAGCTTCTTTGAGACGCAAGAGCAGGCAGAAGAGTCCAACAGAAGAGCGGCGGACTGGGTCAAAGAGAACTTAGCTCCTCTGGCTGCGGGTCCCCACGAGATCGTTGCGGTAGGAGAGGTGCGGGTTCATAGGGGAAAGTCAGCTAGTTAAGAAGCCGTTTCACATCTGAAACAAAGAACTCGGTGGCGAATGGCTACCGAGTTCTTTGTAGTTGTAAGATATATACTCTGCACGAGAATACAGGGGTGGGGATTCGCCGCTTGCAAAAACCTGACGCGCACCCAATTCAGCACATTGAATTGACTCTGCACATCATTAGCCGTATACTAATCAGGCAACAGTGACCTCTAGCCGCTGTTGCCATCCGTATTGGCGCACATTTAGAGGTAGGCAGCGTGTTATTCGAAGAGTTCGCGAAAGAGAATCCTGTACATAGTCCGGTTCGCAATCAGTATTTGCAGATCAAGCGACAGAACCCCGATACCATCCTCTTTTTCCGCATGGGTGACTTCTATGAGATGTTTGATGACGACGCGGAAATTGTGGCACGCGAGTTGGAGATTGCCCTGACGCGCCGCGATTTCGGGCGCGGCGAAAAGTCACCGATGGCAGGCATTCCCCATCACGCGGTCGATGGCTATCTTGCCCGCCTCGTAAGCAAGGGATATCGCGTAGCAATTTGCGAGCAGACCAGCGACCCGGCGCTTTCAAAGGGGCTGGTTGATCGCGAAGTGGTGCGCATTGTGACACCCGGCACAATCATCGACCCCTCGATGCTGGCGGCCAAGCGCAACAACTTCCTGGCAAGCGTGGTCACGGGACGCGAGGCAGTTGGTATTGCCTATGTCGATATCACCACTGGCGAATTTGCCGTCACGCAGTTTTCTACGCCGGAACCTGAACTGGCATTACAACAGGAAATAGCCCGCGTCTCCCCTGCTGAAGTACTGGTCGAAGCGAACTATAATCATCAAGGCAGCCGCAAGCGGCGCTGGCTGGCGGCGGTGATGAGCGAGAAAAGCGTGCGGCGCGTGGGCAGCAACGGCAATCCCAACGCCGATATCGACGAAGCCATTGCCGCCACGCACGCAACCTACAACGAAAATGGCAACGGGCCTGTTCCCGAAGATGACGAGGATGATTTCGCGCCCCTGGCAAAACTCCTCTCAGGAATTGCCGGACACGTCACTCCGTTCGATGCGCGCTACTTTCAGGAAGATGATGCGCGTCATCGCCTGTTCTCGCATTTTGAGGTCGCCTCTCTAGAGGGATTTGGCTGCGCGCACCTGCCCCTTGCCATTCGAGCTGCTGGAGCTGTGCTTGCCTATTTGCAGGAAACACAAAAGGGGCTGTTGCCTCATCTCACCTCGCTCGAAACTTACTATACGAACGAGTTCATGACGCTCGATCCATACACGAGACGCAATCTAGAACTCTTCGAAAGCGGGCGCACCGGTACGCTCAAAGGTTCGCTATTATGGGTGCTGGACAAAACGCGCACTCCAATGGGCGGCAGGCTGCTGCGGCGCTGGATCGGGCAGCCATTGCTCGATCTCTCAATTCTGCGTCGTCGCCAGCAGATCATCGGCGAACTGCTGGGAGATGGCCTGCTCCAGGCGCGGCTGGCCGAAGGGCTGAAGAAGGCGGGCGACATCGAGCGGCTTGCCAATCGCGTGCGCCAGCGCATCGCCACGCCCCGTGATCTGGTCGCGCTGGCAAGTGGATTGCGTGCCGCCGCCGAAGTGCGTTCCAGCCTACCACTCGAAGCCGTGGAAAACATGCCGGGGTTAACTTCCTTAATGGAACGACTTGGTGACAACGAGGAAACCATTCGCCTCATCGAACGCGCCATCGTTGATGAGCCGCCCGTGAGCGCATCGGAGGGTGGAGTGATTCGCCCTGGCTATAGCGAGGAACTGGATCAGATTCAACTGGCGGCAAAGGATGGGCAGCGCTGGATCAGCGAGTTGGAGCAGCGCGAGCGCAAACGCACCGGCATCACTAACCTCAAAGTTGGCTACACGAAAGTTTTCGGTTACTTTATCGAGGTCTCTAAAGCCAACCTCAATCGCGTCCCTGCTGAATACATGCGCAGGCAAACGCTGACCAATGGCGAACGCTTCGTCACGCCCGATTTGAAGGAATACGAGTCGCTGGTGCTGCACGCGCAGGAACGCATTCACAAGTTGGAAAGCGAATTGTTCGCGCAAATACGCGCCGAAATCGCCATTTCTCAAGTTGATCGCATCCTCGACACGGCCCACGCTCTTGCTGAGATCGATGTTTACCTGAGTCTTGCAAACGTCGCAGCTCGGCAGAATTATTGCTGTCCTCAATTGAACGAGGGAGACACAATTCATATCGTCGCTGGCCGCCATCCGGTAATTGAGCAGGCCCAGCTAGATATACCGTTCATCCCCAACGACGTAGAAATCTCTAATTCAGCGTCCCAAATTTTGATTATTACAGGACCAAATATGGCGGGTAAATCAACCTACCTGCGGCAGGTAGCCTTGATTGTTCTGATGGCGCAGATCGGCAGCTATGTGCCCGCCGAGGCCGCGACCATCGGGCTGGTTGACCGCATCTTCACCCGTATCGGCGCGCAGGATGACCTGGCAACAGGCCAGAGTACTTTCATGGTTGAGATGGTTGAAACCGCCAATATCCTGCATCATGCCACGCCCCGTAGCCTCGTGATCCTCGACGAGATCGGGCGCGGCACCAGCACCTACGACGGGCTGGCGATTGCGCGCGCCGTGATCGAGTACCTGCACAACAACAAACGCTGTGGAGCGCGCACACTTTTCGCCACGCACTATCACGAACTGATTGAGGTGGCAAAGATGCTACCTCGCGTGCAATGTCTCAACGTGGCGGTCGCAGAGGAAGACGGCAAAGTTATCTTCCTGCACAAGATCATCCCCGGTGGCGCAGACCGCAGCTATGGCGTGCATGTCGCGCAACTGGCAGGCATACCCAAACCGGTTATACACCGCGCCGAGGAAATCCTGGCGGAGCTGGAACAAAAAGGCGATGCCCGAGCGCGCCGGAAAGCTATGAAAAATATTCCAGCCCCCGCCGTGATGCAAATGACGCTCTTCTCGTCGGAACCTCATCCTTTGATTGAGGAACTGAAAGAGCTTGCTATCGAGGAACTGACACCCATCGAAGCCATCGGGAAATTGTATGAATTGCAGCAGAAAGCGCGCAAATCCTAATTGCAGTATTCTCAAGCGGGTCGAGAACGCGAGGAAACTCCCGGCCCTTCCAGTGAGGAAAGTATACTGTTCAAACCCGAAGAGGTCAAGCGGAAATACAATAGGGAACATTTGCTTGTGTCCATTCGTGTATACAAATAGAAAGGCATAAATTTGTAACGATGGTTGTTATAGTGCTATGATGTAGCAAAAGCTTCATACCTGACAATCACGTTTACTTTACACCGACGTAGTCGCTTTCGTTGAACGCTCTTCAACCACTATTCAGAACGAGGAGTTTGTCTATGACCAATCCATTACTTGAACTCAAGGCGCAAGGACAAAGCGTCTGGTACGATAATATCGACCGCGCGCAGTTACAAAATGGGCAGTTTAAAAAGCTGCTCGATGAAGATGGCATCGTGGGTGTCACCGCCAACCCGACTATCTTTCAGAAATCCATCAGTCACGGCAACGCTTACGACGAGCAGATGACGGAACTGATCAAGGCTGGCAAGAATAAAAATGAAATTTACGAGGCGCTGGTGATCCGCGACATCCAGACAGTGGCAGACATGCTTCGCCCCATCTACGAGCGCACCAATGGCTATGACGGCTATGTCAGCCTGGAAGTCTCGCCAGACCTCGCGCATGATACCGATGGCACGATTGCTGAGGTGCGGCGCTTCTGGAAAATGGTAAATCGCCCGAACCTGATGATCAAAATTCCTGCCACTCCAGAAGGTATTCCCGCCGTCCAGCAGGCACTGACCGAGGGCATCAACGTCAACATTACGCTGATTTTCTCGATTGAGGTCTACCGCCAGGTCACGGAAGCTTACCTGAGCGCACTGGAAGACCGCAACGCTCAGGGGCAAGACATCAGCCATATCGCCTCGGTAGCCAGCTTCTTTGTCAGCCGCGTTGATACGCTGGTGGACAAGCTGCTTGAGGATAAGATCAAGGCGACCAGCGATCCCGCACAGCAGCAGCAATTGAAGTCGCTTGAGGGCAAGGCCGCTATCGCCAATGCGCGCCTGGTCTACCAGGAATTTGAGCGCATCTTCGGTACGCCGCGCTTCGAGTCGCTTAAACATAGCGGCGCGCATGTGCAGCGTCCACTGTGGGCCAGCACCAGCACCAAAAACCCGGCCTATCGCGACGTTCTTTATGCCGAAGAGCTGATCGGCCCGGATACAGTTGATACGATGCCGCTTGAAACCATCGAGAACTTCCGCGATCATGGCCGCGTCAGCCGCACCGTCGATAAAGATGTACCGCAGGCCAAAGCGGAGCTGGACGCGCTTGAGAAAGTTGGCATTTCTTACGATGCCGTCACCCAGCAACTGCTAGACGAGGGCGTGCAAAAGTTCGCGGACTCCTTCCACGAACTCTTCAAGGGCATTGAAGAGAAACGGCAGTCCATCGAACAGCAGGTCACTCGCTAAAGTATGGTGATTGCCACCATGTAAATACGTGGGGACGCTCCTTGACGGACGTCCCTACGATTTTATATGATGAATGAACTTATTCATGTTTTATTGATATGAGGAGAGTATCATGCCTCAACGGAGTGTAGTAGAGGCACCCAACCCTTTACGAGAGGGAATCCGCTTAAAAAACAGCCCCGAACCATGTGTCATGGTTATCTTCGGGGCAACAGGCGATCTGACGCATCGCAAATTACTGCCAGCCCTGTATAATCTCGCCTTAGAACATCCGCTTCCGGCGGGCTTTTCAGTGGTTGGCTTCGCACGGCGTCCCTACACGGATGACGTATTTCGCCAGCAAGCGCTCGATTCCATCAATGAGTACTCGCGTCAGAAGCCCGTCAATCCGCAGGTCTGGGAAAGCTTCGCCTCGGGCATTCATTACCTGCAATCCGATTTTAACGATCCCAAAGGCTACGAAAAGCTCAATAACCTGCTTAACGAACTTGATCGAGATCGAGGCACGAACGGCAACCGCATTTTTTACCTTTCTACGCCGCCCAGCCAGTATCCAGAAATTATCCAGCGTCTCGGCGCGGCAGGACTCAACCGCAGCCGCAAAGGTTGGACGCGCATCATCATCGAAAAGCCCTTTGGGCATGATCTGGCCTCGGCCAAAGAACTCAACCGGCAGGTGGCGAAGGTTTTTCGAGAGGAACAGGTCTACCGCATCGACCACTACCTGGGCAAAGAGACGGTACAAAATATACTCGTGTTCCGCCTGGCAAATGGCATCTTTGAACCGGTATGGAACCGCCGCTACGTCGATCACGTGCAGATCACGGTGGCGGAAAATATCGGCCTGGAGGGACGCGGCGGTTACTACGAAGAAGCCGGCGCGATTCGCGACATGGTGCAGAATCACGTGCTGCAACTGCTCTCGCTGGTGGCAATGGAGCCGCCAATTGCCTTCGAGGCCAATGCAGTGCGCGACGAGAAGGTGAAAGTGCTGCATGCCTTGCAACCGCTCGCAGGCCAGGAGGTGCTTACGCATTTGATCCGCGCGCAGTATGGCCCCGGTTGGGTTAATGGACAGCAAGTGGTTGGCTATCGGCAGGAACCAGGAGTTTCGCCCAACTCTATCACCGAAACCTATGTCGCAATGAAGGTGTTTATCGATAGCTGGCGCTGGGCTGGCGTACCGTTCTACCTGCGCACCGGCAAACACCTGCCCAAACGTGTCAGTGAAATCGCTATCCAGTTCAAACAGGCTCCCTTGATGATCTTCAAAAAGAGCGAAGCCTACGGGCAGGTCGAGCCAAATGTACTGACCCTGCGCATTCAGCCAGACGAGGGCATTTCGCTCAAGTTTGCCGCGAAGGTGCCCGGAAGCGAGATGCAGATTCGTCCGGTGAACATGGACTTTTTCTACGGTTCGTCCTTCTTCCGCGAGCAGCCCGAAGCATATGAGCGGCTTTTACTCGACTGTATGCTGGGCGACTCAACCCTCTTCACGAGACGCGACGAGGTTGAGGCGGCCTGGACGTTCATTCAAGGCATCCTGGACGAGTGGAAAAATGAACCGCCTGAGACGATCTATACCTATGAATCTGGCACCTGGGGGCCGCAGGCCGCCGATGAATTCATCTGGCGCGATGGTCGCAGGTGGCGAAGACCATAACCCCTTCTTTTCGGTATATACTATAAGTGTCGAGCAGTAGCAGCGAACAACGTAGTTCAACCGCGAAAGCTTTACCGTCCTTCCGGTCAAACGAGCCGCATTTGCTCGCGTAGGGTGTCTCTTGCACCCTGAAGCAGGAACAGAACAAGGCAGTTCTCTCATAGAACAGGAACACGAGCATGACGAATGAAACCGCCAACGGCCCAGGGGTCTCTTTACCCTGGGCGGGAAAACTGGTACGCATCGAGCAGGTCGAAGAGTTCTTTCCCACGCTCTGGAACATGTCTCTCGATAACTTGCGCATCGGTGCTAATCTCAATGTACGCACCAGCGTCTTAAATCTCGTCATCTGCGCGCCCGATATTGAAACCGCCGCGTATGCCAGCAAGCAACTACGCGAACTGGCAAGCACGCACCTGGCGCGTGTCACCCTGATCGTGCTTGACCACAGCGAACAGGCTCCTTCAGAGGTGACATCCTGGGTCACGCTGCGCTGTTTCTCGATGATCTCCGATTTAATGCGGCACTGCTTCGAGCAAACCACACTGCTGGCCTCGGGCAGAGCCGTGTCTTCCATCGGCAACATTATCCATCCCCTGCTCAAGCCTGACCTGCCAGTCTATCTCTGGTGGCTGGGAGACCCACCCGCCTATGATGATCCAGCCTTCAGAAGCCTGGTCGCGCTGAGCAACCGCGTGATCTTCGACTCGACCCGGTTCTTTCATCCCGAGCAGGATATCTACACGCTCTCCGACCTTCTCCGTACAGCAGCAGGCAGCGCATTGAGCGATCTGAACTGGGCGCGCATTATCCCGTTACGAGAACTCGTGATCCAGTTTTTCGATGTCGCTGAATATCGTCCGTTCCTGACCGGTATTTATTCGCTTGAAATCGAACATGCCGCCGCGCCGCTCGCCATGCCCATGCAAACAAAAGAAGGTGACGTCTCACCAAATCCCGCCCGCGCCCTGCTGCTGGCCGGGTGGCTCAAAGGACGCCTCGGCTGGGCCATCGCCGACGACCGCTCGCAAAATCAACACGATACCAATAGTGGCACGTATCATTGGAAAATAGACCGTCAGACGAATGCTCGCATGACCAATCCCCTGGTAACGCCGCGCACAAGAAGCGGCCGCCTGCCTGGTGGTCGTTATGCGAACATTTCCATTCGACCACGAGTCATGCCAGATATGCGCCCCGGTGCTATTGCCCTGGTGCGCCTGATAAGTGTGGCCGAGGGGAAGCAGGCCGTCTTTACCATCGAACGCGAAAAAGATCTCGACCACGTATCTACCAGTGTTGAAGTGGATTCGGAGCTGCGCCAGAAGCGCATCGTGAACTTGCCGGATACCATCAGTGAAATTGATCTGCTGCGCGATGAACTGGAAATCACCGGACACGACTATCACTTTGAACAAACCCTGCAAGAGGTGGCGGATCTGCTGGATGCGGAGTTATGATACTTGACTGAGGAGAACAGTATGAATGTAGGCATTTATCCCGACCTGAATACGATCAGCCACCAGGCTGCGCAATACATCGTGAGGATCGCGCGCGAGTCTATCGTCACGCGGGGTCGTTTCACCATCGCTCTTTCGGGCGGTAACACGCCAAAGCAGCTTTATAGCCTGCTCGCCAGCGAACCCTATCGCCGCCAGATCGATTGGACATTTGTTGAAATCTTCTGGGGTGATGAGCGTTGCGTACCGCCTGAAGACCCTGAAAGCAACTATTACATGGCCCAGGAGGTTATGCTAAGCCGCCTGAAAGAGATTCCAGCCATACAGGTACATCGCATGCCCGCCGACCAGCCCAATCGTGATGCCGCTTCCCAGGCCTATACGGAGGAGATGCAGCGGGTCTTCAGCACCGCTGGCATTCCCAACTTTGACCTGATTCAGCTTGGTATGGGGCCGGAAGGCCATACGGCTTCGCTCTTCCCGCACCAGGCATCGCTGCACGAAACAACGCGCCTGGTCATGCCCGTCTCCGTTCCCAAGCCGCCCCCTGATCGTCTGACCTTCACACCGCCAGTGTTGAACGCCGCCCGCAACGTACTGTTCCTGGTTACAGGCGCAGACAAGGCAGATGCGCTCAAAGCCGTACTGGAAGGGCCATATAACCCGGATGAGTACCCCGCGCAAATTGTGCGCCCGTCGCAGGGAGAAGTCACCTGGATGGTGGATACGGCGGTTGCCCAGAAGCTTCAGCAGCAGAGGAATGGTTAGATGATCGGAATTGTGCCATCAATTTTATCGGCGGACTTCACGCGCTTAGGCGAGCAGGTGCGCGAGGCCGAGGCAGCCGGGGCGCAGCGCATCCAGGTCGATGTGATGGACGGGCATTTTGTGCCAAACATCACAATGGGGCCAATGGTCGTAGAGGCAGTGCGCCGCTCGACACGGCTGCCCATCGAGTCACACCTGATGATTACCAACCCGGAGCGATATATCGACGATTTCGCGCAGGCTGGCTCCGATGTCATCATCGTCCATCAAGAGGTCTGCCCGCACCTGCACCGTGTCATCCAGCAAATCAAGCACGCCGGGAAAATGGCGGCGGTCGCGCTCAATCCCTCGACGCCGGTGTTCATGCTCGAAGACGTGCTTTCGCTGCTGGATATGGTGCTGATTATGACCGTCAATCCGGGCTTCGGTGGCCAGGAGTTCATTCCAGAAACGCTACCAAAAATCGCGCGCCTTCGTCAAACCATCACGCAGCGCAACCTGCATTGCGATATCGAAGTTGATGGCGGCATTCACGAGGCGACCGTTCCCCAGGTCGTAAGAGCGGGCGCGAATCTGCTCGTCGCAGGCTCAGCCGTTTACAACAAGCAGGAGAGCGTAGCCCAGGCCATTGCCCGTTTGAAAAAGGCCGCGCAAATATAGGAGAGAGCATAGATGAAAACCATCAGTGTCTCGACGCATAAAAAGGACGAAGTAGTAGACATCACCGAGACGGTACACAGCGCTTTGCGTGACGCTCCAAATGCAATCGGCGTCTGTGTCGTCTTCGCTGCCCATACCACCTGCGCCCTCACCACCGCCGACCTCGACCCGGGCACCGACCAGGACTTACTCGATGCCCTGCGCAAACTCCTGCCATCCATGCGCTACCGCCACCCGCACGATCCATCGCACACACCCGACCATATTCTATCCAGCATTATCGGGCCATCGGTGACAATTCCTTATGCGAATCACAGACTGCTGCTCGGCACGTGGCAGCGCGTGATTCTGGTAGAACTGGATGGACCAAGACAAAGAACTGTGCATATCTCGTGGTTCTAGCGATAAATTGGGCAGGTCGGCCATGAACGATATCAACCCCTTTGCTCAGCAACATGCCGACATCCGGCAGGGCGTGCGCGACATATGCAAGCAATTTGACAGCGCCTACTGGCAGAAAATCGAGGAGTCATCAGGCTATCCCGAAGCGTTTGTGCAGGCGCTGACAGAGGCTGGCTGGTTGGCTGCTCTGATCCCCGAAGAATTTGGTGGTTCCGGCGTCAGCCTGACAGAAGCATCAGTCATCCTGGAAGAGATCAACCGGTCAGGAGCCAACTCCGGCGCGTGTCACGCGCAGATGTACACGATGGGCACAGTGTTGCGTCACGGCTCCCACGAACAGAAACGTCGCTACCTGCCACGCATTGCTTCAGGCGAATTGCGTCTCCAGTCCTTCGCCGTCACCGAACCAACCACCGGCACTGATACCACAAAGATCAAAACCTATGCCGAAAAGCAAGGTGATCACTATATCGTCAATGGTCAGAAGGTGTGGATTTCGCGCGTCCAACATTCGGACCTGATGCTTCTGCTAGCGCGCACAAAACCATTGGAGCAGGTCAAGAAGAAAACGGAGGGGCTCTCGGTCTTCCTGGTGGACTTGCGCGCAAGCAGGGAAAAAGGGCTGACAGTTCGGCCCATTCGCAACATGGTCAACCACGAGACCAACGAATTGTTTTTCGACAACTTCGAGGTTCCTGCCGAAAATCTGATCGGAGAAGAAGGCAAGGGCTTCTCCTATATCCTGGATGGCATGAACGCCGAGCGCATTCTCATCGCGGCGGAATGCATCGGTGATGGCTACTGGTTTCTCGACAAGGCGCGTCATTATGCCAACGAGCGCATCGTGTTTGACCGCCCCATCGGCCAGAACCAGGGCATTCAGTTCCCAATTGCTCAGGCCTACGCTCACGTGCGCGCCGCAGATCTAATGCGCTACGAAGCTGCGCGCCTCTTTGACGCGGGACAACCCTGCGGAGCAGAAGCCAACATGGCAAAGCTGCTCGCGGCTGACGCTTCCTGGGAGGCGGCTAATGTGTGCCTGCAAACACACGGTGGCTTCGGCTTCGCCGCCGAGTACGACGTTGAGCGCAAGTTCCGTGAAACCCGCCTGTATCAAGTTGCTCCAATCTCCACCAACCTGATCCTGGCCTATCTGGCTGAGCATGTCCTCGGCCTTCCGAGGTCGTACTGATGCTCTCACTTAAGCCGATTCCAGTGTAGTACCGCCGAATCCGATCTCGTTTCCATCGGGATCACGGTACGTGATCTTGCGCACGCCGTTGGAGTAGGTTTCCCGCTCCACAGGGTCAAGTCCCCGCTCGGCTATCTGCATGATGAGCGCATCGAGGTTATCAACGAAGCTCAAGTTTACCGCGTGACCAGCGTGTTCCGGCCGCAGTACAATGTACATATATCGATGCTCCGCAAGCTCCCATACGGCCTCTGTGTCGTGTGGAAAGAATGTAGGCTCAGAGCCTAGCAACCGTTTGTACCACGTGAGCGCCGCGGCGTAGTCAGCGACTGGAATACCTGCGAACAGGTCGAGATTCGTAGTAGGAATCATTTTTCTTGCTCTTTTCTCTTCACAAACAGGTCATATGAGGCGGCATTGTATCACGCACTCCATCCCGAGACAACATCTTCCCCTTTTTCATCTTTATTTAGATGGCATGCCATGAAAAAGCTCCTCTCGCCTGCCATCCTGAGCGTCTCGCCTCGTCCGGCACGCGAGACCCTTCGCTGCACTCAGGATGACATCTGGAGACAGGTTAGTAATGGCATGTGGTAGGATATAGACAAGCCAATACCTGACCTACTGTCAAACAAGGGGGCTGCGCATGACCACAGGCGATGTACTAGGGCTTGTCTACTCCTACGTCTATGCTTTTGCCCTCTTGATTCTCATCGAAGCCATCCGGCGCTGGCGCAACTATCCGACGGACTTCACGCGCAAAGTCGTCCACATTGGAGCAGGCATGTGGATATGGGGCATCCTGCTACTCTTCGATCACTGGCAATTCGCCATCATACCAACGGCGACTTTCATTCTTTTCAACGCTATTTTCCTGCGCTTCCGTATCTTTAGTGCGATGGACACTGGTGAGGGCGGGACTCCCGGTACCGTCTATTTCGCCATATCCTGTACCTTCCTATTGTTTATGTTTCATGAAGGTTGGGAGCAGGGCTTTCCACGCGGCTTCGAACAATACGCGATGGTCGGTATCATGGCGATGACCTGGGGCGATGCCTTTTCAGCCATCATCGGCAAACGCTTCGGCAAACACAGCTATCGCGTGCCAGGAGGCGGGGGGCATAAACGCACGCTTGAAGGTTCGCTGGCAGGCTTCGTTTTCACCTTCGTAGCTGTATCGATCACTCTGGCGATTATGACAACCTTGCCTCTACAACTCATTTTGCTCGGCGGCCTGTTCGCAGGCATCGTGGAAACGCTGTTTGAGGCCATTTCCCCTTATGGGACAGATAATCTGACTGTGCCAATCGCGGTTGCAATAGTATTGTTCTGGTTTGGATTATGAAACATCTGCATCTCACACTTGCATCTGCTCCGGCCTTGCTCGTCTCGCGCGAGGCAGCAGCACCACTAAGGCCTGGCTCTATTGAGTATCCTGAAGTTGGGCATGAACTATGGGAGAAGTGCTGGCAACAGGCGCGGGAACATATGGTTCGCTGGTTTGAGCGATTTTTGAAGGAGGATTGATTATATGCACGACGACATCACCGACATCCCAGGTATTCGAGTAGGCCATGATACGAATCTAGAGGCAGGCACTGGCTGTACCGTCATCCTCTGCGATACACCAGCAGTAGGTGGTATGGATGTGCGTGGGGGAGCGCCTGCCACACGCGAGACCGATCTGTTGCGACCAATGAACCTCGTCGAAGAGGTGGACGCGGTTGTCCTCACGGGCGGAAGCGCGTTCGGATTGGACGCGGCAAGCGGCGTGATGCGTTATCTGGAGGAGCGCGGCATTGGTTTTGATACAGGGGTAGCGCGCGTCCCGATTGTTCCGGCGGCGGCCCTCTTTGATCTCGCCTTTGGTGTGGCAAATGTGCGGCCAGATGCGGAGGCAGGTTATAGGGCATGCACACAGGCAACCGGCGGTCCCATTGTGCAAGGTACGGTTGGCGCGGGTACAGGCGCGACAGTCGCGAAGATGGCCGGTCCGGCCCATATGATAAAAGGCGGGCTGGGGTCAGCCAGCGTGCAATTACCGGATGGTACGCTGGTGGGCGCGCTAGTGGTCGTCAATGCGCTGGGCGATATTGTTGATCCGGCAACAGGTCAGGTGATCGCGAGCGCGCAAACACCTCAGGGAGGGGATACTCCTCAACCCTTTGGCAATACCACCCTGGCAGTCGTGGCGACCAACGCAGCCCTTTCAAAGGTGCAGATCAACCGAGTGGCGAGCATGGCGCATGACGGTATGGCACAGGCCATTCGACCCGCGCATACGCTCTTTGATGGTGATACGGTCTTTGCGCTTGCGCTGCGACCAACTGGCGAGGACGATTCGGATACGCCGATTTCCCCACAGCTTGTTAGCATGGTCGGAGCTGCAGCGGCAATAACATTAGCGCGTGCTATTGTAAAAGCAGTTCAAAACGCCACCTCATTACATGGCGTTCCAGCAGCAAATTCGTAGCCTCCCTTGCTCATATCCCCCGATGAAGCAAGCGGTAGACCCGCATATGGCCGGGTCTCATCAGGGCTGTATCATAAGAAATAACACTATACCTCCGCTGATGAGCATAATGAGCGCGCATACCAGAAGCATCAGGGCAAAAGCATAACTGCGCTGGGTTGCCTGTTCTAGCAATTGTTCGCTGGTGCGCTGCTCAATGCGCAGCGGAAGTTCACGTTTGGCGGTCAGCGTCTTCAAACCGCCGGTAGCCAGGTCCCAGGAGTGACTGGCGAAATCAGTGGCAGGTCGTCGCACTTCTCTAGACTCTGTCGCAGGTCGAGTTGGGTTCGGAGGGGTAGCAGGAAAAAGAGGCTGTTGATAGGGAGGGGTAGCAGGCATCGAGCGAGCAGGTGGGGTTGGTGTATAGGTCTGCGGAGGCAGAGGTCGCGAAGAGTGTGCATCAGGAGTTGGCACTGTCACAATATTTCTCCACTAGGGACCAGAAGCCCAAACCACTATACAAAGGACAATCTACGATAAACGCGCTACAGAAGCCAATACTTTTCATACACTTGTGTTAGTTCTAATTGTAGTGATCAAAGCGAAAGAATCAAGCCCTCTATGACTTATTGGGGGTCTGGCAAGAACTTTTGTACCTGTCTTCTTTAATGTAGGGACACGATGATGGATGTTTACAACGAGGGAATATCCAGGCATGTCATCCTGAGCGCAGCGAAGGATCTCCGGTCGCCATGCTCCCAACCGCATCGATACCCGGCTCTTTCGCTGCGCTCAGGATGACAGGGGGCAAATAGACTCCCTTCAATTGTAAACGTTCATCACGCATCCCTACATCATCCGAATCATTTTTGAACATTTATTCGTTAAGAAGACAAAAGCAGCTCAAGCAACATATTGAGCATGCGAGCAGTTGCGCCCCAGATGCGATAGGGGCCGTAATCAAAGAAATAGACGGTATGCGGCGCGCCACCTCGCGACCAGATCTCGGTATGCACTATGGATGGATCGGCCAACCCTTGCAGGGGAACCAGGATCAGCTCCGCGACTTCGCTTTCCTGCAATTGCAGGTCTCCCAGGCCATCCGGCAAATAGGCCACAACCGGGACAACCAGAAAATTGCTTACTGCCGTGAAAACGGGAGGCAGCAGACCGAGTACCTGAGCGCGGGCGATATCCAGGCCAATCTCCTCGCGCGACTCGCGTAACGCCGTTTCCACAGGCGAAGCATCGGTTGGTTCAACTCCCCCGCCTGGAAAAGCAATTTCGCCGCCATGCGAACGAAGCGTAGAGGCCCGGCGAATAAATACCAGGTGGGTCTCACCATTCTGCTCGAACAGACATACCAGCACAGCAGCTTTGCGAGCGCGGGGGCGCTGATTCTCTATCGCCTCCACCAGTTCTGGCGCATGCGTCACCGGCTCAAGTCGCTCCACAAGCGCCTGCCGGACTTGCTTGCTGTCGTTTAGATTCATACGCATATTGTAGCACATCGAATACTTGCGCGAACCAGTTCTACCCAACTATGCGGCCAAAAGCATCTATGTTTTCAACATACCATGAAAAAGACCCCCTCGCCTGTCATCCTTCGCTGCGCTCAGGATGCCATCTGGAGGCAGGTTGGTCATAACATGGAATATCACAAATTTGTGAGGTGAGGTAAAAATTGCGCCGGGTGCCTGTGATACTACTTGCATCCATATGGTACAATATGGCAGATATTCAAACATCGGAGCGAATTGCTAAATAGGTTGTGTAGCGTCTTGCATTCGGATACAGCATTTGGTATAATGAGAGCGTCGAGTGGGGGTTTCTTATGCTCAGGCTCATATTATGCCCGTAAGGCAGTTATCTGTCTGCGAGCAGTTTTTCGTAGGTGTGTATTGAGGACAAGTATAACAGATGTCCGTTCGTATCACGTCCCAGGATTCTTATTTTTGGGGCAAAAGAACACGGAATTCTTTCCAGCCTTAGCAGCCTCCTCCGATAAGCCCAGGTCCAACACCACATCCCCAGAGGTCAGACATGCAAACTTTCCGATCTCTTCAAGGAATTTTTCACCACAAAGGACGGAACACTTGCGCACAGCCAGGGGGATATGTGATAACATAATTTCGGACGGGCAATAACTGTGGATCGAAGGGGGTATTCTACCCATGCAATCACAGAAGCACGGCGACCTTTCGACAATGCCAGCGGCAAATTTTAACAGCGGACGGGTACAGACGATGTACGAAGGAAATGGCCTGGAAAGGCAAAACAACAACCCCGAAGAGGCGAACGACTACAACGAAATGGAAGCGTTGCTAGCGGCGTCCACCACTCCCATCAATATCAAGCGCGGCGATGTAGTCGATGGCGTAATCGTGCGTATTGACCAGGACGAAATTCTGGTCGATATTGGTCTCAAATCTGAGGGTGTACTCTCAACCAAAGAGTTACCGGCTAGTGGCGATTGGTCTTTTGAGAATCTGCATCTCAATGACAAAGTATTGGTCTACGTGATGCAGCCAGAGACGCCTGATGGACACGCCCTGCTCTCCTTGAAGCGCGCGAACACCGAGCGACAGTGGCGTGTTGCCGAAGAGCAGTACAAGAACAACGAACTCATCAAGGCGCGAGTGATTGATTACAACAAGGGCGGCCTGATCGTCGATGTCGCGGGCATCCGGGGCTTTGTTCCGATCTCGCAGATTCTCAATCTCAAACGCGAAGAAGTGGCGCAGGGTGGTGATAATCAGGAAACAGCCGCCAAACTCGCCAGCATGAAGGATAAAGAACTCACGCTCAAAATCATTGAGATTAACCGCGCACGCAACCGCCTGATCCTCTCCGAACGGCTGGCCGCGCAGGAATGGCGACAGCGCCGCCGCGAGGAACTGCTCGACGAACTCAAGCCCGGTGAAGTACGCAAGGGCATCGTCAGCAACCTTGCCAACTTCGGGGCATTTATCGATCTGGGTGGCGCGGATGGCCTGGTACATATCAGCCAGCTTGCCTGGAGCCGCGTCAATCATCCGAGCGAGGTCCTCAAAGTCGGCCAGGAGGTTGAGGTACAGGTTCTCAGTGTCGATAAAGAAAAGAAGAAGATCGCGCTTTCGATCAAACGCGCCGAGGTTGATCCCTGGACGACGGTTGAACAGCGCTATCATCCGGGCCAGGTCGTCACCGGAACGATTACCAAAATCGCTCCGTTCGGCGCGTTTGCCAGGATTGAGGATGGCATCGAGGGCTTGATCCATCTGTCCGAGCTAACGCCCGGCATGGACCCGAAAGCCAGCCTGCATGAAAACCAGCAGTTGCCACTGCGCATCCTGCGCATCGATGCTGAGCGCCGCCGCCTCGGACTGAGCCTGCGCCAGGTCGATGAACCTGATACAAAAGAAACTCCTTCTGAAAATGCACCTTCAGAGACTGGCGCACCAACCTCTTCAGGTGATATCATGAAGATGTCGTTGGAAGAGACACAGCACAGGGAGGAGACACCTTCCGAGCCGGAGCGGGCGGCAGCCTCGACAAGGCGCGAAGGTAAAGGACGGGAACGACCCGAACGGCAGAATGAAAATTCGCTGCTCGGCAATCTGTCTCTCGGCGATGAAGGCGAAACGACTGCTATGGCCGAGGCCTTCAAGGCTGCGGCACGTCAGCTATCGAAGGAGGAGTCAGAGAGTTCTGAATAGCCGTCGTAATTCCCAGGTTTTTTTGCACATGAACATTTGAGCGAGCGACCTCCTGGCTGCAATTCCGTATGGCAGCAGGAGGTCGGTTGTTTCAGATATCCGTATCGTAGATTGATTGTCTTGAACGATGGGAGGGCATTGATTGTTTTCCTTGACGCTGCTGAATGGGTGTTGTATAGTGAATTGTACGATTTACCTGAGCATCACAGAGGGCCAGGTTCCACCCTCTGCTTCTTCTGAAAGGGGGGTGACAAACAGGTGAACGACAGAGACAGGTTTGACAAATTTACAGAGCGGGCCAGGAAGGTCCTGAGCCTCGCGCAGGAGGAAGCGCAGCGCTTCCAGCACAACTACATCGGCACCGAACACCTACTGTTGGGTCTGGTACGTGAAGGTGAGGGTGTAGCCGCTAAAGTTTTGAGTAATCTGGGCGTCGAACTGAACAAAGTTCGCAGCGCCGTTGAATTTATCATTGGTCGTGGAGATCGCATCGTTCTCGGCGAAATCGGCCTGACTCCACGCGCCAAAAAGGTGATCGAGCTGGCCGTCGATGAAGCTCGTCGTCTGAATCATCATTATATTGGGACAGAACATCTCCTGCTCGGTCTGGTACGCGAGGGCGAAGGTATTGCCGCAGGCGTGCTGGAAAGCCTGGGCGTGAACCTGGAGAAGGTACGCACGCAAACTATTCAGGTTCTCAGCCAGTCAGGCGCTCCACACGAGCGCGACGCCAAGCACTCCAAGACTCCGACCATCGATCAGATGGGTATCGATCTGACCGCCGCCGCCCGCGCCGGAACGCTCGACCCTGTCATCGGTCGCCATCAGGAGATTGAGCGCGTCATTCAAATTCTTTCCCGCCGCACCAAGAACAACCCGGCGCTGATCGGTGAGCCGGGTGTTGGTAAAACGGCCATTGTGGAGGGTCTGGCCCAGCGCCTCGTCTCCGGTGAAGTGCCTGAGACGCTGGCAGGCAAACGCCTGCTCACCCTCGATGTTGGCTCTCTCGTTGCCGGAACCAAATATCGTGGCGAATTTGAAGAACGTTTGAAGAAGATCATCGAAGAGATTCGCAACAGCCGCGACTGCATCATTTTCATTGACGAAGTCCATACCCTGGTCGGCGCAGGTGCCGCCGAGGGCGCGGTTGATGCTGCCAATATTCTGAAGCCAGCCCTGGCGCGTGGCGAACTCCAGTGCATCGGCGCGACGACACTTGACGAATATCGCAAGTACATCGAGCGCGATCAGGCATTGCAACGCCGCTTCCAGGAAGTGATTGTACGCGAGCCATCAATGGAGGAGGCGCTTGAAATCCTCAAAGGCATTCGCGAACGCTACGAGACGCACCACCGTCTGACTATCACCGATGCCGCCCTCAAGGCTGCTGTCGAAATGGCCAGCCGCTACATCACCGACCGCTACCTGCCTGACAAGGCCATCGACCTGATCGATGAAGCGGCCAGCCGTGTGCGCATGCAGCATTCGCTCGCGCCCCTCAATCTGAAAGAGGCTATGAAAGGTCTGGAGTCGGTGCTGCGCGAGAAAGAGCAGGCCATCCAACAGCAGGAGTACGAACTGGCGGCTGAACTGCGCGACCGCGAGGTCAAGCTGCGCGACCGCATCTCCAAGCTCGAATCCGGCTGGCATCGCGAGCGCGGCAGCGAGAAGCCGCAGGTGGGCGAAGAGGAAATCGCTCAGATCGTCTCTATGTGGACAGGCATTCCTGTGATGCGTATCGCGCAGGAAGAATCCCAGCGCCTGCTCCAGATGGAAGACGCCCTGCACTCCCGCGTTATCGCGCAGAACGAGGCCATCGAGAAAATCTCGCGTGCGGTCCGCCGCGCAAGGGCCGGTCTGAAAGACCCGAAGCGTCCTATTGGCTCCTTCATCTTCATGGGTCCGACGGGCGTTGGTAAGACCGAACTCGCGAAGGCGCTGGCCGAATTCATGTTTGGCAGCGAAGAAGCCCTGATAAAGATCGACATGTCCGAGTTCATGGAGCGCCACGCGGCAGCCCGCCTGGTGGGCGCGCCTCCTGGATATGTCGGGTACGAGGAAGGCGGTCAGTTGACCGAAGCGGTGCGCCGCAAGTCGTACAGCGTAATCCTGCTGGACGAAATCGAGAAGGCACACCCCGACGTCTTCAACATGCTGCTCCAGATTCTGGAAGATGGCAAGCTGACCGACGCCAAGGGCCGCACAGTGGACTTCCGCAATACCATCCTGATTATGACGTCTAACGTTGGCGCAACCTTGCTGAACAAAGAGGCCTCCATCGGCTTCAAACAGTCAAAGGACAAGGAGAAAGCCAACCAGACCGAGTACGAAGCGATGAAGGGCAAAGTCCTCGGAGAACTCAAGAACACCTTCAAGCCGGAGTTCTTGAACCGTATCGACGAGGTCATCGTCTTCCATTCGCTGCGCCTCGAGGAGATGTACTCCATCGTCGATCTGTTGCTCAAGCGCGTGCGCTTGCAGCTCACCGAACAACAGGTCGAACTGGTTGTGCCGCAGGCCACAAAGGACTTCCTGATCGAGAAGGGCTTCGACCCGCAGTATGGCGCTCGCCCATTGCGCCGCACCATCCAGCGCATGGTTGAGGACCCGCTGGCCGAGGGCTTGCTCGAAGGCAAGTTCCAGCCCGGCGATCTCGTCGAAGCCGTCGTCGTCGATGACGACCTGCAACTACAGGTTCGCAATCGCATCGAACAGCTTCCCGCGCCGGAGCAGCCAGCCTCACCAGAGGCAGCCCTTTCGGCAGGCGGCGAAAGCGGCAGCGAAGCGCAGAGCTAAGCTGAAATAACACGAGGGGCGCATGGAAACATGCGTCCCTTTCTTTTGCCTGTTTCGCCGCCGCTATAAAGAATAGATCATAAATATTCTCTTTTGACCGGCTTAAAAACTTGAAGGATTGGGCTTGAAGATATGGCAAAATTACGCACCAAATATATTTGCCAGCAATGTGGCGGTGAACAAAACAAGTGGGTAGGCAAATGCCCCGACTGCGGCTCCTGGAATACGCTTGAAGAAGTGGTTGAAGCCCCTCAAACCGCCGCTCAGCAGCGCCGACAAAGCCTGAGTGGCCCCGTTTCCGTTGCTCAAGGCACAACAACACCCCTGGTCCTGCCTGATATCAAACCGCTTACACAGGTACGCATCCCCGTTGGCTATGCCGAGATGGACCGTGTGCTGGGCGGCGGGCTGGTAGCAGGCTCGCTTATTCTGATTGGCGGCGAGCCAGGTATCGGCAAATCAACCCTGCTGCTCCAGGTGGCAGGCAATATCGCCGCATCAGTCGGGCCGGTTCTCTATGTCTCCGGCGAAGAGTCCATTGAACAGGTCAAGATGCGCGCCGAACGCCTGGGCATCACTGGCGAACAACTCTATCTACTTGCTTCTATTGAACTTGACGTCATTATCGAGGCCGCGCGCCGCCTCAAACCTGCACTGGTCATCGTCGATTCGATTCAAACCACGCTCAGCAGCAGCGTCACCTCAGCGCCAGGAAGCATCAGCCAGGTGCGTGAATGCACCATGCAGCTTATGCAACTCGCAAAGAACACCCTCACGCCTATCTTCATCATTGGACACGTCACTAAAGAGGGCACAGTAGCCGGGCCAAAGGCGCTTGAACATATAGCGGACGCGGTCCTCTATCTGGAAGGGGAGCGCTATCACACCTATCGACTGCTGCGCGGCGTGAAAAACCGCTTTGGTGCGACACACGAAGTAGGCGTCTTCGAGATGCATGGCGAGGGAATGGTCGAGGTTCCCAATCCATCAGCCGTCTTTCTCTCAGACCGCAACGCGGGGGCGACAGGCTCGGCGGTGGTGGTCAGCATGGAAGGAACGCGCCCCATCCTGGTCGAGGTACAGGCGCTGGTCGTTCCCAGCAACTTCGGCTATCCGCGCTGCACCACCAGCGGCATCGAGCATAACCGCCTGTTGATGCTGCTGGCTGTGCTTACCAAGCGTGTCGGGCTGGCGGTCAACAACCACGACGTCTATGCCAACGTGGTCGGCGGCTTCTCGTTGGAGGAGCCAGCCATCGATATCGGCATCGCTGCCGCCATCGCCTCAAGCTATCGCGAAAAAGCCATTCCACCCGACACGGCCTTAATCGGCGAGGTAGGGCTTTCTGGCGAGCTACGGGCAGTAAATCGCCTGCCCTTGCGCGTGCGCGAGGCTGCCAAACTTGGCTTCAAACGCTGCATTGTGCCCAAAGCAGGGGGAGGCGCGAAGGTCAGCGCAGAATTAGAGGGAGCAGGATTACCGGGAGACTTTAAGGTATTCGCGGCAAGTTCACTTGCAGTCGCCTTAGAAGTTGCGCTACACTAATGAATAGGACGGAATGCAGGCATCAATAGCAACTGCAAAAGTGTACTTCATCGAGTATCAGGTGCAGAAAGCATTGCTGACTATTGATTCCTACCGAGTAACAGTGTATACTCCATTTCGTCATAAAGATTTTTCTGGCTTTATGGGCGCGTTCCCGGTAGTTTCCAGTTCAGCATCGCCAGAAGATGCTTCGGACAAGCCGTCGTTTTTTTGCAATTATTCTTTATTATTGTTATTCTTACCGGCCAGGTCCGCAGATTCTACCTCACGTCGCCCTTCATGGGTGCTATAGCACTGAATAGCGCCGTTTTGGAGGATGAAGGGATGTCTGTCAAAATGATTGCCCGCGTTGTCGGGGCATTAATCACACTCCTCGTGGCTGTCGGCCTGTACTTTTTCGATCACACCACCATAGCTGATATTTTATGGTGGTTCATCGGGATTGCAGTTGTAGCTATTATCCTTGCTTTTCTCATCACACCATACATCACTGTTATTCCTTATCGCTGGATGCGCGATACTTCCGCCAGCGACCTGATAGCAGCAGTCATCGGACTTATCGTTGGCCTTATCATCTCAGTGCTGCTCTTTATCCCCCTGGCGAATCTGCCCGCCACTTTCGGACACATTCTGCCCCTGGTTGGCGCGGTGGTCTTCAGCTTCCTCGGGGTTGCCCTGGGCGTGCAGCGTAAAAATGATATCGTCCACCTCTTCCAGGCCGTTTTTCAAAATCGGCGCAATCGCGAACGCGAGCGCGAGGAAGAACGCGAGCGCAGCAAAGAGAGTGAAAAGGCCGCTTCCAACCATTCCGAACCTGTCACGCAGATTCTGCTGGATACCAGCGCGATTATCGACGGGCGTATCGCTGATATCAGCACGACCGGCTTCATCTCCGGTACGCTTGTCGTCCCCCGCTTTGTCCTCAATGAGTTGCAGCATATCGCCGACTCTCCCGATACGATGCGCCGCAATCGCGGTCGGCGCGGATTGGAAATGCTGAACCGCCTGCAAAAAGACGCCACCGTTCCTATCGAGATTACTGATAACGACGTAGAAGGCGTTACCGAGGTAGATAGCAAGCTGGTGCAGATGGCGCGTAACCTGCATTGCCCCATCATCACTAACGACTTCAACCTCAACCGCGTGGCGGAATTGCAGGGCGTCAAAGTGCTGAACATCAACGAACTGGCGAACGCAGTCAAGCCCGTTCTGCTTCCCGGCGAGGATATCTATATCAAGATTATGCAGGAAGGCAAAGAACTGGGTCAGGGCGTCGGCTACCTGGACGATGGCACGATGATCGTAGTTGAAGGTGGTCGCCAGTACATGGGTAGCACTATCGAAGTCACTGTCACCCGTGTACTGCAAACGGTCGCAGGCCGCATGATTTTCGCGCATCCTAAGAACGGGGCAACCGGCGCGCTCCCACCATCGCAATCTTCCGGGCGGCAGAAACAATACTAGCATCATGCAACACTCTGAGCAACATGTAGTGCAGGGAACCTGCGCCGCCATCATTGTAGCCGCAGGCTCCAGCCGCCGCATGGCCGGGCACGATAAACTCTGGATTCCCCTCGCAGGCCGCCTCACCCTGTGTCACACCATCGATGTTTTCGAGGCCTCGCCACTGGTGCAACGCATCATCCTTGTCTTGAACTCTGAACGTATACAGGATGCCCGGGCGCTTTGCGAACAGGAGGGCTGGCAAAAACTGGCGGCAATTGTGTCAGGGGGAGCCAGGCGACAGGACTCTGTGCGCAACGGACTTGACGCCCTGGCAGCCATCGCGCCTGACACGCACTGGGTCATGATTCATGATGGCGCTCGTCCGCTTGTCACCGCCACCATCCTTGAGGCAGGTCTACAAACTGCCCAGGCGCATCATGCCGCCATCGCCGCTGTCCCGCTCAAAGATACCGTCAAACATGTCCAGGACGGCTATGTAGTCGGCACCATCGACCGCTCCCAACACTGGGCGGTACAAACACCGCAGGTCTTCTCGTTTCCCTTGATTTACGAGGCCCACCACTCACCCGAAGCCGAGGAAGAGGCAACAGATGATGCCGCCCTGCTCGAACGCAAAGGCGCGCGCGTTGCCATCTTCCCAGGAGCCTACACCAATATCAAAATCACTACCCAGGAGGACATCCTGGTAGCGGAAGCATTGCTGCGAGGATTACAAAGATAATGGCTATAAGAATTGGCTCTGGATACGATGTTCATGCTTTCATGCCGAACCGTCCCCTGGTGTTGGGTGGCGTCACTATTCCCTATGAACTCGGCCTCTCTGGCCATTCGGACGCCGATGCAGTTCTTCATGCTATCGTTGATGCTCTGCTGGGTGCGGCGGCGCTTGGTGACATTGGCACGCACTTCCCCTCGCACGATGAGCGATGGAAAGACCAGCCCAGCGCGGTCTTCCTTGATTACACGCGCGACCTGCTCGCCCGGCATAACTGGAAAATCAACAACATTGATGCCACGATTGTTGCTGAGCGCCCGAAAATGGCTCCCCATATTCAGGCCATGCGCGTCCACATTGCCGCACGTCTCGGCCTGGAGACCGAACAGGTCAGCGTCAAAGCTACCACAACCGATGGTTTAGGGTTTGCCGGTCGCAAAGAAGGCATCGCATGCTATGCTGTAGCATTGATTGAAAGCCGTTAACTGGAAGGAACTCACACCCGGTGAAAAAACCGTCACAGGCTATCCCTAATCAACGCTTAAGAACTGAACGCGAACTGCGTGGCTGGTCACAGAAGTACGTGGCCGAGCAGATTGGCGCTGACCACTATTACTTGAGTCGTTGGGAACGGGGCACTGCCTCACCCAGTCCATATTACCGGCAGAAACTTTGCGCCCTCTTCGGTAAAGATGCCAGGGAATTGGGCCTCTTACCAGATCAGCCAGAAAAGCAAACCACCTCTCAAGGGCCAGCAAGTGAGGAACACACAGCCCTCCATACTTCAACATCTGGAGAGCAATCATCTCCGGCTTCTTCACGTCCAGCAACACTCTTTATTGAACATAAAGACGTATCAGTCCAGGCGGATGAGCGCTGGACGATAGAACAGCACCTGGTGCTAACTCCCCTGGTTGGACGCGATCAGGAAGTAGCAAATGTCTGCTCTCTCTTATTTCAAATGCCGGTACGCCTGTTGACGCTCACGGGCATGGGAGGCGTAGGCAAAACGCGGCTCGCTTTGCAGGTCGCGGACCGGCTGATGCAGCACTTCACGCATGGCGCATGCTTTGTCTCTCTGGCGGCAATCAGTGATCCTGCCCTGGTTCTGCCTGCCATCATCCAGGCCCTCAGACTCTCAGGTAGAAGAGATCAGGCAGCGCTCGATTTCCTCAAAGCATCCCTGGTCGATAAGCACCTGCTCCTGCTGCTTGACAACTTTGAGCAGGTGGTAGACGCGGCCCCATTGCTGGGGGAACTGTTAGTGGCCTGCCCCAAACTCAAAATGCTGGTGACCAGCCGGACGGTGTTACATATTCGGGGCGAACACGAGTTTCCTGTTCCACCCTTGCCAGTGCCAGATCTCGCGCACCTGCCGGACCTGGCGGACCTCTCACATTATGCGTCAGTGACACTCTTCTTGCAACGCGCTCAGGCGAGCAGGCCAGATTTCCGGCTAACTCTGGCCAACGCCCAGGCCATCAGCGAGATTTGCGTGCGCCTGGATGGACTGCCGCTGGCCCTTGAACTGGCCGCAGCGCGTACCAGGCTGCTCCCCCCGCAGGCGCTCCTGGCCCGGCTAGAGCATCGTCTCCAATTGTTGACAGGGGGAGCGCGAGACGCACCCGCCCGGCACCAGACCCTGCGCGATACCATCGCGTGGAGCTATCACCTGCTAGATGAACTAGAGCGGCAGCTCTTCCGGCGGCTTTCCATTTTTACAGGAGGTTGCACGCTTGAAGCCGTCGAGGCTATATGCGCTGCCCCCGGTGACGACACACTATCCATATTGGACCGCGTGTCATCGCTTCTCGATAAGAGTCTGCTCCAACAAACTCCGCAAGAGGATGAGGAACCGCGACTAACACTGCTGGAGACACTGCGTGAGTTCGGATTGGAGCAATTAGCCGCGAGCGGAGAAATGGAGGCATTGCGCAGGGCTCATGCCACATATTACCTTGCATTGGCAGAACGGGCAGAACCTGAATATGGCCGTCCTGAGCATGCTCTCTGGCTGAAACGTATGGGACGGGAACATGATAACCTGCGCGCTGCCATGCAGTGGGCGCTGGAGCAGGCCGAGAAAGACCCTGAAATGGAAACAGCATTGCGCCTGGGCGGGGCGCTGCGCGAGTTCTGGATAGGGCATGATTACCTTCGTGAGGGCCAGCACTTTCTAGGACAGGCTTTGGAGCGTAGCAAGCACGTGATATCATCGCCACGTGCCAAAGCGCTCATTGCCGCAGCGAATATAGCAATCAACCGGGGCGATTTTTCTCAGGGCGAACTGCTGGCCCGGCAGGGTCAGGAACTCTATCAGGCGCTGGGTGATGTAAGAGGACAGGCTCTCGCTCTACACATGCTGCAAATAGTAGCCCGAACGCAAGGCGATTACAGCCAGGCCCGCGCGCTAGCAGAAGAGGCCCTCGCGCTCTTTCAAAAAATAGGTGACGACGAGAACGCTGCCTGGTCTCACTTCCGTCTGGCTCGCCTCGCCACGCTGCAAGGCGAATATGATAGGACAAACATACTGTTCAAAGAGAATGTAGCCATGCATCGGCGGATCGGAAACAAAGAGGGTATGCTTTATGCACTCTTACACTGGACCGATGCACTCATTATTTCTCAGGGTGATCTGGCAACCATACGCTCTCTTCTCGGCGAAAGCCTTCTACTTAGCCGCGAGCTGGACATTAAGGATAGTATGGGCCTCTTTCTCAACTGCTCGGCGCGTCTCGCGCTGAGCCAGGGCGATATCTCCACAGCCCGCTCGCTGGCTCAAGAACAGGCGGCGCTGGCGCTGGTGATAGGGAGCCAGGAACACGCGGCAGAGGCGTTATTAGTTTCAGGTAAGTGCAATGTTGTCGAGGGGAATTATAAGGCTGCGCGGCCTCTCTTTGAGGAAAGCCTGGCTTTGTTCAGGAAAATGGGCAATAAGGCTCAAACGGCTCTCTGCCTGGAGAGCCTGGCCCAGGTCGCAGCTATGCAGGAAAACAGGTTATGGGCGGCGCGGCTATGGGGATGCGCCGCTGCGCTGCGCGAGGCCATCGGCTCGCCGCTGCCCCCCATTGAACGCGCAACGTATGAGCTGGTTGTGGCAGAAGCGCGCAAACATTCAGACGAGCAGGAGTTTGCTAAAGCCTGGGAAGAAGGCAGACGACTATCACCGGAGCAAGCGCTTGTGAGTACGTAATGGTTATTGAGCGGGAGTTTATTCTGGAGCTTGCTGATCTTGCTCAAGCTGTTTTGAGGACTCTTCCATACTTTTCGGCTTCGTTTCCCCTGCTTCTGTCTCCTCTTCCATCAGCATCTGTAAGGCCTGGTATTTGTTCAAGGGAATAGATGGAATGCTGCGCCTGACTTCGGAGAGTTCGTCCATTGGCAATTCGGCTAACAGCTTCTCCTTCGCTTCACGCGCCCGATTCATGGTTTTTCCGGCGCTACGCGCTATTGATTGCATGGTTTTTGGGCCGAAGATCAGCAGGCCAATTACCATGATGATAAGCAAATCTAACGGATGAAAGCCCATATCGCCTCCTTATCCGGCAAGCTTCGTTTTCTCCTCTTCAAAACGTCAACATCCCTATCATACCATATTAAGAAAAGCCCACTGTTGGATCTTTTTTAGGATGAGAGCCAAAAAAAGAAGGCAAACATCTTCTAAAAAGCTCAAATTGGCCGTTTATCTTTCATAGAGAGTATGCACAAAGACGTGTAAAGGCAGGATGGCTCAATGTCTCATGACATACAAGGTCATCAGCTCCATTGAGCCATCCTTGCCGAGCGCGGCGGAGGCGTTCTGGACCCAGGACTTCCCCCACACACCCCTTATCTGGGTACACCGGTCGTGTTTCCCCCAGGACAACGACCGGTCTCTTTTTTTAACGCTCTACCTCTCATTGCCCCACTTTCCGTTCATGCAATCCCACAGACACCAGCCCGGCACTCTTTTTTCTTGGCAGCGTAATAGAGAAAGTCGAGCCTTTCCCTTCCACACTTTGCACCAGGATAGCGCCACCGTGTCCATGCACAATTTCAGCCGCGAGATAGAGACCGATACCCAGGCCCGGAATATGCCTGTCTTCCTCGCCGAAAACCCGGTAGAAACGGTCAAAAATGCGCTGCTGGTGGGCTGGCGAGATGCCGATGCCATAGTCGCGCACGCTGATCGTCACCTGTTGCTCATCCGCACTCGCCCGCACCTCGATAGAGGTATGTTGTAATGAGTATTTGATCGCATTGCTCAACAGGTTACTCAGCACCTGCCCGAGGCGCTCTTTATCACCCACCAGAGTAGCATGCGTGGAAGCATCAATCGTGATGGGATGCCTGGTCGTCGTTTGCATGGCTTCAACCACTTCATGCACAAACGAATCCACCTCAAAAGATTCTTCGACCAGAGAAAAACGCCCGAGTTGAATCCTCGAGAGGTCAAGCAGGGTGTTAATCAAGCTAATCATCTTCTTGATCTGGGATTCGACTTGCAGAATGTAATGCATAGTGCGGGAATTGCCTTCATGCTCCAGCGAGCTGCGCAGCAGTTCCATAAACCCGCTCACAACAGTCAGAGGCGTGCGCAGTTCGTGGCTGACCATGCTCATGAACTGGTCTTTGCGCTGCTCTTCCTCGCGCACTATTGCCAGCATGCGTTCGACCTCGCGTTTGCGCGCCACCACTTCGTTAGCGAGCAAGGTGATATCGAATGTCTGGTTGGCGAGTTCCTGTTGCAGCGCCTGGCGGGCCAGTTTCATCGAGACGAGGTTATCGACACGAGCGCGTAGCTCCTCGGGAAGAAAGGGTTTTACCAGGTAATCCTGCGCGCCCGTTCGTAAAAGCCGTATACGCACCTCGTCATCCGCCATCGCAGAGAGCAAAAGTACAGGGACGAGGTTCAACGAAACATGCGCGCGCAACGCTTTCACCACCTCTTCCCCGCTCATGCGCGGCATCATGAGGTCACAAATGATGAGATCGGGAAGATGCTGACAGGCCTTCTCAACGCCTGTCGCGCCATCGTTGGCAGCGATAATCCGGTAGCGAGGAGACAAAACATCAGCAATAAAACGAGACATGGCGTCGTTATCTTCAATCACAAGAATAGTTGTCTTGCCCACAACTGGTTCCTGTTCCGGCAGATTATCTTCGTCAGGCTCTTTTTTCAAATGCAAAGCGCTGCGGGTCGAATCGACCACCGCCTGAACCTCCACTGACGCAACTTCTGATGGCTCCGTTTCAATAGGAAAGGGTGTAGAGGCAATCAAGGGTAATTTCACAATGAAAAGCGCACCCCCTCCTGGCGCATCATCCACTTTAACTGTGCCGTGATGCAGCTCAACAAATTCCTTGACGATAGCAAGCCCCAGACCTGTACCCTGAAAACGGCGCGCATCTCCTCCCTCGACCTGGCGAAAACGCTCAAAGATCGACTGGCGGTGTTCGGGCTGCACTCCTGAACCACTATCCTGCACCTCGATTACCGCCATATTTTCCTGCTGGTAGAGCCGACAGCATATCCTGCCGCCTTTGGGAGTAAATTTGAAGGCGTTAGAGAGCAGATTCAACACGATTCGCTGAACTTTCTCTTCATCAACCTGCGCAACGAGCTTTGGCAAGGATTCAACCTCGAAGGCAAGGTCGCGTTCTTGCGCCATCGAATCAAAATGGGAAGCACAGAACTGGAGGGTCTGTGCCAGGTCTATCACACTATAATGTAGCTCCATACGTCGCGCCTCCAGTTTGGTGATGTCAAGCAGATCGTTCACCTGTTTGAGCAGCATGACAGCGTTACGCTCGATTATTTGCAGTGATTGACGTTGCTCATCTGTGAACTGGCCGCTCTCCAGCAAACTGCTCGTCGGCCCGAGAATAAGAGTCAGCGGCGTGCGAAGTTCATGGCTAATATTGGCGAAAAATTCTGTTTTCACCTGGTCAAGTTCTCGACTTTTCGCGTACAGGCGGCGCAGTTCCTCGTGCGCCTGCTCAAGTTGCTGCTTGCGCTGCTCCGAAAGGCGCGCATTTTCAAGTAACGTCATTGCTTTAGGAACTAATGGAGGCAACACTACAGCAGTGGTGAAAGAGGCAAGCGCGGTCACCAATTTCACTGTACCCGACAGCCAGTAGGTGGCATGCCAGACGGTCCAGACCTCCATAAAATGCGTTCCGCCACAGGCGACGATAAAGACGCCAAAGGCAACAAATATCCAATGGAAGGGAACGCGCGAACGCACTTTATAGACGAAATAGAGCAAAGTCGCGGAAATAGCGACATAGGAAAGTCCGATCAGGGTGTCTGAGCCGACATGCAAGGCCACCAGACCGGGTATCCAGAGATAACATTCTCCGTGTGGATCAAAACCCTTACTATTCAGTAAAAGAGAGAAGCCTTTCACTCCCATAACCAATACTGCCAGGGACACCATCAGCCCCACGCTTGCTCGCCTCAGCGAGGGCGAAGGGAAGCTCTGGCGCTCCTGTCGATGAAAAGCTTGTTTCATATCTCCCTCTGGCCACTTCTATCATATTCTTCGATACACCTCTAAAGCTGAGACAAACTCACTATTCAGTATAGTGAGGGCACCAAATACAACCGGTTCATTTACCCTGCTTCAAAAGCAAACAGTACCAAAATGGGCTACTGCGCGTTCATTTAAACGGGACAAAAGAATCGTTGTGCTATGATGTGGAACAAACACATACATAAAATTCGTGCTAGCCAGAAGAGGATTTGATGTTCGTATGCAAACACTCAGCCGTCCGAGTTCAAGCGGCTTAAGCCCACAATCCCGCCGAATAGCGATCATTGCGGTCTTCCTCTTTGCCCTTTCAGGGCTTATCAGCGGATTCGCGGTAGGAGCCTTTGTACGCCCAAAGGTGAGTGGGCCTCAAACGAATACAGGGCCAGGGATAACTCCTGTCATTTCCATTACTCATACGCCTACAGCAACGACAAAACCCACAGTTGTGTTTGTCGGAGAACCAATTATCGGTGCAGGAGATTATAGTTACTCAGAAACCGCCAATGGTACCACCACCTATACCATGTCAGCCTTGATCCCCGAAAAGGGTACCAGGCGACCTATTCAATCAACTGATGTCATGTGTAAAATGTGGCTTACCCATGACGGGGATGTGAGCAAATTTCTTCAAAAAGATAATGACGCTTTGCTCAAAGACATCAACAATCTAAATCAACCCTTTTCCGACGAGGTTTCTGGCGCTCTTACTATTATGGCACCATCTCAGCAGACACAGGCCTGCGTAGCCGGGGGAAAAACAACCTGGACCTATACAATCTCTCCAACAGTTCAACCTGGACAATACTTTCTCGTCGTACTGGCTGATTGGAAAGGGAAACACTACAATTGGTCCTGGGTTTCCATACAAATTAAGCACCAGGATTAACTATTTTCCGTAAAATTCCTCGCACCAGCAGCGCAAAGCGTGGCCGGGCAGCATCGGCCACGCTTAACACTTCTTGGTGGCTGACCTCTCCGGTTTCTTCGCCCGTCGCCTTATTGGTAATCAGGCTGATTCCCAGCACGCGCATCCCCTCCTGGCGCGCCACAATGACTTCGGGCACAGTAGACATCCCAACGGCATCGGCCCCGATCATGCGCAGGAAGAGGAGTTCCGCCCGCGTCTCGAACTGCGGCCCGCCCACCATCACATAGACGCCCTCGCGCAGCGTGGTATCCGCCTGCTGGGCGGCGACCGAACGAGCTATTTCGCGCAGGTGTTCATCGTAGGCATTGGCCAGGCCTGGAAAGCGCTCGCCGAGGCGATCATCGTTCGGACCAATCAGCGGATTCGCGCCTGAGAGCGTCGGAAAGCCAATATGATCGCGAATCAACATGAAATCACCTGGACCATAGGCCGCATTCACGCCGCCCGCCGCGTTTGTCACGATTAGAGTTTGCGCGCCCAGCGCGTGCATCACGCGCACCGGCAAGGTAATAGCGGAAAGTGGATAGCCCTCATAAAAGTGGAAACGCCCCTGCATCATTACCACAGGCACCTCTTCCAGATGCCCAATCAATAGACGACCGGCATGACCAGGAACAGTTGAACGCAGAAAATGCGGAATCTCAGCATAAGGGATTGCTGTTGCATTGCTGATCTCAGCCGCCAGGTCGCCCAGGCCGGAACCGAGAATAATCGCTACAGACGGTTGCAATGTGGTACGTGTGCGAATAGCAGCAACCGCCTCCTGCACCTGGTCATACAAAGTCATAAACGCTTCCTTCCTTTCCCGCGATAAACTTCTTCTCTCTACGTACACTATATCATGTTCTCTCGCGGGTCAGGAAGTGCTATACCGTTGATTTAACGCCCTCGCGCACAAGCAGGCTATATATCTGGGTGGTGGCGATATGGGCATGGCCGAGCAATTCTTGAACGGAGCGCAGTTCCATGCCATTCTGCAACATGGCAATCGCAAACGAATGGCGCAACATATGCGGCGTAATCTCACTGATACCGGCCCGTTTCGCGTATCCCTTGATGATGAGCCAGAAGCCCTGGCGGGTAAGACGCTCGCCATGATGATTCAAGAAAAGCGCCTGCTCATCCGGGTGACGCTCAACCATAGACGGGCGTACCTGTTCAAGGTAGACTTTCGTCGCCTCAAGAGCAGTGGGAGGCAAAGGGAGAACGCGCTCGCTTCCGTTCCGGCGTCCATTGCATATCACCACCCTCCGTTCAAGCTCGATATCGTCCAGGTTGAGCGCAACCAGTTCGCTTACGCGCAGGCCGGTGGCATAGAGAAGCTGGAGCAGGGCAAAATCGCGCTTTCCGGCAGGCGTTTCTACCTCGACCTGCCGGAAGAGGCTGTTAATCTGCTCCTGATTGAGAACCTGCGGGAGGTCTTTTTGAATACGAGGAGAAGTGAGGTCTTCAATGGGGTCAGAAGCAATTACTCCTGTACGTTCCAGGTAGCGAAAGAAGGACTTGAGCGAGGCCAGTTTGCGGGCAATGGTAGCCGGACGATAGGCCTGCGTTTCGCGCATTTCAAGCAGATAGTCGGCAATGTCCTCGCGTGTCACCTGCTGCCAGCTTTCTTTCTGGCGCTGTTGCAGATACACACAGGCCTGACTCAGATCATTTTTATAGGCAACGATTGTGTTCCGATTGGTTTCCCGGCGTCCCAGTTCTCCCGAGGAAAGCGAATTAATAAACTCATTTACAACATCTTGCAGCATAGAACACTTCCATCCAACATACAGAAACTGAAAGGGACTTTGTGCCTTTCAAATGTTTTTGCGCACGTAACCAGGGCATTATAACCGATGGGACAAGCTCAAGTAAACAAAATAGGAAGTACGGGCTTTCTCTTGAAGTGCTATAATATCCTGCAACGGGTATGTATTATCCACGCCTCGCACAACGTTACGCAGGGCATCAAACAGTTGATAGCCCGTGACAAATAAGGAGTTAACAAAGACATATGGCTAAGTTGCAGGACATGTTCACTCAGGCACGCCGGGCAAAAAGTGGCGGCGGACTTGGCTTCACCGGGAAAAATAAGCCATCGGTTAAACCGCGCACAGCCGCGCTCGTGGTTGAATTCACCTCGCCTGACGAAGCGGGCGCTGAAGCGGCACTCAAAGCGGGCGCTGATGGGCTGCTCTTTCGTTGGGACGGTTCGGAAAGCACGCTGGAAGACCTCAAAAAGACTATTGAGACAGCGCAGGCCAGCAGCGAAAATCTCGCCTGCGGATTAGATATCACCGGCGGCTGGGAAAAGATCGAACGCGAGAACTTCGAGCAGCTTAAAGAACTGGGCGTAAACTACGTCATATTACCCCTGGACGCGCCTGCGCGCCTGCTGGCATTGGAAGTGAAAGACCTCGAACTGGTGGTTTCTGTGCCTATGCAGGAAGGCGAAATGTACCCTCTCTTCATTCGCAACCTGACCGCGTTCGACAGTATCGCAGCGGTACGCCTTGACTTCGACCTTCCCGACGATATCGGCACGCTCTCAATTCATGACATCCTGACCTATCGCGCGGTCCGTGAGGCCATGCGCTTCCCAGCCCTGCTCAATGTGAGCAGCGAGCTCACCGAAGCCGACGCCTACACGCTGCAAACCCTGGGAGTGCAGGCCCTCGTCTTGAGCGCCAGCAAATCCACCGACACAACAAAGGAGCAGACGCAAAAGCTGCGCGAACTCCTTGAGGCTGTGTATCACGAGGACAAGGATACTCCAAGCCTGGGGCTGACCTCTAACAAAGGATAAAGAGAATAATCCAGCCCTGTCATCCTGAGCGCAGCGAAGGATCTGCATCAGCCAGCCGAATCGCATGGCCAGTCCGCAGATCCTTCGCTGCGCTCAGGATGACAGGGAGCGAGTATCTCCCCCCCTTTTATCAGACTTCATCAAGGATGAGCTTTTTTGTCATGCTCAATAATTTAACGTAGAGCGAGGTGATGGAACGACTCACCATACATGTAGCCATGTTCGACGCCGATGAGACGGGCACGCTGGCGCACTACCTCGTCAATATCAGGGTTCGTCACCTGGCTGGTATGGCAGTGCAGGGCTTCGAGCTTCTTGTCCATGTAATCGCTGACATCTACCCAGAAGTTAGGCTGGTGGGTAGAGAACAGGTAGACCTGCTTGAGGCGGTGGGCGGTAATTTCGCCGCTTAGCTGCTCTGGATAGTACATCGGCATGCGAGCGGCAGCCAGGGCATCCAGGGCGCAGAGACCGACGTTGCGGTGGTCGGGATGTATTTCGTAAGGCCGCCAGGGATCAAAGGTGAACAGGACATCCGGTTGCACACGGCGAATGCCCTGTACCAGTTCGCGGCGCAGTTCCAGGTTGGCTTCCACTTCGCCATCGTTATGCCCAAGAAATGTCACCTCGCGCACGCCCAGCACTTCGGCGGCGTGGCGTTGCTCCTCTTCACGTATCTTCCCCAGGCGTTCCATCGTCATCTCGGGATCGTGGCTGCCACGATTGCCGCTTGTCACCAGCAGATAGAAAATATCGCGGCCCTCGGCGGCAAGACGCGCCATCGTGCCTCCACAGATAAACTCGGCATCATCGGGATGGGCCATAATCACCAGGATGCGCTGCCCTCCTGGCGGCAGCAATAGAGTAGGTTCGGTCGTCATAAGCTGTGTTTCTCTTCCTTCGCGTCAACGCTGTTCACCTGCCAGTGCAACTGGCGGCGCGGTATACGGCGTAAGAGGGCGCGTGTCGTATCCCAGACACGCGCCGGATTATCATTGTTACGCCAGTAATAATAGCACCCCATGCTATCCGGTTCAACGCTCAGCGCGTGAAAGAAGGACTGCTCAAATTCCCGCTCGGTAGCGGCATCCAGGCAGAAATTTTGCAGCCAGAGCTGGCTGCGTTTCTGATGACGGCGCGCTATCTCAACAATGTTTGTTCCCCACTGCTCCACCATGCAAACATCCTCGTTCAAGAGGTTCCAGAAGAGATGGCAGCCAATCATGTCTAACTCGGGCAGCGCGGCCAGTTCCTCGCCCAGCGAAATATCCTGCGGCAAAAGGACGATGGCCGTCTTAAGAGCGGGATCAACGCGCTTGACACTTGAACAAAGCTCACCCAGAAATTCGATCATCGAACGCCGCCGGAAACGTTCCAGGTCGGTCACGTCAGGACACAGCGCCCGGCAGACCGAACAAAAGCAGGTGACTTCCAGGCCGCGTGGCTCGTCGATCAGAATACCGTTGATGGGATAGGAGCGCAGGTAACGTTCGATCTCTTTGAACAGCCAGCGCCGGAAGGGCAGATTATTAAAACAGGAGATTTCGTGATAGCGCCCATGCCGGTCCAGCACGCGCGATTGTGGATGACGAAACGTGTACCAGCTTGGCACCAGCGAAGGACCCGCGAACAGATTGCCATAACGCCCCAGGCTCAAATAGACTTTCAGGCCCGCGTCCTGGGCCAGGCTGAAGCCACGTTCAAGGTCACGTGACCAGCGCTGCTCCTCCTGCTCATGGATGGCATAGACAATACTTCCCGCGCCAGCAGCACGAATGGCATCAAAATCCCGCTTGACGACCTCGGGATGGAGGAACGGGTGAAAATACGCGATGGTTAAATCCATAGCACCTACCAGAAACAGGAATACGCAGGAATGCAGGAGCAACGCGAGATTGTCTTATCTGCATCCGTTTTGCAGTATAGCACAGAGAGGGCGGATGTTAACGAAGTTATGCCTGGGTACGGTATTTATTGGCTATTTCCGGCATTTTCGCATATGTATGCTTGACAAGCGCTTCACTTCCATGCACAATGCACGCATGAGTCACGCACAAAGGCCGCGCATCCCTGGGGATGTGTGCTTCATTTCAGCGTATGCTAAGATCAATCTGACGCTCGACGTGCTGGGGCGTAGAGCGGATGGCTACCATGCGCTCACCTCCGTCATGCAGACCATTGATCTCTTCGATACCCTCTGCCTGACGGCTATCGAGGAGGAGCGAGTCGAAATGATCTGCTCCATACCTGAACTGAGCAACGAGCAAAATCTCGCAGCACACGCCGCTCGCGTGCTGCTGGATCGCTTTTCTCCAGGCTATGGCGTCCGCATAGAACTGCACAAACGGATTCCAATGGCGGCGGGACTCGGCGGGGGAAGCAGTGATGCCGCAGCCGTACTGGTTGCGCTCGCGAACTGGTGGCAGTTACCCATCGCCGACCAGGAACTGCATACCATTGCCGCCCAACTCGGTTCAGATGTGCCGTTCTTTCTGCAAGGCGGACTTGCGCTATGCGAGGGACGCGGCGAGCAGGTGACAGCACTTCCCGATTCCTGGCCGCGCTCTCTGCGCTGGCTGCTGCTGTTGAAACCAGCCATTGGCCTTTCAACGGCAGAGGTATTTCGTCACCTATCCGCGCGTGACTACACGGATGGCGCTCATAGCAAGGCGGTGATCTCCGCTCTAGAGGAGGGACGCCCGCCAGATGAGCAGGACATTCATAACAGCCTGGAACGCGGCGTGCTGGAACGCTATCCAGAGGTCGCCCAGGCAAAAGCAGAGATGCTGCAAGCGGGAAGTTCGCTGGTACGACTTTCCGGCAGTGGCCCAACCCTGTTTGCCCCGTTCGCCGAACTTGCCCTTGCCCGCCAGGTTCAGGAGCGCGTTCAGGCACGAGGATACGAGACCTACCTAACCCGCGCCATCTATCCCGGCGCGGGATATCTCAACGTTTTTTGAAGTACACCATCGTAAGGAGGAAGTTCACATGGCAGATCAGTACTACTGTGTCAAGTGCAAAACCAAGCGCGAGATGAAAGACCCGCAGCGCATCACCATGAAGAATGGCAAGCCCGCTCTCAAAGGGCAGTGCGCCGTCTGCGGCACCACCATCAACAGCATTCTCGGCTCGGAAAAGAAAGCATAAGGCACATTCTATGCCTGGGTGTTCTGTAGGGACGCGATTCAGCGCGTCCACCATGCTATATCGGCTAATTCGGCGCGAGAAGCTGGACGCGATTCAGCGCGTCCCTACAGAACACCCTATTATATTGATTGTCAATGGAAGCCATCGAATCTATCTATCATAGGGATACCTGTATTCGGCAAAAACATGCAGGTATCCCAGACCACTAGAGGAAATCTGTGAAACGTCTGCTGCGCATCCTCATCCTTCTATTCGTGCGCCTGGTCGGTTTGCCGGGTGCATTCGCGGCAGCACGTTCTGCGCGGAAACCGCTCTCCAATGCGCCTCGCATCCTGCTGATCCGCCCGGATCATCTCGGCGACATGGTAATGACTACCCCCGTACTGGACGCCCTGCGCCGATCACTTCCAGGGGCGCACATTACCATGATGGTTGGAGCATGGGCAAGCGAAATTGTGGCGCGTCACCCGGCTATTGATCGCCTGATAACGATTCCCTTTCCAGGCTTTCAACGCGCACCCCAGCAGCCTCTAGCGCCCTATAAGCTGCTCTTTAGTGTAGCGAAACAACTGCGCCGGGGCAACTACGATATCGCCATCAACCTGCGTCCCGATTTCTGGTGGGGAGCAGCGCTCCTCTATCTGGCGGCAATTCCGCGTCGCGTGGGCTATGCCATCGCGCCTGGTACGCCATTTCTCACCAATGCGCTTCCTTTTTTCGTGCCTGAACACGCCACCGTCTCGAATCTGCGGTTGGTAAGCGCAGCATTGAAAGCTGGCGGATATGTGCCATTGCCAGAGCCATTCACGCCGGAGGCCTATCCAGAACAATTCATTCCAACTGAAGACGAGCAGGTGTATATACAAAAACGCCTGCAAGAGGAAGGCATTGCCGGAGATACCCCTATTATCGTCATTCATCCTGGCTCAGGCGCGCCGGTCAAGCTGTGGCGCAACGAGGGCTGGGCCAATATCGCCAATACGCTGCCAAACTCCTTGACAATCTCTTCGCCACCCGGTATCATCCTCACAGGAAGCAGGTCTGAGCAGCCCCTGTTAGAGGACATCGCGCAATCCATTACCGTTCCCGTCTCTCTTCTGACCGATCTGACGGTCGGACAACTGGCGGCGCTGCTCAAAAGAGCGGCGCTTGTATTGAGCGTGGATAGCGGGCCATTGCATCTCGCCGTAGCGCAAGGAACGCTCACTGTGCAGATATTTGGACCAACCGACCCGCATATCTTTGGCCCCTGGGGTCCAAAAGAGCGACATATCGTGATCGCCTCAACCTTTCGCTGTCCCACCTGCCCGGCCATTCCCTGTGGCCGCCTGGACTTCTCGCCGCAGGAACTCCCTGAGCATCCATGCGTGCGCAAGGTCGGCGAGCAAACGGTACTGGCAGCCGTACAGCAGCTTCTGCCCTATATGACTGGATTGGCAAGATAACTGGCATGTCTGACACATTTGAACAACAACATAGACTCGATGAATACGGCTATCCCCTGCCACCAGATTCGCGCCGCGCTTTGCGCAAAAACAGTATCCGGGCCAGCAAGCGCGTGTTGCTGACCTGCATCTACCTATGCCTGAGTGTGATCGGCTTCTTTCTGTGGTTGGGCAGATTGGGCAAACGCTATCCGCGCATGCGGCCTGAAAGTGTGAATCCACGCCATATCCTGGTCATTCGCCTTGACCTGATCGGTGACCTTGTGCTTTCCACTGTCGTGATTCGCACCCTGAAACGGGCCTATCCAGAGGCAGCCATCGACGTGCTGGCAACGCCGGGGAGCGCGAAGATACTCGAGCATGACCCGGATATCGCGCAACTGATTACCTACGACCCTAACATCTGGCGACGTCCACAAGCCCTGCTCCGCATCAACAACTGGCGAGCGTTGCGCCTGCTGCTTCAGCGTCTTCACGCCCGCCATTATGATATTGCCGTAAGCGTCTTCGGCCCGTGGGCCGCCATCCTCGCTGTGCTGAGCGGCGCAAAACGGCGTGTTGGTTTCGGCAAAGAGGGCTATCCCGGCTTTATGACCGATAACGTGCCTGGAAAGCACTGGACGCGAGGCGAGCGCAAACACGAAGTAGATTACTGTCTGGAACTGGCGAAAGCGGCAGGAGCCACAGTCAGCGCGGATGATCGCATTCCACATCTCTATGTCCAGTCGCAGGCCCGGCAGGAAGTCGCCCAACTCCTGGAAGCAGAAGGAGTATCGTCGGCTCAACCATTGATTGCCTGTCATGTCAGTTCAAACAACGGCCAATCAAAGCGCTGGCCCCTGCCCTACTGGGCGACACTGATTGCGCGCCTGGTTCGCGACCTGAATGCGGTGGTGGTGCTGACGGGCGCGCCCGGTGATATTCCCTTAATTGAAAGCATCTTGCTTCGCATGCAAGACCGACATGGCGTCCTGAATCTCGCGGGCAAGACCAGCCTGCCCCAGCTTGCCGCGCTACTCGAACGAGCCGACCTGATGATTACGGGCGATAGCGGCCCCATGCATATCGCGGCTGCCGTTGGAACTCCGCTCATCGCCATTCACGGGCCAACCGATCCCGCGCATTCCGGGCCGGTCAGCCCACGCGCAACCATACTGCGCAGCGATATCTGGTGCAGCCCCTGTTATGCGGCGAAAGATACCGCCGATTGCCGTTTTTTTACGACACAATGCATGAAAAACATTTCGCCAGCGCAGGTGTTCCAGGTGGTTCAGGAACAGCTACAAACGTTTGCCAGAGATAGGGTCGAGGAATGAGCAATATACTACGAAACATAGAGCAGCCTGCTCTCATTGAGGCCATCGAAGCTAATTTCATTGAACAGATGGCATGGTTCGGGCGCGCTCTACCTCAAGCAGAGCTACATAAGACTCCTGAACTGCTCTGGCTATACACCGGCAAGGGTAATCCGAACGGTGTTATCTCGACACGTTTTGTGCATAGTGAGCATGACTATCTACAAACACATATCGAGAAGATACAGGCATATTATCGCGAGCGCGGCGTACCTTTCACCTGGTCGGTCGGCCCATCTACCCGTCCTGCCTTTCTGGCGGATGTACTTCAGAAGAACGGCTTCATTCAACGAAGCAATACCCGGGGCATGGCGCTGGAGATTGCAGCGAGACGCGAGGATGTGCAGGTCAATACGGAACTGGTCATCAGCGAAATACAAGACGTTGATATGCTCGAAACCTTGAAGCTGGTCGAGAAAGAGGGCTTCGAGACATCATGGGAGAACGCGCAGTACTACATCGACATCTACAGCCATGCAGGCTTCGGGCATAGCCTGCCCTGGCATCACTATATTGGCTGGCTCAACGATACTCCGGTCGCAAAAGCTTCTCTGCTCTATCATGCAGGAGTGGCAGGTATCTATGGTGTCGCTACACGGCCAGAGGCACGCAGAAAAGGCATCGGAGTAACAATGACGCTGCATGTACTGCGTGAAGCGCAAGCAACCGGGTATTCGGTCGCAATTCTATCATCGACCGATATGAGCGAGGCCATCTACCGGCGAATCGGCTTTGAACATTACTGTACTATCGACCATTATCTGAGTTTTGATAAAAGAGCGGGAAATTCTGACCCCATGTCATCCTGAGCGCAGCGAAGAATCTCCCTGGCCCGAAGAGACTGGGCAGGTGAACGGGATTCTTCGCTGCGCTCAGGATGATATGCTGGATATCCCCTCTTTATTTGCCAAAGTTCATTAAATTGATCGCAGAGACAACATAGCGTATGCATACAGATCATATTACGTTACAACCGAATGCGCGTATTCTGGTCGTCAAACTGGCAACCATCGGCGATTTGCTGCTCGCTACCCCGGCCTTGCGCGCCTTGCGAGAAAGCTATCCGCAGGCTCGCATTGATTTGCTGGTGACACCTGCCTCGGCAGGCCTGCTCCATGGATGGAATGTGATCGATAATATTCTCGTCCTGGACAAGTACCTGTTTGATTATCCACAGCAGATACTTCGACACCCCAGCAACCTGCGCCGCCTGAATCCGCTCTGGCATATGCTGCGCGATGGCCGCTATGATGCGGTGATCTTGATGCATCACCTGACATTGTTCTTTGGGCGGCTCAAACACCAGGTCTTAATGCGCGCTACAGGAGCAAAGTGGCGTGTTGGGCTGGACAATGGGCATGGCTGGTTCCTTAATGTGCGTGTTAAAGATCACGGTTTCGGAGCCATGCACGAGGCGGACTACAATCTGTCGCTTGCCGAGGCTGTTGGCGCAACGATATCTGACAAACGGCTCGTCGTTCCAATAAGCGATGAGGAGCGGCAGGCAGCTAAGGAACTGGTGTATGGAACAGCATCTGTCTCTGAACGGCCAATTATCGCGATGCATCCGGGCAGCGGCGGCTATAGTACCGCCCGGCGCTGGGCACCGGAACGCTTTGCGCAACTGGCAGACAGGCTCTATGCCGATGTTGGCGGCCAGTTGCTGCTGGTTGGCGGGCCAGAAGAGGTCGAATTACACCAGTATATTCTGAGGCAGATGAAGTCATCTATGCCTGCGCGCAGCCTGGCTGGCAAGGGGAACATTCGCGTCGCGGCGGCAATCCTGGAACAGGCAGACCTCTTCATCGGCAACGACTCCGGCCTGATGCATCTCGCGGCGGCGGTCGGCACACCAACGGTCGCCATCTTCGGCCTCACCAACTGGAATGCATGGGGGCCGTATACGGGTGATGATCCTCAGCGAAAAGCAGTGGTGGTGAAGATGAATCTGCCCTGCATGCCATGCTTCTATCGAGGACATGAGCTTGGTACACCAGAGGGCTGTCTCACCAGGGATTGCCTCGCGCTATTAGGAGTTGATCCGGTGGCAGTGGCAGCCCGAAGGCTGCTACGCGAGACCGAAAAGCAACGCCAACCCCTCTAACCTTTACGCCTCGATTTCCTGTCGCGCGCGCTTTACCGGACGCGAAAAGTTGCCAATCTCCACATCAGGCAACTCTTTTTTCAAAATATCGATCAAAGTTCGCATACCCAGCGCCTTACCCATCGACTCGAGAGCGGGCATACGAGGCAGCAAGACTTCGGGGTCGATGTTGAGGTTACGCAGTTGAATGAGTCGCAGACCGGTTTCTCGCGCAAAAGCCAGCAAAGCCTCTACCTCGCGCTCGCGGTCGATCATGCCAGGGAACGACAACAGGTTGATTGAACTATACACGCCTGCATCACGGGCACGCCGCAGTGACTCCTTGATATCCTCGAAGCGATAGCCAATGGGTCGATAATAAGCGGTGTAGGTTTCGGGATGGCCGGAAATAGTGCTGACGCGAACGGTATCCAGTCCGGCATCGAAAAGCCGTTGGAGCCAGCGCGGATTGCTGGCGTTAGTGTTGATATTGATAACGCCCCGTAAGGTACGCTCCCGGATGGCGCGAATCGCTTGCTCAATACGACGATACTGTAAAAGCGGTTCGCCCTCACATCCCTGTCCAAAACTGACAATCGCATCCTCGGCCTGCTCCAGGTGAGGCACCGCAACTTCGACGATCTCGTCAACTGTGGGAATAAAGGTCAGACGATCCTGAGGCGAGACCAGATTCTCCTCTTCCTGTTTCGAAATGCAGCCCACGCAGCGCGCATTACAGCCCGGCGAAACCGCAATCGCCATTTCCCAGCGTCCAAAAAAGAGGTTGCTCGCAGTGGGGCAGGCATAATCAAGCGCGCAGTGCGCATGTTGAGCAACCACCCGATTCTGCGGATAGGCAGCCTGCTTCTCCTGTACCATGCGCGCCAGCGTGCGTTTGGGAAAGGCGCGTGGATGCCATTTACGCGGATCGTCGGTGCGTATCGCCGCTACATACAAACGACCTTCCATGCCTGCTATGGCGCTATAGCCAAAAAACGGCAATGGTTCGGTTCCTGGAACTTTTTCATAAGCGGGTAAATGCGTGCGCGTATAGCCAATGGGAAGCAAAGCGGCAGCCGCCCAACCACGTGAACGCGCCAGAACTCGCCGCTCACCAGTACGGCTTTGCCCAACAGCAAGGCGATCTGGCATCATAGAAAGTGTCACCCCGTCGGGTATTGGTAAAAGGTCAATGGCCTCTAGAGGAGAGCCATCGAAAGAAAGGGCGCGCAAATGCCGCTCCTTGCGAATCTCACCATCAGGAGTACAATAAATGAGATATGGAAATGTCATGCTCTTCTTGATTCTTACTGGTTATTTTTACTGGCTAATGTGTCTACCGCTTCAATGGAGCGGCGGTGGAGTTGCCGGAATGCGCGCCCCCGTCGGCCTTTCGTCTACAAAGTCATCCTCATAGAAGCGTGGCGAGGTCATCTGGGCCTGTGTGGATATTCGCTGTTCCAACTCTCTTACCTCTTCATAGACAAAGCTGAGTACGATCTGATCTCCACGCAGGCTTTGACAGACATGACGAATTCGCGGACGCTCTGCTTCCATCCAGGCATTTACGACCGCTTCGAGCGCCGACATGCTATTTCCATACTGCGCGCTATCAAAGCCTTTAAACCTGTACACCTGCTTATCCTTTCGGCGTAGAAACGTCCCGCTCTTCCCGCCCACACATGCCACAGTTAATCCGTACCGAACGAGTGCTATTGTACCACTCTCTCCTACATTTTACCAGACGCCGCATCACCCCTCAGCGAAGAAAACAAAACAGCATGTAAACTAAAAGTTCGCTCCTCTAACATTCTTATGTGACATCTCTATTGACGAGATCACACAAGTTACACGCAAATACAGCGCGTTTTTGTTCTCTATTGTTCGGTTTTTGCCAACAAACTTATGACGCTGTTCTCACAACTTTTGTTGCAACTTTTCGACATTATACTATTTCGCAATAAATAATGTGGCTTGAAATGTAATTATTGACATTTAGTGTACTTTCTGCTATACTCAGCATTGTCTTCAAAAACCACTATAGGAGAGAGGGAAATGAGCTATCAGCCACGCATCGTGGTAGTAGGAGCGGGAATTATTGGCCTTTCAACAGCCTATGCCCTTTTGAAAGGCGGAAGGCAGAAGGTGACAGTGCTGGAACAGGCAGCGGTAGATCATAAACAGGGAAGTTCACATGGGTTTTCGCGCCTGCTGCGCTTCGAATATGGAGCTGATCGTCTTTACAGCGAAATGGTGCGCTTGAGTTTACGGCGCTGGCAGGAACTTGAGCAAAAGACTGGAGCCAGCCTCTATACTCCAACCGGTGTCCTGGTACTTGGTAATCAGCAGGATGGTTTTACGCAGCAGGCATATACTCTGTTGCGCGAGTCTGGAGTGCCGGTGCGGCAATTAAGCAAGCAACAATGCCAGCAACGTTTTCCCCAGTTTAATACAGAGGAATATGATTACTTTACCTACAACTCATTGGGAGGTATTCTTCACGCTTCAACCTGCTTGCGGCAACTTCGAACATTGCTCAGTGAGCGTGGTGCTGTTATTCGCGAAAATTGCCGGGTGATAAAGATTGACGAGAGCCGACCGGGGCATCCTTTACGTCTTGGTTTGAGTTCGGGAGAAATCCTGGAAGCAGACCGCGTGGTGCTGGCGGTTGGCGGCTGGGTGCATAAATTGCTGCCAGAGTTCCGTCTTCCTATCCGTTTGACTCGCCAATATTTGCTCTATTTCGCAGGACTGCCGACTTCAATGTATCAGTCAGAAATATTTCCATCCTTTCTGGCGCGCGATCTTTACGGATTTCCCATTCACGCTGGCTGCAACGGCTGGCTAAAAGTATCCTCGCATACATTTGGCCCGCCGGTTGAGCCAGATGAAAAAGCGCGTGTGGATGAGCAGGCCATAGCACATACGCAACAACAAATACTTGAACTGCTGCCGGACCTCTCACGTGCAACCCTGGCACGTATTGATTCATGTATGTATGACGTGACGCCTGATGAACACTTTATCCTGGATAGGCTACCTGCCGAACCTCGTATCATCATTGCAGCAGGGTTGAGCGGGCATGCCTTCAAATTTGGTCCTTTACTCGGCGAAATGTTAGGCGCGCTTGTTTGCGATACAAAACCGCCTGTGCCTATGGAGCGTTTCCGGCTAACCCGCTTTCCGCAGACCGTCAAACAACTGGTACATTCCGCCGCGTAGGGGCGTGGGCTTGCCCCGCCCTGTTTGCGTGACGACGATGAATTTGTGTTTGATAGGCCGGAGGGCGGGGCAAGCCCACGCCCTGTTTGCGTGACGACGATGAATTTGTGTTTGATAGGCCGGAGGGCGGGGCAAGCCCACGCCCCTACAAGGGACTTTCATTATTCTTGCATATATCCTGAATCTCAATTATAATGTAATCAGGCGTCCATAATTACCGGTTTGTAGGATGGTTTGTTTGTGAACTGGTGGTGAGGAGTTATGGAGATGGAACAACCACAACGATGTTCAAATACGTCTGGTACGCTACTACAAAGAGCGAACTCGCTTGAAAGCTTGCTCCTCAGATTAACCTATCGCCCCGGTGAAGAATATCACCCTTTACCCCACGAGGATGATACGGAACCGGCTTTGCTGCTCGACGTCTTATCCTCGCTACTGCGCTCGCTCGCGGACAAAGACCTGGAACTCTACCAGCACTCGTTACGAGTACATGCGCTGGTTGCTTACCTGGTTGCCAATCTTGACCTGCCCCCACAAACGGCTGCTGCGATTGAGCTTGCCGGACTCTTTCACGACATAGGAAAGTTGAGCCTGCCCTGCGAACTGCTACATAAAAATGCTCCTCTAAGCACCCAGGAATTTCAAGAGATTCAAAAGCACTGTTATCGAGGAACCTGGCTGCTCTTACAACACCGGCAACTCAAGCTGGCTGCGCTTTCGGTCTTTCATCACCACGAGCGCTGGAACGGCAGAGGTTATCCATGTGGCCTGCAAGGTCTCTCCATTCCACTCGGCGCTCGTCTGATCTCCATTGCCGACGCTTACGATGTCATGACCCACCCCCGCGCCTACCATCCATGTCCTCATACGTGTTCAGAGGCCCTTGAAGAACTCGCACAATGCGCAGGGACGCAGTTCGATCCCAATCTGGTGACGCATTTCTGTCTGCTCGCACCATCAATGGAGCAGACGTTACGACTGCACATAGTGGTTTAAAGGCGTTTGAGCTTATCTTTCTTACCGAGTACAAAAGACACCCGCAAGGGGATGTCTCTACCTTCTCCGTTAAGGTGTAGAGACATCCCCTTGCGGGTGTCTTTCAGAATCTCTCCCTGCAAAAATCTGGCGTCACCTTTCTTACCTAAACACTGGACACGCGGGAACTCAGCATGATAGGCTATAGGAACAGAGAAAGAAGGAGCGAACATGCGCATTCCAGGCACCCAGCAAGAAGAGACATGGCAGGCATCTTACCCAAACGTAATATCCTCACACTACTTACTGTACCTTCCAAGAGATTACGAGGCCCTACCACAAAAGCGGTGGCCGCTCATCCTGTTCCTGCATGGAGCAGGGGAACGTGGCAAGCACGTAGACCTCGTAAAAACACAGGGGCTACCCAAAAAGTTGCAGGCGTTACACGGTTCGCAGGACTTCCCTTTTATCGTTGTCTCGCCTCAATGCCTGCCTGATAATCGCTGGTACCCGCATGTGCTGAATGCGCTGCTTGATGAAGTGTTGCGCACCTATCCCATCGACGAAGAGCGCATTTACCTCACAGGTCTTAGCATGGGCGGTTACGGGACATGGGCATTAGCCATTGCTGCTCCTCAGCGTTTCGCGGCAATCGCGCCCATCTGTGGAGGTGGCGACCCGGAGCATGTATGCGCCATTGCACATCTGCCTGTCTGGGCTTTTCACGGGGCAAAAGATACTATCGTGCCGCTTCAGAGTTCGATTGACATGGTTGAGACGCTGAAAAAATGCGGTGGCAATGTCCGCCTCACTATTTATCCCCAAGCAGAACACGACTCGTGGACAGAAACCTACGATAATCCGCAGCTCTATGACTGGTTTCTCGAAAACAAACGAGTATAAGGCTATTCCTGCGCAGGAGGAGCCGAGCGAAGTTGTTTCACTAAACTCTTGCGCCGCTTCGTCTCTAACCTGCGTACCCTGCTGGCAGCCGTCGGACGAGTCGCTTTGCGCGGCTTTACCTCTCGTTGGCGTTCCTCAAGTCGCTGTGCCAGGCGCTCGAAGGCGGCCTCTCGATTGGCATATTGCGAGCGCCGCTCCGTTGCCGTAACGGTCAGACCGGTAGGACGATGCACCAGCCGCACACCCGTTTCTACTTTGTTGCGATGCTGGCCTCCCGGCCCACCGGCAATTATATAGCTAATATCAGTATCGCGCTCTAACGACTCGCGATCAGTTGGATAATGCTCAGGCATATCAATTTTCCCTCATACATTAGTTGCCTGAACATATGATGACAAAAGCTGGCTGTATTTGCAAGGTCTTATGTGCTGGAATACGTCTCTTTATCGATGTAGTCCCTTGACGCTAATCGCTTTACTACACTTGCATACATGGCTTTCAGGTGCTTCACGTCAGGATGTTCCGCGCCTTTTGCTTGCTCTTGAATGGCAATAGCGCGTTCTAACAATGTCGCGGCCTCATTCAAGTGGTTTTCATCCGTTGCCATGCGCGCTAGAGCGAGCAGGCTCTCGGCAAGCTGTAGATGAGATGGATGGAGCGTCTTTTCGCGAATCTTCAAGGCCTGTTCTGCATACATCCTCGCTTGCTTTATATCTCCTTGCGCGTAATGGATTGCGGCCAGACTATTTAAAGTCGTTGCAAAGGAAGGATGGTCGGCCCCCAGGGTCCTTTTTTTATATGCTAGAGCAAGTTTAACGAGAATATAGGCCTCATCTGCCCTGCCCAGCAATGTCAGCACATCAGCGAGATAGGTCTGACTGCCAGCCGTATAAGGATGCTCAAGGCCATACACTTTTTCATAAATGTTTAGTGACCGTTTAAAGTAAGCATGTGCTTTTGCGTATGCGCGCCTCGCCTGGTAAATCAGGCCCAATTGCACGAGGCTCTGGCAGAGGTCTGGATGTTCTTTTCCCAGCACCTGCTCCCTGCTTCGTAACACCTTTTCTGAAAGATGCAATGCCTCTTCATATTTTCCCTGATCAATATAGAGTCCAGCCAGATTATCATAGGTCATAAACGTGGAAGGATGCCTGGTTCCCAGCGTTTGCTCAAAGGTTTCAGCCGCGTGCAGGTAGAGCGGAGCAGCGATCTCATATTGCCCACTGGCATGATAAAACGCAGCAAGATTACCCAGGCTGACTGCAATATCAGGATGCACCTCGCCAAACAAGCGATGTTTCAGGGAAAGGACGAGTTGCTCAAGCGTGATAGCGCGTGCATAATTGCCCATATCAGCAGTCAGTACCGCTAAGTCGTCAAGGATGACCGCAATATCGGGATGATTGCGAGAAAGATTCCGTTTTTTAATCGAAAACGCCCGCAGGTAAAGTGATCGGGCATCTGCATATTTTCCACTGGCGTGATAGAGTAGACCCTGATGGTACAAAATCGTGGCTGTCTCGGGATGCTCTGGCCCCAATTCCTTTTCAAGAATAGTCAGAGCGCGTTGAAAAAGTGGCTGCGCTTTCTCTAACTCTCCCTGTGCTTTATAAAGCAGTCCGAGATGATCGAGGCTGATAGCTCTATCACGATGCTCTCTTCCCATTACCCGTTCGCGAATCCTCAATGCTTGAGAAAGCAGAGTTTCTGACTCGGCATAACGCCCGCGCTCATACAAGTAATATCCCGCCAGATCAAGCAACCGGTCGGACTCAGGTGAAGCTATTTGATAGCGTATTACCAGGTCGCTACAGGTCTGGGCCGAGGAAAGAAGCCGCTCGCATGTATCCCAGGAGGCAGGATGAACTTCAGGGAAAAGGGAGTTGACAGCACAAATGGCGCGTTCTGCCCATTGGCGCTGCGCATTTTGGTCAAGTGTACTTTTGAGAACTGCCTGCACGAGGCGGTGCATTGAGAGGATATCCTGAGAACGTTTGATAAGTGAATAGCGAAGCAACTCACCTAAAAGAAGGTTCAATCGTAGCTTATCACCAGCCAGTATCTTCAAATCTGGTCCAAGTTCACCGGCTGCATCGAGTATAATTTCCTCTGGAATGGCATCGGGATGCAGGAAAACGAGCAACTTCAGTAGCTCAGCAGCCAGAGGTTGGGATTGCTTCACCTTCTCAAAGGAAAGTCTGAACGTTGAGGCCGCAATGGGATGCTCAAAAAAAAACGGCGTGCTATCAACTCGCCGCAGTTGGAGATATTCCGTTAATGAACAACCCGTTTCCTCAATATAGGCTGCTGCTTCCTCGAGAGCGAAAGGGAGACCACCCAGTAATCGTGAAAGCTCTTTCGCTTGCTCCATCAGTTCGGATATATCTCGCCCGTGAACTCTATTACTTGCTAACAACTTCGCTCGTTGGAGAAGAAAATGAGCGCCTTCGTCCGGTTCCAGTCCGCCAAGCTCAATCACATGCGGCACAAAATTCGTTGCGTGCATGCGCGTTGTTAGTAGAACGCATCCACGTCCTTTTTGAGGGAAAAACCTGCGAATGCTATTCATGTCCTCGACATTATCCAGGATCAACAGCCAGCGATTGATCGACTCCATCCATTGATGCAGCACGTGTAAAGTCTTCTCCTGGTCTTTCTCGTCATATCCTGGAAGATGCAACAATCGGGCAATCGCGTCGAAGTCCGAAATCATTGACTCACCTGCTTCAGCTTTCACCCAGAATATCGCATGATACTCATTTCTGTAGCAATAGGCATACTCGACAGCTACCTCTGTCTTACCCACCCCCTCAAGTCCCGTTACTGCCACTGTTTGAGACCATACCCAATCCTTGCCAGGAGTCAAAACCTGGTGCAGGAATGTGAGAACATCGTCGCGCCCGGTGAAAAATGGGTCAGGAGGATGCGGAACATTCCAGTAAGGCACTTCCCCTTTTTTCACAAAGCCCAGTTCTCTCACGCTTTTCCCGAAAAGTTGACATAGGCGGGCCAGGTTTTCTGGGCGCGGCATCACTCCCTGGCGTTCCCACTTCCCCACCAGACTCTCCTCCGCTACCCCTACCTGATCGGCAACATACCTGCGCGGCCAGCCGCGTTGTTTCCGCTCGTATTGCAACAATTCGTTTGGTTGAGCTTTGTCTTTACGGTTCACTACGGCTTTCCTTTCTACACTTGATATTTGCTGCGTCCCTGCACCTTATAGAAAGATGCTTGATTTATATGATTGCACTCTCAATAGTATTGACGTGCAGTTGTCTTGTGTAATAAAGCAAAATGCCGCTGAAATGACCAGAAAATACAAAGACTTCCAAATTCCTCTTCCATTAAGCTAAGCCTCGATCACCCGGCTTTGGTTGCAATTACCAGCCGCAAAAAAGCACTTATTAGTGGCCGTTGCCGGATTTTCTCGTTGCGTCCTGCTTCATTCATAAGGAGAGGAACTATGTCTCAAACAGAAACCGGTGTTTTCCGTACTGTGTCCCGCCTCAATCGTATGCTTCTCTTCTTCGCTTTCCCGCTTGCCGCCTACACCATGATGATGGGCAGGAACCAGACGCCATCTGACGAAGCTGATCTGGTCAACAGAGCCAGGCAAGGCGATGATGACGCCTTTGCCGAACTTTTCGCGCGGTACTATTGGGCAATTTTTCGCTACCTGGCCCAGATGGTTCATAGCGTGGAGGATGCGCATGATCTGGCGGCCTTTACCTTTATTCGAGCCTGGTATAGCCTGCCCAGTTTGCAAGATGCAACACGTTTTCGTAGCTGGCTCTATACCATTGCGAAGCGTGTTGCACTCGACTTCCTCCGTCAAAAGCAGTCACAAAAGCACAGACAGCCGGAGCCGTTAGACGACCATGAAGATAACCTGGACGAGAATCAGGCAGATTTTGAGGAGATGATCGCCGCTCAGGAACTGATGATGCACGCTATCCAAAAGTTGCCTCCTAAGGAGCAGCAGTGCCTGTTGCTCTATACACATGGCTTTCCGACCGAAGACATCGCGCATATTCTCGATATAACACCAGGAAGTGTTGGAACATATCTTAGCAACGCTCGCAAGAAAGCCCTGCTCATTTATAAGAAAATGAGAGATGAAACGGGCTAACGCCGAACTCATTAATTCTCTCCTCTTATAAAGAGAACCATAAATAAAGAGAACCAAAAGTGCGTCTACGGGCTTATGTGTTCCCTTTAGGAATATATCATATATCTATTGCATTGATTTCTAGTACGCTTATTAAAATATTTATCAATTCCTCGTCATCAAGAGTGTAGATGAGAGAACCAGGACGGTGGAATGGAAGACAAGTAACCTGTACATTTTGTTCCCAAGACTACAGATTTGAAAAGAGAAAGAGCATACTACAATGAGCGATAAGAAGATGGTTCAGCCCTGTGTAGAATGGGCGGAAAAACTGGCGCTTACACGCATGGAAGATCTTCCCTCAGAAGAGGTCGATAAGCTGTTAAAACACTTAGCTGACTGCCCGGCGTGTTCCGCAACACAATTAGAATACCGTATGATGGACATGCTTATTCGCAACTATCCCCCCGAAAGGATCGTGCAATATCAACCAAAGCGATTACCGAAGCCAGGATTTGAATTTCACCGCCTGCACTTGCTTCTACAAAGACAAATGAAGCGGCGACATGGTATTACCCTGACGGTCGCGGCGTTGTTGATCTTCCTGCTCTCTCTTGGCGTTCTTTCCGGTCTGCTGTACCATCACCTAACCGGCCTCAGCATTCCACTGATTGCACTCGCGGGACTTTTTACTCCCCTGTACCCCTTATGGGAAGGTCTACATGCCCTTTTCACGAGCTTGCGGCCAGTAACCTTCGAGGAAGTCAGGCAGCATAGAAGAAACATGTATCGAGAATACGGGTCTGAGATGAACCAGGAAAAGCGGTTTCAAACCAGGCGCTGGCAACGCTTTGGCATGAGAAACGTATGGATCATGATCGGTGTGATTGTACTGATCCTCGCCATCACCAAACTCTCCACGCTCAAGTGGGTCTATTTCCTGGCCTTTGGCGCGGGTTTCTTCCTGATCGAATGCCTGCTCATCCTCGATACGCTCATCTTTGATGAAGAAAAAGATGGGAACTTATCCAGGCAAGAGCAAAAGATGCTGCCACTCGTCTTGCAAGCCGAAGAGTTCATGGAAAACGCCTTATTGGGGGATGAAAAGTAGGCAGGAAAAGCGCTAACAGGCAATTTGTGCAGCTTTCTTACCTTTGCGCGAAGATATATGATATAGTCCATACAACAGTTCCTCGCTTTATTTAAATAGGGCGGGGAACATTTCCTCTTTTAAGCAGGAGCCAGCAAGCATGGACTACGAGAACATAGAAGTCATCCATAATGAGGCCAAACAACGCTACGAGGCGAGGGTTGGCAATTATCTGTCTGTCCTGGTCTACGAACGGGAAGGGAACAACATGTATTACCTGCACACCGAAGTCCCCCCACCCATAGAGGGTCACGGCATCGCACAAAAGCTCACCCATACCGCTCTAGAGGATGCGAAGGCGCAGAATCTTACCGTCTATCCCCTCTGCTCGTTCGTCGTCTCCTATATCCGTCGCCATCCAGAATATATCTCGTTGCTTCCTGAAAAGGAACAGGCGCGTTGGCGGAGGGGGTAGGGAAAGTGCTGAAAGGTGTATATAGACGGGAATTTAAACAGGATTAAGCGGTCAAAAGGTTTGACCGCTTAATCCTGTTTAAATTCATCAATTTCATCGCGTGTTACTGTCCTACCCAGGTGTTTGCTCAAGCCATCTAAAATACGCGCTCGCATTAACCTTGTTATCGATTTACCTTCTTCTGCGCGTTGGATAGTAGATACTGAAACATCTGACAGAACAGATAATTCCTGACGTGTCAGTTTTGCAACTTCGATACGGAAATCTTCCAACCTCATAAGGACTACCTCTGCAACCAATATTGATGCTAGTTTAGCATACAAAGTGCTTTTAGACAATCTGTCCTTGCTTTTCTTGCACAAGACCGTTTTTGACCACTTTTGACTATTTTTTACTGTTGCCAACTACTAACTTTTATGCTATACTTGTACCGAAAGATGAATTTCTAGAGGGTTTTATCTTTTGGGAGGAGGTGATGGCAGAACTTGCTTGCTGTGTGAGACAACAAGCAAGTAAATGAGAACATCCGCAAACGTTGTTAAGGTCACTTATGTTCTCGTGGTTCATTGTGACATGCGAGTGTCACTACGTCAAGCCAGCAAAGGATTGCAAGACATGCCAAACCTACTTCAGATCACGAACACGCTTACTGTAACCCCATTGATTGATATCCACAACCTGGGATTTGCCAGGCACTACCGTGATTGACTCTACTGGACACTTTTGGGCGATTATTCAGGCGAGAAGCGCCTCCTGGATACCCATCTGGTCGCTAATTTGAAGCGCGATGCGACAAAGGGCTACTTCGATGGTCAACACCAGGACGGTCTGCTGTATGTCGGCTTCTACTTCGGTGCGCTGCATGGCTGTCTGCTCTCACAGCAAACAGGCCAAATTCGCCCACATGTAACCACCTTGATTACCTGCTCACATCCCGATGCCGCCAAAGGCTACTACGTTGGACGCCGTGAACGCTTCATGAATATCTCCATTGATGAGCGCATCTACACGGACAACGAACTATTAGAAGAACTCTCCGAGATCGCTCAGGATATGATGGACTATCCCGATGAAGAGAACTCCTGGTACTACAGCATTGGGTGTATGCTTGGCAACATGAGTGGGCGAATTTTCCCTGCCACATCTGAAGAATGCCAGCAATGGGAAGAAGAGTATCGGCGTTGGAAAGAGGAATATGAGCAGGACACGGCGAAAGTGCGTGAGAGCGAATCAGTTCAGCCGATAGCCCTTCAAGAGGCATAAGTACAGCAAACAGGGTAGTGTTATCAGCACTACCCTGTTCAATAAGAGGCTTTCTAACCGTTGTAATCATCGTTTTGCCCTTGTTGATCGAGTGCATATCAAACAAAGAAGGTGAAATATATGGGATTTTTTCGACCCAAGCCAAAGGAAAAGGGTATAAAGGGGGCGGTTGGTACAGAAAGTGAGGCAGTGATTGCCGCTGCACTGATTCAAGCAGGGTATACTGTGCTGACCCCGAACGGCTACATGCATCGATATGATCTTGTTATTGAGGATGCTGATGGCGAGTTCTGGAAAATACAATGTAAAACAGCATGGTCAGAAGATGGCGGAAATACGATAATCTTTAAAACTGCCAGTATTGCAATGGCGGGACAAAAGGGGAGGAAAACTACTACTAGAAAGACATATAAGAATGAAGTAGACTATTTTGCAGTGTACTATCCGGCTACTTCAAAGGTGTATCTTATCCCAATTGAGGGTACACCCAACTCCTCAATGCGCCTGCGTCTCACGAAGACCACTAAGAATGGTCAAAGTAAAGGAGTAAAATACGCGTCAGACTACGAATTGTAACGCCCAAACCTACAACTACTTGATGTAAAGGCAAGTAGTTGTAGGTTTGTAAGCGCACCCGGAGGGATTCGAACCCCCGACAACCCAATTCCGAAGACTGGTGCTCTATCCGCTGAGCTACGGGTGCAAGTAGCTGCTCTATCCATTGAGCTACACCGGCTCGTAAGTGACCACCCGCTCTATATACTGAGCTACAGGTGCATCGCTTCGCATTATACCATAGCTGTCAACGCTGACCGAAACGCTTAGAGAGGGATACTAGCCCTACAACCTAACCAGCATCCCTCTTCCTTTTACCCTCGAAAATGCCGACTGAACGTCGTCACCACGCTTAAAACGCCCTGCGGGATGAACAGCACCAATATTGTCGGAATCGGCCCGATAGCCTGTAAGAGAAAACCCGTTACCGCCATGCCGATCGGTTCGCTGCCGAAGGTAAGCAGGCGGAAGACGCTGTTCACGCGGCCTTGCAGGTGATCTGGGATTGTCTCAAGCCGGAAGCCGAAATGGACCGAGGTGTAGATCGGCACCACAATGAAGGACAGCGCTGTAGCGATGCCCAGCACTAACGGATTGGGCGCGATGGCGAGGAGCAGCCAGGTCAGCGACCAGGCCCATACACCCCAGACCATCAATTGATTGAAGGTAAAGCGCCTTTTGAGCGGGCCGACAAGAAATGCGCCGATGATGCTTCCCACGCCACCACCTGCGAAAATCAGACCGATCACCACCGGAGAGGCGTGTTGTCCCTGCGCCAGCACGATCAGGATCAGCGAATAACCTATAACTGGCGCGTAGAGGCCGCCGTTCAGCAGGGCAATAAAGCGCAGCAGGGGATGACTCCATAGCCATGCCAGCCCCTCGCGAATATCATGCCAGAGCCGGATAGGCCGCGCTTCGCGTTCCTGCCGGAATCTCGTCCGCACAAAAAACAGCGACAGAAACGAGATGACATAGGTGATCGCATCCGATAAAAAGGGTATCGCGCTGCCAATGCTGTACAGAATGCCGCCCAAAGTAGGGCCAGCCATGCCCGATGCCGAGTCGATAATGGTATTCTGAGCGACCGCATCGGTCAACTGCGCTTTCTCCACCACCTCGGGAAGGCAGGCCGTCTCCGCGATGTTGAAGATGGAGAAAAGCGTCCCTTCAACCAGTGAAACAAGGTACAACTGGAGAAGGGTCAGATTTCCAAGCGCCAGTGCCAGCGGAATGCTGCCCAGCACAAGGGCGCGCCCGATATCGCAGACAATCATAACCCGCTTGCGATTCCAATGATCTACCAGCGCACCGGCAGGCAGCATCACCAGCAGGTAAGGAACGCTTCGTACAGCAGCGATCAGTCCCGCCTGGGCTGGCGAGTGTGTCACCGCGAGTACCAGCAAAGGAAAAGCCAGCATGGTGACGCGCGTGCCTACCGATGAAACAAGTTGACCGCTCCACAGTAACATAAAATCACGGTTGCGCCACAACGAGCGGCGCGGCGCGGAAAGTGTCGTATCTTCAACACTCCCAGCATCAACTGAAGTTTTTTGCGCCATACTGTTCCTCCCTGTACGACGTGCTACACATGAATACATGCGATGAAGTGTGAGGGACACGCGCTTCCGCAACAATGCAGTGGCGGCAGAAACAGCGCAAACAACCAGGAGAGCAAGACAGTTGAGAGGCGTGTCCCGGCGCTTGAGAGACAACCTGCGCGGGGAACATTCGACAGGGAGATGGAGGTTTTGCGAAGACAGGAAAAGATGTCGTACTCAAAGGGGAAATGAGTACGATATAGCGTAACACGAGATACGCCACATTTACGGGGTAAATACCTGGACGATAGGTGCGCTCAACATACAGGAAGGCCATCTCCATCTCTTTCTCAACGTGTCCTGTCTGTTGCGCCTTCACAAATCGCTCACATGCTCAAGGGCGTGACCGCCTGGAAAGTGTTTCAATATTTTCCTGAAATCAAGAAACAGCTTTGGGGCAGTGCCTTCTGGTCTTGGTCATACTACGTGGGTAGTGTTGGAAATATGAGCGTGGATAAGGTGCTAAAGTACATCAAAATTAGGACAGGATTAACAGTAAAAGAAGTATTAGCTATTATCATACTCTTCATCCGGCTGCCCCGTGTATCTTTGATCAAGAAACTCTTGATAGTCTTTCCTTTTCACACGATATGTTTTCCCCAATTTATATGCTTTTAACTCTTTTCTTCTAATCCATCGCAAAACCGTCTCCTCGCTGAGGCCAAGTTCTTTCGCAATCTGTTCGACTGTGAGATATTCTGTCGGCATACATATCTATCCTCACCTTCACTTGGAATCGGGTACTGTTGTCGCTTGCTGTAAGTATAGAGGCAGAGCCAGTGAAAGTCAATTCACAAAGCTAACTGTGTGCATTGTTGTTCATCGTAAACATATGTGGGTATATATTGCAATTGTGGTTATTTTCGTGTATACTTTCATCAGAGTGTTGACCCACGTGGAACATACGTAGGTCAACAGAGAGTCTAGCCCATCAAGGACTTCTAGCCTCTCCATGTCGCATAATAGCGACAGGGGGGCCATTCGTCAAGCGAAAGGAGAGCTTGTCACATGGCACCAGCACAGATCTCGTGGGGAACGATCACCCTATACCTGGACAATGAGTCGTTTCGGACCGCTTTCTCTCATGGACGCAGCATGTATTTCGATGATCGTGAGTACGAGGTACCTCATGTGGCCCACCACATGAACACGTTGGAAGCAGTCGGGTCCGTCCTGGATGAAGATGGCAAAGGCGGCTACTGCTTTGACCGTCTGAGCTTCAAGACTCCCATCGACCTGTTGGGGTTCTTCCTGGGCTACATGAGCGGGCCGATCATCGCTGAAAGTGAGCCTGAGCGCAAAGAACGGCACAGCCGCGTGATCCTGATCCCGGAAGAAGCCCTCTAGCAAAAAGAGCCTTTGAGAGAAGATCAAGAGCAGATGGAATTGGGGCGGGATCACTTCCTGCCCCCTTTGGAAAGCGATCAGGATGCAGCAGATTCTCACCGCCAAACTCAAGCTCATCACGACCCCAGAGCAGTTTGCCGCATTACGGCAAACACAACTGGCGTACCGTGATGCGCTCAATGCGGTGAGTCAGTATGCCTTTGCGCACGGCAAAACCAGCAGCGTCACCATATTGCACAAAGGTATGTATCTCACGTTGCGGACACGCTTCAGTCTGCTCTCGCAACTGGCCTGTAGCGTGGAACGGCAGGTGGCCGCCACCTACAAGGGACTGTGGACGAAGCTGAAAAAGAATAGCGAGCATCGGCGGATGAAGCTCACGAAAAAACGCTTCAAGGGCCTGGACCAGCCTCCACATTACAGTTCTCCGACGGTGCAATACACCTATGAGCGCGATTACACCTTTCAGAAAGAGCAGCGGGTCAGCATCGGCACCTTGAATGGGCGCATCAGCATCCCCTATCAGGGCTACGACAAGCATCTCGCGCTCATCCGGCAAGGAGCCACCATCGGGGATGCGAAACTGTGGTATGACCGACCAAAAAAGCGGTTCTATCTGCTGGTGTCCTTGACCATTGAGCTTGCTGATCCCACCTGTGACCAGGCAAGCGAAGTGGTCGGCGTCGATGTCGGCATTCGCTATCTGGCGGTGACCTCGACTTCCACAGGCAAATCGACCTTTCATCCAGGCAAACGCATACGGCACAAAGCGAACCATTATGCGCGGCTGCGCAAACGCTTGCAGAAAAAAGGCACTCGCGACGCGAAACGTCGCCTCAGACGCATTGCGCAACGAGAGAGACGGTTCAAAATACAAGCCAATCACTGTATCGCTAAACAGATTATCGAGCAGCATCCCCACACCTTGTTTGGCCTCGAACACTTGACCGACATTCGAGAACGAACAAAGCGTAAGAAACGCAAACGCAAGAAGAACGGCAAAGGGTCTGAGCCTGTCTCACCAAAGGCACGCAAGGCCAACCGCGTCTATTCGCAGTGGTCCTTTGCAGAACTGCAAGCACTTATCAGCTACAAGGCCGCGCTGGCGGGATCGCTGGCGATCAAGGTGGATGCGAATTACACCTCGAAAACATGTCCCATGTGTGGACACACGGTTGATGAGAACCGTCCACACAAAGGCCTGCTTTTTATCTGCCAACGGTGTGGGTACTGTTTACATGCGGATCTGGTTGGCGCGAGAAACATCACCATGAGAACGCTCCTGGTCCGGCAGGACTGGATCAGGACGGGATGCTTGTCAATCATCCCTGATGCCTCGGACCGTGAAGCCAAAGCAGCGCGCCTCTCCCGGTACGCTGAAGTGCGGTGGAGTCCAGAGGTAAACCGCCGGTCTCAAACCGGAGGTCATTGACATCGATGAAATCAAGTCCTGACTCGTTTATCATGCTTCAATAGTAACATGTCTGAAAAGCAACCGTCAAGCGCCCAACAATTCGCCTTTCAACACGGTCACAGCCTGCCCGCCGATTCGCACGCGGTCGCCTTCCAGTCGCACACGCACCACGCCGCCGCGAGCAGAAGCCTGATAGCCAACCAGTTCATTACGCCCCAGCCGCTTGCTCCAGAACGGACTGAGACAACAATGTGCTGAACCAGTCACCGGGTCTTCATTGACGCCAACCGCAGGCGCAAAAAAGCGCGACACAAAATCATATTCGCCACTATCCGACCTGCTGGTGACAATGACACCACGCACAGGCACCCGTTCGAGCAGCCCAAAGTTCGGCTTCACAGCTCGCACCACATCTTCTGAATCGAGTTCTACCAGCAAGTCAAACTGGCTTCGCCCAATATACTTCGCGGGAACGCTCAATGCTTCAAGCACCTCATCAGGAGCATCCGCAGGCTCTTCAGGCTTGGCGGGAAAATCCATCTCGATCCACTCGCCACGCCGATCTGCTGTTAATAGGCCGCTCCGTGTATAAAATCGCGCCTGCTGATCCGGTGGTAGCGTGCCCGTTTCCCACAGAATGTGCGCGCTTGCCAGTGTAGCATGCCCACACAAATCAACCTCAACGGCAGGCGTAAACCAGCGCAGATTATAACCATCCTCCTGCTGAAGCAGAAAAGCCGTCTCTGAGAGGTTCATTTCACACGCCACGTTCTGCATCCAGGCATCCTCACGCGGCTGGGCGAGAATACAGACTCCGGCGGGATTGCCCGCGAAGGGACGATTGGTGAATGAGTCTACCTGGTAAATGGGTTGGGACATGGTTGGGTTCCTTTTTATTAGTACATTGCAACATTATTCGCTACATGAAAGGACTATACCATTCAGAGATAGCTCCCACAACGTCCAATGATCGATACTTCGATCAAGTTGGATGTAGTTGAAAGCTTTACTCCTTCTCCACTTCCCTCTTCCCCGTCACCTCATACGTCTGCTCTGTCATCAGCGAGAGCAGGTAATCGTCATCCAGCAGCTTGAGCAGCACCCATTTGTTGGTGGGGTCGTAGACGAGCATTTCGGTGCCGCCGTGTTGTACGACCTTGACCGGCAGGTTGTTGCGGGCGATCACGGTCTTGATGTTTTCCATTGAAATCTTGCCCCAGTAGGGTTTGGCGGCGATGTTTTTCAACTTCACCAGCTTGGGCAGGTGCGACTCGCAATCGTGAGCGAAGGCCTCGAAGTTCTGAATGGGCACGATGGTACGGATGCTTTCCAGAATTTCTTTCGCGGCATTGCGGATCATCTCGAAGAAACGGAAGATGTCCTGGAAATGGTCTTTGCGGAAGATGTACATGATGCCGCGATAGCTGACGCAGTCGATCAACTGGTCAAACAGGAAAAGCGGGTCAACCACACGATCATAGACGCCCTGGCTGTAGATCATGGCGAAAAAGCGCGAACGGGCCAGCATCTTCCGGGGCGAGTAGAGGCGGAAGAAGTACGCGGGTTCGCCATCGGGCGGCTGCACGGCAATTGCATAGAAATGCATGCCCGCGATGAATTTTTCATCGGCATCAAAAATCTCGACATCAGCAAGTGCGGAAAGCGGGCTGATCTGCTCCAGGATGGTCTGGTAGGATGAGAGATCAAGGAACTCGACTTCGTGCGCGTCGGGCTTGCTCTCGGCGGCATAGGCATGCAGCACCGTGTCGCCGTTGTTGTAATCTTTTTTCTCGTGAGCCTGGACATAGGCGGCGATGCTGCGAAACGTCTCGGTCAGGCGCGCGGAAAGAAGCAGCCGCTCGAAGCGCGGGATTTGTCCCTCTTTGAGTGTAGAGGCCAGGCAGACGGTTACTTCACACACGCTGAGATCAAGATTGAGCAGATCTTCAAAGGTCTTTTTCGCGATGGTCGATGTCGTCATGTTCGCACTCGCTTTTCCAGAAAAATTCCATCACCAATATCAATGACGTGCAGCGTTTCGCCTAATGCAACCCGGCGCTGCGTAATCAGCGCGTGTGGCACCTGGCTTTTTTCAACCGTTACCGAGTACAGATGATAGCCCATGAGATTCAGCATCGGATTAACGTGTATCATATTCGAGTTCACATAGACTATTCCTAGAACCAGAATAAAAACCAGTAATGCCGCTCCCTGCTGCCAGCCGCTAAAAGGAATCGCCACAAACGGGAGCAGGTAACTGGCAATATAACTCATCACATCCCCGTCTCGCCTTTCCAGGCCCGTCACTTTCTCCTGAAAGGCTCCCAGGCGCGGCGCAAACACAAGGAAAAACAAGATCATCACAATCAGGCCAAAGAGAGCAATTGCCAGGATTACGCTTGACCACAACGGTTGTTGCTCAACAAACAGCAAGAAAAAGATGAGCGCCAGAGGAAAGTACGAACTGAGAAAGAGCAGACAGCGTACCACAAGCGATGGCATGTGTATTCTCCTTTCCGTCCGGTGTTCTGTTTGTTCGATATATAAAAGGCATTCAAGGACTGTTCGGTTCCTATGCAGTATAACAGAGTCAGGCACAGATAAAAAGGAGTAAATATTTCACTACAGGCATTGGTTCTGCATCCTTCAGGGGAACTTTACATCCGTCTTTCCACCGTAAGGGAAAACCTCTACCTGCAACCATTCCCCATATCATGACGTGTCAGAAATGTTGGCTCTATTTTGCTTGCGATTTTCTTTACTTCAAGCATTCCATGCATGTAAGTATAAAAAAGGAGCTTCCCATGGCTACTGTGCAAAGAAGGAGTATCTGGCGAGTCAAGCCAATTGACCTCATTTTGAAGCAAGGCGACGAGGCCGAGCATGGGCTGAAGCGTACACTGGGTCCGATCTCCATCACCTTGCTGGGCGTCGGAGCCATCGTAGGAACCGGTATTTTCGTTTTAACCGGCGTGGCTGCGGCAAAGTATGCCGGCCCTGGTTTGATCCTTTCCTTCGTCCTGGCAGGTATTGTCAGCGGCCTTGCCGCTATCTGCTATGCCGAACTCGCCAGCACTGTACCTATAGCTGGCAGCGCCTACACCTACTCCTACGCAACACTCGGCGAACTCATTGCCTGGATTATTGGCTGGGACCTGATCCTGGAATATGCTGTGGGAGCGGCCGCAGTCAGTATTGGCTGGTCGGGATACTTTACCGACCTCCTCAAAAGCGCCCTCGGAATCACTATACCCAAAGCCCTTACCTTGTCGCCCTTCGCTGGTGGCATCATCAATTTACCGGCGTTTCTCATCATCCTGGTGATGACCGCCCTGCTGATTCTCGGTACCTCTGAAAGCACCAAAGTCAATAACGTGATTGTGACTATCAAGCTTGCGGTGATCGTGTTCTTTATCGTCGTCGGTTTTGGTCATGTCAATCCAGCAAATTGGACGCCGTTTCTCCCCTTTGGCGTCGGTGGCGTCTTCAAAGGTGCCGCGATTATCTTCTTCGCCTATATTGGCTTTGACCAGATCTCGACCTCAGCGGAGGAGTCACGCAATCCCTCAAGAGACTTACCAATCGGCATCTTTTTAAGCCTGCTGATCTGCACAGCCCTCTACATTCTGGTGACCGCAGTACTGACCGGGGTCGTCTCGTATACCAGGCTCAATGTACCCTCGCCAGTATCACATGCGCTCATCTTGCTCGGCCTGAATGCAGCAGGATCAATCATCTCGATAGGCGCAATCTGTGGCTTGACGACTGTCTTGCTCGTCCTGCTCTTCGGTCAGAGCCGTATCTTCTTCGCGATGTCGCGTGATGGTCTCCTCCCAGGGTTCTTCGCGAAAGTTCACCCACGCTTCCGCACACCATACCTATCGACGATGCTTGTTGGTATAGTAGTTGCACTCGTCGCTGGTTTCACCCCGATCGATGTCGTGGCTGAACTCACGAACATTGGGACGCTGGCAGCATTCGTGCTGGTCTCGGCATCCATCATTATCCTGCGCCGCACCCAACCCAATTTGAGGCGTGGATACCGTGTACCATTGGTCCCCCTGATTCCAATCCTTTCCATGATCGGCTCATTCGTACTGATTGTCAGCCTGCCATTGGTCACCATCGGCCGCTTCATCATCTGGCTGGCTATCGGGCTGCTCATTTACTTCCTGTACAGTCGGCATCGCAGCCATCTAGAACAGGAGCTTACTACAACAGAAAGTGTTGAGCCAACGGCCAGAGACACGGCGTAACATAATCAGGCAAGGAGAAACCGCGATTGCAAAGAATTTGCGTATTCACAGGCTCCAACCCCGGCAATCGTCCTGAGTATGCCCAGGCAGCAAAGGCATTGGGCAAGGAATTGGCGAAGCGAGGCTTGGGGCTGGTTTATGGTGGCGCGAGCGTGGGGCTGATGGGCCTGCTGGCTGATAGCGTGCTGGAAAATGGAGGTGAAGTATTCGGCGTGCTTCCACGTGGGCTATTTCGGCGCGAGGTGGCACATGCGGGTTTGACGCAGCTTTATGAAACTGAGAGCATGCATGAACGCAAGGCAAAAATGGCTGATCTGGCCGATGGCTTTATCGCGCTACCGGGCGGCTACGGCACATTGGACGAACTGTTTGAGATCATCACGTGGTCGCAAATCGGGCTGCATACCAAACCTGTTGGTATATTGGAGGTCGCTGGCTATTTTCAACCGTTGCTGGCATTTATACAACATGCCTCACGGGAGGGTTTCATTGCGCCTCAGCACGTGGATATTCTGTTGTGTGAGGAAAATCCCGCAGCGCTCTTAGATCGACTCGCAAGCTACCGGCAAGTTTCTGTTTCCAAGTGGAGCGAACTGCCGCCAGAGCGATAAGTACTATAGCCGTTGGGCATGGTTTCTGGTACAATAGAATTATCCTACGTTGACCAGTGTGTCAGAAAGGCAGGTGCCCCGTGGCAAACAAAGAACAGCACAAATCGCAGAAAGCGGCCCCCAAGTCTAACAAGCAGAAGAAGGAGATGCAGCGGGAGAAGAAGGCAGCCAAGCAGAATGCTGGCATTTTGAAAAAGGAATAATGCCCGACAATATGGCGCTCTGCCGGAATTTGGTAGAGCGCCTTTTTTTCATCTTTCAAATATGCCATCGTTTTTCCTGAGTTATGCGTTATTAATAATAGAAGACTACTATAACTTTTTTTTGAAGAAACTTGACACAGTTGTTACAATGCGCTGTAGAAGCCATCCAGGCACTTCAACGCAAAGCAATAACGCTGTGAAACAGGCTTTGAAGAACAGAAATGGGGGACCGAGTGCAGTCAAAGTTTCATGATGATGCCAACAAACGTCAGTTTCCCCCCAGACCAGGCAAAGGATCAGGCCAGGACGGATCACAGGCTGGACAGGATGAGCAGTGGGCCGTACTCCGGCACGAGGTAGAGGATGTGGATATGCGTGATAGACGAGGAATGCAGGAGCGAGCAGGCTGGGAGCAGCGCGATACTGATGCGGAACGAGCCTCCCCGGATGATTACTATGGTATCCCGGATGAGTCGCTTAACTCCGCCGATATCGTCGTTGTTGGAGTTGGCGGCGGAGGAATGAACGCCATCAATCGCATGATCGAGGCCCGCGTGCGCGGCGTGCGCTATGTCGCGTTAAACACCGATGCGCAGGTTCTCTCCCTGTCACCCGCGCCCACTCGCATCTGTCTTGGCAAGCACTATACAAAAGGCCTGGGAGCGGGCGGAAATGCTGCTGTGGGAGCGCGCGCAGCCTCTGAAAGCACAGAGGAGATCGCTGCCGCGCTCGGCAATGCTGACCTGGTGTTTATTGCCGCCGGTATGGGTGGCGGAACGGGCACCGGTGGAGCGCCCATTGTCGCCTCACTGGCGAAAAAGATGGGGTCACTGACAGTCGGCATCGTCACTTTGCCTTTCACCTTCGAGGGTTCGCGGCGCAAGCGCGTGGCCGAGGAGGGCCTGAAAGCGCTGGGTGAAGCGATTGACGCGCTGATTACGGTTCCTAATGATCGCCTGCTGGCAAGCATTGGACGAGATCGTAGTCTCAACGAGGCGTTTAAGGTAGCCGACGATGTGCTGCGCCAGGGCGTGCAGGGCATTGCCGAAGTCATCAACGTACCCGGCCTGGTTAATGTTGATTTCGCGGACGTGCGCAGCGTCCTGCGCGAGGCTGGCACTGCCTTGATGAGCATCGGTCAGGGGCAGGGGCGCAATCGCGCGCAACGCGCCGCCGAGGAAGCTGTCGCGGGCGGCTTCTTGAATGTTTCGATTCGCGGCGCGCAGCGTGTGCTGTTCAATATCAGCGGCGGCGAGGATATGACACTCTTTGAGGTCAATGAGGTAGCTGAATACATCGGCAACGCCATCGACACGAGCGCGGATATCACCTTTGGCGCAGTGGTCGATCCCTCGCTGGAAGATACAATTCGTGTGACGCTGATCGCGGCGGGCATGCAGGAGGCGCGAACAGTGCGTATTCCAGCGATTCACCTGGAAAATGTGCGCTCGCAGACGGCTTCGCAGCCAGGAATGCCCGCTCCCAGGTCGCCCATGCCATCGACCCCTATGCCCCAAGCGCAACAGGGGTACTCGGTGCCATCGCCTGCGCCTCAAGCTGATGTGCAGCCACAACCGGCAGCACAACCGCGACCTGCGCCGCAGTTTCAGTCACAGTCAGGAACCGGAAGCGCCTCAGCAGGACAGCCTCAGCAGACAGCGAGGCCCTCTCTGTACCAGGGACGCACGCAGCGCAGCCTGGATGACCTGCGTGGCTTGCGCAGCATGGGACGCCGTCATAAACGTATGGGTGATGACGACGATGATGATGACGTGGGCATTGATGTCCCGCCGTTTATGAAGCGGCATCAATAACGAGAAGAAGGCATTTCTGAGCTACTTCAGAAATGCCTTTCTTGTCCCTACTCTTTTTCCGTTGCGGCGGCGCGACCGCGTTCGCCACCCTTTTTGCCAATCTTGGAGTAAAACTCCGAACCCTGCTGCCGCTTGGTCGATTCCCCGCCCTTCTTGCCAATCTCGGCGTAGAATTGCGGACCCCGTTTCTCCTTCACGGTTTCGCCGCCCTTCTTGCCGATCCTGGAATAGAACTCCGGCCCATACTTCTCACGTACTGCCTGACCGCCCCGCTTCGCTTTCTGCGATCCTGGTTCTGGTCCTCGTTTGTTGTTTGCCATAGAAAGTCCCGCCCTTCTTATACTCGTACTACCACATGAACCCGATATACAATGCGGTGAGACATTCTATTAGTAGAACATCTCGCTGCATCCTACTGCGATTGATGTTCTCGCGCTCGCGTCCGTGCCTGCGCTACACGGTTAGCAATCATACCTGCCGTGATACCCGCGCCAACGCCGTTATCGATGTTGACGACGGTGAGACCGGGCGCGCACGTTTGCAACATCGTTAGCAGTGCGGCAACACCCTTGCCGCCCATTCCATAGCCAATCGAGGTTGGCAAGCCAATTACAGGGACAGGAACCAGCCCTGCCACTACCGATGGTAACGCGCCATCCATGCCTGCTGCCACAATGATCACGTCCGCGTCTTGTTGCAGCAGGTCGCGCAGCGGTTGTAGCAAGCGGTGCAACCCCGCCACGCCTACATCATAAATACACGTCACACGGCAACCCATTTCTTCCGCAATGAGCGCCGCTTCCTCCGCCACCGGAATATCGGACGTGCCAGCGCTGATTACGCCTACATGCCCTCCTGTGTTGCGATGCACATAGTCTGGACGATAAATCGCTACTGCGCGAGCAGCTTCCCGCACCCGGAAAGTGCAGTCCGAAAACGCCTCGCGCAACGCCGCTACTGTGTCCGACCGAACCCGGCTGATAATTGCCCGCCCCGTCTTTTCCAGCAGCACCCGCGACATGGCGATCACCTGGCCGGTTTCTTTCGTCTCGCCAAAAACAATCTCAGGTACGCCTTTACGCTGTTCGCGACCGGGATCAGGCCGAATATCAACGGTAGGTGTATCACTCCTGCTAAGGTGTGCATGTAGCTCAGCATCACCCGAGTCATTACCGCTTTGATTGCCGTACTGGCCCCTGCCATTGCCTGATGCAAAACTGTCGCTGCTAAGCATATGGTTGAGCCAATTCAACGAATCATCCATGTGCTGACTCACAAAAAATATACATCCTTACTAGAGCTAGTATTACACATCTCATCTGGGAGTTATCCAACCAGTCATAGTTTAACATAGTTGCATCAAATGAGCAAGCCAACAATAGATAGTGGTTTTGTTGTACGTTGTTCGCATGGCCACCTACGATATACTGTACACGAAGCTCCAAATTTCTGCCACACTTTGTCCGCTAGATGGTAAAATTCGAGGGGTTAAGCTTTTCCGCATATCTTGTTACCTTCACCGAAAACCAATCGTGAGTACATCTGTCAGATATTTTGTTTGAGGAAATAGCTATCTTGAGATGATGAAAAAAATACATTCCAAACTGGCCGCACTTTTGTTTCTGCTTATGCTGCTCGCGGCTTGCGGGCCGACGGTAAACCAGTTACAACCTGCACGCACAGTGACGGTCAGTAAAACCTTCCAAAATTCGGTCTCGCCCATTCCTACAACACCGACCTATCGCTGCGGAGCCTGGACCTCTAATAATGCGCCCGGCCCAGATTCGACCATCACAATTTATGCCCGCTTAACCAGTGACGTTGCGGGCGTTGGCGGAGCTACTGCGACAGCAGTGGTACATTTTCACGATGGCGATCAGACGCTCGACCAGCACCCGGTCAGCGACCCTGGTGGCTATGTCTCGTTCACCTTACCGCTACAGGGACGCCAGCCAGTCAAAATACCCGCGACTATCGATGTGACCTTCAGCAATTTCCGGGGTGGAACGGTTCACTGCTCACAGGCCTTCTTTACTCCCCAATAAGCTGCTGGCAGGTGGGGCAAAAATGCGTACTGCGCTGGGCCACAACAATGCGCTCGATAAGCGTGCCGCAGCGCTGGCATGGCTTGCCCTCTTGCTGGTACACCTGCACGTGCGAAAAATTATCGCCCGCCTCACCCCACAGGTCGCGATACTCGCTGAAGGAGGTGCCGCCATGCTCAATGCCCAGCGTCAGCACCGCGATAATACCCTCGCGCAGCAGGCGTAATTCCTCTAACGTCAGCGTATTGGCAGGACGCAAGGGATGGATACGCGCATAATAAAGCGCCTCGTCAGCGTAAATATTGCCCAGCCCGGCCAGAATCTCCTGGTTCAAAAGCGCCTGTTTAATGTTCCCTCTACGACCCGCCAGCCGCGCCTGTAGTTCTTCCAGGGTAAAGGCCTCGCTCAAAGGCTCCAGCCCCAGACCAGCAAGAGCCTGCAACTCCTGCTCCTGCGGCCATAGCTCAATGCGGCCAAACTTTCGCGGGTCGGTAAACAGGAGACAGCGACCATCTTCCAGGATAAAGCAGGCGCGGCAGTAGCCTATTTCCGCGTGAAAATCCTTTTTTTCTTCATCCTGCTCAGTCTTTTCGCCCTGCTGTGTTGAATAGCAATGCGTGCGGCGAATCGTGTACCCGTGAAAGATCGGCCCTTTCGTATTCCAGGCGACCGGGTCTCGTTCGCGCAGGCTGGTATCCAGTTCCCAGCCGGGCGCGAGCAGGAGCAAATTACCAGTCATGCGGCGATGAATGGTCAGGATGTACTTCTGCTCGCCCCCAGCCAGGTCTACTATCAGATACTTGGCGCGCCTGCGCACCTCCTCGATGCGCAATTCGGCGATCTCAGCGCGAAAATCGTTGGGGTCTGGATGACCGATGGTGCGATCCCAGAAAACCAGCGCGTCCTGAATGGTTGCTCCTATAATCGTTTCACGTAACTGGCGAGCGGTGTATTCTACTTCGGGTAATTCTGGCATGGATGTTCCTGCTAGCTGTCCTGTGGCGACAGTATTGTATTCTGCGCAATCCTATCACGCGGGCTATCCGGCGTCAATTGCCAGATGCGATAACCGTCCTCGGTATCCTCGATCAACACACTGGCAGGCCAGCGCAGCATCCGTTGCACCGACCAGATATCGCCCGCCGCGCCAGAAAAATTGCCGATAGAGGCAAACAACGTATAGGACGCCAGCACTGGAGAAAACAGCGTAAAAATAATTGCGGCAAGCGTGATGACGACCAGCGGCGCAAGACCAATTACGAGGTACTGGTTGCGCCGGAACACCTGATTTTTCGCGCCACAGAACAAGGCATATGGAGCTTTCACACCGAAGTAAGGTTTCCCACCCCAGGACAAGAAAGCCGCCGCGTGTACCAGTTCGTGTAAGGGAAGAATAACCACATAGCCAACAATATTGATGACCAGCCAGAGCAGCACACCGCCCAATGTCAAGCGCAGGCCGAACGTATGCGTCTGCGCATAGTAGGAAGCGTAGTTCAAAGCAATGAAGAACAGACCGCTTAAGATCAAGAGTTGCAGGCTGAAAACCGCGAGGGGTTGCAGTTGCTCGGGTTCCAGCAGCGCCATCTCTTCTACAACCCGCACCTGTCCGGCATCAATGGCCTTCTGCTGTTCTACGCGCAGTTGGGAATGAAAGCGGTCTATGAGTGTCAAGGACATGATGAATTTTCCTATTGTAATGTTGTTTTTCATCATCATACCATTACCAACCTGCCTCCAGATGTCATCCTTCGCTGCGCTCAGGATCTCAGACCGCCACCAGCTCGACATGCCAGGCGAGAGATCCTTCGCTGCGCTCAGGATGACAGGCGAGAGGGGCTGTTTCATGGCATACCTCGCGTGTAGACCAGGTACGGTATAATGATTGAAAGGAAAAAGGCAGTTTAGCGAAAGGTGACTCATCCATGCGCCGCGTGCAGGCCTGGAAATTGCTCATATGGTGCTTCGCGGTGTTCTGGGTGGTGTTTGCCGTTTTCCTCATCGCAGCCCAATTGCCATTTTACATCATTAGTCTGGCCTTAAGTACCACACTGGTGCTTTCTCTTTTGATAGTGATTCTGGCATGGGCGTACCAAAACAATTTCTGAAAAAGGAATCGTCGTGATAGATATCTGTATGCTTGGCACCTGTGGCATGATGCCGCTCCCTGGTCGCTGGCTTTCATGCGCGCTGGTGCGTTACGGTTCAAACCTCATCTTGCTGGATTGTGGTGAGGGAACGCAGATACCCTGGAAAGCGCTGGGCTGGGGATTCCGACAACTGGGAGCCATCTGCTTCACACATATGCACGCCGACCACGTACTCGGTCTGCCAGGGGTCCTCTTCATGGTGGCGCACGCGGGCCGAACCGAGCCACTGGATATCTACGGGCCGCAGGGCATGATCTACGTACTTGAGGGTTTGCTGCGCGTAGTGCCAGATCTTCCCTTTCCTTTGCAAATACACGAGTTAAAAAGCGGAGAGCAGTTTCCCCTGCCGGGCGGTTTACACGGTTCGTGCGTGAGCGCGGCGCATGGCATTCCCTGCCTGGCCTATCGCATTGACCTCGACCGCAACCCGGCCTTCCAACCTGAACGGGCGCGCTCGCTCGGCTTACCCGTACAATTCTGGTCGCGATTGCAACATGGGGAGACGGTCGAATTCAGTGGACAGACTTTTACGCCCGATATGGTGCTTGGCCCTGCCCGACGCGGTATCTCGCTTGCTTTCATCACCGATACACGCCCGACACGGCAATTGAGCGAGTTTGTAAGGGATGTTGACCTCTTGATCTGTGAGAGCATGTATGACAACCTGGAAGACCTGCCGCTAGCGAAAGCCAACGCGCATATGCTCTCAGAGGAATCGGCAGGTATCGCGAAAGCGGCAGGCGCACACGCCTTACTGCTCACTCACTTCAGCCCTAAAATCTCCGATCCCTCGACGGCGGAAAGGACCGCGAAAAAAGTGTTTCCCCGGACAAAAGCAGCCCGCGATGGCTTTGTTACGACACTGAGTTTTCCCGCTGATGAATAAGCAAAAGGGCAGGAATAACATCATAGTGCCGGACAGAATAGCGGAAGCCACCCGCAAGGGGTGGCTCTACCATATGATGCCGCTTGTAGAGCCACCCGCAAGGGGTGGCTTCCGGTCGCTAACCTGCCTGCCCTCTTCGTGTTGGGTTGTGCTGCTATGATGCCTCGGACAAACCTTGATCTGTTATAATTGGTATCTCCTGTTGGGTAGATGGTTCAACCAGTTCAATTTGCGGCACATTTTTCAGGTGTAAATCAAAGAAATTTACAATCCGCCTGACATAGGTAGTGCGGCCCTCGAAGTAGGCTCCACAGTGATCGGCATTGGGCAGCGTCCACAGTTCTTTCGGCTCGCCTGCGGCCTCATAGAGACGGGCGGCATCCAGTGGATCAACCAGCGAGTCCTTGCCGCTTTGAATAATCAGGACTGGCCTGGGAGCAATCTTCGTGATATCGCGCAGCGGCTCTACCTGGTGGAAGTGGTATCCCGCTCGCAGCCAGAGCAGGTTATCCGCCAGCCATGATACTGGAGCGGACGGCACATGGAAGATGCGGCGGAAATGGTAATCCACCACGCTGGCATGCGTAGCGAAAGGACTGTCCAGGATGAGCGCCTCGACATCGTTCGACCGCGCTGCCGCCATGATCGCCACAGCCGCGCCCATCGAATAGGCAAGCGTGCCCAGCCGGGTCTCGGGGGCGCGCTCCTTCGCATAGCCAATCGCGCCCAGAAAATCGTTGATCTCGGCATATCCGAGCGTGACCGGCTGGCCAACCTCAGTGCCATGCCCATGATAATCAAAGGCCAGGACATTATGCCCGGCCTTCCAGAGAGGTCTGCACATACCGAGTACATCGGCTTTACGCGAGCGATAGCCGGGACAAATCAGAATAGTGGTTGTTGCTCCTTCGCAGGGAATGTACCAGCCGCTTACCTGATGATCGCCATTAAGCGCGGGGAAAGCCACATCTTCGGCAGGAAGGTCCAGTTCATAGGGGCTAAAGGTATAGTTATCAAATGCGCTACGTTTCTTGGGTCGAGTCAGTGTTTCAACAATATACACGGCAACGGCAAAGAAAACGCCTAGAATACCAACGCTACCTCCTAGACCGCCAAACAATACATGCTTCAACGAAGGACGATAAAACTTAAAGTTCTGCAACTGCAACATTGAAGTCGCCATCCTTTCTAAGCGACGAGAGGCAAAGCAGCACACTTACTTATATAGTATAACTTATAAAAGTGCTTCTTTGTAGCCGTTACTATATATACGTTGCTTGACCGCTTCAGGTTTCTGTTTCTTCTATCGCTGTAAAAATGTTCTCCTAAAATAACAAATTAGCGATTGACCAATAAGGCCAATTGCCTGAATGAACGGAAAATTCATCCCCTTTTCGGAGACATTTCCTCAGGACGTTAGAAAATCAAAGCCCGCCTGCTTCCAGGCATCCATTCCACCAACCACGTTGAACACCTGCATAAACCCGTGTCGCTGTAGCAGCGAACAGGCAATAGTGCTGCGCTGGCCGCTCGCGCAGGTAACTGCCAGGGGGGCATCCATAAGCTTTTCCAGTTCGTTGTCCGGCTCTCGCAAATGCTGCTCAAGCGCGTAGTAGGGCAGGTGCATCGCGCCACGAATATGCCCCTCGTTCCACTCACCTTGATCGCGAACATCCAATATACGCAGGTTATGCCGCAGATCATGCACCTGCTCAACCGATAGCTGGCCCAGCATCTGAACCGATAGATCAGCCTCCTGCCATGCCTCCATCCCGTCTGCAAGATAGCCGACCACGCGGTCATAGCCCACCACCGCTAACTCATGCACCGCGTCATACAAATCACGCTCATCTTTAACAACAAGCAGCAGGCGGCTTTCTGGCGAGACAACAAAACCAACCCGTGTAGGAAACGACGAGCCATGTAGAAAAACATGGATTGCTCCCGGAATATGCCCTTCGGCAAAGGCATGTGGCGCGCGAACATCCAGCACAACTGCTCCACTCTCCATCTCGCGCTGAAACGAATGCGGCTCAAGCGGACGCGGCATCATGGGCATTTCCAATTGCGCATAATCGCCACGATTGCGCTCCACAATGTTGTGCATATTCGGTGGTCGCTGCGGCAAATTCTCATTGATGTCACGCACGAACTGTTCGCGAGAACGAGGGACAACCGCCTCATTATACTTGCGCTCAAAGCCAATCGTGGAACTGGTTTTGGCATTCATACCGCGTCCACAGAGCGAACCCGCCACATGCGCCGGATAGACCTCGACGCCATCATCAAGTTGCAACAAACGCTGGAAAATGCTGTCATACAGCAACCTGGCTCCTTCATCACCAGAGACAGCAAGATCAGGCCGCGCCACGTCGCCAATAAAAAGCGAGTCGCCCGTCAGCACCAGCCAGGGGTCTTCGCCGCGACTGGTATCGGCAACGGCAAGCGCGATATGCTCGGGCCGATGCCCAGGTGTATGTATCACCCTCACCTTGACCACCCCAAAGTCCAGTTCGTCACCATCCTTCACAGTCTTGTGCGGATAGGATACACCCGCCTGCTCATGCACATAGATATCGGCTCCGGTGCGGCGGGCAATTTCTCCATGACCGGAGATATGGTCGGCATGATTATGTGTCTCGATGACCGCCGCTACCTTCATCCCTTTCGCATCAGCAAGCGAGAGAATTTCATCAACCATATCCAGCCGGGGGTCAATCACTGCGCATACGCCCGCATTGGGACAACCTACAATATAACTTGCGCAACCCAGATCTTCTTTGACAATCTGTTTGAAGTACATCGTTGTATGCTCCTTGTTATTAGCCAGGTTACGATGGACGTTTAAACGCGCTGGCAGAGGGACGATAGGGCCGAATCATCCACAGTGGACGCCTCAGTCCATCAGGCCGGTCTAGCTGAGGGCGCGTCATCTTCAGCCACTCTTGATAAACTTCATACGCTTTCTCTGGATCAACAACAATATCTCCATAGCGATCACCTGAACGCGCCCGCTCAACCGTCACTTTCTGGTGCCAGCAATGCATGCCGCTAATGGGGTCAGGATGCACCGGGAAGGTGAGGTTTTGATGCACGCCTCCCTCACGCCAGAATATACGGGCCGAATCGGGGTCATCGCTTTCAAATGGGCGAATGCCTTCCATGTGTCGCATATGCCAGGAACCATCGCGCTCTCTCCCCAACGAGACCAGCGCCGAAGCCCAGCGATCCGTTCCCTGGCCCGTTTCCAGCCGCCAGCGCCCCAGGTGATGCGAGCAGGCAACCACACCCGGACGGATGCCCTCTGTCACCCAGGCACGGTTAACGTAATAACCAATGCCGGTTGTCACTCGTACCAGGTCGCCGCTCTCCACGCCAATATTGCGCGCATCATCCGGGTGTATCCAGACCGGATTGGCGTTGGAGATCTCATACAACCATTTGGCATTGCCTGAACGAGTATGAATGAGCGTCGGCAGGCGGAAGGTCGGAATGAGCAGGTATTCATTGCGCTCCGGGTGAATAGTGGCGCGATGCACATGGCTGCGAATATAACCAGGAATGGCATACTCAGGCCAGCCCCAGTCTTTCAGCGTTGCCGAGTAAAATTCAAGTTTGCGCGAAGGAGTGGGGAAGCCTTCATAGGCCTTGCCATCGATTTGTACGCCAATAGCTGTGCCACTGCGCGTAATCTTACCCGTTTTCTCATCCACCTGCGTCCCGGCAAGTTCCGATGGCTTTAATTCTCGCTCGTTAAGCATGTAGACAGGGGCTTTATCCTGCGGAATAGCGAACGCGCCATATTTGCGCATGTATTCAAGCGGCGTCAAGTTTTCCTTCGCGGCGGCTTCCGGCAAACCTGGAACGCTGTTCTCAAATATCCAGCGATAATATTCCTCAATGGTCAATTTCTGGCCGGGTCGATAAGGCGACTCGAAGTATTTGCGAATCCCCAGGCTGCCGTCGGGATCAATACGCCAGGAAAGTTCAATCCAGAACTCATCTTCTTCCCAGACCTCGCCCGGATTGGCCTGATAGGTGAACTCAACTGGCTCGCCATGTCGCTCCTTGTAGACGCGCAAAACAGGCTGGCGGAAACCAATCCAGCGCCCGGCATGTGTCTCCTGGCTCATCAGGTCGTGTCGCTCGCTGCCAACGCCCATTGGCAAAACATAGTCGGCATACCATGCGGTCTCGCTCCATACTGGGGTCAGTGCGGCGTGTAGCTCGATCTGCTGTTCGTTGGTCAGCGCCTCGATCCAGGCTGTGCCATCGGGATTCGTCCAGACGGGATTATAGACGCGGGTGAAATAAGCAGCTACCTTGCCGCGTCCTTCACGCAAAAAGTACGGAAGCAAGATGCTCATTTCATAATTCGCCAGTGGATATTCCGGCGGGAAAAGCAGTTCGTTCCACACCTCGCCCGGCGAGGGTTTGAGAAACGGCGCTGGCACAAACTTATTCCAGGCGTTGGGAGCAGTACCCCCCAGTGTACCGATGCTGCCTGTCAACACTGAAAGAAACCAGAGGGCGCGAGCCACCTGCCAGCCGCCAAGGTTTCCCGCGCTGGCCGCCCGCCATGTGTGCGCTGAGAAAGCCGTACCTGCCTGCCCAATCTGCCGCGCAATATCGACAATCACTTCTGGCGACACCCCGCTCTCCTTCGCGGCAAACTCGGGCGTGTACTCATCATAGAGGTCTAGCAGCAATTCAATGAAGCGCTCAAAGGTCGGTTCGAGATTGGGATATTCGGCAGCTAAAAACTCCTGCCAATTGACCCAACGGCGCATATATTCGCGGTTGTAGAGTCCTTCCGCTAAAATAACTCGCGCCATCGCCAGCAAAACTGCCGCCTCAGAACCCGGCCATGTGGGCAGCCAGTAGTCAGCCATGCTGGCAGTATTCGAGAGGCGCGGGTCCATCACCGCCAGCTTCGCCCCTTTCATCTTGCCCTCGATAATGCGCTGTGCCTGCGGATTGAAATAATGCCCCGTCTCCAGGTGCGAACTGATGAGCAGGATGAAACGCGCATTGGCATGATCTGGCGAAGGACGATCTATACCGCACCAGATTTGATAACCAAATCGTGCAGAGGACGAGCAGACATTGGTATGGCTGTTATGTCCATCGACGCCCCATGCCCCCAACACACGCTCCATGTAGCCGTCATGTCCAGGCCGCCCAACGTGATACATGACCTCATCGCGGCGGTCTTCAATAATCGCCTGCCGGATTTTGGCGGCAAAGGTATCCAATACTTCATCCCAGGTAGTGCGCTCCCACTTGCCCTCGCCTCGCCTTCCAGCACGCTTCAAGGGATACAAAATGCGCTCAGGATCATTCACCTGATTAATAGTAGCCGGGCCTTTGGCGCAGTTTCGTCCGCGACTGCCAGGATGATATGGATTACCCTCGAAGCGTCTCACACTTCCAGTTTCTTTATCAACATATGCCAGCAGCCCGCAGGCAGCCTCACAATTGAAGCAAATAGTCGGAATAATTTCATAATGCTTTGCCACTTTGCGCGGCCAGGCCTTCGCGTCATACTCCACCCAGTCCTGCCACTTTTCGGGCGGCGGACAGGATGCGAGATCGCGCACCGTCATCACTGCCCCACTGGGCGCTACCTGTTCGCGTAATGATGTTTCGGTCATCTTGTTTATCTTCTCCCTTCAGGCGCGTTCTCAACTAAGCGGGACAACCTGTCCTGCAGTGACAAAGCAATGTTCGTAGGCAAATAGACCAGCAAGCGCGAATATGCCAGCCAGCCCAACCAATGCAGCCTGACCAACCGGCACAAACAGGGCTACTAACAACATGGCTATAGGAATAAGCGAACCAACTGCAAAAAATTGGCCCCAGAATATCTCCTTCAATCCCCCTGCGCGTATATAATGAGCCGCCAACGCGACATGTTTATTTGTATGCGAACCAAACACTTCCAGTAGCGCCAGTAGCGTGTGTGCAACTAGTGCGCTCAGCAGAACTATATTGAGTAGCTGGCTCAAGGCTCCGCCGCCACTGAAAGCCCAGGCAAGCAAACCAAGCGCCGCCGAACCGCCAAGAATAGCCTGAATGAGCAGCATAGGCAGCAACAACGGGCTTTGCCAGAAATCGCGCCCTTCAGCCTGTCCAAAAAGAAAGGCCGTATAACAGGCGCTTGCCGCTCCAAAAAGGGCAGCCGGAACCACTAACCAGCGCAGGATATTTGTCGCTCCAAAGATAGCTGTGAAAAACCAGACCGCTTCAATCAAACCAAAGATGCCTAAAATGTAAGCGCCCCATACCAGCCACGAGGTCGGATTCGACTTCAGGATGAGATACAGAGCGCGATCTGGCCTCTTCAAATCGGCGATTAGCAACACCAGCGTAAGGGCAATAAAGAGGCCACCAACGACCGGAGCAGCTATACCGATAATATTGTTCAAATTTGCGCTTAGAGGGCTGCTCAAGCCGAAAAGCGCGAGGGCAAAGGCGGCTACGATCATAATGCCCGCGCCTATCGATTTCGTTCCCAGGTAGGCGGAAACTTTTTCGCCCCAGGGCGCTCTATTTTTCGGCGTATCATACACCACCCGCGCCTCGTTCATGGCTGGCAAGGACGCGGCATGCGATGAAGCATCCGGCATAGTCTGGCGTAAAGATGCGCCGGGGTCAATGGCAGATTCGTTTTCATGATGCGGCTTCAGCAGCGTACTCCACATAGTCATGTGCGGCAGTTCCTCGCTGGCATATTCGGGATTGATGGCCGCTTCATCCGCACCGAGATAATAGACGTTCGGCCCAGTTCCCTGCTCGGGCTTGCGCGTGCGCACCGGTTCGCGGGCGATCAGGCGCGCAATTTCCGTGTTGGGGTCGTGCATATCTCCGGCGATGATGGCCCGTTCTGGACAAACCACTACGCAGGCAGGCTCCATACCGACCTCGACGCGGTGGGCGCAGTAGTTGCACTTGGCTGCGGTATGGCTGTAGGGGTCGATATACAGCGCATCGTATGGACAGGCCTGCATACACGATTTGCAGCCGATGCAGCGGGAAGAATCAAAATCAACAATGCCATCATCACGCTTAAATAGGGCCTTTGTGGGGCAAATGGCGACGCATGGCGCGTTGGTGCAGTGGTTGCAGCGGTTCACAAGAAAATAGCGGCGTGAGTTGGGGAATTCGCCTTTCTCGACGTATTTTACCCAGGTGCGATAGACGCCAATGGGAACATCGTGTTCGGCTTTGCAGGCGACGGTGCAGGCATGACAACCAATGCACTTGCGCTGGTCAATGACAAAAGCATACCTCGTCATGCAGTGTTTCCAATCTACTCATCATTGAGGAAAACGAATTTTCTGCTACAAGTGTATGCGAGATGTCAGCAATTGTCTAGTACAAAAGATACAGAAGCCACTTGCGTTCGTGCAAAGAGACAGGAAGCCACCAGCAAGGAGCCGGCTCTACCATATCGTGCCCCTTGTAGAGCCGACCCCTTGTAGGCCCCTGATGAAGTTTTACCAAATACAGGGATACACTAACCCCATGTCATCCTGAGCGCTGCGAAGGATCTCTGACATCGGCGCACATATCGTTGGGGGACGAAGATCCTTCGCTGCGCTCAGGATGGATAGGCTCTTTTTATTTGGCAAAAATCATCAAAGACCTATTAAGGCAGGAAAACAATAAAACCCTATTGATGCGCTATGCTATGCTAGAAACCAGCGAGGGGATATTAAAATCGAGATGGAGTGATAGCTATGAAGCCTTGTCAACATTGTGGAACGCTCTTACCCGAGAATGCGCATTTTTGTGGCACATGCGGGCAAACCCCATTTCCCGCGTCGCCTGTGCAGGTTGCCGAACGTCCTGTCGATCCGGTTATGATACCACCGCAACCAGTGGCAGCTCCATTGCAAAGCCCGCCAGTAGCTAGCAGCTCACCGCCTTTCAAGGCGAAGCCATCCGGCTTTACATTTGGGAGCTATGCTCTTCCAGCCCAGATAGTCGGCATACCAACGGCCTGGATTCTGTCAGCGATAATGCTCCTGTTACTCGTGGTAATTTTTGTGGCATCACTATCACTCACTCTGCGCGGAAGTGTATCCCCAACCGGCACCAATGCTACCACCACCCCTGCTCCAGCGACATCTACTGGCTCCTTCACCTTCTCTGGCTCGCTTACTGGCCCAATGACAATTACCTCGTTTCCAACCTGCGGAAGTGTTAAAAACGGTGCATACCTGCTCACGGTCAATGGCAAAATCAAGGGAACCGCCTACCAGCTTTCGATTACCATCAAACCATACAATGGAGCGCGAACTTATACTTCGCATGCCAGCATTAGCCTGGCACACAATGCTGGCACAAAAAGTACCGCCCTGGCAAATGATGGACATCTTTCTGAGAAAATCGCGATTACGCATAACGGCAAAGCAGGCACTATCACAACTGATCTTGTAGGGGTCAGCCAGCAGGGTCCGGCGCGTGTGCATGTTGTTGGTAATTGGACGTGTGCGTAGAGTGAAGCCAGACAGACACAACGAAAAAATAGAAACTCAACGCTATTTTCTTTCGTGCTACACATATGGAACTTTCCATACTCTACAGAAAACTTTTTAAAGGAAGTGTAAGCACATGAACAATCAACCATTTCAAACGGCGCGACCACAGCAGCAAATGATGTTGATGCTTGGCTTGCTTGCCCTTTATCTGCTCGTTTCGCTGTTAGCGGCTTTTCTTGCGCCACATAGTGATTTCACTTCGCTTACTATCAACATCATCGCAAGTCTTGCTATCGTTGGCGGCATCGTAGGATTGGCAATCTACGCCGCGCGCCAGATGGGCTGGCCGCTACCTGAGTTCTTGCAGGTGCCTGCCGAAGACCGTGACCAGAACTGGCGTCTGCTCTGCATGTCGCTGATCGCGATTGTCATGCCCCTGCTCATCATCTTTGCTCGCTCGCTTTTTCATTAGCCACAAAGACCTCTATGGCCAGAGATTTTGTTGCCCATAGAGGTCTTTTTTATTTTTGCTCTAAAGATTTTTCCACGCTCGCCGATAACAAAAGTAGGGTGAGCTTACAGGTAAGAAACACTTGAAAAGAGGTGTTTTATGTTACCTAAGATGCACCCACTCGTTTAAAAAGGTGAGAGGGAAAGAACCTCTCACAGGTATTTCGTTCCGTAGGTCGTTCTCATGTAGCGCGTCCTTGTAGTTCGATACCTTGTAGTTTTGTTCACTTGCATCATCTTTTAGGGGGTCAGCTTTGCTGGCTCCCTTTTAAATTGTGACCAGCTTCACAGTCCCCACGCAACTTTCCAAATCTCCAAAGCGTATGGTATTCTGTAAATAGAAGAGTTATGGACAGCCCGGAACTGCGCCATACTCTTTACACATCGCCTTATTAATTTTCTAGCGTATCCATAGGACACGGAGAGATTCATGGATACATCTTCATCCCAGAACAGGCTCTCAGTTCGCCTGCGCAAACTGAAGCGTTATCAAAAACACGTTAAGGCCTCACTGCCTTTTTTGCTCGCGTTTGGCTGCGCGCTGCTTGCCGGTCTTATCTTTTTCAATGGCGCGCTTATTGCACCATTGGCATCTGTCATTATCAATATGGGGCTTGATCCACAGCGCAGCCAGCTCATTGCGGCGCTGGTAATGACCTCTCTGGTAGCATTGACGGGCGCGTTTATTGGGCGTCGAAGATTTGTCGCCTTAGTAGGAGCAGGCCTGCTTTTTGTGCTCAACTACCTGCTCGACTTCATTCATGTGCAGACGCAGCCCACCTACGATCCTGGTAGACACCTGGAGCCACTGGATGTCGGAGCGTTAGTCCATACTTCGTTCGTGATGGTCGCGCTGGCCTTGCTCTGCGCTTTCGTTGGTGCGGCAGTCGGAAAAGCGCTGGGTGAGGTACTGCTTGATCCGCTCTACCACCTGTTCCTGCTTATACAACAGCGTTTGAGAGCATCTTCTAACGGCACTTCGCTGGCGAATCTACCCACCCAACAACTCACCCGGCCAGTTTCACTCCCTGGCACAATTGTTTCATTGATAGGCACAGCGCTTTTGCTCGTCTTGCTCATCCTGGCAAGCGGTTCTGGAGATCTGTTCGTCTTTTCGCCAGATGTAGGGCTGCACACACCACCTCAACTCTCTAATGGGCCTGTTACGCACGGCACTATCGTGCAGGATAGTATGATAAGTCCCGCGCTTGGCGGCCAGAAGCGCAATTTCTTGATCTACCTGCCGCCATCCTACAATACGCCACAAGGACAACAGAAACGCTATCCAACGCTTTACCTGCTGCACGGCTCACCCGGCAGCGACAAGGACTGGTTCACGGCGGGCAAAGCCAATGAATCGGCGGACACGCTGATTGCCCTCAAACAGATACCTGAACTCATCATCGTCTCGCCCGATGGCAATGGGCGTCCTGGCGCGACCAGCGAATGGGGCAATAGCGGCGACCATCGCCAGAACATAGAGACCTTTGTCGCAGTAGACCTGGTGCATTATGTTGATGCAAAATACCGCACCATTCCCAAACAACAGTATCGCGCAATTGGTGGCCTCTCAATGGGCGGCTTTGGCGCAATGAATATTGCGCTGCACCATCCAGATACGTTCGGCTCCGTCATCTCACTTGGTGGCTACTTCTATGCCGAGGGCAGCATCTGGGGCCATAACCCTGCTTACATACGCGCCAATAGCCCCGCCGACATCTTGCCAACCGATAAAGCCGCCTGGAGCCTGCATTACTTCCTGGGCGCTGGCAGCAAAGACCAGCCATATTACAACGACGCAAAAGCGTTTGCTCGCGAGCTGGCCTCGTTCCACATTCCCTATCACTTTGACCTGCAATCGGGCTATCACTCCTGGAAAGTCTGGCAAACGCAAATGTATAACGCGCTGCTCTGGTTAGGGCCATTATGGCAGCAGCAAGGCGCATCTTGAAACCGGCATTTTAAAATCGAGTTATTCCTGCGTATATAAAGGATAAAAACAATAAAAAGGCTTAGTTATGGCATCTGAAGGAACGGATTTAGCTGGATTGTTAACGCAAGCTATAAGGCAGGCGACGCCATAAACTTCCTGCCATGGTCGTCAGATAGTACCATGATAGCCTTCGCCTCAACATCGCTTGTTACTGTCATCACCTGATGACAGGCCGCGCGGAATTTTCCGCGTGAAGCGCGTGTTATCTTGAATAGACAGTCCATAAACTCTATGGTATACTACACCTCGACATGATGCGAAACGGCACTGTGTACTTCGTGTATGCGCGGTCGCATCGATTCTGAGAGTACACAAAGATAGGCGAAAGGGGTTACATATTCATGCCACGTAAAGGTGAACTTTCTAAAACGGCTCGCGCATCGCTGGCGAACCGCGAAGAGGTCAATCATTTGACCAGCCGTGTCTGCGCCAAGTGCGGCGAGGCGATCATGCTGAAGGATCTCCAGCCCGTAAAGGTGCTGGGCAAAGGCATGGTTTATTATCACAAAGAACACTACAACGTGCAGTAATCTTGCACAGTAGACAAGGCGGAGCCAGACAGGTTCCGCCTTTTTTTCATGTTCTCCTTGAGAAGTTTGGAAGGGGGCTGATCTTGCAGATGCCTTAGCACAAGCATTGACAGCTATCTTTCCTTGTGGCATTCTCTCATTAAGATGGTGCTAGCTTATTTCCCATTCCCACGCGCCGGTGGCATATTGGCTCTGTGCCAGGAGCCTTGCATTTTTCTATGCAAACGAGATCCTCCCATGCCCACGGTTTCTCGTTTCCCCTGGCGGCTGCGCACACTCAGCGCTTTCTCGTTCGCCATGTTGATCGCATTACTTTCCACTTTCTTCGCCTCCGCGACATCCCTTGCAACGGTGACGCTGAAGAGGCCTCGAGTTGCTCTCTCATATCGTCGTCGCGCATCATGAACATTGGGATGGACAAGGCTATCCCTATGGCTTAAGCGGCGAAACGATTCCATTGGGGGCACGTATTCTCGCAGTCGCGGATTCTTATGATGCCATGGCCTCAGATCGGCCTTACCGCTCAGCCATGCCCCACAAAGCTGCAAAAGCAGAGCTACAACGCTGCGCAGGCACACAGTTCGACCCGCGAGTCGTCGAGGCTTTTCTCATCGCGCTTGAACAGGAACAACAGGAAGACAAGGCCCCTATCGAGGAACTGTTGCCCGAAAATGCAGTGTAGAAATGAACCTTGACAACTGATAGCTAAGCTGGCACAATCTACCCATCTTTTTGTAGAGGAGACTTTGATCCATGCCGCAGCCAGCTCACTATCAGCAAGAAGGCTCACAGACCACTGCGCCAGAGACATTACACGTTGCCTTTCAGGGTGAGCGAGGCGCGTTTGGCGATGAAGCCGTACAGGCCTATTTCCGGCGCGAATACGCCAATCAGCAGGCGCAGCCCACCATAGAGCCGGTTCCCTATCGCAGCTTTGCCGAGGTCTTTCGTGCCGTCGCCTCTGGCGAAGTGGACGCGGGTCTTGTTCCCGTCGAAAATTCGCAGGCGGGCAGCATCAACGACGTCTATGATCTCCTGCGCCAGCATGACCTGTTCGTGGTAGGAGAAATCAGCCATCCCGTCAATCACTGCCTGCTCTGCCTGCCCGGCCAGCAATTGAGCGACATTCACCGCGTCATTTCCCATCCCCAGGCCCTGGCGCAATGCGATGCCTACCTGCGCGAACTGGGCGTTGAAATCGTGGCAACCTATGATACGGCAGGCAGCGCGCGCATGATTCGCGAGGAAAACCTGCAAGGGGTGGCAGCAGTCGCCGGAGCAGGCGCGGCGGAACTCTACGAACTGGATATTTTAGCTCGCAATATCCAGACCATCCAGGATAACTACACCCGCTTCATCGCCCTCAGCCGCGAACCTGCACCGCGCAGCAATGGCCCGGCAAAAACCATGCTGGTCATGGCAACCGCGCACCAGCCAGGCTCGCTCCATAAATGCCTCGGCGTGCTGGCCGCCAACAACATCAACCTGCTCAAACTCGAATCGCGGCCCTCGCGTCAACGCATCTGGGAATACGTCTTCTACCTCGACTTCGAGGGCCATCGCGATGACCTACACGTGCGCGGCGCATTGGCAGACCTCGCTTCCCATACGACGTTCTGCAAGGTGCTGGGTTCGTTTCCGAAGCATTCGTAACATAAAAAAGGGCTGGTCAACATCGCTGACCAGCCTTTACTTTGTCGCGCAGTTATCGTTTAATCTTCAACGTGTTAACGAAATTCGAGGCCAGTAGCTCATAGGCAGCGCCGTGATACTCCTCGACGCGCCCGGCATCGCAGAGCGTCGTCAGTTTGGGGTCGATGGGCAACTGGGCCAGCAGCGGCGCGCCCGTCATTTCAACCAGTTCGGGACCGTTGCTGGGACCAAAGATTTCGTAACGCTCGCCGTCGGGTGTTTCAAAGTAGGCCATATTCTCGACCACGCCGACGATCACACCCTTGAGTTGCTGCACCATATTGATGCACTTTTTCACGACCATCGTCGCCAGCAACTGCGGCGAGGAGACGATGATAACGCCATCGGCAGGTAGCGACTGCAAGACGGTGAGCGGAGCATCTGACGTGCCGGGTGGTAGATCGATGAGCAGGTAGTCAAGCTGGCCCCAATCGACATCGCTAAAGAACTGTTTGATGGCGCTGGAAATCATCGGGCCGCGCCACACAACGGGCTGGCTCTCTTCCTCGAGGAACATGTTCATCGAGACGATTTTGATGCCGCCCATGCTCTTCAATGGCTCAATGCCGCCGGAAGGCGACTTCATTGGCTGGCCTTTGGTGCCAAACATGCGGGCAATGCTGGGGCCGGTAATATCACCGTCCAGAATGCCAACTTTCAAGCCCTGTCGCCGCAGCGAAACGGCCAGCAAACCCGTCACCAGGGACTTACCAACACCGCCCTTGCCGCTCATGATGGCAATGACATTCTTAATCTTGCCATCCTTGCCGGATGGAGCCATCATCAACGGAACGCCGCGACCAACCGGGGCTTTCTTTGGCGCAACCGAAATCGGCTCACCCTTAATAGCTGCGTTGAGGTCTTTGAGCAGGAGTTCCTGCTTCTCAGGGGTGAAACGATGGGTGCGCGAACCACCGGCAATGCTCTCACGCGAGCCTACCGCGCACGCCGTACAGGGCAAGCCATGACCGTGGAAGACTTTGACGGTTTCAGGATAGCGCGTCACCACGTCATGGATAATCATATCCGCTGTAATAGTATCCGCCATATTCACTTATCCTCATAGGAGCGCCTTCACGTCGCGCTCTTATTTCTTTCACTGGAATTCTGTAGAGGTTCGAGATACATAATAAATCCGACCTGTGAACTCAGATATATTATAGCACATACCATGCACAAAAGGGCCACCCTGGCGCGCAATGTGGTGCCTGCGGCACCAGAAACCATACCACTGGCCCGAACGCGAAATATGCTATCTATAATACAACCTCATCCATGAGGACGCAAGCATTCGAGCGAAACTAACTCTTGCATGATAGCTAAAAGTAGGTTAGTATAGGGTATCCATGTTGTACTTATTACTGTCGATTACGTTAATAGAGAGAGCGGACTTCTGGAAAGCAGCCGCCAACGTATGGCTCATCACAGAGGGTAGGCAAAAACAGTCTTCAAAAAGGAATAGCGGGTATGGAAACAGAGAAAGAAACGTCATATCTAAAACAGGTTTCCCTGTTTGCTGATCTTTCCGATGAGGAAATTCAAGAGTTGATGTCGGTCGCGAAGCGGCGCTCCTTCCGCTCTGGCGAAGTCATTTTCCATAGGGATGATCCGGGACAGGTGTTGTACGTGATTAAGGACGGGAAAGTCAAAATCTGTATCATCAGCCCCGATGGACAGGAAATTTCGCTGGCGGTGCTGGGCAAGGGCGAGTATTTCGGCGAATTTGCTCTGCTAGATGGCCTGCCCCGCTCCACCGATGCCATTGCCCTGGAAAAGGTCGAATGCTACACCCTGCAGCGCAGCGATTTCCACAATGCAATCATGAAGAATCCCAAGATCGCCTTACACATCCTCGAATCGTTGACCCGGCGACTGCGCAACACGGACCAGATGGTCGAGGACTTGATTTTCCTGGATGTGTATGGGCGCGTGGCGAAAAAATTGCTGGAACTTGCCGATGCACATGGCGTGAAGACCGACGACGGCATTCGTATCGATGTGCGCCTCACTCAGCAGGAGCTGGCCTCGATGGTGGGAGCATCGCGAGAGAGCGTAAACAAGGTTATGGGGTATTTCACCGAGAAAGACTTCATCAGCACCGACAAGCATCGTATCACTCTCCACCGCATTGCTGATTTGAAACGCCGCATCTACTAAGGCTACTTCCGGGATAGCTGTTGAGCAAGCGGGCTCCAGCTATCTCGCCTTTCTCCACGTACCCCGTTGTCCTACATACTGTTACTGACTTTCCCGACCATACGTCTGATAGGTGTGGAAGTACGGTAATGCTGTTTCTGGATGTCAAAGGAACCTGTATTCTTGGAAAAAACGATCACTACGCAAACGAACGCAACTGAAACAGAGGCCCCGCTTAGTGACAAAGCAACAGGTAAGGCTTCGCAATTGCGAACAGGCGGGCGTATGCTGGCACTACTGCAAGCCATGCGCCCGCGCCAGTGGACAAAAAATCTTGCTATTTTTGTAGGCATAGTCTTCGCGCAGCGCCTGCTCGCGATCACCTCGTTCGAGCGGGCCTTCGTAGCATTTATCACCTTTTGCCTGGCATCCAGCACGATTTATTTGCTGAACGACCTGCTGGACCTGGAGAATGATCGCAGGCATCCTGTCAAATCGAAGCGTCCGCTCGCGTCTGGCGCGTTGCCTGCATCCTGGGCCATTTTCACCATCGGGCTGCTCGTCTTCATCTGCGCGTCGCTCTCAGGCGTGATCTTCTTTATTCCCATCACGCCTCAAAAGGATATATTTGCCAATTACGGCGGCAGTAGCCTGATGTTTGCGCTGACCGTCGCGGCCTATCTGGTACTAATGGTGTTGTATAGCGCGAAACTCAAGCATGTCGTGCTGCTGGATGTCTTTATCATCGCCAGTGGCTTCGTGCTGCGCATCCTGGCTGGTACGGTAGTCATACCTGTGAGTATTTCACCCTGGCTCTATCTCGTCACTATCCTGCTCTCACTCTTCCTGGCCTTGAATAAACGACGCAACGAACTGACGCTCCTGCAAGGTGATGCCAGTCACCATCGCCGGATTCTTAAAGAATATAGCCTGCCCCTGCTCGACCAGATGATTACCATCGTCACCGCTGCTACCCTGATGGCCTACAGCCTGTATACCTTCCAGGGACCAACGGGCAATCACCGGCTGATGATTACTATTCCACTTGTGCTGTACGGCATGTTCCGCTATCTCTACCTCGTGCATATGCGTATGGAAGGCGGAAGTCCAGAAGAAGTACTGTTACGTGACAGGCACATGCTTGGAACCGTTGTACTGTGTATAGCGTTAATCATTATCGTCCTGTATGTATTACCATCGTAAAGGAAATACTTGTCTTGCTTACTCGTAAAAAGTTACGTACAGGTCTCATTTTTTCATTAGCGCTGGCGTTCATCGTGCTGATCGCCATTGCGCTGTATGGAGATCTGCCGCAGATGGTGATGGCCCTGGCGCACTTTCGCTGGGAGTTCCTGCCGCTCATCCTGGGCTTGACGCTGTTCAATTATGTTGGACGGTTTGGAAAGTGGCAGTACTACCTGCGGCGCTTGCATATACGATTAAGCTGGCAAAAAAGCCTGATGATCTTCATTTCCGGCCTGTCTATGGCGATTACTCCTGGTAAGGTTGGTGAATTACTCAAATCCTACCTGCTGAAACGTTCGACAGGAGAGCCGATCAGTCGCACCTCGCCCATTATTGTAGCGGAGCGGCTGACGGACGGCATTGCAATGATTATCCTGGCTTCTCTGGGTCTCGTGCTGTATCGATACGGGCTGGAGTTTTTGCTGCTGTTTCTGGTCTGCGGACTGGCAGGCATTCTCGTCATCCAGAACCGTCACCTTTCGCTGGCGCTGCTGACCTGGGGCGAGCGGCTTCCTGTGGTGTCACGGATCGCCAACCCGCTCCGGGCCTTTTATGAAAGCTCGTACACACTGTTCCAGTGGCGTCCTTTGCTGCTGGCTATCTGCATTGGCGTTATTTCCTGGTCAGGAGAATGCGCCGCACTCTATTTTGTCTTTATGGGACTGGGAATAGGTGCCGGGCCAGACCTGTTTGTCAAGGCCATGTTTATTCTCACCATCTCATCGCTCATTGGGTCTGCCTCAGGTCTACCGGGCGGACTCGGCACTGCCGATGGTAGTATGTTAGGACTGATGCGTTTGCTTCTGACATCCTCAGCAACGATAGGTGGCGCAGCGACGCTCTTGATTCGTCTCTGCACCCTCTGGTTTGGCCTGGCGCTCGGCGTTATCGCCTTGCTACTTTTCAGGGCAACGCAGCGCATCGACATTTTTGCTCAGGAAGAGGAGGCAAAAGACGTACTCCCGATCGGCAACGAGGTTACACCTCAGACACACAATCAGCCGGATTTAGAAACTGCGGCTGTAAGATCTAGTACTGGAGAGACATCAGTATGAAAACACTCATTATTGTGCCAACCTATAACGAATTAGATAATCTGCGTCCTCTGCTCAAAGAAATATTTACCTCTGCGCCAAAGACAGATGTATTGATCGTCGATGACAATTCGCCTGATGGCACAGGAAAGCTGGCGGACGAGATATCCAGCGAAAATCCCCAGGTGCATGTAATGCATCGTGCTGGAAAATTAGGATTAGGTACCGCCTATATCGCTGGGTTCAAATATGCGATTGAGCATGGCTATGACGCGGCCTTCGAGATGGATGCGGACTTTTCTCATAATCCGCGCTATCTCCCAGATTTCCTGAAGGCTATTGAAAATGCTGACTTAGTAATTGGTTCGCGCTATATCTCCGGCGGCGGTACTCCCAACTGGTCGCTCCTGCGTCGCTTCATAAGCGGCGGCGGCAATATCTTCGCCCGTTTCATGCTCGGCATTCCGGTGCATGACTGCACAGCAGGCTATCGCTGCTACCGCCGCGAAGTGCTGGAAAGCATCGACCTCGACCACATCGAATCGCAGGGTTACGCCTTCCAGGTGGAATTGGCATACCGCGTCTACAAGAAGGGCTTCAGAATCGTCGAGATTCCCATCATCTTCCTCGACCGGCGTGTTGGAAAATCCAAAATGTCGCGGAAAATCTTCGTGGAAGGCTTTACCTGGGTGCTGCGCACGCGCCTGGGCAAAACCTCGGCCTCCCGCCCCTCTACTTCACCGGTGAAACCGGAGTCGTCGGCATCACTTTCTGATGATCGCCCTGATACAGAACTCGCCGAGTCCTCATCAGGCGCGACGAAATAAGCATTTTTAATACAAGAGAAGAGCCTCACCGCGATGAAAAACCAGCGCAAGGCTCTTCTCTTTTCCCTCTTTTATCTTTTGCGTCTATCTCTTACGGCGTTTCTTTTTATGACTATACGAAATATCGCGATAAAGATCATCATCTTTACCGGAAGTGGGGTTGAGGCCATATTTCTGGCGCGCAAATTGACGATAGCGCACCTGTCGTTTCAAATAGTGGGGCGGCTCGTTCAAGTGAGAGGTTAGTTGTCCTGTCGTATATGCATTGCCGCCTTCTTTTTTGATGGCGTGCTGCACTTCCAGGTCATCACTATACAATTCCACTTCTTTCCCCTGGGCGCGTGCCTGAGCAGCCAGCCGTGAAATAACGCAATCGGCGGTCTGTCCACGAACGGAGAAAATGATACGCACACGCTGTTCGTGGATAGTTTGCTCGCGCGGACCATCGCCATCAAAAACAACGGTGACATGATGAGGAGTATGGCGATACTTGCTTATGAGTTGCCGGACAAGCGCATCGCGGGCAGCCCCAAGATTCTTCATGTGCAGAGCATGAAAAGCCGGGTCGCGTTTAATCACATTATAGCCATCAACAAGAATCTCACGTCCCACAATAAACTCGCCTACTTTTTAAAAAGTTGCTGAATGATATGTACAAGATAGGTGATCTCGGCATGAATGTCAATATTGACAAGACGCAACAGCCACAGATTAACGGTGGGCAGAAAATACGCGAGGACAATCAGAGTGTTCATCGCCAGCAGAATCACCACCGCAAGCCAGGTTAATATACTTTCGAGAGAACTGGCCCTGCTTCCCTTCTCTGGCGCTCTCTTCTTGCTCTCAATCTCCACCTCTTTATCATATTCCTTCAGCACTTCGCTTGATTCCTTAGTTGGAATTGATAGCGCAATTGGCATCACATCCTCTTCGCCCGGAACTATCTCCGTATCCACCTGAGTACCTTCTTGCTTATATAGAGTTTGTAGTGTAAAACGTCCTGGTCGCACCATGATAAGTAGCTCGCTTACAGAAGTCAGTGAAATTCCTGCTCCATCAGCTTGTCCATTGAATGCGGGGGGAAAAAGCAATCCATCAAGTGGAGCAGCCTGCCGACGAAAGGGCAGTCCTACCTCTTCCACACATGCTCCACAGACACCATGCACCTCATCCCAACATTGAGGACAGGCAGGACGCCGACAGCGAAAACAATAATGACAGGCACTCATAAATGCCGCTTCGAGCGCAGACTGCTCTAAGAACATGCTTTGCTCTGGAGCGGGAGCGTAAACTGCATCGCAAATTGAGCAGGGAACTTTATGAACAGGCGTCTCGTTTTTCTCATCTGAAGCATTATTGGATTGGCTTGAAAACTGGGGTATAGGTTTTACAATAGGCATAAATATAAGTTCTCCCTGAAAGTCAGACAAATACCGGCTGGTTAGTATTCTCACTCCCATTATAGAGAGCGGCTTGAAATCTCAGTTCCCTTACCTATCAATAAAAAAGTAAGGGTACTTTCTTTAGGAAAAACGGAGCAAATCGAAAAATTGGGCTTGCCTGGGGCTTGACAGCAAGCCGCAAGTCTGGTATTATCCTACTCGCAGCCGATAAAAAAAGCGGTTGCAAAAAAGGAGCCGTGGTGTAGTGGCCTAACATGTCTGCCTGTCACGCAGAAGATCGCGGGTTCGAATCCCGTCGGTTCCGGTCTTGGTAAAATCTCGCGGGATAATTCCGTGACAACGTTCTCAGAAGTCACAGAATATCCCGTTTTTGATTCCCTCTCACCTCAACACCAGCGCCCTCGATCTTCCCAACGTCGTCCTGGCCCCAAAAACCCCAGGTATGGTATTTCCCCGGAGCAATGGCCTGATGTGCTGCACCGCATCGAGCAAGGCGAAACGTTGCGCCAAATCGCCAAAGATTACAGCGTCTCCTATGAAACCATCCGGCGCACGATACGGGCCGCTCGCAAGCGCCAGCAGCAGGGAGGGGAACAGGCATGAGCAATAGACTTCGTTTACTCGACCTCTTCTGCGGCGCGGGCGGCTGCGCCGTTGGCTATGCTCGCGCCGGATTTGAAGTGGTGGGAGTTGATCTTTCCCCACAACCGCATTATCCCTTTCACTTCATCCAGGCCGATGCGCTTACTTTTCCCCTCGACGGGTTTGCCGTGCATCTGTTCCGGTCTCACTGGAGCATAGCAATCGCATCCCAGTAATATTTTCAGGTTCAAATTGCCTATGGATGGATTCCCATTATTATCACTTTTAAAATACCTGTTTATGAGTAGCCAGCCATGATAAAATGGGCCTATCATAGGCTTGTTAACTAAGGAAAAGCCTTAATAGCAATCAGCGATTATTCACCACTGTTGATAGTATGCATGGAGAAGGTATTCTGTTAGAATAATATTAAACTTATCATTTGCCAGGCAACTTTGCGAGACACTAGTAAAGGCCGGTTTGGAAGCCATGAAAAAAGCCACCCAGGCACGACCTAATCAGATACTGAAAGACGAACGCGAACTGCGAGGATGGTCCCAAAAGTACGTTGCCGAGCAGATTGGGGCCGATCACTACTATTTGAGTCGCTGGGAGCGGGGCACAGCCTTCCCCAGTCCCTACTATCGCCGCAAGCTCTGTGCGCTCTTTGGCAAAAATGCTAGAGATCTCGGCCTCCTTCCAGAGGAACGTGATGAATCGGCTGAAGGTCCCGAAGCACCCGCTCAACAACCGCTGTCTGAGCAACCTTCTCCCACTGGCCCACCTTCTTCCATACACGACCCGGCTATTCCGCTCCCACCAACGGGCATTGCCGGTCTCGTCGGTCGCAATGACCTGTTGCGCCTGCTCAAGCAGCGACTCTGCAACAACAGCAGCCTCGTTCTGACCGCTCTCAACGGCCTGCCCGGCGTCGGCAAAACCACCCTTGCAGTAGCCCTGGCTCACGACCGCGACGTACTCGATCATTTTCAAGACGGCATTCTTTGGACAGGTCTGGGTCCCCGTCCGAATGTGCTGGCGCTCCTGAGTCGCTGGGGAGGGTTGCTCGGCCTTCCTCCTTCGGAAGTAGCCAGGTTGACTACCGTTGAGGCCTGGACAAAAGCCTTGCGCGCGGCTATTGGTAGACGCCGCATGCTGCTGGTTATCGATGACGTCTGGCGCATCGAAGATGCCCTGGCTTTCAAGGTCGGTGGTTCGTACTGCGCCTACCTGGTCACAACCCGCTTCCCCAACATCTCGCTGCAGTTCGCCTCCGAAGGGGCTACCGTCGTCCGCGAATTGAGCGAGAACGAGGGCGTCGAATTACTTTCTCGCCTGGCTCCCCAGGTCGTGCAAAACGATCCGAAGATAGCCCATATCCTGGTGCAATCGGTCGGTGCTTTGCCTCTCGCCCTCACCATTATTGGTCACTACCTGCGCACCCAATCTCACAGTGGTCAATCTCGTCGGCTGCGCGCCGCCATCGAACGACTGCAAAATGTCGAGGAACGCCTGCGCCTCTCAGAACCACTGGCCTTACTCGAGCGCTCGCCCAACCTGTCGCAGGAAACGCCTCTCTCCCTCCAGGCGGTCATCGAGGTTGGCGACCATTATCTCGATGAGCAGGCGAAATCTACCCTCCGTGCCCTTTCCATCTTCCCCGCCAAGCCAAACAGCTTCTCCGAGGAAGCAGCCCTAGCCGTTTCAGGAGCGTCCGTTGAGGCCCTTGATACACTGACCGACGTGGGCTTTCTCGAAGGCAGCGGCCCGGACCGCTACACCCTCCACCAGACCATTGCCGACTATGCCCGATCGCACTTGAGCGATGTGAACGTCTATCAACGCATGGCCGAATACTTCGTCTGCTACGTAGAGGCGCACCAAAATGACTACAAGTCGCTCGAACAAGAGATCAACAACATATTTGCCGCATTAGTGATAGCCTTTAAGCAGGGTCTGCACGTACTTTTAATTCGCGGAGTGAATGCCTTTTATCCATTCTTGGAAACCCAGGGCTTATATGGTCAGGCCGAAGAACATCTCAAACGGGCACAACAGGCAGCGCTGACATTGCATGACGATCTTTCGCTCTCTGAAGTCTTGTTACATCTCGGGAAGGTGGTCGGGAAACAAACAGACTACCTTCGGGCTGAGGGCTACCTGCAGGAAGGCCTGGCTCTTGCTCGTCGCCACGATCACAAGGAACTCATCAGCGCCCTGCTACAGGCACTCAGTTCGATTGCTTACCGTCAAGGCGATAACACCAAAACCGTGTTCTATGCCCAGGAGGGCCTGGTTCTTGCTCGCCAGTTAGGCCATCATGAGCGTATCATTAACTTGTTGAAAAGCCTCGCAGCAGTGGCAAGTGACCTGGCTGATTATCCTCAGGCCGAGGCATACTTGCAGGAAGGTTTAGAACTGGCTCGCCAGACCGAGTACGCCGAAGGCATCCGCCTGGTGCTGACGAACCTGGGATGGTTAGCTCACCAGCAAGGAAACTATGCCCAGGCCGAGATGTACTGGCAGGAAGGGCTGGCCCTGGTGCGCCGAATCGGGCACCGTGAGGGTATAAGTCTTTTGCTGCTCAATTTAGGCGCTCTGGCCGGCGATCAAGGGAACTATGAGCAAGCCGAAGCTTACTTGCAGGAGGGTTTGATACTGGCTCGCGAGATCGGTCATCGCGAATGGATCAGTGTTTTGCTGGCGAATCTGGGAGAGTATGCGGGGAAACAGGGCAGGTACAGCCAGGCCGAAATGTATTTCCAGGAAAGTATCGCCATTGCTCGCCAGATCGGACACCACCGCATGTTGGGTGATATCCTGAGTGTCTGGGGAGAACTGCAACTTGGACGGCTTCACCTCGATGAAGCCTCCGCAGCCTTCGGCGAAGCGCTGGAACTCGCCTCTGACCGCAGTCAGGTATTGGCCGCAACCGCACTCTACGGACTGGCACGAGTGGCAGCAGCCGGTAACAACACCGCCGATGCCTACCAGTACGGAAAGAGAAGCCTGGCGATATTTGAGGCAAGCGGCAATTACAAAGCAGGCGAAGTGCGCCGCTGGTTGGATACACTGCCCACCGCAAGCAGTCTTTAAAAGAGCTTACGATGAGGAGCAAGGAGAATCAGAACGGTCCATACAAAAGGACATGTTTCCCATACACATCCCACAGCTTGCCGAGAAAGAAGACGCCAAATTCGCCCAGCACTGTCACTTTATCGATGGATGTAGGTCCATCTGCTCGCATTGAAGCAAGCTGCTTGAGGAAGTCCAGAAAGTGATTACTGATAATACCAAAGGCGAGGATCTCGGCTCCAGCTTCGTCCTCCGGCGCGACATGTCCTTGCAGAATGCGTGTATAGAGGGTATTCGTCGCCGTCCAGAGGTCGATGCCCGGGGCTTCCTTGATGGACTTGAAGCCGCTCAGCGTGAGTGGCTGCCCCCGCGCATCTGCAAAGAAGAGGCGGTAGAACATCTTCTTGCTGGTCGGGTCTTCCTGGTCAATGAAGAGATTAAACCATCCCTGCTCTACGGGCAATCTTCCACCCAGCGCCTCGCATTCGATATAACCTTCCACTTTCTGGGTGTCGTGTTCTGGCTCGGTGATAAAGCTCCTCACGCCGTCGATCCCGATGGTCAGATGGAACATGAGATAGGTGCCTTCCTGGCTGCCCTTTTGAAAACCGAGGTTGAAATCGGTCCTGTCTATGTCCGCCGCGCCTATCGTGATATAGCCTTTCATCTCCTCAGTGAAGCTGAGTGTCGTCTGATCTACCTGTGCAGGCTGACCAGGACTGCGCAGCGGTATCCCCTGCAAAGCGCACCACTCGCGAGCCTTCTCTACGCCGAGGTTGACCGCCTCTTTAATGCGGTCGGTACTCAGATTGATGAGATAATGGAGCGGCACCTCCGCGCTCAAAATCTTCAGGTCAATAGGGCGACCAAACTCTCCTGGCTGACCGTTTGCCAGCAAGGCGTTGTTCTGCTCGATGCGCTGCTTCATGCGGTTGAGCTGACCGTTCGCGCACGTCTCTATGATCTGGAAGTAGTTGGCGATAAATCCCGCATCCCAGACATCCCTCTGGCTCACCGTCCAGATCACCCAGATCTCATCGGCCCCGCGCCTGATCGCCTCTTCGATATTGGCATCGGTCATGAAGACCGCATCGATGTAGGTATTTCCACCAATGAGGACAGGCGGAAACCACATCGGAATTGAAGCGCAGGCGACAAGGTAGTCTTCGGTCATCTTATCGGCAGTCAGCACCTGCAACATTTGTTTGCTGAAGTTATACACGTTGAAGCTCGCCTCCACCTGCGATGCGCGAATCCTGTCCCAATCGAGTCCCCAGCCAGGAAAAATCTGCCGCCGGAAGCGCTCAAACGTGAGAATCGAGTCGGCAAAGAACAACTTGCCATACTGCTCCCAGTTGAAATCGTCGAAGAGCGAGACTGGAATGTTGCGCCAGTTGTCGGCGATCTGGCTCCCGCTCATCCCCTGGCAATACATGGCGAGATTGAACGTGCCGCCGCTTACACCGTCCGCGTGGTCAAAGGGAATATTGGCTTCATCGAGCCATACCTGCATTACTCCGGCCTGGAACGCGACTTTCATCCCTCCTCCGGCCAGCATCAGCGAACGCCTTTTGCGCGAACCATTCTGGTCACTCATGGCTGCTTCCTCCTAAATTATCCGTGATGTGCAGGGCGAAACGATCAGCGAGCGCGGCAATAGTCAGACTGGGATTGGCCCCTACCGGCCCCGGCATCACCGAACCATCAGCGATGTAAAGATTGGGATAATTGAAAACCTCGCCATAGGCATTGACCACTCCCTCGTCGATGTCACGTCCCATTGGACATCCTCCCAGGGGATGAACCGTAATCGCGCGATTGAGCAACCAGAGTGGGTCATCTACAAACTCGCCCTCCAACACGCGGCTGATGGCCTTCATCGCCTCCTTGACGCCCTCATAGTAGCTATCAGAATCCCGCAAGTTCCAGTGAAGGTTAAGCAAGCCATTATCATCCAGTTTCATCACGCCGCTCGGAATATCACGCCCCATTCCATCCAGGGGCAGTAAACAGGCGGAGAGTTCGCTTGTGCCAAACAGATCAGCAATATAGCGACTGATATCACTTTCGGCTCTGCCCCTCAACCACTCGAGCGCCAGGTGCGCCCCAAGCGCAAGGATGTGGCCCGCTGCCTCGGCAGTATCGAGTATCTGCACTATCCAGTTCACGAACTCGGGATAACCGGCGTCCTGGATGTAGAAGCCACGCCCGGTTCCGCCATCAACCGCATCGGGAACGCGAATAGTACTCGTGATAGCAGCCGAGTGGCTGGCCTCGATGAGCAATGGCTTGCGCTGGCCATCAACGGTTTCGCCGCATTTCATTACAAAGCCGAGGCAATCGCCATTGCCGCTAAAGCGATTTCCCAGTTGTCGGCTGATGGCCGGAAAGTGTTCCCGATTCTTTAAGAGGAGATACGTTGTACCCAGCGTGCCTGCTGAGAGGATTAGCCGGTCAGCGGTGATTTGCTTCGGTGGAAGTACCTGCGGATCATGCGTCTGAAGTGGCTGTCCCTCAAGTGCCGGGTCATGCTCTACGTAGGAGATGGAGTAACCACCTCCATCGAGCGGCTGAAACGAGCGCACTTCGCAGCATGTTTTGATTTCCGCACCCAGCCGTTTCGCCGCCGAGAGGTAGGTATAGTCGAGGGTATTCTTGCTGCCAAAATTGCAGCCGATATTACACTCACCACAGAGACGGCAGGTGGAACGCGCTCGTGGAACATTATGAATGTTCGGCAGTTCTTCAAAAAGAGGCACTCCCGGCGCGGGCGGCTCCCCCTCGTTAGCAAAGGTTACGGCCAGCTTCGGCAAACACCATTCGAGTTGAAGCCTTTCCGCAGCATGCTGTAGTGCCCGTGTCCTCACCGTTGCGTTATACGGCGCAGTGTCAAAGGGATAGGCCTGCGCGTTCAGCATCTGCTCAACCTGCTCATAATGGGGATCAAGCTCTTCTCGCGTGACAGGCCAGTACTCATAGCCGGGTTTACTACGATCTTCTCGAACAAACCATTTCTCATCTTTGCGCAGCAGGACATTGGAGTAGATCAGCGAACCGCCGCCGAGTCCACTGGAAACAATGGCATTCATGCCATCGAACGACCAGACGCTGAACAGGCCATACTTGCCCTCGCTTGGATTCCAGAAATTGTTTTTCATCTGGTAGGGGCTGCGGGAAAAAGAGCCAGGCGGATAAGGTTTTCCGCGCTCCAGCAGGCAAACCTCAAGACCAGCCTGTGCCAGCCGGTAGGCCATGACCGACCCGCCAAAGCCAGAGCCAACAATCAGCGCATCAACGTGCATTTCGTCCATGATGCCCCCTTCGCTTACAAAGCAGTGGCTCCTCTACTCACGGAAGCGAAGGATCATCCTCCAGAGCCACTCACCTGTTAGCCATAGGATGAGAGGACCACCCGCTATCCTTGAAGTCGCCAGCGCAGCGTTTCCGCGTTACTCCTAAAACGTTCAAAGACTTTTCGACTTATCCGGTATAGTGCTTGCACATCGTGAAATTCGTCAGGGTAGAACTGCACAATCTGCCTGGGTTTGAGATTGCAGCAGAAGAGCAGATATGCGGCGCGCTGTTCACGCTCGTCCGGCAACACTCTCTTGATCTCTTGCCATAGCTCGACCGCTTCCTCGCCGCTCTCCTGGGGAAGCGTGTCCTCCAGGTCCAACTGCTGCATAGAGAGTACTTCTTTCCGCTTTTGCGCGCGAAGAGTGTCAAGAGCAACACTTATCAGACTCACACGCAGGTATTGCAGGGCGGCGGCCAGGCTCTCAAAGTGAATGTGCTGCTTATAGGACGCCGCGAACCAGACACGTTCAAAGGCCAGATCGATGCAGTTTTCATAGCTCTCGATCCAATACTTGCCATTGCCAACCAGGTATTGCTGGAGCCAGTGACGCATCATTCCACGAAAACGCTGGTGAAGGAATTGCCAGGCTACGGAGTCATTATACTCCACCGCGCGATTGAACATCACCAGACATTCCTGTTCATCTGTTGCCAATTTGTCAATCGACATGGCTTTTCTATCCTTTCCCGGAAGATTGCTCCGGGTCTAGCTGCCTACCGAATACACCCCTCTACCATACATTGTGCCATGCAAAGCCGTGTACAATCGAGGACATTGGAGGACATATAGAGGACATTTTGATGAACTATTGCGAATATATATGAGGTATAATAATACCGTCAAAGCGAGGGGGAAGATGAGTACGAAAAGAGAGCATAACACCAAATTGCAGCAGGAGCGTATAGCTCGCGGCTGGAATCAGGAAGAACTCGCCGCTCAACTGGGGGTTGACGCGCGCACTGTGCGGCGCTGGGAAGGCGGTCAGCCTGTGCGGCCCTACAATATTGCGGGACTGACAAAGCTCTTTGGGAAGAGCGCAAAAGAGCTGGGACTCATCGAGGAAGGCCCGGGAGAGGACGCCGATCTGGCTACCGTAGCTGCCCGCATCTCCTCACCTGATCGGCCTGTCCTCTCTAGCAATCTTCTTGCAGGCTTCCGTTCTTTACCCATCCCTCCTACTCCCATGATCGGGCGCGCACAAGAATTGGATTCCATCAAACAACTCCTGCGCCGCGAAGAGGTACGCCTGCTGACGCTGGCGGGACCCGGTGGCGTAGGCAAAACGCGCCTGGCAGTGCAGGTTGCGGCAGAACTACAAGAGATGTTTGCCGAAGGGGTATTTTTTGTGGACCTGGCTCCCGTTCGCGACCCCTTTCTGGTGGCGCGAATGATCGCCGACGCACTCGGCGTTCAGGAAGCGGGCGGGCAGCCCCTGTTAGAAAATCTGAAAGCGTACCTCCAGGGTCGGCGCTCCTTGTTGCTGCTGGACAACTTCGAGCAGGTGATAGACGCCGCTCCACTGCTGGCTGAACTACTTGCCACCTGCTGGGGGATCAAGCTGCTCGTAACCAGCCGCGAGGTATTGCGGCTGCGAGGCGAACACGAATTCATCGTCCCCCCTCTGGCGCTGCCGGAACCGCCTTCTGCGAAAGCGCCACCTGACCCTGTGGCGCTGCAAAACTCCGCTGCTGTTGCGCTCTTTGTGCAGCGCACGCAGGCCATCAAACCCGATTTCAAGTTGACTGCTACCAACAGTGCCGCCATAGCTGAGATCTGCATCCGTCTGGACGGGCTACCTCTGGCCATCGAACTGGCGGCGGCGAAGAGCAAAGTGCTTCCACCGCAGGCGCTCCTTTCGGACCTGGGCAATCGAATGCATCTGGGCGTGCTGCGCGATCTGCCTTCCCGGCAGCAAACCATTCACGATTCGATTGCCTGGAGCTACGACCTGCTCACTATCCGTGAGCAACGACTCTTCCGGCGGCTCTGTGTCTTCGTGAGCGGCTGCACGCTCCACGCGGCGGAGGCGGTCTGCATCGCCCCGGAAGATCAATCCTATTCGCTCATGGATGAGGTAATCTCGCTCATCGATAAGAGCTTACTTTTGCCATTGAAGTACGTGGAGGGTGAAGAACCTCGGATTACAATGCTCGAGATGATCCACGAATACGGGCTGAAATGCCTGGAAGAAAGCGGCGAGGCGGAAATCACTCGCGATGCGCATGCGCTCTACTACCTGGCGCTCGCGGAGCAAGCCGAACTGCTCGGTTCGCAAGCGCAAAGCTGGCTGAGGCGGTTAGAAGTAGAACACCAGAATCTGCGTACCGCGCTTCACCGGGTATTTCTACGCGGAAGCAGCGAAACAGCCTGGCGACTGTGCGCTTCGCTCTGGCCATTCTGGCGAGCGCATGGACATCTCAGCGAAGGACGAAGCTGGCTGGATCAGGCTCTTGAACAGGATGCAGACATAGCCCCAGCAATTCGCGCAAAAGTGCTGAGTGGCGCTGGTATCCTCGCTGGCTTGCAGGGGAGCTACGAACAGGCTCAGGAGCGGTGCCAGGAAAGCCTGGCACTCTTCAGGCAATTGGGAGATCAGCAGGGAAGCGCAACGTCCCTCAATTTCCTGGCGCAGATTGCCACCTGGAAAAGTGCCTATGCGCAGGCACATAAGCTGGGAGAGGAAGCGCTTGCACTCTTCAGAGAACTGAATGATGCACCTGGTATCATAGACACACTGGTTACGCTTGCTACAGCCTCCTTCAATGAAGGGAATTACGCAAGCGCAGGCGCTTTAGCCGGAGAATGTCTGCAACTTTCGCGAGCGCAGGGCAATACGAGTGGCATGGCCCGCTCCCTCTGGCTGCAGGGCGTGGGCAGCTTTATGCAGGGAGACCACGCAAAAGCGGACGCGCTACTCACAGAAAGTCTTGCCCTCTCAAAAGAAGTGGGAGACAAGCGAGGCATAGCCGACGCGCTTGTCATCCTGGCCTATACCGCGTTTTACCAGGGAGGTCCTGATAGAATGCGCGAACTGCTGGATGAAGCGCTGGAACTGCATAGAGCCGTGGGAGACCGGCGCGGCATCGCGCTCGGCCTCTATGGTCAAGGGTGGCTGGCAATCGGCCAGGGCGACTATGTCACTGCGCATCATCGCCACAGAGAAAGCCTGGCGATCCTGCTGGAACTGGGGCATCAATGGTTCAGCATCCTCTGCATAGAAGGGCTGGCGTTCTCAGCCTCGCAGCAGGCGCACTTTGTCCTGGCCGCGAGATTGTGGGGCATCGCAAGCGCCCTGCGCGAGGCCATTGGCGCTCCAATCCCCCCTCTTCTTGAACTCATGTACGAACGGGTCATAACAAATGTGCGCAGTCAACTCGGGCAGGAGGCCTACACTTTAGCCTGGACTGAAGGCCGGAAGATGCAGCCGGACGAGATTTACAAATTATTGTAAGTATTTACCTTCATCGCCGTACATCCTTGAGTTTCAAAAAGATGCCGCTGAGACAGGTAAGGACAAGAATGATCACGCCAAGAGCTATCCAGCAAAGGATGACGCGCTGCGTGGCATCCGCCTGGCTGTACGTGGAGAACAAGGTGCCGTGAAAGGCAAAATCGTCACCGAAGAGTTTGCCCCCGTCGATCTTGTCGCTGTGCAGGCCGAGAGACGACCCCAGCGACACTAAGGCCCAGCGCGTCGGGAAGAGGGCCGCAACCGCCTGGGTGAACCAGTCCTTAAGCGGAAGAATAGCGCCCCCGAAAATCACCTGTGGAATGATGATGATCGGGAGCAGGCTATTAGCGGTATCCTCGTTAGGAGCTACAGATGAGGCGAGCAGCCCTATCATCACACCTGCTACGCTGGCGAGAGCAAGCGTGATGTAGACCTCCAGTAACACCGGTAAAAAGACAGCATGAGAGAACGGTTCAAAGAGATGGACGATGAGGAGAATCGATGCTGCCTGTAAGAAAGCAAGCCCGCCCAGGATAGTGATCTTTGAGAACAGGTAGGGAAGAATGCCCAGGGAGACGGTGCGCTCCCTCCGGTAAATGGCAGCCTCTTTCACAATCTCGCGTGTCCCGTTGATACAGCCGAAGAGAACGGCGAAGAAAGCGACGAGGAAGATGACGAGTTCAGCCACAGCGCTCTGGACAGGCACAATGAAATCCTGCAGCGCCCCATTCGTGCCACCTTTCAACTGCGCGTACTGTATGCCGTTAGGGTCGGTATTGAGGAAGTTGACGATCTGCTGGCAGTCCACCAGGTCTCGTACATTTGCAACCCCTGGTAGCGCAAGCGGGCCGGAGGCCGTGAGAATCTGCGTTCTGCACTGAACAAGATTGGTCGGGTTAAAGAGACCTCCGCCAATCTCGGCGCGAACGAGGAGAATGAGCAGCAACGCCACGAGCGGTGCCTGCAAGAGCAAGATGGCAAGATTACTGACGTTGTTCTTGAGCAGTTCTCCATGTCGCATGCACAGCAACCCATATTGCTTCAACGGATTGCCGCGCTTTGGGCGTTTCAACGGGATGTTGCCACCTGGAGCATGAGGTCTCCTCTTGGAAAATTCGGCACTATCCGAGGAAGAAAGTGCTTCACCTCCCACAGTGTGAGCAGACCTGGCCTGTGCCTCTTTGAGCGGTTGCACAATATAGGTTTGATAGTATTCCGAACTCCGAAAGCGTACCTCGGCCTCTTCGGGAACCAGGCTATTGCCCTCCGTTGGTTCCAGGATGGCATAGATCTCAGCGAAATCATCTTTACCGAAATAGGCCTTTGCTTCGACGGGCGGCCCAAAGTAGGCGAGGCGTCCTCCCTGGGCGAGAAAGCATACATAGTCACAACTGCTGATGTTGTTCGTCGCGTGCGTCACCAGGATGATAGTATGCCCTTTGTCCGCCAGCGATCTCAAGAGGAACATCATCTTACGGTCCAGGCCGGGGTCCAGACCCGAGGTAGGTTCGTCCAGGAAGAAGAGGCTGGGATTGGCGAGCAGTTCCAGGGCAATAGAGACTCGCTTGCGCTGTCCGCCGGAGAGTTTTCTAATTAGCGACTTCTGCTTGCCCGTCATTTCCACGTCTTCCAGCACTTCGCTGATGCGTTGCTGGATTTGTTCCGTAGTGAAGTCACCCGGCAGGCGCATTTTGGCGGCGTAGTACAGCGCGCGTTCGACGGTTAAATCACGGTGGACGATATCATCCTGTGGCACATAGCCAAGCTGAGTCGTAAAGGCAGCAAGATTGCGATAGTAGTCCTGGCCGTTGTAGAGAACTTTTCCCTCCTGCGCTGGCATCAGCCCGCTCAGGGCATTGACGAGCATGGATTTACCGGCCCCAGAGGCTCCGACAACGGCTACGAACTTGCGAGGAGGAATCGAGAGCGAGATATTGTTGAGCAAAGTGACATAGTTGTTCCCGTACCTCTTAAGATTGAAGGCATCGATGCGAATAGAGTGCGTCTCATCGAACTGGGTCAACTGCGTGGTCTCGAAAATAAGCCTGTAGGGGCCAATACGTATCTCATCACCCATCTTGAGCGGCGCATCGGCCACAAGTTGCCCATTCACATAGACATGATTCGTGCTGTGAAGATCAAAAATGCGATAGGTTCCACCTTCGCGTACAAGGCGCGCGTGGTGAGCGGAAACCTGAGGATGAGGCAGCACCACCATATTTTCCGGCAGGCGTCCGATAGTCACTTCGTTGTCCTGCAACCTGATCGGGCGCATTGGCGGCAGCTCATCGTGCTGCTTCGAGCCATCATCGTACCTGAGCGTCACGAAGCTACCGCCCGCGCTGCCTATGCGAAATACATCCCCGTGTGCCAGTACCTTACGGAACTGCTCGTCGCCACGAATCTTGCGCCCCTGATATAGCAGGCCATTTGTCGTGCCCTTGCGCTCAGGATGGGGATGAAGCAATACAAATGAATTCCCCTGCCGGATAATCTGGAGATGCAGGCCTGAGACCATCTGATCGGCAATAGCGATATCGTTCGTGCCATTACGACCAATATTGATAACCGGCTTAGCGAGCGGGTAGGTGTGGCGCTCGCTGGAGGTGTTGCTACTGATCTCCAGCGAGGGGATGCCTATAGAGGATAGAGCAGCGATTTGGGTCGAATCGGGCTTTGCATCCAGCGCCGCGAGCGATACCGGAATAGTGGGTGCCGATGGAATCTGAGGAGCAAGAGGCTGCGTCTCCTCTGCCTCATAATCTTCTGTACTCATCTCATAGTCCCCGATCTAACTTTTTTCGGCTTACAGTAGCAAACTGGACTGAGAACTACCCCTTGAGCAGGGCCAACTCGGACGAGAAGCCCGGACCAAACACAGTGAGCAGGGCGTACTCATCATCATGGATTCCCTGATCCAGGAACTTCTTGAGAACATAGAGAACTGTTGTCGAGGACATGTTACCATATTCTCGCAGCACAGCCCGGCTATGTGTCAGAGCACCAGCAGGAAGCTGCACCGCCTGCTCATATGCCCGCAGTACCTTTGCACCGCCAGGATGGTAGACATGATGGGTAATTCCTTTGAAACAGATTCCCTGCTTATTCAGGAAGTGATCGACCAGTGAGGGGAAATGGGTGGTAACGACGCCTGGGATGCGCGTGCCAAACACGGTACGCAGTCCGGTATCGATGACTTCCCAACCCATCAGGTCGAGCGAGTCCGGGAATAGCGTGCTTTCGGTCGCCAGCACCTCTGGCCCCTTGCCACTGCTCACCTCGTCCCCTTCGATTAACACCGCCGCCGCACCATCTGAGAAGAGGGAGGCAGCGATCACGTTGCTTACAGAGCAATCACTGGCCTTGAAGGTGAGAGAGCAGAGTTCCACGCAGACCAGCAAGGCCCGGTGACCCGGAAAGGCGCGCACGTATTCAGAGGCACGCGCCAGGCCACTGACTCCACCGGCACAGCCAAGTCCCCAGATGGGAGTGCGTTTCGTGTTGCGAGGCATATCCAGCGCGAGCATGATATGGGCATCGATGGAAGGCGTGGCAAGGCCTGTGGTAGAAACAAAAAAGATGTGGTCAACATCCTCTGGGCCCAGGTCTACAGCCTCAAGACACTGTTGGACGGTCTCAACACCCAGCGCGCAGGCAACATCGGCCCAGAGGCGATTGGCCTCCGCGAAACCAGGGTGGCTCGTAAACCAGGAAAGTGGAGCAGCTAAGAAGCGGGTCTCGATCTCACTGTGATCAAAAACCGTGAGATAGCGATCAATATCCTTGATTGATCCGGCAAAAATCTCGCGTGTCAGATGTTTTATGTCGCTCTGGTGTACCCGGTATGGCGGCGTAGCAATGGCGACCGAAGTGATTCTTGGCATTGTCTTTTTCTTTCGTCAGGGCTTTTAGTGTCGAGTGTAATTCAGAGTGCGCCAGAGCCCAGGTATATGCGTCTATTCATGCGGCGTCACTCTGACACGTTTTTCTTTTGTATACAATTGATTTCTACAATAAGAAAGCTTTTCCTGCTATAGAAACGTGTGTTCCTTTTGTTTTTCAGTATGACTTTCTGGAGCTTTACCTGTTAAGGTTATAGAATAATGACGCGCGATCAAATAGGGTGGCGCAACAAACAGAGAAATACGCCCGGCAAGTACTCTATAGCCGATCTTGTTGGGCATGGGGCGCGAGGAAGAGGAAAAGCACCTTATTTGTACTCATCGGGGCTATTGTATCGCTCATCAAAAGCAGTCGCCTTGCTCGTACCTCAAAGCGTGATTCTTGTCGTACAGTTTAGTCTCGAATTCCCCGCGCTTCATAAGAGCTGATGGAGGGCAGACAGCGGAGAAAGGTGGGAAGATACTCTGGATCACCCGGCCGGAGGGTGATCATTCCAAAATAGCACATACTCTCCTCAGGGAATAGCTCATATCCCTCGCCTTCGTCCTCGGCATCGAACCCGAGCTGTCTATCTCGCACGAGGAGTTCTCGCTGTAATAATTTCTTCAACTCCGCTATGGCTTGTGGGTCGCCCTCCTCAGAGAGCGTGCCATCTGCATCAATGAGTGCTACAACCTGGCCTGTCCTCAGGTCATAGATTCTATATTTTCTGACACCATCCATTGAATTGACCTTTGGCCTTTCCAGAAAAGGAATGCAAAATACCTGCTCTGCCCAAATTCGACCGCTATGTTTGGGGTGAGAGGTTCCAGGTCTCTTTTGCAAGAGACCTGGAACCTCTCACGAGCGCGCGTTCTATTTCCTCAAGGAGTGCCGCTTGATTTGATAGCTTGCTTCCTTTGGACGAACATGCATCCGTTACTCTGCGCTGCCAAATTCCTTGAGTTCCTGAAGCTCCGTTTCCGAGAGTTGATGTGGAATCTCGCCACGGTTGATCTTCTGGCTCTGAACAAAACGGCGAGTGCTATCGACGATCTCCGGGTTAGCAAGCGTCGTAACATCTCCCACTGGGGCGAAGTTGGAGATCGAAGCAAGCACCCTGCGCATGATCTTACCAGAGCGGGTCTTGGGCATATCCGAGACGATCCAGATATTCCTGGGTTTCGCGATCTTCCCGATCTCCCTCTCAATCGCCTGGGATACTTTCTCCTCGATCTCCTTACTTGCCTTGTACCCGGGCTTCAAGGAGATATACATCTCAACGACGCGACCGCGCAGTTCATCTATCATCGGAACTGCGGCGGCCTCAGCAACCTCATCAACGGTGAGGGCTGCCGACTCAAGCTCTTTCGTACCGAGTCGATGCCCCGCTACATTGATCACATCATCGACACGACCCAGGATACGGAAATAGCCATCGGCTGCCAGCACCGCGCCGTCGCCGGCGAAGTATGGCCAATCATGCCAATCTTTACTCTCTGGATTCCGGCAGTACTTCTGATAGTACGTCTGCACAAAGCGCTCCGGCTGGCCCCAGATCGTCTGCATGATACCTGGCCAGGGATTGCGGATGCAAATGTTGCCTGCCCGCCCGCTTCCAGCCGGGATTTCATTCCCCGTTTCATCGTAGATCACGGGGAAGATCCCCAGAGCGCCAGGGCCACAACTGCCAGGTTTCATCGCCTGCAGGGCAGGCAAGGTAGTACAGAGGAAGCCGCCTGTCTCAGTCTGCCACCAGGTATCGACGATGACCGCTTCATCCTTGCCAATGGCGTGGTAATACCAGCGCCAGACATCAGGCTCAATCGGCTCTCCCACGGTGGTCATATGCTTGAAATGGTAGTTGTATTTCTTCGGCTCGTTTGGGCCAACCTTGCGGAGCATGCGGATAGTTGTCGGTGCCGTATGGAAAATGGTCACACCGAGTCGCTCTGCAATGCGCCAGGGACGACCGGGATCGGGGTACGTCGGCACCCCTTCGTACATCACACTCGTTGTTCCGAGCGCCAGGGGACCGTAAACGATGTAGGAGTGTCCAGTGATCCACCCGATGTCGGCAAAGCACCAGTAGGTGTCATCGGGATGGATATCCTGGTAGTACTTGGATGTGCCTGCGACATAGGCCAGGTAGCCTCCGGTGCTATGCTGGGCCCCTTTGGGTCTCCCAGTCGTGCCGCTCGTGTACATGAGGAATAAGGGAGCTTCGGCTGGCATGGAAACCGGCTCGACGGTTTTCCTCTGATAGTCTTTGAGAAGGTCATCGACGAAGAAATCCCGACCTTCAACCATCGGTGTCTTGGAGACGTACTGACCGGGATAACGCCGCCAAACCAGCACTTTCTCCACTTCGACCCCCTGCTCATGGGCCGTTTTCACTGCTTCATCGGCCTTGGCCTTGTGATCGACCAACTCTCCATTGCGATAGTAGCCGTCTATCGTTACCAGAATGCGACTGCCTGAATCGGCAATGCGGCCCCCACAAGCTGCCCCGCTAAAGCCACCAAAAACCTCTGAATGGATGACTCCAAGACGCGCACAGGCGAGCATAGAAACAGGCAACTCAGGAACCATAGGCAAGTGGAAGGTGACACGGTCGCCAGTCTGGACGCCGCCAAAATCACGGAGCAGCGCAGCGAACTCATTGACTCTGACGTAGAGTTCCTTATAGGTAATGGCTTGAGTCGCTTCGTTTTCCGGTTCAGGTACCCAGATCAATGCCGCCTTGTTGTGACCGGTTTTCAGATGGCGATCGACGCAGTTGTAACAAGCGTTGAGTCGCCCACCGACAAACCACTTCCAAAAAGGTGGGTTGCTCGTGTCCAGCGTTGTGTGCCAGTACTGATCCCAGGTGAGCAGGTCTGCGTATTCCCTGAAGCATTCAGGAAAGCGCTCCTCTTTGAAGCGTTCAAAGATACTCGGATCGTTTGCATTTGCCTGTCCAATAAACTTTGGACTGGCATGAAAATACTGCTCCTCCCGCCAGTGAACTGCAATCTGTGATTCTGAGACGAGAAGTTCCTCTTCTTCAGTTGCCATAGGTTGGTTACCTCCTATGTGCTGGATACTATGTCCAGCACTCTGTTCTACGTTGAATTAATACTCACAGTGAGGCTGAAACTACCTCAGGCTGTTTCAATTGACGCTGCGCCCTGCAGGCCCAGTTCCTCGATCGACTGCGCGCGCATCTGGAACTTCTGAATCTTACCGGTGACAGTCATTGGGAACGCATCCACGAACTTGAAGTAGCGTGGCACTTTGTAGTGAGCTATCTGCCCTTTACAGTAGGCCTGTAGCTCCTCAGCAGTCACCTGCTCACCCGGTTTGACCTTGACCCATGCCATGATCTCTTCACCGTACCTGGGATCAGGCACGCCGATCACCTGCACGTCGCTGACCTTAGGATGGGTATACAGAAATTCCTCGATCTCACGTGGATAGACGTTTTCACCTCCGCGAATAATCATGTCCTTAATACGACCTACAATGTTGATATAGCCCTCGGTATCCATTGTCGCCAGGTCTCCCGTATGCATCCAGCGCGCCCGATCAATAGCTTCTGCTGTCGCCTCCGGGTTATTCCAGTAGCCCAGCATCACGCTATAGCCACGCGTGCAGAGTTCACCCGGTTTCCCAATGGGAACAACCTGGCCGGTGTTCGGATCAACAATCTTAATTTCAAGATGCGGGTGAATTACACCAACCGTACTGACTCGCTTATCCAGAGGAGCATCAATACGGGTCTGCGTTGAGACAGGGCTGGTCTCGGTCATGCCATAGCAGATCTCCACTTCGCTCATGTGCATCAGCAAGATAACCTTCTTCATGACCTCAACAGGGCAGGGCGAACCAGCCATGACACCGGTACGCAGGCTGCTCAGGTCGAACTTCGAAAAATCAGGGTGATCCAGCTCTGCAATAAACATAGTGGGCACGCCGTAGAGTGCAGTACATTTCTCCTCCTGCACCGTCTCTAGAACAGCGAGCGGCTCAAACCCCTCGGAGGGGTAGACCATGGTTGCTCCGTGAGTAACACAACCGAGGTTGCCCATCACCATACCAAAGCAGTGGTAAAGAGGCACAGGAATGCAGAGCTTATCTTCGTGTGTAAAGTTCTGAAGGCGAGCCACAAAATAGCCGTTGTTCAGAATGTTGTGATGGCTGAGGGTTGCTCCCTTGGGGAAGCCAGTTGTGCCGCTGGTATACTGGATATTGATCGGGTCATCGAACTCTTGCTCGCGTTGCTTCTGGTTGAGTTCCTCGTCGCTCACCGACTCGCCGAGCGTCATCAACTCGACCCAGTTGAACATACCCGGCATCTTCTCCGAGCCGAGGCGAATAACCGTAGTCAGCTCCGGCAATCTGGCTGCTTTAAGCTGACCCGCTTCACAGTCGCGCAGCTCTGGAGCCAGTGTATAGAGCATTTCAGTGTAGTTGGAGGATTTGAATTCAGGAGCAATAACAATACCACTGCACCCCGACTGTTTCAGAGCATACTCCAGTTCATGTAAACGATAGGCCGGATTGATGTTGACCAGAATTACGCCAATTTTACTGGTAGCGAATTGAGTGATGCACCATTCCGCCCGGTTAGGCGACCAGATACCCACGCGCTGCCCTTTCTGAAACCCAAGGCGCATTAGCCCTTTAGCACACCGGTTGACCTGATCCTGCAAGTTCCGGTAGGTCAGTCGTATGTTCTGCTGGCGTGAGATCAGGGCGGGATGATCGGGGTACTTTTCAACGGTTTGATCAAACAGGTCTCCGATAGTGAGACCTAGTAAAGGAATGTCACTCGTCCCGCTGGTGTAACTCCACCGACGCTCAGTCTGGTCAGTAGACCCTCTCGCAAGATTTTTTTCCATCACCTGCATAGATGCCTCCTTTGGTTTTTTTTGGTAGAGAGCGCTACAAAGCAATTTAAAAGACCCGTTGCCTTGACTGGAACTTCAATGCGGTACGAGTGCGCGTGTACTTTGCCTCCATATCGAAATAGCAGCTAATTGCCTGCCTCTTATGATGTAAGAGTAACGAATGTTTCGCAGAAAATCAAGTAATTTCTGGCCCAAATCAACAGTGGGTGGCCCGCGCCGCCTTCTTCAGCATGTTCCTTCTACACATTATGATTATTCCGTGATATATTTGATAGGTCAAGCCCTTGACATTTATATGCATATAGATGTAAAATGCATATAGATGCTGTGACTGTATGAAGTTCGTATGATTGTTGTTCTTCACAGGAAACTGCAAGAAAGGGAATAAAACTATGACAGATACAAAGGCCAACGAAGCGGCCAGGAATCTGATTAAGTCCATTCAGGACACCAACAAAGCCATCGTCGATACCGCTGTTTCTACTCAGGAACGCTCTCTAACATTCACACAGAGCGTCCTTGAGAACAGTATCGAGGTACTGAAGAGCCATGCCGAGAGTACCCGTACCCTGGTACAAGAATTGGCCGAAGAGGCTCGCAAGCAGCAGGTAGGACCGGAGGGCATCCGAGCGCTGATAGATAACACTATTGCCGCCCAGGAGCGCAATACACGGCTCGCCCAGAGTATCCTCGAGGACGGCGTCGAGACGATTAAGAGCCAGATTGGCGTCGCCCATTCGCTGATGCAGGAACTGGGACAGCAGTTCCAGAAGCAGCAGGATGCTTACCAGACGCTCGCTCAGGAGTCGATGGATGCCTACAGAGACTTTATCTCTGCCCCGTTCACCTTCTGGCAGAGGGCGCTAGGCTTTGCTGAGTCCGCGACACTCGAGAGCCTGAAGACGTTCCAGAGGGCCGCCGAGCAAGGGCTGGAAACCTATCAGAAGACCGCTCGTCAGGCTGCATCCGCAGCAGAAAAGGCTACGCGGCAGACACCGTCGAATAAGTCGGCTGAATAAGCGCATTCTTCGTCATCCAGGGATCGGCGGGCTCAAGCCTCCGGTCCCTATCACAGATTTCATTCACCTTTACGTTGCGCAATCCCCTGGAAAGCGCCGCAAAGTGATCTGTTAGAGAGTACGCAGGAATAATACCATGCATACGAAAGGAAAGCTGATCAGATTACTGTCCGGCATTCCCCACCTTTTCCACGGGCATAGGGGATCGTTTCATAGCGGAACCTTCTCCAATGCGCAAGGCTCACGCCCGTATAAGCTCTACGTCCCCTCGCTTTATTCTTCCGCTACTCCTGTCCCACTGCTCGTAGCATTACACGGCTGTTCGCAAGACCCCGATAACTTTGCCGCCGGTACGCATTTCAACGCGCTCGCCGACACCAACAACTTCCTGGTACTCTACCCCCAGCAGACCAGCGCGGCGAACCCGAACCGGTGCTGGAACTGGTTCCTCCCTCAGAACCAGGAGCGTGGCAAGGGAGAACCGGCATCGATCGTCGCGCTGGTCGATGATATCAGAACTAAGTACACAGTTGACCCCAGGCGTATCTTTATTACCGGCATGTCCTCCGGTGGAGCGATGGCGGTGATTGTGGCAGCCTGCTATCCCGATTATTTCGCGGCGCTTGGCGTACACAGTGGCCTTGAATTCAAGGCAGCCTCAAACCTCGTTAGTGCCCAGATTGCTATGGCCCAGGGTGGACCCGATCCCAGAGTCCAGGGGCGACTGGCTTACTTGAGCTCCGGTGTGGCGGCGCGTGTGTTGCCCGTCATCGTGTTTCAGGGAACCGCCGACTTCACCGTTGCTCCGGTCAATGGCGAGCAGGTGATTCAGCAGTTCATCTCGACCGATGACTATGCCGATGATGGGCTGGCGAACAACTCGATCAGCCCTACTCCCAGCAGCATGCAGACCGGTCAGGTGCCGGACGGTTATTTCTATACAATAGATACCTATACCTACCGGAACTCAGTGTTGATGCAGTACTACAAAATCGACGGCATGGGTCACGCATGGAGCGGAGGCAGCGCCAATCCGCCCGCTACATTTGTCGATCCACGGGGTCCCGATGCTTCCCTGCTCATGTGGCAGTTTTTCGCCGATCATCCAAAGGATGTTTTCGCCGCGCTTTCTACTGCTGCACGCCCAGGAAGCGATCCTGCGCGAGATGAAGTGATCGAAGGAACGTTTCGTTATGTCCAGCCGGAGCGAGAAGGCACAGCGCTCTCCGCATCGCCCGGTACAACGCTCACCTTGAAAAAGGCTCCGCCTGCCGGCTCCACTTCGACCGAGACGGGTATAGCAATCCTTCACTCCATCGGCAGCGAGAATGGCTATGTGATGAGCAATTTTCCTTTTGTTGGCGACCTGTCGGTTGGCAGTCTTGCAGGGGCGCAGCAATACGCGATTGTCTCCTTTGATACCTCACGCATTCCCGCGAACGCTGTTGTGGAGAGCGTCACCCTCAAAATCGTGCGGAATTATGCATCCGCAGGCGATGCCTTTGGCAAACTTGGTGATCTGGTGGTCGATATCAAAGGCGGTTCCGGGTTTGGCGGCTCGCCCGCTTTAGAGCCTGGCGATGGAAACGCTCCTGCTGACGCCAGCGCCGTTTGCATCATGAGCACAGCTTCCGGCCCTGGCGCAATCTCCGAGGGGAAAATATCCTCCTCGGCGTTCCGCTACATCAATCGCGCTGGTAGAACGCAGTTCCGTCTGCGCTTCACCCAGGCTTCCGCAACCCGCTATGGTACTGATTATGCTGGTTTCTATGGTGGACATATGACCAATGCTCTCGAAAATCGTCCCAGCCTGATCATTGTCTATCATACTGAGAATAGTGTTTGACAGTTTATGAGAAAGGAGTGTAGCAACAGCGCGTGAAAAGGTCTTCCACTGAGATCAAACGCATGCTTTTCGCGCGCCTCGTTTGATACAATTGTGAAACGATACTTTGCCCGGCGAGGGCCACACGTAGCCGGTGCTGCGCGGTGTGCAACTATTTACACCGCAATCAAACGTGTGGGTACATTCGAATACTTGTTTAGAAAGGCACTTGAACAGATGAGTGACGACGCTCAGAATCTGGCACCGCTTCCATCGATTGGAATGCAGGCAACCCTTTCCCGAACCATCACCGAGGATGATATTCTCCTCTTCGCCATCGTCAGCGGAGACCGCAACCCCATCCACCTCGACGCCGACTATGCCGAGCGTTCCCTTTTTGGCAAGCGCATCGCCCACGGCTTCCTGATTGGATCGCTTATCTCAGCCGTATTGGGCAATCATCTTCCAGGGCCAGGGAGCATCTACCTGGGTCAGACTTTGAAATTTCTCGCCCCGATCCACATCGGCGACACCGTCACTGTTACCGTCAAAGTGGTCGCGCTGCGCGAGGATAAACGCATCGTCACGCTGCATACTGAATGTATCAACCAGCATGGCACCCTGGTCTTAAGCGGCGAAGCAACTGTCAAGTACATGCGCGAGGTCGCGGCAGCTTAAGGCTCTTATTAGTGGGGCCGACCTGAGCGCGGCCCCAGAAGCTCGTCCATTTTGGATTATGAATATACTTTGTTGCTCTTTAAATTGTGTTCCAATGTTTCCTTGACAGGCAGGATAGCTAAATATAAAATGCATATAGATGCAGAATTGAAGCGGCTTCCGTTACAGAAGCCTATGCAGGTGGGTGCGGTATGACAGAAGAAAAAGAACAAAATACATTTCAGAACGCGGCAACCGAGGCCTGGTCGAAAAACTGGCTGGTTCCGATGCTTCTCTTGATGTTGCGGGAGTGGAATTCTTACGGATACGAATTGATGGAGAAGATGGCAGCATTTGGTATGGCCTCCATGAACCCGGGCACATTCTACAGGACGCTGCGGCAGATGGAAAAGGATGGCATGGTTAGCTCGAGATGGGATACCTCCGAAGGTGGTCCTGCCCGGCGCATGTATTCGATTACGAGTCTGGGCGAGGCCTACCTGAAATACTGGGCTGATTCTTTGAATCAGTATCAGAAGTTGATGGATACGTTCTTCCGCTTTTACACCGGAACTGGTCGTTCCGGTGAGGAGAACAACAAGGAGCAAAACAATGGCTGAGGACAAAGAGAGTCACGGACCCGCCGATCCAATGGAGGTGTGGGAACAATGGTACGATGCCGCTTTGAAGGGGTGGTCAAGGTCCGTAAATGGAAATGGCAGCAAACCCGCCGAACCGCTTAACCTGTACCAGACGTGGTTGAGGGGAATCGCGGATGCCCAGGAGCAGTTCGCCAGAAGTGCTGGCAACCCCCAGGAATTGTGGAAGCGCTGGTTTGAGACTGCGACTGAGGCCTGGCGAAAAGCTGCTGAGATGGGAGGCGACCCGCTCGGGCTGATGACGCAATGGACAGAGATGATGGAAGAAGCCCGCGCCAGGTTGCTGGCGGACTTCAGACTGCCCGGCGATCCTTTCACCTTCTTCAAACAATGGTATGAAGCGACGAACGAAACCTGGTCGACTCTCGTGGGAAATATCATCGGCTCAGAAAATTTCATGGAGGTTTCTAGCGAGTTCCTCAAGAGCTATGCCAGCTTCTATGCAGCATTACGCCGCGCCAACGAGGAGTACTTTAGAAATCTCCAGCTTCCCACTCGTTCAGATATTGCCCGTGTGGCAGAACTGGTCATCAATCTGGAAGACAAGGTGGACCGCATCGACAGCGCGCTGGAAGATTTTGAAGATGGCGCGGGAAGCAACCTCAGCCAGTTTCCGTCTATGCTGCAAAAGCTCGAACATGTTGAGCAGCGCGTGCAGAGCCTGGAAAAGCGCCTCGGGCAAGTGGAAGGCAAGCTGGATGACGTGCTGGCCGCTGTTGAGAAGCTTGCCGCCAGGGAGCCGACGGCATCTGCTCAGGCCGCCGAAACGACCCGGCGCAGGACACGCAGGGCGAGTTCAGAATCCACTTCGGAAAGCGCTAACAAAGCCCCGGCTGCATCGACACCTTCTCAGCAGGCCAAATAAAGGAGAAAGTACATGGATAGACGAGATGAAACTGGTAGTTTGCCCGGAATTTCCTTTGAGGAGGCGCTGAAAAAGTACCGGACGGGCATGCAGATTATCCTGGAAGGGGCGAAGGCCGAAACAGGCCAGACGCCCAAAGAGATTATCTGGACCAAGAATAAGGCCAGGCTCTACCATTATATACCGGCGACCGAGAAACAATATCCGGTTCCTATCCTGCTGGTCTACGCGCTTATCAACCGGCCATACGTACTCGATTTGATGCCGGGGAACAGCCTGGTGGAGTTTCTTGTGAGCAAAGGTTTCGATGTCTATATGCTTGACTGGGGTACCCCGGGCGACGAAGATAAGGATATCTCCTTTGATAACTACGTGCTGGACTACATTCCTCTGGCTATAAGAAAGATGCTGAGAAATTCGCATGCCGAGGAATTTACCTTGCTGGGATATTGCATGGGCGGGACCATGACCGCCATGTATGCAGCACTCTTCCCTGGTAAACCTCTCAGAAACCTGATCCTTCTCACTGCTCCGATCGATTTCACACCGGATGATATGGGCCTGTTCGGTCTGTGGACCAGCGAGAAGTACTTCAACCCCGACCTGCTGGCAGATGCCTATGGCAACGTACCCGGCGAATTAATCGATACCGGCAATCGTATGCTCAAGCCTGTCACCAACTACGTCGGCACCTATGTCAACATGTGGGAGCGCCTGTTGCAGGACAAGTCCATGGATACCTGGCTGGCCATGAGCAAGTGGGTGAACGACGGAGTGCCATTTCCGGGGGCCGCTTTTAAGCAGTGGATACGTGAGTTCTACCAGCAGAACAAGCTGGTCAAGGGCGAGATCAAGCTGCGCGGGCGCACAGTCAATCTCGCGAACATCACCTGTCCCGTCCTGAATATCGCCGGTAGCAAAGATCACATCTGCACTCTGCCGCAGGCGAAAGCAACCATGCGGCTCATCGGCAGCCAGGATAAAGAGTTTTACGTCATCGATGCCGGACATGTCGGTCTGTTGACCGGCTCGGGGGCCAGGAAAAATCTCTGGCCCAAAATTCAGAGCTGGCTGGAGCCTCGCTCACGCTAGCCTGGAAAGGAACTTCCAATGGCAGAGCAATTGACGGACAAGCAAAACCCATTCGAGTCCTGGCGCAAGCTGTTCGAGAACACCATCACAGGCGCACCGGCTGGTAGCGTGCCGACCAGAGATGATACTCAGGACCCCTGGCTCGCTCTGATCGATCGGCTCTGGCAGCTCAATCCGTTCCACAGCCTCGTGCCGATTGATCCCGCCGAGATTACGCGGGCATTCCAGCAGATCTGGCTCGACGCGCTGCGCAACCCCACACGGTCCTGGAGCGCCTATACCAATTTGATGCAGCAGTATACCCAGGTTATGGCAGAGGCCACACTCAAATACTGGGGATTTGACCCGCAGGGTAAGCCTTTAGTGGCACCCGAGAAGGGCGATAAGCGCTTCAGCGCACCAGACTGGGAGCAGAATCCCGTTTTCGACGCCCTTAAGCAAAGTTATTTGCTCGTTGCAACAGCGCTGCTCAAGGCTGCCGTAGATATCGAGGGTATGGACGAGAAACAGCAGCGCAAGCTGATTTTCTATCTACGCCAGTTCCTGGATGCGATCAGTCCAACCAACTACGCCTTCACCAACCCGCAGGTCATTCACGAGGCCATTCAAAGTGGTGGCCGCAGCCTCATCACTGGCACAGAACACCTTTTGCGCGACATACGCAATGGGCAGATCAAAATGACCGATACCGAGGCCTTTGCCCCGGGGCGCAATCTGGCGCTCACTCCTGGTCAGGTCGTGTATCGCAACAAGCTGATCGAACTGATCCAGTATGCCCCCGCTACTGAGACCGTCTTCGCGATTCCTCTTCTTTTTATTCCGCCCTGGATCAACAAGTTTTACATCCTGGACATGCAGCCGCAGAACAGCCTGATTAAATTCCTGGTCGATCATGGCTTCACCGTCTTTATCATTAGCTGGAAAAACCCCGACGCCAGCATGGAAGAGATCGGCTTCGAGGACTACCTCACGCTGGGGCCGCTGTCCGCGCTCGATGTCATCAAAGAAATCACCGGCTCGCCAAAAGTCAATGCCGTTGGGTACTGTATCGGTGGAACCTTGCTCGCCATGGCGCTGCCATACCTCGCGGCCCAGAAAGACAAGACGGTGAACTCCGCCACCTTTTTCGTCTCGCTGCTTGACTTCAGTGAAGTCGGTGATACCTCAGTGTTCATCGATGAGCCGCAGGTCACATATATCGAGGGGCAGATGATGGAGCGAGGCTACCTGGATAGCCGCTCGATGGCAACCATGTTCAATATGCTACGCGCTAACGACCTGATCTGGAGCAACGTCGTCAACAACTACCTGCTGGGGAAGGAGCCGCCAGCCTTCGACCTGCTCTACTGGAATAACGACGGGACGCGCATGACGCGCGCCGCACACTCCTTCTACCTGCGCAATACCTACCTGGAGAACAACCTCATCAAGCCGGGCAAAATCGTACTGAAGGGCGTTCCCATCGATCTTGGCCAGATTCGCCAGGACATCTATGCCGTCGGCACACAGCAGGATCATATTGTTCCCTGGAAATCGGCCTGGCGCATCTCCCGGCTCGTGCGTGGCCCCGTGCGCTTCGTGCTGGGCGGCAGCGGTCACATCGCGGGAGTCATTAACCCGCCGTCTAAAGGCAAAGGCTACTGGACCAATGACCGGCTCGCATCCAGCGCGGATGAATGGTTCGAGAATGCCGAGCATCACACCGGAAGCTGGTGGCCCGACTGGTTGGAGTGGCTACGCGCCCGTTCAGGAGAACAGGTAGCGCCGCCAACTATGGGCAGTCCATCACATCCGCCGATTGTCGCGGCACCTGGAACTTACGTACTCGAGAAATGAATGAGCAGCTACAGCGAGGGCGACCGCCAGGGTTGCCCTACCAAACGTTCTCGTAGGGCAACCCTGGCGGTCGCCCTGGTTTTAACACCCAATAGTTGGTGGAACCACAGGTCAGAGCAAACTAGTGTGTTGCACTTGTGATATCATATTACTACTCTCTTTTCATCATGTAGTGCAGTGCGTGTATTGTGTTTCGCATAGGTCATGCGCAACGTCGTTTTACCACTCACAGAAAGGAGTAGTTGATGGCAACATTAGAGGGCGCTGTCGTCGTTGTCACGGGTGCGGCAAGGGGTATTGGTCGCGCAATAGCGGAAGAGCTTGCGCAGGGTGGTGCCAGGATCGTCGTGAATTACGCACACAGCAGAGGCCCGGCGGAGGAGCTGGTGGCACAACTTCACCAGAAGGGATCATCGCAAACGATCGCGCTGCAAGCAGACGTGTCCGATCCGGCACAGGCAGCCGGTCTCATCGAGGAAACCGTCCGTCACTTTGGCTCAATCAATGTGCTGGTCAACAACGCAGGCATCAACATTGACCGGACAATGAAGAAGATGTCTGTCGAGGACTGGAACACCGTGATCCAGACCGATCTGAACGCCTATTTTTACACGGTCAAGGCTGTCCAGGGTTACTTCATGCAGCAGGGCAGCGGGACAATCATCAACATCAGCTCCTTTGTTGGCCAGATGGGCAACTTCGGTCAGGCAAACTACGCCGCCGCCAAAGCTGGCATCATTGGCTTCACCAAAGTGGCCGCCCTGGAACTGGCGCGCTATCACGTGACCGTGAACGCCATCTGCCCCGGCTTTATCGAGACGGATATGTTCGCGGGAGTGCCGGACAACGTGAAAGAAGCCATTCTCAAGCGCATCCCCCTCGGGCGCGTCGGCACCCCTCAAGAGGTCGCGCGCGCAGCACGCTACCTTATCGTGGATGGTGATTATATCACCGGTCAAACGCTCAACATCAATGGTGGTATCTACATGTAGCGCTATTTTGTAGTAAAGGAGAAAGGAAGAGGCCCACATGCAATCCCCACTGGGGTTTGAGGACACCAACGCTGTCCTGGTTGAAGATCGCATTTTCTATCCGTCCCCCGAGATGGTGAAAGACGCCAACATCACCGCTTACATGAAATCCAAAGGCTTTGATAACTACGAGGATTTCTACAAGTGGTCGCTGGAACACCGCTCCGAGTTCTGGGATGACATGGCGAAAGAACTCACCTGGTTTGAACCCTGGCAGCAGACCTTCACCTGGACGGAAAAACCATTCTTCCAGTGGTATGTCGGCGGCAAATTCAACGCCGTCTACAACTGCCTGGACAGGTACATGGACACCCCCACGCGCACCAAAGTTGCCTACTACTGGGAAGGCGATGGCGGCGAAACTCGCACCGTCACCTACGAAGACCTGTACAAGATGGTCAACCAACTGGCGAAGGGCCTGCAAAATCTGGGTGTGAAAAAAGGGGACCGGGTCGCCATTTATATGCCGCTCATACCAGAACTTGTCGCGGCTGTGCTGGCAGTGGCGCGCCTGGGCGCTGTGCATATGGTCGTATTCGGAGGATTTGCGGCCAGCGCCCTGCGGGACCGCATCATCGACTGCGACGCGAAAGTACTTATCACGGCTGATGGCGGTTTCCGAGGTGGGCGAGTAATTGGATTAAAGCAGATTGCAGACGAGGCCGTTGCCGAAACGCCCACAATTGAGAAGGTGGTCGTGGTCAAGCGGACTGGCGCTGAAGTGCCGATGAAGGCCGGACGCGATGTCTATTGGGACGAGCTGCTCGCCGATATTCCGCAGGATACCGTTGTTCCCTGCGAGCCGATGGACAGCGAGGACATGCTCTACATCCTCTACACCAGTGGCAGCACAGGCAAACCCAAAGGAGTCGTGCATGTGCAGGGCGGCTATTCTGTGGGCTGCTATGCGACAACCAGATTCGTATTCGATATAAAGCCGGAAGATGTATTCTGGTGTACCGCCGACATCGGCTGGGTAACAGGCCACAGCTACACCATCTACGGCCCGCTCATGAACGCGGCGACCAGCATTCTCTTCGAGGGCATTCCTACCTACCCTGGCCCCGACCGCTTCTGGGATCTGGTCGAGAAGTACAAGGTGACGATCTTCTATACTGCCCCAACCGCCATACGCAGCCTGATGCGCTTCGGCGACGAGTACCCCGGCAAGCACGACCTCACCAGCCTGCGCCTGCTCGGTTCGGTAGGGGAGCCGATCAACCCCGAAGCATGGGTATGGTATCGCAAGACAATCGGGCGCGATGAGCTGCCTATCATGGATACCTGGTGGCAGACCGAGACCGGCGCTATCATGATTAGCCCCACACCGATCCTGCCGTTGAAGCCGGGCAGCGCCAGCCGACCTCTGCCAACCATCGATGCCGACGTGTTTGATAGAAATGGGACTCCGGTGGATCGCAACAAAGGCGGCTTCCTGATTATCCGCCATCCCTGGCCCAGCCAGATGCGCACCATCTTTGGCGACCCAGCCCGCTACAAGACCTACTGGGAAACTATCCCTGGTGTCTACTTCGCCGGTGATGCCGCCCATATGGATGACGATGGCTACATCCGTATTCAGGGCCGCGTGGACGATGTCATCAAAGTGAGCGGCCATCGCCTCGGCTCGATGGAGATCGAGTCGAGCCTGGTCAGCCACCCCGCTGTTGCAGAAGCGGCGGCTATCGGCAAACCGGACCCGGTGAAAGGCGAACACGTCAAGGTCTTCGTCATCCTGAAGAACGGCGTCGAACCCTCAGATGAACTGGCAAAAGAACTCAAACAGCATGTTCGCTCACATCTCGGACCGGTCGCTGTGCCAGACGAACTGGAATTCGTCCCGAGTTTGCCCAAGACGCGCTCGGGGAAGATCATGCGGCGCGTCGTCCGAGCCAGGGAATTGGGCGAGCCAGTCGGTGATATCAGCACACTGGATGCTTAACTGTATACTAATCGTGTGCAGGCATGAAGCGATTGACTCCAGGCCTGCACACTCGCGCACTCACAACGAAGGGAACTAACAATGGCTGAATTACAAGAAGCGGTGATCGTCAGCGCAGCGCGTACCGCGATTGGCACCTACGGCGGTGGACTGGCAGAAGTGCCAGCGCCAAAACTGGGTGAAGTCGTTATCCGGGCCGCGTTGCAAAGGGCGGATCTCCAGCCAGACCAGGTGAACGAGGTAATCATGGGCAACGTGCTGCAGGCGGGACTTGGCATGAATCCGGCCCGCCAGGCCATGATCTTTGCCGGATTACCCGTTCACATCCCGGCGATGACTGTGAACAAGGTCTGCGGCAGCGGCCTGAAAAGCGTCATACTCGCGGCTCAGTCGGTACGCCTGGGCGATAACGAAGTGGTGCTTGCTGGCGGCATGGAGAGCATGAGCCGCGCTCCTTACCTGCTGGAGAAGGCACGCTTCGGCTACCGCATGGGCGACGGGCAGGTAATTGATGAGATGATTAAGGATGGCCTGTGGGATGTCTTCAATGACTGCCACATGGGCATCACCGCCGAAAATATCTGCTCGGATTACCACCTGACACGCGAAGAACTCGACCAGTTCGCGCTGGAGAGCCAGCAGCGCGCGGTACATGCCATCCAGACCGGGCGTTTTCGCGACGAGATCGTGCCGGTTGAGGTGCCAGGGAGGAAAGGCCCGACCATCTTCGATACCGACCAGCAGCCGCGCAGCGACACCTCGGCAGAGGCACTTGCCAAACTGCGCCCCGCCTTTAAGCAGGGCGGCATGGTCACGGCAGGCAACTCGTCCGGCCTCAACGATGGAGCGGCAGCCGTTGTGGTCATGAGCCGCAGGAAGGCAAACCAGCTTGGCCTGCAGCCACTTGCGACCATCCGCAGCTACGCCTCGGCAGGCGTTGATCCGCGCATCATGGGTATCGGCCCCGTACCCGCCACAAAGCTCGCGCTTGAAAAAGGCGGGCTAAAGATGGCCGATATCGACCTGGTTGAAGCTAATGAGGCCTTCGCCGCGCAGTCGGTGGCTGTGGGCAAGGAACTCGGTTTCGACAGGGACAAGCTCAATGTGAACGGCGGCGCGATTGCGCTGGGGCATCCCATCGGTGCGAGCGGCACCCGCGTCCTCGTGACCTTGCTCTATGAGATGCAGCGGCGTGATGCCCGCTATGGCCTGGCTACCCTTTGCATTGGCGGCGGCCAGGGTGTGGCGATGATCGTGGAACGCTAATTTCCTGCCATTACAAACCAGCTTCCAGATGTCATCCTTCGCTGCGCTCAGGATCTCTCACTTGCCATGTCGAGCCGGTGGTGGTCTCAGATCCTTCGCTGCGCTCAGGATGACAGGCGGGCGGGTCTTGTTCATGGCCTGCTATAACAAGCGTCAATAAACGACTGGCGCGGCGGTCTTTGACAACCAGGCAGTGACCCCGCGCCTTAATTTTTTATAGCAAGGGAACAGGCAGCACATTTGCAATCAAAAGAGGACTTCCATGCTAGATGAACAGGCCAAACTTTCCCACTCGCGAACCCGCCTCATATTTCATGAGGACGAGCTTGCCTACGATTTTGGCGCGCAGCACCCGATGCAGCCTCGCCGCCTGGTTGCTTTGATAGACCTGCTTGAGACCAGCGGCCTATGGAAACGGGACGACCGGCAGCAGTTGCCTTTGCGAATGGCGACGGTAGAGGAACTGCAACTGGTACATACGGCGGACTACATTGCTGCTGTGCAGCATCTCAGTACACTGCAAGCCGGAGAAAAACAGCATACTGCACGCGCCGGAGATCGAAGTGACCAGGAACTGATCCTGAACTATGGGTTCGGCGAGGGGGATACTCCGGCTCTGCCCAATATGCACAAAGTCTCAGCCCTGATCGCCGGAGGAACCCTGGTAGCTATGAGCGCGGTGATGGGGCTACCAGAGGGTGGCGCTTTCGCCTCAGAACAGGAGCGACCGCTCCATGTCTTTCATCCTGCTGGCGGGCTGCATCACGCCCTGGCAGGAAAAGCCTCCGGCTTCTGCGTCTATAACGATGCGGCGGTCGCGATCGCTCATGTGTTGCGAGCTACTGAGGCGAAAGTTCTCTACATCGACTTTGATGCCCATCACGGTGATGGCGTGCAACAAGCGTTCTACGATGAACCGCGTGTCATGACCATTTCGCTGCATGAGACGGGACAGTATCTCTTCCCAGGCACCGGTGATGTACTAGAGTTAGGCTCCGGCCTGGGACGCGGCTACTCGGTCAATCTCCCTCTGGAGCCATTCACGGAAGATGATTCCTACATCGAGGTCATGCATGCCCTGCTTCCTCCTCTGGTTATGTCGTTCGCGCCCGATATTATCATCAGCAATCATGGCTGCGATACCCATGCCTGGGACCCGTTAACCCACCTGTCGCTCACCATGCAAGGGATACAGGCACAGATGAAGCTTGCCCACCAGCTTGCGCACACCTACTGTCATGGCCGTTGGGTAGCAGTGGGAGGCGGCGGCTATGATCTCTACCGCGTTGTCCCCCGCGCCTGGGCGATGCTTTGGGCAGAGATGACGGAGCAACCCCTGCCAGCACAATTGCCGGAAGCATGGATCGAGCGCTGGCGGCCTGCCTGGCTTGCAGCTGAGCAGCAGGAGGAAACGGCGCAGCAGCTCCTGGGAAAAGCGCCGGGCGTGGCAGATTTTCCGACGACCTTAGAGGATAAGCCGCAGGATTTTCCGGCGCAGCCGCGCCGCCTGTCGATCACACACACAAACTACCGTACCACCGTCCTGCTGCGCCAGCTCCTGCTCCCTTCTGCAGTCCGAACAGCCTTCCCCCTCGCCCAGCGCCTCTCACCGATGGCAGGGATTTTTGACCTGCTGCACCTGCGCAGCGGTGAAACTCCTTCGCGCAGCAAAATCTTTGAGACTTCTGGAGGTCGGCTGCTGCTGCGCAATTTTTGCCCGCCATCTCTCGTGGAACGCCTGCATGCCGATAGCGGCCTGCACGCCTTCGCTCGCCTTCCAGAACGGGAACATCAACTGCTCTTGAGCATCGCGAAAAGCCCAGATTGCGCGCTCAGCCTGGCCCATACTCCGGGCGGAGCCATTGTTGGTCAGGTGACACTGGCTCCTGACGATGAATGGTGGGGGGGCTTTGAAAACGTCTACGAGGTGTCGATTGAGGTAAGCTCCAATTGGCGTGGTATGGGCATCGCTCGCGCTACACTGGAGTTTGCCCTCGAGTTGGATGCACTTGAAGACCTCATTCTCTTCGCGGCAGGCCTCTCATGGCACTGGGATCTGGAGGGTTTGCAGATGTCGCCTATGCATTACCGCGAACTGATCCGTCACCTGTTTGGAACGCAGGGCTTTGTGGAACGCGCTACGACAGAGCCGAACATCAGTATGGAGCCTGGCAATATTCTGCTCGTGCGCGTCGGAAAAAACGTTGATCGTTTCACGACTGATCGTTTTTTTAAGCGTCTGATGGCTCCTCGCATATTCTAAGATGGTGGTTCAGGCGAGGGCCGTTGAAATAGTCGCAGGAATCGCTCCCGCATTGAGTATGCGCGCAAGCGAAGTTCATGCTGATCCTCTCCCTGGATGCTCAGTTGGTGCCTCATAAAAAACTGGTACAGAGCGAGGCTGGCATCGGGTCCCTGGGGGTCGGCATATCTGCTGCCAGGACTACCGCCAGACCAGCCATGCCTCAGACCATCTATTCGCCAGTATTTCTGCACCTCTCGCCCTTTAGTATCAGCCCAGGTGTACACTCTATACGCCCGCCCACCTGGAACTCGTCCGGTTTCTACATGAGTCGGCGCATCGATTTGAGCCACATACGTTCCCTGCGACGCCAGCCGGTTCGTATGCATCCATTGCTGTACCAGCGCCTCGCCGTTCGCAACATTCACCACGCGGTCATGTGTGCCATGAAAAACGATGAGAGGAATAACCCGCGCAAGCGGCCCCATGGCAGCATAGGCCGCTTCCCCTCGCTTCAGTGGGTCTGGACTGCCCCCGCGCATGACCCTCAATCCCTCCATCATACTGGTAGCAGCCCGGTACTCTAACCCGGAATGCACACCAATTGCGGCGAACAATTCGGGATACGTCGCTCCGAGAATGACTGCCATTGCGCCTCCAGCCGATAACCCCCCAACATAGATTCGCCTGGGATCAATGCTCCACCCGTTCTTCCCCAACACGATCTCTCGAACAATACCGGCAATCATCGCAGGCTCGCCATGCTCACGCATTTGATTAAGTGAAGTAAACCAGTTCCAACACCGTGACCGATTATTGCCGCTCGTCTGCTGAGGGTAGGCAACAATGAACTGGTGCTGCTCGGCCAGTTCATTCATGCGCGTGATGGCGGCGAACTCTTCCGCCGTTTGATCGCATCCATGAAGCATGACAACAAGGGGAACTGGCTTTCCGGCTGCATAATGTGCGGGGGTATACACAAAATACGGGAGACTTCCAGCGGGACCGGAATGGATATACTTTTGCCACATAGAATAATAGGGGCCTCCTCCAGGCTGCACAAGGTCTTCTTTTAGTATAACGAATGGAAGGCGGGAAAGACCAGTGTGCTGAAAGCTAAAAGTTCATAGGCGTAGTTCTCATCCTCGGACTCTACCAGTTTGTCAAATTTCGTTAAGCGATCCTGACTGCTATATTGAGCCATATAATTACTTATTATTCACCAGACATTGATGGGATTAAAAATAAAATATTTCGCTCAATACGCAAATAGAAACCAGACAAAGCGAAACATAACATATTCTCAACCCCTTTATAACCTTGAAACGCTTGTTAGTTCATCAAACAAATGTTAAAATCGATACATATGCATGTATGCGTCGTAAAACAATGGCATGAAATGATAAGGATGTAAAAATGCAAGAGTCGATTAACATTTTGATTGTTGACTCTGATCGCGACCAGGTTGAGATGCTTATGAGCTGGTTAAAGACACTGGGGCATGAAGTTCACCGGGCATATACGGAAGAACAAGCCAGGGTGGAGTGGGAAAAACACGAACCTGACCTCATTATCATCGATCCTCTGCTAGATCAGGCAAATGGTCTGGGCCTTTGCCGGGAGATGCAACAAAAACACGATGCATTGGTATTAGTTCTGACGTATAGTACGAGCGTGCATGATGAAATAAAGTGCTTGCAGGCGGGAGCCGACGCATTTTTGCGCAAACCGTTCCTTCCCGCGCAACTGCTCGCCCATCTTTATGCGTTGAGTCGCAGATTGCGTTCTACCCTCCACCAACGGCCTTCGTCTATCATCTCAGTCGGCCCAATCAAAGTGGACGCGCTTCATAACGAAGCGGTGGTTTTCGACAGAGTTGTGCGTTTAACACGAACAGAAGCCAAATTGCTTCATTTTCTGGCCGCCAATGTCAACAACGTATGTACCTACGAACAGATCGTTTCCCATATCTGGGGATTGGGTTACGAAGGTGATACCAGTTTGATTAAAGCGCATATTCGCCATTTGCGGCAGAAAATCGAACTCGATCCTACGAGACCTTGCTACATTTTGACAGTGCCCGGCGTGGGTTATACCCTCAAGCGCACTCCCATCAAACTCTGGCGTTCCGATAACGACGTAAGCCTGAGAGCGCTTTGATGCAGCGGGGCATTCTCGTGTAGAAAACTATGTTTTGTGAGAGGGAATATTCCCCCTTTCCCTTTCTCATCCATTAGCAGCGCGAACCGGTTTGTAAGCAGCTTACTTATGATTTGAACTGATGAGTTCTTTTCGGAAAAACAAAAGACCCGATCAGGGCTGTCAGTAGACAAATACCTCCTGTTCCGAGAGCGATGTACGCTCTTTCATGATAGTTCATGCTGACCAGGAGATACAGGCCAATACACACCGCTAGCATGCCAATAGCCGCGATAACGAAATACGAAGTGAAATATCTGCCGTATCGGATAATCGTGGCCGCGACAAGCATTCCAATGAGGCCCACCACCAACAATTCAAGAAGTGGTATGGCATGTCCGTAATCCACATCTTGCAGCTCGAGGTTAATGAGCAGGATGATACCGATGCCCAAAATCACAACGCCGGCAATAATCAAACCATAGAAGAGGAGAATCTGCCTTTTCGATGCCGAGACTATTGCGCCGGGTAATGCAGCAAAAAGACACAGCGTACCGGCTGCAAAGAGGGCATCGGTTTGCCTGTTCGATCCATCTACATACACACGATAAAGTGCCGCCGCGAGAATCGCAACTCCAAGTAACGCGACAGCAGAGCAGATGATACGTGTTTTCACTTTCGGTCGTTTCCTTTTTTCTAACATCCTCCACGTCCTGACAGCATAACAATGGGCGTTAAAAAGATGAGCTTGAGGTCCAACCAGATCGATTGTCGTTGAAGATAATCGATATCCATGTCAACCATTTCCTGAAATTGAACCTGGCTGCGACCATATACCTGCCAGGTGCCCGTTAAACCTGGCTTGCTCGCCAGGCGCAGCCATTCACGAGAGCCATACTCTTCAACTTCATAGGGTAAGGGCGGACGCGGACCAACCAGCGTCATTTCACCACGCAGCACATTGAAAAATTGCGGTAATTCATCAATGCTTGTCTTCCGAATGAATCTACCGACTCGGGTTACACGAGGATCATGCTTCAATTTGTAGCTGCCGCCATCAAGCGTTTCACCGTTCATGTATCGCTGAATGGCCTCACGATGAATAGTATCATCACTTTGTACATACATCGAACGCAATTTAATCATGGTAAATTCTTTTCCATTCAGCCCCACCCGCTTCTGCCGAAAAAAAACAGGCCCTTCAGAATCCAGGCGAATACAGACTGCAACCACCGCAATCACAAGACAGAGTGGAATAAAAATCAACAGAGTAAACACCACATCAATAATACGTTTTGCTCGCATATAGCCAGAATGTACAGTTATAGCTGGTAAAGGAGCAGTTTCAACCGCCATATATCCCTCCATGAACAGAGATGGTTGCTTTCATAGATGTCCCACTTTGCTAGCGTACCAGGGGTCGGTAGAGAAATGGTGAAGATTTACAGCAAAATACAGAGAAAGACTCCCTCAAAAGCGCGCAACCGGTGATGAAAACAAGCTCTCGTTCTTATCGCTGTTGCTGGGGGAAAGACTTTCTTCACATAGCTCCAGATTGTTACCTGTTTTACACCGGTCTTTTCATCCACATCAAACATCAGCATGTTACGATTTAAGGCCAGGGAGTACTTTCTACTTGCTTTCCAGGTAATCCTCAAGAAGTGTGTTCAAGGATTTTATGAGTGGGGGAGACTGTATGCAAATACCGCTTGTCGATTTACAAGCTCAATATCAGACAATCAAATATGATATTCTGGCCGCCATTGAACAGGTACTGGACAATATGCAATTGTTTTTGGGACCGCAGGTTCTGGCCTTTGAGCGCGAATTTGCCTCGTATTGCGAGTGCAGTCATGGAGTAGGAGTATCATCAGGAACCGAGGCTCTTGTGCTGGCCTTACGAGCAAGCGGAATCGGAAATGGCGACGAGGTAATCACCGTTGCCAACACATTTATCGCAACAGTGGAGGCGATTGCGCTTGTAGGAGCCAGGCCGGTATTTGTTGATGTTGATCCTCTCACCTATACGATGGATTGCCAACAACTTGATGCGGTCTTGACTTCTCGCACGCGGGCTGTTCTCCCTGTGCATCTCTACGGGCACCCGGTAGATATGCAACCGGTGCTGGATTTCGCCCGCAAGCATGACCTGTTTGTGATCGAGGACGCTTCACAGGCTCATGGCGCAACCTATTCTGGGCGAAAAGTTGGCGGCCTGGGCGATATCGGCTGCTTTAGCCTCTACTATAGTAAAAATCTGGGAGCCTATGGCGAAGCGGGTATCTGTGTCACCAACAACAGTAAACTCGCCGAGCGAATGCGCCTTTTTCGCGATCATGGTTCCCGGGTTCGCTATCAGCACGAGGTATTAGGCACCAATGCCCGACTTGATGAACTGCAAGCTGCTGTATTGCGCGTGAAGCTTCCTTACCTGGAAAAATGGAATGCGGCCCGCCAGGAACACGCCCGGTTTTATGAGGAACACTTACAGGGCATCGTAAATGTGACGCCACACGTCCAATCCTGGGCAACACATACCTATTGTTATTATGTCGTCCAGGTTGAGGAACGCGACCGCGTGCGAGAGCAACTGGCCAATGATGGTATAGCAACCGGCATTCATTATCCGGTGCCTGTACACTTGCAGCCTGCCTGTGTTCAATATGGCTATGAGCGCGGGATGCTACCGGTTACGGAAGCGCTGGCCGACCGCATTCTTTCTTTGCCCATGTATGCAGAACTCACGGCAGAACAACTTCACGCCATTGTTACTACCCTTAAAAAAAGTATTGTGATGCACGTATGAAGTTACCTTTGAATGATGAAGCACCTATGTTTGGGAGAATCTATCGAGCATGAAAGAACTGCGCTTTGGCATTATTGGTTGGGGATACTGGGGTCCCAAAATTGGACGTAACCTCGAAGGATTGCCCCATGCCTCTGTCTCAATGATCGCGGACCTGGATGTACTTCGTCTGGCTTCAGTCCCGATAAATCAGAACCAATCCTACTTACGAAAAACCACGCAGGTGGAAGAGGTCTTTCAATCGGATGTCGATGGAGTGGTGATCGCTACTCCTGTACGCACGCATTATCGGCTGGCGAAGGAAGCCTTGCTGCATGGCAAACATGTTCTCGTGGAGAAGCCGCTCGCAGCCAGCATCGCGGAGGCGGAAGAACTGGTTGCCCTGGCGGCAGAGCAACAACGAATTCTCATGGTTGGACATACTTTTGAGTACAGTCCAGCGGTGAATGAACTGAGAAAGCTGATACAGAGTGGGGACCTGGGCAAAATTCACCATATCGAGTGCGAGCGCGTCAATCTTGGCCTGTTCCGCAACGATATCAACGTGATTTGGGATCTCGCCGCGCACGATATCTCGATCCTGCTCTATCTGCTTGGCAAAAAGCCACAGCAAGTTTCTGTGCAAGCGCATGCGCATATTCAATCCGGCATTCACGATGTTGCCCACATCGACCTGAACTTTGCGAACGGCATGGCGGCCCATATCCATGTAAGCTGGCTTCATCCCTGCAAGATCCGCCGCCTGACAGTCATTGGCAACCGGCGTATGGCTGTCTATGATGATACGAACCCCGCCGAAATGATCAAAATCTACAACAAGGGCGCGGACGTGCATGCAGACCCGGTCGTCTCGTATCGCAATGGAGAAATTACTATTCCATACATCGACTGGGTCGAGCCGCTACGACTGGAGTGCGAAGACTTTGCGCGCGCGATACGCACCGGAGAACAACCACGCGCTCACGGAGGCATCGGCTTAGAAGTTGTGCGTGTCCTGTCACAGATTCAGGAGGCTTTACAGGAGCAACAGAAAGTCCTGAGTAGCGCGATAATATAGCATCATGCATTCCAGGAGCAGCATATTCCTGGATCGGAGTGGCAATTTTTGTAGCCAGGGAAGGTATCCTGGCTGTGGCACCCGATAGTTGGTGGAACCACATAATTCCCAGCTATTGCATTCCCTTTCTGTATAAAGTTATACTATACAGGCGCAAGCAAGAACTTCCCGGAGTTTGAAAAAAGAGATGGCGAAAAGTCGTATGGTAGTATCCTCAAAACGTCTGGAGCAGCTTTTTTTGGTGAATGGCCTGCTCTGGCTGTGCTTCCTCTTTCTGCTGAGCAGTTGCACTCCACCACAAAATACGAAAGGAGGCGTTACCGCTACTCCACCACCCATTCCTACCTTACAAAATAACGAGCCGTTTATTGATACCTGGAATGGCATCCATCTTTTCCAGAGTTTTGATTACAATATTGATAATCCAGCGCCGATCGCCCGTTATTATGATTTTGTGTGGGGGGCTTCCCCAGAGAATGTGCAAATCTTCCGTTCCGCGAATCCCCATCTTTTCCTCAGTTACTACTTTTCTTTCTTTCGGGATAGCGGTATCTTCGGCCAGCAGAGTGCAACGCATAGCCTGGATTACTGGAAACGGGTACACCCAGATTGGATTCTCTACCAGTGCGACCGGAAAACACCCGCTTATGAAGATGGGCTGAGCAACGTTCCCTTTAACTTCACGAATCCCGCCGTTATTTCCTGGGAGGTGCAGACCTACGCTCAACCCGCCAGCGACCACGGCTATGACGCCATTGCTGCCGATAACGTCAACATGGAAAATTTGATCGGCGCTTGCGGCTATTATGAAAATGGTCAATGGGTACAGCGCTACAGCGGCAATGTAAACGATCTCCAGTGGCGTACAGATGTCGCATTCTGGATCACCTCCATGCAACAGGCCCTGCACCACCTGCGCCATCCTCTGGCACTCATTCCTAATCTCGGTCTGGGAGTCGTGATCCCGGATGATCCTCAGGTTCAGAAAGTGCTAAGCCATATAGACGGTGTGCTGGATGAAAGTGGCTTCACTGACTATGGACAAGGTTATGTGACGGGTGACAAATGGCTACAAACCGTACAATTTATCGAAAGTGTGCAGCAATCGGGCAGAGCCTATTTCATTGAAAATGAATTCCCGACGGTTGGGAGAAGCGAGATTCAATGGGCGCTTGCTTCCTATTTGATGTGCAAAGAACACCTGGCATCCGTGGCAATTACGCCCATTCAGGGATATGGAACGGATTTGCGATACAGCGAGTATAACGCGCAAATTGGCAGCCCAGCCGATTCTATGCAGGAGGCGCAGCACGTCTATTGGCGCACCTACACTCACGGGCTGAGCATCGTCAATCCCAGCGCAACAACAGCTTATACGGTGGCACTTCCGTCAGGAGAGCATTTCGTCGATCTTTACGGTAATGCCGTAACTCAACAGGTCACATTGCCTGCTCACTCAGGAATGGTGCTGCTTACCACTTCGGCGTAAGGCTGCTCAGGAGCAATCACTGCCTCTTCTGTCCTCTTCAGCATGGACGAGGAGAACAGGTTCTCATAGGCAGACAAGAGAAGTTGCTGGCTGCATTCCCAGTTGAGAACTTCTTCCACACGCCTGCGCCCGACTTCGCCCATCTTCCTGCGCAGGTCTGTATCCTCGAGCAGGACTTCGATCTTACTGGCAAAATCAATCGGCTCATTTGGCTGTGCATATAACGCAGCATCTTGCGCAGAAAAGCGCGTTTCGGCAAGGTCGAAGGCGACGATAGGCAATCCGAGAGCCATGTACTCCATCGCCTTGATCATCGTACAGTACTCATTCAGACCGTTCTGTGGGTCTGGTTGCAGGCCGATATCTGCCCGCGCAAGATAGCGTAGTGCCTGCGTTTTTTCCAGCCAGCCGGTAAAATGAATGTAATCCTCCAGATGAAGTTCACGCACCTGCTGACGTAATGTTTGAAGCGCGGGTCCTTCTCCTACCAGAACCGCCGCTACATCCTGGCGTCCGCGTTGATGAACAAGATGGTCAACCGCATACAGAATGTACTCAACGCCATCCTGCTTTCCCATGACACCAATATATGCAAGCAAAGAACGGCGCTGCTGAGGAAGTGAAAGCGCCGTCGGTTCGATTGCGCGAAAACGCTTCAAATCCGGCCCGTTACGAACAACCACCACTTTCTCAGGCACGCAACGGCCTCGTTTTATAGCAAGCTGGCGAAATGTTTCATTGGCGGTGATAACCAGGTGCGCATACCTGTACGAACAGCGTTCCAGCAAGCGTAAAAGACGATAAAGAAAGCCTACGCGGCGACCAAAAAGCACGCTAAACATCTCCGGGGCGAGATCATGCTGATCGAAGACGAACTTTTTTCCCAGGCCGCGATAAAAGAGCGCGATGAGAAAGAACAGGTCGGGCGGATTGGCAGCATGAATGACATCGAAGCCATGCCGGAAGAGGACTTTGAAGCTCAGCAAGAACGTCATGAACAGCGCGAAGCTGTATTCCACGATGTGGGCAAGAAATTTGAGAGAGATTTCAGGCAGCCAGTAGCGATAGACATGGATAGAATCGATACAGATGTACGATTCGCGGCAGGATGTACTTCCTTTGGGACAGATGACGCTGACCTGATAGCCAGCATCGCGCAGCGAGGTCGCTTCCATCCACACGCGAGGGTCGGAGGGTACAGGCAGATTTTCTACCAGCATAAGCACTTTACGAGTGTTGCGCATTGCTGACCTCCATACGCGATACATGCTTGCTCAACTTACCTTTCCTGGCAAGGGCCTGTTCGTATAGTTCTAGAATGCGCGCCAGGATGACGGAACTCTTCAGGTGCGCAATATCATCGCGGCCCGTGGTTGGGCCGGTATAGAGCAGCGCCTTCTCCAGTCCTGCCGCGAGCGCATCGGCATCATGAGGACAGACAGAGCATCCCTCTGTATGGCCGATTACCTGCATCACATCGCCTACATTGGTAGCAACCACAGGAATGTTACAGGCCATCGCCTCTTTCACGACATTTGGCGTTCCCTCCGCGAGCGAGGGGAGAATCAGGGCGTTGCTGGCATTCATATATTCGACGAGCTTCGTTTGCGGCAGGCCGCTGGCAACCACCAGTTCGGCGGGAATACCACGCTCAGTGAGGTGCTGCATTGCCGCCTGGGCCAGGGCAAAGTTCTTCACGGGAATTTGTGGATTATTGGCAAAAAGCACATAATACCTATCCGGGTCCCAGCCCAGGGCAGCCCGGGCCTCCCCGCGCGGAATCGGATGAAACAGGTCGAAATCGATGCCATCGGGGATAACAACCACATCATCCGACCCTGCTGCTTTCTTCATCTGCTCGGATTTGACCGTTGCCGCATCCGAAACACGACAGAGCCAGCGACTGATGCGAACGACCAGCAGGGATTTTTTGCTGTAATCCCCTTTAAAGGTAAAGGTGCCGAGCAGATCATCGCCTAGAAAAGCAGAAACAACGGCGGCTCTCCATTGCAAACGCGCCGCCAAACACCACAAACCATAATGGCCATGAACAATATCATAGCGACCGCTCAGCGTCTTGAAGAAAACCTGCAAGGTCGCAAAGATGTAGCGCAATGGAGCAGGCGCAGGCCCAGGGTGGATGATATCTACTTCATGACCGGCGGCGCGCAAAGAGTCTACAATCGGTTTGATGAACGTGCCTGAATGCGGTTTTCGTTCAGTTGGATAGATACCTGTTACCATTAATATGCGATATTTTCGCTCTGCGCTCTTTCGTTCAGTTTGCATATACATCACTTTCCTTACAGCAGTAGGCTGGCGGCCTTTTCGGTCTCCTCGCTCAACAGTTCTTCGACAGAGAGCTGCGGGGATTCCAGGCGAGACTGGTCGATAAAGACGCGAAACCAGAGTTCCAGACTCGCGAGGCTAAAGAGCTGTGCCTGGTAATTGGTTTTCCCTTCCAGGTGATCGCGTAGCAAGCGGGCTACAAAAGCATTGTTCAAATAGCCGCGCTCGCGGGCGCGTTCCGAAAGCAGGAGCCGCGTGATGAGGTTGCGCTGTCCCTCACGAAACCAGGTTCCAGTCGGAACATTGAAGCCCATTTTCTTGCGCGTCAGAATTGGCCGGGGTAAAAAGTCTTCGTAGGCGCGCTTTAGCAGGTACTTCGCGCGAAATGGCTTGATCTTGAGATCCGAGGGAATGCTGGCCGCGTACTCGATCAGTCGATAATCAAGAAGTGGAATGCGCCCCTCCAGCGAGGCCGCCATCGTCATCTTATCTCCTTTCATCAGCAAGTTATCAGGCAGCCAGATTTTTGTATCCAGGTAGAGCATCGATGAGAGATTATCGCGCTGCGGATTGTGATCTAACCAGCGCTGGAAAGCCCTGCTGGAATCCAGGTCGATGCTTGCGAGCAGGCGTTCCGAGAGCAATTGTTCCTTCAACTGGCCATTAAAGACGCCAAACCAGTTCATCCAGCGCTGCGGAGCGGGCATTGATAGCGACCGCGCCGTGAATTTCACCTTGCGCATGCTGTAAGGAAGACGGTCAAGCAAAGGAGTAATCACGCGGTCGCGCAGCGAAGCAGGTAGGAGTCGATAGTAGTTCGCCATCCAATCGACGAGGTATTTGGGATATCCGGCAAAGAGTTCATCGCCACCCTCGCCGGAGAGGACTACTTTGACATGCTGCCGGGCCAGCTTGGATACCAGATACACCCCAAGATCAGAAGGTTCGCTTACCGGTTCATCGCGATGCCAGGTTAGAAGCGGCCAGTATTCCGAGAGGTCGGAACACTTGACGACGATTTCGTGATGATCGGTTCCAAAGTGTTCCGCGACGAGCCGAGCGTAGGGCAGCTCACTGAAGCCCGGCACATCGAAGCCAACGGCAAACGTCTTCACGGGCTGGCTCATCAACTTGCTCATCGTCCCGGTGATGATGCTGGAGTCCACGCCGCCGCTGAGGAACGCGCCAACAGGCACATCGGCAATCAGGCGCTCCTGGACTGCGCGATCAATGTGCTGGCGAATGCCGACGATGTATTCCTCAACGGGTCGGCGCTCGACTTCTTTAAATTGAAAGTCCCAGTAGCATTGTTCGCGCACCCGTCCATCTTCAAACAACAGCCAGTGCCCAGGTAACACCTTATTGATATCAGCAAAGAGTGTCGCCGGACCCGGCACGTAACGCACGCTGAGGAAATCGGCCAGCGCCTGAGCGTCTGCTTCCCTGCGCACGCGAGGATGGGCCAGCAGCGCCTTGATCTCCGAGGCGAAAATGAGGTTGCCATCGGCGCGCGTGTAGTAGAGGGGCTTCTTTCCGGCGCGGTCTCGCGCAAGCAGGAGTCGCTGGCGCGGTTCGTCCCAGAGAGCCAGCGCGAACATGCCATGCAGGCGGGCAATCGCATCCACGCCATACTCTTCATAAGCATGGATGATCGTTTCGGTGTCGCTATTGGTGCGGAACTGGTGCCCTTGCTTCAGAAGCTCCTCGCGTAAGAGCTGGTAGTTCCAGATCTCGCCGTTGAAGACCAGCCAGATATCGCCGGTCTCGTTGGTCATCGGCTGATGGCCGCCGCTCAGATCAATGATGCTCAGCCGCGCAAAGCCGAGTCCGAGGGGGCCAGAGAGGTACATGCCACTATCATCTGGACCACGATGCGCGATAAACTGCCTCATGCGATCAATCAATTCAGGTGAGGCCGGTTCACCGGTTCCAGTATTAAAAATGCCGCAAATGCCGCACATGGTGTTCCCCCTTTTCGTTACTGCCTGCTGCCAGTTTGTTCAAAGTCGAACGCCGCAACAGGTTCGGTTGATATGCGTCGCGCCTGCTGTCCGCCATCTGCCAGCCGACGGTAAATTTCGATATACCTGTCCGTAATATGTTCGAGGCTGTAGCTTTTCACTATCGTCTCGCGGGCCGCCTGCCCATATTGCCGCACAGCATCGGGATGGTTCAACAGGGTCAGCAGCGCCTCCGCCATGCCCTGGTAGTCTTCAGGCTCGACCAGCAGCCCATTCATTCCCGGCTGTATGACATCTTCACTGCCACTTACTCGTGTGGCAACGCAGGCAAGGCCGCATGCCATCGCTTCAAGGAGCGCGTTGGGCATACCCTCCCATCGTGAAGGAAGAACACCTATCGAGCCGCACCGGAGTTGAGCAGGTACATCGCTCTGCAAACCGGCGAACTCCACGCTCTCCTCGATGCCTAATTCTCTCGCCATCCTTTCAAGCTGGCTCTGAATAGGCCCGCTGCCGACGATGACCAGGCGGGCTTGAGGTACCTGTTTATGCACCAGGTGCCATGCCTGCAAAAGGACATCGATCCCTTTTTCATAGCGGAGCTTGGAAACGCAGATCACGGTTTGGTCCTGCCTTTCATCTCCGACAGGCCCGGGATAAAAGCGCTCCAGGTCAACGCCGTTGGGAATACACTGGATATCGGACAGGTGGAGATGGTAGTCATCGAACCGCCGCTTCATGCGCGAACTGAGTACCGCGATGACAGCCGAAATGCGGTTGAGTTGAGAACAGAGGTAGTTCAGCACCAATCTTCCACTGCGCGCCAGGCCATCCAGGTCTCCATCGATCCAGGTGTTGCCATCCACCTGCAGCCATGCCTGATTAGCATCGAGCGGCCCTGCCACAAGCCGGGCCGGTTCAGACGATTTAGTGGCTCTGCCTGCTCCGGCGCTGATAACCACCACGATCATTGGTTTGCGTGCTAATCGGCAGACCAGCGCAAGCGGTAAAACAAGCAGGCTTAACTGGCAGACCTGGAGAACATCGAAGTCTTTGCGCCGCCGCCACAGCGTCCAGGCCATCACCAGCATCGCCAGCACATAGGCGAGCCGCTGGAAAGCACGCGGGAAGCGATCTCTATTGCCAAGCAAGCGCCCCGCAATGCGTGTTACAGGCACACCGCCAAACGTTTCTCGGGGCAACCACGCACTTTTATGACGAAATGTGATAATCTCCGGCTCATATCCCCTGGCCAGCAGTTGCTGCGTCTGCGCCAGCGTCTGTGTTTCGGCCCCACCAACCAGCGGAAAGAACGTGGTGATGACGATGCATATGCGACGACCGTTCATCGCTCACCTCTCGTTTCCACCAGCACAGGGAGAGGTCTTTGCTCGTCCTTGAGCAAGCGGCGATATAACTCTTCACAACGGCGGATAATAGCATCAAGCTGGTAATCGCGCACCATAGTTGCTCGTGCTTCCTCAGACATCTGCTCAGCAAGGTCTATATCCTCGATGATGCGGCGCAGAGCCTGTGCCAGTGCCTCCGGCTGTTCAGGCTCAACCAGCAGGCCGTTGACGCCATCCACAATGATATCCTCGCTGCCGCTTACTCGCGTGGCAACACAGGGCAGACCGCACGACATGGCCTCTAAAAGCGCATTGGGCATCCCTTCCCAGCGCGAGGGCAGCACAAAACCCCAGGCCTGCTGTAAAAGTTCGACAACATCCTTTCGCAGCCCAAGAAACTGCACGCTGTCCTGGATATGCAGTTCCTGGGCAATGCGCTCCAGTTGAGGGCGCAAGGGGCCTTCACCAATCAGAAGCAGTCGGGGTTTTACGTGTTCTCGCCACGCGGCAGGTTCGCGCATCATTCTCCCCCAGGCGTGCAGTAAAATATCGACGCCTTTGGGATACTGCAAGCGAGCGACACAGGCGATATCGCGCTCGGGTCGAGCCGGATCAGGGCGCTGTCCAGGTTGAAATTTGTCGCTATCGACCCCGTTTGGGATGAGTACCACCTGCTCCTCACGAAAGCCATGCGAGGTGAGATACGGGAGGCTGCGATTACTGAGTACTTGATAGTAAGCGTTGGATTTTCTAAGAAAACGGACAATTGCCCGCCCACCCAGGGCGGAGCGATGAAGGTAGGCGATATCACCCACTACCACATCCTTGAAATTGACCCGCAGCCAATCCGCGTCTGGCAACGTATCGGCCATTAGCACAGCATCGGCTTTTTGTTGCTTTTTTCCCGGGCCGGTGCTGGGAATATTGACAATAACGGGCTTATGAGTAAGTTTGCCAATCAATGCAGCTACAGCGGCAAGTGGCGACAACTGGAGCGAGTGCAGAATGTCATAGCGGTGACGCAAGCGCCAGAGCGTGAAGAAAAACAGGAAATCGATGGGGAGATGGCCCAGCCGACCAATACGCAGTCGTCCTTCCCGATTATAGATTCCGCCGACGCGGATGATAGGCAGGCCGTCAAGCACTTCCTCCCGCTTCCAGTGTTTTTCATGTCGCAGCGTCACAACCAGCACATCATGGCCGAGTTGTTGCAGTTGACGAGCCTGTTTTTCTGCCTGTACTTCTGAACCGCCGACTAAAGGCGCGAACATAAATGCAATCAAACATATACGCATGCGCTCTTTCACAACTCATCCCCCTTTTTGAGTTAGTAAACACTCGAGCGCGAATAAACGCCGAGGCATTAAGAATTTTTTATACAATTGATGTTGATTCTTGCTCTGGAACCTGCAATCTCTTCTGGCCCGGCAGAGCTTCTTGCTCCTCGTCTTCGACCATCGGTGTCCAACAGAGGGCGAAGGGCAGGGCCATAACGATCCAGAAGTAGATGGCAACTCCCTGATTCCAGATATCATTGGTTTCTAGCGACTGCATTAACATATTGATAAAGGCAGCCATACAGGCCGCGAGTAAAAGGCGATAGTCGAGCGAAGCCCCGCGCATTTTACGCAGGAGACTGATGACCAGCGCGATGAATGAGAGCAAAAGCAGAGTGACGCCGATAATGCCATGGTCGTACAGGTTCTCCAGGAAAATATTGTGCGCCGCCGTACCAATCACGCCGATGCCATTGCCAACGCGCAGATTTGTCAGCAGAGCATCTGAGGCCTTCAGGCCATTGCCAAGTATTTTTGTCGGGTCGAAGTGGTCGATAATGGCCTGCCACAAGTAAGTTCGCCCGTTGAGCGTTCCAATATCCTGATTAAAGAAGCGGCTCAAAAGAGGAACATTGAGCGCTGCCATGAGCAGGAATGACATGCCACCTATCGCCGTGATGGTTCCCAGCAGGATGGCTTTGATTCGCCGTCCGGGGAGCAGCATAATCATGACGATGATACTCAACGAGATACTGATATATGCCCCTCGCGTGAAAGTGAGAGCGAGCGCCGCCAGCAATACGAGCGTAGTAAGGGCGTATATCAGACGCCAGAGACCTGATCTGGCTGCTGTTGTCCGGTAAATTCCCAACGGAATAATAATTGTAAGGAAAAGTGCCAGCGTGGTTGGCCCATTGCCGAAAATCGAGCTGATACGGAAGAGTGAGGGTATCGCGGCATCGGCAATGCCATGTTGCCTGGTAAGGTACCCTTCGATACCATAGAGAGCGATGAAAAGAGCCACAAGCAGCATGGCATCGATGGCCCGTAGCAGTCGCTGCCTTGTAGTGAGAACAAAGATTGCCAGGACAGCAATCCCCACAAAATCCATAAAGCTTGTCCAGATAGTAAGAAAAGAGCCGAGGTCAAGCGGAGAGATACCGATACTGGCAAATACCCACCAGAGATAGATAAAGAAAAAGGCAATTCCTGGCATTCGTTTAAACGCCTGCTTCAAAGGCAGATAGAAAAGCAGGAGCAGGGTGGGAATGGTCAGCCCCGAGAGAAAATTGTTGCCATTGAAAAATGGTAGCGTGGAACCGATAAAAGCATTTATCAAAATCCAGGCCATAAAGAGGACATAGGGATAGCGCAGGAAGGCCAGTACGATGATCGACCCGAAAGCCGCGCGCACCGCGTACAGGGCATTGATAATTGTCCCGGCGATGCCCATTGCAAAGACCAGCAGGATGAGAATGAAACGCTGAAGGCGCGGCTGAACGCGATACTTTGTAGCTCGCCCATATTTTTCTTCCAGACGATTATATTGTCGCTCTATTCCCAGGCGGCGGGCGAAGTTCAGTATCTCGCGTGGGGGAGTCAGAAGATGGAGCGCCCCTACTTCTCGCCGCAGCATGACCAGCAGCATCACGAGCGTACACATGTATACAAACGAGGTTGCCAGTGCAATGCCGAAACTTTGCCACACACGAGCCAGAATGTAGTCAAACAGGGCGTTGGCGAACACGCTGAAAATCGTCACATACATGAGCAGGCGTGTTTTGCCCAGGGCACTGAAGGCTTTTGATATAGTAAATCCTAGCGCCATTGGGGCCAGCCCAATGATAAAACCGGTCAGAGTAATAGCTGTACGTGTTGTGTCCTCGCTGGTAAAAGCACCGCGTTGAAAAAGAATACGCACCAGGGGATGAGCCAGAACGATCATCACCGCCGTCAGCGCGATTGTGGTCAGGCCAATTCCCCACAAATACAGCCGCAGCGTATCTTTAAAAGCCGTCATGTCCTTCAAGCCCGCCTGCCTCGACAGATAAGGCAACATGGCGCGCCCAACGGATGCGATGATGACGCCGGTAAAAACACTGAGGAGTTTGTTTGAATAGTTGAGCGTCGAAATACTGCCGGATGAGAGGTACGAAGCAAAAATCTGATCAACCAGTGGGCTTGCCTGACTGATGAGCGCGGCAAGCAAGGCGGGCCAGGCAATAACCAGGATTGTATGCAACTCGGTATTACGCAAATCCATCACAGGACGATAGACCAGTTTAGCCTTACGAGCGCGATATATAATCACAGCCAACTGCACCAGTTGGCCCAGCAAGGTTCCAATACACAGCATCACCACACCATTCGTTTTTGCTGAAAGCAGCACCACGCTGGCTGTGGTCAACGGCACCAGGATACCTGCATAGGCAGGCCAACCAAATTGTCCCTCGCTGTTGAGCAGGCACTCTAAAAAGCTGTTGATGGTCATGAAAAACAGGACAGGAAAGATATATGGTGTCAGGTCAACTGCCTGCTGGCTGCGTAGAGGATCCAGGCCCGTTGCCGAAAAAATCACCACCTGGTTGCGCAAGAGCAGCAGCACAACTGTAAGTACAATCAGTCCTATGATCAGAATATTCAGCAGCGTGCTATAGAGGATCGAGGCCCGCTCTCTTCCACCTGATGATCGTACCCGCGCATAGACGGGAATGACCGATGACTCAAGGGCAGTGGCAAGCAGTTGCGCCAGCAGCGTAGGGATCGTGGAAGCAACGAAATAGGAATCCATCATCGCGCTTTGCCCAAAGCGATACGTTACCACAATCTGGTTGAGCATTCCCGCAACACGGATGAGTAGATTCGCTGAAGCAAGGCTCAAGAGGGCGCGAAATATATATTTATTAGCAGATTTCAGGCGAACAGCAGCAATGCGGGTGGTCGTATCCATTATTTGCATAGCCCGCATTTTGGCTGTATCAAAATTCAGAGACATACGTCTCCCCCTCTACCCCAAAGAAAAGAATCCAGGCGGACAGTTCAGGTCGTCGCTCTCCATTTCTTGCCGCGTATTTAATATTGTGAGATCAGCCAGCTTCCCTGAAGAACAGGTACCGATGCTCACCACCTTACCAGAATTATTGATGTTCATTATTATTCTGATGCTCATTGCTGTTGAGACGGCGAACAACGACAGTAACTTCCTGGTGATCGTGTTCATCGTCGGCCACCTTTGGAAAAGGTGTATCCGGCAGATCAGACCCGATCACCGCGCTTTCCTCAGGCGCTCGCGGCTGGCGAACCTCTACCTCTTGTTGATACATTTCGGGTGTCCTGAAATCTAACCAGGGACTCTTATTGATAATCACCGCCAGAGGGGTAAGCGGCATGCGTTTCAACATCTGTCCGGCCCTTGCCAAAGCTCTGCGCGGAGTGCTGGAGGCATCGGCAACAAAAATGAGCGCCTGCATATAAGGTACAAATGCCAGGGCATCGGCAAAGGGAAGGAGAGGAGGAGTATCGAAGATAATATAGTCAAAGCTGCTGTTCTGCAAATGCTGGAAAAGACGAGCCAGCCTGGATGATTGAAACAGCTCAGCCGGGTTGGAAGTGCTAGCCCCCGCGCTTAACACACGTAAGTTCGCGACCTCTGTCACCTGGCCCTCTACTTCATCGTCGATCTTGACACGGGCACCCCTCAAGGTTCGCCACAGGCTTTGAGAATTATCCAATTGAAAAATCTGGTCAAGAACAGGACTGCGCAGGTTGGCGTCAACCAGCAAAACACGACTACCAGACTGGGCCAGGAAAGAGGCAAGCTTCACAGCAACTGTGCTTTTCCCCTCTTGAGGAAGGGCGCTTGTAACCATCACGAACTCAGGTGACTTGTTCTTATGTGTTGCCTTGAGGTCCGCACACAAAATAGCGCATCCCTCTGTCGAAGCCGGTGAATTTCCGACCTCTAGAGGGGATAGTTTACCTTTCAGGCGCGGAAAAACGACTGTTGATTCTGCGCCAACCAGCTTCTGAGCCTCTTCCAGTCCTGTGAGATGGTCATCGACCCACTCAAAAATGATCATCAGGGCCAGGGCAAGGCCCAACCCGACAAGCCCACCAATAGCCGCAGCATAAAGCGGCTTGAGTCCAACCGGATCAGTAGGAACTTGCGCAGGAATAACCTGCACTGTTCCTGGAAGCTGCGTATTGGAAAATTGCGCAAAGCTCTGGCTGACCTCATTCGCAAGCTGTGCAGCCAGGTTCGGGTCGCTATTGGTTACATCAATCTCCATTAAGAGCGTATTGGATTGCGGTTTCACCGCGATCATCGCTGCAAGCTGCTTCAATGTCAGCCCATGATGACGCGCTACGACAGGATTAAGCACTTGAGAATTTGTCACCAGTTGCGCATATGTTGGTACCGCTTCCAAACCCGCGGTGGTGCAGTCATAAGCCGATGATTGCGCTGTACAAACATTTAAGATAAGTGTAGCCGAGGCTTGATAGTTTGGACGCACCACCTTCGTAATAGCATATGAAACACCACTGCAAATAACTATACCGAGGACAATCATCCAGACCCAACGTTTCAGTATCAATAGGTAGCGGCTCAGCGGGTTTTGCATAGAAAATGTATCCTCTATCTACTTCCTCTTCATTATTACATAAAACTGTCTATCTTTTCGTGAAAACAACCAACCTCTTCCAGAAAAACACAAATCAGGAGCGAGGCTGCTTCCTCATACCGGCTAAAGGATAAAAGCAGGGGGATAGAAATCCGGTTGTCTTTGATGTTGAGATTCGGTGATAAGATGGCCTCTCGTTGATTTGTTGGTAGTATTCTAAACGCCCATATGTCAAATCCTCTCATCCCGCGTTGCCAGCATTTCACCGGTGGGTATTTTTTTCATAACAGAAGAAAAGAGTTTCACTGATTCTCCACCACCTTGAACATGCTATTAACACTCACAGCATGGTATCGTGCTGAACAGCTATGGAATAAAGTATGTTTTTTAGTGGCGTGTATAGATAAAACATTATCAAAAGTTGGATATAGGATGTTTCTGGAGGTTCGCTCGTGCGGCTAAGGCTTTTTGTGGGACTGGCACTCTTCTTTCTACTCATTGCAGTGTCCCTCTCCGTAGTTTTAAATGGGTCGGCCTTATTTGCGGGCGCGAGTGCGCCAGGCAGAAACCCTTCAGCACCTACGCCAACCGGCAGCAACAAGATTATACGAGAAAACGCCTTACTGGGAACGACAAGCTGGCAGATTCCACAAGGGAAGGCCGCTACGACCCAGATTCAGGCATATGCGAACGCAACTTCCGTAGCGCAGGAAGAAAAGCTTTCTTTTTATGTAAGTACCCTCTTTGAGGGTACTCCTTACTGGCTTAGCATCTATCGCCTGGGCTGGTATGGCGGATATGGCGGACGCTTACTGTATACTTCGAGCGAACAAATCGGACACGCGCAGGGTTACTTCGATGAAAAGACTCATCAGCTTGTGAATTGCACTTCTTGCCTGATAGATAGCACCACGGGTCTCGTTGAAGCCAGATGGAACATATCCTTTACCCTGACCATTCCCTCGGGCTGGATAACAGGGGTTTACCTGGCAAAATTTACCGACGCGAAAGGGATGCAAACGTATGTCCCCTTTGACGTGCGTGATAATAGCGCCTCTACTTATCTCGTTGCTACACCTGATACCACCTATGCTGCCTATAATGATTGGGGAGGCTACAGCCTCTATGAACAGGCGAATGGCCTTTTCAGCGAGGGAGATACTACCGCCAGGGGAGTGAAGGTCTCTTTTGATCGACCCTACACTCAGGAAGCTGGCTCGAGCCAGGTGCTTGTTTTTGAGGCGAATGCCATTCGCTGGTTCGAGCGCCAGGGATATGACCTTTCCTATATAAGCGATATCGACTTACAACACGACCCGTCGCAAGTACTGCATCATCACGCCTACATTTCACTTGGTCATGATGAATATTGGAGCAAAGAGATGCGCGATGGGTTGGAGCAGGCCCGGAACTCAGGCGTGGGGCTGGCTTTCCTGGGAGCCGACGATGGCTACTGGCAAATACGCTTCGAGCCGGATAAAGCAGGCGTACCCGACCGGACAGTCGTGTGCTACAAAGTGGAGACAATCCATCATGACCTTGCCCGCGATCCATTCTATGGGGTAGATAACAGCCGCTTGACCACTGCCTGGCGCGACCCGGTCCTTAGTCGCCCCGAAAATGCGCTCATCGGTATCATGTACGATGATCTGACCCACCTGCGTCTCGGCTTCCCCTGGCAAATCGATCCCGCTTCAACATCGCCACTGCTGGCAGGTACCGGATTAACTACTGGAGTTGCTTACGGGTGTGACATTGTGGGATATGAGTGGGATCGCATCTTTAACAATGGGTCTACACCGCCAGGGTTACAGGTGATTGCAACATCGCATACCGCCAACGACGCTGGAACACAAAGTTTCAGCAATACCGCATACTACATTGCTTCGTCGGGAGCGCTGGTCTTTGCCGCCGGTTCCATTTACTGGACTAACGCCCTTGATAGCTATCGCCTGCACAACGACCCTTTGTGTACCTCTCAAAGCCGCGTCGTACACGGCATTCAACAGCTAATGGCACACGTGATGGCGGCGTTAGCAGTCCTGCATCCGAACCATCAGGTAGCGTTCGCTTCAAGAACGCCTGGCTTCTCTACGGTAGCGATCAATGAAGCGCAGGACAGAAGGGAACAGAGCCATGCGTGAGCGTTTAGGAATCGTGGTTGCTGCTTGCCTGTACTACAGCGGGCTGGTGAAGTTAGCACGCTGGCTCATGCAGCGTGGAAAGCCACACCTGATTATTCTCAATTATCATCGCGCCAGTGGGGGAGACCTGCGCCGCCACCTGCTCTACCTGCGCCGCCACTATCGTATGCTGCACCTGGAAGAGGCGCTGGAAGAACTTTATAACGATCATACCGGAAAACAAGACCAGCGCACTCCTCTCGTACTCACATTCGACGACGGGTACTATGACAACTACACGCACGCGCTAAAGCTGGCGCGGGAACTAGCTGTACCCATTACTATCTTTCTGATACCGGGCTACATCAATAGCGGCGCGTATTTCTGGTGGCTGGAGGGCAAACGCCTGGCGCAGCACATAACGGTGGAAGAAATCACTGTAGAAGGCCGCACCTACCGTTTAAAAGAGGAGCGCGACGAACTGGTGCGAACTATCGAGAACCGGCTCTGGCAATGTACTTCGGTGGCAGAGCGCGAAGCTTTTCTAGCAAGCATACGCGAACTACTGGCTGTTCCAACAGAGCTTAGGGACGGGGAAGATGGCGACCGGCCTTTGACCTGGGAAGAGGTGGCTGAGATGGAGCAGAGCGGCTATGTCTCATTTGGGGCGCACACCATGCACCATCCTGTACTGGCCTACCTGCGAGATGCGGAGGAAGTACACCGCGAGGTGAGTGAGTGCCGCGCAGTATTAGAGGAACACCTGGGATATCCGGTACGCGCTTTCGCTTATCCTGTTGGTCGCGACCAGCATATCGGCGATACGGCTATACGCGCAGTACGCGAGGCGGGTTATTCCTGGGCAGTTACCACCATGTCAGGCCTCAATACGGCACAGAGTGACCCCTATCAATTGAAGCGTGTCTTAGGCGATGTAAGTCGTCACTGGTTGGTGATGGCGGCTGAGGTTTCGGGGGCATGGAACTGGTTTTCGCCGCTCTGGAAGAATCCTTTCTTCCGCAAGAGGGATAAAGAACCAGGACTCATTTCCGGCAACGATGTCGCCAGGCAAAATCAATCGCTGGCAGTATGAGGTCTATATGGTAATCCATTCGAGAGAAAAAACGCTCAGCGCCCAAAAGTCATCACCAGAGAGTTTGCCGGTGAAGAAATGTGACGCGCTGGTACTCGACGCCAGACTGCGGCAATCGCTCGTTACGGTTCGTTCGCTGGGCAGGCGCGGGCTGCGGGTGGCAGCTCTGGATACTCCCGGTTCTGTACCAGCCTTCTCTTCACGCTGGTGCCAGCAGCACTTCGTGTGCCAGGGAGGCGAGGCGACAGATGAATACCTGGACACGCTGGAGCAGGCAATCGAACACACCGGCGTAACAGTACTGATTGCTTCATCAGACTCGACTATCGCGCTCTTGCGCATGCATCGCGAACAATTGAAGCAACACATACACCTCGCGCTGGCAGAAGAACCTGCGCTTGGCATTGCGGTCAACAAAGAGCAGACGCTTGCCATTGCCGGGCAACTGGGCCTCGGCATCCCACGAGGTGTGCTGGTAAAGTCAGAGAGCGATGTGGCCCCGGCCTTACAGGAAATTGGGTTGCCTGTTGTGATTAAGCCGGTGGAGTCGTGGCTGTGGGGCAGTGGCAGGCGCGTTGCATCCCTGCTGGCTACGACGAAGGAGGAGGCTCTTCGAGCGACCGAACACCTGACAGGTTCCGGTGGCCCGGTGCTTTTCCAGCAATTTTTATCAGGAAGACGTGAGGCGATACATCTTTTCTATGCCGGAGGTGAGGTATATGCTCGTTTCGCACAGTGGGCGAAGCGCACAGATCCGCCGCTTGGGGGTACGTCGGTGCTACGGCAAGGCATTGCTATACCGCCGGATATTGGGATGCAAGCCGAACAACTTGTGCGAGCTATCGATTTGGAGGGATATGCGGAGGTTGAGTTTCGCAGGGACGACAAGGGGGTGCCGTACCTGATGGAAATCAATCCACGCCTTTCCGCTTCAGTTGAGATCGCAGTTCGCTCTGGCGTTGACTTCCCTCTCCTGCTTTACCAGTGGGCGAGTGGTCAGCGCATTGATAAGGTGGAAGGGTATCGCCCAGGGAGGTGGATGCGCTATTTGAGGGGCGATCTTATGTCTACCATCGCGTCTTTGCAGCAGCATGGCCGTCCGGGTATTCCTCATCCAGCTCGCGCGCTGCTCGATTTCTGCATTTCGTGTATTGTTCCAATGTCGTATGACTATATAGATTGGAAAGATCCTATTCCTGCCTTTGTTGCTACAACGGCCTTTAGCAGCCAGTGGATTGGGAGTGCCATTACTAAAAGGTTATCTCGTTTAAGGAGGAAGTTTTCGTGAGCGTCGTACAAAATGTGCAGCAGCCTTCGGTTGTTCGTCCTACTGCTCAATATGACGTCGTTGTCGTAGGCGCAGGCCCTTACGGGCTTTCAACGGCAGCACACCTGAAAGGGAAAGGCTTACAGGTGGCGATTTTTGGCAAACCGCTGAAGCTGTGGCGCGAGCATATGCCGAAAAAAATGTTTCTGCGCTCGCACTGGTGGGCCACGAATCTCTCGGACCCCCAGAAAAAGTATGGATTTGAGCAGTTTTTCGCAGTATCACAATATAACAAGTGTTATCCAGTGCCCATTGAAGCTTTTATTGACTATGCCATGTGGTTCCAGGAGCAGGCAGTACCGGAGGTTGATACTACATACGTCTCCACTATTGAACGCAAGGACGGACAGTTCATACTCACGCTGGAAGATGATCGCGTGGTCAAGGCACCTGCTGTGGTAATGGCAATCGGCCTCTACTACTTCGCCAGCCGTCCTGCCGAATTTGATCACCTGCCCGCCGAACTGGTGACACATTCCTTCGAACACGCTGATTTCAGCCGTTTCGCAGGCAAAGAGGTAGCATTGCTGGGCGGAGGCCAGAGCGCCGTCGAGTACTCCGCGCTGCTTCACGAGGCGGGCGCGCGCGTACACCTGATTGCCCGGCGTCCTATTCACTGGCTCGCCCCCGATACCGATGCGCAACGCAGCTTCATCGATCAACTGCGCGCACCACGCGCAGGTATTGCCCCCGGCTGGAAGAACTGGGCGCTGGAATATATGCCCTACCTGTTCCACCGTTTTTCGCAGGAGAAAAAGGATCGCTATATCAAAAACCACTACAATGCCGCCGCGTCTGATTGGTTGCGAGACCGGGTTATTGACAAAGTGGAGCTGCACGAAGGCTGTCGAGTGGAAAAGGCGCGAGAAGTGGATAACCGTCTGGAATTGACGCTTTCGGACCACACGGTATTGAACCTGGATCATCTCATTCTCGCGACCGGCTACCAGGTAGATATCAAGCGCCTGCCCATGCTCTCCCCGTCACTGCTGGCGGAGATAGAGGAGGATAAGGGAACGCCGGTCCTGAATTCCTACTTCGAGAGCAGCGTTCCAGGGCTGTACTTTATCGGCCTCTCCTCGCTGCGTAGTTTTGGTCCGCTCTACCGTTTTGTCGTCGGAACAAAGGCTGCTGCTCCTCGCGTGGCAAACTCGGTTGCGCAGCGGGTAGCTCAGACGCGCAGAAGACGGTAGTTTCTGCGGGAAAAGGGAGAACGCAATGCGCGAGCGGGTACGCCTGTTGGTTGCCGCGTGCTTCTATTATAGCGGCCTGGTGAAGCTGCTTCTGTGGTGGCAGCGTCGTTTCCGGCGGCATTTGATTATACTCAACTATCATCGTGCCTACGGTAAACACCTGCCCCGGCAGATAGATTACCTGCGTCGTCACTACCATATCATGCATGCCGAAGCTGCTTTGGAACAGTACTTTCAAGCAGGCAAAAAAGCTGGCAAAGACGATACCGGCCCGCTGCCCCTCGTCCTGACATTCGATGATGGGTATCGCGATAACTACACATACGCATTCGCGCTCGCCCGCAGGCTACAGGTTCCCATCACCATCTACCTGATTCCTGGATACCTGGAGCAGGAAAACTGCTTCTGGTGGCTTGAGGGCGAACGGCTCACACGCTTTGCTCGCAGCGAACAGGTAGAACTGGATGGTCGTACCTATTCCTTACAGTCAGCAGAAGAGCGGCAGGAACTGGCACAGGAAATTGATCGACAGGCCCGCAATGCTTCCTCGGTTGCACAACGGCAGGCGTTCCTGGAAAAGATGCGACAGGCACTGGCTGTCCCGGTGGATACTCCTATAGAGGAGGGAAGCCAGCCTCTCACCTGGGCGGAGGTAAAAGAGATGGCGAAAAGCGAGTGGGTTTCGTTCGGAGCGCATACCATGCACCACCCACTGCTGGCCTGTCTGGAAGACGAGAACGAACTTCAGTATGAAGTGGGTGAGTGCCGTCGTGTCCTGGAGGAGCATCTGGGACATCCGCTACGCTCGTTTGCCTACCCGGTCGGCAAGCCTGAGCATTTCGGGAAAAAGGGACTTGAGGCAGTGCGAGCAGCAGGGTATGCCTGGGCCATGACCACCATTGAAACGACGAATACACCACAGAGCGATCCCTATCTTTTGGGACGGCTGCCCGGAGACCTCAATCAGCACTGGCTGATTCTGGCCTCTGAGCTGGTCGGCCTGCTCGGCATCTTCTCTCGCTTGAGGAAAAAACGATGAACGATTCTTCACAACTGCTTTCAGTTATTGACGCACAACCAGCAGCGAAACAGGAGGCCCCCCATGAAGCGCAGCCTGTGCAGCGCACCGGGCCATACGATGCTCTGGTGCTGGATGCGAAGCTGCGGCAATCGCTTGTCACTGTGCGCTCGTTGGGCAAACGGGGCCTGCGAGTAGCAGCATCGGAGATCGAGGGCCTGGCAAGCCACGTCCCAACCTTCTCCTCGCGCTGGTGCCAGGAGGCATTTGTTGCTCCCTCATACGAGCAATCCCCCGCTCCCTATGTCAATTATCTGGAGCAATTGTTGGACAGGACGCGGGCGCGAGTGCTTATCACTTCGTCCGATGGAACGCTGGCCGTAATACGCCAGTACCGCGAACGGCTCGAAAAACGGGTACGGATTGCGCTGGCGGATGAACCCGCGCTTGCTATCGCCATCGATAAGGATCGGACGCTGGAGATCGCAAAGCAACTGGGCATTGGCATTCCCCCCGGTGTGCTTATTAACTCGGTCGACGAAGTAGGCGCGGCCCTACGCGAGGTTGGATTACCGGCAGTAGCCAAGCCTGTTGAGTCCTGGCTCTGGGGCGATCAGGAGAGCGAACGGCTAATCAGTCAGCTTGTCACCACTCCTGATGAGGCAAAGGGAGCAGTTGAAAACTTGACCCGCCTGGGAGGCCGCGTCCTGTTCCAGAAGTTTCTTTCAGGCAGGCGCGAGGCTGTCAATCTCTTCTATGTGCAGGGTGAATTTTACGCCCACTTCGCCCAGTTTGCCAGGCGCACTCAACCACCGCTGGGAGGCACCTCGGTCTACCGGCAAAGCATTGCCGTTCCAGGAGATATCGGCGAACAATCAGAGAAGCTTGTGCGCGCCATTAATCTGGAGGGCTATTCTGAAGTCGAGTTTCGCCGCGACGCGGATGGAAAACCATATCTGATGGAGATCAATCCACGTCTCTCGGCCTCGGTCGAAGTTGCTGTACGGGCCGGTGTGGATTTCCCTCATCTTCTCTATCAATGGGCGAGTGGAGGGCCTATCGACCGTATTACCAGTTACCGCGTCGGCGGCTGGATGCGCTACCTGGAGGGCGACCTTCTGGCAACCGTTCAATGTTTTACTCAGCGAGGAAGACCAGGGGTGACGCCGCCTGCGCAAGCCCTGTTTGACTTCCTTATCTCATTTTTCATACCGGCAGGCTATGACTATATCGACTGGAAAGACCTGCGACCAGGACTGACAGCAACCATCGATTTCATGCGTTCTCTGAAACGACGCCTGCGCAAAAGCTTTTCTCAGGGGAGGAATAACTGATGAGCTTATCTATAGATATTGCAAAGCCTCAAGGCACGATACCAACTGCTCAATATGACGTGGTAGTGATGGGTGCTGGCCCTTATGGACTCTCTACTGCTGCGCATCTGCTTGCGCGAGGACTGAAAGTAGCCGTTTTCGGAAAACCTATTCAGTTCTGGAGCGAACATATGCCACAGGGAATGCTCCTGCGTTCGCACTGGTGGGCTTCCAATCTCTCTGATCCACGAGGTCTTTACTCAATTGATCGCTATTGTCAGGCGCAGGAAAACAAAGCTCCTCACGATCCACTGCCAATAGAGACCTTTATTAATTACGGCCTCTGGTTCCAGCAACAGGCCGTACCCGATGTTGACGAAACGTATGTTACCTCTATTGAACGGCGGGAAGGACAATACCTGGTGACGCTCGCCGATGGACGGCTCGTGCAATGCGCGGTTGTCGTCATGGCTCCCGGCCTGTTATACTATGCGTACCGCCCGCAGGAGTACGCTCACTTGCCATCCGAACTTGCCTCACACTCTGCCGACCACAGCATGCTGAAAAGCTTCGCCGGAAAGCGGGTGATTATGGTCGGAGCAGGTCAGGCCGCACTTGAAACATCGGCATTGCTGCACGAGGAGGGAGCAGAGGTGCAACTGGTTACCCGGCACCCCATTCGCTGGCTCCGTGAAGAGATTTCATCGGTTCCACAGTTCATTCGAACGCTGCGTGCGCCAAAGGCCGGTATGGGTAACGGTTGGATGAACCTGTTGCTGGAAAAATATCCCTATACCTTCCAGCGCTTCCCCCAGTCGTCTCGGGATTACGTCCTCACCACCCGTCATGGACCTGCCGGTTCCGTCTGGCTGAAGCCTCGCGTGCTTGGCAAGGTCGAAGTACACGAACAGGAGCGGTTGGTCAAGGCAGAGGAGACCGAGAATGGAGTCAGGCTCAAACTGACGAGCGGCAAAGTGTTAGAGGCAGATCACGTCATGCTCGCTACAGGCTATCGAGCAAACATCAAACGCCTGCCCATGCTCTCACCATCGCTGCTGGCCGAGATTCAAACCTATGAAGGCTCGCCAATCTTAAGCTCCTGGTTCGAGAGCAATATTCCCGGTTTGTACTTCGTCGGATTTTCGGCGGCACGCAGCTTCGGGCCGTTCTATCGCTTTGTAGTTGGCTCCGAGGCGGCAGCCAGGCGAGTCGCGGCATCTGTGGCTCGCAAGATAGGCACTCGGGGCAGGGTAAAAGCCAGGAGCTGACAGCTATCGCAAGAGGGAAATAGGAATTCGTGCGTAAGTTTGTCATGATATTTGTTGCCGCCTGCCTCTACTATAGTGGATGCGTCAGGCTGGCGCGCTGGTGGAACCGCCGCAAACCTCGTGTTATCGTACTCAACTATCATGAGGCCTCTGGCGGCTACCTGCGCGAACACATGCTCTACCTGCAACGTCACTACCGGGTGATCCATCTTGAAGATGCCTTAGAACAGCTTGACTCAGGCCTTCAAGGAGATGATCCTCGTACTGCGCTGGTCATGTCTTTCGACGACGGATATCATGACAACTATTCGCATGCATTCCCATTGGCGCGGGAACTCAACATTCCTTTCACTGTCTTCCTTATCCCCGGCTACATCGATAGAGATCGCCGCTACTGGTGGTTGGAGGAGCGACACCTGTTGAAGCACACAAAGGTGGAAAAGATAGCTCTGGATGGGAAGATATTGCATCTGAATGACCCCTCGGAACGCCTGGAGCTTGCGCAGACCATTACCAGACACCTGCACACGGCTCCTTCCGTTGCCGAACGCGAGGCTTTTCTCACTATGCTGCACCAGACGCTTGATGTGCCAGCCGGGCTAGCAGAGGAAGAGGAAACCACGCGACCGCTCACCTGGCAGGAAATACGCGCGATGCAGGAGAGCGGGCTGATTTCCTTCGGCGCTCACACTCTGCATCATCCTATTCTCTCCTCTCTGATTGACGAAAAAGAGCTGCTCGACGAAGTAAAAGAGTGCCGTACTGTGTTAGAACAGCAATTGGGCAGGCCTGTACGCAGTTTCGCCTATCCTGTTGGACAAGTACAACATATCAGTAAAGGTGTCGTGCAAGCGGTACAGCAAGCAGGATACAAGTGGGCGTTCACAACGGTGAATGGCTTCAACGATCAAAAGAGCAATCCTTATCTGCTTCGCCGTATTGAAACGGATGTATCCCAGCACTGGCTCATTCTGGCAGCAGAGGCGGCGGGGTTGTGGTCTCTCTTCGCCCGCCTGCGTTGGGTGCCTTTCATCCGCGCTTATATCAACAGAAAACGGATGGGATGATATGTGCGGGGAAACCGGAAGCCACCGCATCTGTTTTTCAAGGAATGAGGATAAGCTTGCGACGGGCGGATGCTGCCTGCCGTTTCCAGGCCTCGGCAGCGTTGGCAAGCGGCACCTTTTCTCGTTCGATGGTGCAGCGTCCGGCAGCGGCGTGGGTGAGGATTTCACTGAGGGCCTGCGCTTTCTGCTCGGGAGTCAGCGCATTGTTGGTATAGCCGATGATGTTGTGCAGGCGACTGCGCACAATGGCAGACTCAAAGCGTGCTGCGGCTCCGGCAGCCGAGCCAATATTGACCAGCCTGCCTTCGTATCCCAGCACGCGACCGGCTGCTTCCGCCGGAATGCCCCATACCGGATCAATGACCAGCTGCAAGGGGCCATCGCAGGCGGCCGCGATGCGCTTGCTGATCTCATCCACATTTTCACCAGTGAGATCAACGACAGCATCTGCGCCCTGCGAGAGGGCGCGGGTGCGCGCCGCCTCGTCGCGTGAGGCAGCAATTACGCGACCAGCGCCGAGCAGCTTCGCGGCCTGCACAGCCACCTGCCCAACCGCTCCGCTCGCGCCGAGGACAAGCACCTGCTCCCCAGGCTGAAGGCGACCACGCCAGGTGAGAGCCATCCAGGCTGCAATGGAGGACAAACCCAGCGCGGCGGCCAGGTCCTCATCAATCTGGTCAGGCAGGGTGAGCGCGGATGCTTCATCAATAACACAGTACTCCGCCATGCTGCCATCTCCGGGCTTCATGCCAGCATCGCAAGAGAACCAGATGCGTTGTCCGGGCGCGAGGGCATCGGCCTCCATCACGATGCCGACGCCCTGCGTGCCGGGAATATACGGGAGCCGGGGCGCACCGAAGTAGGACGTGCCTGACGCGCACAGCAAATCCAACGGACTGATAGGCGCGGCTGTCACCCGCACCAGAGCCTGCCCTGGCCCCCTGCGAGGTATCGGCCAGGAACCATGCTCGGGTGGAGCAGCGTGCTGGCGAAGCACTGCCGCAAACATTTCGTCGTTCATTCTCCGGTTCTCCCCAAGTATTGCTGTATTCAACTGCCCTGATGAACAAGAACGATCACATTCAAGCATGTCATGCTGAGCGAAGCGAAGTATCTCTCTCGTCACGCCGAGATGCTTCGCTTCGCTCAGCATGACATGCTCATATAGGTCTTGCCCGTAAACATTCATTAAGGACATGAAGCCTACTTAGCTGACTGCTCTGCATTCCCTTGCTGCGCCGTCCCGGTACGCTCCCGTTCGGTATACTTGTAGGGGTTTTCGATGAAATCGACCTTCGCCTTCTCAGGGTTCATGCCCTGGTTCCATGCCTGCTCGCCCATCTTAGAATAGGCATACTCAACCGTCTTCATGACTGCCTGTCTGGCCTTATCCAGGTCAATGCCAAGCAAACGGTGGTCGTACTTGACGACATTGCCATCGACCATCACAGTATGCACATCTCCGCGCCCGGCCTGAAATACGACGTGCCCATAGGGGTGAAGTACGGGAAACATTGCTGGTGACTGGTCATTCTTAATCAGAACAAGGTCGGCCTTCTTGCCAGGGGTGATGCTGCCGATGAAGCTGTCCATGCCCAACGCCTCAGCGCCGCCAAGTGTCGCCCAATTCACCACCTGTTCAGCGCGCAGATGGCTGAGCATAACGGTTTCGCCACGCTTGTGCGCCTCTAGATGCTCGCGGGCGCGGTCAGCGTTAAGGGTTGCTCGCATCGCAGAGAACAGGTCTGCGCTCCACCATACGCTGGTATCCATCGAGAGAGACACCGGGATGTTATACCGCCGGAGTAGCCACGTGGGGGGATAGCCCTGGCCCGCGTTATCTTCACTCTCAGCAGATACCGATGCATGCCCGCCGGTAGCCGCAATAAGATGGTACGAGTCTTCCGATAGCGACGACGCATGCACATAGATGGTAGAGGAGGTCATGAAGCCGTGTTCGTACATCAAGCGGATGCTAGCATCTTTGGTTACGCCCCATACACCTGCATGAGTTGTGACGGGCAGATTGAAATTCCGCGCAACCTCGAACGCGCCTTTTTCCGGGAAATTCGGATCGCCAGTGACATCGAAGGCGATCTGCATGCGCAGCATATCTCCGCGCCCATCGATACGGCGCTTAATGAAGTCGGCAAACTCGGGAGCCTTTGTCCACTCCCAGGGAGCGCCCAGCAGGTTGCCATACGCGAGAACGAACCGGCCCGGCACCGACTCAAGCGCATCGACTGCCGCGTCTGCATACTCAACCGTTTGCAGACCGTGAGACCAGTCAACGGCTGTGGTGACTCCAGCGTCTACAGCCTCGATTGCGGAGAGCAGGTTTCCGGCGTAAATATCTTCAGGACGGAAGATATTGCCCCAGTTCAGGTAGTAGAACTGAAAATAGTTTGTGAGGGTCCAGTCGGCTCCATAGCCGCGCAGCGCTGTCTGCCACATATGGCGGTGTGTGTCAACCATCCCTGGCATGAGAATACCACCGGTTGCGTCAATCTCCACCGCGCTATCCGGCGCTGTCAGTTGGCGTCCAACAGCCGCGATGCGCTTGTCTTCAACGAGGACATCGCCATGTTCGATCACGCCAGACGAGGGGTCAATGGTCAACACGGTAGCGTTACGAAATACGACGGGGCGACCTGATGGAAAGGAATTGCCGTTCACAGATGGGTTCTGGCTCATGTTACTCACCTCGTTGTGCTCTGGCTGCAAGGATGCAAAGCAGGTGAGTAGCCAGCCTGTTGAAGGCCGGTCGCCCAGAGCCTTTATTTACATCACTGTAGCCGTGTTGCACTACATACTTCAAAGAACTGTCACGGGCAAGCCAGTGTCCGTTATACGGACATCTGTCCACTGAACCAATATTACACAATGAACAGGCCCCTGTCAAGCATATAGCTGAGGCTGCTCTAGACACCGCAGTATCGTTTCTGGTAGGATGAACATAGAAAAAATATCATGGCATGAAAAAGACCCTTTCGCATGTCATCCTTCGCTGCGCTCAGGATCTCTTGCTTGTCATGTCGAGCCAGTGAAGGCTTGAGATCTTTCGCTGCGCTCAGGATGACACATGGAGTCAGGTTTATAATGGCATGTTATGAAAAAAGCCCGCTCGCCTGTCATCCTGAGCGCAGCGAAGGATCTGCAGTCCCGACGCGCGAATCGTCTGGCCAACGCGAGATCCTTCGCTGCGCTCAGGATGACACATGGAGTCAGGTTTATAATGGCATGCATGCTATGCTATAGGGAGAAATAATGCGCGGAGAAACAGGACCCGATTTCATCGAGGCGCTGGCACGAGGGCTTGATGTCATACGGGCATTTGAACCCAATCGGCCAACTATGACGCTGAGCGAGGTGGCTGCGGCTGCCGGACTAGCTCGCCCAACAGCCCGCCGGATGCTGCTCACACTCGAAGAGCTGGGCTACGTTCGCTCGGCGCAGGGCACATTTGCGCTCACTCCGCGAGTTCTCGAGCTTGGCATGGCCTATATCGGCTCGTCTAACATCTGGGAGATCGCCCGCCCGCACATGGAACGGCTTGTAGGACACACACATGAATCATCTTCACTCGCGCAGCTCGATGGCTCGGACATCGTTTACGTGGCGCGTGTAGCTGTGCCAAAGATCATCACCCTGGCGGTGACAATCGGCACGCGCTTTCCAGCCCTACAGACCTCGCTTGGCAAAGTGCTACTCGCTGAGTTGCCGCCGGACGAGCTTGAACGAATACTTGCTATCCCCAGCCGCTCCGGTATCACGCCGCTCTGGCAGCCAACGGTAGAAGAACGCGACCGGGTTCTGTGCGAGGTGCGCACACGGGGCTGGTCGCTTACCGACGAACACCTGGCACGCGGCATTCGCTCGATAGCCGCGCCGGTGCGCAATGGCTCCCACCAGGTGGTTGCCGCGCTCAACGTCACCGTTCACGCCGCAGAAACCAGCATCGAAAAGCTCACCGGAGAATACCTGCCACTGCTGCTACAAACGGCGGCTGCCATTAGCACTGACTGGGCGCTGTGGGAAAGCAGGCCGCAGATTACGGCTGAAGCGAAACCATGACTAGCACTGCTTAAAAAATCTTCGCTTGACATTCTTCTTTGATCTCGTCTATACTTATTGAACCGGACACTCGTCCGCATAACGGACAAGCAACCACCAGTTTGCTACCTGTCACAATAGATGAGGCATTTGCACAGGCCATCCATCCTGTGCGTTCGCAACCCGGAGACCTTATGCCTGAGCAGGACAACGACAAAACGACACAGGGAGCCGATCACCAACCAGGTCCGCTCGATGGAATACTCATTGCCGACTTCTCACGAGTACTCGCTGGCCCGTACTGCACCATGCTGCTTGGGGACCTCGGCGCAACAGTCATCAAGGTCGAGAGTCCTGCCGGAGATGATACTCGTTCCTGGCTGCCACCGGAGCGCGATGGAGTTGCGACCTACTACATGGCAATCAACCGCAACAAACGTTCGGTTACGCTCGATTTCAATAATCCCGAAGATCTGCGCCTGGCTCAGGAACTGGCTGCCCGCGCCGACGTTTTTATCGAAAATTTCAAGCCCGGCGGCCTCAAGCGCTTTGGACTGGATTACGATGCGGTGCAGCAGAAGAATCCGAGCATTATTTACGCTTCCATAAGTGGGTTCGGAACGGCAAAGGGAGCATCGCTTCCCGGTTATGATCTGATCGTGCAGGCCATGTCCGGGTTAATGAGCCTTACGGGCAATCCTGATGGCCCGGCCTATCGCTCAGGTATATCGGTATTCGATGTCATGGCGGGTATGCATGCCACCATTGGCATCCTGGCCGCGCTCAATCATCGCAATTCCACAGGCGCAGGCCAGCATGTGGAGGTAAGCCTGTACGCAACTGCGCTTTCAGGAATGGTCAATCAGACCTCTGCATATGTCTCGGGTGGCGTCATTCCTCATCGCATGGGTAACGCCCATCCCAGCCTGTACCCCTACGAACCACTGCCGACCGCAGACCAGGACTTGATTATCGCAGCCGGAAACAACGGGCAATTCAGCAAGCTCTGTGAAGTCCTCGACCTGCTCGATTTGCCGCGCGATCCCAGATTTGCCAACACCAAAGACCGCAACCGCAACCGCGATGCCTTGCGCCCACTGCTGGTCGAACGGCTGCGCACAAAACCCGCCAACGAATGGTTCCGCATGTTGAGCGCCGTTGGCGTGCCGTGCGGCCCGATCAATGACGTCGCGGGTGGAGTCGCCTTTGCTCAGGAAATCGGACTGAATCCCATTGTAGAGGTTGGCGAGGGAGATGAGGCTGTACCTATGATTCGCCATCCCATCTCGTTCTCTCTGACGCCGCCTATACATAAGCTGCCGCCCCCGGCGCTCGGTCAGGATAACGAGCAGATTCGGGCATGGCTCAGTCAACCGTCATCCACCAACCCTGAAGATTTTCGAACAGCCTCAGAACAGGCTTGATAGCTCGTTTCTGCTCATTTGTCTCTGAGTCGAGAGGGCTGAGAATACTTAGAAAAGGGGGAAGACATGGAGTATCCCACCGGCATCGGGACATCTGATGCTACCAGCATTCACCTGCTTGGTCATGACCTGGCAGGCGAGCTGATGGGCAAGGTCGGATTTGGCGAGCTTGCGCTCTGGCTTGCTACACAGCAGCGACCAACGCCGCAGCAGGTGCGCGTATTCGAGGCCGTTCTCGTCTCACTGGCCGATCACGGCTTTACTCCAACGGCCATCGCCGCCCGCCTGACCCTGTACAGCGCGCCTGATGCCTTTCAGGGAGCGATGGCGGCAGGCCTGTTGGGAGGCGGCTCGCGCTTCCTCGGCGTCACAGAAGACACAGGCCGCTTTCTTGCGAGCGTGCTGGCAAGTGTGGAAGGCCAGCTTCCAGAGAACGATGAACAGTGGGATGACCTCGCCCGGCGGGCGGTCGCGGAACAAAAGGCTGCGCACCGCTTCGTGCCAGGGTTGGGACATCCGGTGCATAAGACTACTGACCCGCGCACAGCCGTCATTATCGCGATTGCCGACCAGGAGGGCTTGCGGGGGCCGCACCTGCGCCTGTTCGAGGCCATTGGGCGAGTCCATCCCGAGGTGCTTGGCCGCAGGCTGCCGCTCAATGGTGCAGGAGTGGCAGGCGCTGCACTTGCCGACATTGGCCTACCACCGGAATTGTTGCGCGGCGTTGCCTTGCTGGCAAGAGCAGCGGGACTCCTCGGCCAGCTTGCTGAAGAGATGCGTCACCCCATCGCGCCCGACATCTATAGAGAAGTCGATAGGAACGCGGTATACAGGCCAACTGTTAGCAACGACAACCCAGAACAACGCTAAGCCCAATTTACTCTAGACCTGCCACGCGCGCAGGTCATGCAGAAGGAGGTAATTATGGCAAAAATTGTCGCTGTCCTCGCCACCACGCATCATCCATTCTTTTACCGCGCCAGCACATCGCCGCCGGAAAGCAGGCCCGACTTTGCCGACGAGTGGGTGCGCAAGGTGCTTGCCTACCGCGAAACGCTGACGCGCGCCAATCCCGATGTGCTGGTCATGGTTGGCTCCGACCACTTCCACCAGCTTTTCTGCGATAACATGCCGCAGTTCCTCATCGGCAAAGCGCCGTTCTATGACGCCAACTACTACAATGAGGAGCGCGAATTCGGCTTGCCGCGCATGCGCCTCAAAGGACACGAAGAACTCTCGGCATACCTGCTGCGCGCCGGGCTTGATGCCGGTTTCGACCTTGCCTTCAGTAATGAACTGCGCGTTGACCACAGCATTACCTGCCCCATCATCACCACGCGCCCGCAGGCGGATTTGCCCATCGTACCCGTCTACACCAATATTTTCGCGCCGCCGCTTCCACAGCCCTGGCGATATGTGGAGTTAGGCCGCACGCTGCGTCGTCTCCTCGATGAATGGCCAAGCAGCGAGCGGGTCGCCGTTATCGGTACCGGGCATCTTTCGCTCGAACTCGGCGGCCCGCGCCAGTTCGGTCCGCATGGACCCGATCCGGAGTTCGACCGCAAAGCTGTAGAATGGATTGCCAACGGAGACATCGAAGGCGCGTTGCGAGAAGTGAGCCTCGAAAGCCTCTGGAATCCCGGCAACGCTACACATGGCTTCCTCGACTTCATGCTGATGATGGGCGTGGCAGGAGAAAACAAAGCCGATTACGCTGACACCCTCGACCTGTTCCATACGATGGAGGCCTATTTCACCTGGTATCCGAATGGAGTTGACGCATGAGCAAGTACCTTCTCAACAAGTTCCTCTTCACCATCGACCGCGATCCAGAACTGGTTGAGCGCTATCGCGAAGACCCACGCGGCACTGTCGAATGGTGGGAAGCCGAGCGCGCCAACGTCATCCTGAATCTGCCCGAACTCGAACGCAGTACATGGCAGCAATTTACCGACGAGGAGCGCGAGGCCCTGGCGACACATGACTATGTGAAACTGTTCGAGCTTGGCGCGCACAATTTCCTGACGCTCACCCTCTTCATCGCCTTATTCGAACGCGACTACGAGGAACCGCTTGCCTTCCAACGCGAATATGCACGCAAGCTCCAGCACTGGTCGCTGCCCTACCCGGATATAACCACGTAAGGAGATTTGGGGTGGCTCTCTTCTTCCTGACGATTTTGGAGGAGCCGCGAAGCGGCTCCTGGGCGTAGGGACAGGGGGGCAAGGCGGAAGGGATGCGGGGGCCTTGTGCCTGTCCCTGGGGTGGGTTGGTGGAGCAAAATCAGCTTGAGAGGATATCGAGGCATTTTCCCCACCCCGGACAGGCACCAGGCCCCCGCATCCCCACACCTCATCCCCCTGTCCCTACGTAATGGTACAATAGCGGCAAGGAGGAACGAGCATGAGCGAGAGACTTTTAACGACAGTGGTGGGAAGTTACCCCCAACCTGAGTGGCTGGTTGATCGCAAAAACTTGCGGAGCCGGTTGCCACCGCGTATCCGGGCACGCGAAATCTGGCGCATCCCGGAGCCGCTGCTGCAAGAGGCCCAGGACGATGCAACGCTCCTCGCCATTCGCGATATGGAGCGAGCAGGGATAGACATCATCTCTGACGGGGAGATACGGCGGGAAAGCTACTCTAACCGTTTCGCCACCGCCTTAGAAGGCATGGATATCGATAACCCCGGAGTGGCTCTGGACCGCACAGGCCACCCGAATCCTGTCCCGCGCGTTGTTGGCCCGATTCGCCGTATGTACCCGGTTGAAGTGCGCGACGTAGAGTTTTTGCGCCGCAACACCGACCGCCGCATCAAAATCACGGTGCCCGGCCCTTTCACAATCACCCAACAGGCGCAGAATGACTACTATCAAGATGATAAAGCCCTGGCACTGGATATCGCGGCAGCCGTTAACGAGGAGATCAAAAGCTTGCAGGAGGCGGGGGCCGATGTCGTACAGATTGATGAGCCATACCTGCAAGCGCGACCCGAGAAGGCCAGGGCATATGGAGTAGAGGTTATCAACCGGGCGTTGCAAGGAATTGAGGGAACAACAGCGCTGCACCTCTGCTTTGGCTATGCTGCTATCGTGCATGACCGGCCTTCCCAGTACTCATTCCTTCCAGAGCTGCGCGATTGTATCGTCAAGCAGATTTCGATCGAAGCGGCTCAACCTGACCTTGATCTTTCGGTTCTGCGCCAATTTCCAGATAAGACCATGATTGTAGGCGTCTTGAACCTGGGCGATATGGAAGTGGAGACGCCCGAGACGGTTGCCGCGAGAATACGCTCCGCCTTGCAATATATAGAGCCGGAGCGCCTGATCCTGGCCCCGGATTGCGGCATGAAATACCTGCCCAGAGAAGTAGCCTTCGGCAAGCTATGCGCGTTGGTCGAAGGAGCCAGGATGGTGCGCCGGGAATTGGAGGAACCGTCATCCTCCTAGCACGTGACGTGAAACAGGCCCAGGACGGCACCTCCTGCCTCATTCCAGCTCTGGATCGCTGTGGGCGTCGGCGCAAGGTCCACCTGGCAGCCCTTGCGCTTGAAATAGTCGGCAGCCTCATCCGACAGCCTGACATTGCCATACTGCCCGGTCCCAATAATCAGCCGTTTGATCCCCGGTTCATAGAGATACTTTGCCTCGTCCAGGGAAAGAATATGAGAGGTGCCATAGATGGCCTTTGACAGTTTTTTCTTGCGTTTTTTCACCTCCCCGTTCGGCAGGATGAAGACATCGTGGTCGAAGACGGTCCCTTCAATGGTTATCGTGCCGAATTCGGTTTGATCGATGATGGGTTTCATCTCGTTCCTCCTCTACACGATGAATGGTTTTCTCCAAAGATGTTTTATCAGCCGAGCAAATTGAACGGGTTTTGCAGCAAGCGCTTGACTTCTTGCAAGAAACGGGCAACCGTCGCGCCATAAAGGATGCGATGATCCGCCGACATCGTCATCGACATCAGGTCACGAATCACCGGCTGACCATCTATGGGCACGAAGCGCTTGCGCGTCGATGCTATCGCCAGGATAGCGGCCTGTGGCGGATTGATGACCGCGATGAAGTCCGTGACATCCATCATGCCCAGGTTCGAGACGGAGAATGTGCCGCCTTCAAGATCGGTCTGAGAGAGCTTGTTGGCGCGGGCCTTCTCAATCAGCGCCTTCGCCTCGCGGGCAATGGAGCGCACGCCCTTGATATTGGCATCGCGGATCACCGGAACGACCAGACCAGCAGGAACGTCTACAGCTATCCCTACATTGATATGTTTGTACTGGATGAACTGACCATCCTTGAAGGAACCGTTGCACTCCGGGAATTTTTCCAGGGCAAGCGCGCAGGCTTTCACAATCAGATCATTAACGCTGACCTTTACCCCATCTTCACCAGCGCTCGCGTTGAAGGTCTGGCGCATTGCCAGCGCATCGGTCATATCCACCTCGCTGCTGACATAAAAGTGAGGGATAGTCTGTTTTGACTCAGTCAGCCGCCGGGCGATGGCTGCCTGCATGCGCGAAATCGGATGAGCTTCGGCATCTTCCGGTATGCTCACCTGCGACGCGACTGTGGGAGCTGCAGCAGGAGGCGGAGTGGCAGCAGGAGCAGAAGCAGCAGGCTTCTGCTCAAGAAAGTCTTCAATATCATCGCGGACAATGCGACCACCGGGGCCGGTGCCCCGAAGCTGAGCCAGGTCAATATGATGTTCTTCGGCCATGCGGCGGGCCAGAGGCGATGCCTTGATCGATCTACCATCACCGCCTGCTTCCGCCTCGGCACGTTCTCTCGGCGCAGAAGCCGGGGGAGTACTCAACGGAGCGGAAGAGCCTGTGTCTCCAGTCGGGGAAGCTGTTTGTTGCGCGGCCTGCTCCTGCCTTTGCCCATCTCTGCCTGCCCTGGAAGTTGGCGCTTCCTCCTCAGCAGCCCTACCGGCCTTCTCTGCCGCAGGCTGCGCTTGCTTCTGGACACCCGTTCCAGAACCGATGATCGCAACCGCCTGGCCGATGGGCACCGTTTCTCCCTCTTGCACCAGGATTTGTTCGAGGACGCCGGAATCGTAAGCCTGCAGTTCCATCGTTGCCTTATCCGTCTCAACCTCAGCCAGGATATCGCCTTTCTTGACTGGATCTCCCGGCTTCTTGAGCCAATGAGCAATGGTACCTTCCTGCATGGTATCGCTAAGCCTGGGCATATTTACTTCGCTCATCGCTGTACTCCTCTTCTGCGGCGTGGGGCAAGTTCATTGATCGTCTCAAGTAATTGCTTGGCTCCGGTCAGAGCGGCTATCTCCAAAGGTTTAGAGTAGGGCAGCGGCACTTCCAGGCTGGCTACGCGCTTGATTGGGGCATCCAGATAATCAAACGCATATTCCTGTAATATCGCGGCGATCTCCGCGCCGATGCCATAAGAGCGCCAGTCCTCTTCAAAGATAATGGCGCGGTTGGTTTTCTTGACCGAGTTGAGAATGGTTTCGTGATCCAGGGGGCGGAGCGAGCGCAGGTCAACGACCTCTACGCTCAACTGGTTTTCTTTTTCCAATCGACGCGCAACATCCAGCGCCACCGCCGCCATGCGCGAATAGCTAATCACCGTCAAATCTGCGCCCTCTTTGCTCACTTTCGCCTTGCCGAAAGGCACAACGTAATCATCGGCGGGCGCTTCCCCTTTGGTATTGTAGAGGGCCAGATTCTCGAGGAAGATCACCGGATTGTTATCGCGAACGGCGCTGCGCATCATCCCCTTGGCATCTGCTGGCGTGGAAGGTGCAACCACCTTGAGGCCGGGCACGTGCGCGAACCAGACTTCCAGGTTCTGCGAGTGCGTGGCCGACAACTGCTGACCACCGCCGCCGGGAGTCCGTATAACGAGCGGAACCGGACACTGGCCGCCAAACATGGCGTAGATTTTCGCGGCATGATTGACAATCTCATCCATCGCCAGGACGATGAAATTGATGGTCATGATCTCCACGATTGGGCGCAGTCCGAGCATGGCCGCGCCCGTCGCCATACCCACAAAGCCATTTTCACAGATAGGCGTATCCACAACCCGTTTAGGGCCAAACTCCTTCAACAACCCTGCCGTGATCTTATACGACCCCTCGAAGTTACCGATCTCTTCACCCAGCAAAAACACGTTCTCGTCACGCAGGAGTTCTTCGCGCAGCACATCATGAAGCGCCTGCCGGTACGTGATATCGGCCATCATTTATGCTCCTTTCACTGATGCGTCATCAGGCGCGTAAACATACTCTTCAAGCCCCTGCATGAACTCTTCCACCGAAGGGTCGGGACTCTCCTCGGCGAACTTGACCGCAGCGTCAACCTCTTGCTGCGCCTGCTCATCAATCTCGCCTACCTTCTGCTCAGTAAGCAGTCCTGCCGCAATCAGGCGAGAGGCAAACAGAGGAATGGGGTCTTGCTCGCGCGCGCTCTGCACCTCCTGTTTTTCGCGATAGCGATCAGGGTCCACGACCGAGTGTCCGGCAAAGCGATAGCTGACAGCTTCGATAAGACTCGGTTGATGCTGCTCGCGAGCCAGCTTTGCTGCGTTACGTATCGCATCGCGCACAGCCAGCACGTCGTCGCCATCCACCCGTTCGCTATGCATATCATAAGCACAGGCTTTGCGGTACAGTTCGCTGACAGCAGACCCTTTCTCAACGCGCAGGCCCATGCCATACTGGTTGTTCACGATGAAGTAGATGATAGGAAGCGAATAGATTTTGGCGAGGTTCAGCGACTCGTGGAAAGCTCCCGTATTGGTCGTTCCGTCACCCATCTGGCAGGCGACAACCTCATTAGAGCCACGATACGCGACGGCAAAGGCCGCGCCTGTGGCAAGCGGCAACTGTCCACCCACAATGGCGTACCCACCCATAAAGCGATGTTCGAGGTCAAAGAGGTGCATGGAGCCGCCACGCCCACGCGAGCAACCCGTTTCCTTCCCAAATAACTCGGCCATTACAGCCCCGGGCGAGATGCCGCGCCCAATCGCGTAACCATGCTCGCGGTAGTTCGTGTAGACGTAGTCGGTTGGCTCTAAACCATCACAGAAGCCAACCACCGTAGCCTCTTCCCCCAGGTTGAGATGGCAGTAGCCGCCGATGCGCGCTTTGGTATACATTTCGGCGGCCTTCTCCTCAAAGCGGCGAATAAGCACCATCTGCCGATAGTAGTTGATAAGCGTGTCCCGGTTCTCACCCTCAGGTATTGCGGGATGGGTTTGATCGCGGACAGATGCCGCATTGCCCATATCTTGTTTTCTTTGCGTATCCAAGACGCACTGATCCTTTCTTGTGAACGCTAACGACAAACCATTACATACCTGCCTCCGCCTGTCATCCTGAGCGCAGCGAAGGATCTCCGGTCCCCACTAGCCAGATACGACAAGCGCGAGATCCTTCGCTGCGCTCAGGATGACAGGCGCGAGGGTCTTGATGACAAGCGAGAGGGTCTTTTTCATGGTGTACCATTATGATCCCGGCGGCACAGCTTCAGGCCAGGCCGCAATTTCTTTTGACTCGCAGCGCGGACAGCGTTCCGGCTGTTCCTCGCTATGTATTACTTCGCCGCACACGTAGCATATCCAGCGCGTGGCGATCACCTTGACCACATCTCCACGACTTAAAATACCAATCACCCGCCCCTGTTCAACCACCGGCAAACGCTTGATGCGTTCATGCACGAGGATATGGCTTGCCTCCTCCAACTCGGTGTCCGGGGTAACGCTGATGACACCACGAGTCATGATATCACCAACCGTTTTTCCCTCCTTCGCGAGCATATCATACTCTGTAACCAGACCCACCAGCACGTTATCATCTTTGACAACCGGTAAGCCGCTAATGCGATGCTGAGCAAGCAAACGAGCGGCCTGCTGCTTCGATTGCTCCTCACGGACCGTAATAACCTTCGTGGTCATCACATCTTTAACTTGCATACGCTCCTCTCAATACTCGTCCTGATGGACAAACGGCGCTAAAATGCGTAGTCATCACCCTGTCCTTCCTCCGGCACTGCGATGACTCCTTCAAAACCCGCGTCCGAGTGGGGCTTCTCCGCTCCTTGATCTTCACGAGCCAGCCAATATAAAGTGTCTCGATGATTCTCGTAGAGCCATTCCAATAACGCATAGGCTTCGTCATACGGCAACGACACCCGCGTTCCAGGTCCATAGATAGTGAGCGTTCCCTGCTCATTTAGTTCCGCTGTATGGCGTCCCAAAATACGCTCGCTCATAGCCGATGTCTCCTTCCACGCAGCTTGCCGAGGTATGCAATCTCTACTCCGCGCAAGATACGTTCAATCAGTATCATACTCCATCTATCATGTACACGTGTAGGTTTATCAAAGTGGGGAAGGTGTCAATTTTTTGCATCCAGCATGGGGGCCGGAAGACATCCCCTTGCGGGTGTCTTCCGCGACCTCTCCCTGCAAAAATCTGATGCTTACCCACAAGAATATCGAGAGAGGATTTTGGCATGAGCATATGGTACAATGCAGAATGGTAAGACCCTCCTTTCACAGTGTCTATTTATAGCCTTCCGCAAGGGAAAGGAGAAAACCTGTGCCAGCAAAACCCACTCTTGAGCAACTGCGCGAAATCGCGCAAATGTATGGCTTACACCTTGATGATGTAGGCCTCGAGTCATTCTCCGGTTTGATGAGTGCAGCCCTTGAGTCCTACAAACGTATTGACCAGCTTACGGAGCCAGCCTTACCGGTTCGTTATCCACGTTCTGGAAGCTATCGCCCCGAGGCTACGGAAAATTCCCTGAATGCCTGGTATCAAAAGTGTTCCATCAAAGGCGCTTCGAGCGGCATCCTGGCAGGCAAGCGTATTGCCATTAAGGACAATGTCTGTGTCGCGGGCATTCCAATGATGAACGGTTCCTCGGCGCTCGAGGGATACGTTCCCGAGTTTGACGCCACCATTGTCACTCGCATTCTGGACGCAGGCGGCGAAATAGTTGGGAAGGCTGTATGCGAACACCTCTGCTTCTCCGGCGGCAGCCACACCTCCGACACCGGACCTGTACTCAATCCACACGATCCTAAACGGTCGGCGGGCGGTTCATCAAGCGGCAGCGCTGCGCTTGTGGTGGCGGGCGAGTGCGATATGGCAATTGGCGGCGATCAGGGCGGCTCGATTCGCATCCCCAGCTCATGGTGCGGGGCTTACGGCCTTAAGCCAACCTATGGCCTGGTTCCCTACACGGGCGTCTTCCCCATCGAATTGACGCTTGACCACACCGGGCCTATTGCAGCCAGTACACGCGACGTTGCCTTGCTATTAGAAGCCATTGCAGGCGAGGACGGGCTTGATCCGCGTCAGAAAGATGTCAAAGTTGAGACCTATACTCAGGCGCTCGCTAACGACACCGAAGGGCTGCGCATTGGCATCGTGGCGGAAGGCTTCGGCTGGCCTGGCCTTTCCGAGCAAGATGTGGATGAACTGGTCGAGGATTCCGCGCAGCGTTTTAGCCAGTTGGGAGCGCAGGTCAGCAAAATCTCCATTCCATTGCATCGCGACGGCATCCATATCTGGAACGGCATTGCGATTGAAGGAGCGACCATGTTGATGGTACGTGGCAATAGCATGGGCACCAACTGGAAAGGACACTATAGTACATCGCTCCTGGATGTCTACGCGCGCGGACGAATCACGCGGGCCGACGATCTCTCCGACACCGTCAAGCTGGTTGTGCTGCTGGGCCAGTATATGCAAGACCGCTATCACGGACGCTACTATGCCAAAGCGCAAAACCTGGGTCGCATCCTCACAAAAGCCTATGATGACGCTTTGCAATCGGTTGATTTGCTGGTCATGCCAACCTTGCCCATGAAAGCGACCAGGATACCGCCCGCTGACGCCCCGCGAGAAGAAAAAGTTGCCCGGGCGTTAGAGATGATTCCCAATACCTGCCCATTTGATGTCACGGGCCATCCCGCAATGACCCTTCCCTGCGGACTTTCAGATGGACTGCCAGTAGGGATGATGCTCGTTGGCAGGAAATGGAATGAGGCCACTATACTGCGAGCCGCGCATGCCTTCGAGCAGATCAGCGGTTATGTGGTGCGTCCTCAACAGGCGTCTGCTGCGGCCGGGCAATAAGAGCCACCGGCCACTGCTACCAGCAAGGCTACCCGATCTTTGTCATGGAGTACTGTAGTAAGCGCCGCATCTGAATCCAGGCGAACATTATTGATCAGTACACGTATAAAGGAAGGTAGCTTTCCATCTTCATCCAAGAAGTAGGGCCGGGCGCGAGGATAGGCAGCAATCAGATGGTGTAATACCTGACCTAAGGTAGCAGAGGTGGAATCGAAAGAAACTTCCACCTCTGGCTGGCCAATAACAACTCGCGCTGAGCCGTAGAGCGCGACCTTTACCTGCATATCCTGCACTTTTTCTGCATAAAAGGGCTTGCGCTGCTCTCGCGAAACGCAATCAGCAGCGCAGCCTGACAATCACCCAATTACTCGCTAGAGATGGTACTGCTGGCGAACATACGAGCCAATGCCAACGGCATCGAGCCTGTCCATTGGAACCAGCATCGTCAATTGCACCACGCCGGGCAAGCGGCCAATCTCCACGCCGCCGGTGACGGTGCAGCGATTGCGCACCTCTGCGAGCGACATTTGCAACACCTGAGAAGCTCGCTCCATGGCATTATCGGTCGCCTCGTTCAGGGTTGGCCCCGTTCCAATGAACTGCACCGGGCCAACATTGCGCTGCACCTGTATATGATAACGCTGTGCAAGACGCTCACCCGCTTCCAGTTCCTCCTTAGAGAAAGGGCGAGCAATGAACGGCAAATCCTCGGGTACAGGTAACAGGATAGGGCCATCCAGGGGCAGATTCTTGATGACATTGACGCGCACGCTCGCTTCGGCGGTGATATCGGTGGTATGCAGCGCCAATTCGCCATCACCTTGATTGGCGTGACAATCTCCGATATAGACCCCTCCGCCATCGATCTTGACCGGGCAGATCAGCACAGCGCCGGGACGAACTTCGTTTGTATCCAGGTGCGCATCGGTCTTTACTCGATTGAGCGTTTCGAGGGTCAGGCCATAGGGGTGATGCGCCCCCACCAGAAAATTGCCGAAGTCTCCGGCATTATGCGAGTCAGGCAGATCGACACTCGGCGTCGTGCCAATGTTCCCGATAAACGGGCGCAGCCGGGCAAGCGTGCCGGGAATCGTATGCGGCTCGTAGAGGAGAATGGGATGCTGGCGCGCATTTGGCGGCAGAGCTGCTACCTCGCGGGCACGCTGAGCAAAATCATGCGCATTGGCGGCATCTACCGTCAACCCCACCTGGCTGTCATGATCGAAGACGATAGTGTATCCTTCTTCAAAACCAAAGGGATTCACCACCGTTCCACACTTGGCACAGCGAATACTGCTCTCACCCGTTCCCTCGACGCGGCTGGTCGGCCACGACGTTCCGCACCCTGGACATTTCTTATCCACAAATGGGTCATCGCCGAAGGCTGCTTTGTTCGTCACCATCGTGCCAGAGGAGGTTGCCAGCGAGAGAACGCGCATAGACTCGATGGTGATTGCCAGAGCATCGCCGACCTTCGCGCCCTCTACGGCCACCGGGCGCGTTACCTCGTGTCCGCCCCGAAAATCCGGCGTAATCATCGGCCCCCAGCAGCCGGGCGGCACAACGCAACGAATGCGTCCGCCATCCTTGACGGTTGCCGCAAAACCCAGGCTCGGCCCAATCAGCCCGCCGGTATACTCGTCTACAAATACCTCGTCCTTGATGTCCGTCGCTTGCATAAACAGAAACTCCTTTCGCAAAATAAAGAAAACCTGCCTCAAATGCCCTTGCTTTTCTGAGGCGCTGCCAGGATATGAAGTAACTGAACGGTTCTCTATATAAAAGAAGAGGAAATCAAGAAGGGCTGCTTTACGAGAAACGGTACAGAAAATCGTAGTATGCCCGAGTACCTACTCATCATACATGGGGGAGTTCAGGAATGTCAATGGTGGTTTTGCTCTCGATTCCCCTGCCCCACTCCTTAACCACTCCCCATCCCAAAAGTACCAGATTGAAGCCTGTCCATGCATGGATTCTTGTTATACATGCTACCCTGTATCGCAGTGAGAAATGAAATAACATGAAACAGGAAGAGGTATTGTTTGTTGAAGAAAACTTGTTGGAGCCTGCTGTGTCTTTTGTTGATCGCCTTGCTGGCGGCGTGTTCCTCTGGAGCTGCTACACGTTCTACTTCAGGTCCGCTCGAGGGCTATTCACTAAACCAGAGCAGCAACCGGCCTTCTCCGACTCCAACCTCGATACCTATGCCTGCAATTCCGAGTCATAATGTGACGCCGACCCCGGTGCCAACTCAGAAGCCTGTTTCCCATACGCCTACGCCAGCCCCCTCTACGCCAGTCCCTTCACCCACCTCCAATTGCGTCACGTTCAGTAACGACACAACGCATGTTCCGGCGGCGAACGGAACTCTGGCTGCACCTTATGGCCCGGCTCCCGTGTCTACAGAAGCGCAGCAGCTTGCTCAGCAACTCTTTCAATTGATCAATAGCGATCGTGCCGCCTGCGGTCTGCCTCCATTCACATGGAACTCTACCCTGGCGAATGGCGCACTTCTTCATAGCTGGAACATGTATCACTGCGGGTTTAGCCACACCTGCCCTGATGGCATGACGCAGTACCAGCGCATCGCAAATGAAGGTTTTGCTGGCGATAGCGACTGCGGTGAGAACATCGGCCTGGCAGGTCCTTCTACGCCACCCTGGACTCACGTCTACCAGGTTCAGGAAAGCATGGCCCACGAGCCGCTTGGAGGATGGCACCGCATTCACCTGTTCAGCACCACACTGCACCAGATAGGCATTGGCGTCTACGTCGATCCAAACGGCTGGATCTGGTTCACAGAAGACATGGCGAGTTGAGGCCCATTTACATCCTGGTCTAAATAAACATTCCTCAACAAGAGAACAACAAAAGCCCCCTGTAGACTTACAAGGGGCTTTTCCGTAATCTCAAAGGTATCCTCTTCCGATATCTTTGGAGGATGAGATTACTGCTTCAGAGCGTCATCAACTTTCTGCTCTACTTCGCCAGCCTTAGACTGGACCTTGCCGCCGACTTCGCGGGCCTTGCCTTTCGCCTCGGTCTCGTCATCGCCAACGGCTTTACCAACATTCTTCTGGACCTTGCCCGCAGCTTCATTCACCTTCCCCTTTACGGTATCTTCTACACCCTGCGTGCCGAGGTCTTTACCCTGTGCATCGGTATTCGTAGTGGTGTCGTCTGTTGCCATTTTGTTGCTCCTCCTTGAGAGAAACTACTACATTGTCAAAACTCGCGATACGTTTCGTCCCCTGCCTTTAGCAAAAGAGTGAAGTACCGCTTAGCCTATGTATAACACTCTTGAAAGTCTAAAAGTGGATACAAACAGGCTCATTCATGACAAATGCCCCCTCAAGGTGTTATAATTAACACCAGCAATTAGGATTTTTGTTCGACTCAATAAGGCAGCGAAGATTGCTCAAGCAAGCGCAACATCAAGCCGTTTTCCTGAATAAGCAGGGCAAAGCCTTTTGAAAAAGGAGCCATCAATGGAGAGCTATCAGCCGATTTTCGAAGCGGTCCGGCAGCATTGCGCCGCCCAGGGGTGGTATGGCGCAGAAATGCTGGGACCGGAGTGGAGAGACGTGCGCGACGATGATCCACGCCGGAGCCGCTTTGAGTTCCCTCCGGCTACAGAGGCCCAGGTGCAAGCAAGGGAGAAGCGGTTGGGTGTGGCACTGCCTCCTGTGTTGCGCGCCTGCTATACTGAGTTAGCCAATGGCGGCTTCGGACCAGGCTACGGGCTGCGGAGCCTCATAGACGAGTGTGAGTACCCGGACGACCTGGTAGAGGGCTATCTGTCAATGTGTGAGGTGCATGAGGTGCTGGACCTGGATATGATGGCTGCCTCTCAAGGAGGCACCCGCGTCTTCACGATCCCCTTCGAGCAGTGGGTGCGTGCCGCGCTTCCCCTCATTGAAGAGGGCTGTGCAATGACGCTGTGCCTGGATACCACCAGCGGCAGCATCTTCCGCGCCGCGCCTTCCGCCAGTGGCGAAACCTTTGAGTATGTAGCTCCTACCTTTGAGGCCATGCTGTGACTGTGGCTTTCGGATGAACTACATACTCGTAAAAGCCACAACTTGTTCCTCTCTGGACTAAAATAGCGGGGAAGAACGGAACGGAAGCCACCGGCAAGGGGCTTACATAGGCAGGTTTTTTCCAGGCGCAACCCATCACACCTGTCATGCTGAGTGCAGAGAAGCATCCCTCGTTGCACAGTGAGATGCTTCTCTGCACTCAGCATGATAGGCTTTCGAACGGCGTATGGTGAAAAACCTACCTATGTAAGCCCCTTGCCGGTGGCTTCCGTTCCCCCCCACCTGCCTTCTCTTTTCATCACGACTTCCTGGGTTTGGGAGGCGGGAAGAATTTGATCGGCACTTGCGTAATATCCTCTGATGAGACCATTCGCCTTTGTTTGGACAGTAGCTCACCTGGGTCATAGATGAAGGCGGGTTGCCAGACCTGGAAATCGAGCTTACTCTGATTAGCCGGGCTGACTTCAGCCCAAAAGTCATTGAGCCACCCGCGCATCTCAGGGCCACACAATTTACAGACATTCACCTGGGTAAAGATAAAGATATAAACCTTCGAGGCTTTATCCAGTTCTCCACTGGCTTGCAAACGTTGCAGGGTGATCGGGATAAATCCCCCGGCATCGTGGAGTTTACGCTCGACATGATCGCTATTTTTATCCAGGTCCCCACCGTCCTGACCGGTGACGATCTCTGAGGGGATGGCATAGATGGGCGATCATCTGAATACTCGACCACGATCTGGCCGATGCCCAGGCTCCTGCCATATGTAGGGTGCTTCAAACGATAATCTTGAACCGGCTTTGCCATTGTACCAAAGACGTACTGCTGGACATCGTCGATGGTGGTCGGTTTTTGTGAGTCATTGTTACTACCTCCCAGCATTCGGCCAAACGATGCGAAAACAATCAACCCGGCAATGATTCCTAATCCTACGAGCAGGAAGCCAAGCATGCGAATACAACCGCTTTGGGAAAACTGTTGCTCTTGCATCATGCACTGAAACTCCTAAAAATGCAGCGCTAATATGAGAATTTACTTCCCCGCTTTCTAGACAATATACTGCACAGTTACTCGAATTTCATCAAATTCTCCTTAGAACCATAAGATATAGATATTCTTGGTCAAATAGACCCCCTCTCATTTTTTTGAGATGTCCATCTTTCATTCACATGTATTCTTCAGGTAGAAAAAGCTGCAATTTCTATGTATACTTCTCTATGGTACTTAAAAGTAATTGGTTCGCAAGGATTAAGTAGAGCAACAGATTACATATGCTTCATCAAGTTACTATCTAGTAAAGGAGCTAGCAGGTGCCTGATCTCCCCGTTTCTAAGAAGTTCCTTCATGAGCTAAGGACGCTTCAGATCGAACATCAGAAAAGACTTATAACAGATGAGGAATATAGTCGGCGGCGTGATGAGGTGATAAAACGCGAGGCAAAATCACATAAATCAATGAGCTATGTCCTGCTCTTGCAGGAGCTTCAAAATATTGAGAAGGAAACAGAGCAGGAAGTAAAGGAAGAGCTTGAAAAAGAGAGAAAAGCCCGCGAGGCAGAAGAACGGCAGAGGCAATTAGAAAAGAAATGGCAAAATCAAAAGCTAGAGCGAGAGAGACATTTAAAAGAACTAAGGGATCAGCAAGAAAAACTGAGAAGAGAAGCAGAACAGCTCACTTTTAGAAAAACCGTCGCTGAATATATTGATCGTTTAGAGGATAAAACCAAAGAATTGCAATCTCGGTACACTGTGCTTCAATACATTCTTATAATTTTTTCAGCTAGTACTGCTACGATGGCTAGCATGGAGGTAATACCACGTTGGTTTGTTTCTTTCACAGGATTAGTAGCAACTGTCGCAGGAGGTATTCTTACAACTTTTAAAATTCAAGAGAGAATCTATGCCAATCGCAAGGCTATAGCTGAAGTCCGTTTGGAAACACAAAAGTATGATTATGGGCTAGACGAGTACCAGATAGAGAACACTGAGCAAAGATACCTTTTATTCAGTAAAAACATTACGCTCATACAAGGACAAGAAATGTTGCAGGAGGTTGAATTCTGGAATCCTAAGAAAGAGGAAAAAAAAGAAGAGAGAACGACACAAATTAGCTCATCTGAGAGCGAAGAAGACGGGGAGGACAGCCACAACCACGAAGACCACAAGTCAACTGAGGCACGAGAAAAACCAGAAGACCAGTAAAAATAAACAAGAACGCCACTTCCCTATTTGTGTTGATCTCTTTATGGTACAAACAGGGAAATGGCTTTCCTGATTATTCCCCAATAGACCCATCCACTCCACTCTCTACCTCTTCCTCTTCCATTCCATTCTGGGGAGAAAGGACGGTAACATCTTTCACGTGTACCGTATCAAATACATCCAATAAAGCTGTACTCACAATACTCTCGACGGCAAGCTCGGTCCTCTTTGCGCTTCCTACAAGCGCATCAATGACGCTCTCAGAACACTCGACTCGGATGTGGATTTCGCACATAATTTCTTTCCCCCCTGTAGCAGGTTCTTTCCGCCGTTGAGCATGCCCACAGCGCATTGATGATCGCCTTTGCAACAAAATATTGCATCGGCTTGAAAAAGTGAATAGAATATCATCAACTCGTTTCGCCGTCTGGGCATTTACCAGGCAAGCGGACTACCAATATTCATTTGAGAAATGGAGACCGCGCCTATTTGCAAGTGGAGGTAAGCAGTCTTCACATTTCTAAGGTAGAGTATGCCATAAGCTATGCCTGATGTATATAAAAATTCTTATCAAAAACTTAACAAAGTCAGATGTTAGTTCGAGTAATGTTCTTGTTCGGTATATGTTAGAAGGCTACTGGGGGAAAGACGAGCGTGAGTAACAACAAAAAAAACTCCCATTATTCTCCCTTGCGGCAGGCGCGCAAGGAAAAAGGCTTGTCTCAGAAAGAACTGGCAGAGCTGATAGGGACTACTGATGTGATGGTCAGTCGCTGGGAAAATGGCAGACATCCAGGTCCCTACTTTCTTAGGCAACTGAGTGAATTTTTCGATAAAACGCCTGCCGAGCTTGGTCTGGTGCAAACGCAACCTTTATCACGATCCCCCCGGATATGGAACGTTCCCATTACGCGCAATCCGTTCTTCACAGGACGCCAGGCTCTGCTGGACTTGCTTTACGAGCGACTCTCGACTACAGGAAAAGCTGCCCCGACGCAGCCCCAGGCGCTCTATGGCCTGGGAGGCGTTGGAAAAACGCAGACCGCCGCCGAATATGTCTTTCTCTATGGGAATGAGTATGCCCATGTCTTCTGGATACGCGCTGCCAGCCGCGATACGCTTATCGCCGACTATGTAGAACTGGCTCACCTGCTCGAACTGCCAGAAAAAGATGCGCAGGAGCAACAACAGGTCATCGCAGAGGTCAAGCGCTGGCTGGCAGAAAACGAGGGCTGGTTGCTCATTCTTGACAACGCTGACGACCTGCTCCTGGCGCAGGAGTTTCTGCCCTCGCAGCATCACGGATACATCCTTTTCACCACCCGCGCACAGGCGACAGACAACATTGCCGCCAATATCGAAGTAGAGCAACTGACGCCAGCAGATGGCAGTTTGCTGCTATTGCGTTGGACCAGACGGCTGGGCAAGTTCGCCAGACTGGAACAGGCGCTGGCTGCTGATCTCGCCGCCGCCGAACGGATCGTACACGAGATGGCAGGCCTGCCTCTGGCCATCATTCAGGCCGCCTCTTACATAGAGGAAACACGCTGCAACCTGGACGATTACCTGCATCGCTACGAGACGCAGCGCAAGGAACTACTTGCGCGCCACAGCTACCTTCTGTTCGATTACCCCGACAGCGTCGCCGCCACCTGGGCGCTTTCGTTTCAGCAGATCAAAGAGCAGAGTCCAGCCGCCGCCGGGCTATTATACCTCTGCGCCTTCCTCGCCCCAGACGCCATCCCCGAAGAATTGCTGGCGCAAGGAGCCGCTGAACTCGGCCCCAACCTGGAGTTCGTGGCAGATGATTCCTCTCAACTGAACAAAGCGTTAGAGCTGTTGCAACGCTACTCCCTGATACGGCGCGAGCTGCCCGCGCGCACGCTCAGCATTCATCGCCTCGTGCAAGTCGTCCTCAAAGACAGCCTGGATCAAGCCACGCAACGCCTCTGGGCCGAACGCACAGTGCGGGCTGTCAATGCCGCCTTCCCGAAGACCGACTACGGCACTGACAACACCCATCACTACTACCTGCCACACGTCCAGGAATGCGCCACGCTTATCACCCAGTATCAGCTCTCCTTCCCAGAAGCGGCGCAGTTGCTCTTCCAGGCCGGAGCCTTTCTCTATTATCATGGCTTTCATCCCCAGTCCCAGGCGCTCCATGAGCAAGCCCTGGCAATTCGCCAGCAAATCCTCGGCCCAGAACATCCCGACGTAGCCGAAAGCCTTAACAGACTGGCAATACTCGCTCGAAACCGGGGTGACTACTCACAAGCACAAGAGTTCCATCAGCAAGCCCTCATCATCCGAGAAAAGACTCTGGGACCGGTCCACGAGGCAACAGCCGAAAGCCTCAATAACTTAAGTGTGCTTTACCGTTCCCTCGGGAAATACGAGCAAGCAGAGCCTCTTGTACAGAGAGCGCTCAAAGTCCGTAAAAAGTTGCTCGGCTCAGAACATCCTGAAACCTTGATTACTCTTCTCAATCTGGCAAATCTCTATGCTGATCAGCGTAAATATGAACAAGCCGAACAACTTTTACAGCAGACCCTCTCAACCGCTGAACGAGTTCTGGAACCTGAACATCCCCTTATTGCCCATAATCTGAGTCTCCTCGCAAAGCTTTCTTATGAACAAGGAAAGTCTGAAAGAGCTGAGGCGCTCTGGAAGCAATCCCTCGCTCTGCTCGAGAAAAAGTTTGGACTAGAGCATCCCACTGTTGCTGAAAGGCTTAATGGCCTTGCCACAATCGCCTTTGCACAGGGACACTACCTAAAAGCAAAGTCCCTTTGTGAAAAAGCACTAGCTATCGCTGAAAAAATACTTGGCACTGAACATCTGGATACACTTACTTACCGTGAACACTTGAACAAAATTGTTAGCCAAAAAGTGGCGAAACAGGATGATGAAGATGATCATCCTGTTCCGCCCCAACGATGATCCGATTATGACTTAACCCCGTTGCTTCGATCTAGCAATCCCATGCTCCACCTGCTGGGCAAGGGCCATAGCGCTTGATAGCAACAGGTCGAGCCGCTTTGCTCGTCACATAGGACGAATGGACCGAACGAACCTGCAAACCGGAAGCGATGTTGCTCAATGGTCCTAACAGGAATGATGGCGCACTCAGGCTCAATAGCAGGGCTAAGGTGACTAGAGTAGAGCGGAATTTGTTCACGAAAGCTCCTTTTCTGGCTGCTTTGCAAACAACTGGCGTTTGCTTTACCTGTCCTTACATTGAAGTACATGATATTGACCAGATCGTGAATGTCAGTGTACCAAGGAAGCGATACTATGTCAATGGTTATGTAAAAAACCGAAATAATCGATGTTAGATTGATCATCGAAAGCGGCAAGCATAGTAAGTTTGTTGAATGAGCAAAACGATCGAATACAAAACATACTCATCAAGGAATTTTTGTTGACATCAGAGCAAAAATCAGGAGCCAAAAGAACGAAAATCTCAATGAGAGCATGAAGCTAACTCTCAAACAATTGATAGTATGGTGAGCAACATAGAGATGGAACAGGATGATAGCACAATCATCCTGTTCCATCTCTGTGTTGCCTGTCTCAACACATCGCTTTAATCTAACAGTCACTCCCCCCACCTGTGGGACAAGGCCCATTGCGCTTGACAGCCATTGATCCGGCGGCTTTGCCCGTCACATAGGACGAGTGGATCGAGCGGGCCTGCACACCGGAAGCGACATTGGTCAGAGGTCCCGCCAGGAACGATGGCCCAATCAGGCTCAACAGCGCGACGAGGGCGACGAGGGTAGAGCGGAATTTGTTCACGAGAAATCCTTTCTGGCCGCTTTTCTTCAGCAACAACATTCGGTTCATCAGTCCCTGTAGCTCAGGGATAAGCGTGTTCTTCATCGGATGGGCCCATCGTTTCAGATCACAATGAAAGTATAACTTTAATTATTGGGCAAGTATATACCAAAATAAAATTATATATGCTATAATAATTTATAGAATATATGGACGTTCATGAGGCATTTATGAGGAATAATCAATGAAGGTCTTTGAAAAGTGCATTCCCGATCATTCTGTAAGCCACAGGGTGATAACAGGGATTCCCTTTCACGTGCAGTTGCTTCGTGAGCGCGAATTGCAGGGCTGGTCGCAGGCCGATCTCGCGGAGAAGCTGGGCTGCGATCTAAAAACGGTGAATCGGTGGGAAAACGGGCGAGGTTTCCCGCGTCCGCATTACCGGCGCGAGCTTTGTAAACTCTTTAGAAAAAATGCTCAAGAGCTAGGACTGGTAAAGGAAACTACCCTGCAGCCACCAGTCCTAAAAGAGAGAAGCGTGGATGAATTCACTGGAGCGCAAAAAGACCGGAGCGATATTCCTCAAGTTACCCACTTGCCTGGACGCGACAAAGAATGCACGCGGCTGGCTCGTTGGATAAAAGAAGATCATTGTCAAATCGTGGCAATACTGGGAATGGGAGGGATAGGGAAAACAGCCGTAGCCAGACAGGTGGTAGCGGATATCAAACAGACCTTCGAATATGTCTTCTGGTGCCCTCTTGAAGACCAGCCTCCCCTGGAATCGTGGCTCAAACAGTGCCTGATCGCCCATCAGCAGGGCCTTGATTTACCAGAGGTTACCCATGAATTGATCGCCCTGTTCATCCAATACCTGCGCGACCACAGTTGCCTGCTGGTGCTGGATGGCTTCGAATCTATCTTGCAACCGGGCCGACCAGTCGGATGCTATCGCGAGGAATACGCGGCTTACGGCAGGCTGCTGCAACAAGTTGGAGAAACGCAACACTCGAGCTGCCTCTTGTTAATAAGCCGCGAGAAACCCAAAGAAGTAGCTCTCCTGGAAGGGAAAAGCGGGCCTGTACGCTACCTGCGCCTCTCCGGTCTACCACTTGATGCAGGAGAGCATCTATTGCGAAACAAAGGTTTGATTGGTTCAGAGATTCACCAGCAAACCCTGATCAAACGTTATTCAGGCAATCCACTGGCTTTACAAGCTGTCTCAGCACTTATTCAAGAAGTATTTGGGGGTGATATCGCCAGGTTTCTGGAGGAAAAAATCATTGTCGTCGGAGCGGTCTATGAATTGCTCGCTCAACAATTTCATCGTCTAACCGCCCCGGAAAAAGAGATCATGTACCGGCTTGCCATCGAGCAAGAGGCGCTGTCTCTGGAGAGCTTGCGGCAAAAACTGGCGCATCGAGTATCAACGGGCTATCTCGAAGCCCTCGCTTCCTTGCGTCGTCGCTCTCTTCTAGAAACCCGCGAACCCGGCAAATTCACCCTCCAACCCGCTCTAAAGGAATACGTCACGATGAAGCTAATCGAGCAGACCAAACTGTAGGGACAGGGGGTGGGGCGACTGTGAGGTGAGTGCCTGTCCTGGGATGGGTCGGCAAAAATAGGCACTATTGAAACGTAAACCCACCTTTTTTAAAAAATATGGTACCATTGAAAACTGAGCATACTAAGCAGATAGGGGAGCCAACCATAATGTCGTTTCGAGAACATCCCAAAACAGTTGCCGAGCTTCATTTTTTTACGCGGCGCACCGACGGCGTCTCGCTGCAAATACAGGAGAATAGCCGCATCCTGTCTGAGCTGGGGTGGACGGTGATTGAATGCAGCGCCGATGCCGAGAGGCCAGAGAGCTTTCGCATACCAGAACTCGATTACACGACCCCTGGAGTACAGGCTCTTAAAGGGAATGACACATCGGGAGTACAAGCTGCCACAGACATTGAGGAGGCATTTGAGGCCCAGGTTCAAACAATTCAAAACGCGCTGGATGTGTTCATTCAACGCTACTCTCCCCAGGTCATTCACCTGCGCAATATCCTCTCGCTTCCGATCCATCCAGCCGCTACCGCCGCCATGGCGGCATGCATTGCCAACCATCCAGAAGTCCATTTCCTGGCGCAGCACCACGACTTCAGCTTCGAGGATGATTTTGTGCCAGGGGACCGAAAGAAGATTTACGAAATTCCCTTTCCTTATATACAACACCGCGTTGAGCAGGCATTATTATACCAATCTCCCAACGTCCACCATGCCGTGATTAATTCGCTGATGCAGCGGCGCCTTTTGCGCGACTTTGGTATCCAGGCCACCGTTATCCCTGATACGTTCGATTTTTCGGTGCAGCCAGCAGTGATACCGAATTTGCGGGAAAAGCTGGGCCTGCGTCCTAACGATATCGTGATCGGCATGATGACCCGCATCATCCCTAGAAAAGCCATCGAGGTCGCCCTGCAATTTACCGCCGCTTTGCAGCAGCGCAAGCGCGATTTTTCAGGAACAGGCCGGGGAATACACAGGAGAACAATCGACGAGGAGACACGCTTGCTCGTTCTGCTTCCGCAGGCGGCAGGGTTGGATGAACCACAGAATGCGGCCTATTTCAACAAGCTGCGCGCCTATGCCCAAGAATTGGGGGTTCGCATATTGTACCTGGGAGAGCGAGTCGTGGCAGATAGCGCCTATCGGAGTGAGCCTGAACTGATTCCATTTTATAGTCTATATTCAGTCGTTGATATGCTAACCTTTCCAAGCTATCAAGAGGGGTTCGGCAACCAGTTCCTCGAAGCGGTCGCACTCGGCAAGGGAGTTGTGGTCTGTCATGCCTATCCGGTGATGGAGGCAGATATCCTGCCACTGCTGCCGCCGGATGGCATCATTTCGCTGGGAAACAACGCGGACTATATGCTTGATGAAACCGGCTTTGTACATCTCAGGGAAGATATTCTACAGGCCGCCGTGAAGCGCGAGATTCACTTTTTGTTGCACCCAGACGAAGAACAACTGGCCGCGCAAGGAACGCGCCACAACCTGGCGATGGCTTTTGACGCTTCTGCGGTTGGCAGGCACTTAGCGCAGTTACTGGAATCGCTTTTGTAGTTGTAAGACCTCTGTCATTTGTGTCATTTAAAAAGAGGTTGGGAAGACACCCGTAAGGGGTGTCTTCCCAACCTCTTTTCCCAGCCTCCCATCCCGCATGGAAATTTGCCAAAGATCACTGTGCCTGTTATCTTATTCCCTATATTTGATACAGAAATGGAGTAACTCAATGGCCACTCAACTCCAGTTCGGGCTTACTTCAGTATTTTCGGGGGCGCGTAGCACACCTGAAGCGATGGTACAGATAGCACAGGCTGCTGAAAACGCGGGCATGGACTCGATATGGGCAGTCGCGCATCCCGGCTACACCATCCCAGCCTGAGCCGGTCGTTGTCCTGACCTTTATCCCCGCGCATACGCGCACTCTTCTGAACAGGGCAATGGCTGGTTGGGTACGCGCTCGATCTGTCAGAGACGGCGCGCTAGCGCAGGTCTGCGCGAAGCCGCGCAACGCTATCCACGCCCTGCGAACCTGGACAAACTAGAAATCAGTGTAGCCCCTCGCGTACCCATAGACCGGACGACGGCCCAGCAGTTTGCTGACCTCGGCGTCCACCGGCTGATCCTGCTTCCACTACCGAAGGCAGACACCCCGGCAGTGGAAGGCTTTATTGAAAATGTCGGGGCTACGCTTGTTGGGAAGGTATAGGGACGCAATGATGAACTTTAACAAATAAAGAGGGGATATGGTTGTAGGGACGCGCTTCATCGCGTCCACCGCGAACGGTTGCCCATTAATGCGCGGAGGTGGACGCGATGAAGCGCGTCCCTACAGGAGCAGAATCATTTTCCGAACGTGCATCATCCGGCATTACACCTCATTGATTACAGGTAATTCACGCAATTTGGCAGATTTACCACGATGAGTTGGAGAAAGAGCCTCGGCGATGGCTCCTCGGGCAACATTAACTGCGACACCTGCAGATGTTGGCACGTGGCAGAGCATGTTGGTGTACGAAGCATTGGCTAGCGGGCAGTAGCATTCGCGGGCCTTGATGCTGCGGCGCATCTCATCGGCCTCGGCGGTTGTCCAGACGGAACGGAAATCGTAGT